>Ga0182736_1000180_pt1 | contig 124715 bp, 121 predicted proteins | sample eDN5th30CKraftBY_FD_128882 | JGI IMG/M metagenome (GOLD analysis project Ga0182736, IMG submission 128882) | Enriched backyard soil microbial communities from Emeryville, California, USA - eDNA 5th pass 30_C Kraft BY (version 2) (version 2) | ecosystem: Environmental > Terrestrial > Soil >... | reverse complement strand
GCCGCCAGTATATCGCGGCGGTGAAGCGCTTCCGCGGCGTGGTCGAGAATTACAGCAATACGCGTCACATCGAGGAGGCGCTGGCGCGTCTCGTCGAGAGCTATTACGCGATGGGCTTGGCCTCCGAGGCGCAGGCCGCCGCAGCGGTGCTGGGCCACAACTACCCCGAAAGCCAGTGGTACAAGGACAGTTACGCGCTGCTCCAGACCGGCGGTCTCTCGCCGCGCGAGAACAGCGGCTCGTGGCTGTCGCGCATCGGCCTCGGCGGTGGCGGCCAGCGCAGCTGACGTTTTCCTGAGATGCTGTCTCAGCTGTCGATCCGCGATATCGTCCTGATCGAGCGGCTCGATATCGATTTCAGTTCGGGTCTTTCCGTTCTCACCGGCGAGACCGGTGCAGGCAAATCGATTCTGCTCGACGCCCTTTCGCTCGCCATTGGCGGGCGTGGCGATGCCTCGCTGGTGCGCCACGGCGCGCCGCAGGGCCAGATCACGGCGGTGTTCGACGTTCCCGCCGCGCATCCCGTTCGCCAGCTCCTCACCGAAAACGCCATCGACGACGATGGCGACGTCATCCTTCGCCGCGTCCAGACAGCCGATGGCCGCAGCCGTGTCTTCGTCAACGACCAGCCTGCCAGCGTGGCGCTGATGCGGCAGGTCGGCCGCGCGCTGGTGGAAATCCACGGCCAGCACGATGAGCGCGCGCTGGTGGATGCCGCAGCCCATCGCGACCTGCTCGACGCCTTCGGCGGTCATCTGCTGGAAGCAGCGGCGGTCGCCGAAGCCTGGAAACGCTGGCGCGGCATCGAACAGGAGCTGGAACGGCATCGCGCGCGGGTGGCCGCCGCCGAGCGCGAAGCCGATTTTCTGCGCGCTTCGGTGGAAGAGCTCGCCAAGGCCGACCCGCAGCCCGGCGAGGAAACCGAACTGGCGGAACGCCGCGCGGCGATGATGCGCGCGGAGAAGACGGCAGGGGATATTTCGGAAGCGCAGGATGTGCTCGAGGGTCCGGCCTCGCCGCTGCCCGCGCTCTCCGGCCTGCTGCGGCGCTTGCAGCGCAAGGCGGCCGAGGCGCCCGGTCTGCTTGAGGAGATCGTCAAGTCGCTCGACGATGCGCTGGTGGCGCTGGATAGTACTCAGGCGGCGGTGGAAGCAGCCATGCGGGCGGCCGATTTCGACCCGCGCGCGCTCGAAATGACCGAGGAGCGCCTGTTCGCGCTGCGTGCGCTGGCGCGCAAGCACAATGTGCAGGTCGACAACCTCGCCGAATTGCGCGACCGGATGGACGCCGACCTTGCCGATCTCGATGCCGGCGCCGAGCAGCTGGCGGCGCTGGAGGCAGATGCGCTTTCGGCCCGCGCGGCCTACGACCAGGCTGCGGCCCATCTCTCCGATCTGCGCCGCACCGCTGCCGATTCGCTTGCCGGCGTGGTGATGGCCGAATTGCCGGCGCTCAAGCTCGAGCGGGCGCGCTTCATCGTGGAGATGAGCAACTCGCCCGAGGATCGCGCGGTGAGCGGCATCGATCAGGTCGAGTTCTGGGTGCAGACAAATCCGGGAACGCGGCCCGGCCCGATGATGAAAGTCGCCTCCGGCGGCGAGCTTTCGCGCTTCCTGCTTGCGCTCAAGGTGGCGCTTGCCGATCGGGGCTCCGCGCCGACGCTGGTCTTCGACGAGATCGATACCGGGGTCGGGGGCGCGGTGGCCGATGCGATCGGCCAGCGGCTGGCGCGCCTGTCGCGCAAGATCCAGGTCCTTTCCGTCACCCATGCGCCGCAGGTCGCCGCCCGCGCCGACACGCATTACCTCATCGCCAAGTCAGGCGGCACGGAGCGCGTAGCGACCGGCGTGACCGTCATGGGCCGCGATGCGCGCAAGGAGGAGATCGCGCGCATGCTGGCCGGCGCGACCGTAACCGCCGAAGCCCGTGCCGCCGCCGAGCGCCTGCTGAGCGAGAACGGTGCCGGTTGACCCGGCCAGACGGCGAAACCGCTGCGGACTTTTTCCGAAATTGCTTTAGTTTAGCGCAATAATCGCAGTCGGAATCGTGCCATGAGCATAACAGACAAGCCCGTCACGGACCTGACGCAGGCCGAAGCCGCCGAGGAACTTGCGCGCCTCGCGGTGGAGATCGCCGAGCACGACCGGCGCTATCACGCCGAGGACGCGCCGACGATCTCGGACGCCGAATATGATGCGCTGCGGCTGCGCAATGCCGATATAGAGGCGCGGTTTCCCGAGCTCATCCGGGCCGATTCGCCGTCATCCGCCGTCGGCGCGGCACCTTCGGGTACGTTCAGCACCGTGCGTCATGCCCGCCTGATGCTGTCGCTCGACAATGTCTTCTCGGATGAAGACGTGGTCGATTTCGTCGCCTCGGTGCGCCGCTTCCTGTCGCTGAAGACGGAGGACGAACTCGTCTTCACCGCCGAACCGAAGATCGACGGTCTCTCAATGTCGCTCCGCTACGAGAAGGGCCGGCTGGTCACGGCGGCGACGCGCGGCGACGGCTCGACGGGCGAAAACGTCACCGCCAATATCCGCACCATCGATGAAGTTCCGCAGCAATTGCCGGAGGATGTGCCGGAGGTGCTGGAGGTGCGCGGCGAGGTCTATATGCGCCGCGACGATTTTCTCGACCTGCAGAAGCGCATGGCCGAGAGCGGCCAGACTTTCGCCAATCCGCGCAATTCCGCCGCTGGCTCGCTGCGCCAGAAGGACCCGGAAATCACCCGCAGCCGGCCGCTCAAATTCTTCGCTTATGCGTGGGGGGAAACGAGCGCGCCCTTTTCCGACACGCAATACGGCGCGGTGAAAAAGCTCGGCGAATGGGGCTTCGTCACCAATCCGCTGATGGCGCGCTGCGCCTCGCTGGAGGAGATGCTGGCCCGCTACCGCGCCATCGAGGCGCAGCGGGCGGAATTGCCCTATGACATTGATGGCGTCGTCTACAAGGTCGACCGGCTCGACCTTCAGGAGCGCCTCGGCTTCCGCTCGCGCAGCCCGCGCTGGGCGACGGCACACAAGTTCCCCGCCGAAAAGGCGACGACCGTGCTGCGGGCCATCGATATCCAGGTCGGCCGCACCGGCGCGCTGACCCCCGTCGCGCGGCTGGAGCCGGTGACCGTCGGCGGTGTGGTGGTGACCAATGCCACGCTGCACAATGAGGATTATATCAAGGGCATCGGCAATGGCGGCCAGCCGATCCGCGCGGAAGGCCATGATATCCGCGTCGGCGACACCGTCATCATCCAGCGCGCCGGCGACGTGATCCCGCAGATCCTCGATATCGTGCCGGAGAAGCCGCGCGGGGCGGAGGCCTATGTGTTTCCCGATCGCTGCCCCGTCTGCGACAGCCATGCGGTGCGCGAGGAAGGCGAAGCTGTGCGCCGCTGCACGGGCGGCCTCGTCTGTCCGGCGCAGGCGGTAGAGCGCATCCGCCATTTCGTGTCGCGCAACGCCATGGATATCGAGGGACTGGGCGAGAAGCAGATCGAATTCTTCTTCAATGCCGACAAGGCCGCCCTGCAGATCAAGGCGCCGGCCGATATCTTCACCCTGCGCCGCCGGCAGGAGGAACTGCCGGCAACGCTGGAAGGTTCGCTGGAGAAGCTGGAAAAGATCGACGGCTTCGGCGCGGTGTCGGTGAAGAAGCTCTTCGCCGCGATCGAGGAGCGGCGCAAGGTCCCGTTCTCGCGCTTCCTTTTCGGGCTCGGAATACGTCACATCGGCGAAACCAATGCCAAGCGCCTCGCCCGCCACTTCCTCACCTTCGAGGCGTTGCAGAAGGTGACCGAAGCGGCCCGCCCGCCTGAAGGCAAGGGCGATCCCGGAAATGCCGAATGGCAGGAACTGGTGGGGGTCGGCGGCATCGGCGCGGTGGTGGCCGAGGCGCTGGTCGAGTTCTTCGCCGAGCCGCACAATCGCGAGGCCGTGACTGCTCTCCTGAAGGAGGTAACGCCGCTGGAGGAAGAGCAGGTCGGGCAGGTCTCATCGCCCGTGGCCGGCAAGACGGTGGTGTTCACCGGCGCGCTGGAGCGCATGTCGCGCGACGAGGCCAAGGCCATGGCCGAACGTTTCGGCGCGAAGACCGCCGGCTCCGTTTCGAAGAAGACCGACCTCGTGGTTGCCGGTCCCGGCGCAGGATCGAAACTCAAACAGGCGACCGACCTCGGTATCGAGGTGATCGACGAGGACGCCTGGTTCACGTTGGTAGGGCAGTAGCCGGAGGCGATACGCGCATGCGCACCGCCTCCGTGAAGATCGATATCAACGCGCCGGCATGCCGCAGCTGAAGTTCGCCGCGTCATTGGTGTCGCCGCTGCCGCTATAGACCGCAACCTGAGGGTAGGGGCAGAGCGGGCGCGACATGCCGGTCTTGGCATTTTTCGCGGCGATCTGGTCCGGCGCTTCGCCCTTCTCGACCCAGTCCTCCAGCGACGTCAGCACATCGAACGTATTGGGCCCGATCCCGCCCCGGCAGTGGTCCATTCCGGGCGCGAGGAAAAGTCGGGCGCTTTTTCGCAGCTCGGCGCCACTATCCGTCCAGCCCAGCGAGGCGTTGGCGCCGAGCGTCTGTTCGACCTGATTGTAATAGTCGATCGTCGCATGGGCCGAGATCGTTGGGTCGTTCCAGCCATGGTAGAGGATCATCTTGCCGCCGCGCTTCACGAAGGCGCTGATGTCGGGATTCTCCGCATTGCCTTCCCGGCTCACGATCGCGTCGTTCCACTTGCCGAGATCGCGATCCAGATCGAAGCGCATCGGTTCGATGGCCGGATCGTGATGCACCATCAGGCGATACATGATCTGGCCGCGGCCGTTGGGATTGTAAGCCTTCAGGGAATTTCCCCAGCCGGCATCGCTGCCGCGCGGCTGGCCGGGATAATATTGCGATCCGTCGGCCAGCTTCACGCCGTCATAGATCATTCCGATGGCCTTCACCTCCGGCGGGGTCAGGCATTGCGTCGTATCCGCGCCATCGCAGGCGAGTTCGGACGGGTCCCATTTGCACTGCTCGGGATTGCCAATGATGCCGTCCTTGACGCCATCGGCTTCGTCGCAGGCTTCCGTCACGGCCTTTGTCACCAATGGCATCTTTCCGGCCGGCATCGACATGTCTGAGCCTTCGCCCCAGAGCAGGTTGTCGCGGACGATCGACCGCGCCTGGACCCGGTTCGAATAGACCGGCGCACCGGCGACGATGCCGTCATAGCTTTCAGGGAAACGCTGTGCGTGGACGAACCCCTGGCGGCCGCCGGTCGAGCAGCCGAGCCAGTAGGAACGGTCAGGCTTTCGCCCGCCATAGTGCTCGGCGGCCTGTTTGCCCACCACGGTCATCAGGTGGAAGGAGCGCCAGGCATAATCGCGCACCGCGTCCTCGTTCGGCAGGCCGGGCCCGTAGATCGGCCATTCGTCGTCATTGGCGCTGTGGCCGATATCGGTCTGGGCCGAGGCGTAGCCACGCTTCAGCGGGTCGGAGAAATTCTCCGCCCTGATCTGCCCGCCAAAGCCGCCGCCGCCGATCCCGAGGAACTTTCCATTCCACTCATTGGGAAGCCGGAACTCCACCCCGATGCGCGAGCCGGGCGTCGGCTGGATCGCGCCGGTGACGCGGCAATGTTCCGGCACGCCATCCTTTTCCGGAATGAGGGTGGCGCTTGTGACGAGCGTGTCGGTAAAAAGCCCCGGTTCGTTGAGGCTGCCGCATTCGACCGCCGGCTCCGCCCATGCCGTGGCCATCAAGGCCAGAAAGACGCCCGCTGTCAGGCAGGGCGCGACGATGTGTTTTTTCCGCATCTGGATCAGTTCCTCCGCAATGATGTCAGCACCGAAGCTCCTCCCCCGGTGCGACCCCAGTATATGGCGATGTTACATGCAATCAATGATACCTAGCATGCACACCCCTCTGGATTGCATGCATGGATTGGTGGACCAAGCGAAACGGCGTGACAGGGCAGGGGAGCTGACCTAGATCACGGCCTGTTCATCCAAGAGAATCGCATGTCCGACCACGTGAAGACCGAGTTCTGGCAGGGATTTCGCCACGGCCTGCCCGTCGCCGTGACCGCGCTGCCATTCGCCGTGCTTTTCGGCACGCTGGCGGTGGAGAACGGCCTCAGCGTGGGCGAAGCCGTGCTGATGAGCGCCGTGGTCTTCGCCGGCGCCAGCCAGATGGTCGGCATCGAACTGTTCGGCCAGCATATCGCGCCATGGATGATCGTCTTCTCGATCTTCGCGGTGAACTTCCGCCATGTGCTCTATTCGGCGGCGGTCGGGCGGCACACGCGCCACTGGACCTTGTGGCAGAAGGCGGTCGGCTTTTTCTTCCTCGTCGATCCGCAATATGCCGAGACGGAGCGCAAGGCCGCCTCCGGCGCCCGCGTCGGCTTCGTCTGGTATCTCGGAGTGGCAATTCCGCTCTACATTCTGTGGGTGGCCTGCGGCTGGCTGGGCGCGGAGTTCGGGCGGCTGATCCCGGACACCTATGCGCTGGGGCTCGATTATCTGCTGCCCATCTATTTTCTCGGCATGGTGCTGGATTTCCGCAAGCGGCCGCTCTGGACGCCAGTGGTGCTGACCAGCGGCGTCGCGTCCAGCATCGCCTATGCCTATGTCGGCTCGCCCTGGCATGTGTCGATCGGCGCGGCCGCTGGTATCCTGCTTGCAGCCATGCTCGCGCCCGCTGGTGCGAAGCCGGCCGCCGCGAGGGAGGAGGCGTGATGAACGAGACCGTGCTAATCATCCTGGCCGGCGCCGTCCTGACCTATCTCACCCGCATCGGCGGCGATATCGTCCTCTCCCGCTTCGACAACATCCATCCGCGTGTCGAGGCGGGGTTGAACGCCGTGCCGGCCGCCGTGCTGACGACGCTTGTCGCCCCGGCCATCATGAATGGCGGCGTGCCGGAGCTTGCCGCGATGTTCGTCGCCGGCCTCGTTTCGCTGCGCGCCGGGCTGATGACGATGTTCTCGGCCGGCGCGGCGGTGCTGATTGCGCTGCGCTATCTGCTGGGTTAGCGCCTAGGCAAGCGGTGCCGTGGCGGCTTCGAGCCAGGCCCGTACCTCGCCGTCGACCATCGGGCCGATCTCGGCCAGCACGCGCACGTGGTACGCGTCGAGCCAGTCGCGTTCCTCGGTTGTCAGCAGGTCAGCCGCGATGAGCCGCCGGTCGAAGGGAGCCAGCGTCAGCGTCTCGAAGCCGTGCATGGGAATGTCGCCGCCGGGCAGCGGTTCGGCCGGGGTCACCACGATGAGGTTCTCCAGCCGGATGCCGTAGGCGCCTTCCTTGTAATAGCCCGGCTCGTTGGAAACGATCATGCCCGGCAGCAGCTTTTCCGCACCGGTCTTTGCGATGCGCTGCGGGCCTTCGTGGACCGACAGATAGGCGCCGACGCCGTGGCCGGTGCCATGGGCATAGTCGAGACCGGCTTTCCACATCGCCATGCGCGCGACCGGGTCGATGTCCTGCCCACGCGTGCCGGCCGGAAAGCGCATCATGGAAATGCCGATCATGCCCTTGAGCACCAGCGTATAATGCCGCCGCATTTCCCCGGTCGGATCGCCGATCGCGACGGTGCGTGTGATGTCGGTCGTGCCGTCCTGATACTGGCCGCCGGAATCGACCAGATAGAGCTCGCCTGCCGCCAGCTTGCGGTTGGTGGGCACCGTCACCCGATAGTGGATGATCGCGCCATTCGGACCGGCGCCGGAAATCGTGTCGAACGAAATGTCGCGCAGCTTCATCTGCGTTTCATCTCCGACGCGCCGGCGAAAACCCTCCAGCGCCACCGCGACCGAAATCTCGTCTTCCTTACCGGCGGGGCGGCTCTGGAGCCAATGGAGGAAGCGCGTCACGGCAGCGCCGTCGCGCCGGTGTGCCGCCCGGGCGCCTTCCAGTTCCGCAGTGTTCTTTACCGCGCGCGGCAGGCGTGCGGGATCGGCCATCTCGACCACCGTGCCGCCGGCATCGGCTACCAGCATCCGCAGCCTTTCGGCCGCCAGCGACGGATCGAGGGCGACGCGCAGGCCGTCGCGTTCAAGCGCTGGCGCCAGCTCGGCGGGCTCCGCCAGCGTGCAGAGCTGGGTCAGATAGGCCTTGGCCTCGATGTCGAGCTTGCGGCTGTCGATGAAGAGCCTGTGCTCGCCATCGGCGGCGATGACAGCGAAGGCAAGCGCCAGCGGCGTATGGGCGACGTCCGAGCCGCGGATGTTGAACGCCCAGGCGACGGAGGAGGGGTCTGTCAGCACGGCGCAATCCGCGCCCTTGGCGCGGACCGCTTCGGCGAGGCGGGAAAGCTTGTCCCGCGCCAGTTCGCCCGCCAGTTGGAAGGGCTGGATCGCGACCTTGGCGAACGGCGGCGCTGGCTGGTCGCTCCAGATCGCGTCGACGGGGTTTTCCGCCAATGCCACGAGTTCCGCGCCACGCTCCTCAAGCGCGGAGCGCAAAGCCCGCGCCTCGGCGATCGTGTGCAGCCAGGGGTCGAAACCGATGCGTTGGCCAGCGGCGGCGTTCGATGCGAGCCACTTCGCGGGAGGTGTCTCCACCAGGCTCTCCACCTCGAAGGTGGCCAGATCGACCTGCGCGCGCACCTGCAGCGTGTAGCGGCCATCGACGAAGATATGGGCGCTGTTGGCCAGAATGAGCGCCGCTCCGGCCGAGCCGGTGAAGCCTGTCAGCCATTGCAGACGCTCGGCGCGCGGCGCGACATATTCACCCTGATGCTCATCGGCGCGGGGCACGAGCACGCCGTCCAGCTTGCGAGCGGCCATCCATTCGCGCAGCGAAGCCGCGCGGGTGATGCCCTGACCGGGATCGGTGACTGCGTCGAAACTCTGGAACATCGATATGCCTGCAAGAAATTGACCGGCGCAGAAGTTAGGCGATGAGCCGCGCGCGGGCAATCCGGCGCTGGCGTCAGCAAATGTATGAGGACTGTTTTGGTGCGACGCACCATTTTTTATTCGCACATGCAAAAATGCAAGGCCTGCCATGCACTTGCGGCACTGGTTTAACCGACCGGGAGCACCTATCTCATGAAGCGTGGAGGACAGGTTGTCCCAAAGGTATCAGGAGATGAAAATGGCACAGAACGCTGAACGTGGCTTCTTCCGTAGCGCGATGGATGCGCTCGTCGAGGCGCGTGCGCGGCAGGCCAATCGCTACGTCGCAAATGCGCTTCGCATTCTCGACGGTGAAGCCGTGCGTCGCGGCGGCAAGGTAGCCCGCTAAATTGCGGATGCCTGCGGGCATTCGATCTGAACGTTAAGGGCGGCTCTCGGGCCGCCTTTTTGTTTGCTCAGCGCTTCAAGTGGATGGTGACCCATCCTTCGCGATGCGTGGTCTGCACATGGCGGAAGCGCTGGTTCACATAGGCTGAAACCACCGCGTCGCGCTGCTTGTCGAGGATGCCCGACAGGATGATCGAGCCGCCGGGCGTCACATGGGCTGCCATGGCCGGCGCCAGCCGCATCAGCGGCCGCGCCAGAATATTCGCCACGATCAGGTCGAAGGGTCTCCAGGCGGCGAGCGCTGGATGGGCGAAGCCGACGGCCGTGACGCATTCCACCAGCGCACCGACACCGTTGAGGATGGTGTTCTCGCGGGCGACGCGCGTCGCGACGGGGTCGATGTCGGTCGCCAGCACCGGGATGTGGCAGAGCTTCGCCAGCGCGATGGCCAGCACCGCCGAACCCGTGCCCAGATCGAGCGCCGAGCGGGGCCGTTCGCGGCGGGCGACGGATTCGATCATGGCGAGGCAGCCGGCCGTCGTTCCGTGGTGACCGGTGCCGAATGCCAGCCCCGCCTCGATCTCGATCGCCAGATCGTTCGCCTGCCGGCGATCCCGGTCATGCGAGCCATGGACAAGGAAGCGTCCGGCGCGAACGGGCGCGAGACCCTGTAGCGTATGTGTCACCCAGTCGATATCGGGCAGCGTCTCGCGCTGGATGTCGCCGGCGGCCGCGCCAACCAGCTCCCTCACGCGCTGCTCGACCTCCAGCCCATCGCCATCGACATAGACCGACGCCTCGAAGATCGCATTGTCCTCGTCCACCTCCACGAAGGCCAAGGGAAAGCCGTCATCATCGAAGGCGGCTTCGAGCGTCTGGTAGGCGGCTTCAATCGCGGCGCGGGGACCGGAAAAATGAATGCGGCTCTGGCTCATCGTCCGGCGGCCAGCCGCTTCAGCTTGGCAACCGCATTGTCGGGGTTCTCGCCATAGGCGATAGTCCCGGCGAAATCGCCGCCGCGGTCAAGCAGCAGGATGGAGGCCGTGTGGTCCATCGTGTAGTCGCCCCCTTCCAGCGGCACCTTGCGCGAATAGATGCCGAAGGACTTCGCCATCGCGTCAACCTTGTCCGGTTCGCCGGTGATGCCGACGATGCGGTCGGAGACATTCGAGACATAGTTCTTCATGATCTCGGCCGTGTCGCGCTCGGGATCGACCGTGATGAAAAATGCATCGATATCGGCGCCTTCCGGACCGATCTGCTTCAGCCAGCCATCGAGTTCGAAGAGCGTTGTCGGGCAGATCTCGGGGCAATGGGTGAAGCCGAAGAACAGCGCCGTCGGCTGGCCGCGAAACGCCTTTTCCGTGATCGGCTGGCTGTTCTGGTCCACCAGCGTGAAGGGCGCGCCATATGCCTTCGCCGCATATTGGCGGTGATACCAGTCGAATGTCAGATAGCCCGCGGCGGCAACCATGAGCACCGCGATGCCGATGAGGATCGAACGCATCATATGAACCAGCCGCCAAATGGAGTTGAACTCAGAAACACCAGGAAAGGCCGGACTCGACCAGCGCCATATAGATTTGCGCACCCTTGTCCGACCACATCGCAAGAACCGCACCGCAAATGCCGGCGGCCAGCAGGGCGCCCGCGAGTACAGGAAGATGCAGCGATTGCAAGGTGTCTCTCATCACTCGACTATATAGCCTGCAAGGCACCTCGTACAAAGGTGCATCTTGCCGCAATGGCGCGCTTGTTAGCGGGCTTCGCCGCGGGTAAGCGATGTCCATGAGCGACGACCACCGTTTCGGCGATCCAAGGCCGCGAATCCATCCCACGGCCGAACTGAAGGGCTGTAAGGTCGGCCCCTATGCGGCAATCGCGGAGCGGGTGATCCTGCGGGAGGTCGTCATGGGCGATTTCAGCTATGTCGAGCGAGGGGCGGAGGGGCTCTATGCCACGATCGGAAAATTCTGCTCGGTCGCGGCCTATACCCGCATCAATGCGGTGGAGCATCCGCTCGAAAGGGTGACGACCCACAAGATCACCTACCGTCCGAACGAGTATTTCCGCTTCCATGGCCTCGACCAGGCCTTCCGTGAGCGCCGCCGGCAGCGCCCCGTGACGATCGGCAACGATGTATGGATCGGCCACGGGGCGATCATCCTGCCCGGCGTGACGGTTGGCGACGGCGCGGCCGTCGGGGCTGGGGCGGTGGTGACGAAGGATGTCGCGCCCTACCAGATCGTGGCGGGCAATCCGGCACGCCTCATCCGCCTGCGCTTTCCGGCCGAAACCGCCGCACGGCTCCGAAAGCTGTCATGGTGGGACTGGCCGGTTGCGCGCCTCTTCGAGGCCGTGCCCGACATGCAGCGAATGGCGATCGATGATTTTCTCGACAAATGGACGGCAATCTGCGCCGATGAAGAGCCGATGCGCGAGAATTAACCTAAACGCCTAAGGTTAAATCCGCTATATTTGATTGCACAAGTAATTTTTCACACCTTAAGGTTGTATTAACTGTCCTTGTCGTGCTCAGTTGTTTCCGGAGCTGCTGCCTGTGTGGGGAACACTCAAGCAAGCAAGGAGAACTGCAATGAAGGGCATGATCATCACTGTCGCCATCGTGGCCGCCATGTCTCTGCCGGCCGCAACCGCGCAGGCCGGCGGCTGGGGCTCGAAGGGCAACCAGACCGGCTCGTCGGGCGGGCTGGTCAACATCTCGCCGAACGTCAATCTCGGCAGCCTGAAGGCGCTCAACAATATCGGCGTGCTGAACGGCAACAATATCCTGTCCGGCAACAAGACCAATGTCGGCAACGGCATCCTGTCCGGCATCGGTATCGGCATCCTGAGCGGCAACAAGAGCAGCAACCGCTCCAACAGCGGCCACCGTCGCTGACGACCGTAGAGAAGGCGGGAGGTGCCATTTCACCTCCCGCCGCCATGGGAACACCGGCCGGATGCAATCGGTAAACTATTGATTTTATGGCGATCCCGACAGGATTCGAACCTGTGACCATCGGCTTAGAAGGCCGGTGCTCTATCCAGCTGAGCTACGGGACCGCAGAGCCCGTCAATGCGTCCAGGGCGTCCTGCGGTCATAGCGGAAATTCTCCGCATATGAAATCTGGCGGCGGCGCGACTCCTTGGGCTCTTCCACGCGGAAGGCGATGCCATGCTTGCTCGCATAAGCCTCTGCCGCTTCGCGGGTATCGAAGACCAGCTTGACCTGCCGGCGCATGTCAGAAGAGCTCGTATAGCCCATCAGCGGGTCGATGGTCAGCGGCGTCGCTGGATTGAACTCCAGAACCCATTGCCCGGTCTTGGCCTTGCCCGACTGCATGGCGGTCTTGGCGGGGCTGTAGATGCGGGCGGACATGGGCAATCTCCGATGCTCGGTACTTCAGGAAGTTCATGGTCGGAGCGAGAGGATTCGAACCTCCGACCCCCTGATCCCAAATCAGGTGCGCTACCAGGCTGCGCTACGCTCCGACGCCGGGCTGTTGCTTCCCACCGGCGATGCCGCTGTCGCGGCGACGAACCATGAGAAACAAAGCCTGTGCCTTGCGAAACAAGGAGGTTCCATCAAGGCCGCCCCTCCTAGAAGAAAACGCGGCGGAAGCCAAGGGGCCTTCGCGGCGCAGGATGCGGATCGGTTCTTTATCCCGCCTTGGTGAGGATCGACCCGTTGGAAACCCGGATGGTGCCGTCCTTCTGCATCTCGAGCGTGAAGCAGCCTTCGGTGCCGTCGGCGGGAATTGTCTGGCAATAGCGATCGCCGTCGAGGCGCCATTTGCCCTCGGCCGTTTCGCCATTGGTTCCCTTGTTTGTCACGGTGCCGTCGGCACGGTAGCTGCTCGATGCGCCGCTGGACGAGCTCCAGGTCGCACCCTCAAGCGCCGCCTTGATGCGCTCGCCATTCATCGGACCGGTCTGGTTCTCATTGCTGCAAGCCGCCAGAATGGCGGTGGCGGCAATGGCCGCGATCACAATGCCCCGCATGATTTTCTCCATCGCAATACAATGTTCAAAGAACTGCCAGGAAATCCGTTGCCTGAAACGATTTCGCTCATGGGAAGTTCCGCTGCTATTCTTATGCATAGGATTGTGACTGAAGTCACACAGGCGACCCCGGCCATACGCAAATATACGCGGAACTATCTATGCTGCGCGCGCCGCGGCCAGCGCGTCTTCGATATCGGCCTTGAGGTCGGCCACATCCTCCAGGCCGATCTGGAGCCGGATGATCGGGCCGCCGCGGTCGCCCGGCGTCACCAGCCGATCCTCCAGATTGACGTGGACGGCAAGGCTTTCGTAGCCGCCCCATGAATAGCCGAGGCCGAAGATCTGCAGCGCGTCGAGGAAGGCGTGCGCCTGCTCGCGCCCGCCGCCGTCGAGGACGATGGAGAAGATGCCGCTCGCGCCCGAGAAGTCGCGTTTCCACAATGCATGGCCGGGAAAGCTTTCCAGCGCCGGATGCAGCACCTCTTTCACGCCCGGCTGCGTCTCGAGCCAGCTTGCCAGCGCCAGCGCGCTCTGCTGGTGCCGCTCCAGCCGCACGCCCATCGTGCGCAGGCCGCGCAGCACCTGGTAGACATCGTCGGGCGCCGCACAGCAGCCAAGGGTGATATGCGCGTCGTGCAGCGGCTTCCAGCAGCGCTCATTGGCCGAGACCGTGCCGAGCAGGATGTCGGAATGGCCGGCGGGATATTTGGTCGCCGCGTGGATCGAAATGTCGACGCCATGGTCGAGCGGGCGGAAATAGAGGGGCGTCGCCCAGGTATTGTCCATCATCACGATCGCGCTGCGTTCATGGGCGGCTGCGGCAATGGCCGGGATATCCTGCATTTCGAATGTGTTCGAACCGGGCGATTCGGTGAACACGACCCGCGTGTTCGGCTTCATCAGCGCTGCGATGCCAGCGCCGATATCGGGCGGGTAATAGTCGACCGAAACGCCGAGGCGCCGCAGCATCGTGTCGGCGAAATGCCGGGTCGGATGGTAAACCGTGTCGACCAGCAGCAGATGGTCGCCGGCCGACAGGAAGGCGAGCAGGGGAATGGTGACGGCGGCAAGGCCGGAAGGCACGATGATCGTGCCTTCAGAGCCTTCCAGTCCGTCGATGGCATCGGCGAGCGCATCCGTGGTGGGCGTGCCCCGCGTGCCGTAGGTATAGCGCTGGGCGCGGTTCGCCATGGTCGCGGCGTCGGGGAAAAGCACGGTCGAGGCATGAACGACGGGCGGATTGACAAAACCGTGAAAGTCGCGCGGATCATGACCCAGATGAGCCAGCCGCGTATTGTCGCCCTTGTCGCGCAAGTCGGTCATGCCATGTCCTCTTTGAAAGCCTCCGCCCGGCTATAGCATGCCTCCTGAAAGCGGACACCGGTTTAGGGCGGATATGCGCGTGCGGGCCGGAAGCGCAAGAAAAATTGAAAACCTCAACTGCGCCGCGACAATGACCGGATGGATCGCGCCTGACAATGCGAACATGCCTGCCCGCCGGCTTACTGCCTTCTTATTCGCCATACGGCGGCGATTTCTGCACTTGCGGGCCGCAGTCTGCCTGCGAAGTCGGCGTTCGAAAACCAATACCTTATGCGACTTGACCGGCACGGAATAATGGCCTTCGATAATATCCGTGAATGGGAGGCGGGCGCCCCTCACCCCTGAAGGGATGTGACATCCGGCCACATAACCGGATGAAGGCGCGGGCCGCCGTGGGAACGATAACGGGGCAACGAACCCCCAACGAATAAGGGAATATGGGTATGAAAAACGTTCTGATGGCACTTGCCGGCGCTTCGCTTGCCTTCGTGGCGGGGTCCGCATCGGCCGACACGCTTGATGACGTCAAGGCGAAGGGCTTCGTGCAGTGCGGCACCAATACGGCGCTGCCGGGCTTCGCTGCGCCGGACAATCAGGGGGAGTGGAAGGGCTTCGACGTGGATTTCTGCAGGGCGGTGGCGGCAGCCATCTTCGGCGATCCGACCAAGGTCAATTTCACGCCCACCAATGCGACAGAGCGCTTTACCGCGCTGCAATCGGGAGAGATCGACCTCCTTGCGCGCAACACGACCTGGACGCTGAGCCGCGACACCAAGCTCGGCTTCAACTTCGCGGGCGTCAATTATTATGACGGCCAGGGCTTCATGATCAATTCCAAGAAGCTCACCGGCATCAACTCGGCCCTTCAGCTTTCGGGCGCCGCCGTCTGCGTGCAGTCTGGCACCACGACCGAACTGAACCTGGCCGACTATTTCGCCGCCAACAACATGCAGTACAACCCGGTGGTGTTCCAGGGCATCGAGGAGGTCAACCAGGCCTACGATTCGGGCCGCTGCGACGTGCTGACCACCGACCAGTCCGGCCTCTACGCATCGCGGCTCAAGCTGTCCACGCCGGACGATCACGTCGTGCTGCCCGAGATCATCTCCAAGGAGCCGCTCGGCCCGGTCGTGCGCCAGGGCGATGACAAGTGGTTCGACATCGTGAAGTGGACGCTTTTCGCGCTGATCCAGGCTGAGGAACTGGGCATCACCCAGGCCAATGTCGAGGAGATGAAGGGCTCGGCCAATCCCGAGATCAAGCGCATCCTCGGCATGGAAGACGGTTCCACGCTCGGCACCGATCTCGGCCTGACGAATGAGTGGGTCGTCAACATCGTCAAGGGCGTGGGCAATTACGGCGAGGTCTTCGAGCGCAATATCGGTGCGGGCAGCCCGCTCAAGATCGCGCGCGGCCTCAACCAGCTATGGACGAAGGGTGGCATCCAATACGCGATGCCGATCCGCTAGGCGGTCCAACAGGCCGGGAAGCGATCACGCTTCCCGGCTACCTTTTCAGGGGATCCGTCCATGGCGACTGTGGAGTCAGCGCGCCGGCACCCGGCCGAGCGCAGTTCGTTTATCTATGATCCGCGCGTCCGGGGCATCATCGTTCAGGTGCTCGTCTTCCTTGCCCTTGCGCTGCTGGTCTGGTGGATTGTCGGCAACACCATCGACAATCTGCGCCGCGCCAACATTTCTTCCGGCTTCGGCTTCCTTCAGGGCCGCAGCGGCTTCGACATTGCGCAGACGCCGATCGCATACAGCTCCAATTCGACCTATATACGCGCGCTGACGATCGGCCTTCTCAACACTCTGATCGTGGCGCTAGCGGGGATCGTCACCGCCACCATCATCGGCGGTCTGGTCGGTATCGGGCGCCTGTCGCGCAACTGGCTGATCCGCAAGCTGTGCATGGTCTATGTCGAGCTTTTCCGTAACATCCCGCCGCTGCTAGTCATCTTCTTCTGGTACTTCGGCGTGCTGGCGGTGCTGCCGTTGCCGCGCGATTCGGTCGACCTGCCGCTGGGCTCCTATGTGAACTCGCGCGGCCTCTACATTCCGCGCATCATCTTCGAGCCTGGCGCATGGCTGATCCTGGCCGGGCTTGTCGTCGGCCTCGTCCTGGCCTTCCTGACGGCGCGCTGGGCGCGGCAGCGCCAGATGGCCACCGGCCAGCCGTTTCCCGTCCTGCTCACCGGGCTGGCGCTGGTGATCGGCCTGCCGCTTCTGGGGGCGCTGGCAGGCGGATGGCCATTGTCGATCGAACTGCCGGAACTCGGCGCCTTCAACCTGGCCGGCGGTTTTCAGGTCAAGCCGGAATTCCTGTCGCTCTACCTGGCGCTGTCCTTCTACACGGCCTCCTTCATCGCCGAGATCGTGCGCGCCGGCATTCTGGGCATTCCACGCGGGCAGTCGGAAGCGGCTTTCGCGCTTGGCCTGCGGCCGGGGCCGACGCAGCGCCTCGTTATCCTTCCGCAGGCGGCGCGCATCATCATCCCGCCGCTCACCAGCCAGTATCTCAACCTGACCAAGAATTCGTCGCTGGCGATCGCCATCGGCTATCCGGATCTGGTTGCGGTAGGCCAGACGGCGATGAACCAGACGGGTCAGGCTATCGAAGTCGTCGTGATCTGGATGGTCGTCTATCTCTCGATCAGCCTGGCGACATCGGCCTTCATGAACTGGTTCAATGCGCGTGTCGCGCTTGTGGAGCGCTGAGCCATGCAGGGACATGACCAAGCCTTTGTCCGCACGCAACTGGAACTGCCGCAGCCGGCGCCGCGCAGCACGAGCGGCATCGGCCACTGGCTGAGAACGAACCTGTTCGCGACACCGCTGGACAGCGTGCTGACGCTGCTCGGCCTGCTGCTGATCGGATACATACTGCCTCCGTTCATCGGATGGGCCTTCATCGATGCCGTATGGAGCGGGCCTGACCGCTCGGTCTGCGCGACCGTGGTGCAGGGCGGCAGCCAGCCCGAAGGGTGGTCCGGCGCCTGCTGGGCTTTCGTGAACGCCAAGTTCGAGCAGTTCATGTATGGGCGCTATTCATTCACGCAGCGCTGGCGGGTCAATATCGTCGCGATCCTGTTCGTGCTGCTGTTCGTTCCGCTGATCATTCCGCGCGTGCCCTATAAGGGGCTCAACGCGATCCTGTTCTTCTTCGTCCTGCCGGTCTTCGCCTATTTCATGCTGGTGGGCGGCTGGTTCGGCCTTCAATATGTGCCGACGCAGCTGTGGGGCGGCCTGCTGGTGACGATGGTCATCTCCTTCGTCGGCATTGCCGTGTCCCTGCCGCTCGGCATTCTGCTGGCCCTGGGCAGGCGGTCTGAACTGCCGGTCGTCAAGATGCTGAGCGTGATCTTCATCGAGATGGTGCGCGGCGTTCCGCTGGTCACGGTGCTCTTCATGGCAAGCGTGATGCTGCCGCTCTTCCTGCCGGCCGGCATGACGTTCGACCGGCTGCTGCGCGCGCTTGTGGGCGTCTCGCTCTTCGCCTCCGCCTACATGGCCGAGGTCGTGCGCGGCGGCCTGCAGGCGATCCCGAAGGGGCAGTATGAAGGGGCGGATTCGCTCGGGCTCGGCTACTGGCAGAAAATGGTGCTGATCGTGCTGCCGCAGGCACTGAAGCTGGTCATTCCGGGCATCGTCAACACCTTCATCGGCCTCTTCAAGGATACGAGCCTGGTTTACATCATCGGCATGTTCGACCTGCTTGGCATCGTCCGGCAGAATTTCTCCGACACGAACTGGTCGTCGCCGCAGACGCCGGCCTCCGGCCTGCTCTTCGCCGGTTTCGTTTTCTGGATATTCTGCTTCGGTATGTCGCGTTATTCCATATGGATGGAACGACGCCTCGACACGGGATACCGGCGCTAGTCATCGGAGCAGCCACAGAGACAAAGGGGAACAGTCCATGGCAATCGAAAACGCAGTCAGCGCGCAGGAGATAGACGCCGACCGCTCCAAGATGAAGGTCTCCGCGACGGAAGTGGCGATCGAGATCGTCGGCATGCACAAATGGTACGGCGAGTTCCATGTGCTGAAGGATATCAACCTGAAGGTGATGCGCGGCGAGCGCATCGTGGTCTGCGGCCCTTCGGGCTCCGGCAAGTCGACCATGATCCGCTGCATCAACAGATTGGAGGAGCACCAGAAGGGCAAGATCGTCGTCGACGGGATCGAGCTCACCAACGACATCAAGAAGATCGACGAGGTGCGCCGCGAGGTCGGCATGGTGTTCCAGCATTTCAACCTGTTTCCGCACCTCACGATCCTCGAAAACTGCACGCTGGCGCCGATCTGGGTGCGCAAGATCCCGCGCAAGCAGGCCGAGGCAACCGCCATGCACTTCCTCGAACGCGTGAAGATCCCCGAACAGGCCAACAAATATCCCGGCCAGCTTTCCGGCGGCCAGCAGCAGCGCGTCGCCATCGCGCGTTCGCTCTGCATGAACCCGCGCATCATGCTGTTCGACGAGCCGACCTCCGCGCTCGACCCCGAAATGATCAAGGAAGTGCTGGAGACCATGGTCGGCCTGGCGGAAGAGGGGATGACGATGATCTGCGTGACCCACGAAATGGGCTTTGCCCGGCAGGTCGCCAACCGCGTCATCTTCATGGATCAGGGGCAGATCGTGGAGCAGAACACGCCGGCCGAGTTCTTCGACAATCCCCAGCACGAGCGCACGAAGCTGTTCCTCAGCCAGATATTGCATTGAGGGAAGCGAATAGGGAGTAGCAAATAGCGAATGGGGGGATTGCGCGCCCCGCGAACTGCGCACCCTCGTCGCTATTCGCTATTCGCTATTCGCTCCGCATCGTAGCCGTAGAGCCAGTCGAGATCGGCCGCGAGCTTGTCGTCGCCCTTCATCCTGAACACGACGTCGCGCGCCAGCGCCACGGGGCCGCGCGCATGCCAGGCGAGCCGGTTCAGTTCGCCGCGGGCCGCCACCCTGCGGATGCGGGGGCGTCGCAGCCTGTCATAGGCCGCCAGCGCGGTGGCAAGGTCTTCATGGCGGTCCAGCAGGGCGGCTAGCGTGACGGCATCCTCGATGGCCATGGCCGCGCCCTGTGCCGCGAAGGGCAGGATGGCATGCGCGGCGTCGCCGATCAGGACGAAACCGCCCGGATGCGTCCATCCGCAGTTCGGATTGGTGATGTGGAGCGGCCAGGGCGTCCATGTGCAGTCCCGGGCCAGATTGCGGATCTCGGCGGAGGCTCCGGCAAGGACCTCCGACATGCGCTCGGCCGAGGCGTTCCGCGACCAGACCTCCGGCATCGGCCGTCCGCGTGCGATGGCGACGAGGTTCATGTCTCCGCCGGCCAGCGGATAGACGATGAGATGGAATCGCGGATGGGCGAAGGCGGTGACCCGGTCGGCCGGCGCGATATGCGCGAGTGCTGCGCAGGCAGCACTGTCGTGCGCCAGCAAAGTGCGCCACGCCGTGTGGCCGGAAAACCGGCTGGCGCCCTCCACTCCGAGGTTCCGCAGGGTCGACCAGACGCCATCCGAGCCGATCAGCAGCGGTGCATGGCTCTGCTCATCCACCCCGCCGCGATCGATCGTGACGGCTATTCCATTAATCTCTGGGGCAAAATCGGTAACGGTCGCGCCGGTCTCGATCGGGATCGACAGGGCGGCGGCGGTTTCCAGCAGCGCGTCCTGCAAGGCGGCCCGCGCGGCGACCAGATAGGGAGCGCCCCAGCGCTTTCGGGCGGCAAGGCCGAGCGGGATCGTGGCGAGGGCACGCAGGCTGCGCGCATCGCGCATCGCGATGCATTGCGGCTCGGCGCTTCGCCCTTCCAGTCGCGGCAGGACGCCGAGGCGGTCGAGAAGGCGCGTCGCGTTCGGCGAGAGCTGGATGCCCGCGCCGATCGGCTGGAATTCCTCCGCGCGTTCGAGGATGCGGACGGCGCGGCCTTTTCTTGCCAGCGCGATTGCCGCGGCGAGCCCGGCAATGCCCGCGCCGGCGATGACGATCGGCTCAGCGCGCGTTCCTGCCATCGCCCTGCCGCGTCAGGCCGCGTGGGCGATGAATGCCGCGCCTTCGGGAAGGGTGTCCATCCCCTTCAGCGACGGATCGTAGACATAGAGCGTGGAGCAGTAGGGGCAGACCTTTTCATTGTCGTCGCCCATGTCGAGATAGACATGCGGATGGTCGAACGGGGGCAGGGCGCCCACGCATTTGAATTCCTTCACGCCAATGGCGATCCGATGGTGCCCGGCATCGTTCTGGAAGTGCGGAATGGAATGACCAGCCATCTCAAATCCCCGGATCTGTCAAATGTGCGGCCGGCTTCACCGGCATGCCGGCGGGTTTGTAGCATAAGAATCGGCAATGCAAGTGACGTGATATGAAACTGTCGCAAAAGACTGGCAGGACACGCCGAGCCGGTGCAGGATGCCGGCATGCACAGGGGAAGAAGATGAACGAGTTGAAGCCGGTACTGACGGAGTTCACCGGAGATGCGAAGCCGGTGGAGGGCGCCGAGGCCAATCCCGATCGCTTCGTCAACCGCGAATTCTCGTGGCTCCAGTTCAATCGCCGCGTGCTGGAGGAATCGCAGAACCCCCACCACCCACTGCTGGAGCGTCTTCGCTTCCTCGCCATTTCGGCCACCAATCTCGACGAATTCTTCATGGTCCGCGTTGCCGGTCTCGCCGGCCAGGTCCGCCAGGGCATCACCGCGCGCAGCGCCGACGGGCGCACCCCGCAGCAGCAGCTCGACCAGATCCTCATCGAGGTTGGCAACCTTCAGGCCGAGCAGCAGGAAAACCTGCTGACGCTGCTGGCGCTTCTGAAGGAGGAGCGCATCGAGCTCGTGCGGCCGGATGCCCTGCTCAAGGATGACAAGATCTGGCTGGAACAGCATTTCCAGGAAGCCATCTTCCCGGTACTGACGCCGCTTTCCATCGATCCGGCGCACCCGTTCCCGTTCATCCCCAATCTCGGCTTCTCCATTGCATTGCAGCTGCGGCACAATCGTAACAAGGAGGAGATGTCGGCGCTGCTCAGACTGCCGGTCGCCCTCCAGCGCTTCATCGAGCTGCGCGAGCGCAAGGGGGTCATCCGGCTGATTACGCTGGAAGATGTGGTCGCCATGTTCATCGGCCAGCTTTTCCCCGGCTATGAGGTGAAGGGCTCCGGCACGTTCCGCATCATCCGCGACAGCGATATCGAGGTGGAGGAAGAGGCGGAAGACCTGGTGCGCCTGTTCGAATCGGCGCTCAAGCGCCGCCGCCGCGGCCAGGTGATCCGCATCGAATTCGATTCCGAGATGCCGGAATTGCTGCGCGACTTCGTCGCCGGCGAGCTTGGAGTGGCGGCCGCGCGCATCAGCGTGCTGACCGGCCCGCTCGCGGTGAGCCAGATTTCCGAGATCGTCGGCCTGCCGCGTCCCGACCTCAAGTTCGAGCCCTACAATCCGCGTTTCCCGGAGCGCATCCGCGAAAATGGCGGTGACTGCTTCGCTGCGATCCGCGAGAAGGACATCGTCGTCCATCACCCCTATGAGAGCTTCGACGTGGTCGTGCAGTTCCTGCGGCAGGCCGCGCAGGATCCCGAGGTCGTGGCAATCAAGCAGACCCTTTATCGCACCTCGAACGACAGCCCGATCGTGCGCGCGCTGATCGACGCGGCGGAGGCCGGCAAGTCGGTCACTGCGCTGGTCGAGCTCAAGGCGCGCTTCGACGAGGAGGCCAATATCCGCTGGGCGCGCGACCTTGAGCGCGCCGGCGTGCAGGTGGTGTTCGGCTTCCTGGAGCTGAAGACCCATGCCAAGATGTCGCTGGTGGTGCGCCGCGAGGACGGCAAGCTGCGCAACTACGTGCATCTGGGCACCGGCAACTATCACCCGATCACCGCGCGCATCTACACCGATCTGAGCTATTTCACCTCCCATCCGGCGGTGGCGCGCGATGTCGCGCAGGTGTTCAACTTCATCACCGGCTATGCCGAGCCGGCGGAGCAGATGCGGCTCGGTGTTTCCCCCTTCACGCTGCGCAAGCGCATCCTTTCGCATATTGCCGACGAGATCGAGCATGCCAGCGAGGGGCGGCCGGCGCAGATCTGGATGAAGATGAATTCGCTGGTCGACCCGGCGATCATCGATGCGCTCTACAAGGCCAGCGCCATGGGCGTCGAAATCGATCTGGTGGTGCGCGGCATATGCTGCCTGCGGCCGCAGGTGCCGGGCCTGTCGGAAAATATCCGCGTGAAGTCGATCGTCGGCCGGTTCCTCGAACACAGCCGGATCTTCTGCTTCGGCAACGGCCACGGCCTGCCTTCCGACGAGGCGATCGTCTATATCGGCTCGGCCGATATCATGCCGCGCAACCTCGATCGGCGCGTCGAGCTGATCGTGCCGATCACCAACGCGACTGTGCATGAACAGATCCTCGGCCAGATCATGCTGGGCAATATCATGGACAACCAGCAAAGTTTCGAAGTATTGCCGGACGGGACCTCGCGGCGAATGGCGCCCGAGGAAGGCGAAGAGCCGTTCAACGCTCAGGAATATTTCATGACCAATCCCAGCCTGTCCGGACGTGGTGACGCCCTGAAGAACAATGCGCCCAAGCGCATCACGCAGCATCGCCGCCGCAAGAAAGCCAGCGCCGCGCCTGCTGCATGATTGTCGCTTCGCAGGGAAGGCTGCAGGGAAGGCGGCCCATATCCATCATCGACATCGGGTCGAACTCCATCCGTCTTGTCGTTTATGAAGGTGTCGCCCGCTCTCCCACCGTGCTCTTCAACGAAAAGATGCTGGCGGGCCTGGGGCGCGGCATCGTCACCACCGGCCGCCTCGATCCTGACGCCGCGCGCCGCGCGATCAGCGAGTTCCGCCGTTTCCGCGCTTTGTCGGAGCAGGCGGGCGCCCGCGAACTGCACGTGATCGCCACGGCGGCCGCGCGCGAGGCCGCCAATGGCGCCGAGTTTATCCGGCAGGCCGAAGAAATTCTGGGCACCGGCATCCGCGTGCTCTCTGGCCGCGAAGAGGCTTACTACTCCTCCCGCGGCATCATTTCCGGTTTCCATCCGGCCGACGGGATCGCCGGCGACCTCGGCGGCGGATCGCTCGAACTGGTGGATGTGCGCGGCAAGCAGGCCGGGGAGGGCATCACCCTGCCGCTCGGCGGCCTGCGCCTGCAGGACATGGCGAAGAATTCTACCGAAGTCGCCGCCAAGCTGGCGCGGAAGGAATTGCAGCGCGCGAAACTTCTGTCGCAGGGGCGGGGTCGCGTCTTCTATGCGGTCGGTGGCACCTGGCGAAACCTGGCGCGGCTCCACATGATGTCGGTAGGCTATCCGCTCAACGTCATGCACCATTATGAACTGGGCATCGAGGCCTCTGCCGGCTTCCTCGCGCAGGTGGCGACGGGCGACCTCGACAAGATCAAGGGCATCGAGCGCATTTCCAAGAGCCGCCGGGCGCTGCTGCCCTATGGCGCGCTGGTGCTTCAGGAAATCATCCGGGCGATGAAGCCGTCCACCGTGCTCCTCTCCGCGCTCGGCGTGCGCGAGGGCTATCTCTACTCGCAGCTCAGCGAACAGCAGCAGGCGGAAGATCCGCTGATCTCGGCCGCCGAGGAACTGGCGGTACTGCGGGCGCGGTCCGTCACCCATGCGCATGAACTGGCGAAATGGACGGGCGAATCGCTCGCCGCATTCGGCGTCGCCGAAACGGATGTGGAGGCGCGCTACAGGCGCGCCGCCTGCCTGCTGGCGGATATTGGCTGGCGCGCCCATCCCGAATATCGCGGCACGCAGTCGCTCAACATCATCGCGCATGCTTCCTTCATCGGCGTGGACCATCCCGGCCGCGCCTTCATCGCGCTGACCAACATGTTCCGCCACGAAGGCGTGTTCGGCGAGCAGGTGGCGCCTGAAATGCGGGCGCTGGCCGGTGCCGACTATGTAGAGCGTGCCCGCCTGCTGGGTGCCATGATGCGCGTCGTCTACCTTCTGTCCGCCTCCATGCCCGGCGTCATTCCGGGCCTGCGCTGGCAGAAGCGCGGCGAAAAAGCACTCACCTTGCTCGTTCCGCCCGAACATGCGGGACTGCTGGGAGAGCGGCTCGACGGGCGCGTGGCGCAGCTGGCAAGGCTGACCGGCTACGATCTGGCCATCGCCGCCGGCTGATCCTCGCGCCTGCTATTCACCCACATTTGCGCGCAGGTTTCGATGATGACCCGCGCACCGCGCTCGAGCTGCTGCAGGGTGAGCGCATTGGTCGGCGCGTCACCCTCTGCGGCGAGCGGCGGCACGTGGATGAAACCCGTCATGTCCGGCGCGAAATGCGGGAAATGGGTGCTCGCCGAAAGGTAGAACAGGTAGTTGCAGAGATAGCCGCCGGCATCGTCCGACCATGAAACCGGAAGACCCTCCGACATCAGGCGTTTTTCGATCATGTCGAGCGGCAGCGTCGACACGCATTGCTGCCCGCCTTCCCAGATGCAGAATGCCTCCGGTTGATAGCCTGCATTGTCGGGTGTGTTCTTGCGGATTTCATTGCGCGCCACCCGCTCCAGCCGGAACCCCTTCGCCTCCCGGGCGAGACCGAAATGGATGGAGATGTCGGGTGGAAACTCTTTGCCGATCTGCTCCAGCCGTGGACCGATGCCGGTATATTCGACCGCAAGCACCTCCGCGCGCAATTCCCATGCGCCGATGGGCGGCTCGGCGCGCAGACGCCCCACCAGCGCCTCGGTCGGGTTGACCGGGGCGCCGGGAAACACGGAAAAGCCGGTGACGAGGATGCGGGGATGGGCGGTCATATGCGCCATCCTCGCATGCAAGGCCGCCCGGCGTCAGTCCTTTTTCGGCGGGTTCACGCGCAGATGAAGCTCGCGCAGTTGCTGCGGTGTAGCCGGCGCAGGCGCGGCCATCAGCAGGTCATAGGCCTGCTGGTTCATCGGGAACATCGTCACTTCGCGCAGGTTCTTCGCGCCGACCAGCAGCATGACGATGCGGTCGATGCCCGCCGCCATGCCGCCATGCGGCGGCGCGCCATACTGGAAGGCGCGGTAGAGGCCGCCGAAGCGCTCTTCCACGGTCGCCCGGTCCAGCCCGACGATCTCGAACGCCTTCACCATCGCCTCGGGCAGGTGGTTGCGGATGCCGCCCGATGCGATTTCGAAGCCGTTGCAGACCATGTCGTACTGGAATGCCTTGAGCGTCAACGGCTCCTGCCCCTCCAGCGCCGCCAGGCCGCCCTGCGGCATTGAGAACGGGTTATGGGCGAAATCGACCTTCTTCTCGTCCTCGTTCCACTCGTAGAAGGGGAAGTCCACGATCCAGCAAAGCTCGAAACGGTCGCGGTCGACAAGGTTCAGCTCCTCGCCGGCGCGCGTGCGCGCCGCACCCGCGAAGGAGACGAACTTCATCGGGTCGCCGGCGACGAAGAAGCAGGCGTCACCATCATCGAGGCCAAGCTGGGTGCGGATCGCATCGGTGCGCTCCTCGCCGATATTCTTGGCGAGCGGGCCGGCGCCCTCCAGCTTCTCGCCCTCTTTGCGCCAGAAGATATAGCCCAGCCCCGGCTGGCCTTCGCCCTGTGCCCATGAGTTCATGCGGTCGCAGAAGGCGCGCGAGCCGCCGGTTCTGGCGGGAATCGCCCATATTTCGGCCTTGGGGTCGTTGGCGAGGATGTTGGCGAACACCTTGAAGCCCGAGCCGCGGAAATGATCCGACACATCTTCCATGACGATCGGGTTGCGCAGGTCAGGCTTGTCGGAGCCATATTTGCGCATGGCCTCGTCATAGGCGATGCGGGGGAATTTCTGCGTGACCGGCTTGCCCTCCGCGAAGGTCTCGAAGACCGAGCGCAGCACCGGCTCCATAGTGGACAGGATGTCCTCCTGCTCCACGAAGCTCATTTCGAGGTCGAGCTGGTAGAATTCACCCGGCAGGCGGTCGGCGCGCGGATCCTCGTCGCGGAAGCAGGGCGCGATCTGGAAATAGCGGTCGAAGCCGCTCATCATGATGAGCTGCTTGTACTGCTGCGGTGCCTGCGGCAGCGCGTAGAAGGTGCCGGGATGGATGCGGCTCGGCACCAGGAAGTCGCGCGCGCCTTCCGGCGACGAGGCCGTCAAGATCGGCGTCGAATATTCGGTGAAGCCCGAATCCGCCATACGTGCGCGCATTTCCGCGATGATCTTCGTGCGCTGCACGATGTTGCGATGCAGCGTTTCGCGGCGCAGGTCGAGGAAGCGGTAGGTGAGGCGGATATCCTCGGGATAGTCGGGCTCGCCGAACACCGGCAGCGGCAGTTCCTTGGCCACCGACAGCACTTCCATGTCGCGCGCGAAAATCTCGATCTCGCCCGTCGGCAGGTTGGCGTTGGCGGTTTCGGCAGTGCGCGCTTTCACCTCGCCGTCGACGCGGATCACCCATTCGCCGCGCACGGTTTCTGCGGTCTTGAAGCAGGGCGAATCCGGATCCGCCACGATCTGCGTCAAGCCGTAATGGTCGCGCAGGTCGATGAAGAGCAGCCCGCCATGGTCGCGCACGCGGTGCACCCAGCCGGAGAGGCGGACGGTCTGGCCGACGTCGGATTTTCTGAGCTGGGCGCAGGTATGGCTGCGGTAACGATGCATGGGAATGGTCCGGATTGTTGGGGCAGTGCGTAGCCTGCCAATTTGGCGCGGAAAAGCGCATGCAAGGGCAGGTTTGTCAAGGCGAGCATGGGGCAGCCGGCAGGGCAGGCGCATGTGTCGCCCTCACGGTTGCCATGATCCGGCTCCACCGGCTGCGGTTCATCAACAGCGCCGCGTCACATTCCACGACGAATTGTCGTCATACTCACCCGCATGTCCTCGATTCGTCCCCTCATTCCCCTGTTGATCGCCGCCGGCATTCTTCTCGGCGGCAACGGCGTACAGGGCACGCTGATCGCTCTGCGCGGCGTGCAGGAGGGCTTTTCGGCCGAAACCATCGGCTTCATGGGAACGGCCTATTTTGTCGGTTTCCTGCTTGGCTGCCTGTGGATCGTCCAGGTCATGCGCGCGGTGGGCCATGTGCGGACCTTCGCCACCTTCGCGGCCATCGCATCCGCGGCGACGCTGGTCATGGCGCTCGCCATCGATGCGCCGACCTGGATCGCGATGCGCTTCGTATCCGGCTTCTGCTTCGCCGGTCTGTTCACCGTAATCGAGGCATGGATGAATGCCGGCGTGCAGAACCGCGACCGCGCGCGGGTGACGTCGGTCTACCGCATCGTCGATCTGGGCTGCGTCACCGGCGCGCAGTTCCTGATCCCGCTCTTCGGCGTCGAGGGTTTCGCCATCTTCGCCGTCATGTCCATCATGATCACGCTGTCGCTCGTGCCGGTGTCGCTCGGCGACCGCTCCAGTCCTTCGCCTCCCGAGGATGTGAACCTCGACCTGCGCCGCGCCTGGCTCATATCGCCGCTCGGCGCCATGGGCTGCATCGCCGTCGGCCTGACCAACAGCGCCTTCCGCACGCTGAGCCCCATCTATGCGCAGGATATCGGCTTTTCGGTCACAGACGTGGCCGCCTTCGTCTCGGTATCCATCATCGGCGGCGCGGTGATCCAGTATCCGCTCGGCTACCTGTCGGACCGGTGGGACCGCCGTTTCGTGCTGCTGGCCATGACGATCTGCTCCATGGTCGCCGCCTTGGTGCTGGCGGTGGCGGCCGGAACCAATGCGATGGCCAATTTCGTCGTCGTCTTCATCTTCGGCTCGGTGGCCATGCCGCTCTATTCGCTGTCGGCGGCGCATGCGAACGACCATGCGCAGAAGAACGAATTCGTCATGCTGAATGCGGCGCTCATGCTTTTCTATTCCATCGGCGCCGTGGGCGGGCCGATCATGGCTGCCTGGGCGATGGGCTTTCTCGGTCCGCACGGACTTTTCTACTACACCGCCGCCGTCTACGGCGTCTTCATCGCGCTGATCCTCGTCCGCATGCGCGCCCGGCCGGGCGTTCCGCCATCCAGGCGCGGGCGGTTCGTCGCGCTTCTGCGTACCTCGCCCTTCTTTGCGCGTCTGGCGGGGAGGCCGCGCGGCGATAATCCCCCAAAAAGCGACCGCGGGACGCTTCAATAAGCCGACAAATGTGCATAAACAGGCGGCATGGATCTTATAACCACGCAAGAACAGCTTGAGAGCGTCGTTGCGGCGCTGAGCAAGTCAGCCTTCGTCACCGTCGATACGGAATTCATCCGCGAGACGACATTCTGGCCCGAACTCTGCCTTATCCAGATGGCCGCCCCGGGCGTCACCGCGCTTGTCGATCCGCTGGCGGAAGGAATGGACCTCGCGCCATTTTTCGCGCTGATGGCCGACGAGGCGGTGCTGAAGGTCTTCCACGCCGCGCGGCAGGACATCGAGATCGTCTTCAATCTCGGCGGCCTCATCCCCCATCCGGTGTTCGACACGCAGATCGCCGCCATGGTCTGCGGCTTCGGCGACAGTGTCTCCTACGATCAGCTGGTCCAGAAGATCACCGGCACCCGCCTCGACAAGTCCTCCCGCTTCACCGACTGGCGCCATCGGCCGCTGTCGGACCGCCAGCTCGAATATGCACTGGCCGACGTGACCTGGCTGATCCCCGTCTACGAACATCTGCGCGACGAGCTGGAGCGCGAGGGCAGGGCGCATTGGGTCAATGAGGAAATGGAAGCGCTGACCGCGCGCGAGACCTATGACACGCGCCCCGAGGATGCGTGGAAGCGGCTCAAGATGCGCGTGCGCAAGCCCATCGAATTCGCCATCATCAAGGAGATCGCGGCCTGGCGCGACCGTGAGGCGCGGGGCCGCAACGTGCCGCGCGGGCGCGTCCTCAAGGACGATGCCCTCTACGAGGTGGCCCAGCAGGCCCCGCGCGACGTGGCCGCGCTGTCGCGCCTGCGCGCCGTGCCGAAAGGCTGGGAGCGGTCCTCTTCCGCGGCGGGCCTGCTGGAAGCCGTCAATCGCGCCTTCGACATCCCCAAGGAAGAACTGCCGAAGCTGCCGAAATTCGTGCAGCCGGCCGAAGGTACCAGCGCGGCGGTGGAACTGCTGAAGGTGCTGCTGCGCCTGGTGGCGGAAGCCCAGGGCGTCGCCCCCAAGGTGCTCGCATCGAGCGACGATATCGAGCGCATTGCCGCCGAAGGCGAGGATGCCAAGGTCGATGCCTTGGCCGGCTGGCGCCGTGAAGTGTTCGGCGAACAGGCGTTGAAACTGGTGCGGGGCGAAATTGGCCTGCGTTTCCACCACCGCCGCATCGCGACCTACGAGCTGCCGCAGGCAGCCGAATAGAAAGACGGCGCCTTGTGGGGCGCCGTCGCAAGTTCCGCTACTCGTTTGCAGTGACCGTGACGCCGAGCTGCTGCGGCAGCCCCTGCGGCGCGCTCATTGCGCCGGCCACGATCAGTGCGAAGGGCACCGGCGCCGTCGGCCGGGCGGTGATCTTGAGGCTCTGCGGATCGTCGAGGAATGCAGAGACCGCCGTGGTCACCATCTGGGTGAATTCGGGATTGTTGAGCTGCATCATCATGAAGGGCACGACCGCCTTCGCCTGGTTCGCAATCACTTGCGGGGTCTGGCCCTGCTGGCTGGCGAAATAGTCCAGCACCTTGCCGGTGAGCGAATCGTCGTTGAAGCTGATCTCGGCCCCGGTGAAGGTGAGCTGCTGCATGAGGCCGAGCATCGCCAGCCCGGCGGCGGAATTGTCGGCGCCTTCCGGCGCATTTGCGAGCTGTTCCTGCATCTGGCGCAGCGACTTCATGAAGGCGGGCGTATAGCCTCCGAGGTCGAGCTTGAGGCCGAACGTGCCGGCATCGACGCCGGTAATGTCGAACTGGGTCAGCGCCAGCTTGCCGCTGGTCGGCTCCCAGCTCCCGTCGAATTCGAGATAGCCCTCGACCGTGTCGTAGCCCATGGCGCTTGCCGCCGCCTTGGCCGAGGGATTGTCGATCTTCGAAAGGGCGAGCGTGAAGCCCTCCGCCGCGCCCTCGAAGGTCATTTCTCCACCGTCCTCGGGTGCGTCGATCGCCACATTCACATCGGTCAGCGTGAAGATCTCGGCATTGTCCATCGACACGCGCACTTCGCCCAGCCGTGCATTGTCGTAGAGGATCGAGGTGCCATAGGCGTTCTCGATGCCTTCCTTGGTCAGCACGACGCCTTCGAGCGACACGTCATTGACGGAAGCCGTCATCGCATCGTCGGCATATTGCCAGCTCGGCATGAGCACTTTCTCGATCGTATAACCGTCATTGGTCTGTTCGGGGGCGATGAGCTCGATCTTGGCCAACTCGACCGGCGCGTCGCCCGTGTCGATGGTGACGCCGTCGAGCGCGGTCACCGGCTTGCCCTCGGCATTGTCATAGCTGGAGACGCTCTTCCACTCGATCCGGGTGCCTTCCTCGGCCATTGCGGACTTGAAGCGATCGAGCAGCGCCTGGTTTGCCTGCGCGTGGAGCGGCACGCTAAGCGCCAGCGTGAGAAGTCCCGAAACCGCAGCCGGCATGGCAAAGCGCGTAAGTCTCATTATCATTACCCCGGACATTTGCTGAATAGCCCGCATCGCCTGGGGATGATCCAGGCCGCATCGGGGCACCGGCGCAGATGACGTCAAAACGATGGAAAACGCAAACGAAACGTCCCGGCGGCAAGGACACGTCTGTGCAACAAATTGCGACGATCGGTATGAAAAGCCCGTCGGCCTTGCCGCGAATCGCCCGCTCGGCTAACCCCGAATCATGGGAAAAAGCATGGTTCCGCCGCCCGACGGGGGCAAAGACGACAATATCGAGCCGGTCGACCTGAAAAAGGCGCTTGAGGAGCGTTACCTCGCCTATGCGCTGTCGACCATCATGCACCGCGCGCTGCCGGACGTGCGCGACGGGCTGAAGCCGGTGCACCGCCGCATCGTCCATGCCATGCGGCTCGCCCGCCTTGATCCCGGCCAGCGCTTCTCCAAATGCGCGGCCATCGTCGGCGACGTGATGGGCAAGTTCCACCCGCATGGCGACCAGTCCATCTACGACGCGCTGGTGCGCCTCGCGCAGCCCTTCGCCATGCGCTATCCGCTGGTCGACGGGCAAGGCAATTTCGGCAATATCGACGGCGATAACGCCGCCGCCATGCGCTACACCGAAGCGCGCATGACCGAGGCGGGCGCCATGCTGCTCGAAGGCATCACCGAGGATGCCGTTGATTTCCGCCCCACCTACAATGAGGAGGACGAGGAGCCGGTCGTCGTTCCCGGCGCCTTCCCGAACCTGCTCGCCAACGGTTCGTCGGGCATTGCCGTTGGCATGGCGACCTCGATCCCGCCGCACAATGTGGCGGAGCTTTGCGATGCCGCGATCCGCCTCATCGACGATCCCGATGCGCCGGTCGCCGCATTGATGGAATTCGTCCAGGGGCCGGATTTCCCGACCGGCGGCATCATTGTCGACGACCGCGCCTCGATCCTCGACGCCTATGAGACGGGCCGCGGCGGCTTTCGCGTGCGTGCAAAGTGGGAGACGGAGGATCAGGGCCGCGGCACCTATGTCGTTGTCGTCACCGAAATCCCCTATGGCGTGCAGAAATCGCGCCTGATCGAGAAGATCGCCGAGCTGCTTCTGGCCCGCCGGCTGCCGCTGCTGGAGGATGTGCGCGATGAGAGCGCGGAGGACATCCGCCTCGTGCTCGTGCCCAAGAGCCGCAGCGTCGATCCCGCCATCCTGATGGAATCGCTCTTCAAGCTGACCGAGCTCGAAGCGCGCTTTCCGCTCAATATGAACGTGCTGTCGCGCGGCAAGGTGCCGGGTGTCATGTCGCTGAAGGGCGTGCTGGCCGAATGGCTGGAGCATCGCCGCGAAGTGCTGGTGCGGCGTTCCAGGCATCGGCTAGCGGCCATCGAGCGCCGGCTGGAGGTGCTGGGCGGCCTGCTCGTCGCCTATCTCAACATCGACGAGGTGATCCGCATCATCCGCGAGGAGGATGAGCCCAAGCCCGTCATGATGGCGCGCTGGTCGCTCACCGACCTTCAGGCCGAATCGATACTCAACATGCGCCTGCGCGCCCTGCGCAAGCTGGAGGAGATCGAGATCCGCAAGGAGCATGACGATCTCACAGCGGAGAAGGGCCAGATCGAGGCGCTGCTGGCTTCGCCGCAGAAGCAGTGGCAGACCGTGCGCTGGCAGGTGGAGGAGGTGCGCAAGACCTTCGGCCCCGACACCGAGCTCGGCCGCCGCCGCACCGCTTTCGCCACCGCGCCGACGCACGACCTGACCGACATCCATCAGGCGATGATCGAGAAGGAGCCGATCACCGTCGTCGTGTCCGAAAAGGGCTGGCTGCGCGCCATGAAGGGCCATATGGCCGACTTCTCGACGCTCACCTTCAAGGAAGGCGACTCGCTCAAGCTCGCCTTCCATGCCCAGACGACGGACAAGATCCTCGTCTTCACCACAGGCGGCAAGTTCTACACGCTGGGCGCCGACAAGCTGCCGGGCGGGCGTGGCCACGGCGAGCCCATCCGCATCATGGTGGACATGGAAAACGACCAGGCGATCGTCACCGCCTTCGTACACGATCCGGCGCGCAAGCTGCTGCTGGTCAGCCATGAGGGCAACGGCTTTGCCGTGCCCGAGGCCGAGGTCGTCGCCAATACCCGCAAGGGCAAGCAGGTGATGAACGTCAAGACCCCGGACGAGGCGCAACTCGCCATGCCGCTGGCCGGCGACCATCTCGCCATCGTCGGCGAGAACCGCAAGATGCTCGTATTCGCGCTGGCCGACATTCCGGAAATGACGCGCGGCAAGGGCGTGCGGTTGCAGAAATACAAGGATGGTGGCGTTTCCGACGCGCGGCCGTTCAGCCTTGCCGAGGGCCTGACATGGACCGACTCGGCCGACCGCACGCACACCCGCTCGGCAACCGATCTGGCCGAATGGATGGGCGCGCGCGCCAGCGCCGGCCGCATGGTGCCCAAGGGCTTCCCGCGCACCGGAAAATTCGGCTAGTTCCAGGCCGTCTTGCCCCTGCGCGACATCGCCATTTGGCTGCAACCGCATTTCGGCTTGCATCCGCCGCCGCAGGCGGCGAGAGGGCTTCGCATGGCGTGCCGCGCCACCTATAAGGCGACGATATTGTGGGAGACCGACCATCATGCAGAAGACCGCGAGCGGTAAAATGACAGTCTATGCCGCGCTGGCGCAGAATCTTTCGGACCTTGGCGTGGACACGATGTTCGGCCTGATCGGCGATGCCAATCTCTATATGGCGGATTCCTTCGTGCGCGATTGCGGCGGGCAATATGTGTCGGCCACGCATGAGAACAGCGCGGTGCTGATGGCGCTGGGCTATGCGCAGGTGACCGGCAAGGTGGGCGTGGCGACGGTCACGCACGGCCCCGGCCTCACCAACACGATCACGGCGCTGACCGAAGGCGTCAAGGGCACCACGCCGATGGTGCTTCTGGCCGGCGACACGGCCGTGACGGACAGGGACAATTTCCAGAACGTGCCGCAGCGCGAACATGTGCTGGCCACCGGCGCCGGCTTCGAGCAGCTGCGCGCCCCGTCCACCCTGTCGGAAGACCTCGGCCTCGCCTTCCGCCGCGCCCAGGTGGAGCGCCGCCCGATCGTCTTCAACATGCCGGCCGACTTCCAGTGGCAGGAGGTGGATTACCGCTTCGTGCCCGTATCGCTGTCGGAGAACCGTGGCGTGGTGCCGGAGAGCGACGATCTCGACAATGCGGTGGGCATTATCGCAGCCGCCCGTGCGCCCGTCGTGCTGGCCGGGCGCGGTGCTGGGGATGAACGGTCGAAGGCGGCACTTGTCCGCCTCGCTGAGCGTATCGGCGCGCCGCTCGCCACGACGCTCAAGGGCCGCGGCCTGTTCCGTGGCGAACCGTTCAATCTGGGCGTCTTCGGCACGCTGGCGACGGATACGGCCGCCGAGACGCTGGGCGCGGCCGATTGCATCATCGCCTTCGGCGCCGGCCTCAACAAATACACCGCCGGCCATGGCGCCTATCTCGATGGCAAGCGCGTCGTGCAGGTCAATCTGGAGCGCGGCGAGGTAGGCCGGTCGCGCCCGGTGGACGCCGGCGTGGTGGGCGATCCGGCGCTGACGGCGGACAAGTTCGTGGAACTGCTCGATATGGCCGAAATCCCGTCCTCGGGCTTCCGCACCGACGAACTGGCCGCCAAGATCGCCGCCGACCGCATCCAACCCTATCTGTCGAAGGAGAACGCACCGGGCACGGTCGACATCCGCACCGCGCTGATGCGCATCGCAGGCGCCATCCCCGAGGACCGCGTCGTGGTGCAGGATGGCGGCCGCTTCATGGTGGAAGGCTGGAAGACCATGCATGCGCCTGAGCCGCGCTCCTATGTGCACACGGTCAACTCGGCCTGCATCGGGCTCGGCATGGGCCAGGCGATCGGCGCGGCGGTGGCGGCCAAAGGGCGTCCGACGGTGCTGGTCGCGGGCGATGGCGGCTTCATGATCGGCGGGCTTGTCGAGTTCGTCACGGCCGTGCGCGAAAAGCTCGATCTCATCGTGATCGTCTGCAACGACAATGGCTATGGGGCCGAATATATCCAGTTCCGCCGCAAGGAGATGGACCCGTCGCTGTCGCTGCTCAACTGGCCGGACCTCGCGCCGGTCGCCGTCGCGCTGGGCGGCGAGGGCGTCACCGTTCGCGGTGAGGGTGACCTTGATGCGGCCGTGGCAGCGGTGAAGAACCGCAAGGGACCGCTCCTCATCGACCTCAAGCTCGATCCCGAAAGCCTCTCCGCAATCACGCTGTAAGCGCCCTGTCCGACATGTGGATATGCGGCATAGCCGGATATTTAACATGTTTGACAGTTGCATTTGCGGCGAGCAGATTGCCACGCGCTGCGGCGTCGCGGCGCAAGGGAGGAAGACGGATATGAGACTTACGAAAACGCTCGTCGCGGGCGCGGCCTTTGTCGCGTTTGCCATGGGAACGATTGCCGCGCGCGCCGAGACGGTGCTGCGCATGAACAACTGGCTGCCACCGCACCATAGCCAGGTTGTCCACACGATGGTCCCGTGGGCCAAGCAGGTCGAGGAAGCCACCAAGGGCAGCGTGAAGGTGCAACTGACGGACGCGTCGCTCGGCGCGCCGCCGCGTCAATACGATCTGGCGGTGGATGGCGTCGTCGACGTTGTGTTCGGCGTGCTGGGCTATACGCCCGGCCGCTTCCAGCTCTACAAGATGGCCGAAATGCCGGGGGCCGAGAAGGCTGAAGCCGTCTCCGCCGCGCTGTGGCGTACCTACAAGACGCATTTCGAGAAGGCGGACGAATATAAGGACGTCGTGCTGCTGGCGCTGTTTGCGCATGGCTCGTCGCGCATCCTGACATCCGAGCGGGTTGGCCCGGTCACCACGCTCGATGCCTACAAGGGCAAGAAGATACGTGTCGGCGGCGCCGCCGCCGAACTCGTCAATGCCGGCCTTGGCGGTACCAATGTCTCCGCACCCGCCAATGAAGTCTACGAAATGATGTCGAACGGCGTCGTGGACGGCACATTGCTGCCATTTGAGGCCTATCCGAGCTTCAACCTGAAGGGCGTCGTGAAATACGCCGCCAGCGTGCCCGGCGGGCTTCAGTTCGGCATCTGGTTCGCGGCCATGAACAAGGAGGCTTTTGCGAGGCTCTCCGCGGAAGAACAGCAGGCCCTGATGAGCGTGTCCGGCGAGGCGCTGTCGCGTCTCGGCGCCCAAACCTTCGACAATGCCGACACCGCCGCGCGCGAGCAGATGGTGGCGGACGGGGTCACCCTCGTGGATGTCGAGCCGTCCTTCGTGGAAGGCCTCCAGAAGGTGCTCGTCCCCTTCGAGCAGGAATGGCTGGCCACCGCCGACAAGCTGGGCGTCGACGGCAAGGCCTCGCTTTCCATGCTGCGCGAGGAAACAGCGAAGGTCGACGCGGAATTGAAGGCGGCGGCCAAGTAAAGGCCTTGCTGCCATGTATGTTTAACCGGAGGTTGAAAGACCTCCGGTTGTTTTTCGGATCATCTTGAACGGCTCTTTCACGATTGCCTGCTAGGACTGTCGCCGGGTTACGGGGGCGGCTGTCATGCTGAGGAAATTCATCGGGGATCGTCGCGGAAATTTAGCGGTCTTCACGGTCGCGGCGATGATTCCGCTCCTGCTGAGCGTCGGTTTCGGCCTCGACTATGCACGGCACAGTGCAGCCCACAAGAACCTGCAGGAAGTCGCCGATGCGGCCGCATTGGCGCTGGCCGCGACGAAGAACGATTCGGAGACCGAAGCCCGCAAGCTGGCCGAGGACGTGATCGCCGCAAACACCGCGCGCACCCGCCTCGATACGGTCAGCATCGCCGCGCTGGAATCCACCAAAGACTATGTCGATCTGAGCCTCGACGGCGCGATACCGGCGACCTTCATGGGCCTCGCCGGCTGGGAAACGCTGAACGTCGCCGCCTCCGCCAAGGCCGAGCGCGCGGTCACCGGCAGTCTGGAGGTGGCGCTGGTGCTCGACAATACATGGTCGATGTCGGATGCGGACAGCAAGGGCATAGCGCGGATCGATGCGCTGAAGACCGCCGCCAAGACGCTGGTGCAGGAACTGCTGACGACCGAGGACGGTACCGTCCGTATCGGACTGGTGCCCTATGCCGATTACGTCAATGTCGGCACGCAGCACCGTGGTGCATCCTGGCTAGATGTCGGAGCTGACGTCGCCGCGGTGCCGGCAACCTGTGAAAACAAGGAGGTGGAAGACAAGGGCAAGTGTGTGCAGACGATCTACAAGACCTGTTCGCGTACGGTCGATGGCATTCCGGAAACCTATGCCTGCAACAGTTGCGGCAAATATGAGTTTGAACCGCCGCGTACAAAGATCAGCAAGGTATGCACTGGTGGCAAGTCGGCACAGAAATGGTTCGGTTGCGTCGGCTCGCGCAAGACCGGCGAGACCCGCCTCAATGACGGCAGCCCGTCTGTGCGCTATCCGGGCTATCTCACGTCGAGCCAAGCCTGCCTCAATCCGATCGTCGATCTCACCTCAAGCAAGTCGACGCTCGCGGCGGCCATCGACGGCATGATCATCCGCATAGGCAGCTATCGCCCGAACACCTACATTCCGGCGGGGCTGATCTGGGGCATGAACCTTTTGTCCCCCACCGCGCCCTTCACCAGCGGCAGCGCCTATGACAGCGCCAACCAGAAGCCGCGCAAGGTGGCAGTGCTGATGACCGATGGCGAGAATACGCTGCGTTTCCAGGCCGGCGACGGCAAGCATGTCGGGTTTAGCTCCAACGCGACGACCGCCGCCACGCAATACGCGACGGTGAACGCGGAAACGCTGAAGATCTGCGCCAATATGAAGGCTGAGAATATCGAGATATTCAGCGTCGCCTTCATGGTGGAGAGCGAAACGGCGCGCAACATGCTCGAAAGCTGCGCCACCGACAGCCTGCATTACTATGACGCCTCGGACAGCGAGAAACTGCTCGCTTCCTTCTCCGATATAGGCAAGTCGCTGCGCATCGTTCGTCTGGCGCGGTAGGCGCCCCTCAGCCTTCCGCCGGCGTAAAACGCTCCCAGCCACGCGGACCGAGATGCTCCTGCGGCTGGAAGCGGATCTTGTAGGCCATCTTCTTCGAGCCGTTGACCCAGTAGCCGAGATAGACGTGCTGCAGGCCACGGGCGCGGGCGCGCTTGATATGGTCGAGGATCATATATGTGCCGAGCGAGCGCTCCGGCATGTCGGGATTGAAGTAGGAATAGACCATCGACAGGCCGTCGGCCATGCGGTCGGTCAGCGCCACGGCGATCAGTTCGCCTTCGCCCTTGCCGGTGATGAAGCTGTCGGGGCCGCGCCGGCGATATTCGATCACCGACGTGTCGACATGCGTGTCCTCGACCATCATCGCATAGTCGAGAACCGTCATGTCCGACATGCCGCCCTTGCGGTGGCGGGCATCGAGATATTGCCGGAAAAGCGAATATTGCTCCGTCGACGGCCGCGCTTCCTGCATCGCGCCGATCAAATCCTCGTTGCGCTGCTCGATGCGGCGCATGTTGCGCGTCAGCTGGAACTCGTCGGCCAGGATGCGCACGGAAATGCAGCCGCGGCAGGTTTCGCAGGCCGGCCGGTAGGCGATGTTCTGCGAGCGCCGGAAGCCGCCCTGGGTGAGCAGGTCGTTGAGCTCGGGCGCCTTGGCGCCGACCAGATGCGTGAACACCTTCCGCTCGAACTGGCCGTCAATATAGGGGCAGGGCGAGGGTGCGGTCAGAAAGAATTGCGGCGATTGGGTTATATGCTGGGTCATCGCGCCGGGGTTCGAAGCACGTATGGATCATCCGATAGCATGATCGCGCAGGCGCAAAGGTCAACAGGAGATTTGCGCAAGGCTCCCCCGACGCGCGCCTAGCGCACGTCGCTGCGGGTCACGACAGTGCCGAGAAGAAGATCGTGCACGGTGCGCTTGCGGTCGAGGAAAAGCGTCGCGAGCAGGATCAGCGGAGTCAGCAGCGCGTTGCCGGCCCAGAACAGAACGGAGTGCACCACGGCGAAAAGCCCGTCGACGGGGCGACCGTCCAGCCTGTCGAGCCGGATGCCCATCATCCGCATGCCGATGGTGGACTGTGTCGAGCCGCCCAGCGTGACCCAGATATAGACCAGCGCGACGAGCGGCGCGATGACCGCGAAGAGCGACCAGCCAAGGCCAAGCGTCACCAGGCCGAGCAGGAACACCGCGATGCCGACCGGGATCAGCAGAAGGCCGATGATCAGGTAGTCGATGCAGAAAGCCAGCACGCGCCGCGTCCGCACGCCGTCATAGGCGCGAACGTCGTCAAGCCTGCTATTGATGATTTCGCCGTCGAGAATGCGCGTCATTGTTCCTTCGGTTCCCGTTTCTGGAGCCAATGTTACATTCAAATGGGTATTTATGCCGCTGGTTCAATATGACGTGATCCGGCGGCATGTAGATGGCGGGGTCAGCGGCGTGGCATGGTCAGCGCGCTGACCGCCACGATCAGCCAGCCGCCGATCAGCAGCAGTCCGCCTGCGGGCGCGGCCATCGGAAACATCCGCCAGCCCACATAGTGCCGCACCAGAAGGTCGGCGCAGAACAGCGTCAGGCCGATCATCAGGGCGGCCGCGCCGAGCTTCAGCACCCGGCTGTGGCCGTAGAGGCCGATGGCGAGCAGGACAGGCGCGTGAAGCAGCATGAAATTGGCCGCCGTCGCGACATTGGTGCCGCCGGCATGCGCGGCGATCGCCGAAAGCGCGACGCCGGCCGCGCCGACAAGCCCGGCGATGAGGATGACGAAACGGCTCGTGTCCATATGCGGCTCAGGCTTTCAGCAGTTCCGCCACGCGCGGCGCGAAATAGGTGAGGATGCCGTCGCAACCCGCCCGCTTGAAGGCGAGCAGGCTTTCGACCATGGCGCGCTCGCCGTCGATCCAGCCATTGCGGGCGGCGGCCTCGATCATCGCATATTCGCCCGACACCTGATAGGCGAAGGTCGGCATGGCGAATTCGTCCTTCAGCCGCCGCACGATGTCGAGATAGGGCAGGCCGGGCTTCACCATCACCATGTCTGCGCCTTCGAGCAGGTCCTGCTCGGTCTCGCGCAATGCCTCGTCGGTGTTGGCGGGGTCGATATAATAGGTCTTCTTGTCGCCCTTCAGCAGGCCCTGCGTGCCGATCGCCTCGCGATAGGGGCCGTAGAAGGCGGAAGCGAATTTCGTCGCATAGGACATGATCGCCACGTCCTGGAAGCCGTTGGCGTCGAGCGTGTCGCGGATGGCGCCGATGCGCCCGTCCATCATGTCCGAGGGTGCGATGACGTCGGCGCCGGCCGCCGCCTGCAGCAGCGCCGCCTGCGCCACCTGGTCCACCGTCTCGTCATTGACGATGATGCCGTCGCGCAAAATGCCGTCATGGCCGTGGCTGGTGAAGGGATCGAGCGCCGCGTCGGTGATGATGCCGATTTCCGGCACCGCATCCTTGAGCGCGCGGGTGGCGCGGTTGATGAGATTGTCGGGATTGAGGATCTCCGAACCCGTCTGGTCGCGCAGCGACATGTAGACATTCGGGAATGTGGCGATGGCCGGAATGCCGAGCTTCGCGGCGCGCTCCGCCTCCCTGACTGCCAGATCGACCGACAGGCGATGGACGCCCGGCATCGCGGCGATCTCCTCGCGCCGGTTCTCGCCCTCGATCAGGAAGATCGGCCAGATCAGGTCGTCCACGGTCAGCCGGTTCTCCTGCACGAGCCGGCGCGACCAGTCGGCCTTGCGCATCCGCCGCAGCCGGCGCGACGCCGTGATCTCGTCCACGCTGCGGCGGGGGGCTGTCCTCGTCATCCGGTTCATATGCGTCTCCTTCGCAGGCTGCATATCATGCCGGCGCGGAGGCCACCAAGCTTGCAGGGGACGCACCCGCCGCTCGCATTGACGCACCTTGGCCGCACCCGTATCCAGACGGAAGGCATGTTTCCCGAAAGGACATGCCCCTTGAATGGGAATTTCTCGGAGACGCGGCGACGTGACGGATGAGTTCGGCGGCGGTGGCGAGATACGTTTCGAACGGCGGGGCAGAGCGGGCATCGTCACGCTTGCGCGGCCGGGTGCGCTCAATGCCGTGACCAATGCCATGATCCGTGCGCTGTCGCGCGCTCTCGACGCCTGGCGGAACGATGACGATATCGCGCTGGTGCTGGTCCGCGCCGAGGGCCGTGTCTTTTCCGCCGGCGGCGATATCGTCGAAATCTACCGGCAGGTTCAGTCGGGCACACCTCCGGTCGAGTTCTTCGCCGAGGAATATCGGCTGGATCACTGCATCGCGACGTTTCCCAAACCCTATGTCGCGGTGATCGACGGGCTGGCGATGGGCGGCGGCGTGGGCATTTCCTATCATGGCTCGCATAGGGTCGTGACGGAGAATGCGGTCTTCGCGATGCCCGAGACCGGTATCGGCTTCTTCCCCGATGTCGGCGGCAGTTTCTTCCTGCCCAGGCTGAAGGGTGCCTTCGGCATATTCCTCGGCCTGACCGGCGCGCGCATAGGCTGGGGCGACCAGCTCCGGTCGGGTCTCGCCACGCATGCGGTGCCTTCGTCGCGCATGGACGAACTGGTCGCGGTCCTGTGCGCCGGCGGCAACCCCGCGCGCGCGCTGAAATCCCTGGCCGTGGTGCCTGAGCGCGAAACGGATGAGGCCACGCTGCATGCGATCGACAGGCATTTCGCGCTGGACAGGGTCGAGGACATATCGGCGTCGCTCGGCTCGGTCGCGAATGGCGATCCCTTCGCTGCCCGTGCCGGCGGGTTGCTCGCCGAAAAGTCGCCTACCAGCCTGAAGGTGACGCTGGCGCAACTCGCTGCCGGCCAGGATCTCGACATGGCCGATTGCATGCGCATGGAGTTCCGCATCGCCAACCGCATGCTGGCGGGGCATGACTTCCGCGAAGGCATCCGCGCCGCGGTCATCGACAAGAGCGGAAATCCGCAATGGCGGCCGGCGACGCTGGCGGATGTGACATCCGCCGATGTGGACGCCTATTTCGCGCCGCTCGCACAGGGAGATATCGCGCTGTGACGGAAATCACCGGCCAGCCCTCCGGCCCGAGGGAAAGCACGCTGGAAATCATCATGCGCGTCTTCCTGCGCATGATCGCGGCCTACTGCCTGCTTTTCGGCTTTCTCTATTGGGTGCGGCTGGTCGGCTATTACGACGATCCGCTGTGGCGCTTCGACCTGATGCCGGGACATTGGCAGGTGGCGTCGGTCTCCCTGGCCGTCTTCTTTCCCATCGCGGCGATCGGTCTTTGGGGGCTCACCTCATGGGGCCCGGTGATCTGGTTCATCTGCGCGGCGGCCGAGACCATCATGTATATGGGCTTCCCCGACCTGTTCGGCAGCCGCCCGCAAGTGGTGCTCTCGCATGGGCTCGTCGCCTTGTTCTACACGGTCTTGCGGGTCCTCCTCCATCTGCAGCACCGCAAGGCGGCCGAGAGGATTTGAGTGTTCGGATTAACCCTGGATTGACCTTCTTTGTCGGTGGCGCTTGTCTAACTTCCTGTTAAGGCTGAGGTTTAAGTCGAATTTTATCTGTCCGCGCTAGGGTCTGGGCCAAGGTGAGAAAACAAAAAAGTCACCAGGCGTCAAACGAGAGGCAAAGACAATGATCAACTCGCGTCAGCCGGCGAAACACATCGCCACGGGCCCTGTTGTTACTGAGAACGAAGAGAAGCGCGAGACGATACGCTCGCTTTACTTGGAATCGCTGCAGCTGGTCGAGCGCCTGCATCGCCGCCTGCTCGACGTGGTGAAGGACGAATTCGACCGCAATGCCCGCAACGACATCAACGCCATCCAGGCGCTGCTGCTGTTCAACATCGGCAATGCGGAGCTGACCGCCGGCGAACTGCGCTCGCGCGGCTACTATCTCGGCTCGAACGTCTCCTACAATCTCAAGAAGCTGGTCGATCTGGGCTTCATCAACCATCAGCGCTCGCGCATCGACCGCCGTTCGGTCCGCATCAGCCTGACCCCCAAGGGGCAGGAGGTCGCCGAGGTCGTGGCCGGGCTCTACGAGCGCCACATCGGCTCGATCGAGCAGGTCGGCGGCATCAATCGCGACGAGTTCCAGCAGATGAACCGTGCGCTGCAGCGCCTCGACCGCTTCTGGAACGACACCATCGCTTATCGGATGTGATCTGCCGCACCGCCGGAATGGGCGTGATCGCCGGCGCGGAAACGCGCCGGCGCCCGGATTCGTGCCACCAACGGCCGGCCCCTGACGCGTTTGTGTCTGGCGTTTGTCACTATGACGCCATATTCCGGTGGCTTGGGACGAGGTGCACTGCATTGCGTCATGGCCGAGCCTGCGGTTGCTCGCTCTCCCTGGCGTCGACAAGCGGTATGGTTTGCAGATTGTTAAGCCCCTCCGCTTAAGCCTGTCGAGAGTGGCGTGTCCGCGCCGAACCGGAGATATGACATGTCGATCAAGCGTCGCAGCTTTTTGAGGAGCGCCGGTGCGCTCGCCGCCACCGCGGTGGCCGGTCCTGCATTCGCGCAGACGGTTATCGACGACATATTGCGTGCGCCGCGCCGCGGCAGCTGGAACGACCAGTTCGATGCCGCAGTATCGCAGGGCGGCCGCGTCGCCTCGCATCTGCCAGTCTTCAGCCCCGAGACCGTTTCCTTCATCGAGCAGGCGATCGGCCAGTATCGCGATATCGTGGCGCAGGGCGGCTGGCAGCCCGTGCCCGCCAACAAGAAGCTGAAGCTGGGCGTCATCGACCCGGATGTGGAGCCGCTGCGCCGGCGCCTGATGGTATCCGGCGACCTGTCGACGCAGGCGGGTCTCTCGCAGTCCTTCGACACCTATGTCGACGCCGCGCTGAAGCGTTTCCAGACCCGTCACGGCCTGCCGGCCGACGGCGTCACCGGCCGCTATACGTTCGCCGCCATGAACGTGTCGGCCCCCGTGCGTCTTGGCCAGCTCGAGACCAATCTGGTGCGCCTGCGCACCATGTCGGGTTTCCTGGGCGACCGCTATGTGATGGTGAACATCCCGGCAGCAGCTATCGAGGCGGTCGAGAACGGCCAGGTCGTCCTGCGCCACACGGCCATCGTCGGCAAGATCGACCGCCAGACGCCGATCCTCAATTCGAAGATCAACGAAGTCATCATCAACCCGTACTGGAACGCGCCGGAATCGATCGTCCGCAAGGACATCATTCCGCTGATGCGCAAGAACCCCAACTACCTGACGGAAAACAACATCCGCATCCTTGGCCCCAATGGCGAGGTCGATCCGCTGACCATCGACTGGTCGACAGAGGAGGCCGCCAAGCTGCGCTTCCGCCAGGATCCGGGCAAGATCAATGCGATGGCGTCGGTGAAGATCAACTTCCCCAATTCGCACGCCGTCTACATGCACGACACGCCGCAGCAGAGCCTGTTCAACAACCTCATGCGCTTCGATTCGTCGGGCTGCGTGCGCGTCCAGAACGTGCGCGACCTCGTCACTTGGCTGCTGCGCGACACCGACGGCTGGGGCCGCCAGCGCTTCGAGCAGACGATCAAGAGCGGCGAGAGCACGCCGGTGGCGCTCGCCAATCCGGTTCCCGTCTACTTCACCTATATCTCCGCCTGGTCGACCGGCGACGGCGTGGTGCAGTTCCGCGACGACATCTACGGCCGCGACGGCGTGGATGAGCTTCAGATCACCTCCTCGCTCTGAGCTCCCGAAAATCCTGCGATCGAGGCCGCCCGCGAGGCGGCCTTTTTCTTGGGCGGAATCTTGCACTGCACAAGTGGAAGCAGGGCGTGAAACGTGTTAAGCGCGCGGCTCTGTCTGTCCGGCCGGATCCTGGATTGCGGCCGTTAGGAGCATCAACACCATGTCCACTGCGACCGCCCGTTCCCTGTCAACTGAATCCTTCTTCTCCATGCCGCTCGAACAGCGCGACCCGGAGATCTTCGGTGCGATTCGCCAGGAGCTCGGTCGTCAGCGCCATGAAGTGGAGCTGATCGCCTCGGAGAACATCGTCTCGCGCGCCGTGCTGGAGGCGCAGGGCTCGATCATGACCAACAAATATGCGGAAGGCTATCCGGGCAAGCGCTATTATGGCGGCTGCCAGTTCGTCGACATTGCCGAGGAACTGGCGATCGAGCGCGCCAAGAAGCTCTTCGGCTGCAACTTCGCCAATGTGCAGCCCAATTCGGGCTCGCAGATGAACCAGGCCGTCTTCCTCGCGCTGCTCCAGCCGGGCGACACCTTCATGGGTCTCGATCTCAATTCCGGCGGCCACCTCACGCATGGCTCGCCCGTCAATATGTCGGGCAAGTGGTTCAACGTCGTCTCCTACGGCGTTCGTGAGGACGACCACCTGCTCGACATGGATGCCATCGAGAAGCAGGCGCATGAGGTGAAGCCCAAGCTCATCATCGCCGGCGCCACCGCCTATTCGCGCATCTGGGACTGGAAGCGATTTCGCGAGATCGCCGATGCGGTCGGCGCCTATCTGATGGTCGACATGGCGCATATTGCCGGCCTGGTGGCGGGCGGGGCGCACCCGTCGCCGCTGCCGCATGCACATGTCGTGACCACCACCACCCACAAGTCGCTGCGCGGCCCGCGCGGCGGCATGGTCCTGTGCAATGACGAGGCCATCGCCAAGAAGATCAATTCGGCCGTGTTCCCCGGCCTCCAGGGCGGCCCGCTGATGCATGTCATCGCCGCCAAGGCGGTGGCCTTCGGCGAGGCGCTCCAGCCCGAATTCAAGACCTATGCGGAGAATGTCGTCGCCAATGCCCGAGAGCTTGCCTCCAGCCTTCAGGAGACTGGGCTCGACATCGTCTCGGGCGGCACCGACAACCATCTGATGCTGGTCGACCTTCGGCCGAAGAACGCCACCGGCAAGCGCGCCGAAGCCGCGCTCGGCCGCGCCAACATCACCTGCAACAAGAACGGCATCCCCTTCGATCCCGAAAAGCCGTTCCTCACCTCCGGCATCCGCCTTGGCACGCCGGCCGGCACCACGCGCGGTTTCGGCCAGGCCGAGTTCCGCGAGATCGGCAAGCTGATCGCCGAGGTGATCGACGGCCTCCAGGTCGCCAATTCGGACGAGGGTAACGCCACCGTGGAAGCTGCGGTGAAGGAGAGGGTGGTTGCCCTGACCGACCGTTTCCCGATGTATCCCTATCTGGGTTGATCCGCGATGCGCTGCCCCTACTGCCAGTCCGAAGATACGCAGGTGAAGGATTCGCGGCCGGCCGAGGATGGCGCCGCGATCCGCCGCCGGCGCGTCTGCCCGGACTGCGGGGGGCGGTTCACCACCTTCGAGCGCGTGCAGCTGCGCGATCTCGTCGTGGTGAAGAAGACCGGCCGCAAGGTGCCTTTCGACCGCGACAAGCTGATGCGCTCCTTCGACATCGCGCTGCGCAAGCGCAATGTCGAACCCGACCGCATCGAGCGGGCGGTGACGGGCATCGTGCGCCAGCTTGAAAGCAGCGGCGAATCCGAAGTGGCCTCCGGCGAGATCGGCCGCCTCGTCATGGAAGCGCTCAAGGCGCTGGACGATGTCGCCTATGTGCGCTTCGCCTCCGTCTATCGCAATTTCCGCGAGGCACGCGATTTCCATGAACTGCTCGGCGAATTGCGGGGCGACGAGGACCCGGACTGATGTCCGCCGTCGATCTGTCCACGCGCGCGGCGACGGATCGACGCTTCATGGCGGCCGCAATCCGCCTCTCGCGCAAGCATATGGGCCTGACGGGCACCAACCCTTCGGTCGGCACGCTCATCGTCCGCAATGAAGGCGCCGGCCCGGTCATTATCGGCCGGGGCGTGACCGCGCTCGGCGGCCGGCCCCATGCCGAGCCGCAGGCGCTGGCCGAGGCGGGCGAGGCCGCGCGCGGCGCGACCGCCTATGTGACGCTCGAACCCTGTGCCCATCACGGCCGCACGCCACCTTGCGCCGAGGCGCTGATCGCAGCGGGCGTGGCCCGCGTCGTCGGCGCGGCCAGCGATCCGGACTCAAGGGTTGCCGGGCGCGGCTATGGCATGCTGCGCGCCGCCGGCATCGAGGTGACGGAGGGCGTCCTGGCTGCCGAAGCTGCCGACCAGCTTGCCGGCTACCTGATTCGATCCATCAGCAAGCGCCCCGAAGTGACTCTGAAACTTGCGGTTTCTGCCGATGGCATGATCGGCCGGGCAGGCGAGGGGCAGGTGGCGATCACCGGCGCCGTTGCGCGTGCGCAGGTGCACGCCATGCGCGCCGAAGTGGACGCCATCCTCGTCGGCATCGGCACGGCGCTGGCGGACGACCCCGAGCTCACCTGCCGCCTGCCGGGCATGGAAGCGCGCTCGCCGATCCGCATCGTGCTCGACCGTGCCGCGCGCCTTCCACTTGCCTCGCGTCTGATCGCCACCGCTGCCAGCGTGCCGCTGATCCTCGCCTGCGGCGCGGATATCGCACCGGAGCGGCGGCGGGCGCTGGAGGCTGCCGGGGTGGCGCTGCTCGGCATCGACGAACATGACGGCATGGTCGCCTTGCCGGAACTGCTGGAAGATCTCGGCGCGCGCGGTATCGCCACGCTGATGGTCGAGGGCGGAGCCGCGACGATGCGGAGTTTCCTGGCCGACGGATTTGCCGATCGCATCGCGCTGTTCACCGGGGCGAAGCCGATCGGAGAGGGCGGCATCGCCGCGCCATTTACCCGCGATTCCATGCCTGACGGCTTCCGGCTGGTGCGATCCGCCCGCTTTGGCGACGACGACTATGCAGAATATGTGAGGGATGAATGTTTACCGGCATCGTGACCGATATCGGCCGCGTGGCGGCGATCGCGCCGCGCGACGAGGGCCTGCGCCTGCGCATCGAGACTGCCTATGACCCGGCAACGATCGACATCGGCGCGTCCATCGCCTGTTCGGGCGTCTGCCTGACCGTGGTCGCGCTGCCGGGCGGGGGCAGCAATGAGCGCTGGTTCGAGGTCGAGGCATGGGAAGAGGCGCTGCGCCTGACGACGGCCAGCAACTGGCAGGTCGGCACCCGCATCAATCTGGAGCGCGCGCTGAAGATCGGCGACGAGCTTGGCGGCCACATCGTCTCGGGCCATGTCGATGGCAAGGCGCACATCATTGCGCGCGCGGAAGAGGGCGAGGCGGTCCGCTTCACGCTCGACGTTACGGAGGAACTGGCGCGTTTCATCGCGCCCAAGGGCTCCGTCGCGCTGGATGGCACCTCGCTGACGGTGAACAAAGTCGACGGCACGCGCTTCGACGTGCTTCTGATCGCCCATTCGCTCTCCGTCACCACATGGGGCGAGCGGCAGGCGGGTGACGAATTGAATGTCGAGGTCGACACCATGGCGCGCTACGCCGCGCGCCTTATGGCATTCGGCGCCAATTGAGGATTCGCGGCTTGCGGTAAGCGCGCATTCGGCCTAATTCACCCGCCGCACCCGGAGACAGACATGGCCACCGCGCATCAGACAAAGCCCCTTCCGATGCCGGAAAGGGCGCATATCCTCATCATCGAGGCCCGCTTCTACGAAGACCTCGCCGACGCGCTTCTTGAGGGCGCCAAAGCTGCCTTGGACGCCGCTGGTGCGACCTATGACGTGATCACGGTTCCCGGCGCGCTGGAAATCCCGGCAGTCATTTCGCTGGCGCTCGACGGGCAGGCCGATGGCGGCACGGTCTATGACGGCTATGTCGCGCTCGGCTGCGTCATCCGTGGCGAAACCTATCATTTCGAGATCGTTGCGAACGAATCCTCACGCGGCCTGATGGAACTCGCCATCAAGGAATCGCTTGCCATCGGCAATGGCATCCTCACCGTCGAGAACGAGGATCAGGCCTGGGCGCGCGCGCGCATCGCCGAGGGCGACAAGGGCGGCGGCGCGGCGCGTGCCGCACTTGCCATGGTCGCCATCCGCGATCGGTTCGGAGCCTGACATGAGTTCCACAGACGACCGAGCCCCCCGCGAACCGCGACAGGCGAACAAACGCGGCGCCGCGCGCCTCGCGGCTGTGCAGGCGCTCTACCAGATGGACGTGTCCGGCAGCGGCGTGCTGGAGACGGCGGCCGAATATGAGGCCTTCCGGCTCGGCAAGGAGATCGACGGGCAGGTCTATCGGGAGGCGGATGCGCAATGGTTCCGCGCCATCCTTGCGGGTGTCGTGTCCGAGCAGAAGCTCGTCGACCCCATCATCCGCCAGGCGCTCACCGATGACTGGCCGCTATCGCGGCTTGATTCGACGCTGCGTGCCATCCTGCGCGCCGGTGTCTATGAGCTGAAGCAGCGCGCCGACGTGCCCGTGGCCGTGATTGTGTCCGAATATGTCGACATCGCCAAGGCGTTCTACGGCGACGAGGACGAACACAAGCTGGTCAATGCCGTTCTCGACCGGGTTGCCCGCCGCCTTCGCGGCGAGGGACGCGGAAAGGTGCCCGGACAATGATGCCGGATGAGCGCACCGCGCGGCGTACCGCGCTCATCTTCGCCTCGTCGCAGGCCATCGTCGGCTCGGCCGCGCCGATCACCATTTCGCTCGGCGGCCTTGCCGGCGTCTATCTTCTCGATACCGACAAGTCGCTCGCCACCGCGCCGGTCACCTCCTTCATGGTCGGCACGGCGCTGGGGGCGGTGCCGGCGGCCATGCTGCTGCGCCGCGTCGGCCACCGGGCCGGCTTTATCACCGGTTGCGGAATTTCGGCGCTCGGCGGCTTCATCGCCACCATCGCGCTGTTCGAGATGAGCTTCTGGCTCTTCATCGCCGGCCTGTTCGTGCTGGGGCTAGGTGCGTCCTTCGTGCAGCAGTTCCGATTTGCTGCCGCCGACGCCGCGCCGCCGGCCTTCAAGGCGCGCGCCATTTCCTTCGTTCTCGCAGGTGGGGTGATTACCGCCATTCTGGGGCCGCAGATCGTGATCTTCACCAGCGACCTGCTCGCTCCGGTCATGTTTGCCGGTGCTTTTGCCGCCACCATGGGTACGGCGCTCGTCAGCGCCGTCATCCTGTCCTTCCTGCCGCCGCATCGGCCGGTCTCGCATGAGGAGATCGCCAGCCAGACCCCGGCGCGCCCGCTGGGCGAGATATTGCGCCAGCCGACATTCGCGGTCGGGCTGCTGTGTGGTGTCAGCACCTTCGCGCTGATGAGCCTCGTCATGACGGGCGCGCCGCTCGCCATGGTCGGTTGCGGCTTCACCTCCGAACAGGCGACACTGGGCATTTCCTGGCATGTGATGGCCATGTTCGCGCCGAGCTTCTTCACCGGCCGGCTGATCGGCTATTTCGGCCGCGAGCGCATCGTGGCTGCGGGGCTGGTCATGCTCGTCGGCTGCGCCATCGTCGCCCTGTCCGGCATCGAATTGTGGCAGTTCTGGACGGCGCTGATCCTGCTCGGGCTCGGCTGGAACTTCGGCTTCATCGGCGCCACGGCCATGATCGCCGACTGCTACCGGCCATCGGAAAAGGGCAAGGTGCAGGGCGTGCACGATCTCGTTCTGTTCGGCACGGTCGCGGTCGCTTCGCTGGCCTCGGGCCAGATCTACAATGCCTGGGGCTGGGAAGCGCTCAACTGGCTGGTTTTCCCGGTCACGCTGGTCTGCCTCCTGGCGCTCGGGCTTCTCGCGGGATTGATGCGGCGTCAGGCACGCGCCGCCTGACATAGGCGCGAACGGTGCGTTTCTGCCTGTGAAACGCTGTCGAAATCCCGGCACATGCCGAACATCAGCTTGACGTTGCGAGATTCGCACCCTGTTATGCCGGGTGGACGATACGGCAGGACTATTGTCCGAGTCCGTGTCCGCTCGAAACGACCTGGGGAGGGGTAATTCCGGGTCAAAATCAAGGGAAGAATTGGCATGACCATGCTTTATGTCGTCATTGCCTGCGGCCTGCTTTCTGTCCTCTACGCCATCTGGGCAACGCAGTCGGTCCTCGCGGCCGATCAGGGCAATGCACGCATGCAGGAAATCGCCAGCGCCATCCGTGAGGGTGCGCAGGCCTATCTCGCGCGTCAGTACACCACCATCGCCATTGTCGGCGTCGTGGTTTTCCTCCTCGCCTGGTGGCTGTTGTCGGGCGCGGCGGCGCTTGGCTTCCTGGTCGGCGCTGTCCTGTCGGGCGCTGCGGGCTTCATCGGCATGCATGTGTCCGTGCGCGCCAATGTCCGCACAGCGCAGGCCGCCTCGCGCAGCCTCGCCGCCGGCCTCGACATCGCCTTCAAGTCCGGCGCCATCACCGGCATGCTGGTTGCCGGCCTCGCGCTGCTCGGCGTGTCGATCTACTACTGGGTGCTGATCGGCCCGATGGGCCATGCGCCGGCCGACCGGGCGGTGATCGACGCGCTCGTCGCGCTGGGCTTCGGCGCCTCGCTGATCTCGATCTTCGCGCGTCTTGGCGGCGGCATCTTCACCAAGGGCGCAGATGTCGGCGGCGATCTCGTGGGCAAGGTGGAAGCCGGCATTCCCGAGGACGATCCGCGTAACCCGGCCACCATCGCCGACAATGTCGGCGATAATGTCGGCGACTGCGCGGGCATGGCGGCCGACCTGTTCGAGACCTATGCGGTGACGGTCGTCGCCACCATGGTGCTCGGCGCGATCTTCTTCGCCGGCACCGATGTGCTCGGCTCGGTGATGATCTATCCGCTCGCCATCTGCGGCGCCTGCATCATCACCTCGATCATCGGCACTTTCTTTGTCAAGCTCGGCACCAATGGCTCGATCATGGGCGCGCTCTACAAGGGCCTGATCGTGACCGGCCTGCTGACCATCCTCGGCGTCGCCGGCGCAACCTCGCTGACCATCGGCTGGGGCGACATCGGCAATGGCGTGACGGGCGCGAACCTGTTCATCTGCGGCCTGATCGGCCTCGTGGTGACGGCGCTCATCGTGGTGATCACCGAATACTATACCGGCACCAACAAGCGCCCGGTCAATTCGATCGCCCAGGCCTCGGTGACCGGCCACGGCACCAACGTCATCCAGGGCCTCGCGGTATCGCTGGAATCGACGGCGCTGCCGGCCATCGTCATTGTCGGGGGCATCATCGCCACCTTCCAGCTCGCCGGCCTGTTCGGCACGGCGATCGCGGTGACCACCATGCTCGGCCTTGCCGGCATGATCGTGGCGCTCGACGCCTTCGGTCCGGTCACCGACAATGCCGGCGGCATCGCCGAAATGTCGGGTCTGCCGCCTGAAGTGCGCCATTCGACCGACGCGCTCGATGCGGTGGGCAACACCACCAAGGCGGTCACCAAGGGCTACGCCATCGGCTCGGCCGGCCTCGGCGCGCTGGTGCTGTTCGCAGCCTACAGCTACGACCTGCAATATTTCACTGCAAATCCGACGCAGTATCCCTACTTCGCCGATATCGGCACGGTCTCCTTCGATCTCTCCAATCCCTATGTGGTGGCGGGGCTGATCTTCGGCGGTCTGATTCCATATCTCTTCGGCGGTATCGCGATGACGGCGGTCGGGCGTGCGGCGGGCGCGATCGTGGAGGAGGTGCGCAAGCAGTTCCGCGAGGATTCCGGCATCATGGCCGGCACTTCCAAGCCGAACTATGCCCGCGCCGTTGACCTGCTCACCAAGGCGGCGATCAAGGAGATGATCATTCCGTCGCTGCTGCCGGTGCTCGCACCGCTGGTGGTCTATTTCGGCGTGCTGCTGATCTCGGGCTCGAAGGCCTCGGCCTTTGCCGCGCTCGGCGCCTCACTGCTCGGCGTCATCGTCAACGGTCTCTTCGTCGCCATCTCGATGACCTCGGGCGGCGGCGCGTGGGACAATGCGAAGAAGAGCTTCGAGGACGGCTTCACCGACAAGGACGGCGTGAAGCATCTAAAGGGTTCCGAGGCGCACAAGGCCTCGGTCACGGGCGATACGGTCGGCGATCCCTACAAGGACACCGCCGGCCCGGCCGTGAACCCGGCGATCAAGATCACCAACATCATGGCGTTGCTGCTGCTGGCGGTGCTGGCCCACTGAGGGGCATTGCCCCCGGAGCGAAAGCTCCGGGGGTATAGGCCACAAAGAAGAAGCCCGCGGGAGCGATTCCGCGGGCTTCTTCCTTGGATGAACCCGGCGGTGAGCCGGGATGAATTGGTTCTCTTAGCTGCCGGGCAGGCGCGGCGCGGTGCCACCACCCGCGACGCCCGAAATGAGCTGGATCAGGAAGTTCTGGTCCTTGCCCGCGGTCGGCGTGGTGCGCGAGATGAAGTCGAACAGCTTGCCGTCCTGCATGCCGTAATGGGCGATATTGCTGACGCGGCCGTCGTCGCCGAAATAGACGGCGAGCACCTTCTGGTCGACGAGCTTGGGCGTCATGAAGGCCGCCGAGCGCCGGCGCGTCTGCGAGATGTAGTAATACACCTCGTCATTGTCGAAGGACGCGGTGGTGGAGGGCGAGCCAAGGGTGAGCATCACCTGCTCGCGGCTCGAACCGACCGGCACCAGGTCCAGCGCGCCCGGATCGACGACATAACCCTGGGCGAGCGTTTCGCCGCCACCCAGCGTCGAGGCGGCATTGCAGCCCGCCATCGCGGCGACGGCAACGCTCGTGCCCGCAATGAGGGTGAAGCGGACCGCTATTTGCTTGAAATTTCCGAATTCAGACAACACGTGTAGGCAATCCCCGATGCGGCCTTCGCCAGCCTCGCGCCGGTTTGCACGAGACGGGAAAAGCGGTAAACCAGCTTTGCCGACGATGCAACCTGACCCCAGTCGCACAAACCAAGATCGGAGATCGCCCGGCATGTTTAATCGCCTGTTCGGCCTTGCGGCGCGACGAGACACTGCTGTGATCGACGCCCTCTACGGTGAAATCGTGGCAGCGGCGCGGCAACCGGCATTCTATGCGGATCTCGATGTGCCGGATACGCCGCTCGGCCGCTTCGAGATGCTGTCCTTGCATGTCTTCATGTTTCTCCACCGCGTGCGCGGCGAGGCGGCTCCGCTGCCCGATATCGCGCAGGAGTTGGTGGACGAGTTCTTCAAGGATGTCGACCACTCCATCCGCGAACTGGGCATCAGCGATACCGGCGTGCCGAAGCGGATGAAGAAGCTTTCGCGGATGTTCTATGGCCGCGTCGCCTCCTATGGGGAAGCGCTGGACGCCAATGACGGGGCCGCACTTGCCGCCGCGCTGGCGCGCAATGTCCGCCCGGATGTGGCTTGGCCCCACGCGGAGGAATTGGCCGTGCGGATGTTTGCCCTGCGGGAATCACTTGCCGCGCAGACGCCGGCTTCCTTCTCCAGCGGGCACCTTTCGATGGTTTCCCCGTCGACGGAGGCTGCGGCGTGACAGCGCAGGAGAGCCCCGTTTCCTGGCGCGTGAATGTGCGCCATCTTGCGCCCAAGGGCGTGCCCGTCTGGCTCGAGGCGGATGAGCGCCAGCGCGAGGAACTCGCACGCCAGCATGGCCTCCTTGCGGTCAATGCCTTCCGGTTCGATCTCGTGCTGAGCCGCTGGCATGGCGACGGCGTGCGTGTCGCGGGTGAGGTCAAGGCCGATATCGTCCAGGAATGCGTCGTGACACTCGAGCCGCTGACGGCGACGATCGCCGAGCCGGTGGAGGCGATTCTCGTGCCCGAGGGCTCGCGGCTTGCCCGGCCCGATTTCAACGAGACGGACGAATTGCTCCTCGATGCCGAAGGCGCCGACCTGCCCGAGACATTCTCGGGCGACGAGGTGGATGCCGGCGCGCTGGCGGAGGAATTCTTTGCCCTCGCCATCGATCCTTACCCCCGCAAGGCGGGCGCTTCCCTTGAGACCGGCGCGGAAAAGACGCCCGCAGGCCCTTTGCAGGACCAGCTCGGCGCCTTGCTGCGCAAACGGTGAATTGGCTTTGATGCCGCCCCATATGTGTGTTGTACGTCGCGGCAAAACCGCTATTTTCGCCGCGAGCCCGAGGCGGGCTGCTGGCAACCGCAAAGAACTGGACAGCGCTTGATACGTATTTCCGTTGACGCGATGGGTGGCGATCATGGGCCGGGCACCGTTTTGCCTGGCCTGATGAAGGTGATCGAGCGCCACGAGGATGTCCGCTTTCTCATCTTCGGACGGGAGGAGGTCGTCCAGCCTGTCCTCGCCGGCCTGCCGCGCCTTGCCGCCGTGAGCGAGTTCCGCCATTGCGACGTTGCCGTGCGCATGGACGACAAGCCGAGCCAGGCGCTGCGCGCCGGCCGCTGGAAGTCGTCCATGTGGAAGGCCATCGAGGCGGTGAAGAATGGCGAGGCCGATGCCTGCGTCTCGGCCGGCAATACCGGCGCGCTGATGGCCATGTCCACCTTCTGCCTGCGCACCATGGCGAACATTGAGCGTCCCGCCATCGCAGCGCTCTGGTCGACGATGAAGAGCGAGTGCGTGGTGCTAGATGTCGGCGCCACCATCGGCGCCGATGCACAGCAGCTTGTGGATTTCTCCATCCTCGGCGCGGCCATGGCGCACGCCATCTTCCAGATCGATCGCCCGACCGTCGGCCTTCTCAATGTCGGCGTCGAGGAGATCAAGGGCCAGGAAGAGGTCAAGGAAGCCGGCCGCATGCTGCGCGAGGCCTCGCTCAAGGCGATGGACTATCGCGGCTTCGTGGAGGGCGACGACATCGCCAAGGGCACCGTGGACGTGGTGGTGACGGAAGGTTTTTCGGGCAATATCGCCCTGAAGACGGCCGAAGGCACCGCCAAGCAGATCGCCGAATATCTGCGCGAGGCGATGAGCCGCACGCTGATGGCGCGGATCGGCTATCTGTTCGCCCGTTCCGCCTTCCAGCGGCTGCGTGAGAAGCTCGACGTGCGCAAGATCAATGGCGGGGTCTTCCTGGGACTCAATGGCATCGTGGTGAAAAGCCACGGCGGCGCCGACGATGAAGGTTTTGCCGCCGCGATCGAGCTTGCGCGCGACATGGTTCGCCGTGGACTGCTCAGCACCATCCGCACCGAGCTTGACATGTTCCACGCCCGGCGTCAGGGCGTGGCTGGAGATACGACGCCCGCGGCGTCGGCCGCCCAGGGAGAGTAGGCATTTTCATGATCAGGTCCGTCGTATGTGGCGTTGGTGCGGCACTGCCCAAGCGTATCATGCCCAATGCGGAGTTCGAGCAGCGCCTCGAAACCTCCGACGAATGGATTCAGCAGCGCACGGGCATTCGCCAGCGCTATATCGCATCCGAGGATGAGACCACCGCATCGCTGGGCGAGGCCGCCGCGCGCGCCGCACTCGACGATGCCGGGCTGACGCCGGCCGATATCGACCTGATCGTGCTTGCCACCTCAACGCCGAACAACACCTTTCCGGCGACGGCAGTGGAAATCCAGCACCGTCTCGGCATGCGCCACGGCTTCGCATTCGACATGCAGGCGGTATGTTCCGGCTTCGTCTATGCCGTGACCACCGCCGATCTCTATATTCGAGGCGGGCTGGCGCGGCGGGTGCTGGTCATCGGGTCGGAGACCTTCTCGCGCATCCTCGACTGGGAGGATCGCACCACCTGCGTTCTGTTCGGCGACGGTGCGGGCGCAATCATCCTCGAAACATCCGAGCAGGCGGGCGCGGCAGGCGATCGCGGCATCCTGGCGTCCAGCCTGCGTTCCGACGGCACCCACAAGGACAAGCTCTATGTGGATGGCGGACCGTCGACCACGGGGACTGTCGGCGTGCTCAGGATGGAAGGCCGCGAGGTCTTCAAACATGCCGTGGGCATGATCACCGACGTCATCGAGGACACTTTCGCGGCCGCCGGCATCACGGCGGAAGACCTCGACTGGTTTGTCCCGCATCAGGCCAACAAGCGTATCATCGACGCTTCGGCCCGGAAGCTGGGCATCGCCGAGGAGAAGGTGGTCGTCACCGTCGACCGCCACGGCAATACGTCTGCCGCCTCGGTGCCGCTGGCGCTGGAATCGGCGGTTTCCGACGGCCGCATCAAGCGGGGCGACCTCGTTCTTCTCGAGGCGATGGGCGGCGGCTTCACCTGGGGCGCGGTGCTTCTGCGCTGGTAGCCGGCGTGTTGAACTAAACGCTAAGAAACTGTTTTTGTTTGGCAGGCCCTTGGTTATTGACCTCTCACGGTCAATTTCCTAACGTCCCGCCTCCACTAAAATCATCAACAGGGACGGTTGAGCGGCGGATGGGAGGAAAGACACTGACGCGTGCCGACCTGGCTGAGGCGGTCTATCGGAAAGTGGGGCTTTCCCGCACCGAATCCGCGCAGCTTGTGGAAATGGTACTGGACGAGATTTGCGATGCGATCGTGCGCGGCGAATCCGTCAAGCTCTCCTCCTTTGCGACCTTCCAGGTGCGCTCCAAGAACGAGCGTGTGGGCCGCAACCCCAAGACCGGGGAAGAAGTGCCGATCTCGCCCCGGCGGGTAATGACCTTCAAGGCATCGAATGTGCTCAAGCAGCGCATCCTCGACACGCATCTGTCCAAGCTGAAAGCGGCTGAATAGGCTCTGTGATGTGCGTGAAAACGCCCGTCGCCAATGTTTGCCTTGAACGAGACTCGATAACGCGCTGAACTGGCGACACGAATCGGCCGTGTCGAATTGCATCCATATGCCCCCAGCGGCGGATGCCCGCGCAGGCCGTCAGAGGGTCGGACCGCAGGGTCCCTTTGAGGCGCAGCTGTCGATGGACAAGAGCCCGGACGCATTCAGGACGATCAGCGAAGTCGCGGAAGAACTCGACCTGCCGCAGCATGTGCTGCGGTTCTGGGAAACCCGCTTCAATCAAATCAAGCCGATGAAACGGGGTGGCGGCCGCCGCTATTACCGGCCGCAGGATGTCGAACTGATCAAGGGCATACGCCATATGCTCTACGATCAGGGCTACACGATCAAGGGCGTCCAGAAGCTGCTCAAGGAGAATGGCGCGCAGTTCATCGTGGCCATCGGCGCCGGCGACCTTGCCGCCGTCGAGGCCATCGCCCAGCGCAAGGCGGCTGAAGCCGCCGATGAACAGGAAGCGGCGCGGGCGCCGGCCGGCGCTTCCTCGCGCGACGAGATGCTTGTCGGCGAAGCGCGGGCAAAGCCCAGTCGGCGCTTCTTCGGCATGGGCCGCCCGGATGACGATGGTCCCGTACAGGGTGAAGGCAAGCTGTCGCGGGACAACCGGGCGCTCTTGCAGGAAGCCCTGTTCGATCTTCTGGAATGCAAGCGCCTGCTCGACCAGGTGAGATAAATACCGCTTGCTTCGCCCGGAGCTTCCGCATATGCCTGCCACCGGTTCGGAGCGTAGCGCAGCCCGGTAGCGCACTTGACTGGGGGTCAAGGGGTCGTGGGTTCGAATCCCGCCGCTCCGACCATTTTTCTCCAAGAAAATATGAAGCGGCTGCGCGGCGGTGATACCGGTTACGTGACGCGCATCGGCGCTTCGATCTCATCTTGGTTAATGCGCCGGTTGGGATTCGATTAAAACTTTCAGGTCATCGTCTGCCCATGCGCGATTTTGACCCGAAACGAGCGGCGATCCTGCTGGCTCCCATCGTCGTGGCGATCCTGACGCTGGCCGTCGCCGGCCTTGTCATCGAGGATCATCGCATGGTCGACAATGTCTGGACCTCCTCGACGACGCGGTAGAGCGGTGGGACGCCTCTTGCGCCAGCCTGTCGGTTTGATGACAGTGTGGTGATGCGGGAGGATGGCGCGTGACCGGCTGGGAGCTGTTCATTTTCGTCGGATTGGTCGTGGTCGCCTTCGTGGCGATCGTCGGCTTTGTCTGGCGCATCCAATGGAAGCGCGATCCGGAGCGGTTCGGGAGTGCCTGGCGCAGGACGCCGGCACCGGGCAGCCCCAATCACTGGAACAGGCCGGGCGGCAGCGCCTGAGCCGTCAGTAGGCGTTTTCCGTGTTCAGCAGCCGGACGGGCGTGAGAAACAGGATCTTCAGATCGAGCATGAGCGACCAGTTCTCGATGTAATAGAGGTCGAGTTCGGTGCGCATGCGGATCTTTTCATCCGTATCCATCTCGCCACGCCAGCCATTGATCTGCGCCCAGCCGGTGACGCCGGGCTTGACGCGGTGGCGGGCGAAGTAGCCGTCCACGACCTCCGTATAGAGAAGGTTGTGCGATTGCGCCGCGACCGCATGCGGGCGAGGGCCCACCAGCGACAGGCTGCCCATGAGCGAGTTGAAGAATTGTGGCAGCTCGTCGATGGACGTCTTGCGGATGAAGCGGCCGACGCGGGTCACGCGCGGATCGTTCCTGGTCACGGTCTTCTTCGCTGTCGGGTCGGACTTGTCCGCATACATGGAGCGGAACTTGTAGACCTCGATCTCCTCATTGTTGAAGCCGTGGCGCTTCTGCTTGAAGAAGACGGGTCCTTTGCTGTCCAGCTTGATGGCGATCGCCGTGGCGATCATGATCGGTGAGAAGACGACCAGCCCGACGACGCTGAAGAAGATGTCGAAAAGCCGCTTGGAGACGGAGTCCCAGTCGGTGATCGGCTTGTCGAATATGTCGAGCATCGGCACCGCGCCGATATAGGAATAGGAGCGCGGGCGGAAATGCAGCTCCTGCGTATGCGCCGAGAGCCTTATGTCGACCGGCAGCACCCACAGCTTCTTGAGCAGCGACAGCACGCGCTGTTCCGCCGTGATCGGCAGCGAGACGATCAGCATGTCGATATGGGCGATGCGGGCGAAGTCGACCAACTCGGCGATGGTTCCAAGTTTCGGATAGCCGGCCACGATGGGCGGCGAGCGGCGATTGTCGCGATCGTCGAAAATCCCGCAGATGCGGATGTCGTTGTCCGGCTGCTGCTCGATGGAGCGGATCAGCGTCTCGGCTGCCTGGCCGCCGCCGACGATCACCGCGCGCCGTTCCATGCGGCCGTCGCGTGCCCAGCGGCGTATGAGGCGCGCCATCACCACGCGCAGGGCAAGAATGACGACCAGGCCCGACAGGTACCATCCGCCGAACCAAATGCGGGAAAACTCCTCCGAGGTTTTCAGCATGAAGCCGAAAAGGGCGAGGATTGCGAAGGTGCCGGACCAGACCAGCACGATCTTGCCGAAACGCGACAGCGGGTTCTGAAGGGCCGCGATCTTGTAGCTGTCGCTAAACTGGAGAAGGAGCACGGCCAGCAGCGAGCCGGTGGCGATCGCAATGGGATAGAGCCAGGGCGCGTGCGGCGCCGAGCCGACATAGAGGAAGTAGAACAGGAAGCCGGCCCCGGCGATGAGGGCCAGCTCGGCAAGCCGCAGATAGCCGCTGACCATGACCGGCGAGATGTTCTCGCGGCGATATTGCGAGGCGACCTGCAAGGCGATGTCGTTGAGGTTCGATGCCGGCTTGCCGTCGACCTTGGCGTCGTCGAGTTTGCGCACGGCATCCAGCGTATAGCGCTGATGCGGGTCGTTCTTGTTCATCTCTTGCTCGAATCTGGAGCCTGACCCTGCCATCAGGCCACTAACGATGGGTTGATGAACACGTTAGAAGGCGTCGCAGTCGAGCAATATGACTAACAGATTTGCGGCGCAGATGAAATCACGAGCCCGCCGAGGAGCCCTTGTGCCACGAAAGCGCAAAGAAAGGGGCCGGGCGACGCGAGACCTGATGCCCGGAACTGTGAGCCTTGAGACGGCGCGAAACTGCGCGGCCAGCTTCAGGCTGCCAATGGTGAAAGGTGCGGCCGAGATGGCGATGCTGCACGGTTAGAAGAGCCGTTCGCGGACATAGATCGTGTCGCCGGGCGCGAGCGGGTCGGAAATCCTCACCCTGCCGGTCATGATCTCGCCATTGATGTTACGGGTAATGTCGACATCGGCCTGCTGCGCGCGTGCGGAAAAGCCGCCGGCGACGGCTATCGCTTTCTGCACGGTCATACCTGGAACGTAGGAATACTGCCCGGATGCGCCGACCTCGCCCATGACGAATATCGGGCGGTAGCGATCGACTTCGACCGTCACGTCGGGATCGCGGATAAAGCCGTCGCGCAGCTTGCCGGCGATCTGCGCCTCCAACTGCGCCACGGTCATGCCGCGCGCGGCCACCGCGCCCACCAGCGGGAAGGAGATATAGCCCGACTGATCGACGGAATAGGTGTTGGAGAGGCCCTCCTGCTCGAACACCGAAATGCGCAGCCGGTCGCCAGCATCCAGCATGTAGGGGCGGACGGTGACCTTGTGAAACGCCGGAGGCGCCGGCTGATAGGCCGCGCAACCCGTCAGAAACGAGGCGAGCAGCACGCAAGCGGCGATTTTTGCACTGGACGTCAAGGCCAAACTCTCGGCTGCCCGATCAGGTGGCCCTCGTTATCCTCCCGTTAGGGTTAACAGCCAGTAAAACGAAAATGCCGCGACCCTCGCTCCCGAGAGTATATGCGCTGCATTTTAACCCCTTGGTTACCGTAGCCATTTACGTTTCATCCACGATTGCGAAAGGTGGAGCAGCTTGAATGTCCGTGAGCGGGAACGGTGCGAATGACATCCGTCGCAGACGGCTGATCGCCTCGCTCGCGCGCGATTGGCATCATATTGCACTCGTGGTGACGGGCGTCACGGCGGCCGCCTATCTGGCGACCTCCTGGATGACGCCGCTTTATTCCGGCGAAACGCGAATCCTCATCGAGACGGCGGGCCCGTCCAGCGTGCGCGCCCATGCGAGGGACGGCATCGATGCGCAGATCCAGCTGATCGGCTCGGACGAGATTCTGGGGAAGGTCGCCGCCGGCTTGGAGGCGCGTCCCCATGAAACGACGCTTCTCAACCGCGTATTGAGCCTCGGCGGATTGCTTGGCGAGCCCGACCCGCTATCGCGCGAGGAGCGTGCGCTGCACGCCACGCGCGACAATCTCGACATCTATCGCGCCGACCGGTCGCGGGTGATCGTCGTCGCATTCTCCAGCGACGATCCGCAGCTTGCAGCGCAGATACCGAACGCCATCGCCGACGCCTATATCGCGCATAATCGCAGTGCCGCGCTGCCGGCCAATGTTGCGGCGAACGAAGCCCCTGACGATATCGTGACCGGTGCGACGGTGTTGGATCTGCCGCGCCGGCGTACGGGGGTGAAGCCCGCTGCCCCGCAGCAGATATCGGCGCTTTCCGACACGCTCTCGCATGTCCGCACCGAGCGGCTGGACGCCGAGGCGAGCGCTGCAAGCATCAGGGCCGCACTGGAGAACGGTTCGCCGCCGGATGCCGTCGGCGATCTGGCCGGCGCCGGCCTCATCCAGGGACTGGCCGAGCACGAAGCGCAACTGCGCGCTGAGATCGCGAACCTGTCATCGACCCTGCTCGACAACCATCCGCGCATGCGCGCCCTGCGCGCGCAACTCGCCGATCTCGGGCGCCAGATGCGCGCCGAGGCGAAGAAGGTTCAGGAGAGCCTTGAACGGAAGGCGACCGCGGCCGGGGGGCGCGAGCAGGAACTGGTTGCCGATATCGATCGCCTGACGGCGCTTCCCGCCGTCGCGAAGGTCGAAGCGCCGGCGCCCGATGATCTCTTCACCCGGAATCCCATGCTCGTGGCCTCCGCATCGCCGGGCTTCGGCGCTTTCATGGCGGATGCGCGGATATTCCAGCGCGCGACCGTTCCCGATGCGCCCTATTTTCCCCGCGTCCTGCCGATCGTGAGCACGTTGTTTGCGGCTTCGCTCCTGCTGATGCTCTCGATCACCATGATCCGGGCGAGGAGGGTTGCCCGATATATGCCGCATGATGACGGGAGTATCCGCTTGCCCGAACTGGACGAAGAACGGTTTCAGGACGAGCATCGCGATGCCCTGCTGGCAGTTGCCGCAGCGCCTGTCACTGAAACGTCGATGCAGGCTCATGCGCCTGCGTCGGCCAGCGAGACGGAAGACGACATGCACCACGACCATGAACAGGCGCTGCCGCGCACGACCGGCGAGGTGGATGTGCAGACGCTTGCCGAGCGGATCATTGCCAGCACGGTCGCGCGTGCCGTCGTGGTCTCGCCGGAAGGCGATGCCGGGGCCGCGACCAGCGTGATGCTGGCGCGCGCCGTCGCGGATGCCGGACTGCGTGTCGTCCTGCTGGACCTCACCATGACGGGAGCCGCCGCCCGGCCGATGGTGGAGGACGCCGCGCTGAAGGGCATTACCGATCTGCTCTGCGCCGAAGCCCAGTTCGGCGATGTGATACACACCGACCTCTATTCCGAGAGCCATGTCATCCCGGTAGGGACCGCCGATCTCGACCGCGCCATGAACGCCATCGAGCGGCTGCCGGTCATTTTGCAATCGCTCGGCGCGGCCTTCGATCTCGTGGTTGCCGAGTGCGGCGAGGTCGAGGCCGGTGAGGTGGAGCATCTGGTGGATCGTGACACCGCGCTGGTGATTTCGGCGCTCGAAATATCCGAGAAGGTCGCCGATACGGTCGAGATATTCATCGCGGAAGGAATGCGGCCGACGATCGTCAGCCCCGGCGCGGAACCCCACCTGCCGGATGAGGCCGCCTGAAGCAATTCCAGCGAAAGCGCGTAGCGCTTCCGTGTCCGGAAATTGCGGAAGTCTCTATCGCGCGGAGCGTCCGGGCTTCGACATCCAACTGATGATCAGCATTGCCGGCAAGACCCAGAGAAGGCCGGAGACGACGAAGAAGGCCAGATGGGTCAGCCCGCTGGCCTCGGCAAGGCGCGTGACGGCCACCGTCATGGCGAGCAGCGCATAGACGATCACCAGCGTGACGAGCAGAAACGTGCCGATCAGTTTCTTGAGCCGTAATGGCATGGTGAGGCGGTTCCTCGATGAACTATGCGTCCACATAGGCCGATGCGCCGCAGGCAGCAACCCGCTACGGATGGCCGGCACGCGACGGCGTGTCGCGCGGCCACGCCTTGCAGCCTTGGGCCGATTGGTCCACTGAACGGCGCAAACCGGCGGTGAAGCATGTCCCAGTCAGCAGCCATAGCGGGTTTTCCCGATCGATCGTCACGCCAGGAACGCAACCGGACCTGGGTGCGCTGGTGGCTCTATCTCGTCGCGCTGACGCTGCTTGCCATCTTCCTCGTCGGCGGAGCGACGCGCCTTACCGGCTCCGGCCTGTCGATCACCGAGTGGAAGCCGATCCACGGCGTCATCCCGCCGCTCAATGACACCGAATGGCAGGAGGAATTCGCGAAATATCGCGAGATTCCGCAATATCAGCAGCTCAACAAGGGCATGTCACTCGGCGAGTTCAAGACCATCTTCTGGTGGGAGTGGTCGCACCGCGTGCTGGCGCGCGGCGTCGGCTTCCTCGTCGCGCTGCCGCTCGCCTTCTTCTGGCTCTCGGGCATGCTGGAGCGCCACCTCAAGCCGAAGCTGCTCGGCCTGCTTGCGCTGGGCGGAATGCAGGGCGCCATCGGCTGGTGGATGGTGGCGTCAGGCCTGTCGGAGCGTGTCAGCGTCAGCCAATATCGGCTTGCCACCCATCTCATCATGGCCTGCCTGATCTTCGTCGCGACAATTTCGATTGCCCGCGGACTGGCCCCGCACTCGGCCGGTCCGGCGCGTGACAGCACGCGGCGCTTCGCCGGCTGGCTCGTGGTGGGCGTCCTGCTTCAGGTCTATCTCGGCGCTTTGGTGGCCGGCCTGCATGCCGGCCTCACCTTCAACACATGGCCGCTGATGGATGGCGCGATCTGGCCCGACGGCCTGCTCACCGTGACGCCCGCCTGGTTGAATTTCTTCGAGAACCCTAAGACCGTACAGTTCATGCATCGCCTGGGCGCCTATGCCATCTTCGTCGCCGCGCTTTGGCACATGGTAGCGACGTTACGGGCGGAAGCAGGCTCCCCGCATGCGGCGCGGTCCGTCCTGCTCTTCGCCCTGGTTGCCTGCCAGGCCGCCATCGGCATCATGACGCTGATTTTGGTGGTGCCATTCGGCTGGGCGCTGCTGCATCACGGCTTCGCCATGATCGTGCTGGGCTTCGCCACCGCGCATTGGCGCGGCACGCGCGGACCCTATCCGCTGCCCTCGACCGCTACGGCCTGAGGCCGGCGGCGCGCAGCGCCTTCGCCACGCCGAGGCTGCGGGCGGCCTCGCCATGATTGCCGTCTTCGACATGCCATGAGGCCGAAAGGCAGGCATGGCAGAAGCCGAAATCGAGGATCACGCCCGCCTCACGCCCGCTTGCTTGCGCAAGAATGGCCGCCATGCGCCGCGCCCGCCCGGGGTCGGCGCGCAGGTCGTCGCGTTCGAGCGGATTGTAGAATAGGTTGGCGAAATCATAGGTCGGATCACCGATCAGCCCTTTCGGGTCGATGGCGAGCCAACCGCGCGTGCCGTGCAGGATATTCTCGTGATGGATGTCGCCATGCAGCGGGCGCACGTCCTGCTGGTCGGCGAGCAGGGCATCGGCACGCTGCGCGGCTTCCACGAAAAGGCTGTGCCGGCCGGCCTGCCGGTCCAGCCGCGCCTTGGCGAACAGGCTGGCGAAATGGTCCGGCAGGGGCTGGAGCGATGCCGGCCATGGAGCCGGCGAAGGCGCATGCAGGAGCCGCAGCACATCGGCTGCGATGTGCGTCGCTGCATCGTCGCCGAGCGTGTCCAGTTGTGTAAGGAGATCACCGTCGGCGACATGTTCCAGCAGCGAAAGATCGCCGCGCCGATCGATCAGATGTACCGCACCCCGGCCGCCGCGCCAGCGCAGGAAATCGCCGCCGCGCCGCGCATCCTCGCGGCCGGCCTCGCTCGCCTGCTTGACCACCGCCATGCCGCCACGGGCGCGCACGACCAGCCACACCTTCCCGCCGAGACCGTCCGCGATCAGCGTCGCGGTGTCGATCATCCAGTCGGCGGGGAAGGATGCGCCGTCAGGTGCGCCCAAGCATCAGGTCCATGTTCTGCACCGCCGCGCCCGAGGCGCCCTTGCCGAGATTGTCATAGACCGCCATCAGCAGGGCTTGCGCACGGGTATCATTGGCGAAGACATAGAGCGTCATCTGGTTGGTATCGTTGTGCATTTCCGGCTGGAGATCGGGCACGCGCTCGACTTCGGCATAGGGCGCGACGCTGACGAACCCGTCTTTGATCCCGGCATAGTGGTCGGCGATGGCCGCATGAAGCTCCTTGCCGGTTGGCACGCGGTCGAGGTCGCCGAGTTGCAGCGGCACGCAGGTGATCATGCCTTGGGCGAAATTGCCGACGACGGGCGTCATCAGCGGATCGCGCGAAAGCGTGGCATATTTGCGCAGTTCGGGAACGTGCTTGTGCTTGAAGCCGAGGCCGTAGGGTAGATATTCGGGCGCGTCCTCGCCCTTGGCCTCATACTCCTCCACCATGGCCTTGCCGCCGCCGCTATAGCCCGAAATGCCGTTCATCGTGACGGGGAAGCCGGCCGGCAGAAGGCCGGCAGCCACCAGCGGGCGCAGCGTGGCGATCGGCCCCTGCGGCCAGCAGCCGGGATTGGCGACCCGCTTCGACGCCGCGATTGCCGCCGCCTGGGCCTTGTCCATTTCCGCGAAGCCATAGGCCCAGCCATCGGCGACGCGATGGGCGGTGGAGGCGTCGATGACGCGCGTCGTGTCGTTCTCGATCAGCGCGACGCTTTCCTTGGCCGCATCGTCCGGCAGGCACAGGATCGCGATGTCGGCCTTGTTGAGGAACTCCGCGCGTGCCGCCGTTTCCCTGCGCCGCTCGACCGGCACGGAAATGATCTCGATATCGTCGCGGCCGGCAAGCCGGGTGCGGATCTGGAGGCCGGTGGTGCCGTGCTCGCCGTCGATGAAGATTTTGGGCTTCATGGAAATGTCCGTTCTATCTCGAAAAATCAGATGGTTATGAATGCGGGCGGAATCAATCCGCGAGGACGTTGAATCGCTTTCTCATCGTCGCGCTTTGCGCTCGGCGAGCAGGCCGAGATAGTACATCGCAACCGAGGCTCCGGCGATGGCCGTGATGTCGCCATGGTCATAGGCCGGCGCGACTTCCACCACGTCGGCGCCGACAATGTCGATCTGGCCGAGCTGCCGCAGCACCGAAAGCATCTTGGCGGAGGAAGGGCCGCCCGCGACCGGCGTGCCGGTGCCCGGCGCGAAGGCCGGGTCGAGACAGTCGATGTCGAAAGTGACATAGGTCTTGCGGCCGCCGGTACGCTCGTTGATCGCATAGGCGATGTCGGCGGCGCGCATCTCCTCCACCTCGTGGCCGTGGATGATGCGGATGCCGAAATCTTCCGGCGCATGGGTGCGGATGCCGATCTGGATCGAACGGTCGGGGTCAATGATGCCGCCGCGCACGGCGCGTGCGACGAAGGAGCCGTGGTCGATGCGTCTACCGTCATCGAACCAGGTGTCCTGATGCGCGTCGAACTGCACCAGCGCCAGTGGCCCATGCAGCGCGGCATGCGCCTTAAGGATGGGCCAGGTGACGAAATGGTCGCCGCCGAGCGTCAGCAGGAAGGCGCCGCCGGCGATCAGGCGGGTCGCCTCGCGCTCGATCGTGGCGGGCGTCTTCTGATGGTTGCCGTAGTCGAGCAGGCAATCGCCATAGTCCACCACCGCCAGTTCGGCGAACAGGTCGGCATTGAACGGATATTGCGGGTCGTTGTCGAAGATGGCCGAAGCCCGCCGGATGGCCTGCGGCCCGAAGCGCGCGCCCGGCCGGTTCGACACCGCGGCGTCGAACGGAACGCCCCACACCACGACATCCGCATCCGTAACCTTCTTGGTGAAGCGCCGGCGCATGAAGGACAGCGCGCCGGCATATGTCGGGTCGCTCGCAGCGCCGAGATTGCTGCGCGCGGTGAAGGCGTGGTCGATGGATTTTGACGGCATGCAAGCTCTCCCGTGATGACTGGGCAGGCGGGAAGGCCTGTCCGGGACCGAATGGGCGAATGCTTTTCGAACCATTCGGCTGCATATTCAAGGATCAGCGCCGCATTTCAGTCATGTGACAGGGCTGCGGCGGCTTGGCGTGACAAATAAAAAAGCGGACCCGAAGGCCCGCTTTTCCAAAGTTCCGGAGTGGAAGCGATCAGCGCTTCGAGAACTGGAAGCTGCGACGGGCCTTGGCCTTGCCGTACTTCTTTCGCTCGACGGTACGGCTGTCGCGGGTCAGGAAGCCGCCCTTCTTGAGCACGCCGCGCAGCGCCGGCTCGTAATAGGTCAGCGCCTTGGAGATGCCGTGGCGCACCGCGCCCGCCTGGCCGGAGAGGCCGCCGCCGGCAACCGTCACGACGATGTCGTACTGCTCGGCGCGGTTCGCCGCCACGATCGGCTGCTGCAGGATCATCTGCAGGACCGGACGCGCGAAATAGGCGTTGTAGTCCTTGGTGTTGACGGTGATCTTGCCGCTGCCGGGCTTGACCCAGACGCGGGCAATGGCGTCCTTGCGCTTGCCGGTGGCATAGGCGCGGCCCTGCTTGTCGAGCTTCTGCACATGCACCGGCGCCGCCGGCTGCTCGGTCGTCTGGACGACCTGGCCGAGATCGGCGAGGGAAGAGAGATCAGCCATTATGCGGCCCTCTTGTTCTTGGAGTTGAGCGCGGCAACGTCGAGGGTCTCGGGCTGCTGTGCCTCATGGGGATGTTCGGCGCCGGCATAGACGCGCAGGTTCTTCATCTGACGGCGGCCGAGCGGGCCGCGCGGGATCATGCGCTCGACGGCCTTCTCCAGCACGCGCTCCGGGAAGCGACCCTCGATCAGCTGGCGCGCGGTGCGCTCCTTGATGCCGCCGGGATGGCCGGTGTGCCAGTAATAGACCTTGTCGGTATACTTCTTGCCGGTGAAGACGACCTTGTCGGCATTGATGATGATGACATTGTCGCCATCATCGACATGCGGGGTGAAGGTCGGCTTGTGCTTGCCGCGAAGACGGTTGGCGACGATGGTGGCGAGCCGGCCGACGACGAGACCCTCGGCGTCGATCAGCACCCACTTCTTCACCACGTCCGCAGGCTTCTGCGAAAAGGTTTTCATGGTTCTGTTTCCGGTTGGACCTTCTTGCGAAGGCGTTTCTTGTTGCTTGCGTTGGCGCGGAGGCCAACAGGAAAAAGCGGCCGCAAGGGCAGCCGCAATCTCCGAGGCTGCTTCTAGGTGAAGTCGTGATGGGGGTCAAGCGGCCGAAGTTCAGCGATCTTCAAAATTACAAAGCAAAATCAGCCTGTTACGGTTGTGGTAATATTTTACCACAACCGAGGCGCATGCGCCGGGGCTCAGGCGCTCCGTTTCGGCGGGATGGAATAGGTTCCGGTTGCATGGGCGACCGTCGCTCCATCCGCCACGATGTCGATGCTGAACACCATCAGCGAACGACCCAGCTTGAGGATGGTGCAGTGGCCGTCTACCGGGCCGGCCGGCGCTTTGCGCATGAAATTGATGTTGAGATTGGTCGTGACCGACAGCGCGTCCGGCCCGGCATGGGAAAGCACGCAGACATAGCCGCTAATGTCGGCCAGCGTGAACAGGGAAGGGCCCGAAACGGTGTCACCCGGCCGCAGGTGGCGGTGGTCGGCATCGAGCCGCACGGTGCAGCCGCCCGGATGAACGTCCGTCACCAGATAGGCGGAAGAATCGCCGTTGAGCTGCGGATAGGCCTGCCGCAGGAAGTCGTTCACCTCGGTTGCGGTCATTACGGGCATCAAGTCCGGCATGCTTGTTCTCCCCTCGCTTCCGTTTCCGTAAGCGTCAAAGAGATTGGACGATTTCATGTCTGGCCTTCAAGCGCCTGCGTGCTACTTATCCAGCCATCATTTCGCGATGGATGATCGGAGACGGCCGGAATGAAGATGGAGCCGCGTATATCGGTCATAACGCTCGGGGTCGACGACCTCGACCGGGCAGCCTCCTTCTATGCCGCGCTCGGACTGGACCGCCATAAAGACATCACCGACGGCGTGGCCTTCTTCCAGATGGGCGGCCTCATACTGGGCCTGTGGCCGCGCGAGGAACTTGCAAGGGATGCAGGTTATCCTGTTGCAGGCGTGGCGGAGTCCCGCACATTTTCTGGAATCGCATTCGCATACAATACGCGCACCGAAGCCGAGGTCGCGGCGATCCTGGCCCTCGCCGAAACCGCGGGCGGACGCTTGGTGAAACCCGCGACGCGCGCCTTCTGGGGCGGGGTTCAGGGCTATTTCGAGGATACGGAGGGAAATCTGTGGGAAGTGGCCCACAATCCCGATTTCCCCATCGATGCGGAAGGGCGGATATCGCTGCCGGCATGAACCACGATCGCTACGACGACGACTATATCGCCGACATCCTGGCCCGTACGAAGACGATCGCGGTGGTGGGCGCGTCGGCGAACCCATCGCGACCCTCCCATGGCGTGATGCAGTTCCTCGTCGCCCAGGGCTATGAGATCTACCCGGTCAATCCGGGCCATGCGGGCGCGCAGATCCTTGGGCGGCAGGTATATGCGCGGCTGGCCGACGTGCCTGTCGCGATCGACATGGTGGATGTCTTCAGGGCATCGGCCGCGGTCGGCGGCGTGGTCGACGAAGCCCTGGCGCTCGATCCGCTTCCTCGTGTGATCTGGACCCAGCTTGGCGTGCGCGACGATGGCGCCGCGGCCCGTGCGGAGAAGGCGGGCGTTCAGGTGGTGATGAACCGCTGCCCGAAAATCGAGATATCCAGGCTGGGCGGTCCGATCCGGATGCGGCCGGGCTGAGGAGAAGATTCCCGCCCGCAGGCCGGGCGGCGACTTTCGTTCCGTCGCGGGCGATGCCCGGCGAACGAAAATCTTTGCAGCGCAGACCAAGTCCGGCGATGATCGGCAACCAGATTTCCAGGCAGGTGGGAGGAAAGAATGAACCAGCGTACCCCAGGCTTCGACACGCTCGCAGTACATGCCGGCGCAAAGCCGGACCCAACGACAGGCGCGCGCATCACGCCGATATACCAGACGACGGCCTATGTGTTCGAAAGCCCGGATCATGCGGCGTCGCTGTTCGGCCTCAAGGCGTTCGGCAACATCTACACCCGCATCATGAACCCGACGCAGGCAGTGCTGGAGGAACGGCTGGCCGCGCTCGAGGGCGGCACGGCGGCGCTGGTGACCGCATCCGGCCATGCCGCTCAGCTTCTCGTCTTCCACACGCTGATGCAGTCGGGCGACAATTTCGTCGCCGCGCGCAAGCTCTATGGCGGCTCCATCAACCAGTTCGGCCATTCGTTCCGCAATTTCGGCTGGGAGGTTCGTTGGGGCGACACCGACGATCCGGCGAGCTTCGAGAAGCAGATCGATGCCCGCACCCGCGCCATCTTCGTGGAAAGCCTTGCCAATCCGGGCGGAACCTTCGTCGATATCGCCGCGATCAGCGCCATTGCGCAGCGCCATGGCATTCCGCTCATCGTCGATAATACGATGGCGAGCCCCTATCTGCTGCGCCCGATCGAGCATGGCGCGGACATTGTCGTGCATTCGCTGACCAAGTTCGTCGGCGGCCACGGCAATTCGATGGGCGGCGCGATCGTCGACGCCGGCACCTTCGACTGGTCGAAGAGTGGCAACTATCCGATGCTGTCTGCGCCGCGCGAGGAATATGGCGGCCTCATCCTGCACGAAGCGCTGGGCAACATCGCCTTCGCCATCGCCTGCCGCGTGCTGGGCCTGCGCGATTTCGGCCCGTCCATTTCGCCATTCAACGCTTTCCTGATCCTGACCGGCGCGGAGACCCTGCCGCTCAGGATGCAGCGCCACTGCGACAATGCGCTGAAAGTGGCCGAATGGCTGTCGGCGCATCCCAAGATCGCGTGGGTTTCCTATCCCGGCCTGCCCGGCGATCCCAACCACGCCCTGCAGCAGCGCTATTCGCCCAAGGGGGCAGGCGCCGTCTTCACCTTCGGCGTCAAGGGCGGCTACGAGGCCGGCATCGGCGTGGTCCAGAACGTGAAGCTGTTCTCGCATCTGGCCAATATCGGCGATACGCGCTCGCTGATCATCCATCCCTCGTCCACCACCCATCGGCAGCTCTCCGCCGAGCAGCAGACGGCGGCGGGCGCGGGACCTGACGTGATCCGCCTGTCCATCGGCATCGAGGATGTCGCCGACATCATCGCCGACCTGGAACAGGCGCTCGAAAAGGTTTGAGCCATGTATGCCAGCCATATGGTTGGCCTGACGCCGTCGGGCATCGAGCCGGAGGAGAGCGCTCCTCCGGCCGAACGCGTGATTTCCGGCCAGCCCCGTTTCCGCAGCTGGAATGTGGAGGAGGCATCCGGCGGGCTCCATGCCGGCATATGGGAAGCGACGCCGGGCAAGTGGCGAATTTCCTATGACGAATGGGAATTCTGCCACATCCTGTCGGGCGTATCGGTCATAGCCGAGGATGGCGGCGAAGCCCGCACGGTGAAGGCCGGCGACAGCTTCATCCTGCGACCCGGCTTCAAGGGAAGCTGGGAAGTCCTTGAAACGACTCGCAAGGAATATGTGATCAGGCTGTGAGGCTTGATGTCACCACTGGCACGTCAGCCGTTCCAACCCATGGAAATGATAGCTGTCGCGATAATGCGGTGGGGTGGCTAGCCTGAGGCCGGGCAGCCGTTCGAACAGGACCGCGAGCGCGATCTGCAATTCCAGCCGTGCCAGCGGCGCGCCGACGCAGAAATGGATGCCGGCACCGAAAGTCACGTTCTTCTGGTCGGCGCGATGCGGCGCGAATGTATCCGGATTGCCGAATGCAAGCGGATCGCGATTGGCGGCGCCGAGCAGCAGGCCGATCTTCTCGCCGGCCTGAACCGTCACGCCCTCCGGCAGGTCCGTCATGTCATAGGCGTAGCGCGTGAACATATGCAGCGGTGCGTCGAAGCGGAGGCATTCCTCGACCGTCGCGGCTGCCGCCTCACGCGTGGCGAAGAAGCGACGCGGGTCGCCGCCGGCGCAAAGCATGGCCAGCACTGCATTGCCGATCTGGTGCACCGTCGCTTCGTGGCCGGCATTCAGCAGCAGGATGGCGGATGACACCAGTTCGGCCGGCGTCAGCCGCTCGCCATCGTCATGGGCGGCGACGAGCACGCTCAGCAGATCGTCGCCGGGTTCGGCGCGGCGAAGGTCGGCATGGTGGCCGATGAACGCGCTGAAAGCCTGTGCGGAAGCATCGGCACGCTCCTGCACCACGCGGCTCGGCTGGTGCATATACATGCGAACCATGTCGTTCGACCACGCCACGAGTTGCGGGCCGGTTTCACGCGGCACGCCCATCATTTCGGCGATGATGGTGGCGGGGATCGGCGTGGCAAAGGCGGGGATGAGATCGATGCCCCGCGCGTCCTCGAAGCCGTCGATCAGTTCATGCGCCAGCGCTTCGATGCGCGGGCGCATCCGCTCGACCTGACGTGATACGAAGGCGCGGTTCACCAGCATGCGCAGGCGGGTGTGGGCCGGCGGCTCCAGCTCAAGCAGCGAGCTGGCTTCCACGGCGTCGAAATGGGAAAGATGCGCGCGGTTCGTCCCGGCGGGAAAGTTGCTGTAGCCGCCCGGCCGTTCGCGGCCGAGACGCCGGTCCCGCAGCAGTCGGTCGACGTCGCTATATCCCGCAAAGCACCAGATGCCGTAATCCTCCCAAAGGAAGGCACGGGCATGTTCGTGCATGAAGGCGTAGGCCGCGTAAGGGTTCTGCACGAAGGCCGGTTCGCGCGGATCGAGGCGCAGGCGCCGCGTGCCGGGGTTGAAATGCAGATAGGGAAGGGGCCTCATCCGCATCTCTATGGACCGATCCGGCGCTGTGCGAAAGCGTCGGATCGGCGCGTCGGTGCGCGATGCCGGCGCTTATCCGTGGCAACGCGGCGGCAGGGGGCGCCAGCCATGCTCGGCTTCGCGCAGTTTCACCGTGCGCGAATAGGTTTCGTAGCGCGGCGGGGTGCGGTGCACGCGCTTTTCCGCCGGGCGGATCAGCACCTGCTCCAGCACTTTGTCATATTGCGCCGGCACCACATAGCGCTCCTTGCGCGGCGGCGACACCATCACCTTGCGCGTCTCATAGCCCCATTGCGCCGGGATCGTTTCACGGACGACGCGCTCCGGCTGGATCACCACATGCTTGGCCACGGTCCTGTAGACCGGCGGCCGCTTGATCTTGCACAGGACCTTGCGGCCCTTGATGATGCGCCATTCCCACGCATAGCCGCCTTCCGAGACCAGCACTTTCTTGTGAACGACATCGGTTACGGCGGGGATCACGCGCGCTACCGTGCGTGCGGGCGAAACCATCACCTTTTCCTTCTGATAGGCATATTCGGCCGGGATGACCTCCCAGCGCTCCGTTGCCGGCCGCACCAGCACCTTGCGCTCTCGCGTGCCGTAGACCGGCGGAATGATCTCGACCTGCTTGCTGCCGGGGTCGACCATCATGGTTTCGCGGATCGTATCGTAGACCGCCGGGCGGTCGATCCGCTCATAGCAATTGGCCCCATAGCCGCCGGCAATGCTCTGGGTGCCGGTGGCAAGAATTGCCATTGACGACACCAGGAATTTTCCAAGATATGCAGACATTGTCCCCAAGCGCCAAAGTCGAAACGCGCAAGTTGCTTGTCTGAGCCAAGCAATAAAGCGTCCCGCCACATCCGGCGAAGGGATTCGCGCAGCGTCCTTAACGCTCAAGGTTAACCGACGGCTTTGCGCGCTGGCCTTGCACAAGGCCGAAGCGGCATCCTATCTAGCGGTAACAGTCCACGATTCCGCCCCATTCAGGCGGTGCGATCCCACCAGCCGCTCCCAGAGGACCGACATGAGAGACCCTATCGAAACCTACATGAACCTCGTGCCGATGGTCGTCGAGCAGACCAATCGCGGCGAGCGCGCCTACGACATCTTCTCGCGCCTGCTCAAGGAGCGCATCATCTTCATCACGGGCCCGGTCGAGGACGGCATGGCGACGCTGGTCTGCGCGCAGCTTCTCTTCCTCGAGGCGGAGAACCCCAAGAAGGAAATCAGCCTCTACATCAACTCGCCCGGCGGCGTGGTGACGAGCGGCATGGCGATCTACGACACGATGCAGTTCATCAAGCCGGCGGTGTCCACGCTCTGCGTCGGGCAGGCGGCCTCGATGGGCTCGCTCCTGCTCACCGCCGGCCACAAGGATATGCGCTTCGCCACGCCGAATGCGCGAATCATGGTGCACCAGCCCTCCGGCGGCTTCCAGGGTCAGGCCTCGGACATCGAGCGCCACGCCCAGGACATCATCAAGCTGAAGCGCCGCCTCAACGAGGTCTATGTGCAGCACACCGGCAAGGATTACGAGACGATCGAGCGCACACTCGACCGCGATCACTTCATGACTGCCGAGGAAGCGCGGGACTTTGGCCTCATCGACAAGGTCATCACCTCGCGTGAGGCCATGGAAGCCGCGACCCAGTCTTGATTCGGCTTCGGGCCGGACTGACATGTTTTTGAGATGCAGCGTATCAATTCCGACACAATTTGCTGCATCGTCGGGATTTGCGGCGCGCGGCATTAAGCCTATGGTGACGGAGCCAACCTAGGCTTCGACAGCGAATCGAGGTCGTTGCCGTTGCTTCCGATTTGTGTTTCGTTCGGAAGCGGCGGGTATACGGAACGGCTTCGAACGTCGCGATGTCGGGTCTGCCGACGGGTACTGAAAGGACGTACGACATGAGCAAGATCAGCAACGGCGGTGGCGATTCCAAGAACACGCTGTACTGCTCGTTCTGCGGCAAGAGCCAGCACGAAGTGCGCAAGCTGATCGCCGGCCCCACCGTGTTCATCTGCGATGAATGCGTCGAACTGTGCATGGACATCATCCGCGAGGAGAACAAGACCTCGATGGTGAAGTCGCGGGAGGGCGTGCCCACCCCGCAGGAAATCCTCACGGTTCTGGATGACTATGTCATCGGCCAGCCTTACGCCAAGCGCGTGCTGTCTGTCGCGGTTCACAACCATTACAAGCGCCTGGCGCACGCGTCGAAGAACAACGACGTCGAACTGGCCAAGTCCAACATCCTGCTGATCGGCCCGACCGGCTGCGGCAAGACGCTGCTCGCGCAGACGCTTGCCCGCATCATCGACGTGCCCTTCACCATGGCCGATGCGACCACGCTGACCGAGGCGGGCTATGTCGGCGAGGATGTCGAGAACATCATCCTGAAGCTGCTCCAGGCCGCCGACTACAATGTCGAGCGGGCGCAGCGCGGCATCGTCTATATCGACGAGATCGACAAGATTTCCCGCAAGTCGGACAATCCCTCGATCACCCGCGACGTGTCGGGCGAGGGCGTCCAGCAGGCGCTGCTCAAGATCATGGAAGGCACCGTCGCCTCCGTGCCGCCGCAGGGCGGGCGCAAGCATCCGCAGCAGGAGTTCCTGCAGGTCGACACGGCCAACATCCTGTTCATCTGCGGCGGTGCCTTTGCCGGCCTCGACAAGATCATCTCCGACCGTGGCCGCAAGACCTCGATCGGCTTCGGCGCGACTGTCGCCTCGCCGGAAGAGCGCCGCACCGGCGATCTGTTCCGGCAGGTCGAGCCCGAGGACCTGCTGAAGTTCGGCCTCATCCCCGAATTCGTCGGCCGCCTGCCGGTGCTTGCCACGCTGGAGGATCTCGACGAGGCCGCGCTGATCCAGATCCTGACCGAGCCCAAGAATGCGCTGGTGAAGCAGTATCAGCGGCTGTTCGAGATGGAGAATGTCGAGCTTTCCTTCCATGAGAACGCGCTGTCGGCGATCGCCAAGCGCGCCATCGAGCGCAAGACCGGCGCGCGCGGCCTGCGTTCCATCATGGAATCGATCCTGCTCGACACCATGTTCGAACTGCCTGCGCTGGAAGGCGTTCAGGAAGTCGTGATCTCCGACGATGTGGTCGATGGCAATGCCCGTCCGCTCTACATCTATGCGGAGCGCGAGAAGGAAAAGGGCAGCGTCGCCTGATCCCGACTGCGGGAATGTGAATAAACGTCCGCGACGGCTGTGAAGGCCGTCGCGGACGCTTCGTTTGGCGGATGAAACCGCCCTCGGGCTGTCATGATGTCGGCCCTTGATCTTTGCCCCGCGTGACGCCAACTAACGACTATCGGACCGGCGCCCCGCGTGCTGGTGACATCCGAATGGATGGATAGGCGCGGGACAATGCCGGGGCTACAATGAGATTCGTGGCCGGCCGTCTGGCGGCTGCGAAAGAAAGGTTGGACTATGACCACTACTCCCCGGTCCTCCGGCGACGTCTTCGCCATTCTCCCGCTGCGCGACATCGTCGTCTTTCCGCACATGATCGTGCCGCTGTTCGTCGGTCGCGAGAAGTCCATCAAGGCGCTGGAAGAGGTGATGGGTGCCGACAAGCAGATCCTGCTTGCTACCCAGATGAACGCCGCCGATGACGATCCGCAGCCCGACACCATTTACGACGTCGGCACGCTGGCCAATGTGCTGCAATTGCTGAAGCTGCCCGACGGCACCGTGAAGGTGCTGGTCGAAGGCACCGCGCGTGCGCGCATCACCGCCTTCACCCCGCGTGACGATTATCATGAAGGCTTTGCCGAGCTTCTCGACGAACCCGAGGAGGACGAGGTCGAGGTCGAGGCGCTGGCCCGTTCGGTCGTGTCCGACTTCGAGAACTATGTGAAGCTGAACAAGAAGATCTCGCCGGAAGTGCTGGGCGCGACGGGCCAGATCGAGGATTATTCCAAGCTGGCCGACACGGTCGCCTCGCATCTGGCGATCAAGATCCCCGAGAAGCAGGAAATGCTCGCCACGCTCTCCGTCAAGGAGCGGCTGGAAAAGGCGATGGGCTTCATGGAGTCCGAAATCTCGGTCCTGCAGGTCGAGAAGCGCATCCGCTCGCGCGTCAAGCGCCAGATGGAGAAGACCCAGCGCGAATACTACCTCAACGAGCAGATGAAGGCGATCCAGAAGGAGCTCGGCGAGGGCGAGGACGGCCGCGACGAGACTGCCGAAATCGAAGACCGCATCAAGAAGACGAAGCTCTCCAAGGAAGCGCGCGAGAAGGCGAACGCGGAGCTCAAGAAGCTGCGCTCCATGTCGCCCATGTCGGCCGAGGCCACCGTGGTGCGTAACTATCTCGACTGGCTGCTGTCGCTGCCTTGGGGCAAGAAGTCCAAGGTCAAGTACGACCTCGCTCTGGCGCAGGAAGTGCTCGATACCGATCACTTCGGCCTCGACAAGGTGAAGGACCGCATCGTCGAATATCTCGCGGTGCAGAGCCGCCAGAACAAGATGAAGGGCCCGATCCTGTGCCTCGTCGGTCCTCCCGGCGTGGGCAAGACCTCGCTCGCCAAGTCGATCGCCAAGGCGACCGGGCGGGAATATATCCGCATGGCGCTGGGCGGCGTGCGCGACGAGGCCGAGATTCGCGGCCACCGGCGCACCTATATCGGCTCGATGCCCGGCAAGGTCATCCAGTCGATGAAGAAGGCGAAGAAGGCCAACCCGCTCTTCTTGCTCGACGAGATCGACAAGCTCGGCCAGGACTATCGGGGCGATCCGTCTTCGGCGCTGCTCGAAGTGCTGGATCCGGAGCAGAACTCGACCTTCATGGACCACTATCTGGAGGTTGAATACGACCTGTCGAGCGTCATGTTCGTGACGACCGCCAATACGCTGAACATCCCGCCGGCCCTGATGGACCGCATGGAAATCATCCGTATTGCCGGCTACACGGAAGACGAGAAAGTCGAGATCGCCAAGCGGCACCTGTTGCCCAAGGCGATCCGCGACCACGCGCTCCAGCCCAAGGAGTTCTCGATCAGCGAGGATGCGATCCGCGAGATCGTGCAGACTTACACCCGTGAGGCGGGTGTGCGCTCGCTCGAACGCGAACTGATGAAGGTCGCCCGCAAGGCGGTGACGGAGATCATCCGCACCAAGAAGCCTTCCGTCGACGTGACGAAGGACAATCTGGCCGACTATCTCGGCGTGCCGCGGTTCCGCTTCGGCCAGGTCGAGGGCGAGGACCAGATCGGCGTCGTGACCGGGCTTGCCTGGACCGAGGTCGGCGGCGAGCTGCTGACGATCGAAGGCGTCATGATGCCCGGCAAGGGCAAGATGACGGTGACGGGCAACCTGAAGGACGTGATGAAGGAGTCGATCTCGGCTGCCGCATCCTACGTTCGCAGCCGGGCGCTGAGTTTCGGTGTGGAGCCGCCGCTTTTCGACAAGCGCGACATCCACGTGCACGTGCCGGAAGGCGCGACGCCGAAGGACGGACCCTCGGCCGGCACCGCCATGGCAACGGCGATCGTGTCGGTGATGACGGGCATTCCGGTGCGCAAGGATGTCGCCATGACCGGCGAGATCACGCTGCGCGGACGGGTTCTGCCTATCGGCGGACTGAAGGAAAAGCTGCTCGCCGCACTGCGCGGCGGCATCAAGAAGGTGCTCATTCCGGAGGAAAACGCGAAGGATCTCGCGGACATACCGGAAAACGTGAAGAGCGGCATGGAGATCGTGCCGGTCGGCCATGTGGGCGAGGTCCTGAAACATGCGCTGGTGCGCATGCCCGAGCCCATCGAGTGGACCGAGCCGGAAGAGCCGATTGCCAAGCCGGGCGCCCGCGACCAGAGCGGAGCCACGCTGGCGCACTGAAAGGTTGCAGCTAAGGAAAAAGGGCCGGGAACAACTCCCGGCCCTTTTTCGTTGAACCTTCTCAAAGCCGCGGAAAAGCCGGATTCTCAAGCCTATTCGCTTGGTGAGGGGCTTGCATTTCACTAGACTGCGCACTCGCCGGTTGAGTCGCATCGGCCGGTGTCCACAGGGAAGGAATGACCACATGAACAAGAATGAGCTTGTATCTGCAGTGGCCGAAGAGGCCAAACTTTCGAAAGCCGATGCGCAGGCCGCGGTCGATGCCGTCTTCTCCTGCATCAGCAGCGAACTGAAGAAGGGCGGCGATGTACGCCTTGTCGGTTTCGGCAACTTCTCCGTGTCGAAGCGCGCAGCTTCTACCGGCCGCAACCCGCAGACCGGCGCAGAAGTGAAGATTCCGGCCCGCAACGTGCCGAAGTTCTCGGCCGGCAAGGGCCTCAAGGATACGGTCAACTGACCATTTCCCGACTGTCTTGCATGCAAAAGGCCGGGCTTTCGCCCGGCTTTTTCATTTGCGCCAAACCGGAAGGGCCGCGGGGGCGCCCGCTGCCCTTCCTTGCGGCTGCGTTATTGGGCGGGTTGTTCGGCAGGTCCCGCATGCATGATATCGTCATCCTTGGGGCCGTCGACGATCAGATATCCCGCCAGGCCTCGCTCGGCGCGCGACAATGCGTGGTCCACCAGCACATAATGTCCGCCCCGGTCGATCTTGAAGTCGACGATCGTCGCGCCGCCGGGCGGTACGCTCACCGTCTGCACGCCCGTGAGCGGGGGAGAGGTGACGCTGCCCATCGCATAGACATGATCGAAGATTTCGCCGATCACATGGAAGGATGACGTGAAGTTCGGGCCGCCGACTCCGAAGAAGATCCGCACCGTTTCGCCCGCACTCGCATACAGGGGATGCGATTTCGTCAACGCGCCGACCGAGCCGTTGAACAGGAAATATTCCGGATTTTCCGAGATGAGCTTTTCGTAGTCCATTTCCAGTTCGCCCTTCGAGCCGAAGGGCTCGACCGTATAGAGCTCGCCCTGCATGACGTAGAACTCCCGGTCGACCTGCGGCAGGCCGCCTTCGGGCTCGACGAGGATCAGGCCATACATGCCGCTGGTGATGTGGTGGGCGACGCTCGGCGTGGCGCAATGATACACATAGATGCCGGGTTTCAGTGCCTTGAAGGTCACCACAGCCTCCTCACCGGGCGCGATCTGCGTGAAGTCGGCGCCGCCGCCTGGACCGGTTGCCGCGTGGAAATCGACCGAATGCATCATGACGCTGTCTGCGGCGTTCTTCAGATGGACTTCGACAGTGTCGCCCACGCGCACCCTGACGAACGGTCCGGGCACCTTGCGGTTGAACGTCCAGTAGACATAGGAGGTGCCGTCATCGAGGCGGCCGGTCAGTTCGACCGTCTCCATGTCGACCCGCACCACTTGCGGCGGGCGCTGTCCGATCGGACCCGGCAGGTCCGCCGGATCATGCACGATGTCGGCGGCTTCCGTGTCCATGTCGGAGCGTGGTCCGGGCATGACCTGGATCAGCCCCTCCATGCCAGCCGCGCGATGGCCGGCGATCGAGCAGAAATAGGTGAACTCGCCGACCTTGTTCGCCGTGAAGGAGAAGGTGGACGACGCATTCTTGCCGATGACGATGGAGGATCGCGCCGCATATTGGTCGATGACGACGTCGTGTTCCGCGCCTTCGCCATTGATGAGGTTGATCTGCACCAGTTCGCCCTCATGCACCATGAGGGTGGGATTGACCTGGCCGTCTATGTCGCCGCCGACGCCGATATAGACCATCCGTCCTGTCGCGATACCGGTGCGCAGGGTGAAGACGGTCGGCGCATGATAGCTGACGATCGGCGCCGCCGGATCTCCTGTTGAGGTCGCCGCCTCTGCCGCAGGTTGGGTGGTTTGCGCCTGCGCCGGCGTTGCGGCGCCGTCATGCTGGTGCGTCTGCGCGAGCGCCGGAGCCATGAAGGCCACGGAAAATGCCGTGACGATCGCCACGATCCATGACGTGCCGCGTCTGCCTGTCTTCGCAGGCGGGGGCTCGTTTGCCCCGGGACCTGCGCATTTATGTAAGATGGACCCCAATGCCATGTTCTGCCTCCATATTGCCGCTGCTGGCTGTGGATGGGCATAGACTAGGCAGGTTCGGCGAGAGCCTCTTTGTCTCAACGCAAACATGTTGCTGGCAGAGGCAGGACCCGCCTCCGGACATTGGTGCGAACTCTTTGCGATTGCGCAAAGACGGACGCGTCCTATTGCCGAACACTGGCGCGATGAAGCTGGAGGTCTCGCAATTGTCCGACTCTCAACGTGAAGGCACTCTCCTGCCGATGCTGATCACCGGACTGGTGCTGATCGTGATCGGCGCAGTCGCGGTGATGCTGTTCGTCTAGAGCATTTCCGCTTTTAACGGAATTGCGGAAATGCTCTAACTCTTTGTTTTTACGTAATTCCGGACGCAAAACCGCTGCGCACTTTTGCTGAAATTACTCCAGGCCAGGATGGCGCGGAAGGCCTCGGCTTTCAGCTCTCGTCGCGCAGAAGCTGGACGGCGGCGTCGCGCGACAGGCGGATGGTTTCGGCATTCACCTGCGCGGCTTTCGCCGTATCGCGCTTCTCGATGGCCTCGAGCAATGCCTTCCAATAGCGGGCGGATTCTTGCCGGCGGCTGCTGGTCGAAAGGCCCAGATGGGCGTAGCGCAGCGTCTGCCGCGACAGTGACTGGATCATGCCGAGCAGGCGCGGATTATGCGCCGCATGGGCGATGATCTGCCCGGCACGCGCGCTCAGTCCCGCATATTCGTGGACGTCCTCGGTCGCTTTCGCAACCTGTCCCATCCGCGTGATGACCTGGCGAAGCTCCGCCAACTCCTGTCCGGTGATATTCTCGGCGGCGCGCTCCGCCGCCAGCGCCGAAAGCGCCGCCCTGATGTCGAAGAGCTGCTCCACCTCCTCGATCGTCAGCGCGGTGACCTGCGCGCCGCGCCGCGGCGAGAAGGTGACCAGCCCTTCATGCTCCAGCAGGCGCAGCGCCTCGCGCACCGGGCCACGGCTGACCTGGAAGGTCTGCGCCAGCGGAATCTCGGCGATCCGCTGGCCGGGCTTCAGCTCGCCGGAGAGAATGGCGTTGCAGATGCGGTCGGCGATCTGCTCGGCCACGCTCAGCATCGCTCCCGGCGTGCGGAAGCTCAGAGACGATTGGCTCATGGCCTCGGAAACATTGCTGGCAATCATTTTTCCGGCCTGCTCACTCTGCGACATGCGACTGTCTTTCTACGGCAGATAGCCGACAAGGACGCCTGCCGCAATCGACAGACACGCCACTATGCGCCGGAACCGGAAAGCCTGCCATGCAGCTTGCCCAGCGAAGGGCCTGCGAGAATGCCGAGCGCCGACTTGATCACGGTGCCGAAAAGGAACGGCACCGTGCCCGCCGCCCAGGCCACCTGCCAGCCGGCAAGATATGCCAGCCACAACGCGCCGCAGGCGAGGATGAGCGCATGGCCGCCAAGCACCACCGCGCCGAGCGACAGCCAGTTGCGCACCAGCCCGCGATCGCTAAGCCAACCGATGGCGATCGTGCAGAGCATGAAGCCGGCGAGATAGCCGCCGGTCGGTCCGGCCATATAGGCGAGCCCGATGCCGCGCTCCGGCGTGCCGGCGAAGACCGGAAGCCCGATCGCGCCTTCGACGAGATAGAGCAGCATGGCGGCGGTGCCGAGCCGCAGGCCCATGCCGAGGCCCAGCGCGACCACGACGAGCGTCTGCATCGTCATCGGCACCGGCCAGAAGGGAACCTGGATCTTCGCCGACAGGATGAGCAGCGCATTGGCGGCGATTACGGAAGAGATTGCCAGCCCGATCCGGCTGGCCTGCCGCGTGGCGGTTGTCGTTGTCATGGATGCTGCTCCTATTTCGTGCGGATACGCGCGACGACCTGGCCGTCTTCGACCTGGGCGTCCTTGGTGACGAGGATTTCGACCACTTCTCCGTCGGCTGGCGCGCCGATGGGAATTTCCATCTTCATCGATTCCACCGTCACGATCGGGTCGTCCTCGGCCACGATTGTGCCGGGTTCGGCGTCGATCTGCCAGACCACGCCGGTCAGGTTGGCTTTTACATCCATGATCTTCGTCATTCGCTCACGCTGCCTTTCCGATTTCGGTGAACACGCCCGTATGGACCGCGCCGCCGCGGAAGCGAGGCGAGTCCAGGGCGCTGATGAGGGAGGGGAGGTTGGTCTTGATGCCGGCGATCTCGGTGCCGCGCAGAGCCGAAAGAAGCCGCTCTATTGCCTCCGTGCGGTCCGCGCCGTGGGCGATGACCTTGGCCACCATCGGGTCATAGAACGGGCTGACGGTGCACCCTTCCGCATAGCCGGTCTCCACGCGCACGCCGTCGGCCGGCATGCGGAATCGTTCGAGCCGGCCGGGCGAGGGGAGGAAGCGCATCGGGTCCTCCGCATAGATGCGCGCCTCGATGGCATGGCCGTTCATGGAAGGCGCCAGGGCAAGCGTCTCGCCAAGTGGCGCGCCCGCCGCCAGCCGGATCTGCGTTGCCACGAGATCGACGCCGGTCACCTCCTCGGTCACACCATGCTCGACCTGGAGCCGCGTGTTCATTTCGAGGAAGGAGAAGCCCGTATCGGGATGGTGGAGCATTTCCACAGTGCCGATGGTGCGGTAGCCGACGCGGCCGACGGCGGCCGCCACGCGCTCCGCCATCGCGTTCAGCTCGGCGCGGGGGATGCCCGGCGCGCCGGCTTCCTCGATCACCTTCTGGTGGCGGCGCTGGAGTGAGCAGTCGCGCTCGAACAGATGCGTCACCGCGCCATACGCATCGGCCGCGATCTGGAACTCGATGTGGCGCGGCTGTTCCAGAAGCCGTTCGAGATAGATGTCGACATCGGCGAAGGCGCGCGCGGAAATGGTGCGCGCGCGCTGTACCGCCTCCAGTAGTTCGGAGCGGTCGCGCACCGGCATCATGCCGATGCCGCCGCCGCCATTGGCAGGCTTCACCAGCAGCGGATAGCCGATCGCATCGGCTGCGCGGAACGTGGCCTCGGCATCGTCGCCGAGCAGAGCGCTGCTCGGCACCATGGGCAGGCCGGCCTCTGCCATGCGCTGCCGCGCCGCCGTCTTCTCGCCCATCGCTTCTATGGAGTCCGGCGACGGGCCGATGAAGGCAAGCCCCGCGGCCTCGACGCGGCGGGCGAAGCCGGCATTCTCCGACAGGAAGCCGTAGCCCGGATGGATGGCGTCCGCGCCGGTCTGCCGTGCCGCCGCGATGATCGCATCCTGGTCGAGATAGCTTTCGGTGGGACGGTTTCCGGCGAGCGCGACCGCCGCGTCGGCCTGCGCGACATAGGGCAGGTCGGCATCGACCAGCGAATGCACCACGACGGCCTCGATGTTCATTTCATGCAGGCAGCGCAGGATGCGCGCCGCCACGGCACCGCGATTTGCAATCAGCACACGCTTGAACATGACGCTCACCGATAGGGCCAGTTGGCGAGGCGGCGTTCGCCCTTGCCGCCGGTCGCGCCGCGCGAATGGACCGCCAGCGCGCTCGCCAGATAGTCGCGCGTCTCATGTGGCTGGATCACCGCCTGGGCTGAGAACATGCCGGCGATCTCGAAGGGCGAGCTGTCGGCATTGAGCTGGTCTCGCAGTTCCGCGAAGCGCTGCGGTTCCTTCTTCGGATCCACACCGAGCGCGATGCTGACGGCGATGCCGGGGTCCATGAAGCTCGCCTCCGCGCGGTCCCACAATGCGAACTCGTCGGAATTGCGCCCGCCGCCCATATTGATGAAGGCCGCGCCATAGGTCTTGCGCAGCACCACGCTGATCTTCGGCACTGTGGTCATCTGCAAGGCCTGGATATTGCTCATGATCTTGCCGGGCATGCCGCGCCGCTCGCCCTGCAGGCCGACGAGGAAGCCGGGCTGGTCGACAAGCTGGATCACCGGAAGGTAGAAGGAATCGCAAAGCACCAGCAGCGAGATCGCCTTGTCGCAGGCGTCGTAATCCACCGCGCCGGCCTTGTGCATCGGATTGCTGGCCATGATGCCGACCGGCCGTCCGTCGATGCGGGCAAGGCCGGTGATGAGGGAAGGGGCAAAACGCTTCTTCAGGTCGAAGAAGCTGCCGCCGTCCACGATGGCGTCGATGACCTTGTACATGTTGTAGACCTTGGCGCGGTCGAGCGGCACGAGGTCGTCAAGCCGCGCCGGGTCCGTGGCGGGGGGCTTCGCCGCCGCGACGCGCGGCGTCTCCTTCGCATGCGACGGCATATAGCTCAGGAAGCGGCGGATCGCCTCGATCGCCTCCTCGTCGCTGTCCACGAACTGGTCGACGAGGCCGGAATATTGCGCATGCATCTCCCAGCCGCCCAGTTCCTCTGCGTCGATCTCCTGTCCGATGGCCTGCGAGGTGACTTTCGGACTGGCGACGGCGAGCGTCGCACCCTTGCGCATCACCGCGAAGTCCGCGAGGCACGTATACCAGGCGGACGAGCCGAAGCAGGGGCCGAGCACGGCGCTCGCCCATGGCGTCTCGCGCTCGCGCACATATTGATAGGGGTCCCATGCGGAGGCGCCCATGCCGCGAGCGCCCATGCTGTCGGGAATGCGCCCGCCGGAGGATTCGCCGAGGAAGACGAGCGGCATGCCGTTGCGGGTCGCCACGCTCTTTGCATAGGCGATCTTGCGTCCGTTCACCGTGCTGCTGGATGCGCCCATGACGGTGAGGTCGTTGGAGACAGCGGCGGCATCGCGCCCGTCGACCCGGCCGAAGCCGACGATCTTGCCGTCCGCCGGGGTCTTTTCGGCATGTTCGAGGCGCTCACTGGTGGCGAAAAGGCCGGCCTCGTGGAACTTGCCCTCGTCGAACAGGATAGCCAGGCGCTCGCGCGCGTTGAGGATGCCGGCTGTCTTGCGAGCCGCGAGCTTCGCCGGTCCGCCCATTGCCAATGCGCGTGCGCGCCGTTCTTCGTATTTCATGATGCCCATCTGTTCATTGCGCAGCGACATTGGCTTCAACAATGATTGATTGTCAACAATCCTTTTGAAGACAATCATATTGACATTGGCTATGCGCTGGGCGCTATTTGTCCCTGTTCGCCGGGGTAGGTCTGGCAGGAGCCGGTGTCGTGTGGAGGAGCGCGACATCAAGGCCTCCGCCTGAGCGGGTCGATGCCTGGCCTGCGGAGATTCGGGCGAGAATGCCGGCGCTTGTTCGGGCTCCAGTCCCGGCGAGCCATCAACCAACAGGGAGGATCACGGATGAATGATTTCTTGCGGGCCGCGGCATTGGCCCTTTCGGCGACGGTCGGGATAGCTGGTTTGTCGGCATCGGCATTTGCCGCCGAGGATGAGCAATCGCTTTATGAGGCTGCCAAGGCCGAAGGGGGTGTGATCTGGTACACGTCGCAGTTCACCGCAGAACGCGCCGAGCGGGCCTGCGCCACCTTCCGGGAAAAATATCCGGGCGTGAACTGCAATCCTGTCCGCGCAAGCGGCAGCGTCACCTTCCAGCGGGTCTTCCAGGAAGCGCAGTCGAATGCGGTCCAGGCCGATGTCTTCAGCACGAGCGACCTGACCGATCTCGTCCAGTTGCGCGAAGGCGGCCATCTGGCGCCATACAAGCCGGCGGACCTGTCGGCGGCGCTGGACGTCGTCAGGAACTTCTCGGAGCCAGACGGCTACTGGACGGTGTCGAACGTCGCGCCCATCGGCATCGCCTACAATACGCAATTGGTGAGCGAGGCCGACGCGCCGAAAAACTGGGAAGACCTGCTCGATCCGAAATGGAAGGATCAGGTCGCGATCGCGCATCCCGGCTTCTCCGGCAGCACCAATGTATGGGCCGTCGCTATGTTCCAGAAATATGGCTGGGACTATTTCGAGAAACTGGAGGCCAACAAGCCGCATATCGGCCGCTCGATCGTCGATGGCTATAATCTGGTTGTCTCCGGCGAGCGAAAGATCGCCCTGGCGCCGATCAACGGAACCGAAGAAGGCGCCAAGGACGGCCGCCCGGTAAAGGCCGTCTATCCGACCGATGGCGTGCTTGTTCCGCCGAGCGGAAGCGCGGTTCTGGCCAAGGCGCCACACCCGAATGCCGCGCGCCTTTTCGTGAATTTCATGCTGTCGCGGGAAATGTCGCAATTCCTGGCCGACCAGTTCCGCTTTCCACTGCGCGGCGACGTGCCGAAGCCTGACGGTCTTCGGGATCTCGCCGACATGACGATCATGATGGTTCCGGAAGGCGATGGCAGCGCCGAACTGGAGGTGCAGAAGCGGTTCCGCGACACGTTCGGAATCTAACGTGCTTCGCCGGGCGCGTGGTCCTCCTCCTTCCGCGCGCTCGCGAAAAAGGCCTGCGTTCCCAGCCTGATGGAGGGGACGCAGGCCTGATTGTCAGCCAATGACGGTCAGGCTTCGAGCCAGACCCTGTGGTAGCGCGGCCTGTTCAGGATGCTGTACTTGAAGCTGTGCACCTTGGGCGTGCGGATGCTCATGCTGGCCGACACATATTGCGGCATGTGCAGGGCGTTCTCCAGCACGAAGCGCTGCATGTCGTAGAGCACCTTCTGTCGCTGCTCGCTTTCGAACGTGCTCAGCGACGCATCCATGATCGCCCGGTAGCCGGGCAGTTCCTGCCCGCCCGCATTGCGGTAGGCATTGGCCGAGAACTGGCGGTCATAGGCGACGCTGGGGTCGGGAAGGCCGCCTGTCGGCGTCAGGAGCTGGTGCCCCTTTTTCTCGCCGAGGAAGTTCTGCATTGCCTGGGCGGCCGGCGCGGGCGTCACCTTCAGCCGGATGCCGGCCTTTGCGAGCTGGCCGCCAATGACTTCCTGGCGCTGGATGGCAGCCTGATCGGGCCAGGTCCATGTCTCGATCTCGATTCCGTCGGGATGCCCGGCTTCCTTCAGCAGCGCCTTGGCGCGGTCGAGATCGTGGGTGTAGAAATTCTCCGTCTCGGGATCGTTGGCCCAGAAGCCGGAGGGGAACATGCTGCAATGCCCCTGGCCGAGGCCGAGTACGAGCACGCGATTGAGCTCCTCGCGGTTGAGCGCCCAGTTCATGGCTTGCCGCACGCGCACATCCGCCAGCGGCCCGTCCTTATAGTTGAGCAGTGAGGTGTAGTAGATCATCGAGGGATTGGCCTCGGCGATCACGCTCGGATCGCGCTTGGCCAGCGAGATCTGCTGTGCGTTGAGCGAGATGGCGATGTCGCTCTCGCCGGCCAGCACCGTGCGCGCCGCCGTGTTCAGCTCATTGATGATGCGGAATTCCATCGCATTGAGATAAGCGTGCTCGTCCCAGTAATTGGTGTTGCGCTCGAACTTGATGAGGTCGTTGTCGCGCCATTCCACGAACCGAAAGGGGCCGGTGCCGACGGGCGTGCGGTCGACATTGCCCTCGGCCGCCGCCTTGACCGATTTCGGCGAGACGATGCAGCCCGGCCGGTCCGACAGCACCGCCGGCAGCGAGGCATCGGGATATTTGAGCCGTATCGATACCTGATTGGGTCCGGTCGCCTCGGCCTTGTCGATCGAGGCGACGTCCGACTTCACATTGGAGCGCGCATAGTTCTTGCAGCGGTCGAGATGGAAGACGACGGCTTCGGCATTGAAGGGCTCGCCGTCATGGAACTCGACGCCTTCGCGCAATTCGAGCACCAGCGTCCTGGGATCGGTGAAGGTCCATGACGTGGCCAGCATCGGCTTCAGTTCGAGCGTGTCGGGATCGAAATCGATCAGCGTGTCGTAGAGCGCAAAGAGCGAGTTGAAGTCGGTGTTGTTGCGGCCGGTCAGCGGGTCGAGCGCGGCGGGATTGTATGGAACGGCGACGCGCAGCGTGCCGCTCTTGCGTGGCTCGCCGGTCTGCGCGCGTGCCGCCGCAGGCAGCAGAATGGAACTGCCCGCTGCTGCTGCTGCGCCGGCCAGGACCGTGCGGCGGTTCACATTGCTCAATACTCTGTCGATTGTTGTCGGCATGCTGGTTCTCCTCCCAAGTTCCGACCTTCGGGTTCGCCGTTGACGGCCTGCATGGGCAGAACGCGCCGCCGGACTTCGATGCCGGCCGCCGCCTTCGGCGTTCCGGCGAGGGGCAGCGATTTGGCCCCCGGCTTCTCGTCTCCTTCATGGTGATGTCCCTGCGGCTCCTCTCCGCCGGACACATCATCCTACCACCACTCATGAAGCCTGACGCAAGAAGGATCGTCAGGCTGACGCACACTGCGCCTGTCAACCAGATTGTCAACAATCTTTTTGCCAACAATCTGGTTGACAGCGATGGCCGGTCGCGGCCATGTATCGCTGCAACGAGAAAGCAGGGGTATGGACATTGCAGAACGAGCCAGTTGAGGCGCGCGGAGCATCGGGGCCACTGGACGGCTATCGGGTGATCGAGCTCTGCAACACGATTGCAGGCCCGGCCTGCACGCGCCTCTTCGGCGACTTCGGCGCGGAGGTCATCAAGGTGGAGCCGGCCGATGGCGACGCCGTGCGCAGCATTGGCGGCCAGGAAGATGGCGTCTCGCTGTATGGAAGCGCGATCCTGCGCAACAAGGATACGGTCTCGATCAATCTCAAGAGCCCGGAGGGCCGCCAGCTCCTGATCGACCTCGTGGCCAAAAGCGACATCGTCGTGGAGAATTTTCGTCCTGGCGCGCTGGAGCGGCTGGACCTTGGATGGGACGTCCTGTCGGCGGCAAACCCCAAGCTCGTCATGGTGCGCATCAGCGGCTATGGCCAGACAGGCCCCTATTCGGCCAAGGCGGGTTATGGCGCGATCTGCGAGGCCTTTGCCGGCGTGCGCCATATGACCGGCGACCCCGATCGCCCGCCCTCCCGCACCGCGCTTGCCGCGACGGACTATCTCACCTCGGTCTACGCGGCTTTCGGCGGCATGATGGCGCTGCTCCATGCCGAGAAGACGGGCAGGGGGCAGGTCGTCGACGCCGCGCTCTACGAGGCCGCCTTCTCGATGATGGAATCGATCGTTCCCGACCATCACCGGCTTGGCGTCGTCCCCATGCGGCAGGGCTCGCGCCTGCCTGGCACAGCGCCCAACAATCTCTATCGCGGCAGCGACGGCGGCTATGTGCTGGTCGCGGCGAACAATGACGCCGTCTTCCGCCGCATGGCGATTGCCATGGACCGCGCCGACCTGCTGGACGATCCGCGCTATGCCTCGATCCGCGCCCGCAACGCCAACCATGAGGCGCTGGACGCCGAGGTCGCGAAATGGGCGGAAGCGCTCACGGCGCATGAGGCGGTGGAGAAGATGGAGGCCGCCGGTGTTCCGACCTCGCTGGTCAATACGATCGCCGACATTTTCGCCGACCCGCATTTCCGCGAACGCGACATGCTGCTCAACCTGCCGCATGAGAAGCTGGGCGACGTCACCGTTGCCGGCATCGTGCCGAAGCTCTCGGCGACGCCGGGCGCCGTCCGGCATCTCGGCCGCGAGGTCGGTGCCGATACTTTTGCCGTTCTTCGGCGTGTGCTGGAGGTGGGCGAGGGCGAACTCCAACACCTCGCCGCTGCGGGGGCGATCTTTCAGCATATGGCCGCGGATGCGCGCCGCGAGGACGTCCGCGCATGAACGACCTATCCCGCAACATGGCGGTTGCCGACGACTGGTCCGCGGAACTGGCCGACCTCGAGCGACGCCGCGGCATCGCGCGTGAAATGGGCGGCGAGGCATCCGTCGCCTTCCAGCACGGACTGGGCAAGATGACGGCGCGCGAACGCATCGCGCAGCTTTGCGACGAAAACAGCTTCCGCGAGTTCGGCAGCCTGACCGGCAAGGGCGCATACGGTGCGGATGGCGAGCTGGAGAGCTTCATGCCCGCCAATTCCGTGGTCGGCACGGGCAAGGTCGATGCTCGCCACATATGTGTGGCGGCCGACGATTTCACCATCCGTGGCGGCTCGTCGGAAGCCGCCAACCCCGACAAATGGGTCTATCTGGAACGCCTGGCGATGGAGGCGGCCACGCCGCTGATCCGGCTGGTGGACACGGCCGGCGGCAGCGTCAAGCTGCTCGACCAGAACCAGACCACGCGCTTTCCCGACTATTCCAAATGGCCGATCATCCCGCTTCTGGAGACCGTTCCGGTCGTCGGCGTGGCGATGGGCTCCTGCGCCGGCCTCGGCGCGCTCAAGGTGCTGGCCTCGCACTTCTCGGTCATGGTGCGCGACACGAGCCAGGTTTTCGCCGCCGGCCCGCCGGTGGTGAAACAGGCGCTAGGCATCGAGATCGACAAGAACGCGCTCGGCGGCCATCTGGTCCATTCGCGCCGCAGCGGGCTCGTCGACAATGAGGCGGCGGACGAGGCGGACGCGCTGGCGCAGGTGCGCCGCTTCCTCTCCTACCTGCCGCAGAACGTCTGGTCGCTGCCGCCCCGCGCCGAATGCACCGATCCGCGCGACCGCGAGGAGCCGATGCTCGACACGATCATCCCGCGCAACCGGCGCAAGGTCTACGACCCGCGCAAGATATTGCAGGCTGTGCTCGACAGGGATTCCGCCTTCGAGATCGGCCGCTATCACGGTAAGTCGGTGATTACGCAGCTTGCCCGCCTGAACGGCGTTCCGATCGGCGTGATGGCCGGCGATCCGCGCGAGGCGGGCGGCGCTATGACGCTGGCCTCTGCGCTCAAGATGGAGCGCTTCATCGAGCTGTGCGACCTGTTCCATCTGCCGGTGATCAATTTCGTCGACCAGCCGGGCAACATGACAGGCCCGGACGCCGAGAATGCCGGCACGCTGGCGGGCGCGCTGCGCGTGCTCAAGGCTGTCGAGAAGGCACGGGTGCCATGGGTGACGATCGTCATCCGTCGCGCCTTCGGCCTGGCGGGCGGCCTGCATGGCGGCCAGTACGGCATGGACGGCCAGCGCCGCCCGCTCAACCACCGCTATGGGTGGCCTTCGGCCCGCTGGGGGTCGATCCCCATCGAGGGCGGCGTGGCGGCGGCCTACAAGCGCGACATCGCGGCCGCGTCCGATCCCGATGCGCGGCGGCGAGAGCTCGAAGCGCATTACGACCGGCTGAGCTCGCCGATGCGCACGGCCGAGCGCTTCCTGATCGTCGACATTATCGAGCCGCGCAAGACGCGCTCCACCCTGTGCGACTGGCTGGAGCTGAGCATGGACCGGCTGCGCATCAATATGGAATCGCGGGCGCGCATGAGCTGACGGGAGCGTCTCAGGCGGAGGCGAGGGAGGAGAGCATGGGAGGAAGGCCGGGGCAAAGGCGACCGGGTATGCTCTCCGAGCATACCCCTATATGCCCAATCCATCTACCTCTCCGGCCATGTCCCGATACGCTCCGCGATGCAGGAGGAGCGCGTGAGCCGCCCCGTTGGGGCGCGCGGCGATAGGCGGCGCAAGCCGTCGGAAATCAGGCAGTTCTCATTTCACCAAGGGAGGAAACGATGAGAAGCTACTTCAAGGGCGCATTGCTTTCCGCGGCGGTATTGGCCGTGGCGATGACGGCGCAGGGGCCGGCATGGGCGCAGGATTTCACCATGCGCCTGGCTCACACCTATCCGGACACGCATATCCAGGCCGGACCGATCCGCGATTTCGTCAAGGCTGTGGAAGAGAAATCCGGGGGCCGCATCAAGGTTCAGGTCTATCCTTCCGAAACGCTCGTTTCCGGCCGTGAAATGCTCGACGCGACCGAATCCGGCGTGGTCGAGGCCGGCATCCTCGCTTTTGCCAACCAGACCGGCGACTTCCCCGACCTGGAGCTCTTCACCTATCCGTTCATGTTCAGCAATGCGGAGCATTTCCGGCGTGCCGTGAATGGCGGCATCCGCGACCTCGTGGTCCCGCTATTTGCCCAGCGCAACGTGAAGCTGGTGAATTTCTACCACAAGGGCGCGATGCATGTGATGCACAAGTCCAAGGTGCTGCCGACCCCTGCGGATTTTAGCGGCCAGCGCCTGCGCAGCCTCGGCCCGACGATCAGCCGGCTGTTCACCGCCATGAGTGCCAATCCGATCAACCTGCCCATCGCCGAGGTGGATGCAGCCATCGAGCGTGGCATGATCGACGGCCTGACCACCAATTGCTCGGCGCATCTGTCGCGCGGCTGGTCGGAAGGCCTGAAGTTCGTCACCTTCCTCGATATGTCGCAGGGCGGCGAGGGACTGGGCATCAATACAGATTTCTTCAACAGCCTTCCGGAAGATCTCCAGAAGGTCGTCACCGATGCCGCCACGGCCATGGAGGACCAGGAATGGGCCGCCATGATCAATGAGGACGAGAACGTCTGCATGTCCAAGTGGAAGGATGCTGGCGTCACCGTCCATCAGGTGACGGATGAGGAAAAGGCCGCCTTCCAGAAATTCGCGATGCCGATCATCGAAGCCGCCGGCAAGGACAGGCCTGCGATGAAGGACTATCTCGCCATCGCGGAGAAGACACGGTGAGTACCGCCGCCCGTTTTCGAGAAGCCGTCGTCGGGGCTGCGCGCGGCCTGGAACTGTTGGCGGGATGGATCCTGCTGATCGTCGCGATAGGCGTGACCTTCAACGCGATCGCACGCTACGGCTTCGGCACCGACCTAGCGATCGTGACGGAAACGGGCGGCTTCGTCTTCCTGATCGTGACCTTTCTGGCACTCACCAGCGCCTATTTCGCCGGCCAGCACGTCTCGGTCGAATTGCTCGAACTGGTCGGCTCGAAGCGCTTCGTCAGCTTCATGTACGGTTACGTCATTCCTGTCCTCAGTCTCATCTTCATGGTGTCCATGACGGTGGCGTCGCTGATCATGACGATGCGCTACTTCAAGACGGGTCGCATGACGATCGGCATGAATCCGATGCCGTACTGGATGTTCATGGCGGTCGTGCCTTTGGGGTCCGGGCTGTTTTCGCTGGCGATCGTTTCCGACCTGATCGAGCGCGTCAGGGGCAACCGGCCGGTTGAGCCGGTCGACCCCGCGCAATCGGCCGACGACGGCCTCTAGTTCCAATCCAGGGATACTCCCATGTCGCTTGGCCTCCTCGGCACGATCTTTCTCGTGGGCATGCTTTTTGCGATCTTCCTCGGCCTGCCCGTCGCGATCGCACTGTCCGCCGTCGGGCTTCTGGGCCTGCTCTATGTCGGCGGCTTGCAGACCGTCATCGTCATGACCGGCGGCACGGCTGTGAGCGAGCTGTCGCATTTCAGCCTGCTCGCAATCCCCATGTTCATGCTCATGAGCTCCGCGATCACCGCCTCCGGCATCGGCAAGACGATCGTGGATTTCATGACGAAATGGCTGCACCGCATTCCCGGCGCGCTGCATTCGGCGGCGGTCATCTCGTGCGGCATCTTCGCCGCCATGTCGAGTTCGTCGGTGGCGACGGCGGCTGCCGTGGGCGGCTTCATCCTGCCGGAAATGCGACGGCGCGGCCACAATATGCGCCTCGGCATCGGCGCGGTTGCCGTGGGCGGCACGCTGGGGATGATGATACCGCCGAGCAACTTCTTCATCGTCTATGGCGTGCTGACGGAAACCTCGATCAGCAAGCTTTTCATGGCGGGCATCGTTCCCGGCCTGATGATCGTGCTGGTCATGGTTCTCTTCAACACGATCCTGTTCTGGCTGAGGCCGTCGCTGACCCCGGCGACCGAAACGGACCACGTGCCGACGCGTGCGGAAAAGATGCTGGCGCTGCGCAATGCCTGGACCGGCCTCGTGCTCATCGTCTGCGTCGTGGGCGGCATCGTCTTCGGCGTGGTGACGCCGACGGAGGCGGGCGGGCTGGGCGCCGTGATCGCGCTGCTGATCGGGCTCTTCGTCCTGAAGACCATCACCGGGGCCGACATTTCGCCCATCCTGGTACAGGCCGTGCGCACCACCAGCATGATGGGCTTCATCATCTTCGCCGGGCTCATCCTGAGCCGCGCTTCCACGATGATGAACCTGTCGCAATGGCTGATCGGACTGGTGCAGGATTCCGGGCTGGAGCCGTGGCAGGTGATCGTGCTGATCAACATCCTGCTTCTCCTGCTTGGCACCTTCATGGAAGGTTCCGCCATCACCATCATGACGGTGCCGCTTCTGGTGCCGCTGGTCGTCTCCCTCGGCTATGACCCGATCTGGTTCGCGGTCGTGTTCGCGATCAACATGGAACTGGCGATCGTCTCGCCACCGGTCGGGCTGAACATATTCGTCCTGCAGGGCGTCGCCGGCGTACCGCTCAAGGACGCGATGCTCGGAGTGTTGCCCTATGCGGGGCTTCTGCTTCTATGCCTCGTGATCCTGATTATTTTCCCGCAGATCTCCCTCTGGCTGCCGACGGTGATGAGTCCGTAGCGCGCGCCTGCGTTCCTCCCATAATTCCCGGATGCGCCCGGTCGCCGACCGGGCATGCGAAGCCTGATCGAAGGTGACCTGTGACTGAAACCATGCCTGGCAAGACGGGGGCATTCCTCTGGCGTGAGACATTGGCGCGGCTCTGGCCGGGCTTGCTGACCTGCGCGGTCATCGCCTTGGCGGCCGGCTTCATCTCCGATCACTATGGCGGGCCGGTGATGCTCTATGCGCTGCTTTTCGGCATGGTGCTCCACTTCATGTCGGAGGAGGGCCCGGCGCGTCCGGGGATCGATTTCGTCGCGCGCACGGTGCTGCGGCTCGGCGTGGCGCTCCTTGGCGCGCGCATCACCATCGAGCAGGTGACGACGCTCGGCTTCGGGACGATCCTGCTGGTCGTGGCGGCGGTCGTGCTGACCATCGGCTTCGGCGCCCTGATGGCGCGGCTCCTTCGCCTGTCTTCGGACCTCGGCATGCTGAGCGGCGGCGCAACCGCGATCTGCGGCGTGTCGGCGGCCATGGCGCTCGCCGCCGTCATGCCGCGCTCGCAAGAGAACGAGCGCAATCTCGTCGCCACCGTCGTCGGCGTCGCTGCGCTCTCCACCGTCGCGATGATCCTCTATCCGGTCCTGGTTTCGCTGCTTTCGCTGACCAATGCGCAAGCGGGCATCTTTCTCGGCGCGACGATCCACGATGTCGCCCAGGTCGTCGGCGCGGGCTACATGATCTCGCCCGAGACCGGCGAGGCGTCGACAGTGGTCAAGCTGATGCGGGTGGCGCTGCTGGTGCCTGCTGTCTTCGCCTTTGGCCTCTTCTACCGCGCGCGGACACGGGGCGTGTCGGTGCAACGGCCGCCACTGCTGCCGGCCTTCCTTCTGGCCTTCGTCGTGCTGGTGATCGTCAATAGTGCAGGTCTGATCCCGGCCGTGCTCGCCGCTGCCTGTTCGGAAGTCTCGCGCTGGTGCCTCATCGCCGCAATCGCGGCGCTCGGCCTCAGGACCGCCTTGCGCGAACTGGTGAAATTCGGCTGGCGGCCCGTCGTCCTCATGGTGTCGGAGATGCTGTTCATAGCCCTGCTGGTGCTCGCCGTCATCCTCGCAACTTCGGCCTGAGGGGATCAGCGAGACCGGGCTTCGGCAAGAATGTCGTCGGGAATGGCGATGCCGAGCCCCGGCGCGTCCGGCAGCCGGACCATTCCGTCCACCGGCCGCAGACCGGGATCGATCAGCGAGCGCTGAAGCGGGAGGGCGTTGATCTCGATCATCTCGCAGCGCGGGCTCGACAAAGCGAGGTGCAGCGTTGCCGCCACGCCGGCGCCGAAATAGAAGGAGTGCAGGCAGACCTCCATGTTCCAGGCCTCCGCCATGCCGATGATCTTGCGCGTTGGCGCTATGCCGCCGGCTTTGATGACATCCGGCTGCACGAGATCGACGGCGACGGAGCTGATCATCTCCCGGAAGCCGAAATGCGTATATTCGTTCTCGCCTGCCGCGATGCGCGTGGACGAGCGTTCCCGCAGGCGGCGCAGCCCGTCGAGATCGTTCATGTCCCTGAGCGGTTCCTCGATCCAGTAAAGGTCGCAGTCTGCCAGCGCATCCACGGTCCTCATCGCTTCCGGCTCGGACCACGCGCCGCTGGCGTCCAGCATGAGGCGCACATCCGGGCCGATCGCCTCACGCACCGCGCGCACCGAGGCGATGTCCTTCTGGTGCAGCTTCAGCGCCTTGTAGCCCTCCGCGAGATAGCCCGTCGCGGCCTCGGCCGCCGCTTCCGGCGTCTGGTAGGGATGCATGCTGGCATAGGCCATCAGGCCGTCGCGGCAGGGGCCGCCGAGCAGGTCGCAGACGCGCTTGCCTGCCGCCTTGCCGGCAATATCCCACAGCGCCACCTCGACGCCGCTGATCGCATGCATGACCAGCCCCATCCGCCCATAGCGGAAGGTGGTGCGGTACATCCTGTCCCACAGGAGCTCGATGCGGCTCGGATCCTGCCCGACCAGCAGCGGCGCCAGGATCTCGTCGACGAAGGCGGCGACCGTTTTGGGCGCGAAACGGAAGGCCTCGCCGATGCCGGTGACACCTTCGTCCGTCTCGACCAGGATGACCGTATGGCTGGCGCTCGTCTCCCCGCCGCCCTCCGGCAATGGATGCGCGGGCGCGGGCGGGATGCGGACGGGCAGGGCGACGACGTCAGTGATCCGCACGCGCGTCCTCCCGGTCGAAATAGCCTTCCTCCCAGAGCTTCAGGAAGCCGTTCTCGATCCGGCTGATGGTGATCTCGGTGTCGCCGAGCCTTTCACTCGCCGTCTGGAGCCCTTCCGTCACCGCGAGCATATGGTCCATCAGCCTGTCGGCCGCCTGCGGCAGAGTCAGCGAGCCTTCGATGATGCCGGCGACGGAGAGGTCGATATTGTCGGCGAAGTCGCGCGCCGTACCTGGGCTGCCGGTCACCTTGATCGTCGGCGCCATCGGGTTGCCGATCGGATTGCCGATGCCGGTGCTGAACAGGATGAGCTGCGCACCGGCCGCCGCGAGCGAGGTCGTGTTCTCTGCGCCGGGGCCGGGCGCGTCGAGGAAGACGAGGCCCTTCTCGGTCGGCGTCGCGCCCATGCCGATCACCTGCCGCAAGGGACTCGTGCCGCCCTTGCGCACCGCGCCCAGCGATTTTTCCTCGGTGGTCGAGAGGCCGCCCTTGATATTGTCGCCGCCGAGCGGCGCCATGTCCATGCCGACATAGCGCGCATAGGCCTCCCACCGCGCCACAACGTCGAGCAGGTCCTTGGCGACCGCTGGCGTGGCGGCGCGCTCGACCAGCAGGTGCTCGGCGCCTATGATCTCCTCCGGCTCCGACAGGATCGCCGTGCCGCCGGCAGCCACGATCCGATCCGAGACGATGCCGAGGGTGGAATTGCCTGTCATGCCTGACACGGCATCCGAGCCGCCGCATTCGAGGCCGATCACCAGCTCTTCCAGCCCGCATTTCTCGCGCAGTGTCGGCTTGCGCGCGGCGATCAGCGCGTTGAGCTTGCGCACGCCGACCTCCAGCGCCTTCAGCGTGCCGCCGCAGGACTGCACGTCCACCCAGTCCACCGGCTTGCCCGTCGCGCCGATCGGATCGGCGAGCGCCCGCGCGGTGATCTGTTCGAGGCTCACCACGAGAACGCAGGAGGCGTTCGGATGCGCGCCGTAATTGATCAGCGTCTGGTCGTGGACGCGCAGGTCCTCGCCCTTCTGGCCGCGCCCATAGGCCGCGACGATGGGAACCGCGCCCTTAATCATGGCAGCGATGCGCCGCGCCAACGGGTTGGCATTGTCCATCGCGGCGACCACGACCGGAAAGTCGCGGATGCCGACGCGCCCGTCCTCGCGGCGATAGCCGAAGAAATGATCCCTGGACATGCTCAACCCCTCGTCGCGTCGCCGCGCAACCTGCCGCCGGCGACATTGTGCATATGGACATGTTCGCCGGCGGCGATGTCGGTCAGCGCATCGCCGATGATGGAGCCGTATTTGCGCACCGGCGTGCCGCGCGCGATCGCGTCGAGCGCGAATTTGTGCCCGTAGGGGATGTCGTTCTTCACCACGACATCGACGCTGCCGCCGGCCGTCGCGACGCTGACCTTCGTGCCGCTGGCGACCGCTTCGAGGACCGTCGCGACATTGTCGGTCTCATCGATCATGAGGACGTTGACCACCTGTATCTCCCGGAAATCCTTGGATGGCAGAGCGTAGCGGGCCGCAGGTCGGCCACTAGATGGATAAGCCTTATAGGGATATGCTGTAGCGGCATAAGTGGGAGGGCGGTCATGGAACTGCGCCAGCTTCGCTATTTTCTGGCCGTCTGCGATCAGGGCAGCATCAACAAGGCGGCCAGGATGCTCAATGTGGCGCAGCCCGCCGTGAGCAGGCAGATCGCCGAACTGGAAAGCGAACTTGGAACGACGCTGTTCGAGAGATCGACAGCGGGCGTTCGCCCGACGGTTTCGGGACGGCAGCTTGTCGCCATGGCCGAAGCGGTCCTTCAAGGCGTCGAACGGATCTCCGAGACATTCGGCGGCGGTCGCCAACCCGCACGCGTCGTCGCCATCGGCCTGCCGCCGGCGATCATCCGGCTGATGACGGGCAAGAGCCCGGACTTCCTGTCCGGCACGCGCAACCATTCCATGATCCGCATCGTCGACGGCACCAGCCATCGGCTGGAGGCCTGGCTTCGGGCCGGCGAGCTGACATTCGCCGTGGTGACCAATCCGCCGCCCGACGAGAACCTGACCCGCACGCCCCTGTGGCGCGAGCCGCTTTATCTGGTCGGGCGCGGCGAGACGCCTTGGCCCTCATCGGTCGATCTTCGGTCAGTCCATGAATCGGAGCTTGCGCTTAGCATGAAGGAAGACCCGGTAAGGGCCTATCTGGACGGGGAATTCGCCAGGAGCGGCATCGCGCCGCGAACATCGCTGGAATTCGAATCGATGCCCTCGCTACTGGCGATGATCCAGGGCAGCGATGTGCGGTCGATCCTGCCCCTCTCGGCCTTCCTGCGCGAATATCAGGCCGGCCTGCTGCGCGCGTCGCGGCTGCGGGGGCTCGCCATTTCGCGCATGGTCGTCAGCCGCCCGCATGTTCCGCTGGGTGCCGATGCGCGCAGGGTGATCGACTGGCTCCAGAACGATCTCTTCGATTCCTATGTCGCCCAGGCCACCTCTCTCGACCCCGAATTCGAGCTGACCGCCATATAGGCTCTCCTGCCTGAAACATGCGGAATCCGTCCATTGCCTTGTGCTGCGGGTTCCGTTGCGCTTATCTCTCCGCCGTTCTGCGATAATCGGGAGGAGACGGTATGGCGGGCAACGAGGAATTCCTTTCCGACGCGGACATGGCGCGCGTCGAGCGCCTGATCGATGCACTCGACAAGTCGTCGGTCGATTTCATGAAGGTCGATGTCGGCAACCTGCGCATCACGCTCGGCAAGGGCGATCCGCGCGCGATTTCAGCAGAAAGTCCAGCCCCGACATACGTTCCGGCTCCCGTTGCGGCCGCATCGCCTGCCCCGGCGCCAGCCCCGGCAAATCCACAACCAGCTCCCGCTGTCGCAGCAGCAGCCCCCATGCAAAAGCCGTCCGGGGCAGGGGAAGGCAGGATCGTCACGGCGCCGATGATGGGACGTTTCTATGCCCAGCCGGAACAGGGCGCGGCACCCTTCGTCGCCGTCGGCAGCAAGGTCGGCGCGGATACGACTGTGTGCCTGATCGAGGTGATGAAGACCTTCACCGCCGTGCCGGCGACGATGAGCGGCACGATTACCGAGATCCTGGTCGCAGACGAGGCCATCGTCGAGTTCGGCCAGCCGCTGTTCCGGATCGTGGAGAACTGATCCGGTGGCGATCCGAAGGGTCCTGATCGCCAACCGGGGCGAAATCGCCGTTCGCATCATCAGGGCCTGCAAGGCGCTCGGCATCGAGACGGTGCAGGCCGTCTCCGACGCCGACCGCGACAGCTTGCCGGCCCGCCTTGCCGACCGCGCCTTCGTGATCGGCCCCGCGACCTCGGCCAGGAGCTATCTCAACATCGACGCGCTGCTGATGACCGCGCTGGCGACGGGCGCCGATGCGATCCACCCCGGCTACGGCTTTCTCTCGGAGAAGGCGGAGTTCTCGAAGGGCTGCGCCGACAATGGCCTGATCTTCGTCGGGCCGACGCCCGACAATATCGCCCGTATGGGCAACAAGATCGAGGCCCGCATCGCCGCCGCGGCGGCCGGCGTGCCGACCCTTCCTGGATCCCACAAGGTCGCCTCGGCCGACGATGCGGCGCGCATCGCCGCCGAGGTCGGCCTGCCGGTGATGCTCAAGGCTGCGGCGGGCGGCGGCGGGCGTGGCATGAAGATCGTTCGCGATCCGGCCAAGGTGAAGGAGACGTTCCAGCAGGCTTCGGCGGAGGCCAACGCCGCCTTCGGCGACGGCTCGATGTATGTCGAGCGCTTCGTCGCCGATGCCCGTCACATCGAGGTGCAGGTCATCGCCGACACGCATGGCAATGTCGTGCATCTGGGCGAACGCGATTGTTCTTCCCAGCGCCGCCACCAGAAGCTGGTCGAGGAAGCGCCGGCCCCAGCGATTTCCGGCGCGCTGCGCGCCGGCCTGCATGAGTCGGCGGTCAGGCTCGCCCGCGCCATCGGCTATGTCGGCGCGGGCACGGTCGAGTTCCTTGTCGATCCGGCGGCGGATGCCTTCTATTTCCTCGAAATGAACACCCGCATCCAGGTGGAGCATCCGGTGACGGAGATGATCACCGGCATCGATCTGGTGGAGGAGCAGTTCCGCATCGCCAATGGCGAACGGCTCGGCTTCCGCCAGGAGGACGTGGTCTTCACCGGCCATGCCATCGAATGCCGGGTGAATGCGGAGTCGGCTGAGAACGATTTCCGCCCGTCGCCGGGCCTCATCACCACATGGCAGCCGCCGCAAGGCGAGGGCATCCGCGTCGATAGCCACTGCCTCGAGGGGTATCGCATTCCGATCTTCTACGATTCGATGATCGCCAAGTTGATCGTCCACGGAAGCGACCGCGACGACGCCATTGCCCGTATGCGAACCGCCCTGTCGCAATTCCGTATCGGCGGCATCGAAACGACGATCCCGTTCGTGGACAAGATCGTCGCCAATGCGGACTTCGTTGGCGGAAAGGTCAGCACGGAACTGGTCGGGCGTATCATGGCTGCGGGGCGGTAGAATCCCGGCACCGTTTGCCTATTCGGAGCGGACAAAGCCCGGTCCGCCCAGTTCCTCTTACCGCTCCAGCCGCACCACCTCATTACCCTTCTGGATTTCCAGATAGCGCAGCGAGCCGCTCTTCGAGAAGCGATCAAGCAGCCGGGTCAGGGCCGGGTCGGCGCCGTCATAGCGCCGGGCGGGGCCGGCGGCGCGCATGGCGGCGATGTCGCCGGTGGTGCCCTGCATGATCGCCCTCAGGCACAGTTCCTCGTCCGACAGGTCCGGCCCGCCATAAAGCGCGCGCGCTTCCTTCAGCGTCATTTCCTTTAGCCGGCGGTCGTCGGTCTTCGACGCCAGTTCCGCCGCCCGCTGACCGCCCGTCAGCCGGTCGCGCAGATTCTCCTCCATGTACTGGAAACCGGAATCCTCGCCATAGCGCCCCATTGCGAACAGGATGACCTCGTCGACCACCACCTTGTAGCGCTCGCCGGTCTGCACGTTGAGCGCCGCCTGCGTGCAGACATATTGCGAGAACGGGGTGATCATCATCGGGTAGCCCATTTCCGCGCGCACCCTGATGCTTTCCGCGATCACCTCTTCCAGCCGGTCCTGCAAGCCGATCGATTTGAGCTGGTGGCGCAGGTTGGAGATCACGCCGCCCGGAATCTGATGCTCATATTGCGCCCGGTCGTAGGGCATGGGCTGGCCGATCGGCATGCCGTCCATCCTGGCGAACTGCATCAGCCGGTCGGAAATCGATTGCAGCCGGTCCATGTCGAGGTCGACCTCGTGCCCGATCGAGCGCGCATTGAGGGCCGTCTGGAAGACGGAAGGCTGCGCCGAACCCTCGGCAAGCGGCGGAATGCCGGTGTGCAGGGCCGGTATGCCCAGATCCAGCGCCTCCATATAGGTCTGCGGTGCGACGCCGGTGGTGCAATGCGAGTGCAATTCGACCGGAATGCCGCCGGCGGCCGCGACCACGGCCGGCGCCAGCGTGCGGATGCGGTCCACGGTGAGCAGCCCGCCGGGATCCTTGATGTAGATGGCGTCGGGCCGGAAGGCGGCGCATTCGCGCGTCTTCTGCGCGAAATATTCGTCCGTATGGCGCGGCGAGATCGTGTAAGCGATGGCCGGCGCCATCTTCACGCCGAGCGGGCGGAACAATTCCGCCAGTTCGGCGAAGTCGGTCTTGATCTGATCGGTCGTGTTGGCGACCATCTGCGAACGGCGCAGCGCGCCCATCTTGCCCATAAGCCCGTAGAACAGCTTGCCGACGACGCGCGGCGTCGGCGCGCCGAACGAGTTTATGTTCAGGTTGGAACTCATGGAGCCGGTGTCGGTATCGGGCATCTTCTCGGCCAGCGTCCGCATCAGCGCCCACGGATCTTCCTTGAGATCGCGCGTTATCTTCTTGAAGAAGATCGAGTTGGTGGGAATCTCGACGAATTTGAACCCGACCTTGTCGAGGTCCTCGGCGACCGCCGTCATCATGCCCGACCGCATCCCGCTTGCCCAAAGGCTCTGCGACCCGTCGCGCAAGGTCGTATCGATGAACTCCACCTTCATGCCGTTCCTCCCGGTCCGCGGCTTGCGTCCTGCCGGACGCTGTTCTGTCGGCCAAGGTAGCAGCGTCTCAGGCGGCTAGTCGAGCGGAGAAGTCCAGCGCCTTTCCGCCTATCGGGAATGGTCATCCCGGCTGTCGGATCGGGAAAGCACATCGAGCTCTGCGCGCAGATTGTCCGGGCCAGACAGTTCCTTTTCCACCGCCGCATGGGTCCGCGTCCAGATCGGCGTGGCCTCGGCCAGGATTGTCAGTCCGGCCGGCGTCAGCCGCAGCAGGCGGGCGCGCCTGTCGGCGGTATCGACGATGATCTCCAGCAGGCCGCGGCGCTCCAGCGGCTTGAGATTGGCCGTCAGCGTTGTCCGGTCCATGGCCAGCAGCGCCGCCACGCTGCCGACGTTAGGCGGTATCGGCCGGTTGAGCGACATCAGGAGCGAAAATTGCCCGCTGGTGATGCCCACCGGTTTGAAGGCAATGTCGAAGCGGCGCGCTAGCGCGCGTGCCGCCCTCTGCGTGTGCAGGCACAGGCAGGTGTCGCGCACCAGAATGGTCGTTTCGAAAGGCGGTTTGGCAGGAGCATGCATCTGGCAGTTGACATCCATGGGTCTGCTACGTTGATATCAACCTTGGTGAGGAAGCGTCAATCCGCATCGGCCGCTACCGGCGGCTCCGACGGCTTGATCTCCCCAATAGAGGCCAGCATCAATCGAGATCGAAGGAGACGACTATGAAGATCGTGACCAGCCTCAGTTTCCAGGGTCAGTGCCGCGAAGCATTCGAATTCTACGCCAAGGTCCTTGGCGGAAAGATTACCGGCGCAATGTCCTATGCCGATGGACCGCCGGACATGCCGATCAGCGACGAGAAATACAAGGACTGGCTGATGCATTGCTGGCTCGATGTCGGCGACCAGGCCTTGATGGGCGCCGATATGGATGCCCAATGGGCGCCCAATATCGGCAAGCCCAAAAACGGCTTCGACGTGACCCTTCATACCGAAGACAAGGCCGAGGGCCAGCGCTGGTACGACCAGCTTGCCGAGGGTGGCAAGGCGGTCATGCCCTTCGGCGAGACGTTCTGGTCGCCCGGCTTCGGCTCGCTGGTGGACAGGTTCGGCGTGCCCTGGATGGTCAATGTCATACCGTCAGCCGGCTGGAAGCCGTCGCAGCCGCAGGGCTGACGCCGAAAAAAAGCGGCAGAGAGGAATGAACCGGATGTCGGCGCTTGCCGCGCCGATACGTCCTTGTCGTGACCCCGCGCCGAACCCGAACGGGGTGCAACATCCGGGAGAGTGGCATGAATCATTCCTATCGCTGGGTTATCGTCGCCGCCGGCGGCCTGCTCGGCTGTGTCGCAATGGGTGCGATGTTCTCATTGCCGATTTTCCTGCGGCCGATGTCGCAGGAAACCGGCTGGTCCGTTACGGGCATTTCCACCGCGATGACCATCGGCTTTCTCGCCATGGCGGCGGCCAGCATGGTGTGGGGCAATCTTTCCGACCGGTTCGGACCGCGCCCGGTGGTGCTCACGGGGTCCGCCGTATTGGCCGCCAGCCTGGCGCTGGCCAGCCAGGCCGGCTCGCTGATCATGTTTCAATTGCTGTTCGGCCTGCTGGTCGGCACGGCCACCGCTGCCGTCTTCGCGCCGATGATGGCCTGCGTGACCGGCTGGTTCGACACCCAGCGCAGTCTTGCCGTATCGCTGGTTTCCGCCGGCATGGGCATGGCGCCGATGACCATGGCGCCGCTCGCGGCCTGGCTGGTGACCATCCATGACTGGCGCACCGCCATGCTGATCATTGCCGGCATCGCAGCAGCGCTGATGATCCCCGCCGCGCTGCTCGTGCGCCGGCCGCCGGCGCTGGAGGGCGTGCAGGGCGAGACGCCGGTGAATGAGCTGCGGTCGGACATGACCGTCCGGCAGGCCGTGCGCTCGCCGCAGTTCATCATATTGATGCTGGCGAATTTCTTCTGTTGCGCCACCCATTCCGGCCCGATCTTCCACACGGTGAGCTATGCGGTGACCTGCGGCATACCGATGATCGCGGCGGTGTCGATCTACAGCGTCGAGGGCTTGGCGGGCATGTTCGGCCGCATCGGCTTCGGCCTCGCGGGCGACCGCTTCGGCGCGCAGCGCGTGCTCGTCATCGGGCTCTTGGCGCAAGCCTTCGGCGTGCTCGCTTATGTGTTCGTCTCCACGATCGGGCCATTCTATGCGGTCGCGGCACTTGTCGGCTTCATCTATGCCGGCACGATGCCGCTCTATGCCGTCATCATCCGCGAGAATTTCCCGCTGAAGATGATGGGTACGATCATCGGCGGAACGGCGATGGCGGGCAGCCTCGGAATGTCCACCGGGCCGCTGCTCGGCGGCATGATCTACGACCGCTTCGACTCCTACGCGCTGATGTATATCGGCTCATGGGGCATGGGCATCGCCGCCGTCCTGATCCTGATGGCGTTCCGGCCGTTCCCTGCCAGGCAGGCCGAGATGGCGCCGGCGTGACCCTGCCGTCCACCGGGGATGCGCGACCGCCACTTACCTTGCGGACCACGATCCGCTACATGCGGACGCGCGGAATATCGGAACCGGAGTGACAGACATTCATGTCGGATAAGGCGGCAAGGCTTCCAAGGGTTGGAATCATCGGCGGCGGCACAGTTGCCGCGGCGCTCGTGGAAGATATCCAGCGCTCGGGCGTCGCCGAAATCGGCTATGTGCTCGTATCTTCGCTGGAACGGCCGCGCAGCTTCGCATTGCCTTCCGGTGTCGTGCTCGCCGATCCAGAGGCAGCACTTGGCCGCGATGTCGATCTGGTCGTCGAGGCGGCGCTGCCGGATGTGCTTTCCCGGTTTGCGCCGCGTATCCTCCGGAACGCCAGCCTGTGCGGTTTCAGTTGCACCGCGCTGGCCGAACCGGAGACGCTGCGGTCCATCGAGGAAGCGGTCGCCGCATCCGGCTTCAGCTGCTATGTGCCCCATGGCGCTGTGCTCGCGCTGGACGGGCTCGCCGATGGCCGCGACATCATCGAAACGGTCACCGTCACCACGACCAAGAGCGGAAAGAGTTTCGGCGTCGATCCCAGTGCCTCTGGTGTCATCTATGAAGGCCCGGCGCGCGAGGCCTGCCGGCGCTTTCCGCGCAACGTCAATGTGCATGCGGCCATCGCCATGGCGGGCATCGGCTTCGACCGGACTTTCAGCCGCATCGTGGCCGTGCCGGAACAGGCGACGATGGAGCACAGGATCGAGGTGCAGGGCAAAGGGCTGGAATGGGATATCCGGCTCTCGTCGCGGTCGCTGGGCGGCGTCACCGGTTCCTATACACCTGCGTCCGCGGTCGGCTCGGTGCGCCGCATTCTTGCAGGTGCCGGGGTGAAGATCGCCTGAGCCGAATTGGGGGCGCGTCAGGCGCCTTTCAACTTCAATGCATCCATGCCGCGGCTTTCGTCGCGGGTGCCGCGCAGGGCCGCCAGATGCGTGTGAACCAGCGCTTGATATGAGGCCGGAATCTGCGCGAAGCCGGGGTGCTGCGCGGCCTCCTCAAGGCTTTCGCGGGCCGCCGCGCCGCGCCCGAGGAAGGACGGAAAGCTGGCATAGGCGATGCCCCGCAGGAGCAGGATGACCAGCTCGGCCGGATGGCCCTCATTCTCGCCTGCGGGCTCGAAGCGCCGTTCGTGGGCGTGATCGAGCATCTCCGAGGCGATATTGGCGTGCCGCAGCTTGACCCATGGCAGGGTGGCGTGGCCGGCCTTCATGGCGTTGAGACTGCCAAGATAGGCGATAGCCACGGGATCGCCGGCGCCGAATGGAGGAAAACGCTCCGCAAGCGCGATTGCCGCATCGATCTCTCCGGCATCGGCGAGCGCGCGCTCGAAGGCTTCGCGAACCTCCCTCATCCTAGAAGCCCGTCTTCATCGTCGGGACGCGCCGCAGCGGCGCCATGCGCGGTGTTTGCCGGAGCAGGACCATCAAGGTGTCTGGCATCAGGCTGGCCCGGCGCGAAACCGGGTCGAAGGCAGCGATCTGTGCTTCCACGTCGCAGATGATTTCGCTTTCGCAGGCGATCCGCGTGCGCCAGTTCACGCGCACCTGGGACATGGTGGTTACGCCGCTCGTCAGGTTGAGCCGGTCGCCGACGAGGGCAGGGCGGTGGCAGAGCGCGCGCACTTCGCGGATCACGAACTGCACGCTGAAGCGCGCCAGCATCTGCTGCACCGGCATGCCCATCGCCGCCATGGTGCGGTTGCGGCTGCGCTCGGCCATTTCCACATAGCGGGCATGATAGACGATGCCGCCGGCATCCGTATCGGCATAGGCCACGTCGTAGGACATGGCCATGCCGTCGCTCGCAACGGCCTGTATCGCCCGGTTCATCTTGCGCCGAAAATATTGCGCGAAAAGCAATGATAGGCGATCAGGCTCGCCACGACGAGCTCGACCCACGACATGGGCGGCTCCACGAAAATGTCGGCCAGCCGCGCCAGGCCGAGATTGACGAAGGCATGCCAGAAGAACACGAAGGAAGACAGCCAGCTCAGCGTGCCGGCTATGATCGCCGAACGGATACTGTGGCCGAAAACCTGCGCGTAGAACCAGTAGGTGAGCACCGTCATCGCCGAAAGCATTGTGTTCCATGCCCCCCAGCTCAGGAAGACGGGCAGATGCATGGGCGCGACGCCGGGCACCATGGATAGCGATTCCATCAGCATGGGCCGCACGAACAGCATGTAGCGGAAGTGCTCGGAGGCGTGCACCCACAGGCTGGCCGCCAGGGTGGTGAGCAGGAATGCGGTCCAGGGAAAGCGTATGCCGGTCTTCCGCTCGCTTAATCCCCGCTGGGCAATGTCGGCCATGGCTTTCTCCCTGATCAATGAACGGCCTACGGCCGTGAGACGATGAATGCCGAATGGGGACCGGTAACGTCGCCGCCCATGACCAGCACGTGCCGGAGGCAGTCGTCCGTCCGCAGTTTCGTGATGGCGGCGCCAATATTGAGCAGTGGCCCCGCCGTCGGCAGGAAGCCGGTCTGCTCGATCACGGAGCATGCTGGCATATTCGCACCCAGAACGGCGGTGATTGCCGCGCGCTCCGCCTTTTGGGCCGATGCGGTCCAGGAGCCGGTGGCGATGACGGCCCCGATATCGCCCAGCGCGATGCCCGCCCGCATGATGCACTGGCGCACCGCGCGGGCGAGGCCGTTTCCGTCGCTTAGCCCACCGGCCAGTTTCGGATCCTGGGTTTCGGCACTGGCGCTGATGACCGCCAGCACCTCCGCGCCACGGCTGCGCGCCGCGTCGAGCCCTTCCAGCATCAGCGCCCCAGCCCCTTCGCCGGGATTGAAGCCGTCGGCGCCGTCGAAGGCGCGCGCCCGCCTGTCGCGCACCAATCTGCCCAGGGCAATGTAGAAATCGAGCAGCTTGGGCGTAACCTCGTCGCAACCGGCAATGACGACACGCTCCTGCCGGCCGCGCTGCACCAGACCGAAACCGTAGGCTGCCGCCGCCCAGCCTCCGGCGAGCGAGGTGCTGTAGCCCTTCAGGCCGTGCGCGATGGCAACCTGCCCGCCAATGGCATTCATGGTCGTCATGGAAAAATGTTGCGGGCTGGCAAGCTCGGGCGTGTCGCCGCTGACGCTTTCGAGGAAGCGTTCCATATTGCGTTGCGCCGCGTTGACGATGCCCATGATCAGGCCGCAGCTCGCAGCCTGTCCCGTATCGAGGCCGGCAATTGCTTCGTTGACCGCCTCTATCGCGAAGCGGACCATCGGCGACGCGCGGACGAACGTCTTGAGGCGTGGGTCCGAAAAGGAAAAGTCGCGCACCCGCGCCACGGGATGCCCCGCATCCCCTTCGGCTGTCTCGAATTCATGTCCGCCGGCAATGCCTTGCATGAATGGCGCGAGCCCGCGGCCCAATGCGCTCACCACGCCCATGCCTGTGATGGCGACGGGTTGGGCGGTTGCCTCGCGCAGCTGCGCAGTGCCCGGCTTGAGGTCGATGATGGTCGATGCATTATTGCCGCCGAAGGCGTAGTTGTTGCAGGCGAAGCGGCGAACCTCATGTTTTCGCGGCGCGGCGGGCACATAGTCCAGATCGGCGCAGCCGGCGCGCAGGCCTGAAAAATTGGCGGTGTGCGGGATCATGCCATCGGCGGCTACTGCGATCGTCGCGATCATCTCGATGATGCCGCTGGCGCCGAGCGTGTGGCCGAGAAACGATTTCGACGAGGAAACCGGCACCGCGCGGCCGAACAGCCGCTGCATCGCTTGCGATTCCGCCGCGTCATTGGCTTCCGTGCCGGTGCCATGAGCGGAGACGAAATCGATGTCGCGGGAGGAAAGGCCGGCATCGGCCAGCGCCATGCGCACCGCCGCTTCGATGCCGCATCCTTTGCGGTCGGGGGAGGTGGCATGATAGGCATCGCCGGACAGGGCATATCCGGTGATTTCCGCGATAGCGTCCGCCTTGCGCGCCTTGGCGAGCGCGTCGTTCTCGACGATGAAGACGCCCGCGCCCTCGCCAAGCGTGATGCCGATCGGCTCGCTGAAAGGCGCGGTGCGCGTCCTCGACAGTGCGCCCAGACTGTTGAACCCGGCCATGATGCCATGCGAGACGCAATCGGCGCCGGCCACGACCACCATGTCGGCCACGCCATCGCGGATCAGGTCCATGGCGTGCCCCACCGCCGCCGTGCTGGAAGCGCAGGCGGAAGAGAAGGTGACGCGTGGGCCTTTCGCGCCGATCAGCGCGGCAAGCACATTGGTGACATGGGCGATGGATGTGGCGACGAGCTTGCGCCGATCCACGCCGCCGAAGCCTTGCGCCCGCGCGATCTCCTCCAGCCGCTCGATGCCGCTATTGGATGTGCCGAGCAGGATCGCGACGCGCTCCGGCGCATGATGCGACCAGTCGAGCCGGGCATGCGCTTTCGCCTCGCGCAATGCGTGGATGGCATAGCCCGCGGTGCGCTCCGCCCATGGCCTCAGCGCTGCGGGGGAATGGTCCGCCGCGGCGGGAAACATCGAGGCGACGCGGCCCTTGAAGCGGGAGGCGTCGAAGCGGTCGACCTCGATCATGCCATTGCGGCCAGCGAGGATGGCCTGCTTCAGTTCGTCCACGGAATCCGCCATTGGCACGCAGACGCCCATGCCGGTGATGATGGCCCTTGCAACCTCGCTCACTTGCGGAAGCCTCCGTCTATCGGCACCACCGCGCCGTCGAGATAGCTGGCCTCCGCGCTGGCGAGGAAGGCGCAGAGTTCGGCGACTTCCTCGGGCTCTCCTGCGCGCGGCAGGATGCTGCCTTGCAGGGTGGGCTCCATGGCCCTGGCGCCAAGCCCGTCGATCATCTCGGTTCCGATGAAGCCGGGCAGGATGGCAGCCGCCCGCACGCCCTTCTCCCGGCCGGCGCGCGCGATCAGCCGCGTCATGCCGACGAGGCCGGCCTTGGTGGCGGAATAGGGCACTTGCCCCTCCTTGCCGGCGCGGCCGGCGAGGCTGGAGATCGACACGACACAGCCTTTCGACTGCGCCAGCAGCGGCAGGGCGGCTTGCGTCAGCCGGATCGTATTGGCGAGGTTGACGGTGAGCACCTCCTGCCATTGCCCGGGCGGCATCAGGGCGAAGGGCCCGTCACGGGTCAGGCCGGCATTGTTCACCAGCAGATCGAGCCTGCCCCAGCGCTCCGCCACGATTTGTGGCAGGCCGGCGACGGATTCCGCATCGCCGATGTCGCATGCGACGAATGCGACATCGGCCGCCCCCGCCTGACGGGCCGCTGCCGCGGTGTCGCGCGCCGCATCCTCGCGGGTTGCGTAGGTGAAGGCGATATGCGCGCGCTCCCGGGCCAGACGCAGGACGATCGCCCGGCCGATGCCGCGGCTCCCGCCGGTGACCAGAACGACTTTCTTCATCGTCATCGCGCGCCCTCAGAAATTGCCGTCATAGACGCCGCTGCCGAAGTGCACGACGGAACCGTTCATCGGCAGGCGCTGGCGGGAAAGCCAGAAGGCGAGCGTGTCGGCGATGGCCGCCAAAGGCAGAGGCCTGTATTTCCGTGCATAGGACCCGATACCCGCCCGCGCCGTACTCCACGCCGCCGGCTCGGCCATCTCGGCGACCGGCTGGAACACCGCCGCATTTGCAAACACGCCGAAGCGCGCAACCTCCTTGGCAAGCGCACGGACCGCGCCGATGCGCATATGGTGGGTGACCGGCGCGCTGGGCAAAGGGAGGTAGTAGGAAAAGCTGTCATCCGGCGCGAGCACCCAGATCTGGCCGTTGCCGCGCTCGATCATCGCGCGCGATACGGTCTGCAGGGTGGCCAGAAACGCCGCGCCCTCCGCCGCGACGGCATCGGCCAATTGTCCTTTCGCCAGGAGGCTGGCCTCGTCCAGCGCCGAGATGTTGAAGATCACCGCATCTGCGGATGAGATCGCTTCCGCGTCGCGAACCTTGTCGCGCTGCATGGAAACGACATCGAAACCCGCTTCCGACAGGAGCGCCGCCAATGCAGGCCCGATCCCATGGGCGGCATCGACGATCAGGATCGTGGGAGACTCGGCCATCGCGACGATCCTCAATGTACCGTTGCGAGATCGACCACCGCGTAGGTCCACGAGGCGGTTTCCGCCGCCACGACACCCACGGGTTCGCCGCCCGGCCGGACACGGCCGGCACGCACCGCGAAGTCCAGCGCCATCACCATGGCCGCACCCGGTATGTTGGCCGTGCGGTCGCCGACATAATACATGAGCCCGTCGAGCCCCATGACGAGTTCCGGCACGATCATCGACATGAGCGAGCGGTTTGCCTGCGGCACGATGATGGTGCCATAGGCTTCCGCCGTGCGGCCGCCATTGCTGATGAGGTCGGTCACGGCATTGCCGACAATCTCGGGCAGAAGCCGGCTGATAAGACGGTGATTGTGCGTGGTCTGCACCGGGACGAGCTTCCTTTCGTCGGGCCCGATCAGCAGGCCCTCGCGCTCGTGGGGATGGGCTGACACGGCGTTGGAGTATCCGACCGCGAGCGCCGACCTGCGGCCCCGCGCGCCATCGGCGGCGCTGACGATCATGGCGGCAGCGCCGTCGGCGAAGATCAGCCCGTTGATCATGTCGGAGGAGTTAGGTGTTGTGTTCTGGAGCAGCCGCTCGCCGTAATAATAGGGCGACATGCATTCCGCGCCGCAAATCAGCACGGTGCGGGCGCGCCCCGATCGGATCATCGTCTGGGCAAGAATGAGCCCCTGTATCGCGGCGGCGCAGCCTCCGCGCAGGTCGCAAAGCTGCGCCCGCTCGACGCCGAGCCGCCGCTGGAGCTGCCGTGCCAGCGGCGGCATGATGACGTCCGGAGTTGCGGTCGTGGTTATGATGAAGTCGATTTCGCCCAGAGGCACCTCGGCATCCGCAATTGCCGCGCAGGCGGCGCGATAGGCGAGTTCCGCCGTGCCGAGGTCCTTTTCGGCACGATTGCCCGTATCGGGCGCGATCACGAAATGCCGCTGCTCGACGCCGAAATAGCGCATCAGGTCTGCCACCGGCACATCGGGCAGCCGCGCCGCGATAGCGTCATTGGTCACCGGCTCGCCCGGAAGGTATGAGCCCAGGCCGATGATGAAGGTCTCGTCGTCTTTGCCGGGAGAAGCCTGCTGCTGGCGCGGGTTCACGACAGGCGGCTCACGACATAGCGGGTGAGGGCGCTCACCGTGGCGCATTCGTTCTCGAAGAAGGCGCGGTCGAGCGTCTCGATCTTGAAGCCGAACTTCTGCTGCACCGCCACCGCGACTTCCAGCGCTGCGAGGGAGTCGAGACCAAGCCCGTTGACCTCGTCGAAGAGCGGCGTGTCGCCATTGATCTGCTCGCGCTCGAAGCCGAGGTCGGCGAGGTCCAGCCCGTCCAGCAGGATGTCGCCGATGATGGCGTCTTCGATTTCAGCAGCGTCGATTGCGGTCGTCATGGTGGTTCCCCTGTTCACGATTGAATGTTTGCGAGGCGGAAGGTCATGCTGGCGCGGGCATGCCGCGCGCCGTCGACCATCACCGCGCAGCGCGCCGCCAGACCGTCCTCGCCGTGTCCGGCGATGCGCGCGCTGAAGCTGACCTCCTGACCCGGCAGCACCGGGCGATGGAAGGTGACGGTATCCACCGCGATCGAACCCACATCTGCGGAAGCGGCCTGCTTCACGGCGTGGAGACCGGCGAATATCATGCCGTCCAGCAGGATGACGCCGGGCACCACCGGGAAGCCCGGAAAGTGGCCGCGCAGGAAATCCTCCCGCCCGAAAGCATGGGTTAGCGTGGTCACCGCGCGCTGCGTGTCATGGGCGATGGCGTCGCCGAAGACATCCGCGAGGCGGCTCAGCTCGAAAGCGCTCATCCCGCCGCTTCCTCCCGCCGGGCCAATATGTCGAGCATCGCCTCGCAGACGGGGTGGCCGTCCACCAGCGCCGTACCGGCGAACCCGTATCGCGGAAAGGCGCCCTCGACCCATCGGACATGGATCGTCGCGCTGAACCTGCCGGCCGGCGGCGGGTTCATCGTGATCTCCCGCAGCGACGGGATGATGCCGATCTCGACCGTGGGGTCTCCGTGGCGGATCAGCGCCAGCGACAGCTGCGCCATGCCTTCGATCAGCAGCGAGGGGCTCGCATGGGAGCCGTAGGCGAACCGTTCCGCGTCGCCATTGAACTCCACAAGTGCGACCGCCGTGTCGCTGCTCATATGGATGATGCGATCGATCATCACGAAGGGCGGAGCCCATTTCGCGCCGCGAATGCCCGCCAATATATCGACGGGCGGCGAGACGCTGGCGCCTTCGCCGATGGGCAGCGATGCCTTGAGTGCCGTGGCGGTCACGATCCGTCTTCCCTGCAAATGTCGAGAGCGATGCGATTGTGGCGGGACACTAGGCGGCGGTCGCGGCGGGCGGAAATACCAAGAAAAGAGTATGCCGCACCGTAGCGAATCCGTTCACAGCGGCCATAGCGGCAGGCCGCGCAAGGCCTGTACGAACAGTGCGGCGGTCGAGGCGACGAGCAGTAATGCCGCCGCCATGACGAGCGGGCGCGCCCGGCGCGGCGCGAGCCTGTCGGCGGCATAGCCCACGACGGGCAGGATCTGCATTGCGTGCAGCGCGACGAAGTGGGACGGGCGCAGGTCGCCCGTGATGCGCGACCAGCCCAGCAGGGGCATGCCGACATCGCCGCCCGCCGCTTCGCCTACGGAGTGGCTGTAGACCACGCCCGACATGTAGCCAGTGACGATCAATGTCAGCACGGGCGAAAGCAGCAGGCCCAGCATCGCGCCAAGCCGCAGGCCGGATCCGTTGTCGCCCTGTCGCCACATCCAGAGGCCCATGACGAAAGGCACGACGATGAGCAGCGTCGCGCCGACCCCCATCAGCCCATACATGCCGGTTTCAAAGCCGGTATCGAAGTTGAAATGCGAATGACGTCCCCGCGCCGCCTGGAAGGCGAGGTAGCCGACCTCGAACAGGGCGAAGCCGACCGACCACTGCACCAGGCGCGACATGGTCCGGCCCCGCCGCGTCGCCTGTGCCAGGAACGACGCCAGCAAAGCAAGCGTCAGGAAATGGACCGCCAGCGAGATCGCAAATTTCAGCGGCTTGACCCATACGCCGACGCCGTCGAGCGTGCGGGCATCGACAAGGGCTGGCGGGATCAGGACGATCGTCAGGGCGACCATGAACCATGCCGCCATCAGCCATTCGCGGGATGCGGCCTCGTCATCGAGGGCGGCGTGGCTTTTCATGCCGGCATCCGTCGTGCCGTTTGCGCGACTGCGCGTGTGATGAGGAACAGAACGAGGCCGACTGGCGGAAAGATGAAGGTGATGAACAGGATCACCGCCTGGATCAGCCGCGACAGGCCCATGCGGTCGGCCTGTTCGGCAATCCAGCAGCCGACGAACAGGTCGAAGGCCAGATAGTGCAGCCAGCCGGCCACGAGCAGTTCGTCGGTGGAAAACAGGACGCGCACCGCTTCCAGCGACCCGTAGCCGCCGCCGGAGCCGAAGAAGCGCGACAGCGTGATCGCCGCATAGACGAGGCCGAAGAGGCCGGGAATGAGATATTTCGGGACGGCATTGATGACCGGAAACCGTCGCGGCAGCAGGATAAGGATCATCCAGCCCAGAAAGACGATGGAATTGCCGAGGCTGAAGATGAGATCAGGCGCGAGCGGCATCCGCGATCTCCATCGGCTGCGGCGCGGTGTCGTCGGCCGCCAGCGCGCGTGCGGGCCTGTGCAGAGCGTCGGCGAGAAGCGCCTGCGCGGCGAAGGCGCCGGAGAGGGCTGTCGGCTCCACGCCGCCGCCCTGTGTCATCGCGCCGGCAAAAACCATGTTGCGCAGCGGCGTCCTGATCGGCAGTCCCCCGGCGGGATCCTTCAGCCCGTAAATAGCGCCGTGCCGGGTCCAGCCATAGCGGTGAAAGGTCACCGGGCTGGCATCGGTACGGTAGACGATGCGCGAATCGAGATCGGGCACCAGCCGGCGCGCCACGTCGAGAATGGCGTCCGCAGTCAGCGTCTTGCGTTGAACATAGCCGTCGGAGCGGCGGAATGCCTTGAGATTCTCCGTCGCCTCGGCGGGGAACCATGAGGCCGATTCTTCTGGTTCGGCGAGCTGGAAAAGGTCGATGGTCGAATAGCCCTCCGGCGCGCAGGAAGGGTCCACGGCAGCGGTGAAGATCACCTCCGTATGCACCTCCCCATCCTTCACATGCACGATCGGCGGCAGGTCGAGCGCGCCCCGCACGCCGATATGCATGCCCGCGGCGGAGCAGGAAGGGATCAACTCGCCAAACTGCCGCTGCATCGCATCGCGGACCGGCCCGTCCTCGAGCAGTTCGCGCATCAGCGTGCCCGGATCGGCATTGCAGACGATGGCGGTTGCCTTCACTGCCGTCTCCGCGCCCTTGTGGTCGCGCACTATAAGGCCGCGCGCGATGCCGTCTTCCTGCACTACGCGCGTCACCCGCGTGCGCAGCCTGACCTCGCCGCCGCGTTCCTCGACTGCATCGGCCAGAACCTGCGCGAAATGCCCCGACCCCCCGGCGGGATAGGCGCCGCCGATGAAGAAATAGGCATAGAGGGGGATCATTGCGCCGACGCTTATGAGTGCGGGGTCATGTGTGCGATAGGCGGCGATGCCCTCGATCAACTCGAGCGCCGCCATGTCCTTCACATGGCGGGCGGCGAAACTGCGCCATGGCCTTGCGACCCAGGCCGCCGCGATCGGATGCTCGCTGGCGAAGGTCATGGCGTCCCGCGCGGTGAGCGGCGCGCCGGGGAAGCCGTTATGATAGCTGGCGGTGGAATACATGGCGATGTAGATTCGGTGGATCTCATCGAATAGCCTGGCGATGCCTGCGGCATCTGCCGGGAACATGTCGCCCAGCCGCGACACCAGCAGCCGCCAGTCGCGCGGTACGTCGAGTTCGCGTCCATCGAACAGGAAGCGGTGATCCAACTGGCGCCATGATACGGCGCCCGTCTTTCCGAGTCGCTTCAGCAGCACGTCGAGCGTACCGTCCGGCCACCAGCCGGAAAAATCATGCACGCCGGAATCGAAACGGAAGATCAGCCGCTGGCCGGTTTCAGGGTCGCGCGCGCGGCGGATCCAGTGGTGGCAGAAGCCGCCGGGCCGGTCGTGCTGTTCCAGCACGATGACCTTCAGCCCGCTATCGGCAAGCAGCGCAGCCGCGGTCAACCCGCCTATGCCCGAGCCGATCACCGCGACATCATATGCGTCCGGCTCGCCTCCGGAAAAATGCGGCCGTGGCCAAGGGTTGCGCTGGTCGCCGGCCGCGCGGCGCTTGAGGTCGAAGCGGATCCACAATGGCGGCAAGAGCGCCGACAGGACGCCGCCGACCGCCAGCGGCAGCCCCCATGCGGCGGGCGGCAGTTCCAGCGACAGGGCCACGGCGAGCCAGAAGGTCAATATCGCCCAGAGCGCCGATATCGCCATGTTGATGGTCTCGAACAGCGGCGTATCCTTGACCGTGCGATAGAACAGGGCGGCGAAGGGCGCCGTCCACGGCAGGCGCAGCAGCACGCTCAGCCCCATGCCGCAGGCCAGAGCGAGCATGGCGACAGGTATGGCGCTGGACGAAAAATCCATCATGGCAGCTTCCCGGTTGGGACTGCCGATGGTCCGGAGGATTCGGCGGTCGATTCCGGCAAGGCATAGGCGGACGAAAACGAGGTGTGGATACCTCGAAATTGGTATCCCGCCGCAGTGATGCGCGCCGCGCGGGACCATACCCACAAAAGGGTATTCCACGAACGGCCCCGCAGCTTGTAAGGCACAGGCTGGCGTAGCATGCTTGTCGGATTGGAGCGGGTTCAGATTGACGGGCGACGCATCGAAACAGGCCGGCGGACGCCGTTATCGGATTGTCCTGACCGAGGACGACGAGCCGGTGCGCAACCGCCTCGCGACGCTTTTGCGCGACTGGGAAGGTGCCGACCTCATCGCCGAATGCGCAACGCTCGCCCAGAGCATGGCCGCTATCGACAAATTGCAGATCGATCTCCTGATCACCGATCTGAAGCTGCCGGACGGCCATGGTACGGAGGCGATCCGCCGGCTGCGTGCCGCCCAGCCCGACGCCGAAGCCATGGTGATCTCGGTGCTCGCCGATGAAACCACCGTGCTTGACGCGATCGAAGCCGGGGCGTCCGGCTATCTTCTCAAGGATGCCGAATCGATCGACCTGATCGAAGCGATAAACGACCTGATGAGCGGTCGCTCGCCCATCTCGTCGCGGATCGCGCGCGTGCTCGTGCGCCGGCTCGGCATGGCCAACCGCGACAGCCAGCCCGGCGAGCAGGCGAAGAGCCTGCTGACGCTGCGCGAAATGGATATTCTTTGGGGCATCGCCAAGGGTTTCACGAATGCGGAGATTGCCGAACGGCTGGGCATCTCGCGCCAGACCGTCCCCGTTCATATCCGCAACATCTACCGCAAGCTCGAAGCGTCCAATCGCGCCGAGGCGGTGTTCGAAGCCTCCCGTCTGGGGCTTATCCGGCTATGAACGTGCAGGCGCGAAGGGCGTCTTTCTCATATCTTCCCTATGTCCTGATCCTCGCATTCACGCTGCTGCTGATGGCGGCGCCCTATTTCGTCAAGCTGCCGATACCGGAAACCGCTACGGAGACGACCAGCGCCCGCCTGAGTTTCAATGGCGGTCCGGAACAGGCTGTCGAACTGCCGCATCGCTGGCCGCGCCTGCCGGCATCCGCTCCGGTCCGGGCGGTCTACCGCCTCTCTGTCGAGATACCGACGGGCGGCGGCTATCTCCTGATCCCGGCGGCCCAGCAGGAGATCGCGGCGCAACTGAACGAACAGCGCCTCGGCGGCACGCAGATCTACATTTCCGGTGAGCCCTCGGTCGGCGCGCCCTATATGTTGCGCATTCCCGACGGCATGAGCGGCACGGCCGACCTCGTCATCACCCTGACCCGCGAAAGCGGCGTGGTGCCCGGCTATCTCTCGCGCGTGCATGTCGCGGACGAATCCTCGATTGCCGACGTGAGGTGGGCATGGCTGTCCGTGACCAGCGGAACGCGGATTTCGGTGCTCGGCCTGCAGGCGATCGTGATAACCGCGTTGGCGACGGTCTGGCTGGCGCGGCGAGGGGACCCGATCTTCGCCTGGCTCTTCATGATCGGCGGCGGCAGCCTGCTCTATTCGCTGGCGAACTCGCCTGCCAGCGGCCTCGTTTCACCCGATGGGCAGCCCTACATCGTCTTCGTCATGCCGAGCTTCGGGTTGATGGCGCTGGGGCTCGCACAGGCGGTCGCCGGGATTCCGCGGCCGCGATGGCTGAAGATTGCCATTGTCGGCCTGCCATTGGCGCTGACTGCCGGTGTGTGGCTGGAGGTCGTGCCGTCGATGGTCGGCGTGCTGGTCGCAGCCCTGGTGGCGATCGGCGGCCACATATTCGCGGCACTGCTGCTCACGCGCGATGCGCTGAGATGCAACGAATGGGACCGCGCCTTGCTGGCCGTGCCGTTCTTCCTCGTCGCCTGGTACGGTTTGCGCGACCTTGGCATCGTCATCGGCCTGATCGACGGCGCCCTGCTGCTCAGCGGCAAGATACGCCTTGTCACCATGATAGCCGTGATAACGCTGCTGATGCGGCGGCTGGTGAGTAGCCTCGATGCGCTGGACCATTCCAACGAAACGCTGCGCCTTCGCCTCGCTGCCCAGGAGGAGGAGCTTTCGGAACTGCATGCCAAGGAAAAGGCGCTGACGGCCCAGACCATCCGCGAGCAGGAACGCAGCCGCCTGACCCGCGACCTGCATGACGGTCTCAGCGGCCACCTCGTCTCCATCATCGCCCTTTCGCAGGAGAGGGAAGGCGATCCGAAGGCCATCGAACGGGCAGCGCGCGGCGCCCTGGACGACCTGCGGCTGGTCATCAATTCACTCGATCTGGACGATGGCGACCTGCTTGTGGCGCTGGCGGACCTGCGCGAGCGGATCGAACCGCAACTGCGGCGGGTCGGCATGGAGCTCGACTGGTCGATGGAAAACCTGCCGCCGGTGGACGGGTTCAAGCCCAGCAGCGCGCTGTCGATCCTGCGCATCGTGCAAGAGGCCATAACCAATGCCGTAAAGCACGGCATGCCGGGCCGGATTGCGGTGCACGGATCCGCCGGTCGCGGGGAAACCATCGTTGTCCGCATCGCCAATGAGGCGCGGTCGGATGTGGCGCAGGGCCATGGTCACGGCCTCAGGAACATGCAGCGCCGCGCCGCCGAACTCGGAGGCGCCGTCAATTTCCATCTGACGGACGGCATGGCGACCTTGCGAATGGTACTGCCGTCGAAACTATAGAGGCTGAACGCCTGGCTGCAAAATGCAGTCCTAGACCGAGAGCGCGTCCCAGACGAGCTTCACTGCGATCACGAGGAGCAGGCCGAGGATCAGGCGGTCGAGCGTTTGCGGGTTCACTCGGCGTCCGATCCAGCTTCCCAGCGGCATTGCCAGCGTGACGGGCAGCAGCGCCAGCAGGCTGAGCCAGACCTCGCCGGGCTGCATGAGGCCGCTATAGGCGACCGCAATGACCTGCGCCGATGTGAATACGGCAAAGAAAGTCGATATCGCGGCGATGAATCCGTCGCGCCCGAGCTGGAGTGCGTTCATGAAGGTGATGCTGGCCGGTGCCGACAGGCCGGCGGCCCCTTGCAGCAGGCCCGCCAGCGCGCCGACCGGCAGCGCAAGCATCCGGCCCGCCGCCATTGGAAGCGACCAGTGGGGACGTGCCAGCCGCAGCGCCACATAGCCGAATACCGCAAAGGCCACCAGCAACGACAATTCGCGTGTGCCGAACGATTTCAGCGCCAGAGTGCCGACAATGATTCCGATGACGCCGCCGATCAGCAGCGGGATCATGAAACTGGCCGGCGGGCGGTGCTCGCGGAAACGCCAGGCCTGCACCGCATTGGTCAGCAGGTTTGGCGCGAGCATGATGATGACCGCGAAACGCACGTCGAAGAAGGCGGCGAGCGCCGGCACGGCCAATACAGGCGCGCCGGCGCCGGTGGCGCCCTTCAGCACCCCGCCGCCTGCGAGACAGAGCGTGATGACCGCGATCTCGAAAAGCAGATAGGTGCTCACCGGCAGGAACCAATTCCAGCGAAAGTGCGCAGCGGTTTTGCGCCCGCGCATTTTCCGCGGTTCCATGGAAAGCGGAAATGCGTCGGGCGGAACCGGTCGGCAATATGGGGCAGATGGGTGGGGGAGGGCTTGTTCATGACGACGCGCAATCCAATGCCCACCCATGCGCGGCCTGTCAACTCGCGCGGGCATGCCCGTCGGGGTCAGGAAATGTCCGTCTCCAGGAAATCCTTCCAGTTCGCCTCGAGGTCGGGATCGCGCTGGTTGAGACGGGCGGCCTGCCAACCAAGCATTGCCCCTGCCGCGCGATGGGCGGTGCGCGGAGCCTTGTCCGTCGTGAGCGGCTGGACCAGGCGTTCGACAACGGCCATGTCATTCTTGTGGCCAAGCTGGTCCTGCAGCGTCGACAACAGCTTGATGTAGCGCCGATGGTCCTTGTCGGTGCCAAGCAGGGGCAGGAAAAAGCCCGAGACATAGCGCAGCTTCTTGATCGCGATGCGCAATTCGTGGCTCTCATCGGGCGTCAGGTCGCTGAAGTGGCGACCGCGCCGCAAGACCTTGCGGCGAAGACGCTTCATCACATTGCGCGCAAAGGAATGCACCGGCCCCGATAGCAATTCCAGCTGGTCAGACGATGCATCCCCCCGCCACCGCTTCTGCTCCACCCACAGGCCGAGTGCGATCTGGAATTGTGCTGTGCGCGGGTCCCTGATTGCCTCGCGCGCCCTTTCATGGGCAGCCTCTCGCTGCTTCTGCGCCGCGGCGCCGAGGTCATCGAAACCCTCGACCGAGGGACAGGCCCGCACCATCGAAGGCAGGGTCTCGGTTACGAACACGTCCCAGTCGCGCGCATCGTTGAGGCTGGACATCAGCCATTTTGCATCGGCCCGGAACAGGTCGAGCTGTTGGGACGATGAGAAAAGCGGACGTATGAGCCCCAATATCGAGCGCAAACGGCGCAGCGCGACCCGATATTGATGGATGCCCGCCGGATCGCGGCCGTCTTCGGCGGCAGGCTGGTTTTCCAGCAGATGCTGCAGTGCGCTCCGGAAAATCTCGTCAAGCGCCTGGTCCAGTGTCGCGCCGGCTCCAACCGCCATGTCCTGCGCCTTGCTGACCGGCGGTGGGGCGTCGCCTGCAAGGTCGAATCCGCGCGCCGACTTGCTGCGGATGCTCGGGCGAAGATGGAAGGCCGATAAAAGCTCCTGCGCCAGTTGGAACAGCGCTTCGGTGCTGCCCTCCATCAATTCGAGCTCTACCTCGCAAATGTCCTGCGAGCGCTCCCCGGCAATGATGCGTCCCCGGTCCATGGCCAATTCGACGATGCCCTGCGGTGTGTGCAGGAGCCGGGTTTGGCGGCGCACCTCGGTGGAGAACAAAGCCGTCAGCGGATTCTTCTCCAGCGTCGCGGCGACATCGGCCGGCAAGCAACTGGCGAGTGCCGCCAGATCCGGCTCGATGCTCAGGACCGGCCGTTTCCACTCCGTCCTTTCGAGCGCCTTGCCGTTTCCCTCTCTTTTCGACTTGAGGGTCATGACGAAGCGCTCGCCGTCTGTGCGTACCCGCAGCACCAGCCCGGCCTTCTGGAGATCCATATCAGCCGTGTCGTAGTAGATCGCCCTCAGATCGAGGGTCTCTCCCTCGCCTTGCAGGTAGTGCGCCACAATTCCGGAGCGGTCGATTTCGGCGAGCTGGTCCGGTTCGGCGAGCAGCTTGATCTCGATCTCGGCATTTGAAGCAGCCCGCCGCGCAGCGCCATCATCTCCGCTTGCGTCCGGATTGAGAGGAACCGAAACGTCTTGAACCGACTGCGTCATTAAGGCCAACTCTTTGTTTCCTCCTTTTATCACGGAGCATGCGACAAGTGGGAGCCCTGCAAATGACGAGACCATCGATGCGTCGCCTCATGCTCCTGCGCCATGCCAAGTCCGACTGGCCCGAGGGTGTCGACGACCATGAAAGACCCCTGGCAAGGCGTGGGCGACGGGCAAGTCCCCTCATCGGAAACTATATGGCCGAAGCGGGCCTCATGCCCGATCTCGCCATCGTCTCGACGGCGCGCCGCGCTCAGGAAACCTGGGATCTGGTCCGGCCCGCTTTGCGTGGGAAGATCGGCCGCCGCGATGAACCGCGCATCTATGAAGCCCCCGCCGGTTCGATCCTCGAAGTCATCCATGAAACACCCATCGAGGCCCACACGCTTCTTCTCGTCGGCCACAATCCGGGCTTTCAGGACCTGGCGCTCGAACTGACCGGGCAGGGGCGCCAGCCCGACCTGACGAGGATGCGGGAAAAATATCCCACGGGCGGCCTTGCTGTGATCGACTTCGACATCAAGACATGGCACGATGTTGCTCCGGCCGCCGGCGAGCTCGAGCGGTTCGTGACGCCGCGCTCGCTCGCCGATCCGGGCTGAAGTAGCGCCGGCATGGCAGGTCGATGATGCGTCAGTTCAGATGAGGGGGCTGGTGGGCGATGACAGGCTCGAACTGCCGACATCTTCGGTGTAAACTAGATGTGAATCCATACTGGAACATTGATTGCCATATTTCCTTGGATTTCCGGCATTTCAAGCAGGCCTGATACATTGATCTACCCGCCGCCTCCGCTACCAGATGGGCGCGATGGGGTGGGCGACCAGGCACCACAGGATCGTTAGTGATTGAGCCGGACTACAGATCGGCCGCTACCGCTCCGGCATTCGGAAGATCCGGTCTTGGAAAGCGCTCGGCGGCAAGCTGCGCCTCTCATCCATGTTTATCAGCCAAGGTTTGCCCGGTCAGAAGAACGCCTGAATGCCGGTCTGGGCGTGGCCGAGGATCAGCGCATGGACGTCATGCGCGCCCTCATAGGTGTTGACCGTTTCGAGGTTCTGCGCGTGGCGCATCACATGGTAGCCGATCTGGATGCCGTTGCCGCCATGCATGTCGCGCGCCTGGCGTGCGATATCCAGCGCCTTGCCGCAATTGTTGCGCTTGACG
>Ga0182736_1000179_pt1 | contig 124798 bp, 120 predicted proteins | sample eDN5th30CKraftBY_FD_128882 | JGI IMG/M metagenome (GOLD analysis project Ga0182736, IMG submission 128882) | Enriched backyard soil microbial communities from Emeryville, California, USA - eDNA 5th pass 30_C Kraft BY (version 2) (version 2) | ecosystem: Environmental > Terrestrial > Soil >... | reverse complement strand
TCTCGGTGAGGTCGTCGAGGTCTCGGCCGAGGGCGGTGTAGATGCCGCGGACGGTCGCGATCGGGTCGGCGATGAAGTCCTGGAAGTGGACGTCGACGATGCGGTCGGCCGGGATCACGCCTCGGGCCCGGGCATCCATGCCGCGGTCGAGGCCGAGGAAGATGTCGTCGGCGTAGTCGGCGCTGATCTCGTGGAGGTCGACGTCGTCGCTCGCCATGCGGCGCAGGTGGGCGGACAGCGCGCTCACCGAGGTGATGACCTTCAGCGGGTCCCGGTGGGTCTGCACGATGACGGCGTCGGGGTACTCGGCGGCGAGGGCGTCGAGGTCCCACAGGTGGGCGGGTGACTTGAGCAGCCACTGCGGTGCGGGGTCCGCGGCCTGGAGGTGCTGGAGGAACTGGCGGTGCCAGCGGTACGCCGGGGCGAGGTCGGCGTCGTGCAGCAGCCAGCGGTCGTAGGTCCGCACCCGGTACTGGCACGGGAAGATCAGGCTGCGGAAGTCGCCGCCGGTGATGCGCACGCACTCCTGGGCGAGCCTGGCGCCCATGGGGTGGAAGGTCGTGAAGCCGGGGATGAGCGAGTCGGCCATCGACAAGACGGCGTCGACCTCGTCGATGCGCGGGTCGGTGTCGCGGGTGGCGGTCTCCGGAGGCGGCAGCGGCTTGTCGATCTCCCACGTGAGCGGTGCGCGCAGCTCGGGGTCGAGGGCGAGGAGGTCGTAGAGGATCGTCGTCCCCGTCCGGGGCTGGCCGACGATGAAGATCGGGTGGTCGATGGTCCCGGCGGCCACCTCGGGGTGGGCGGCTCGCCACGCGGTGATGCCGGCCCGGTTGGCCAGGTACTCGACCACGCCGCCGGCCGCGATCTCCACACCGAGCTCGTGCAGCCGCGCCTCGTTGGCGAAGCCGTCGAGCAGCACGTCGAGCCCCTCCTGCCAGGAGTCCTCGCCGAAGTCGTCGGACCCGGCGACGGCGGCGGCCTCGGCCACCAGGCGCTCGCGGTCGAAGCGGTCGTTCGTCATGCCCTGCCCCTGTCTGCAACGAACACGTTCGGACCGGCCGCAACACCCCTGGACCGGTCCCCCTGCGGGCGGAACCTACCGCCGCTATCGTCCGCGTGCCGCTGCCACCAGGGGGACCAGCGATGACCACGATGCGCGCGTGGCGCACCCACGAGTACGGCCCGCCGCTCGAGGCGCTCCAGCTCGACGAGGTCGAGGTGCCCGAACCCGGCCCCGGGCAGGTCCGCGTGCGGGTCCAGGCGATCCCGCTCAACCTCAACGACCTCGAGCGGATCACCGGTGGGACCATGCTCGTGGAGCCCGAGCTCCCGTACAGCCCGGGCATGGAGGTGTTCGGCGTCGTCGAGGCGATCGGCTTCGGTCTGGAGGGCCGCGACTGGATCGGCAAGCGGGTGGCGGCGATGCCGCTGCAGGCGCACGGCGGGTGGGCCGAGCACGCGGTGTGCAACGCGATCAGCGCCTACGAGGTGCCCGACACGATCCCGCTGCCCGGCGCCGCCGCGCTGTACTTCCCGTTCCACCTGGCGTGGCTCGGGCTGATGGACCGGGCACTGCTGCAGGCCGACGAGACGGTCCTGATCCACGCCGCCGCCGGCGGTTCGGGCAGCGCGGCGATCCAGCTCGCCAAGCACTTCGGGGCCCGGGTCATCGCGACCGCGGGCGGTCCGGAGAAGGGCGCGCTGTGCCGCGAGCTCGGCGCCGACGTCGTGATCGACTCGCACGCCGACGGCTTCGTCGAGGAGGTCCTGCTCGAGCGGGTGCTGCTGGAGACCGACGGCCGCGGCGTCGACGTGGTGTTCGACAACGTCGGCGAAGCCGTGTTCGACGCCTCCATCAAGGCCACCGCCTACGACGGCCGCTACCTCATGATGGGGTTCGCCTCGAACAAGGCGGTGGCCGACGAGCCGTGGATCGTGCCCCGGCAGATCCTCATGGCCAACATCCGCCTGTGCGGGGTGACCCTCGCGTACGCCGACGACGGCCTGCGGTCGATGGTGAAGGCGGCGATGGGCTGGAACCTGGCCTCGGGCCGCCAGGGCGCGGCGATCATGCACGAGATCGTGGGTCTGGTGGAGCAGGGCGCGGTGCGGCCCGTGGTGGGCGAGGTCGTCGGGTTCGAAGATCTGCCCCGGGCCATCACGGCGATGGCAGACCGGCAGACCACCGGCCGGGTGGTCGCGATGGTGGAGGAGGCGTCGTGACGATCCGCGTGGTGCAGTGGGCGACCGGCAACGTCGGCCGCAACGCGATGGAAGGGGTGCTCGCCCACCCCGAGCTCGAGCTGGTCGGGGCGTACACGTACGACCCGGCGAAGTCGGGGCGCGACGTGGGCGAGCTGTGCGGGATCGACCCGATCGGCGTGGCGGCGACGGCCGACGTCGACGAGGTGCTCGCGCTGGGCGCGGACTGCGTGGTCTACGCCCCGATGCTCCCGAACACGGGCGAGGTCCTGCGCATCGTCCGCTCCGGCGCCAACGTCGTCACGCCGACCGGCTGGTTCTACCCGTTCCGCGCCCACGACGTCGCCGAGCTGGAGGGCGCCTGCCGGGAGTCGGGCGCCTCGGTCCACGGCACCGGCATCAACCCCGGCGGCATCACCGAGCAGCTCCCGCTCCTCCTGTCGGGCTACTGCCGCGACGTGCAGCACGTGCGCGCCGAGGAGTTCTCCGACATCCGCACCTACGCCTCGGAGTTCGTGGTGCGGGAGATCATGCTGTTCGGCAAGCCGCCCGAGGAGGCGGCGGCCAGCCCGATGCTCGGCATCCTCGGCGACGGCTTCGGCCAGTCGATCGACATGGTCGCCGAGGCCCTCGGCTGGGACCTCGACGACGAGAAGCCGGCCACGATCGAGACCGCCGTCGCGACCGCGCCGATCGAGACGCCGGTGGGCACGCTCGACGCCGGAACGGTGGCGGCGCAGCGGCTCACGTGGCAGGGGACGGTCGGCGGCGAGCCGGTGATGACGGTCCGGGTGAACTGGCTGATGGGCACCGACCACCTCGATCCGCCGTGGGACTTCGGCCCGGAGGGCGAGCGCTTCGAGGTCGAGCTCGACGCCGTCCCGCCGGTGTCGGCGTCGTTCCACGGCATGCACCCGGCCTCGCTCGACGACGACCTCGACCGCAACCCCGGCATCATCGCCACCGCCCTCCACTGCGTGAACAGCATCCCCGCCGTCGTCGCCGCCGACCCCGGCATCCGCACCTACCTCGACCTCCCCCTCATGCCCGGCCGAGCCGCCCCCCGCTGACCCCGGTCACCCTCGTCGCGGCGGTCGCCCTCACCGTTCTTGTCGTCGTTCTGCACCTCATGGGTGTCGTTCGACGACAAGAACCGACCGGGCGCAGTTCTTGTCGTCGTTCTGCACCTCGTGGGTGTCGTTCGACGACAAGAACGGCGACGGGCCGGTCAGACGATGGATTGGACGAGGCGGACGGCGGCGGCGCCGAGGGTGAGCTCGAGGGCGATGCCGAGGGCGCCGAGCGCGGCGCCGATGGCGAGGACCACCACGTCCTCGAGGATGATCGCCAGGGCGAGGACCACCGCACCCATCGCCGGGATGGTGTCGAGGCCGCTGAACGGCGGCGCCAGGATCGTGCCGAGGGCGAAGGCGATGACCACCAGCCCCACCACCCGCATCGCGGTGCGGCTCTGGAAGAGCGGGACGCCGCGTGGCTTCGAGAACCGCTCGAACCAGCGGATGCGGCGGGCGATGAACGGCAGCGCCTTGTCGAGCATGGCCCGGCCCAGCTCGCGCTGCTGCCAGCGCTTCGGGAGCCACAGCGTCGACCGGCCGAGCACGAGCTGGGCGGCGACCACGATGGCGATGCCGGTGAAGAGGTCCGAGATGCCCGCCGTGGGGATCGGCAGCGCCGGCAGGAACATCAACATGAGGATCGTGACGGCGAAGCTCTTGTCGCCGAACACGTCGCCCAGCTCGCCGAGCGTCTTGGTCCCCTCGCTGCCCAGCCAGTCCTCGAGCTGGTCGCTGAAGTCCCCGGGGCGGTCCGCCCCCGGGTCAGCCATCAGCGGATGCGGGAGGCGGGCTGGTAGTTGGGGCCGGCGGTCTCGTCGACCCGGGCGAGCAGCAGCTCGCACGGCGGCTCGAAGTCGAGGGCGAACCGCAGCGAGCGCTCGGCGCCGAGCAGCTCCCACACCGGGGTGGTGAGGCGGTCGGTCTCGTCCTCGATGTGCTGGCGCAGGGCCACGCCCTCGGCCGTGACGTCGTCGGCGGTCGCCAGCCCCTTGGCCCGCAGCGACGCCCAGCCCCGTTCGATCTCATCGCGGCTACTGCCCCGGGAGGTGGCCAGCCAATCCCGGTCGTAGCCGAGCCAGGCGTTGTGGATGATCGACGCCTCGATGCCCGACAGGCCCGAGGCGGCGACGACCGCCCAGTGGGTGTCGCCCCGCCACTCCCGGATGGCGTTGACGGCGTGCCACCCTGACAGCAGCGGGTCGTCGGGGCGGGCCATGCGGAGGTGGCTGGCGTAGAGGGGCCGGCCGACCGTGGGCAGCTGCTCGACCACCGCCCACAGCGGCGGGCCCAGCTCGACGAGCGGGTCGACGATGGCGGGGGCGTAGGTGCGGAGGCCGTCGACGACCGCTTCGTCGCGTGCGTGCCAGAGGGCGTCGAAGGTCGTGCCGTTCCTCTCGACCGCGTCGAACGCGAGGGCGATGCCGAGCGCGGAGATCGACCCGAACGCGGCCTCGACGGCCTCCGGGCCGGCCGGCGCGAGCGGTGCGGCGCGGGCGGCGATGTAGCCGAGCGGGCCCGGCAGCCCGAGCGCCTCGTACCGAGCGACGGCGCCCGGGTCCCAGAAGATCCAACCGATCGTCGTCTGCACCGACCGGGCGTTGCGGTGGGTGATGGCGAGCCAATCCGTGCCGGGCATGGCCCCCAACTTGGCACAGGACCGCGCCGACGGGAGGAGGAACCGCAGGTGACGGGGCTGTGACGTGCGTCGGGCGGAATTCGACACCGATCTGTGTATGGATCTCGCCCGTACGGGGGACCGTGACCACTGGCACAGCGATGCCGCCCCTCCCGGGCGGGTGCCCGGGACCTCAGGGGAGTGGTGTGGACGAGATCATCTCGATTCGTGATGTGACCAAGTCGTTCGGGTCGCACACGGTGCTGGAGGGCATCACCTTCGACATCCCCCGGGGCGCGACGAGCGCCATCATGGGCCCGTCGGGCACCGGGAAGTCGGTGCTGCTGAAGAACATCATCGGGCTGCTCCGCCCGGACCGCGGCGAGATCTGGGTCAACGGCGAGGAGACCGTCCGGATGCGGGAGAAGGACCTGTACCGGGTCCGCCGCTCCTACGGCGTGCTGTTCCAGGACGGCGCGCTGTTCGGGTCGATGAACCTCTACGACAACATCGCCTTCCCCCTGCGCGAGCACACCCGCAAGAGCGAGGGCGAGGTGCGCCGCATCACCCTCGAGAAGGCGGCGATGGTCGGCCTGCTCGACCACCTGAAGAAGTTCCCCGGCGAGGTGTCGGGAGGCATGAAGAAGCGGGCCGGGTTCGCCCGGGCCCTGGTGATGGATCCGGAGCTGGTGTTCTTCGACGAGCCCGACTCGGGCCTCGACCCGGTGCGCGTCGCCTACCTCGACGAGCTGGTGAAGAAGATCCAGGAGGAGACCGGCGCCACCTTCGTGATCATCACCCACAACATCCCCTCGGTGATGCGGACGGCCGACCACGTGGGCGTGCTGTTCCGGTCGGGCCTCGTGCGGTTCGGCACGAAGCAGGAGATGCTCGAGGACGACAACCCGATCATCCGCCAGTTCCTGTCGGGCAAGGCCGCCGGCCCCATCGGGATGGACGAGCTGGCCACCGAGGACACCGACGTCGAGCGCGAGCTGGTGGAGCGGGCCGAGCTGCGGGCACGGGAGCAGGTGGCGCAGCGAGAACGGGAGCGGGAACGTGACGTCCTCCAGGTCTGACCTCCGCCGGAGCCAGGTCCGCATCCCCGGGAGCCAGAAGGTCGAGACGCTCTTCCGCGAGACCGGGTCGATGGCCTCGGTCGGCCTCGAAGCGGTGCGCAAGACGTTCAGCCGCCCGTGGCCGGTCGCCGAGTTCCTCGACCAGTGCTGGTTCATCGCCAAGGTCACGACGGTCCCGGTGATCCTCATCTCCATCCCGTTCGGCATGGTGATCTCGCTGCAGGTCGGCGCGCTGATCCGCCAGCTCGGCGCCGAGTCGCACCTCGGGTCCGCGCTCGTGCTGGCCGTCGTGCGCGAGCAGGCGCCCATTGCCACCGCGCTGCTGATCGCCGGCGCCGGCGGGTCGGCGATGACGGCCGACATCGGTGCCCGGAAGATCCGCGACGAGCTCGACGCCATGCAGGTGATGTCGATCAACCCGATCCAGCGGCTGGTGATGCCGCGGGTCCTGGCCGCCACCGTCATCGCCGTGCTGCTCGACGCGGTGGTGAGCGCGGCGGGCCTCGCCGGGGGCTGGTTCTTCGGCGTCCACGTGCAGGGCGTCTCGTCGAGCAGCTTCTTCGCCTCGTTCAACGAGCTCAGCCAGCTCGCCGACCTCTGGATGGCGCTGGTGAAGGCGGCCGTGTTCGGGTTCATCGCCGGCGTGGTCGCGTGCTGGAAGGGCCTCACGTGCAAGGGCGGGCCGAAGGGCGTGGGCGATGCGGTGAACCAGGCCGTGGTCATCACCTTCGTCCTCTTGTTCTTCGTGAACTTCGTCCTGACCGCCATCTACTTCAACTTCGTCCCGCAGAAGGTCTGACCGTGGTCGCCCCGTCCTCCACCCGCACCCGGCCCCCGTCGGCGCCCGTGTTGAGCCCCCTTCTCCGGGCGGCTTCGGGGGCCGGGTCGGCGGTCATCGGAGGGTTCTCGCAGGTCCACGACCAGGTGGTGTTCGCGGGCCGGATCGTCCGCCGCCTCCCTCGGGCCCTCAAGTACCGCCAGGAGATCCTGCTGCTGATCGCCGACATGACCATCGGCGCCGGCGCCCTGGTGGTGGGCGGCGGGATGCTCTTCGTGATCTTCTTCCTGGCCTTCTTCACCGGGACCGAGGTCGGCCTCCAGGGCTTCACCGCCCTCCAGCAGATCGGTGCCGAGTCGTTCTCGGGCGTGATCTCGTCGGTGGCGAACACCCGGGAGATCACCCCGTTGATCGCAGGCGTGGCCCTCGCCGCGCAGGTCGGGGCCGGGTTCACCGCCCAGCTCGGCGCCATGCGGATCTCCGACGAGATCGACGCCCTCGAGGTGATGAGCGTCGACTCGTTCGTCTACCTCGTGTGCACCCGGGTGTGGGCGGCGCTCATCACGATGGTGCCGCTCTACCTGACCGCGCTGTTCGCCAGCTACCTGGCCACGGAGCTGATCGTCACCAAGTTCTTCACGCTCTCACCGGGCACGTACCGCCACTACTTCCGGCTGTTCCTGCCGCCGCTCGACGTCGTGTACTCGTTCTTCAAGGCGATGGTCTTCGCCATGGTGGTGGCGCTCGTGCACTGCTACTACGGCTACTACGCCACGGGCGGTCCGGCCGGTGTGGGCAAGGCGGCGGGCCGGGCGATCCGGATGTCGATCATCCTGGTGACGCTGCTCAACCTGCTGATGTCGCTGGTCTTCTGGGGTGGCAAGGACACGGCCCGCATCGTCGGGTCGATCGGCTTCGTCGGCGGCGGGATCCTGTGAGCGCCCACCACTCGCCGGAGGACGTGCGGCTGGCGTACCGGGCCATGGCCTCGCTGGTCATCGTGGCCCTCGTCGCGGCGGGCGCGACCGTGGCCGTGCGCGCCGCCTACGGCGCGTTCGCCGACGACTTCACCGTGAAGACCCGGTTCGCCCGCGCCGGGCAGGGCCTGCGCTCGGGATCGGACGTGAAGTTCCGCGGCGTGAACGTCGGCAAGGTGAAGTCGGTGACGCTGCGCGACCGGCAGGTCGACGTGGTGCTGGAGCTGCAGGACTCGGCGAAGGTCCCGGCCGACACCACGGCCACGGTGCGACCGAAGACGCTGTTCGGCGAGAAGTACGTCGAGCTGGCGGTGAAGCCGATGGGCGGCCCGTACCTGGAGGACGGCGACGAGCTGGCCCCGGGTGGCACCGGCCTCGAGGTCGAGGGCCTGATCGACACCACCGACGACCTCCTCCGCCAGGTCGACGCCGACCAGCTGGCCACATTGATGGACGAGCTGGTCCAGGCGTCTCGAGGCGAGGGCGACCGCGTCGCCAAGCTGATCGACCGCAGCGTCGAGGCCACCGCCGTCATCGACGACACGCTCGAGGCCCAGCTGCGCGCCATCGACTCGTTCGCCCGCTTCGTCCGCGAGTACCGGGACATCGGGCCGAGCATCAACTCGATCAACGGCAACCTCAACGAGCTGCTGCCCACGTTCAACGCGGCTCGCGAGGACTACGAGCGGCTGCTGGCCACCGTGCGCCCGCTGGCCGACCACCTCGCCGAGTTCATCGACGTGAACGAGGCCGACATCGACGCGCTCCTCGCCGACGGCGACAACATCGTGCGGGTCCTCACGGCGCGCAAGGAGAACATCTCCGAGACCATCCGCGGCCTCGACGTCTACACCGCGACCCTCGCCGACGCCATCGCCCCCGGCACGCTCCCGGACGGCTCCCGCTTCGGCAACCTCAAGCTGTTCATCGACCTGTCGCAGATCCAGGACCTGCTCTGCATGGTCCTCGGCCCCAGCTCGCCGGGCGCCGACCTCTCGGCCGTGCGCGAGGCGCTTGCTGCCCGCGTCCCCGAGCTGGCCTGCCCGGGTGACGGCGGTGCCGCGTCGACGGCGGGCGGGGGCGGGAGCACGCCGGCGCAGCCGGAGGCCCCGGCGCCGTCGGGCACGGCCGAGCCGACCGACCCGGTCACCGCCTTGACCTCCGAGCTGGCGTCGCCCGACCCCGACTCCAGCGGCGGCACCGTGGGCGACCTGCTCGTCCCGCTCCTGGGGACGTCGGGCTGATGCGCACCGTCTCCCGCCTCCTCAAGGCGCTGCGCGGGCGCAGCGGTCGGCAGCTCGTGAAGCTCGCCGTCTACAGCGTCGTGTGCCTCGCCGTGCTCGCGGGGCTCGTGGCCCGCATCGGCAACGTCGACTTCTTCTCGGACGACACCGCCTACGCCGCCACCATGCCCGACGTCACCGGCCTCCAAGTGAACGATGCGGTGAAGGTGGCCGGCGTCGACGTCGGCAAGGTGACCGGGCTCTCGGTGGAGCGCGGCCATGCGGTCGTCCGCTTCCGCATCGACCCGGACGTGCGGCTCACCGACCAGACCCGGGTCGGCGTGCGGTGGCGCAACGTCCTCGGCCAGAAGTACCTGTACCTCTACCCCGGCACCGAGGGGAAGCGGCTCGATGCCGGGGACCGCCTCCCGGCCTCGGCATCCGTCGGGTCGGCCGACGTCGGCGCCTTCTTGAACTCGATCGGCCCGATCCTCCAGGCGATCGACCCGGCCAAGGCCAACGCCTTCATCCGGGCGTTCAACGAGGCGCTCGAGGGCAACGAGGAGAAGATCCGCGGCCTCCTCGGCGACACCGCGAGCATCGCGTCGGACCTGGGCGGTGCCGACGTCGAGATCGGCAGCCTGATCGGCCACCTCGACACCGTGGTCACCGGGTTGGCCGACCGCGACGCCGACCTCCAGCTGGTGATCTCCCGGTTCGAGAAGATGGCCGGCGGGCTCGCCGACAACAACGCCGACCTCCAGCTCCTCGTCGAGCGGTTCGCCGCGGTGCAGACCAAGCTCGACCAGCTCGTCACCGACAACCGCGGCAACATCGACGCCACCATCGACGACCTGGCGACCATCGCCGAGGTCCTGGGCAAGCACCGCGACGACCTCGACGAGGCGCTGGCCACCATGCCCGAGGGCCTGGCCATCTACGACAAGATCTCGTCGTACGGGCAGTGGTTCCAGATCCGCACCAAGATCACCTGCCTCGCCAACCAGAAGACCTGCTTCGACGAGGCCGTCTCCAGCAGTGCGCTGGACCAGGGCCTCACGGTCGACTCGGCGGCGGCCGTCGTGGACTTCGCGCTCCAAGGCGCGCAGCTGTGAAGTCGTTCACCGAGCGCAACCCGGTGACGATCGGGGTGGTCGTGATCGCCCTCGTCGCGGCGGGCACGACGGCCGCGCTGGCGCTCAACGGCGGCGCGTTCAAGGACCGCTACACCGTGCAGGCCCGGTTCTCCGACACCGCCGGCCTGCGCACCGGCGACAAGGTGCGCGTCGCCGGCATCCCGGCCGGCCAGGTCGGCTCGATCCGCGAGCACGACGGCCGGGTCGACGTGAGCCTGGAGATCGACGAGGGCATCGAGCTGCCAGGCGACGTGCAGGCCGAGGTCGTGGTCGAGACCCTCCTCGGCAGCAAGCACGTCCGCCTCTCGGGCGGCCGCGACTGGGATCATCCGCTCGCGGCGCGCGACGTCATCACCGACACGGTCACGCCCACCGAGGTCCTCGACATCGGCAACACCGGCGCGCCGCTGCTCGAGGAGACCGACGCCGCGGCCATCGACGACCTGCTCGGGAAGATCGAGCGGGTGACCGAGGGCCAGCGGGGCAACGTCGGCGAGATCGTCGACGGGCTCAACCGGCTGACCAAGGCGGTCAACGCCCGCCAGGCCGAGGCCCGCAGCCTGATCCGGTCGTCCCGCACCGTGACCGCCACCCTCTCCGAGCGCGACGAGGACCTGCTCAAGGCGCTCGACGACGTGAACGTCGTGCTCGACGGGCTGGCGAAGCGGCGGGTGCAGCTGGCGACGCTGCTCGACAAGACCGAGGCCACCGCCCGCAAGACCGCCGACCTGGTGGGGGAGAACCGGGCCCAGGTCGACGCCATCCTCCAGGAGCTGCACGAGGACCTGAAGGTGGTCGAGCGGAACCAGCAGAACCTGGCGGAGTCGCTGTCGGGGCTGTCGAACGCCATCAGCGGATTCGCGTCGATCGGCTACTCCGGCAAGGACGAGGTCCCGAACACCTGGGCGAACATGTACACGCAGCTCATCGGGCCGGTCTCGCCCGACGCCCTGCTCGGGTCGTGCGGCCTCCTCGACGATGCCTTCGACGTGCTGCTCGGCCCCGACCCCGTGACCGACTGCTTCGCCCGCACCGGGCCGCTGCCCGGCGCGACCAGCGGCTCGCAGGGCCCGTCCGCAGCCGACCCGCTCGAGGCCCTCTACGGCCCGCTCGCCGGGGAGGGCGGCGGATGAGGCGCCGCGCCAACGCCGCGGCCCTGCTCGTGGCCGCCAGCCTCCTGCTGGTCCTCCCCGCCTGCTCGGGGGCGCCCGGCCGCGGGCAGGGGCCGGTGGTCACCGCCGAGTTCGCACGCGGGACCGGGCTGTACCCGGGGTCGCCGGTGCGGGTGCTCGGCATCGACGTCGGCACGATCACGTCGGTCCGCAACGTCGGCGGCCACGTGCGGGTGCGGATGCAGCTCGACGAGGGCACCCGCCTCCCGAAGGGCGCCTACGCCACGATCGTCCCGCTGACCCTGCTGGGGGAGCGGTACGTGCAGCTCGGCCCGCACTACGAGGGCGGGCCCCGCCTCGAGGACGGCGACCGCATCCCGATCGAGCACACGAGCGTGCCGGCCGAGATCGACGACCTCCTGCGCGGCCTCCAGGACTTCATGGGATCGATCGACCCGGAGCGGGCGGGCGACGTCGTCACCAACCTGGCCGAGCTGGTCGACGGCCGCGGCGGTGACGTGAACGAGCTCATCCAGAACGCCTCGGGCACCCTCGACCTGCTCGCCGACGAAGGCGACGACATCAAGGCGATCGTCGGGTCGCTGCGCGAGCTCACGGCCACGCTCGAGGGCCGGACCGACAACATCGAGAGCCTCATCCGCAACTACGACCTCGTGACCCAGGTGCTGGTCGACAACAAGGGCGACCTCGACGGGGCGATCACCCAGCTCGACCGGGCGTCGGTGGAGCTGACCACGCTCCTCCAGGCCCACGAGGACCCGCTGCGCGAGGACGTGCAGATCCTGGCCACGGCCACCGGGACCGTCGCCGCCAACTCCGACAACGTGCAGATCACGCTGGCCTCCACCGTGAAGCTGTTCCAGGCCGCGGGCCGGGCGTACGAGAGCCGCACCAACTCGCTGCGGGTCAACAACCAGCTCAGCCCCGAGCTGACCTCGGACCTCATCGCCGGTCGCCTCCGGGACCGCATCGCGGGCCTGTGCCGCCGGCTCGGCATCGAGGCGTGCAGCGATCCGGCCTCGCCGCTCCTGAACGACGTCGCCGCGCTGCTCCCCGGGATCCTGGCGGGCAGCGACGAGACCGTCGGCGAGATCGCGGGCTCGCTCCCGCAGCCCCCGCCGCCACCCACCACCGCACCGACGACCCCGGCCCTGCCCACCGAGGCCCAGCTGCTCGAAGCCCTGGCGGCCCAGATCACCGCCGGCCTCCAGGACCAGGCGCGCCTGCTGCTCGAAGCGCTCGACCCCGAGCGGCTGATCGCGCTGCTCGGGCTCGACCCGGTGCTCCTCCAGATCCTCAACGACCTCGACGCGAAGCAGGTGGAGCGGCTGCGCGACGCCAGGCCCGAAGACATCGGCCAGGTCATGCTCGACCTCTACAACGAGGTCATCCCGCCGGACCAGCGCCTCGACGTCCCGCTCCTGCCGCCCACCACCACGCCCGGATCGGGGACCTCGCCCACGCTGCTCCCGCCCATCACCGTGCCCGGCCTGCCGCCGATCACCGTGCCCGGCCTCATCGGAGGCGGGTGACGTGCCCGCCCGTCTGCTCCACGCCCTCGCCGCCCTCACGCTGGTCGGCGCGCTCGGCCTCACCGGGTGCACCGACGGCGGTGACGGCCGCCTCGAGGCGGTGGCGACCTTCGACGACGTCGCCGACCTCGCCGACGGCGCGCCGGTGATGATGGCCGACGTCACGATCGGCAACGTCCGCTCGATCGAGCTCGACGAGACCGGGCGCCGGGCCCGCGTCACGTTCGGCGTCGACCGCTCGGCGAACGTGCCGGCCGCCGTCTCGGCCCAGATCCGGCGGACCTCGCCGCTCGGCGAGAAGTTCATCGACCTCGTGCCGCAGACCGACGACCTGCAGGCCGAGCCGCTCGGCGACGGCGCGGTCATCGACCAGACCGCCGTCGTGTCCGACCTGGAGCAGCTGATCGCCAGCGGCACCGACGCGTTCGGTGCCCTCAGCGCGTCGCAGATCGCCATCCTGCTCGACGAGGGCGAGCGGGCCTTCGCCGGGAAGGGGCCGCAGCTGGCGGTCATCATCGACCACCTCTCGGATGTCGCCGCCGGGTACGAGACGCGGACCGAGAAGGTCAAGGCGATCATCGTCGACCTCGACCGCCTGGCCGGCGACCTGGCCCCGCAGACCGGGCCGAACGGCGAGGCCCTCGCCAACCTCAAGGACACGCTGGCGATCCTCAACGAGAACGACGAGGAGTTCTACGCCCTCGTGCGCTCGCTGAACGAGGTGGCCGACGACGGCAACCGGATCCTCGACCGGCACCTCGACGACATCGCCACCCAGGTCCGCGGCCTGCGCGACGTGACCGATGCCGTGGCCGACGAGCAGGAGGCCCTGGCCGGGCTCCTCGAGAACCTGCCCCGGCACAACACCACGGTGCCGCTGGCCGAGCGCAACAACTTCATCCACGTGCTCATCGACGTCGTCCTCTGCGGCGTGCCCGGCGGCGGCGACGTCCCGGGCGACCCGGTCGATGCCTGCGAGCCCGGTGCGGGAGCGGGCTCGTGATCACCCGCCGGATCATCGCCAACCTGGTCGTGTTCTTCACCCTGTCGGCCGCGCTGATCGTCTACGGCGGCATCACCCTCTTCGGGAACCCGTTCGACCAGCGCCGGACGCTCGTCGCCGAGCTCCCCGATGCCGGCGGCCTGCGGACCGGCTTCTCCGCCAGCCACGACGGCGTGGTCGTCGGGACCGTCTCCGGCCTCGAGCTGAACGGCGACGCGGTGCGGGTCACCGTCGAGCTCGACCCCGGGGTGACCGTGCCCTCGGGCGTCGAGGCCAAGGTGGTCCGGGCCTCCGCCGTGGGCGAGCAGCGCCTCGACCTCGTCTCGACCGGTGCGGCGCCCGGCAAGGCCCTGCCCGACGGCGCGGTGGTGCCGCTGGCCGAGGACCCGATCCCGCCGGACGTCGCCGACGTGCTGGAGACCACGAACCGCCTCCTCGCCGCGCTGCCCGCCGACGACCTGAACATCCTCGTGCGGGAGCTGGCCACCAGCGTCGACGGACGGGCCGGCGACCTGAAGGCGATCAACCGGGCGCTCGCCGACATCGACGAGGACGTGATCGACCTCGAGCCCGACCTGCGCGCCGTCCTCGAGGACGGGTCGAAGGTGCTCGACGACTTCACCGCGATGTCACCGGCCGCGCACCGCGCCCTCCGCAACACCGACGTGCTGACCCGAACGCTCGCCAGCCGGGACGAGGACCTGGTCGACCTGTTCGCCGACGGCAGCGACCTGGCCGAGACCTTCGACCGGGTCCTCCTGGACGACCGGGCCTCGCTGACCTGCATCATCGGCGACGCCCGCTCGATCGCCCACACACTCCAGGGCGAGACGCTCGACCACCTCGACCAGGGCCTGGCGCTCAACCAGGTGTTCTTCGGCGCCATCGACGACGTCGCCGTCCGGGGCGACGCGGCGGACGTCGGCTACGGGCCGGCGCAGGACGATGCGCTGTGGCTGCGCAGCCGGCTCCTCTTCCCGCCCGAGAGCCCGCCGGGGAGCCGGTACGTGCCGCCCCGTGCGCCCCGGCCCGTCGTCACGGGCGAAGGGTGCCGCAACCAGTACGGCACCGGTGCCGAGGCCGTGACCCCGCCGGACGGGACGTCGAACGAGCTGGCTGCGACCGCGAGCCCCGGCGCAGTCGATCGGACCGAGGCCCCGAGCGACCCCCGGGCCGGCTTCCCGCCCGGACGCCCCGCCGACGACTCCCCGGGCGCCCAGGACGGGCCCCGCTCCTACGACCTCCTGATCCTGGCGGCCGCGCTGATCGCGCTCGCCGCCGTGGCCGCCAAGGCCTTCACCCTCCTACGCAACCGGAGCGCACGATGACCATGACGTCCCATCCCACCACCGACGAGCCGACGGACGAACCGACCGAGCGGCCCTCCGACCCCAAGGCCGCGGCGGCGCCGCTGCGCCGGACCGTCCGCCGCGACGACCGTCCGCCGCCGGAGCCGACGGAGGAGACCGGGCCCGACGAGCTCGACCGGCCCCGTTCGTCCCGGCTGCCGTGGGTGCTCGCCGCCATCGGTCTCATCGGCACCCTCGGGTTCGCCCTGGCCTGGCTGGGCGCCCGCGACGGCGGCTCCGAGTCGGGCTCGGCGTCCGACGGACCGGCCGCCGAGCTGCTCAGCGCCGCCCGCGGCTTCTCCGAGGACCTCACCAACTTCGACGGTGCCACCATCGACCGCGACTTCGACGCGATCACCGGCCGAGCCGCCGGTGAGTTCCGCTCCCAGGCCGACCAGTTCTTCAGCAGCGACGTGCGCAGCCAGCTCAAGAAGGCCCAGGCGTCGAGCCGGGGCGAGATCCGCTCGGCGTACGTGCAGACCGTGGACGGCGACCGCGGCACGGTGTTCGTGGTGGTCGACCAGACCATCGCCAACAACGCCTCGCCGCAGCCCCAGGCCGACACGCTTCGGATGGAGCTCGGGCTGGTCCGGCGCGACGGCACGTGGAAGGTCGAGCGGGTGTCCGTCCTGACCGCTCCGTCCGGTGGGAGCACCGACGCGGCCACCGGTTCGGGCACGCCCCTCACGGGCGGGGGCTGACCCCGGGGCTGGGCGCGAGACTGGCGGTGTGGAGCTGGAGCTGTTCGACCAGGTGGCCGACGCCCTGCGGGCCCTGGTCCCCGCTGACCTGGGCCAGCTCCGCACGCAGCCCCGCCGGTGGGGCATCAAGGCCTGGTTCGATGCCGAGGACTGCCCACGCGAGCACTACGAGGCCCAGGTGATCTCGGCGAAGCACGTCGCCGACGCCGAGGTCCTCGCCGTGGAGGTCGGCTTCCACGCCGAGCACCCCAAGCCGCCCGACAACGAGGCGGCGATGGCCGCCATCGTGGCCGCCCCGGGCTGGCGCAAGGCGCTCGGCCCCGAGGCGGTGGCCGGCGACTTCCTGGGCCGATCGGGGTGGCAGCGGGTGTCGGAGACCTGGCCCGACCCCGACCTCGGCGATCCGGAGCTGTGCTTCGAGGTCGCCGACCGCCTGGCGGCCTACATGGCGGTGCTCGAACCGCTGCGGAGCGGTGTCCGTGGCTGACCGGCCACCGCCCGTGGATGCACGCGGCGCCCCAGCACGCTCGGTACCCTCGCCAGGAGCCCCGAGACGACCGTGACCACCACCGCGACCTCCGCACCCCCCACCACCGCAACCACCGCTCGGCCTCGCATCGGCGGGCTCGACGGCTTGCGCGCCATCGCGGTGGTCGGCGTGCTGCTCTACCACGGCGACGTCAGCTTCTTCCAGGGTGGCTTCATCGGCGTCGACATCTTCTTCGTGCTGAGCGGCTACCTCGTCACGACGATCGTCATGGACGGCCTGGAGAAGCGGGGCGGCCTCGGGTTCCGCCGCTTCTGGGCCAACCGGTTCCGCCGCCTGGAGCCCGCCCAGATCACGATGATGGTGGTCATCACCCTCGTGGTGGCCATCGGGTTCCGCGACCTCCTCGGCACCATCCGCGCCCAGGTCATCGCCGGGCTCAGCGGCACCATGAACTGGTACCTGATCGCGAACAACAGCTCGTACTTCGAGCAGGCCGCGCGGGCGCCGCTGTTCCGCCACCTGTGGTCGCTGGCGATCGAGCTGCAGTTCTACCTGGTGTGGCCGCTGGCCCTCGTGGCCCTGGCCAAGCGCTACCGGGACCGCGTGAGCGTGGTGGTCGGCGGTCTGGCCGTCGCCATCGTCGCGTCCGCCGTCTACATGGCGATCCTCTACCACCCGGGCACCGACCCGTCCCGGCCCTACTTCGACACGTTCTCGCGCATCCAGGCGCCGCTGATGGGCGCGCTGCTGGCGCTGCTCTGGCGGCCCCGCGCCCTGCGCCGGGCCCGGGCTGGCCAGCACGGCACCCAGGTCACGATCGTCGCCTCCGTGTCGCTGGTGCTGCTCGTGTTGATGATGCACTGGGTCAACGACCGCGACGCCTTCATGTACCGGGGCGGGTTCTTCCTCACCGCCCTGCTGTCCGCCCTCGTCGTGGCCGGGCTGGTCCACCCGTCCGGCGCGCTGGGCGGCGACCTGGCGCTCGGCAGCAAGCCCATGGTCGCCATCGGCCTGCGCTCCTACGGCCTGTACCTGTGGCACTGGCCGGTGTTCGTGCTGCTGCGGCCCCGCATCGACACCGACTGGTCCTGGGGCACGGTCTTCGTCGTCCGCATGGTCATCACGATCGTCCTGACCGAGCTCTGCTACCGGTTGGTGGAGCGGCCGTGGCACACCCGCGCCCCGGACACGAACCTGGCCGGCATCAAGCGGCGGATCTTCCAGCCGTCGGGCTTCGCCCCCGCGCCCCGGTTCCTCGCGCTCGGCTCGGCCGTGGCCTGCGCGCTGGCGCTGATCATCGTGGTCATCCCGCACAAGTCCGAGAACGTGATCGTCGACTCGCTGACCGAGGGCGAGGCCGCCCTCGCCAACCAGCCGAAGGGCACGATCCCGGGCGGCGGCACCACCACCACGGTCGCCGGCGATCCGGGGGAGCCCACCACGACGCTGCCGGTCGACCCCGAGCCGGGCGGTCCCGTGTCGCTCGTCGGCGACTCGGTGATGGTCGGCGCCGCCCCCACGGTCCTCGAGGAGTTCGGCGACCGGGCCATCATCGACGCCAAGGTCTCCCGCCAGGCCGCCGACATCACCCCGGTCATCGAGCGGCTCAAGTCCGAGGGCCAGCTCGGCCCCACCGTCGTGGTGCAGGTCGGCATCAACGGAACGGTCACCGACCAGAACCTCCGCGACATCGTCGGCGCCGCCGAGGGCCGGCGGGTGCTCATCATCAACGCCCGCGTCCCGCGCTCGTGGGAGCAGGGCAACAACCAGCTCGTCGAGGAGCTGGTGCCGGAGCTGACCAACGCCGGGGTCATCGACTGGTACTCGTACTCCGACGGCCACCGCGACTGGTTCCTCGACGACGGCGTCCACCTCACCGAGACCGGTCGCAAGGCCTACGCCGACCTCATCCTCGAAGCCGTCGACGGCAAGAAGAAGAGCGGCGACGACAAGGCCGAGGCCGAGTCGAGCGACACCACCAGCAACTGACCCTGGTCAGGCCTTCCTCGAACTAGCGGAACTCGAGGCCGTCGAAGTCGCCGGTGCTCCGCCAGCGCTCGATGTGCTCGAAGTAGGCGACCGGGCCGCCGGCGTAGCGGGCGCCGTTGAGGCGGTCGCGCTCGGAGAAGGCCTGGCCCTCGTTGTTGTAGTAGCCGGGGGTGCAGTCGAGGTTCCCGAACAGGCCGGTGGAGGAGTCGAGCTGGCCGAGCCACGCGGCCTCGGCCTCGGCGGTGACCTCCACCTGGTCGGCGCCGACGGCGTCGGCGTGGGCGACGATCGTGGCGACGGTGGTGCCTGCCTCGGTCAGGTTGTGGGTGATGTTCGAGATCAGGTTGGCGGCCTGGGTGATGCCCACCACGAAGAGGTTCGGGAACCCGTGCACGTGGATGCCGTGGAGCGTGCGCATGCCGTCGGCCCAGTGCTCCGAGAGGGTCACGCCGTCGCGGCCGACCGTCTCGAACCCGGCTCGGCGGGTGATGTTGGCGCCGAACTCGAAGCCCGAGGCGAAGATCAGGCAGTCGAGCTCGTAGTGCACGCCGCCCACCCAGACGCCGGTCTCGTCGATGCGCTCGACGCCCTGGCCGTCGGTGTCCACGAGGTGGGTGCCGGGCTCGTTGAACGACTGGAGGTACTCGTCGTGGAAGCACGGGCGCTTGCAGAGCTGGCGGTACCACGGCTTGAGGCCCTCGGCCGTGGTCTCGTCGGCGACGATCGCGTCGACCCGGGCGCGGATCTCGGTCATCTTCTCGTCGTCGCTGTCCTCGAACGCCCGGGTGACCAGCTCGGGGGTGAACTCGGCGCCGTCCTGCGAGAGCTCGGTCACGACGCGGTCGCGGATGCGCTGCGAGATGTCGGTCCACCCGTCTTGCACCAGGTCGACGTCGGTGAAGCCGCCGGTCTGGAGGATGGTGAAGTTCATCTGCCACTCGCGCTGCCAACCGGGCTCGAGGTCGGCGAACCAGTCGGGGTCGATCTCGTGGTTGTTGCGCACGTCGATCGATGACGGGGTGCGCTGGAACACGAACAGCTCGCCGGCGCCGCGGGCCAGGTGCGGGATGCACTGCACCGCGGTGGCGCCCGTGCCGATGATCCCGACCCGCTTGTCGCCCAGGCGGTCGAGCGGAGCGCCGGTGGGGCCGCCGCCGGTGTACTCGTAGTCCCAGCGGCTGGTGTGGAACGTGTGGCCGGCGAAGGCCTCGATGCCGGGGATGCCGGGCAGCTTGGGCTTCTGGAGCGGGCCGGTGCCCATGGCCACGTACTGGGCGGTGAACTCGTCGCCCCGGTCGGTGCGGACGATCCAGCGGGAGGCGTCGTCGTCCCACTCGAGGCCGGTGACCTTGGTGGAGAACAGGGCGTGCTCGTAGAGGCCGTACTGGGTGGCGATGGCGCGGGCGTGGGCGAAGTTCTCCGCGGCCGGCGTGTACTTGGCGCTCGGGACGTGACCGGTCTCCTCGAGCAGCGGGAGGTAGATCATCGCGGCGGTGTCGCACATGGCGCCGGGGTAGCGGTTCCAGTACCAGACGCCGCCGACGTCGCCGCCGCCCTCGATGAGCCGCACCGACTCGACGCCGGCCTCCTTGAGCCGGGCGCCGGTGGTGAGGCCGGCGAAGCCGCCGCCGATGAAGGCCACGGTGACGTGGTCGTGGACGGGCTCGCGCTCCACGCGCTCGGTGTAGGGGTCCTCGACCAGGTCGGCGAAGCGCCCGGTGGGCTCGAGGTACTGGTCGTTGCCGTCGGGTCGCAGGCGCTTGTCTCGCTCGAGCCGGTACCGGGCCCGCAGCGCTTCGCGGTCGATCGGGGTGGTGGTCGGAGCGCTTGTTGCAGTCACCGTGCAACATTCCCACGGCGCGGCGGGCCTCGCCAGCGGTGTGACCACCGGCACTACCGTCGGCGCCGTGGGAGACCCGATGCGGATGGCGAGCTCGATCATGGCGATGCAGGGCCAGGCGGCCCAGTGGCTCGCCTCGACCCGGAGCGGGCTGGCGGCCGCCGGGCACGGCTTCTCGCCCGACGACCTCGCGGCGTTCGCAGCGTCGGCCGCCGCGCACCCCAAGCCCGAGGTCGCGGACGTCGGCGACCCCGCCGCGGTCGAGGCCGAGGCCCGCGAGGTCGCCCGCAAGGCGATGGAAGCCGAGTACCCCGAAGGCGGCTTCGCCCCGGACGATCCGCACCTCGCGCCGGTCGAGGGCATCACCCTCGCCATGGCGGCCATCGCCGCCAAGCTCGTCGGCTGGTCCACCGATCCCGCCGACATCGAGCGAGCCGCCCACGGCCTCGGCGTCGAGGTCGAGGTGTACGAGCGGGCCGCCGCCGAGATCAGCGCCCGGGTGCGCGAGGACGTGGTCCTCGCTGCCTTCTACGGCCAGCTGTTCGCCCAGGCCTGAGCCGCGCCCTCAGTTCGCGGCCGGTCGTGCCGATCGTTCGCGCATGCGCGCCCACCGTCACGACCCGACCAGCGACCGCCGCACCGAGCCCGGACTCGCGTTCGACCCGGACGCCGGCCGGCTCGCCCTCGGCACCGAGTCGGTCGTCGTGCCCCCGGGCGCGAGCAACCGCGTGGTGCTGCTGGCGTACGTCGACCTGACCGCCAAGCGCCGCGGCCGCAGCGTGGCCGAGCTGGTCGAGGTCCGCCAGGACGACGTGGCTGCCCTCGCCGCCGCCCTGGACCTCGACGCCGCCGACCTCGCCGGCCAGATCGAGGACGTGCTGGGCGCGACGCGCGCCGAGGCCGTCCGCCTGGTGTCGCGCCTGCGGGAGTCCCGCCTGATCGGCGGCATCACCAAGGCTGCGACCGGCGCCGCCGTGGCCGGTGCGCTGCTCGCCGGCGCGGGCGCCGTCACCGCCGGGGCCCGCCCCGGCCCGGCGCCCGCCACCCCGGCTGCCGCCGTCACCACGACCAGCGCCGTGGACCCGGCGATCACGACGACCACCGACATGACGGCCGCCGGCGGGTGGCAGTCCGAGGACGTCCCGGTGGTCGACGGACCCCTCACCGTGGACGAGAACGGCGTCGGCCTGATCCCGCCGGTCACCGAGGAGGCGAGCGGCGCGGTGCTCGTGCCGCCGACCTCGGTGGACCGCGAGGATCCGGCCGGTTCCTGACGTGCCAAGATGCCCGTCCACCACAGGAGCGGGAGCGAACGACATGGCTGACGAGATCGAAGAGACGGGCGACGAGGTCGAGGTCGAGACCGACGTCGAGGTCGACGTGTACGACGTCGACGGGGACGGCGAGGCCGACACGGTCGTCGTGACCGAGACCAGCCTGGTCGACGTCGACGGCGACGGCGTGCCCGACATCGTCCAGCAGGTCACCACCACGGCCATCGACCTCGACGGCGACGGCGTGCCCGACGTCGTGGACCGCGTCACCACCACCGCCATCGACGTCGATGGCGACGGCACGATCGACATCATCGACGAGGTCACCGAGACGGGTGTCGACGTCGACGGCGACGGGGAGATCGACGCGGCGGACGTCACCGAGGCCACCTTCGTCCGCGACGTCGAGGACCCGGCGGAGTCCTGAGCCCGCGCCATGGCTGACCGGAGCTCGCGGGGCTGCATGCTGCCCCTCGCTCTGGTCATGGTCGTGGTCGTCGGCACCCTCATCTTCTTGAAGGTGCTGCCGGACGGCCCCGAGCCGGAGCTCTTCATCATCGGCGACTCGGTCACCCAGATGTCCGAGTCGGCCATCGAGGACCAGTTCGAGCACACCCCGCTCGAGTTCGTCGCGTTCCCCGGCTACTCGTCGACGATGCTGCTGCCCGACGTGGTCGATGCCATGGGCGCGCCCGGCGACCCTGCCCACTCGCGCCAGCGGGTGGCGGTGCTCGTCGGGTACAACGACGTCCGCCTGCGGGAGGTCGACACCCCGTCGATGAAGGAGATGGTCGATCTCACCGCCGAGTTCGACTGCGGGGTGTGGCTGACGCTGCCCTCACGCCCGGGCGGCGAGGACAACGAGAACGCCATGGCGCTCTCGCCCCTCGTCGACGAGTGGAACCTGCGGCTGCAGGCCGAGGTCGAGCGCCACGAGAACCTGCACCTGAGCGACGCTTGGGCCCGGGCCGTCACGCTCGCGCCCAAGGGCGACGTGCTCCGCAAGGACGGCGTGCACCCGAACGCCGCCGGCCGCCGCCTGCTCGCCCGCATCTACCGCGACGCCCTCGACGAGTACTGCCCGAAGAAGACCTTCGGCAGCTGACCCCCGAACCACCCCACGGCGAACTTCGTATGGGTGAGCGCCGAGATCGGCGCTGAGGCATACGAAGTTCGAGGTGGGGGCGGGGGAGACTGGCGTTCGTGCCGTCACGAACGCCGAACGTTGCATCGTCAACCAGGCCGCCGTACCCTGTGTTCTGTGTTCGTGACGGCCCGTACCGAGGAACAGGGACTGCTCCTGCGCGACCTCGCCGAGGCCGCCGCCTCCCTCGACATCGATGCCCACGTCGACGGCGATGCCCTGGTCATCGACGGGACCCGGTTCGTGCCGGGCGTCGTGAGCCGGGCCCACCCCACGCCCGCCGACCTGAGCCAGCTCATCGCCGAGGCGCCCGGCAAGGTGCCGGCCGTGGTCATCGCCGACCGGATCAGCGATGCCGGGCGCACCGTCCTGCGGCGCGCCGGGTGGGGCTGGCTCGACCGCCGGGGCCACGTCCGCCTCTGGGCGCCCGGGGTCCGGATCGAGTCGCCGCTGCCGGGCGAGGCCGCCACGGCCGGCCGCCGCGGGCCGTCGAACGCCTGGACCACGGTGGGGCTCGAGATCGCGCTCGCCTCGCTCTGCGAGCCGACCGAGCCGGTCACCGCCCGGGCCGTCGCCGCCAAGATCGGGCGGAGCGTGGGCGCCACCCACGAGCTCATCGGCCGCTTCGTCGAGCTGGGCCTCATCGGGCGCCAGACCCACCTGCCCCTGCTCCCCGACCTGTTCTGGGAGGCCACGGCCCGCTGGCCCGACGACGGCTGGGTCGGCCTGCCGGTCCCGCTCGAGGAGGTCGCCGAACGGGTGGGTGCAGACCAGCTGGTCCGCGTCGACGAGCGGGCCGCCACCCTCGGGGGCGCCCGCATCGCCGCCGCGGGTGACCTCCCGCCGCGCTGCTACGTCCGCGCCGCCTCCGCGCTGCGCCGGGCCCGGGCCCTCGGCGACCGGGTCCCGCGCGAGGTCGAGCGGCCGGTGCGCTGCTGGGTCCGGGCCGCGCCGGTCACCTGGCTGCCGCTCAACGACGAGCACCCGCCGGACGACGCGCACCCCTGGGCGGTGGGGCACCCGCAGCTGTGCGCGCTGCGCCTCGCCGCCGATCCGGCCCGCGGGCGCGAGATCGTCGAGGACTGGGGCATCGTGCCCCACCCGCTGTGAGCGCCGAACCGGTCCTCCTGTCGGGCCGCGAGGGCGGGACGACGCACCGGGAGGTCGCCCTCCTCGCCGAGCTGCCCGAGGAGCTCCGCCTCATCGGCGGCCTGGCCGTGATGTGCCGGGTCGGCTCGCCCCACCGCGCCACCGTCGACCTCGACGCGGTCGCCCGGAACCTCGACGGCATCCACCCCGACCTCCTCCGCCTGGCCCTCACCGCGGCCGGCGGCGGCCAGTACCGCTTCGCCGGCGACCTCGACCTCGACGTGATCGACGTGGCGCCGCTGGCCTCGGACGAGCTGCTCGAGCAGCTCCTCGCCGACGGGGCCGACCTCACGGACCTGGAGCTCAACGTGGTGGCGCACACCTGGGCCCACGACACGGCGCAGCCGCTCGACATCGTGGCCGTCGACGAGCAGACCGGGGTGCGCCTGGCCTCCGCTCCGGGCCGCCTCGTGGCCACGGCGGCGGGCATCGTGGCCATGAAGGCCACCACGGTCCCGCTGCGGGCGTCGTCCAAGCCGGAGAAGCGGGCGTCGGACCTCTACGACCTCGGCCGCCTGCTCGTCGCCGGGCGCCTGGCGGCCGCCGACCTCGCCGCCCTCCCCGAGCCCGTGCACCGCGTGGTCGCCGCCCGGCTGCGGCAGTGGTTCCTCGACGATGCCGGCCGCGACCGCACCTACCGCGACGTCCGCCGCTTCGACGAGCCGCTGCTCGACCTCGACGACGCCGCCGACGCGGTGGAGGACCTGGTCGGCCCCTGATCCGGCCGGGCCGTCGTGCCCCGAAATCGGACATGGTGGACCTACACTCACCCTCCGATGTCAACGGCTCCTGAGGTGCTCACCAGAACCTGGCCGTTGACCGGGCGCCACGAGCTGCTCGAGGACGCCTGCGCGGCCATCGCCGAAGGCTGCCCCGCCTACGTGATCGTGGGCGAGGCCGGGTCCGGCAAGACCCGCCTGGCGCGGGAGGTCCTGCGCCAGATGGAGCGCGACGGCTGGCCGGTCGCCGGCGCCACCGCCACCGACACCGCCCGGGCCACGCCCCTCGGTGCCCTGGCCCACCTGGTGCCGAGCGGCGCCATCGACTCGCCGCCCACGCTGTTCGCCGCCACGCGCGACGCGATCGCCGAACGCAGCGAGGGCCGGCCCCTCGTGCTCCACGTCGACGACGCCCACCACCTCGACCCCAGCTCGGCCACCCTCCTCGTGAGCCTGGCCGAGGCCGGCACCGTGCGGCTGGTGATGACGATGCGCTCGGGCCTGCGGGCTCCGGAGGCCATCACCGCGCTGCGGGCCAGCGACGGTGCCCGCTCGGTGGCGCTGGGCGCGCTCGACGCCGACGCCATCGACTCGCTCCTCCACCGGGTCCTGGGCGCGCCGCTCGACGGTGTGGCCGAGGCCGAGCTGGTCGCCACCAGCGGCGGCAACCCGCTGTTCCTCCGGGAGCTCGTGCTCGCCGCCGTGGCCGAGGGCTCGCTCCGCAACGTCACGGGCGTCTGGCGCCTCACCGGCCCCCTCCCGGCCAGCGACGCGCTGGGCGACCAGGTGCTCGGGCGCATGTCGTCGCTCACCGACGTCGCCCGGGAGGCGCTGGAGCTGGTGGCCGTGGCCGAACCGGTCGGGCTCGACCTGCTCGAGGCCCTGGTGGGCGGCGAGGTGCTCGAGGTGCTGGAGGAGCGCTCGCTCATCCGGGTCGACCAGGAGCAGCGCCGGTCGAACGTCCGCCTCGCCCACCCGGTGTACGGCGAGATCCTGCGCTCGTCGATCGGCCGGGTCCGCCTGCGCCGGCTGTCGCGCCTGCTGGCCGAGACGGTGAGCGCCCGCGGCGCCCGCCGATCCGACGACCCCCTGCGGGTCGTGCGCTGGCAGATCGACGCCGGCATCCCGCCCGACGCCGACGTCGTCATGGCCAGCGCCCGCGTCGCGCACCACAACATGGACTGGCCCACGGTCGCGGCCATGAGCCGGGCCGCGCTCGAGAACGGCGTGCCCGACGCGGCGGCGCTGCTGGCCGAGGCCCACTTCGAGCTGGGCGAGTTCGACGAGGTCGACGCGGTCACCGAGCGGGCCCTCGCCGCGCCCGAGCTGCTCAGCGACGAAGCCCGCTCGCAGCTCCACCGGTCGAAGGCGCTCAGCCTCACCTGGGGCCACGACGACTCCGCCGCCGGGGTCGCCGAGGTCGAGGCGGCCCGGGCGGTCATCACCGACCCCCATGCCCGCGACCTGCTGATCTTCTCGCAGGGCGGCCTGCTGGCGTGGGCCGGTCGGGTGCGCGAGGCCCGCGAGCTCGTGGAGCCGCTGCTCGCCTCCGAGGACCCTCGGGTCGCGGTGCAGGCGGCCACGATCGTCGAGCTGGTCGCGGCCACCTGCGGTCCCACCGGCCAGGCCATCGAGCTGGCCGACACCTGGTTCCCGGTGCACCTCGGCCTCACCGACCGCACGGGCACCAACAACCCGGGCAACCACCTGATCACCAAGACCGTCGCCCTCTCGCACGCCGGCCGGCTGGCCGAGGCGCACGAGCTGGCCGAGTTCGGGTACGGCACGTCGGTCGGGTCCCGCAGCCTCATCGGGCAGATGTGGTTCTCGCTCGAGCTGGGGCGCATCGCCATGCTGCGTGGCGACGCTGCCCAGTCCCAGCGCTGGTACCGCGAGCACGTGGCACTGTGCCGGGGGACCGGGCACCGGCGGCCCATCACGCTCGGCCTCTCGGGCCTGGCCGTGGCCGAGGCCCACCTCGGGGACGCCGTCGCGTCCCGCCGGGTGGTCGACGAGATCGACGGCGACCCCACCGCCGTGATCGAGATCTTCGCGATCGAGCGGGCGCGCGGCACGGCCTGGGCCCTGGCCGCCGAGGGCGATGCGTCCGCGGCGCGCCGGATCCTCGTCGAGGCAGCCGAGGCCGCCGAGGCGCAGGGGATCACGATGCTCGCCGCCCTGGCCCGGCTCGACGCCCTCCGCCTCGGCGACGGCAGCCAGGCCCGCGCCCTCGCCAGCGCGGCCGCCGTGGTCGACAGCGCCATCGTCACGCTCGCGGCGCGCTGGGCTGCTGCGCCGAACGACGGCGCGGAGCTCGACGCGGTCGCCGAGGCGTTCGCATCGCTCGGCTGCTTGATGTTCGCGGCCGAGGGGTTCGCGGCCGCCGCCAACGCCTGGCGCCGCAGCGGCGAGCCCCGCAAGGCCACCGCCGACGAGCACCGCGCCGACGAGCTGCTGCGCCAGTGCCGCGGCGCCAACGTGGCCGCCCTCACCACCGTCGACTCGGTGGTCCCGCTCACCGCCCGCGAGCGCGAGATCGTGCTGCTCGTGGCCGACGGCATGAGCACGAAGGAGGTGGCCGAGCGCCTCTTCCTGTCGGCCCGCACCGTCTCGAACCACCTCCAGAACGCCTACACGAAGCTGGGCATCTCGAAGCGTTCGGAGCTGGCGGCCGCCCTCAGCCGCCTCGGCGGCGAGGAGGCGGTGGCATGACCCCCGAGCAGATCCGCCTGGTCGAGGCGGTCATCGCCCAGATCGGCGAGCACCCCGAGTACGCCGGCCGCTTCTACGAGCGCCTGTTCGCCGCGGCGCCGCAGACCGCGGGCATGTTCCCGGACGTGCAGGCCCAGCAGCAGAAGCTCACCGACGAGCTGACCGCGATGGTCGCCCTGCTGAACGACCTGGGCTCGCTCGAGGAGCGGGCCCAGGAGCTCGGCGCCCGCCACCGCGGCTACGGCGTCCGCGCCGGTCACTACCGCCTCGCCCGCGAGGCGATGGCCGATACCCTGCGAGACGTGCTGGGAGACGAGTTCGGTCCCGATCAGGAGGCGGCGTGGAACCGCGCCACCAGCCTGATCACCGAGCTGATGATGTCGGCGTGAGCCCCGGCGACCTCCGGGCCGACGTGGCCGTCGTCGGCCTCGGGCTGATCGGCGGCGGGGCCCTCCGCCACCTCGCCGCCACCGGCGCCACGGTGGTCGGCGTCGGGCCCGGCGAGCCGCCGGATCTGGCGTCGCACCCAGGCGCCTTCGCCAGCCACTACGACTCGGGTCGCATCACCCGCCACCTCGACGCCCGCCGCGAGTGGGCGGTCCTCGCCGCCCGGTCCATCGCCGGGTACGCCGCCCTGGAGGAGGCCTCGGGCATCGCGTTCCACCGACCGGCCGGGGTGGTCATGGCCGAACACGACCCGGAGCGGATCGCGTCCACCCTGGCCAACGCCGCCGAGCTGGGCGTCGGTGTCGCGGTGGTGGAGCCGGGGCGGCCGTCACCCTACGGGGACCTGCTGTCGCTCCCCGCGGGCAGCACCCTGCTGTGCGAGCCCGGGCCCGCGGGTCACATCGACCCGCGACGCATGCTCGCCGCCAACCTCGCGGTCGCCACCGCGCAGGGCGCCACCGTCGCGTCCGAGGAGGTGACCGCGCTGGAGGCCGTCGATGGCGGGTGGTCGCTGCGGACCTCCGCCGGTCGCACCGTGCACGCCCGCCAGGTCCTGGTCACGGCCGGTCCCCACGCCGACGAGGTGCTCCGCGGCGTCACCCCGCCCGAGTCGGCACCGCACCTCGCGGTGCGCGGCGAGACCGTGGTGCTGGCCGAGCTGGACCAGACCGAGCAGGCCCGGCTCGCCGCCATGCCGTCCGTCCTGGCCCGCCTCCACCACGCCACCTACGAGGACCTCTACGTGGTCCCGCCCACCGCCTACCCCGACGGCACGGTCCGGCTGAAGCTCGGTGCCACCCGCAACGAGTACCTCCAGCTGCCCTCCGCCGAGGCCAAGCGGACCTGGATGCGGGGCGACGCGCACCGCGAGGAGCTGCCCGAGCTGCGCGCCCTCCTCGAGGAGCTGGTGCCCGGTCTGGCCGCCCGGTCGTGGGAGACCAAGCCGTGCCTCATCACCGAGACGCCGTCGGACCTGCCGTACGTGCAGCACCTGGCGCCCGGGCTGGTGGTCGCGGCGGGCGGCAACGGCTACGCCGCCAAGAGCGCCAACGCCATCGGCGCCCTCGGCGCGGACCTGCTCGTGGCGGGGGAGTGGACCGACGTGGACCTGGACCCGGCCGCCTTCCGGGGCTGATCGGACGGGTCCAACCGTTCAGATTCGCTACCGATTCCTGGTCATTCGCGACAGGTAGGTGTCAGGGAACCGCCTGATTCCTGTTACGTCGCGCGCACAACGGTGAAATCCGGGCTTCGTACGTTGCCCGCCATGAACACCTTCCGACTCCCATGGTCCGGTGAGGTGGCGGGCTCGCTCGCCCTCTCCGGCGCCGACATCGACCACGTCCCGCAGCCGATCGGCCGCACGTTCCTGGGCAAGCCCAAGTACAAGCGGATGCCGATCTCCTCGTTCAAGGAACGAGAGGTGCAGAAGCGCTTCGGCGTGATCCTGGCCGGGAAGATGCTCGGCATCGCCGCCATGTTCGGGGCGATCTTCCTCTTCTACTTCCTGTTCGAGACCGCCGCCGGGGCCACGCCGGCCCAGGCCGCCAAGGCCGGGACCGACACGGTCAACGCCATCAACACCATGTGGGTCCTGGTGGCGGCGTTCCTGGTGTTCTTCATGCAGGCGGGCTTCATGGCCCTCGAGGCCGGCTTCGCCCGGTCCCGTGAGTCCGTCAACATCATGATGGAGTGCATCTTCGACACCTGCCTGTGCGGGATCCTGTACTTCGCCATCGGCTTCGCCTTCCAGTTCGGAGCGGGCGCCCTGGTGGGGTCGGACTACTTCTTCCTGCACGACATCCCGGCGACGTACGACTACGTGGGCGCGTTCGACACGGGGATCGCCTTCCTGGCGTTCTTCCTCTTCCAGTTCGCCTTCGCCGACACCGCCTCGACCATCACCTCCGGAGCCATGGTCGGACGTACCAGCTTCAAGGGCGACATCCTCTACAGCCTCGTGGTGTCGGGCTTCATCTACCCGATCTTCGCCCACTGGGTGTGGGGTCCGGGCGGCTGGCTCAACAGCGGCGGCTGGGGCATCTTCCACTCGATCGTCCCCGACGGCGTCGTGTTCCGTGACTTCGCCGGCTCGACCGTGGTCCACACGGTCGGCGCCCTGCTCGCCCTCGCCGGGGCCCTGGCCCTCGGCCCCCGCATCGGCCGCAAGTTCGCAAAGGAGGGTGGCGGTCCCACGTCGCCGCACGACCTGAACATCGCCGCCATCGGCGCCGTGATCCTGTGGTTCGGCTGGTACGGCTTCAACCCCGGCTCGACGCTCTCGGCCATGGACGCCGCCGGCATCGGCCGGGTCGCCGCCAACACCACCCTCGCCGCCTGTGCCGGTGGCCTGGTCGCCGTGTTCTTCGTCTACCCCCGCTCGAAGAAGTGGGACGTGGGCATGGCGATCAACGGCCTCCTCGGCGGCCTCGTCGCCATCACCGCCCCCTGCTACTGGGTGAACCCGGCGGACGCGATCATCATCGGCGCCATCGCCGGCGTGCTCGTCCCGCTGGCCACCGACCTGCTGGAGAAGCTGAAGATCGACGATCCCATCGGTGCGGTCCCGGTCCACGGCATCTGCGGTGTCTTCGGCACCCTCGCCGTCGGCCTCTTCGCCGCCGGCTACGGCCTCCCGGGCCCCGACGGCTACGACAACAGCGTGTCGATCGAGGGCCTGTTCCACGGTGGTGGCACGGACCAGCTCATCGCCCAGGCGCTCGGCAGCCTGACCTGCATCGTCGTGGTCGGCGCCGCCGCCCTGCTCCTGATGTTCGGCATCCGCCAGCTGCCCGGCTCCTGGAACCTCCGGCTCGCCCGGGACGAGGAGCTCGAGGGCATCGACATCGTCGAGCACGGCCTCACCGCCTACCACATGGAGTTCGGTGCGGGCGCCACGTACACCACCTACTCGGGTGCCCCGCTGCCCGAGCAGCCCGCCGAGACCGAGTCGGTCTGAGCCGTGGCTGCGCCCACCGTCGAGATCCTCCGCTGGCCGGCCCAGGCCGGCCGGCGAGAGGACCTCGTCGCGGCCCAGCGGCCCTGCCTCTGGGTGCTCGAGACCGGCGATCTCCCGCCGGCCATCGGGCCCCTGGAGGACTGGGCCCGGGAGGGCGACAGCGAGCGTGACGTCCACGCCCGGGTCCAGCGCCTGGCGGCGCTGGCCCCCGAGGTCAACGCCCTCGTGCCCGGCGAGGCCCAGGTGGGCGAGGACGGACTGCTCCACTTCCGGGGCCACCTGGTCCCGGTCCCACCCACCGAGGCCCGCCTGCTCGACCGGCTGGCGGCAACCCCGGAGACCATCGTCAGCCGAGACGAGCTGGGCCGCCTGCTCTGGGACGGCCCGCCCGCCAGCCGGAGCTCGCTCACGAGCCGGATCCACACCCTTCGCAAGCGGCTCCGGCCGGTGGGGCTCACGATCCACGCCATCCGGGGCCACGGGTTCCTGCTGACCGCAGGGCCGCCGGCCACCGACGATCCAACCAAGCCATCTGCCAGCTCCCCCGCCGCCCGGCGGGGATCACCAAGGAGGACCTCGTGGTCCAACTCGTCACCGCCATCGTGAAGCCGTTCATGCTCGAGGACGTCAAGGCCGCCCTGCGGACCTTCGGCGTGCAGGGCATCACGGTCAGCGAGGTCCAGGGGTACGGCCGCCAAGGCGGCAAGACCGAGACCTTCCGGGGCTCGGAGTACGCCGTGGACTTCGTCCCCAAGGTCCGCATCGACATCGTCGTGAAGGCCGACCAGGTCGACGGGGTGTTCACCGTCCTGGCCGATGCAGCCCGCACCGGCAAGATCGGCGACGGCAAGATCTGGGCGACCGAGGTCACCAAGGTCATGCGCGTCCGCACCTCGGAGGTGGGCGAAGACGCCGTCTAGGCGCCTTCGCCCGCACGAACGGATAGGAAGTACCGATGCGCAGGGTCGGCAGGGAGGAGTGGAAGCGGATCGCGAGCCTCGTGCTCGTGGCCGTCATCGCCACGTTCTCCCTGCCGCTCGGCGTGTCGGCGTTCGCCACCCAGCCGGTCGACGCCACGCCCGCCCAGCGGGCCCACTTCAAGCGCCTCCACGTCGAGGCGCGGCCGGTCGCCACCAACCGGCGCTCGATGGTGCAGCGCGACGTCGCCCTGCCCTCGTCGTCGTTCCTGGTCGCCGCCCTCGCGGTGGTCGGGCTGCTCGTCCTCGCCCGCTCGGTCCGTCCCCCGTGGACCCCCGCCCTCCTCGCCGTCCAGCGGGGACCCCCTTCGTCGCGCTGAACCCAACCGTTCTCCGCTGGTCTCGGGCCTCGCGCCCGAGCGACGAAAGGTGTTCCCATGACCACGTTCGCCCCGAGCGACGCGCCCATCGCGCTCCTCCGCTGGCCGGCCGATGCCGACCGCCGGACCGAGCTCACCGAGGAGGGCCGGCCCCGCCTGCTGCTCCTCGACCCCGACGCTGCCCCGCCCACGAGCTGGGACGTCCTGGAGGACTGGATCCGCATGCCCGCGGACCCGGCTGACATCGAGGCCCGCATGGCCACGCTGATGCGCCGGCTCCCGTCCGAGCGGCCGGCCCCGCTGCTCGACGACGACGGCGTGCTGCGGGTGGGGTCCCGCTGGGTGGCCCTGCCGCCCGTCGAGGCCCGCATCGTGGCGGCCCTCCTCGCCCGACCCGATGCCGTCGTGTCCCGCGAGCGGCTCCTCGACGCCGGGTGGCCGACGGGCCAGCCCGCCGGCAGCACCAACGGCCAGATCCTCGACGGCCGGATCAAGCTGCTGCGCCGCCGCCTCGTCGAGGTCGACCTCGAGATCCACACGGTCCGGGGCGTCGGCTTCGTCCTCACGGGCAAGTCCCGCGATTGAGCGACCACGGATCGAGCCCCCAGTACGGTCGGGACCCATGGACGCCGTGCGCACACCTGACGCCCGCTTCACGGGCCTCCCGGGCTGGGACTTCGCACCTCGGTACGTGGAGGTCGACGACGGCGAGGGCGGGACGCTCCGCGTCCACCACCTCGACGAGGGACCGAGCGACGCGGCGCCGGTGCTGCTCCTCCACGGCGAACCGTCGTGGGGGTACCTGTACCGGCACGTGATCCCGGCGCTGGTGGCCGCCGGCCACCGGTGCATCGTCCCGGACCTCGTCGGGTTCGGGCGCTCGGACAAGCCCACCCGACAGGACGACCACACCTACGCCCGCCACGTCGAGTGGATGCGCCAGGCGCTGTTCGACCAGCTCGACCTGCGGGACATCACCTTCTTCGGGCAGGACTGGGGCGGGCTCGTCGGCCTCCGCCTCGTGGCCGAGCACCCCGACCGCTTCGCCCGCGTCGCGGTCGGCAACACCGGGCTGTCCACCGGCGACCGGCCCATGGGCGACGCGTTCCTCGCCTGGCAGGAGTTCGCCCGCACCACCGAGGTCTTCCCGGTCGGCGCCATCATCGACGGGGGCTGCACCACGGCCCTGACCCCCGAGGTCATCGCCGGCTACGACGCCCCGTTCCCCGACGACACCTACCTCGCGGGACCCCGGGTGATGCCCTCGCTCGTCCCGACGACGCCCGACGACCCGGCGTCGGCCGCCAACCGGGCCGCGTGGGAGTCGCTGGGCCGCTTCGACCGGCCGTTCCTCTGCGCCTTCAGCGACGCCGACCCCATCACCAAGGGCGGCGACCGCGTGTTCCACAAGCTGGTCCCCGGCACGGCCGGGCAGGCCCACACCACCATCGAGGGCGGGGGCCACTTCCTGCAGGAGGACCGCGGCCCGGAGCTCGCAGCGGTGCTCATCGGCTTCATCGCCGCAACGCCTTGATGGGCCAAACGGCCTGATCTGGTCGTCCGCCACTGGATTCCCGGCCGTGGCGGCCGATCACCAGGGGTGGTGGACGCCGCGGTCGCTGGCGACCACCGCACCACCATGACCCCACCCTCACGCCGCGTCCTCCTCATCGCCCTCGGGGTGACCCTCGGCGTCTGGGCCGTGCTCATCCTCCTGGGCCTCCCCACCGAGCGCGGCGCGGTGATCCTCTCGAACCTGGGCCAGTGCCTGGCCCCGGCTCTCGCCGCGGGGGCGTGCGTGCTGGCCAGCCGCCGGGCCATCGACGACCGCCAGGCGCTCGGCTGGAAGCTGCTCGCCGGTTCCGCGGCCTCGTGGTGCCTCGGCCAGGTCGTGTGGACCTACTACGAGGTGTCGCAGGTGGCGGCGCCGTTCCCGTCGTTCGCCGACGTCGGCTACCTCCTCGCCGTCCCGCTGGCGCTCGCCGGCGTGTGGACGCTCGCCGTGCGCTCGAGCACGTCGTCGTGGCTCGTCGCCATGCTCGACGGGCTGATCCTCGCCGGCGGCCTCCTGGCCATCAGCTGGCCGCTCGTGCTCGGGCCGGCGTGGGAGGAGGGCGGCGACAGCCCGTTCCTCTTCGCGCTCACGCTGGCGTACCCCGTGGGCGACCTGCTCGTGGTCTCGGCCGTGCTGCTCGCCCTCATGCGGACCGACCGGGAGCGCGACGCCGTCCCGCTGATGCCGATCGCCATCGGCCTGATCGTGCTCGGGGTCGCCGACAGCATCTTCGTCTGGACGACGATGCAGGGCACCGAGCAGGCCGTGTCGTTCGCCGACGTCGGCTGGGCCGCGGGCTACCTCACGCTGTTCTACGCCGCCATGCGCTACCCGCTGCCGGTCGCGTCCGGTCGGGCCGAGCTCCACACCGCGCCGAACCTGCGCCGCGCCGCCCTGCCGCTCACCATCGTCACGATCGCCTGGGCGATCCGCATGATCCTGCTCGCCACCGGCGAGCCCGAGGACGAGTTCCTCACCATGCTCACCGTCGCCACGGTCGCCCTCGTGCTGGTCCGCTTCCTCATGACGATGCGGGAGAACCAGGAGCTGACGAGCTCGCTCGAGGAGAAGATCGGCGAGCTCACCGCCCGCGAACAGCAGCTCAGCCACCAGGCGCTGCACGATCCGCTCACCGGGCTCGCCAACCGGCGGCTGTTCAGCGACCGGGTCGAGCACGCCCTCAACCGCAGCCGCCGCACCGGTGACCTGAGCGCGGTGCTCTTCATCGACCTCGACGACTTCAAGACCGTCAACGACAGCCTCGGCCACGCCGCCGGCGACCGCCTGCTCGCGTCCGTCTCCGCCCGGCTGAGCGGGTGCGTGCGCCCCGGTGACACGGTCGCCCGCCTCGGCGGCGACGAGTTCGGGATCCTCCTCGAGGAGATGGAGGGGCCCGAGCACGCGTCGCACGTGGCCCGCCGCATCCTCGAGTCGCTGGACATGGCGTTCCCGCTGGACGGCCGCCAGGTGTTCACCCGGGCCAGCGTCGGCGTCGCGGTCGCCGACGCCACCTCGGGCCACGCCGGCGCCGACCTGCTGTCCGATGCCGACGTCGCCCTCTACGCCGCCAAGGGCTCGGGCAAGTCCACCTACCGCGAGTTCGAGCGGGCCATGCGGGTCACCGCGATCGAGCGCCTCGAGCTGGGCCAGGACCTGCGCCAGGCCCTCCACCAGAACCAGTTCTTCTGCCACTACCAGCCGATCGTCGACCTGGTCACCGGCCGGATCGTCGCCCTCGAGGCCCTCCTGCGGTGGGACCACCCCCACCGCGGGCTCGTCGGCCCCAACTCGTTCATCGAGCTGGCGGAGGAGAGCGGCATGATCGGCGAGATCGGCATGGCCGTGCTCCAGATGGCCGCATGGCAGGCCGCCAACTGGCGGGCCGAGGGCAAGGTCCCAGCCAACCTCGAGCTGCACGTGAACCTGTCGGGCCGCCAGCTGGAGGACCCGTACCTCGTCGAGAAGGTCAAGCGGGTCTTGGCCTCCACCGGCTTCCCGGGCAACCTGCTCGTGCTCGAGATCACCGAGAGCGTCGCCGTCGAGACCGGCGCCGACTACCTCGCGCTGCTCGAGGAGCTCCGGGCGCTCGGCATCCGCTTCGCGATCGACGACTTCGGCACCGGGTACTCCTCGCTCAACTACCTCCGGGCGCTGCCGGTCGACGTGCTCAAGATCGACCGGGCGTTCGCCCAGACCGTCGACGGCGAGACCGACACCGTGCTGCTCGAGGCCATCGTCCGCCTCGGCCACTCGCTCGGCATCGACATGATCGCCGAGGGCATCGAGCGGTCCGAGCAGGCCGTGACGCTGAAGCGCCTGGGCTGCCGGCGGGCCCAGGGCTACCTCTTCCACCGCCCGTTGTCGGTGAGCGAGATCCCCATGGTCATCGCCAGCGGCCCCCGCCCCGTGGTCGACCCCGCTGCGGCCAACCCGCCGGCACCGCGAGGCCCGGCTCCTGCGCCTCGGGGTCCTGCCCCCGATCCGCGAGGTCCCGCTCCCGCACCGCGGGGGCCGGCACCGGCGCCGCGCGGCCCCGCGCCGACCTGACAACCTGTCCCCCGTGGGGGACGGACCGGACACCAGCTGGGTCGACGTCGACGGCATGCGCCTGCGCTACCTCGACACCGGACCGGTCGGCGACGCCCTGCCGCTGCTGGTCATCCCCGGCCACACCGCCCGCATCGAGGGCTTCGTGCCGATGCTCCCGGCCCTCGCCGAGCGCCACCGCGTGCTCGTGCTCGACTGCCCGGGCAGTGGCGAGTCCGAGAAGCCCGACCGGGTCTACGACCTGCGGTTCTACGAGGACACCCTGGTCGCCTTCCTCGACCACCTCGGCATCGACCAGGCCATCCCGGTGGGCGGGAGCCTCGGCGGCAACCTCGTGCTGCGGCTCGGCCACCGCTTCCCCGAGCGGTTCCCGCGCCTGGTGCTGTGGGCCCCCGGGTCGGCGTGGAAGGCCAAGCCGGCGCTCGCTTGGTTCACCCGCAACGTGATCGGATCCAAGCTCCTGCGCCAGGCGATGTTCTGGCCGGTCGTCCGCACCCAGAGCCGCTTCTGGTACTCGCCCGACCACCCGGGTCGCCAGCAGGAGCTCGACGAGACCTTCGCCTACTACCGGCGCGTGATGTCGCCCGGATTCCTCGCCATGTACTGGGGGATGGCCGCCGACCAGCTGGGTCGCAGCCTGTTCGACCTGGCGCCCGACATCGCCCAGCCGTCGCGCCTGATGTGGGGCGACCAGGACCACGGCGCCCAGATGGGCAAGGGCGTCGCCCGCCTCCACGAGCTGCTCCCGGACAACGTGCTCCACGTGTTCCCCGGTCGGCGCCACTCCCTGGAGGCCGAGTGCCCCGATGACCTGGCCGAGCAGATCCTGCTGGGCGCGGCCGGCTGATCGGGTCCGGTCGGGAGCGAGGCTGCTAGCAACGGGGGATGGCCGCGACCCCACCGCTCCCGCTGCGCTTCGTCATGTCGGGCACCCGGGTCGAGGACCTGCCGCCGACCCGAGGCGAGGTCGCCATCGTCGGCCGCTCGAACGTGGGCAAGTCGTCGCTCATCAACTCGATCGCCAACCGCAAGAACCTGGCCAAGGTGTCGAAGACGCCGGGCCGCACGCAGCTGCTGAACCTGTTCGAGCTGCCCGACGGCACCTCGGTGATGGACCTGCCCGGCTACGGCTTCGCCAACGCGCCAGCGTCGGTCCGGGCGAAGTGGCCCGAGATGATCGACGGCTACCTGCTGGGCCGCCGGAACCTCCACGCCGTCGTCGCCCTGATCGACGCCGAGGTCGGACCGACCAAGAACGACAGCCAGACGCTCGCCTGGCTGCGGTCGCACGGCCTGCCCGTCAAGGTCGTGGCCACCAAGCACGACAAGGTGAAGCCGTCCAAGCGAGACCAGCGCCGCAAGGACCTGGCCGCCGGCTGCCTGCTGGACCCGAAGGACGTCCTCTGGGTCAGCTCCGCCAAGAACGTCAACATCGACGAGCTCCGCGCCCGCATCACCGAGTGGCTCGCCCCCGTGACCGATTGGTCCCCGCCCGCGCCCACCCGCAAGGAGCGAGCCGAAGCGCGGGCCGCCGAGGCCGCCGCCCCGGCCCCCACGACCGGCGACGAGTACGACGACGAAGACGAGTGGAACTGACCCCTCAGGCCTTTCGGACGCGCTGGTCGAAGAGGGTGCGGTAGACGCCGGGGGCGAGGGCGACGGTGCGGGCCAGGGCGCGGGTCTGGGCGTCGGCGTAGATCTCGGCCTGGCGCTTCTCGACGCCGCGGATGATGGCCTGGGCCACCTGGTCGGCGGAGATGGGCTTGATGGAGCCGGCGATGGCCTTGGTCTCGGCCGGCTTCACCAGGTTCTCGGCGGCGAGCATCGGGGTGTCGACGTCGGGCGGGAACACGCACCCGACGTGCACGCCGTGGGGGACCAGCTCGGTGCGCAGCGCCTCGAACAGCCCCCGCACCGCGAACTTGGCCGCGCCGTAGGCGGCGTAGCCGTAGACGCCGACGAGCGCGGCCGCCGACGCCACGCCGACGATCGAGCCGGTCCGGCGCTCGGCCATCGACGGCGCCACCGCCCGCACCGGCCAGAGCGTGCCGTAGTAGTCGACGTCGACCATGTCCCGGAAGGTCTGGTCCTCGGCCTCGAGGAACCGCCCCGGCAGCGTGATGCCGGCCGAGCAGACCAGCACGTCGACCGGGCCGCGCTCCTCGGCTGCGGTGGCCAACACGTCGGTGACCGCGTCGCGGTCGCTCACGTCGCAGGGCACGCCCGCCGCGCCGATCGGCTCGGCCACGGCCGCCAGCCGGTCCGCTCCTCGGGCGAGGAGCGTGAGCCTCGTGCCCCTGGCGGCGAGGGCGACGGCCAGCGCCTCGCCGATGCCGCTCGATCCGCCGGTGATGACGACGTGCCTGCCCTGCCAGTCGAACCCGCTGCTGCCCATGGCCGTAGCCTCTCACCCCATGCCTGCGTTCGACGTCGACGGCCCCATCGGGAAGCTCACCCGGAAGATGGCCACCAGCTCCTGGTTCCGGAAGGTCGGCCCCAAGGTCGTCCCGTCGATGGACCGCACCCTCCACAAGCTCACCGGTGGCCGGATCATCGTCTCCAAGATGATGGTGCCGAGCATGGTGCTCACCACCACGGGCGTGAAGTCCGGCCTCCCGCGGGAGTCGCCGCTGGCCTGCGTGCCCGACGGCGACGGCGGCTGGTGGGTGGTCGGCTCCAACTTCGGCCAGGAGAAGCACCCGGCCTGGACCGGCAACCTCATCGCCGACCCCAACGCCGGCGTCTCCTACGAGCACGAGGACTACGCCGTCCTCGCCCACCTCCTCACCGACGAGGAGAAGGCGGAGACCTGGCCCAAGCTCATCGCCGTCTGGCCCGCCTACAACGACTACGTGAAGTCCAGCGGCCGCAACCTGAGGGTCTTCCACCTCACCCCCGCCTAGCGCTCCGCTTCGCTCCGCTCTCTCGTCACTCGTTCGGCTGCGCCTCACTCCGTTCCTCGAGCTTTCGATCGATGGGCTGACGCCCGGCCGTCTCCGCAGTTCGGCACGACTGCGTCGCACCTCATTGACCGAAGGGACTCCGCAAGCTCCGTCCCCTCGGACTCTCCTGGGCTCGCTTCGCTCGGAACCCATTCCCTCGCTCGTGGCTAGTGAGGTCCCGGGGTCGGGTGCCAGGCGGTGGCGCCGAAGCTGAGGTAACGGAGACGGCGTTCGGTCTCCCTCACCACCTCCGGCTCGCGCTCGGGGGCCTCCTCGAGGACGTCGAGGAGGCGCTTGGCGGTGTCGACCATGAGGCCGACGATGAGGTCGGCGAGCATCACCAGGTCGGGCGTGGGCCAGGTGTTGGTGACCGGGAGGCGGGCGAGGTCGGTGGACAGCTCGGTGGCGAAGAGCTTGATCTCGCGGCGGATGGCGAGCTTCACGGGGACCACGGGCGAGAACTGCTCCCGGGCGATGAAGCGGTAGTGGTCCTGGTGGCTGCGGACGTGGGCGACGAGCACCGTGACCGAGTTGTGGATGATGTCGTCGGTGGCGGCGGCGCCGGTGCGGGCCTCGTTCATGAGCTCGCGCAGGGTGGCGAAGGCCTCCTCCACGAGGACCAGGCCGAGGTCGTCGATGCGCTGGAAGTGGCGGTAGAACGCGGCCGGTGCGACCCCGGCCGCGCGGGTGACCTCGCGGATGCCGAGGTTGTCGAGGCTGCGGTCTCGGAGCAGGTCGAGGGCGCCGTCGAGCAGGGCGCGCCGGGTCCGGCTCTTGTCGACGGAGCGGGGCTCGTCGTGGCGCGAGCGGGGCGGACGGGGCACGAGGGCCAGCGTAGACCCACCCGTCTGGCACAACTGTTCACTCACAGGAAACCATCCTGTGACTCCTGACTCTTGCCACAGCAAGGCTCCATCCTCATACTGTGAACAGTTGTTCACTCAGGTTCCCCCGATCCCTGACCCGAGCGAGGAAGCACCATGGCGAGGTTCGCTCCGCCCTCCATCGTCCGCAAGGCCCTGGCGTCCGACCTGGTCGACCGCCTCACCGCACCCCACGGCGTCGACCGCTACCTCGAGCTGGTGGACCCCACCTGGACCGTGCGCGAGGTCCGCGCCGAGGTGGTGGCCGCGACCCGCCAGACGCCGGGCACCGTGACGCTGCTCCTGCGCCCGAACGGCGCCTGGTCCGGCTTCCGGGCCGGCCAGCACGTCGTCGTGGGCGTGGAGATCGACGGCACCGTCCACGACCGCTGCTTCAGCCTGGCCGGCTCGCCCCACGGCACCGACGGGCTGCTCGAGCTGACCGTGAAGGCCAACCCGACGGGCCGGGTGAGCCGGCACCTGGTCGAGCACGCCGTCCCGGGGCTGGTCCTGCGGCTGTCCGAGGCGCAGGGCGACTTCGTCCTCCCATCGGCGGCCGAGCGCACCGCCACCGGCGACCACCTGGTCTTCATCAGCGGCGGCAGCGGCATCACGCCGGTGCTGTCGATGCTCCGGTCGCTGGTCGACGAGCGCCACGTCGGCCCGGTCACGTTCGTCCACTACGGCTTCACCGCCGACGACGTCTGCTACCGCAGCGAGCTGGCCGAGCTGGTCGGCGCGCTCCCCGGCGCCCGGCTGCTGATCGGCCTGACCGGCGCGCCCGGCGCGGGCGACCTCGACGGCTTCTTCGGTCCCGAGCACCTGGCGCAGATCACCGACCGCCCGGACCGGGCCCGGGTCTTCCTGTGCGGTCCGGCGCCGCTGATGGCATCGGTCGAGCAGGTCTTCGCCGACCTCGACCTGGCCGACCGGGTGCACCTCGAGCGCTTCGGCCCGCCACCCATCGATCCGTCGATCGCCGTCGGCGACGGCGCCGTGTCGTTCGCCCGCTCGGGCGTCGCCGTCCCGTCCGTGGGCACCGTGCTCGAGACGGCCGAAGCCGCCGGGCTCGCCCCGGCCTTCGGCTGCCGCCGCGGCATCTGCGGCACGTGCACCCGCACCAAGACCTCCGGCCGCGTCCGCAACGTCGTCACCGGCGACGTCTCGGCGGACGACGCCGAACCCATCCGCCTCTGCGTGACCGTCGCCTGCGGCGAGGTCACCGTCGAGCTCTGAGAAGGAGCCAGCCATGCCCGTCCCCGCTGCCGCCGCCCACCTGACCCCCGAGCAGATCGACGCCTTCGGCGCCGAGCTCGACGAGCTGCGAGCCCGCACCGTCGCCGACCTCGGCGAGCGCGACCGCGAGTACCTGCAGTCCGTCGTCCGCGCCCAGCGCGGCCTCGAGTTCGCCGGCCGGGCGCTCCTGTTCGCCGGCTTCCTCCCGCCGGCCTGGGTCGGCGGCACCACGGCCCTCGCGCTGTCGAAGATCCTCGACAACATGGAGATCGGCCACAACGTGATGCACGGCCAGTACGACTTCCTCCAGGACCCGGCGTTCCAGGGCACCACCTTCGAGTGGGACACCGCCTGCCCCGGCGACCAGTGGCGGCACTCGCACAACTACCGCCACCACACGTTCACGAACGTCGTCGGCGAGGACCGCGACATCGGCTACGCCGTCATCCGGATCGACGAGGGCAAGCCGTGGAAGCCGAAGGACCTCGGCAACCCGCTGTACGCGCTGCTGCTCGCCACCTTCTTCCAGTACGGCGTGATGCTCCACGACCTCGAGGTGGAGAACCTGGCGAAGGGCCGCACCACCTGGGCCGAGACCGCCGCGCTCCGAGCCGAGATGGCCAGGAAGCTCGGCAGCCAGACGCTGAAGGACTACGTGCTGTGGCCGGCGCTCACCGGCCCGTCGGCGCCGTTCACCCTGGCCGGCAACGCCGTCGCCAACCTGGCCCGCAACCTGTGGTCGTTCACGATCATCTTCTGCGGCCACTTCCCCGACGGCGTCGAGACCTTCACCCGCGAGGAGGCCGAGGACGAGAGCCGGGGCGGCTGGTACCTCCGCCAGCTCCTGGGCTCGGCCAACATCGAGGGCGGCCCGCTGTTCCACGTCATGAGCGGCAACCTCAGCCACCAGATCGAGCACCACCTGTTCCCCGACATCCCGGCCCACCGCTACCCGGAGATGGCGGTCGAGGTGCGGGAGATCTGCGAGCGCTACGGCCTGGCGTACCACTCCGGCGGTCTGGTGCAGCAGTTCGGCTCGGTGGTGTCGAGGATCGTGCGCTTCGCCCTCCCGTGGTCGCGCTCCGAGCCGGCTCCGGCCCCCGAGCCCGCGGGCGCGTGGATCGAAGCCGACCTCGCCGCCTGACCGGAGGGCCGGCGCGCCGGCCGGTACGGTCGACCGGATGCGGACGAAGGCGGGACCTCTCACGTTGGTGGCGATCGTGGCGGTCGCGGTCGTCGTGCTGGTGGTCGGCCGCACGGTCGTGCGCGACGACGATGCGTGCGCGGCGCTCGGCGAGCAGGTCGCCGGCCTCGAGGGTTTCGGCTGGGACAACGGCGTCACGTCGTCGGGCCCCGAGTGGCTCAGCGTCCTCACCGACGGCACCACCGAGGCCGACGCGCCGAGCCGCCAGCAGATCGCCGCGGCGGTGGCCGCCGACGAGGCCGGCTACGAGCGGTTCCGCTCGGCGCTGCCCGATGACCTGGAGCCGGCGGCTGACCGGCTGCACGAGGTGGCGCTGGACCCCGCAGCCGACCGGGCGGACGGTTCGGTCGAGCGGGACGCGGCCGCGCTCCGCGCCCACGGCACCCGCGCCTGCAACTTCGTCTGACCGCTGGCGCGGGGCCGCCGTCCCAAGGGCCTGGAGATGACCGAATGCACTCGGCGTGGCGCAAACGCACGCTGCGGAGGTCCGGCCACGTCGACCGGCGCGCTCAGTCGACGGTGGCGCCCTGGAGCTTCTGGCGGAGGCCGTCTCGGGCTCGATCGCCAATGCGCCGGAGGAAAAGGGCGAGGATGGGGTCTCCGAGCCGGAGGGGTCCGTGCAGGCGTAGGTCCGCGTCGTAGGTCACGATCGACCCGGCGCCGTCGGTGGAGACGCTGATGGTGTCGACCGACGTCAGCCAGCGGTTGCGGGCGTGGGCGCGGACGCGGTGCGGCGGGTCGAAGACGTCGACGACGTAGCGCAGGGTCGAGCCGGAGGCATCGACGTCGTACGCGGCGCCGACGCCCGGGCCCTCCCCGGTCACCTGGACCGACGAGGCGATGCCCGGGTCCCAGTCGTCGAAGTTCGACAGGTCGGCCAGGTAGGCGAAGGCCTCCGGGGCCGGCCAGTCGGTGCGGACGCGCAGGTGGTAGCGAGCCATGGGCCCCTGGTACCCATCTGACGGGGACGTCAGAAGCGACCCGATCGGGCTAGAAGTCGATGACCGTCCGGATGCCCGTGGTGGAGCGGATGTCGTCGAACGCCCGGTTGATGTCGTCGAGGCCGCGCCGGGCGGTGACGAGCGACGCGAGGTCGAGCTGGCCGTTCTGCATCAGCGCGATCAGCCGGGGGATGTCGCGCAGCGAGTTGCAGCTGCCGAGGAGGCTGCCGACCAGCTTCTTCTCGCCGATGGCCAGCACGGCGGGAAGGGGGTAGCTGAACGGGTCCTCGAGCCCGGGCACGCCCACCATCACCGTGGTGCCGCCCTTGCGCGTGGCGTCGATGCCGGCGGCTATCAGGGCGGAGCGGCCGACCGCGTCGAACGCGAAGTCGGCGCCGATGCCGTCGGGGGAGAGGTCGAGCACAGCGGCGAGGAGGTCGTCGGACGTGGGGTCGATGCCGTGGGTGGCACCCATCTCGAGGGCGGCGGCCCGGCGCTCGGGATCGGGCTCGCTGACGATGATCCGCCCGGCGCCGGCGACGCGGGCCCCCTGGATGATGGACAGGCCGATGCCCCCGGCACCCATGACCAAGACGGTGTCGCCCTCGCGGACGCCGGCGGTGTTCAGGACCGCACCCACGCCGGTCTGTACGGCGCACCCGACCACGCACGCCACGTCGAGCGGGACGTCGTCGGGGATCTTCACCGCGCCGTTGGCCTGGATGATCACCGTCTCGGCGAAGGCGGCCACCCCGACCCCGCGGTAGACGACGTCGCCGTGGCGGGAGAGCCGGGTGCCGCCGTCGGGGTGGGCGCCCGTCATCATCGAGTCGCTGCTGACGCACAGGCTCCACTCGCCCCGGACGCACCAGGGGCAGACGCCGCACGGCGGACACGGGGTGAGCACGACGTGGTCGCCGACCGAGACGGTGGTGACGCCGGGGCCGACCGCGGCGACGACGCCGGCCGCCTCGTGGCCGAGCACGACCGGCAGCGCCGACGGGAAGGTGCCGTCGGCGATGCTCACGTCGCTGTGGCAGACGCCGCAGTGCTTCACGGTGACGGCGACCTCGCCCGCCTTGGGCTCGTCGACGACGAGGTCGTCGACGACCACCAGCGGTCGTCCGGCTTCTTCCAGCACAGCAGCGCGCATGTCGTCCCCTGATCGTGAGCGTGGGTGGAGCGGGGGCCACCCTGCCACGTGGGGGCGCACCGTGGGCGCCCGACCGCGCCGCGTCAGTTCACGAGGTCGTCGAGGCGCACGCCGAGCCGCTCGGCCAGGTCGGCGAGCCGGGTGCGGCTGAGGAACGTGGACCCCCGCTCCAGGCCCTCGAGCACCTCGGCGTCGAAGCCCGTGGCGACGGCGGCGTCCTCGAACGTCCACTGCCGCTCGGTGCGCAGTTGCTTCAGGTTGCGGGCGAGGGGGGTGGCGGAATCCATGGTGGGGGAGAACCCACGATGCCCGGAGTTCTGACGGTTCACACCTCCGATGAGACGGAAGACCGGTTGCGGATACCCCCTAGGGGTATATGGTGAGGGGACAACGACGACCTGAGGAGCTCGCCATGACCACCACCGCCACCTACGCCGTCACCGGGATGAGCTGCCAGCACTGCGTCGATGCGGTCACCGCCGAGGTGGGCCGCCTCTCCGGCGTCGAGCAGGTCCAGGTCGACCTGCCCACCGGGGCGGTCACCGTCACGAGCGCGGCCCCGCTGGCGCTCGACGTCGTCCGCGGCGCGCTCGACGAGGCCGGCTACGACCTCGCCGACGAGGGGTCAGCGCCGTGAACCCCGCTGCGAAGCTCGCCGGCTTCGCCGTGGTCCTGCTCGCCAGCTTCGGTGCCGCGTTCGGCATCGGCCGGGCGGTGGGCCCCATCGGCGACGACCCGGAACCCCCGGCACCCGCGGTCACCACCACGACCACGATGCCCGGACACGGAGGCCACCCATGAGCGCCACCGACCTGGACCCCGAGGTCTGCCGCCTCGAAGACCTGCAGATCAGCGGCATGACGTGCGCGTCGTGCGCCACCCGCATCGAGCGCCGGCTGAACAAGCTCGACGGCGTCGAGGCCACCGTGAACTACGCCACCGAGGCCGCCCGCGTCTCCGCACCCGAGCACGTGTCCCGCGAGGAGCTCGTCGCCCAGGTCGAGGCCGCCGGCTACTCGGTGGTCGAGCCCGCCCCCGCCCACGGAGGCGACACCGCCCACGCCGCTGGCGGCCACGAAGGCCACCACGTCGAGCTCGACGACACCGACCTCCGGCGGCGCGTCCTCATCTCCACGGTGCTGACGCTGCCGGTGCTGGTGATGGCGATGGTCCCCGCCGCGCAGTTCGACCACTGGCAGTGGATCTCGCTCGCGCTGGCGTCGCCCGTGGTGATCTGGGGCGGCTGGCCGTTCCACCGGGCGGCCTGGACGAACCTGCGCCACGGCGCCGCCACCATGGACACGCTCATCTCGGTGGGCACCCTCGCCGCCTACGGCTGGTCGCTCTACGCCCTGCTGTTCACCCCCGCCGGGGACGACGGCATGCGGATGGGCTTCGACCTCGTCCCCCGCCAGGGCGGCGGCGTCCACGAGATCTACCTCGAGACGGCCGCCGTCGTCATCGTGCTGATCCTCGCCGGGCGCTGGTTCGAGGCCCGGGCCAAGCGCCGGTCGGGCGCCGCGCTCCGGGCGCTGCTCGAGCTGGGGGCCAAGGACGTCGCCGTCCTCCGCGACGGCACCGAGGTCCGCATCCCCGTCGACCAGCTCGTGGTGGGCGACCGCTTCGTGGTGCGGCCCGGCGAGAAGGTCGCCACCGACGGCCGGGTCGTCGAAGGGCGCTCGGCGCTCGACACGTCGCTGCTCACGGGCGAGCCCGTCCCCGTCGACGTCGGTCCCGGCGATGCCGTCGCCGGCGCCACCGTCAACACCTCGGGCCGGCTCGTGGTCGAGGCCACGCGCGTCGGCGCCGACACCGCCCTCGCCCGCATCGCCCAGCTGGTCACCGATGCGCAGACCGGCAAGGCCGAGGTCCAGCGCCTGGCCGACCGGGTGTCCGCGATCTTCGTCCCCGTCGTCATCGCCATCGCGGCGGCGACGCTCGGGTTCTGGCTCGGCACCGGCGCACCCGCCGCCGAGGCGTTCACCGCCGCGGTCGCCGTGCTGATCATCGCCTGCCCCTGCGCCCTCGGCCTGGCCACGCCGACCGCCCTCATGGTCGGCACCGGCCGGGGTGCCCAGCTCGGCATCTTGATCAAGGGGCCCGAGGTGCTCGAGAGCACCCGGCGGGTCGACACGATCGTCCTCGACAAGACGGGCACGGTCACCACCGGCCGCATGGCGCTGGTCGAGGTCGTGACGGCCGACGGCGTCGATCGGTCGGACCTGCTGCGCACCGCCGGCGGGCTCGAGGCTGCGAGCGAGCACCCCATCGCCGCGGCCATCGCCGCCGGTGCGGTCGACGAGCTCGGCGGGCTCGCGCCCGTCGACGGCTTCCGCAACCACGAGGGCCGAGGCGTCTCCGGCGCCGTCGACGGCGTGACCGTCGCCGCCGGGCGCGAGGCCTTCGTGCTCGAGCAGCTCGGTGCCGAGGCCCTGCCGCCCGCCCTGGCCGAGGCCCGGGACCGGGCGGCCGAAGCCGGTCGCACGATCGTCTACGCCGGTTGGGCGGGCGAGGTGCGCGGTGCGTTCGTGGTCGCCGACACCGTGAAGCCCACGTCCGCCGAGGCCATCGAGGCCCTGCGCGGCCTCGGGCTGCGTCCCGTCCTGCTCACCGGCGACAACCGGGCGGCGGCCGAAGCGGTGGCGGCCGAGGTCGGGATCGCCCCGGCCGACGTCATCGCCGAGGTCCTCCCCGAGGAGAAGGTCGACGTCGTCACCCGGCTCCAGGGCGAGGGTGCGGTCGTCGCCATGGTCGGCGACGGCGTCAACGACGCCGCCGCCCTGGCCCACGCCGACCTCGGCCTGGCCATGGGCACGGGCACCGACGCCGCCATCGAGGCCTCGGACCTCACCCTCGTCCGCGGCGACCTCCGGGCCGCCGTCGACGCCATCCGCCTGGCCCGCCGGACGCTCGGCACCATCAAGGGCAACCTGTTCTGGGCCTTCGCCTACAACGTCGCCGCCATCCCGTTGGCGGCGGCCGGCCTGCTCAACCCGATGATCGCCGGGGCCGCCATGGCGTTCTCGAGCATCTTCGTGGTGAGCAACAGCCTCCGGCTGCGAGGCTTCCGCAGCGCCTTCACCGACCCCGAGAGGAACCCCTGATGCGTGGCTACACGATGGAGAAGGACGATTACCTCAAGCGCCTGCGGCGCATCGAGGGCCAGGTGCGCGGCATCCAGCGCATGATCGACGAGGACACGTACTGCATCGACGTCCTCACCCAGATCTCCGCCGTCACCAAGGCCATCCAGAGCGTGGGCATCGGCCTGCTCGAGGAGCACGTCAACCACTGCGTCCTGGAAGCCGCCCGCAACGGCGACGACGAGGCCGCCCGGGAGAAGGTGGCCGAGGCCACCCGCGCCATCGAGCGGCTCGTGCGGAGCTAGATCCTCCTCGTCACTCGTTCGGCTGCGCCTCACGCCGTTCCTCGAGCTTTGGATGGACGGGCTGACGCCCGACGTCTTCGCTCAGGCGCACGACTGCGTCGCACGCCTTCGGCTTGAGGGGGCTCCGCAAGCTCTGCCCCCTCAAGCTCCCCGAGCTCGCTCCGCTCGAAGCCCGACGCATCACGCCCTCGTCACTCGGGCGGCGATCCGGCCACCGGTAGGGTCGCCGCCCATGGCCAGCGAGATCACCACCGCCCTCGGTCCGTTCGTCGACGGCGCCACGTCCCGCGCCCGGTTCGAGGTGAAGGCCCGGCCGGTCCCGGACCTGCCCGAGGTCGAGGGCGTGCTGGCCGGCGCAGCCGAGGCCGACCTCACGCCGCCGCCGGGCATGCCCAAGGCCGGGTACTCCGCCAACGCCCACGACGGCAGCGGGTTCCACACCCGGCTGCGGGCGCGGGTGACGCACCTCCGGGCGGGGCGCGCGTCGATCGCCATCGTCCAGTGCGACCTCCTGGCCGGCTCGTCGGTCGTCCAGTACCTCGTGGCCGAGGCGGTGGCCGAGCGCACCGACATCCCGCTGTCGGGCATCTGGATCGGCGCCACCCACACCCACGCCGGGCCCGGCCAGTTCATGGGCACCGACTTCTACAACCACCACGCGTCGAACCGGCCCGGCTTCGACCCGGCGTACACCGAGTTCCTGGTGCAGCAGATCGCCGGCGCCGTCATCGAGGCCCACGACACGCGGGCTCCGGCGAAGGTCGCCGTGGGCGACACCGAGGTCTGGGGCCTCACCCGCAACCGGTCGCACGACCCGTACGTGAAGAACCGGACCGTCACCGACAAGCGCATGGACCCCCAGCGCAAGTGGGTGGCGGTCAACCCGCTGCTGCACATGATCCGCGTCGACCGGATCACCGAGCAGGGCACCGAGCCCCTGTCCGCCGCCCTGATGTTCGCCATCCACGGCACGGGCGTCTCGCAGCACGCGCACGAGTACAACGCCGACGTCTGGGCGTACCTGGTCGGTGAGCTGAAGCACCAGATCCTGCGGCGCCACGACGCCCGCCCCGTCGTCGGCGCCTCCGAGGGCACCCACGCCGACGTCGCGCCCGCGCTGCGCCCGGGCCTCGCCGGCCACCGCGAGGCGAAGCGCATCGGCTCGGGCATCGGCCTGGAGGCGGCCGACCTGTACGACCGCCTCGGCCACGAGCTCGGCGACGAGCTGCACCTCGACGCCGGGCTGCGGGAGGTCGACCTCGACAAGGCCAAGAACCGCCGGATCGGCGACGTCGAGATCCCCGACCGGCCCGCGGTCGGCGCCGCGCTCGTCGCGGGCGCGGCCGAGAACCTCACGCCCGTCATCCACCGCATCCCGCCCTTCAAGGCCGGCCACCCCCGCCGCATCGGCCGCGCGGGGGCGCACGGGCCGAAGTGGATCATCGGCTCCCGCTACCTCCAGCCGCTCGTCCTGAAGAAGAAGGCGTTCCCGCGGCGGCTCCTCGTGCAGGTGCTGCGTGTCGGGCGGTCGGTGCTGGTCGGCCTGCCGTTCGAGATCACCACCGAGTCCGGTCGCCGCATCGCCCGCGCCGTCGAGGGCGCGCTCACCGACCGGGCCGTCGAGCGGGTCGTGGTGTGCTCCCTCGTCAACGACTTCTGGGGCTACGTCGCGACGGAGGAGGAGTACGGCCGCCAGTTCTACGAGGGCGGCCACACCCTCTACGGGCCGAACACCCAGCGCTTCCTCGCCGCCCAGGCCGCGGCCGTCGCCGGCGCCACCGTCGACCACGGGCTGTTCCTCGACATCGAGGACCGGTCCTGGTCGCTCAAGGTGCGCCGGTTCCTCGCCGCCGCACCCAGCGGCCCTGCGCCCGAACGGCGGTTCTCGTCGAAGCCGTTGTTCACCGACCCGACGGCCACCGACGACGCCCGTTGGGAGCAGAGCTGGGTCGACGTCGCACCCGGCGGCTTGCGCTGGCACGAGCCGCTGGTGCGCGTCGAGCAGTCCGACGACGACGGCGCGACCTGGGTCCCCGCGGCCCCCGGCGGCCGACCCGCCGACGACCAGGGCTGGGCGCTCGAGGTCACCCACGTCGGTGGCCCCGACGCCGGACGCCACACGTACCGCGTCCGCTGGCACGACCCGGCCCACCGGTTCGGCCGGCGCCACCGGTTCGTCCTCCTGGCCAACAACGGCCGGCCCGAGGTGGCAGGCGACCCCTTCGACTGAGTGCGGGCCGGAGCCTGTGCTAACCCGGTGACGTGCTGACCCCGCTCGCCACCACCGTCGTCGCGTCGATCCCCAGTCCCAGCTTCCACACGCTCGAGATCGGTCCGCTCACCCTGCGGATGTACGGCCTCTGCATCGCGCTGGGCGTGATCGCCGCCGTCGTCATCTCGTCGAAGCGCTGGGAGGCCCGCGGCGGCAACCCCGACGACATCGGCACCATCGCCCTCTGGGCGGTCCCGGCCGGCGTGATCGGTGCCCGCCTCTACCACGTCGCCACCGACTGGAAGACCTACCGCGACGACTGGGGCGCGGCGTTCAACATCACCCAGGGCGGGCTCGGGATCCCCGGCGGCATCTTGCTCGGCGTCCTCGTCGGCGTGATCGTCGTGAAGAAGAAGGGCCTGCCCGTGGCCCCGCTGCTCGACGTGGTGGCCCCCGCCATCCCGGTGGCGCAGGCCATCGGGCGCCTCGGCAACTGGTTCAACCAGGAGGTGTTCGGCCGGCCCACCACCCTGCCGTGGGGCCTCGAGATCGACGCCGCCAACCGCCCCATCGGCTACGAGCAGTTCACGACGTTCCACCCGACCTTCCTCTACGAGGGCCTGTGGAACCTGGCCGTCGCCGGTCTGCTCATCTGGATCGACCGGAGCCGCAAGCTGCGGCCCGGCGAGCTGTTCGCCGGCTACGTGCTCGGCTACGGCATCGGCCGGCTCTGGGTCGAGGAGCTGCGGATCGACCACGCCTCGCTGATCTGGGGCGTCCGGGTCAACATCTGGATGAGCGCCATCTTGATCATCGGGTCGATCACCTACATCGTGATCAGCCGCCGCCGTCCGGCCCCGGTCGTGCCCCGCGAGCGCGAGGCCGAGACGGCCGACGAGCTGGCCCGGGACGAGGCCGCCGACGCGGTCGCGGCGGAGATCGCCGAGCAGGAGGCCATCGAGGAGGCCGAGCTCGGCGAGCAGCTGCTCGAGCAGGCCGATGCGGCTGACGCGGCCGACGACGCCGCCGGACGCGAGCCCGGAGGCTGACCCGCCGCTAGCTGGGGTGGGACGCCGAGCCCGGTTCGACGACGGCGGGCTGGACCACCACGAGCACCAGGTCGAGCGCCCGCTTGTGGGCGTTGATGTAGCGGTGCGGGCGGTCGGCGTCGAAGAGCACGGCGCCGCCGGCCTCGACGCGGTGGTCCTCGCCGTCGACCTCGAGGGTGAGCGTGCCCGAGAGCACCGCGAGCAGCTCGCGCGTGCCCGGGTGGTGGCCCTCGGAGTCGTGGTCGTCGCCCGCGGCGAGGTGCCACCGCCACAGCTCGACGTGCTCGGACCGGTCGGTGCCCACCAGCAGGTCGCCGGCGGACCCCTCGGCGCCCTCCCAGAGCCGGACCACCTCGCTGGCGTCGACCACGCGGACCGTCGACCCCGCGCTCAGCTCCACCAGCTGGGCGAGGCTCACCCCGAAGGCGTCGGCGATGCGGCAGATCGTGGCGATGCTCGGGTTGGTGCGGGCCTGCTCGATCTGGACGAGCATCCCCTTGCTCACGCCCGAGCGGGCCGCCAGCTGGTCGAGCGACCACTGGCGCTCGCTCCGCAGGTCGCGGGCGTTGCGGGCGATCGCCGCAGCGACCTCGTCGGGATCAGGCACCCGCCGAGGTTACCGACCCACCCCACCCCCCGAACTTCGTATGCCAGAGCACCCGATGCGGCGCTCTGGCATACGAAGTTCGGTGGGGGCGGTCACTGTGGTGATCCGGGTGGTGCACTCTGATGAACGTGCGCTAGACTGTACCGACCGGTGCAGCACAGTGACCGTGGGCCGAGGGACAGGGCAGCTGATCCAGCACGTCGTTCACGGAAGGATCACCCATGGCCATCGCCCTCGCCCTCAGCGCCGCCCTCGCGTACGGGTCGGCCGACTTCGTCGGCGGGCTCGCCGCCCGCCGCACCTCGCCGATCATCACCGCCTTCGGGGCCCAGCTCACCGGCCTGGTCGTCCTGCTCGTGGCCATGCCCTTCCTCGGCCACGCCACGCCCACCGCCACCGACCTCCTGTGGGGGTCGGTCGCCGGCGTCTTCGGTGGTACCGGCATCGTCCTGCTCTACCGGGCCCTGGCCACGGGCCCGATGAGCGTGGTGGCGCCCACGACCGCCCTCGCCGCGTCGGTGGTCCCGATCCTGGCCGGCATCGTGCTCGGCGAGCGCCCCGGCGGCCTCGCCGTCGTCGGCATCGCGGTGTCGCTGGTCGCGGTCGTCCTCATCACCCGGGAGCGGGTCAGCGAGCACCACGTGCCGGCGGGCCGGAAGGTCATCGGCCTCGCCCTGGGCGGCGGTGCCATCTTCGGCATGTTCTTCGTGTTCCTGCACCAGACCGGTGACGGTGCCGGCCTCTGGCCGCTCCTCGCCGCCCGGCTCACCTCGGTGCCGCTCCTGGCCCTGCTGATCGCCCGCCAGGTCGGGTTCTCGTCGTTCCAGGTGCCCCGCCTCTCGCGGCCGGTCATGGTCAGCGGAGCCCTCGACATGGGTGCGAACATCTGCTACTTGATCGCCCTCCGACACGGGATGCTCTCGGTGGTCGCCGCCCTCACCGGCCTCTACCCGGCCTCGACGATCCTCCTCGCGCAGTCCCACCTCCGCGAGCGCCTGCACCTCCCGCAGTTCGTCGGCCTCGGCGTCGCCGCCTGCGCCGCCATCCTCATCGCCATCTGACCCGTCCCCTCCGTGGCGGGCGCTCGGGCCGCACCGCGCCGCTCGTTCGGTTCTTGTCGTCGTTCTGCACCGTGGGGGTGTCGTTCAGCGACAAGAACGCGCCCGGCGTAGCCAGCGCCCGAAACCGGGGCTGGGGCCGTCACCGCCGATCCGTAGCCTCGGGCGGGTGGAGATCACGTTCACGAAGGGCAAGGGCGGCCGGGTCTGCTCCTGGGTCGCCCTGCGGCCGCCGCGCACCCAGGTGCCCGGCCCGGCCATGGCGGCCGGCGGCGACCTCCCGCACGACCTCATGACGTTCGTCGTCGAGGACGCCCTCGGCATCGAGCACGGCTTCTGGGGCTGCGTGGCCGACGGCGCCACGTTCAAGACCCTCGGCCGCAAGCGCACCCCGCAGGGCAAGCAGGTCATCGCCCGCCACGCCGTCGAGCTCGACGAGGCCGAGGTGCAGGTCAACGACGTGTACTTCGCCTGGCGCCGGGGCGAGGCGACGCCGGTCGATGCCGAGCTCGAGGCCATGCTCGCCCGTTGGCGGGCGCTCCCCGAGGGCGGGACGCTCGACGTGACGTGGGCGCGCCGGGCCGCGGGCCGACGTCAGCTGAAGAGGTCGCGGCGGGGCTCGTCCGTGTAGATCGGGTCCCGGCCCTCGGCGAAGGCGCGCATCGCCTCGGGCAGGTTGGCGGTGAAGCCCATCATCAGCTGGTTGCGGTCCTCGAGCTCCTGGGCGGCCGCGAGGCTGGCGATCTCGAGGTTCGCCCAGATGGTGCTCTTGGTCATCGCCAGGCCGTAGGCGCTGAACGCCGCCATCCGTCCCGCCGTGGCCAGGGCGACGTCGAGCAGTTCGTCGGCGGGGAGCACTCGCGAGACGAGGCCCATGCGCAGCGCCTCGTCGGCGTCGACGACGCGACCGGTCATGAGGAGGTCGTTGCTGTGCGCGGCGCCGACGAGGCGGGGGAGCAGCCACGACGCCCCCATCTCGGTGCTGCTCAGGCCGTTCACGATGCCCGTGGCGTTGAACCGGCTGCCCTCGGCGGCGAACCGGAGCTCGGCGGCGAGGGTCAGGCACATCCCGCCGCCGTAGGCGTCGCCGTTGACCGCGGCGACGATCGGCTGGGGCAGCGACCGCATCAGCGGGGTGAGCCGGGAGTAGACGTGCATCGAGCGCTGGGCGATCTGGCCGACCTGGAGCCCGTCGATCCCGGGGACGGCGCCGTGGTCCTTCAGGTCGAGCCCCGAGCAGAACGCCCGACCGGAGCCGGTCAGCACGATCACCCGGCACGCGTTGTCGGCGCGGATCGCCTCGAACGCGTCGGCCAGCTCCATCACCAGCTCGATCGACATCGCGTTGAGCCGTTCGGGCCGGTTGAGCGTGACCACCGCGATCTGCGGATCCGGCTTGTCGACGAGCACCACGGACATCTTCGGGACCTCCCACGGCCGGAGGAGGACCGGCCAGAACGAGAACGTGTTCTAGTCCGCCGCGGCCACCACCGCTGCGGTCCGCGGGCCACGGTGCCCCAGCGGAACCACGACATCGAGCGGATCGCGGCGGCCGCGCGGGCCGCTGGCGCGGTGCATCGTGGCGCCGGGGCCGGGGTCCGAGGGCGAACGGTAGGCTCCGCAGCCGTGTCCGACCTGCCGTCCTCCGATCCCACGCCTGAGTCCTCGTCGCTGCCCGGAGGGGAGCGGGAGCTCGAGGTCGACCTGGCTGCGTTCCTGCCCGAGGGCGTGCAGTTCGGCGAGCCCGACGACGGGGACGAGGAGATCGAGGTCGACATCGAGGTGATCGAGACCGAGGTCGTGACCGACGATGGCGTGGTGGTCGTCGACGAGGTCGAGGCCGTGATCGCCACCGACGACGAGGTCGTCGTGGTCGACGAGGTGCTCGTCGACGGCGTGATCGTCGAGGAGAGCGTGGTCGAGGAGGCCGTGGCCGAGGTGCCCGAGCGCCCGACGGTCGACCTCGAGGCGCTCAGCCAGATCGAGCGTGACCTCGACGCGGTCGATGCCGCCATCGCCGCCCTCGACGCCGGCACCTACGGGGTCGACCCGGCGACCGGCCAGCCCATCGACGACGCCCTCCTGGCCGAGGACCCCACCCGCCTCCGCTAGGCCGCGGTCAGGGGAACAGGCGCCCGTCGCCGGGGAGGCCCGGCTCCGCCGCGCCCGCCGCGCCCGCCGCGCCGAGGTCGCCGGCGTCGCCGTCGACGTCCTCTTCGTCGTCCGCCAGGGCGTCGCTGTCGGGGGCGTCACCGCCGGTCTTGGCGAGCAGGTAGCCCTCGGCCCGTTCGGCCAGCGGGTAGCGGTTGGCGAGCTCGTAGAACGCCGGGCCGTGCCGGCGCTCGACCAGGTGGGCGAGCTCGTGGACGATGACGTGGTCGACCACCCACGGCGGGAAGGCGGCGAGGCGGTCCGAGATGCGGATGACGCCGGTGGACGGGGTGCACGAGCCCCAGCGGTGGGCCTGGTTCGTGACCCACCGGATCTCGGTGGGGACCGGCAGGTCGAACTGCTTCGCCAGCTTCTTCGCCCGGACGGTCAGGTCGATCGAGGTGGACGAGCCCGCCTTCTCGTAGCGCCGGCGGAACACCTCGACGAGGCGCTGCTCCTCGGCCTTGGACGACCGGGCCGGGATGCGCACCTCGAGCCGTCCGGCGACGATGCGGGCCTGCGCGGTCTTCCGGCGCTTGGCGCTGCGGATGACATCGACCTCCATCGGGCCCCGATCAGATGCGGTCGGCTTCGATGGCCGTGGTGCTGGCGGCATCGATGAGGTCGAGGCGGGGCCCGATCGCCATCTGGTCGCCGCCTACCTCGAGCCACACGGCGCCCAGGTTCGTGAGCCGGCCGCGGTCCGGGGCGCCCAGGCGGCGCTCGATGGCGTACATCACGCCGCCGTGGGTGATGGCCACGACGTCGCCGTCGGGCACGAGCCGGCCGAGGGCGAGCAAGGCGACCTCGACCCGCTCCCACAGGTCCTCGTCGGACTCCCAGTCGGCGGGCCATGCCGGCTGGCCGTCGGGTCCGGGCGTGAACCCGGCCGGATCGTCGGGCAGCAGGCCGGGGAAGGCCTCGTGGATCTCCGGCCGGGTGAGCCCGGAGAGCGAGCCGGCGTCGCGCTCGCGCAGACGGGGCTCGACCAGGACCGGTTCGATGCCGAGGATCCGGCCGATGATGGCGCCGGTGTCGGCGGCTCGCTCGAGGTCGGAGGTGACCAGCGCATCGACCGTGCCGATCGAGGCCGCGGCTGCGGCGGCCTGCTCCTGGCCCCGCTCCGAGAGCGGCGGGTCCGCCTGGCCCTGCCAGCGCCCGTCGGCGTTCCAGATCGATTCTCCGTGGCGGACGAGGAGGAGGCGGGTCATGGCCCGGCCACCGTACCGGGTGGCCGGGAGCGCGCCGCCCGGATGGGCCGCGGCCGCGACCCACCGGTAGGATCACCATCCGCCATGGCCGTCCTCCGGCTCTTCGCAGCTGCCCGCACCGCCGCCGGCACCGCCCGGGACCTCGTGCCGGGCGACACGGTGGCCGAGATCCTCGCTTCCGCCACCGAGCGGTACGGCGACGGGTTCGCCGCGGTCCTGCCCAGCTGCGCGGTGTGGGTGAACGGTGAGCCGGCCGACGGAGACCAGCCGGTCGCCGACGCCGACGAGGTCGCGGTCCTGCCCCCGGTGTCGGGTGGCGCCTCGTGAGCGACGCCGACCAGCCGGGCGGGCCCCGGCGCCCGCCGCGGCCGCCGCGCCCCACCGCCCGCCCCACGGGCCCGGCGCGCCCTCCCGCGGGTCCCCCGACGCCCCCGCCAGCGGGATCGCCCGGTCCGAAGCCCCGCCCGAAGCGCCCGATCCCCGAGGCGCCCGGCCCGCGCCCCGAGCCCGTGGTGCGCGCCCCGCGGCCGAAGCCGCCGACGGCGCCGCCCACGGGGGTGACGTTCAAGACGCCCGTCCCGCCCCCGGCCGAGCCGCCGGCGGCGATCCCGCCGGCCGCCCCGGCGGACCCGGAGCCGGCACCGCCCGAGGGGCAGCGACCCCGTCGGAGGCGTCACGCGGCCCCCGCCGAGGGCGAGCACGCCGAGACCCACACCGGTCGGCTGCGCCGGATCCGAGCGACCCGGCCGCCGGCCGAGGACCTCCTGCCGAAGCAGGAGGACCACATGTCGCCGTTCCGGCGGCGCTACGGCATCCCGTACAACACGCAGGGCCCGAAGGTCCGCCTCGGCGTCCTCTGGGCGATCGCGGTCGTGGCCGTGCTGGTGCCCCAGGCGCTGCGCCCGTGGGGGCTGGCGGTCCTCTACGGCGTCGTGGCCGGTGCCGCGGCGGCGCAGGTCATCGACGCCCACCGCGGCAACCGCACCAGCGCCGACCGGGCCGTCGCCGCGTTCGGCGCCTCCGGGCTGGCGGTCGCCGCCACGCTCGGCACCCAGGCCCTCGGCCTCGGCTACCTGCTCCTCGTCGCCGCGGCCCTCGCCGCCGCGCTCGGGACGCCCGAGCCCGGGCGCCTGCCGCTGCCCCGCGCCGGCCACATCGTCGCCGCCGCCGGCATCTGCGGCGGCGCCGCGGCCTCCCTCGTGCTCCTCGCCGAGTACGAGATCGGCGCGCTCATCATCCTGCTCGTGTTCGTGATGGTCTACGACGCCAGCGACTTCATCGTCGGCTCCGGCGCCACCAACGGCATCGAGGGGCCACTCGCCGGGATGCTCTTCATCGCCGCCGCGTCCGCCGTGTTCGCCGTGGTCAGCGCCCCGCCGTTCAACGACCACGGGAGCGACATCTGGAGCTTCTCGGTGCTGGCGATGATCGCCTGCCCGGCCGGCCAGATCCTCGCCTCGGCGCTGCTCCCCAAGGCCGACGCCCACGCTCCGGCCCTGCGCCGCCTCGACACGATGCTGGTCGTCGCACCGGCCTGGGCGGGCCTCATCGGCCTCTACCTGGCCCGCGGCGTCTGACCACCGGGCGAGGCCGCCGCAGTACAGTCGGTCACATCGGCCGACGGCCGTCGAACGCCCAGGAGGCGCCATGGACACCGAGCTCGATCGGATCCTCGCCGACGACTACCTCGTCGGCCTCGCGGATCGGCCTGTCGCCGACCTGCGCGCCCTCCGCACCGAGTGCCAGACCGTCGAGACCCAGCTCTCGTACCTCCGCCGCCTCGTCCAGGGCCGCCACGACATCGTCACCGGCGAGATCGACCGCCGCAGCCACGGCGGCGACCGCTACGACGTGTCCGACCTGGTCGACCGGCTGCCCGAGATCCTCGCGGACCGCATCCACGCCCCCGGCCCCGGCCGGCTGACGCCCAGCATGGAGCCGGGCGACTTCGACGGCCGCCTCGCCGACCGCCTCACCGAGATCTCCGACCGGGTCCCGATCGAGACCCCGGCCGAAGCCGACGACGAGGCCCTGGCCCAGGTCGCCGCCGACCTGAGCGAGCTCGAGCACGAGGTCTCGGGCTTCCGCCGTCAGCTGTTCGACCGCATCGACACCCTCCAGGCCGAGATCACCCGCCGCTACCGCGACGGCGAAGCCCGCGTCGACGACGTCCTGAGCGGCGGCTAGCTAGCGGCGGCGGGGCCGCCTCTCCGTGCCTTCGAGGCCCGGTCTGAACGCAGCCCGTGGCCCTGCCCGCGCTCGCGGGGAGCAAAGGGATGCTCGCGTCGGTTGGGTTTTCCACAGAGGGACGCCGTAGCCTTTCGTCCATGGCCGAGCTCGAAGCGCGTTGGCACGATCTTGGGGAGTTCATCCGCGAGCAGCGCAAGGTGGGCCACCTGTCGCTCCGCAAGCTCTCCGACATGGCGGGCATCTCCAACCCGTACCTGAGCCAGATCGAGCGCGGGCTGCGCAAGCCGTCCGCCGAGATCCTCCAGCAGATCGCCCGGGCCCTCGAGATCAGCTCGGAGACGCTGTACATCCGCGCCGGGATCCTCGAGCCGCGCGAAGGCGACACCGACCTCATCACCGAGATCCGCCGGGACATCTGGCTCAACGAGGAGCAGAAGAAGACCCTCGTCCAGATCTACGAGTCGTTCCGTGCCGAGCGGCGCGCCGCAGGTTTCGAGCCGGAGCTCGTCGGGCAGGCGTCGTTCGATGACGAAGCGGACGACGACGCCGAGGTCCCGCCCCCGGCCACCCTGGCCGTCGTGTCCGACGACACCCCCGACGACACCCCCGACGGCGACGCCGACGATCCGGAATCCGAGGCGCTCGCCGGGCGTTGAACCCCCCGTGCCATCCGTGACCGAGCTCGCCGTCTTGTCGCTGCACTCGTCGCCGCTCACCCAGCCGGGCACGGGCGACAGCGGCGGGATGAACGTGTACGTGCGGGAGCTGGCCGCGTCGCTCGCCCAGTCGGGTGTCGGCACCACCGTCTACGTGCGCAGCTGGGATCCGGCGCTGCCTCGTGAGGTCGCCGTCGAGCCCGGCTTCCGCGTCGTGCACGTGCCGGCGGGCCCGGCCGGGCTCACCAAGGAGCAGCTGCCCGAGACCGTCGCCGCCTTCACCGAGGGCGTGCGCCAGGAGCTGCTGCTGCGCCCGGTCGACGTCATCCACGCCAACTACTGGCTCTCCGGCGTGGCCGGCCACCGGCTCAAGCACCAGCTCGACCTCCCGCTCGTGTCGACGTTCCACACGCTCGCCCGGGTCAAGGCCGAGACGGGCGATCCCGAGCCGCAGCGCCGCGTCGATGCCGAGGCCGAGGTGATCGGCTGCTCCGACGTGATCCTCGCCAACTCGATCGAGGAGGTCGGCCAGCTGGAGTCGCTGTACGGCGCCGACCCCGACCGCATCGAGATCGTGCCGCCCGGCGTCGAGCACGCGTTCTTCTCGCCGGGCGAGCGGGCCGGTGCCCGCAAGGCGCTCGGCATCGGCGACCACCCGGTGCTGCTGTTCGTGGGCCGGATCCAACCGCTGAAGGGCCTGCCGGTCGCGGTGGGCGCCCTGGCGGAGCTCCACCGCCCCGACGCCGAGCTGGTCGTGGTGGGCGGACCGAGCGGCGCCGAGGGCGACGCCGAGCTGCGGGCGGTGCTGGAGCTGGCCGACCACCACGGCGTGCGCCACCAGATCCGCTTCGTGCCGCCCCAGCCCCACCACCTCCTGTCGACGTACTACCGGGCCGCCGACGTCGTGCTCGTGCCGAGCCGGTCGGAGTCCTTCGGCCTGGTCGCCCTCGAGGCGGCGGCCTGCGGCATCCCGGTCGTCGCCGCTGCGGTCGGCGGCTTGCGCACGCTCATCGACGACGGCCGCACCGGGTTCCTCATCGAGCGCCGCGACCCGGGCGCCTACGCCGCCGCCGTCCGCTCGCTCCTCGCCGACCCGGCGCGGGCCGCCCGCATGGGCGCCGATGCGGCCGAGCGGGCCAAGGGCTACACGTGGTCCACCGCCGCAGCCCGCCTCCGGCGCATCTACGCCGACCTGGCCCAGCGATCCCTGGTGGACTGCGCGGCATGAGCGACCTCGCACCCGACCACGAGCTCGACACGATCGAGGCCCGGATCGACGCGTGGGCCGCTCGCGAGCTCGAGGGCAACCCGGTCGTCGATGCCGTCGAGCGGGCCCCGGCCTCCGAGGGCCGGCGCTGGTTCCTCCGGATCCGCGGCGAGGAGAAGGACGTCTACACGGTGTGGCTGACGCTGCGGCAGCGGACGCTCCACTACGAGACCTACGTGATGCCGGCGCCCGAGGAGAACCACGGGAAGCTCTACGAGCACCTGCTGCGGCGCAACCAGGGCCTCACCGGCATGGCGTTCGTGATCGGCATCGAGGACGCCGTCTTCCTGCAGGGCTCGCTCCCTGTCCACGCCGTCACCGACGACGAGCTCGACCGGATCCTCGGATCGTTCTACGCCTACGTGGAGCAGTGCTTCCGCCCAGCGCTCCGCATCGGGTTCGCCTCACGGTTCGGCGGCTGACGCCCGCGTCACTTCCATATCTGTTGACACCTTTCCATCCCTTTCGATAGGGTGGGGCTCCCGGCGGAACGGGTGGCATCGAGGGAAGGTGCACCTGCGTCCGGGCTCGTCGGGTTGCAGCCGGTCTCTCCCTCCCCCCAGACCGGCTGCAACCCGTCCTTCTCCCCGCAGCCGCCCACCGGCGGTGCCCTAGCCTGCGGCCATGACGAAGCTCCTGGTGGTCGGCGGCGGGAAGATGGGCGAGGCACTGCTCGGGGGGCTGCTCGCCAGCGGTTGGGCGGCACCCGAGGAGGTGGCGGTGGTCGAGCCGGCCGCCGCCCGCCAGTCGGTGCTGGCCGACCGCTTCCCCGGGATCACGGTCACGGGGTCGCCGGTGGCGGCCGACGGCGCCGTCTTGGCGGTGAAGCCGCCGATGATCACCGACGTGTGCGCCGAGCTGGGCGAGCTGGGGATCCGCCGCCTGCTGTCCATCGCCGCCGGCATCCGCCTCGCCTCGATGGAGGCCGTCGTGCCCGCCGGGACCGCGGTCGTCCGGGCCATGCCCAACACGCCGTCGCTGGTGGGCATGGGCGCGGCCGCCATCGTGGGCGGCGAGGCCGCGGCGGAGGAGGACCTGGTCTGGGCCGAGGAGGTCCTCGGTGCGGTCGGCACCGTCACCCGCGTGACCGAGGCGCAGATCAACATGGTCACCGGCCTGTCGGGGTCGGGTCCGGCCTACGTCTTCCTCATCGCCGAGGCGCTCATCGACGCCGGCGTGCTCGTGGGCCTGCCCCGGGACGTGGCCTCCGACCTGGCCATCCAGACGCTGCGCGGTTCCGCCGAGCTGCTCGCCGCGGGCACGCCGCCGGCCGAGGCCCGGGCGAACGTGACGTCGCCCGGCGGCACCACGGCCGCGGGGCTGCGGGCGCTCGAGGACGGCCGGGTGCGGGCGGCGATCATCGACGCGGTGGTCGCGGCCAAGGACCGCGCCGACGAGATGGGCTAGTTCATCACCACGAGCTGGAGGGTGGCGGCGAGCAGGATCATGCCCAGCAGGACGGCGAGCACGATCGTGGTGGCGGGCCTCATGGCTTCTCCTTGAGGGTGACCGGGGTGATGACGCCGGCACGGGGCGCGTCGTCGCCGATGGCGGCGAGGATGACCTCGTCGCCCGTGCCGATGCGCAGCTCGTCGGCGGCCGACGTGCGGTTGGCGGCGATGGAGACCAAGCCGTACGAGTCGACCACCAGGCCGATCTCGCCGGTGGCGACGTCGGCGTAGGTGTCGTGGCGGACGCCGGTGCGGATGCGGTCGTCGAACCGCAGCTCGACGCGGGGGCCGAACGCCTCGATCTCGTCGGGGTCGACGTTCAGCTGCAGGTTGCCGAACCCGTCGGTCCAGAGGACCTCGGCGACGACGGCGCCGTCCTCGACCCTGGTGATGGGGATCATCCCCGGCATGAGGCCGTTGACGTCGAGCTCTGGGCCCAGCTCCAGCAGGTCGACGCCGTTGCAGAGGTGGGCCGCCGCCGGTCCGAAGATGTCGCGGCCGGCGAAGGTCGGGCCGGGAGCAGGCAGCTGGTAGTCGAGGTTCTCCAGGGCCACGGCCCGGGTGGCGCCGCCGACCATCGACACCGCCGGGGCGAGCAGGCCGTTGTCGGGTCCGACCAGGATCGACGCGCCGCCGCCGACCTCGATGGCCACAGCCCGGCGGCTCGTGGCCACGCCGGGATCGACGACCGCGAGCACGACGCCGGGGGCGAGGTACTGCGCCGACCGGGCGAGGGTGAGCCCGCCGGCCCGCACGTCGTGGGCGGGGACGTGGTGCGAGATGTCGATGACCCGCACCTCGGGGGCGATCTGGCGGATGACCGAGTGGACGACGCCGACGAACTCGTCGGCGGTGCCGTAGTCGGTCAGGAAGGAGATGGTGTCGAAGCGGCCCACAGGCCGTCGACCCTACGGGCTGGCCCCGCGAGCGCCACAGGCGACGGCTCGCTCAGAGCCGGGCCGCCATGCGGTCGCGGGTGAACGAGCGGGCGCCGCGGACGTTCAGCCAGATGGCGACGGCCCACACCACGCAGCCCGCGAGGAACGTCGGCCACAGGCCGGCGAGGAGCAGGGCGGTGGTCTGGGCGACGGCCAGGATCACGAGGGGCAGGACCACGGCGCCGCCCAGCTGCTGGGCCTCCTGGGTGTTGTTCACCCGGACCGACACGCGGACCATCACCCCTAGGCCCACCGCCGCGACGCCGGGCGCGATCCAGAGGATCATCATCGTCCAGAGCTTGGTGGGCATGAACGCCCGCTCCATGGTGGGCCAGGCGGCGAGGTTGGCCGTGATGGTGAACAGGCCGAAGCCGATCCACGACACCGCGACCGACGGCAGGAACCCCACGAGCAGCTTGCCGATGTAGAGGTCCATGGCCCGCACCGGCAGGTGGAGGATCGTCTCGAGCGTCTTGCGCTCCTTCTCCCCGGCGAAGGCGTCGCCGGCCAGCACCGCCGAGACCATCAGCGGCACGATGAGGAACAGCGGCGCCACCAGGTAGCCCAGCACCAGGATCACGACCTGCTCGTTGACGGGGTACCGCGACACCGGGTCGGCCAGGGTGCTCGGCACCATCTCGAGGAAGCGGGTGGGGTCGAGGCCGCCTCCGTTCGCGGCGAGGCCGACCGACGCCGGCAGCAGCACCAGCATCAGCAGGGGCACGAGCAGCATCGGGAGCACGACCGCCTTCGACCGGCGCACCGCCATGAGGTCCCGGCGCATGATCGACCGCACCGCGCCCCAGTCGATGTGCTCGTCGGCGTCCGCCGCACCGGCTCGGCGGGCGCTCACGCCGGCACCCCCGCGGGTGCCTCGGCCGGGTTGCCGGTGGCCCGCGCCTCGATCGCGAAGTACACGTCCTCGAGGTTCGGGTCCCGGGGGTCGACCCCGAACACGGGGGAGCCCTCGGCGACGCAGGTGGCCACCACCGACGGGACGTCGTCGCGCTCGGTCGTGAACACGAGGGCGCCCTGGTCCGTGGCGATGGCCTCGTGGACCTGGGGGAGCGCGGCCAGCGCCGCGATGAGCGGTGGCGCTGCCGGCGCGCCCAGGTCCAGCCGCACCTCGAAGCGGGACCACAGCTCGGCCGCGAGGTCGTCCGGGGTGCCGAACGCGTGGAGGACGCCGTGGAACAAGACGGCCATCCGGTTCGCCAGCTTCCCGGCCTCGCCCAGGAAGTGGGTGCACAGCACGACGGTCCGCCCGTGCTCGGCGGCCAGCGACCCGATCAGGTCGACCACGGCGCGCGTGGCGGCCGGGTCCAGCCCGGAGGTCGGTTCGTCGAGGAAGAGCAGCTCCGGGTCGTGCAGCAGTGCCCGGGCGAGGGCGACCCGCTTGCGCTGGCCGGTCGAGAAGCCCTGCACCTTGACGTCGGCGCGGTGGCCCATCTCGAACTGCTCGAGCAGCGCGCCGCCGCGTGCCCGGGCCTCCCGCTCCGACATGCCGCGCAGCCGGCCGACGAACTCGAGGTTCTCGAGCGCGGTGAACCGCTCGTCGAGGCCGGCGTTCTCGGTGAGCACGCCCGTGTGGCGCCGGAGCTCCTCGCCCTGCCGCCAGGGGTCCAGTCCCAGGACGCGAGCCGTCCCCGAGTCGGGGAGGAGGACGCCGTTCAGCAGGCGCATCGTGGTGGTCTTGCCCGCGCCGTTCGGGCCGAGCAGCGCGAGCACCTCGCCCGGCTCCGCATCGATGGTCAGCGCGTCGAGGGCCCGGCCCGACGGGAACGACCGGGTGAGCGCCTCGCACTCGATCACCCGCTCGGAGGCCCCCATCGCCCTCAGTGTGCCATCGGACGCGCCCGATGCGGATCCGACGCGCGGCCACCGGGTGTGCTCCACTGGTAGGCGGCCGTTCCGGCCCCGAGTGCCACCACCTGAGGTCCCTGTGAATCTCGCCTCGATCATCGATCCGCATCCCGACGACGCCACCGCGCTCATCAGCCGTGGCCGCAGCACGTCCTACGGCGAGCTGCGCGCCCAGGTCGGCGGCCTGCGGGCGGGGCTCATCGGGCTCGGCATCGACCCCGGCGACCGCATCGGCATCGTGTGCGCCAACAACTGGTACTTCGTGGCGTCGTACCTCGCCGTGCTCGGCGCCGGCGCCGTGGCCGTGCCGCTGAACCCGCTCAGCCCGCCCCGCGAGCTCGAGCGGGAGCTGGCCGCCGTGGGCGCCCGGGCGATGCTCGTGGGCCCGTCGGGCCGCTCGAACGCCGACGGCATCGACCGCAGCCGGCTGCCGGTGCTGGAGTTCGTGGTCCACAGCGAGGGCACCAGCACCGAGGGGGCCATCCTCCTCGACGACCTGCTCGCCACGCCGCCCGTCCCCGTGGTCGACCGCGGCCCCGACGACCTCGCCGTGCTGATCTTCACCAGCGGCACCGCTGGCTCGCCGAAGGCCGCCATGCTCTCGCACGGCAACCTGCTGGCGAACCTCGAGCAGACCATCGCGCTGCGGGGCGAGGGCGACGCCACCGACGTGGGCTTCGGCGTGCTGCCGATGTTCCACATCTTCGGGTTGAACGTCGTGCTCGGCACCGCCCTGCGGGTGGGGGCCTCGGTGCTGCTGATCGAGCGCTTCGACCCGATGTCGGCGCTGGAGGCGATCGGGAAGCACGGCGTCACCGTCCTGCCCGGCGCCCCGCAGATGTGGGCGGCCTGGGCAGCCATGCCGGGCCTGCCCGAGGACTCGTTCGCCACCGTCAAGGTCGCCACCTCGGGTGCCGCCCACCTGGACCCGCACGTGGCCGAGACCATCCGGGCCCGCTACGGCCTCGAGGTCGGCGAGGGCTACGGCCTGACCGAGGCCTCGCCCGTGGTCACCGCGTCGATCGGGCTGCCGTGGCGCCCGGGCTCGGTGGGGGCGCCGGTCGACGGGGTCGAGGTCCGCCTGGTCGACGTCGAGGGCGAGGACGTCCTGGTCGGCGATCCCGGCGAGATCTGGGTCAAGGGGCCGAACGTGTTCCAGGGCTACTGGAACGACGCCGAGGCCACCCGGGCGTGCATCGACGAGGACGGCTGGCTGCACACCGGCGACATCGCCATGGTCGACGACGAGGGCTTCCTGTTCCTCGTCGACCGGGCCAAGGACCTCATCATCGTGTCGGGCTTCAACGTCTTCCCGGCTGAGGTCGAAGAGGTGCTGCTGGAGATGGACGGCGTCCGCGAGGTCGCCGTGGTCGGCGTGCCCCACCCCCACACCGGGGAGGCGGTCAAGGCGTTCGTCGTGGTCGAGTCCGGGTACTCGCTCGAGGAGGACGCGGTCATCGAGTTCGCCGCCCAGCGCCTGGCCCGGTACAAGTGCCCGCAGAAGGTGAACTTCGTCGAGGAGCTCCCGCTGAACCTCAGCGGCAAGGTGCTGCGCCGGGCCCTCCGCTAGCCCGAACGGGGGAGCGGCGGCCCCGCCTCGCTCGCTTGTGAACATGCGCACTAGCGTTCCCGGCGCATGTCCGACCGCGCTCGACACATCCCCGAGGCCACCGTCGCCCGGCTGCCGGTGTACCTCCGGAGCCTGGCCGAGCTGGTCGACGAGAAGATCCCGACGGTGTCGTCGGAGCGGCTGGCCGAGATGGCGGGCGTCAACGCCGCCAAGGTGCGCAAGGACCTCAGCTACCTCGGGTCCTACGGCACGCGGGGCGTCGGCTACGACGTCGAGTACCTGCTGTTCCAGATGAGCCGCGAGCTCGGGCTCACCCACGACTGGCCCGTGGCCATCGTCGGCGCCGGCAACCTCGGCAGCGCCCTCGCCAACTACGGCGGCTTCACCCAGCGGGGCTTCCCGGTGGCCGCCCTCTTCGACTCGGACAAGGCCAAGGTCGGCCAGACCATCCACGGCGTCGAGGTCCACCACACCGACGACATCGCCCCGCTGGCGAAGGAGCTGAAGGTCGGCATCGGCGTCATCGCCACGCCGGCGTCCGCCGCCCAGGACGCCGCCGACAAGCTGGTCCAGGCCGGCGTCGGGTCCATCCTGAACTTCGCCCCCACCGTGATCGCCGTGCCCGACGGCGTGTCGCTGCGCAAGGTCGACCTGGCACTGGAGCTGCAGATCCTGAGCTTCTACCAGGAGCACCGCGACCTCGACTCCTGACCGATCTCGGTGCCCATCTCGCGGACCGATCGGTGGGCCCCGTCGGTAGGCTCGGGGCGATGAGCGAGCTCCCCCTGACCGATGCCGGCTCCGTCGCGGACGGGTCCACCGCCGACGGCGACGTCGACCACATCATCGGGGTGTCGTTCGACAAGGTCACCCGGGCCGAAGAGGTCCTGCTGGCGCTCGTCCACCTCCAGCAGGAGGGCGAGATCGCGCTGTCGGACGCGGTGGTCGTCACCAAGGACCTCGAGGGCAAGGTCCGGATCCACCAGACCATCGACCCCACGCCCGGCCGCAGCGCCCTCACCGGGTCGATCTGGGGGATGCTCGTCGGCGCGCTGTTCGGCGGGCCCGTGTTCCTCGCCGCGGCGGCGGTCGGTGCAGGCGGCGGCGCCCTCATGGCCAAGCTCGTCGACCTCGGCCTCGACGACGCCTGGGTGCGCGACGTCGGCCACTGGCTGGACCCCGGCACGTCCGCCCTCCTGATCCTGGTAGCCGCCGACGTGCGGCCCGCCGTGCTGCGCGAGCTGGGCCGGTACGAGGGCGACGTCCTGTACTGCACGTTCCCCGGCGCGGTCCGAGCCGAGCTCGAGCGCGCACTCAGCGACGAGGGCTGACGTGGCGGTCCGCTACCCCGTCATGGTCGACCTGGCCGGGCGCCCGTGCCTGGTCGTCGGCGGGGGCGAGGTCGCCACGCGCAAGGTGCTCGGCCTCCTCGCCGCCGAAGCCCACGTCACCGTCCGGTCGCCGGAGCTGGGCGCGCCGCTCGCCGAGCTGGCCCGGGCCGGGCGCATCCGGTGGGAGGAGCAGGCCTACGGCGGCCTGGGCGTCGCGGCTGACGGACGGCCCTGGAGCCTGGTGCTCGCCGCCACGAGCGACGTCGCGGTGAACGGCCGGGTCGCGTCCGACGCCGCCGCCGTCGGCGCATGGGCCAACGACGCCTCGGATCCCACGGGCGGCGCCGTCGCCGTGCCCGCCAGCTGGCACACCGGACCGGTCACGGTCGCGGTCTCCACCGACGGCGTCCACCCCGGGGCTGCCCGCTGGCTCTGCGACCAGGCGGCCCAGGCCATCACCCCCGAAGCCATCGCTGCGCTGGACCTGATCGACGAGATCCGGCTGGAAGATGTCGCAGGTGGCGGGCTCGGGCGCCGACCGGATTGGCGGCTGGCCGTCGAGTCGGGAACACTTGACCTCATTCGTGAAGGCCAGCTGGCCGAAGCCAAGGAGCGCCTGCAGGCGTGTCTGTCGTCGTCATCGGACTGAACCACCGGACCATGCCGCTCGATCTGTTCGAGCGGATGACCATCGATGGCGCGCGCCTGCCCAAGGCCCTGCACGACCTGAACGAGCGGGAGCACATCGGCGAGGTCGTCGTGCTCTCCACCTGCAACCGCACCGAGGTCTACGCCATCGCCGAGCGGTTCCACGGGGCCTACGCCGACGTGCGGAACTTCCTGTCGGAGCTGGCGTTCGTGCCGCCCGACGAGTTCGCCGACCACCTCTACGTCCACTACGACGCCGAGGCCATCCGCCACCTCTTCTCCGTGGCCGCCGGGCTGGACTCGTCGGTCATCGGCGAGGCCGAGATCCTCGGCCAGGTCCGCGGCGCCTGGGAGCAGGCCGGCCAGGAGGCCACCGCCGGTCCGGTCCTCAACCTGCTCTTCCGCCACGCGCTGGAGACGGGCAAGCGGGCCCGCACCGACACCGACATCGCCCGGGGCACCGCGTCGGTGTCCCACGCCGCCGTCGAGATGGCCGCCGAGCGCCTCGGCGACCTCGAGGGCAAGCGGGTCCTGATCATGGGCGCAGGCGAGATGGCCGAGGGCATGGCCACCGCGCTCCAGGGCGCCGGCGTCGCCGACGTGTTCGTGGCCAACCGCACCTGGCGCAAGGCCCGGGCCCTCGCCGATCGCATCGACGGCCAGGCGGTCCGGCTCTCGGACCTGCCGCTCGCCCTGCTCGAGGTCGACCTGCTGCTCACCTCCACCGGTGCCACCGTGCCGGTCGTCGAGCGCGACGACTTCGCCCCGGTCATGGCCGAGCGGGCCGGGCGCGAGCTGCTCATCGTCGACATCGCCGTCCCCCGCGACGTCGATCCCACCGTCGCCGACCTCGACGGCGTCACGCTGCTCAACATCGACGACCTCCGCCGCTTTGCCCAGGCCGGCATCGAGCGCCGCTCCCACGAGCTGGCCGCGGTCGAGTCGATCATCGACCAGGAGCTCCAGCGGTTCCGCTCGGCGAACTCCGCCCGCTCCGCGGCGCCCGTCATCGCCTCGCTGCGGGGCTGGGCCGACGACGTGCGCACCGCCGAGATCGCCCGGTTCGAGGCCAAGCTCGACGGCCTCGACGAGCGCCAGCGCGAGGCCGTGGAGGCCCTCACGAAGGGCCTCGTCGCCAAGCTGCTGCACCAGCCGACCGTCCAGCTCAAGGACACGGCGGGCTCCACCACGGGTGAGCGCCTCGCCGACGCCACCCGGCAGCTGTTCGACCTCGACGACCGGGCCTAGCTCCCGTCCGTGCCGGTCGTCCGGGCCGCGACGCGCGGCAGCTCCCTCGCCCTCTGGCAGGCCGCCCACGTCGGACGGCTCCTCGGCCAGGCGTTCCCCGGACTCGAGGTCGAGTTCGTGATCGTCGACACCGAGGGCGACCGCCGGCTCGACGTCCCGATCTCCGACTTCGGCGGCAAGGGCGTCTTCGCCAAGGAGGTGCAGACGGCCGTCCTCGACGGGCGGGCCGACTTCGCCGTCCACTCGGCGAAGGACCTGCCCTCCACCACCGTCCCCGGGCTCGCGCTCGCCGCGGTGCCCGAGCGCGGCGACCCTCGCGACGCGCTGGTCGGCGGCCGCCTGGGCGACCTCCCGCTCGGCGCCACCGTCGCCACCGGGTCGATGCGGCGCCGCGTGCAGCTGGCCCAGATCCGCCCCGACCTCGTGTTCACCGAACTGCGCGGCAACATGGCCACCCGCCTGTCGAAGGTGCCCGAAGGCGGCGCCATCGTGGTGGCCGCGGTGGCGCTCCAGCGCCTCCAGCTGGCCGACCAGCTCTCGGAGGTCATCTCGGAGGACGAGGTCGTCCCACAGGTCGGGCAGGGGGCGCTCGGTGTCGAGTGCCGGGCCGACGACGACGTGATCATCGGGATGCTCCAGGCCATCGAGCACGGGCCGTCGCGGCGCCGGGTCGATGCCGAGCGGGCCTTCCTCGTGGAGCTCGGCGGCGACTGCGACCTGCCGGCCGGCGCCCACGCCGTGTTCGTCGACGAACTGGGCGACGTCGCCGACGCCGGGATGCTCCGCCTGTCCGCGTTCCTCGCCACCGACGGCACCGCATCGGCCGAGCTGGTCCGCATGCGCTCCACCGGCGACGACCCCGAAGCGCTGGGCACCCAGGTCGCCAAGGACCTCCGCCGGGCCCTCGGCTGACTGGCCGGACGGACGGCCCTCGTCCGGGCCGTACGATCGCCCCGTGACCGTGTACCTCGTGGGCGCTGGCCCTGGTGATCCTGGGCTGCTCACGGTGCGGGGCGCCGAACTCCTGGCTCAGGCCGACGTCGTCGTCCACGACCGACTCTCGGCCGCGGAGCTGCTGGACCTGGCGCCGGACCACGCCGAGCGCATCGACGTGGGCAAGGCGCCCAAGGCCCACCGCATGACCCAGGACCAGATCACCGCCCTGCTGGTGGAGCGGGGCCTGACCGGCGAGACCGTCGTACGGCTCAAGGGCGGCGACCCCTTCGTGTTCGCCCGCGGCAGCGAGGAGGCGGCCGCGCTGGTCGCCGCCGGGGTGCCCTACGAGGTCGTGCCCGGCATCACCTCGGCCCTCGCCGTCCCCGCCTACGCCGGGATCCCCGTCACCCAGCGGTTCTCGTCGACCTCGTTCACGGTGGTGACCGGTCACGAGGACCCCGCCAGCGGCGACGGCACGGTCGACTGGGACGCCGTCGCCCGGGTCGGCGGCACCATCGTGATCCTCATGGGCGTCGGCCGCTGGCCGCAGATCGCCGCCCGCCTGATCGCCGCCGGCCGGCCGCCCGAGACGCCCGCCGCCGCGGTGCGGTGGGGGACCCGGCCCGAACAGCACGTCACCCGGGCCACGCTGGCGACCCTCGGCGACCACGAGCTGGCGGCACCGTCGGTGATCGTGGTGGGGAGCGTCGCGGCCGAGGACCTCGACTGGTTCACCGGCCGACCGCTCTTCGGCCGCTCGGTCGTGGTCACCCGGGCCCGGGCCCAGGCCTCCGCCCTGAGCAGCGTGCTCCGGGAGCTGGGCGCCGAGGTGGTCGAGGCGCCGATGATCGAGATCGCCGACCCCGACGACGGCGGTGCCGCGCTGGCCGCCGCCGTGGACCGGGCCGCCACCTACGACTGGCTCGTGCTCACGTCGCCCAACGGCGTCGAGCGGACGCTGGCCCACGTGCCCGATGCCCGGGCGCTCGCCGGCGTGCGGATCGCCGCAGTGGGATCGGGCACCGCGGCCGCGCTCGCCCGCCACCGGATCGTCGCCGACCTGGTGCCCGACTCGTTCGTGGGCGAGGGCCTGCTCGCCGCGTTCCCTCCACCGCCGGACGGCGGCGGCCGGGTCCTCATCGCCCGGGCCGCGGTCGCACGTGACGTGGTCCCCGACGGCCTGCGCGCCGCCGGGTGGGACGTCGACGTGGTCGACGCCTACCGCACCCGGCCGGTGCCGGTGGCACCCGAGCTGGCGGCGCGGGTGGCGGCGGCCGACGCGGTCACGTTCGCCTCGTCGTCGAGCGTCACCAACCTCTGCGACGCCGTCGGCGCCGACCAGGTCCCCGGCGTCGTGGTCTCGATCGGCCCGGTCACGTCCGACAGCGTCCGGGCACACGGGCTCACGGTCACCGCCGAGGCGGACCCCCACACCATCGACGGCCTGGTCACCGCACTGGTCGCAACGCTGGGCTGAACCGGGGCGGGTCTCTGCCAGACTCGACCCATGCCCGGCTCGACGCTCGACGACCTGCCCGCATCCGTGGAGGTGGCCCCCGAGGTCGCCGACGCCGTCCGCTCCGGCGGCCCGGTCGTGGCACTGGAGTCGACGATCATCTCCCACGGCCTGCCCCGGCCCACCAACCTCGACGTCGCCCGCCAGATCGAGGCGGCGGTGCGAGACCAGGGCGCGGTGCCGGCCACGATCGCCATCGTCGACGGCGTGGTGCGGGTGGGTCTCGACGATGCCGCCCTCGCCGTGGTCGCCGGTTCCGACGACGTGGTCAAGGCCAGCGTGCGGGACCTGGCGGTGGTCGTCGCCCGCAAGGGCCACGGTGCCACCACGGTCGCCTCCACCGCCGAGCTGGCGGCCCGGGTGGGCATCGAGGTGTTCGCCACGGGCGGCCTCGGCGGCGTCCACCGCGGGGCATCGGACAGCTTCGACGAGTCGGCCGACCTCACCACGCTCGGGTCGACGCCCATCACCGTCGTCTCGGCCGGCGTGAAGTCGATCCTCGACGTGCCGGCCACGCTCGAGCGGCTCGAGACGCTCAACGTCACGGTCGTCGGCTACGGCACCGACCGCTTCCCGGGCTTCTACCTGGCCGACTCCGGCCACGGCGTCCCGCACCGCGTCGACGCGCCCCGAGACGTGGCGGCGATCATGGCGGCCCGGCGGGCGCTCGGGTCCACGGCCGCGCTGCTGGTGGCCAACCCGCTGCCGGTCGAGCGCCAGGTCGACCCGGTGCTGCACGACCGGGTGCTCACCGAGGGCCTCGACGCCGCCTCCGCCGCCGGCGTGCAGGGCAAGGACGTCACGCCGTTCCTCCTGGCCCACTTCCACGAGGCGTCCGGCGGTGAGAGCCTCCGGGCCAACACCGAGATCATCCTCGCCAACGCCGCGCTCGCCGGACGCATCGCCGCGGCGGCCAGCGCGTGAGCCACGTCCTGGTCGTGGGCGACCTCATGGTCGACGTCGTCGTCGCCCACCAGGAGCCCATCGCCATCGGGAGCGACACCCCGGCCCGGGTCCGGCTGGCGGGTGGCGGCTCCGCGGCCAACACCGCCTGCTGGCTGGCCGCGCTCGGCGAAGCCCCGCACCTCATGGCCGCCCGCGGCGACGACGGCTTCGGCGCCATGGCGGCCGCCGAGCTCGATGCCGCAGGCGTGACCTTCGTGGGCCCGGTCCTCGACGACGAGCCCACCGGCACCTGCGTCGTGCTGGTGTCCGCCGACGGCGAGCGCTCGATGCTCCCCGACCGCGGCGCCAACGACCGCCTCCCGATGTCGGCCATCGTCGGCGGCCTCGACCCGATGCCGGACTGGGTGCACCTGTCCGGGTACGCCATCCTCCACGAGGGCTCGCGCAACGCCGGCCGGGCCGCGCTCTCCGCGGGCATCGCCGGTGGCGCCGTCGTGTCCGTCGACGCGGCCAGCACCGCGCCCATCAAGGCGGTGGGGGCCGACGCGTTTCTCAACTGGATCGACGGGGCGTCGATCGTGTTCGCGAACGACCAGGAGGTCGAGGCGCTCGGCGGCGTGCGCGCCGTGCTCGACCACGTCGGCGCGGTGGTGGTGAAGCACGGTGCCGCCGGCGCCACCTGGACCGACGGCTCGGTCACGGTCTCCGCCGAGGGCTTCCCGGTCGACGCCATCGACACCACCGGCGCCGGCGACGCCTTCGCCGCCGGTTGGATCGCCGCCACCCGCCTCGGGGCCGACCCGCAGGCCGCGCTCGCCGACGCCGTGCGCTCGGGTGCCACCGCCGTCACCCACCCGGGCGCCCGTCCGCTCGCGACGTCGTGAGCCGCACCCACCCCGACGCGGTCGTCTTCGACTTCGACGGCACCATCTTCGACAGCGAGACGCCGATCTACCAGGCGTACGCCGCCGCCCTGGCCGAGCTGGGCCACGAGCTTACCATCCCCGGCTGGGCCACCGTCGTCGGCCACGCCGAGGACGAGTCCCACGCCGCCCTCTGCGCCGCGGTGGGAGCCGACCTCGACCGGGACGACCTCGAGGAGCGCTACGCCCGCCAGGACCGCTCGTGGCGCGACACGCTGCCTGCGCTGCCCGGCGTCGAGGCGCTGCTCGACGAGCTCCTCGCCGCCGGCGTCCCGCTCGGCATCGCCTCCAGCTCGCCGGAGTCGTGGGTCGAGACCCACCTCGTGCGGCTCGGCCTGCGAGACCACTTCGCCGTCATCGCCTCCCGGGACCAGGTCGAGGGCCGGGGCAAGCCCGATCCGGCGTCGTACCGCTACGCCACCCGCATGCTGGCCGCCGATCCGGCCCGGACCATCGCCGTCGAGGACTCCAACCCCGGCGTGCGGGCCGCCCTCGCCGCCGGGCTCGTGGTGGTGTCGGTCCCCAGCGAGATCACTCGCCACACCGACCTCTCGGCCGCCCACCACTCGGTCCCGTCGATGGAGCACCTCGACCTCGCCACCCTCACCCAGCTCCTCCCCACCCACCCCTGACCATGCGCCCAGGGCGAGGGGGGCTGCATCTCGTCGCCGGCCCGGGCTGGTCGCTTCTTGTCGTCGTTCTGCACCTATGACGTGCCGTTCGACGACAAGTTCCTGGGGTTGGCGGAACTTGTCGTCGAACGACACCCATGACGAGCTGTTCGACGACAAGAAGCGAGCCGAGCGGGTCCCGGCCCCCGATGCTGCTCGAGCGGGATGGCTCGGGGATGTCGATCCGACGGGTCGGGGTCAGGGGTGCTGGCGCATGGCCCAGGCGGCGGCCTCGGTGCGGGACGAGGCGCCGAGCTTGGCGAGGATGTTCGAGACGTGGACGGCGGCGGTGCGCGGGGAGATGTAGAGGCGCTCGGCGACCTCGGCGTTCGACAGGCCCTCCGCGACCAGGGCGAGCACCTCCTGCTCGCGGGGCGTGAGGCCCTCGGTGCCGGCGGCCGACGGGTCGCTGCGGGTGGCGAAGCGGCGCTGGAGGACGTCGGACGCCTCGCGGCGGCGGCCGGGCCAGCGGACGAGGAGGCGGTGGGCCTCGGCGGCGTGGGATGCGGCCTCGTCGGTGCGGCCCAGCGAGATGAGGGCACGAGCCACGGCGATGTGGTCGGTGGCCCGGTACGGCGCTGGGAGGGGGTACACCTGCTCCTCGGCGTCGGTGACCTCGAGCAGCTGGACGAGGCCCGCCTCGGTGTCGCCCTCGGCCAGGGCGATGTGGCCGAGGAAGCGGGTGCGGGCCACCTCGACCACGGGCGACTCGAAGCCCCAGATGCGGCGGAACGCGGCGGCGAGGGTGCGGGCGTCGGCCGGTGGGAGCGCAGGCTCGCCCACGAGCGTCATCGCCGCGCCGAACGAGTCGGCGTCGAGCCCGTCGACCGCGGCCTTCTCCTGGAGCCAGCGGAGCTGGGTGGCGGCGGCGGGCCGGTCGTCGGCGACCACGGCGAGGGCCAGCTTCACCGCGGCGAGCATCTCCGCCTTCTCCCGGGTGACCTCGCCCAGGCTCGCCAGCACGTGGGCGGCCGCCTCGGTGTCGCCGCTCTCGAGGTGGAGGAGCGCCTGGTTCATGTCGGCCCAGCCCGACAGCCCGGCGGGCCGGGCCTGCTCGAGCTCGTCGTCGCCGAGCATCCAGCGGTCGGCCTCCTCGCGGTCGCCCTCGAACAGGGCCATGTCGAAGCGGCCGTGGATGTACGAGAGCCGCCCCTCGGGCATCCACCCGGCGCGCTCGGCGGCGGCGAGCATCTGGTCGAAGACGGCGACCCGCTCGTCGAAGTCGAGCAGCCCCACCGCCGAGTGGGCGGCGTTGCCCCAGGCCCGTGACGCCATGAAGTCCTCGCCGGCCGCCGACGCCTCCTCGGCCACGGCCATCAGGGACCGGATGGTCGCCAGCGGCTCTCGGCGGCGGTTGATCATGACGCTGCCCTGCTCGACGAGGGCGGCTCGCCGCACGCTGGGCACGTCGTTGCGCTCGGCCGCGGCGACGGCCTGGCCGGACCAGTCGAGCACCGCGTCGAGGTCGTTGGCGAGCATCGCCTGCTGGGCGAGCACGCCCAGCACCTCGGTGCGCTCGACGCCGTCGGGCAGGAGGTCGAGGCTCTCGACGAGCGTGGTGCGGGTCCGTGCCAGGTCCTGGTCCTGGCCGGCCTCCCAGTAGAGGCGGGCCAGCCCCCGGTCGGCGCGGGACCGCAGCTCGAGGTCGTCGGCGGCCACGGCCAGGCCCCGGAGCCGCTCGCCGTGCTCGATGGCGTCGGTGTAGAGGCTGGCGAGCCACGCCGCCCGGGCCGCGGCCGCCCGCAGCTCGACGTCGTCGCAGGCCTCGGTGAGGCCGAGCTCGGCCAGCTGGAGGGCCTGGTAGGTGGACCCGATGGCCAGGTAGCGCTCGGCGCCGCGCCGGGCGAGGTCGACCATCTCGTCGGTGCGGCCGGCGCCCTGGGCGTGGCGCGCCATGGTGGCGAAGCTGTGGCTGTCGGCGGCCACGAGCGCGTCGAGGGCGGCCTGGTGGATGCGCCGGTGCTCGCGGCCGAGGAGCCGCTGCTGGATGGCCTCGCGGGTGAGGTCGTGGCGGAAGCCGAAGACGTCGGGCTCGAGCTCCGCCAGCAGGCCGCGGGCGATCAGGTCCCGCAGGACGGCGATGAGCTCGCCCTCGTCGAGGCCGGTGACCGCGGCGAGCACGTCGAAGGTCACCCGCCGCCCGAGCACCGCAGCGGTCTCGACGACGCGCCGGGCGCCGGCGTCGAGCTCGTCGACCTGGTTGTGCACGGCCTCGGCCAGGTTCCACGGCAGCGGCGCCGAGCCGAGGTCCTCCAGGGCGACGCCGCCCGAGGCGAGCAGCAGCTCCTCCAGGAAGAACGGGTTGCCGCCGCTGCGGGCGGTGAGCGCCTCGACGACGCGGTGCGGCGGGCGGTTGCCGTAGACGGCGGCCAGGAAGGCGCTGACGTCGGACTCGGTGAAGCGCTCGATGCGGAGGTGGACGGCGTGCGGCCGGCGCTCGAGGCGGGGGAGGGCTTCGGTGAGCGGGTGGCGGCGGGTCAGCTCGCTCGGCCGGTAGGTGCCCACGACCGAGCAGGTGGCCGAGGTGGCGGCGACCTGTTCGAACAGGGCGATGCTCTCGGAGTCGGCCCAGTGCAGGTCCTCGAACACGAGCACCGCCGGCTTGGCGTCGACCACGTCGGCCAGCAGGTCCCGGGCGAGCCGGGTGCGGTCGGCGAGGGTGCCGTCCTCGGGGTCGGGCCGGTCCTCCGCGGAGCGCAGGCGGGCCACCCGCTCGTCGCCGGGCCGGCGGCTGCCCAGCGCGTCGAGGAACAGGCCGAAGGGGTGGCCGAGGCCGCCGGGCTCGGCCTGGCCGGCGACGACGACGACCTCCGGGTCGAGCCGCTCGCGGAGCTCGGCGACGAGCCGGGACTTGCCGATGCCGGCCTCGCCGCCGATGAGGACCACGCCCGGTTCGGTGGCTGCCAGCGCGCCGAGGAGCCGGTCGAGCTGCTCGGCTCGACCGACCATCACGGGGCTGAGCCCCCGTCGCCCGACCTGCATGCAGGGAGCGTACCGAGGATCCCCTGCGGCCTCGCCGGCCGTCGGCACGGTCACCATCAGGACCGTGCCGACGGTGTCCGCGGACCGAGCGCCGCCGGGTGCGGCACTAGTAGGGGCGCTGGGTGCGGGTGGTGGCCCGCTGGCTGGGCATGCGGCTCCCGTGGCCGGAGCTGGAGCGGTAGCCGGCCTCGACGAGGTCGGTGCGACGGCCCCAGGAGGTCCGGTCGGGAGTCGGGCGGATCATGCGGATCCGGTTCAGCAGCGTGCGGTTCATCACGATCCTCCTGTCTCGTCCGGGGCCCGGGTGGCCATCGGTTCGTGGGGTTGATCGTGCGCCACTGAAGCAGGTCGCCACATCGGTCGACCTACGTATTTTCGTCGGGACGGGGTACGTAGTCATCGCTCCCGATGCGTACGACCTGCGGATTCGCCGCCTCACCCTGGGCGGTCGGGGGTGCCCGCCCGTAGGCTGAGGCGGTGTTCCCCCAGCGCCGCCTCCGGCGTCTGCGCCGCACGCCTGCACTCCGCAGGATGGTGGCCGAGACGCAGCTCACGCCTGCCGATCTGATCGCGCCCCTGTTCGTGCGCGAGGGCATCAGCGAGCCCCACCCGATCACCTCGCTGCCCGGTGTCGTCCAGCACACGCGGACCTCGCTGGTCGACGAGGCGAAGGAGCTGATCGGCCTCGGGATCCCCTCGGTGGTGCTGTTCGGCGTGCCCGAGCACAAGGACGCCGAGGGCACGGGGGCCAGCGATCCCGACGGCATCGTGCAGCTCGCCATCCGGGACCTCAAGGACGCGTTCGGCGACGAGCTCGTGGTCATCGCCGACCTGTGCCTCGACGAGTACACGGACCACGGCCACTGCGGCCTGCTCACGCCCGACGGCACGGTCGACAACGACGCCACCCTCGACCGCTACGCCGAGGTGGCCGTCGCCCAGGCCGAGGCCGGGGTCGACATCGTGGCGCCGTCCGGGATGATGGACGGCCAGGTCGCCGCCATCCGCGACGCGCTCGACGAGGACGAGTTCCCCGACGTCGCCATCCTCGCCTACGCCGCCAAGTACGCGTCGGCCCTCTACGGCCCGTTCCGCGAGGCGGTCGACGTCGAGATCGCCGGCGGCGGCGACCGCAAGGCGTACCAGCAGGACCCGGCCAACGTCCGGGAGTCCCTCGAGGAGGTGCGGGCCGACGTCCTCGAGGGCGCCGACCTGGTGATGGTCAAGCCCGCGCTCGCGTACCTCGACGTCATCGCCCGGGTGCGGGCCGAGCACGACCTGCCCGTCGCGGCGTACCACGTGTCCGGCGAGTACGCCATGATCAAGGCCGCGGCGGCCAACGGCTGGATCGACGGCCACCTGGTGGCCATGGAGCACCTGACCTCGATCAAGCGGGCCGGTGCCGACCTGATCCTCACCTACCTCGCCCGCGAGGCGGCCGAAGCGCTGGCGGGTGGCCGATGACCTCGAACCAGGAACTGTTCGACCGGGCCCGCCAGGTGATCCCCGGCGGCGTGAACTCGCCGGTCCGGGCGTTCAACTCGGTCGGCGGCACGCCCTACTTCGTGGCCCGCGCCGAGGGCGCCCGGGTCTGGGACGTCGAGGGCACCGAGTACCTCGACCTCGTCCAGTCCTACGGCGCCGTCATCGGCGGCCACGCCCACCCCAAGGTCATCGAGGCCATCCGCGCCGCAGCCGGCGACGGCACCTCCTACGGCGCCCCCACCGAGCGCGAGGTGCTGCTGGCCGAGGAGATCCGCCGCCGGGTCCCGTCGTGCGAGAAGGTCCGCATGGTGTCGAGCGGCACCGAGGCCACGATGACCGCGCTCCGGCTCGCCCGCGGCGCCACGGGCCGCAACCGGGTCGTGAAGTTCGCCGGGAACTACCACGGCCACGGCGACGCCCTGCTGGCCGAGTCCGGTTCGGCGGTCGCCCACCTCGACCCGGCGCACAGCCCCGGCGGCGTGCCCGGCTCGGCCGGCGTCCCGGCGGCCGCGGTCACCGACACGGTCATCGCGCCGTACAACGACGTGCCCGAGCTCGACGACACCATCGCGTGCGTCATCGTCGAGCCGGTCGCCGCCAACATGGGCCTGGTCCAACCGGCTGACGGCTTCCTCGCCGGCCTCCGCGCCGAGTGCGACCGCGTCGGCGCGCTGCTGATCTTCGACGAGGTGATCACCGGCTTCCGCCTCGGCTGGGGCGGCGCCCAGGAGGCCTTCGGCACCACCCCCGACCTCACCTGCTTCGGCAAGGTCATCGGCGGCGGCCTCAACGTGGGCGCCTTCGGTGGGCGGGCCGACCTCATGGACCACCTGGCGCCGATCGGCCCCGTGTACCAGGCCGGCACCCTGTCGGGGAACCCGCTGGCCACGGCGGCCGGGCTCGCGGCCCTCGAGCTCTGCGACCACGACGCCTACCGGTTCCTGATCGGCCAGGCCGAGCGCCTGGCCGCCGGCTTCCAGTCGGCGCTCGACGGAGCCGGGATCCCGGCGGTGGTCGACACGGCCGGTCCCCTCGTCGGCCTCCACCTCGGCCCGAGCGCCCCGCGGAACTACGCCGAGGCCCGCACCACCGACGAGGCCCGGTACGCCGAGCTGTTCCACGCCGTGCTCCAGCGGGGCGTCGCCCTCGCTCCCGGCGCCTACGAGGTCATGTTCCCCGGCCTGGCCCACGACGATGCGGTCGTCGACCGGATCATCGAGGTCGCCGGCGAAGCTGCGGCTGCGGTCGCCGCCCCGTGACCGTCGGGGCCGATCCGAGCGGACTGCCCGACGGGGTCGGCAGCAGCGAGGTGCTCGCTGCCCTGCCCGACAGCGTGATCCTGCTCGACGCCGAGGGGACGGTCACCGGCTTCGGCTCCCTCGGTGGCGACACGTTCGGCTGGAGCCCCGAGGACGTCCTGGGCCACAGCGTGTTCGAGCTGTTCGCCAAGGCCGCCAACCACGACCTGCACGTGAAGGCCCTCACCCACGCGGCCACGAACCCCGGCGTGCACGGGCCCATCGAGGTCACGATGGTCACCCCCGACGGCCGGCTGCGCGAGGCCGAGTTCATGGTGTCGAACGCGCTCGACGTCCCCGGGGTCGGCCACCTCATCGCGATCGGGCGCGACATCACCGACCGCGACAGCCAGTCCGAGGCGTACCGCCAGCGCGACGCGTGGGCGTCGTCGCTGCTGCGGGGTGCGAGCGACCTCATCTTGGTCACCGACCGGGCGGGCACGATCGCCTACGCCAGCCCGTCGGTCGAGCGCATCCTCGACCGGCCGGCCGACGAGCTCACCGGCGTGCTCATCAGCACCCTCGTGCATCCTGACGACCTGCTCGCCGAGGCCGGCGAGGGGGTCCACGTGGACCGCGTCCTCGGCACCGGTCCGGGCCGCCAGCGGGTGCTCCGCCTCCAGGCCGGCGACGGCAGCTGGCGCCGGCTCCAGCTGGAGCGGACCGCCAGCGACGAGATCGGCGACCACCTCATGCTGCTCACCGCGCGTGCCGTGCACGGCGAGCGCGACGCCGCCCACCTCCTGAGCGACCAGACCGTGCTCCTCGAGCGCATCGCCCGCGGTGCGCCCATCGGCGAGTCGCTCCAGGCGGTCGCCGACCTCGCGGGCCGCCGGCTCGGCGAGGGCGAGGTCGTCATCGGCTTCTTCGACGGCGCGTCCTACCGCTCGGAGTCGCCCACCATCGACGACGAGCTGATCGCGGTGCTCGAGCGCACCGGCATCAGCCGGCCGCCGCTCCACGCCACCGTCGACCCCGACGAGCCGATCCGCGGCTCCCTGGGCTGGGACTCGGTGGTGAAGGCGGCGTCGGGCGGCCGCTTCGTCCGGGTCTTCGCCCTGGACCTCACCGGGTCCGACGGCCTGGTCGGCCGGCTGGTCTTCCTCCGCCAGCACGACGAGGACCTCACCTCGGAGGAGCGCGACCTCGTGGCGCTCGCCGTCGACCTCGCCACCATCGCCGTCGACCGCCACCACCTGCAGGCGCGGTTGGCCCACGGTGCGCTGCACGACGAGCTCACCGGCCTGCCCAACCGGCGGTTCCTCCTGGCCCGGCTGCGCGACGCGTTCGCGGCCGACGGCGTCCGAGCCGGCCTGCTGTTCGTCGACCTCGACCGGTTCAAGCTGATCAACGACAGCCTCGGCCACGACGCCGGCGACCAGCTGCTGCAGGAGGTGAGCTACCGGTTCCGGCGGGCCCTGCGCCCCGCCGACCTGGTGGCCCGCGTCGGCGGCGACGAGTTCGTGGTGCTGTGCCCGGACCTCGACGGCGTCGAGGCCGTCGCCGCGCTCGCGGCCCGCCTCACCGACGCGCTCGCCGCCCCCATCGACCTGCCCGGCGGGCGCGTCGTGGTGTCGGCCAGCATCGGCGTCGTCCACACCACCGGCCCCGCCGACCCTGCGGTGCTCCTCCAGGACGCCGACCTGGCGATGTACGACGCCAAGGAGCGGGGCCGCAACCGGACTGCGCTCTTCCACGGCGGGCTGCGCGACCGGGCGCTGGCCCGGCTCGAGGTCGAGAACGCCCTGCGCGACGCCCTCCGCGCCGACGAGATGGTCCTGCACTTCCAGCCGGTCGTGCGGCTGAGCGACCGGCGGATGGTCGGCGTCGAGGCCCTCCTGCGCTGGGAGCGGCCGGGCATCGGGCTGGTGAAGCCCAGTGCGTTCGTGCCGGTGGCCACCGACACCGGGCTCATCCTCCCGCTCGGCCGCTGGGTCATCGAGCAGGCCACCCGCCACGCGGCCCGCTGGCCCTCGCTGGAGGTGGCCGCCAACCTGTCGGCCCGCCAGCTCGCCGACGCCGACCTGGTCGACTTCGTGGCCGACTGCCTGGCCCGCCACCGCGTGCCCCCGGCGCAGCTGTGCCTGGAGGTGACCGAGGCCGACCTCGTCACCGACCCCGATGCCATCGTCGAGCAGCTGCGCCGCTTCAAGGAGCTCGGCGTCCGCCTGGCCATCGACGACTTCGGCACCGGCTTCGCCACCCTCGACTACCTGCGCCGGTTCTCGGCGGCCGACATCTTGAAGGTCGACGCGTCGTTCGTGGCCGGGCTGAGCGATCCGTCGTCGCACGACCTCGCCATCGTCTCCGCCGCCCTCGTGCTGGCCGACAACCTCGGCTTCGACACCGTGGCCGAGGGGGTCGAGACCGAGGCCCAGGGCGAGGTGCTCGAGCGCCTCGGGTGCGAGCTGGCGCAGGGGCACCTGTTCAGCCCGTCGGTCACGGCTGACGCCATCGACGGCCTGCTCGCGCACGGGACCGTGTTCGGCGCCGCCCGGAACGGGTAGCGGGGAGAGCGTTGGTCGCGGGCGGCTCCGACAGCCTGTAGAACCGATGGCACCCCCGCCGACCACGAGGAGCAAGCCGTGAGCAGTGCCGGAATCCGTCAGATCCGCCTCGGAGCGCTCGCGGAACCCGTCGACGAGGTCCTCGCCGAGCTGGCGGCGTCGGACGCCGTGGCCCGGCTCTGGGCCAAGGACCACACCCTGTGGGCCCCCGATCCCACCGAGATCAGCGACCGGCTGGGCTGGCTCGACGTGCCCGACGAGATGGCCGGCGCGGTCGACCTGCTCGACGGGTTCGTGGCCGGCTGCCGGGCCGACGGCCTCACCGACGTCGTGGTGATGGGCATGGGCGGGTCGAGCCTGTTCCCCGAGGTCGTCGCCCGGTCGTTCCCCACCGGCGAGCGGGGCCTGCGGCTCCACGTGCTCGACAGCACCGACCCGGCCGCGGTGGGCCACGTCGCCGCCCACCTCCACCCCGACACCACCTTGTACCTGGCGTCGTCCAAGTCGGGCTCGACGATCGAGACCCGGAGCCACCTCGACTTCTTCTGGGAGCGCGTCGGCCGGGGCGACCGCTTCGCCGTCGTCACCGATCCCGGCTCGGCCCTGGGGAAGCTGGCGCGCGAGCGCGGGTTCCGCCAGGTGTTCGAGAACCGGCCCGACATCGGCGGCCGGTACTCGGCGCTCAGCTACTTCGGTCTGGTGCCCGCCGCCCTGGCCGGCATCGACTGGCTGGGCCTGGTGGCCGCGGCGCAGCGGGTCGAGGCCTCGCTGCGGGACCCGGACCCGGCGGTGAACGTCGGGCTCCGCCTCGGCGCCGCGCTGGCCGCCGGGGTCCGCTCCGGGCGCGACAAGGCCACGCTCGTGATCGATCCCCGGGTGGAGACCTTCGGCCTCTGGCTGGAGCAGCTGCTGGCCGAGTCCACCGGGAAGGCGGGCACCGGCGTCGTGCCGATCGCGGGCGAGGCCCTCGGCCCCGTCGACGTGTACGGCACCGACCGCCTGTTCGTGTCGATCGGCTCGGTCGACCACCGCGTGGGCCTCGACGTCCTCGCCGACGAGGGCAACCCGGTGATCGAGCTCGACCTCGACGACCCGCTCGACCTCGGCGCCCACGTCCTCGTCTGGGAGGTGGCCACGGCCCTGTGCGGCGCGGTGCTGGGCATCAACGCCTTCGACCAGCCCAACGTGGCCGAGGCCAAGGAGGCCACCGCCGAGGTGCTGGCCGACGGCGCCGGCGAGCTGCCCCGGACGACGCTCGCCCAGGTCCTCCTCGACCTGCGGCCGGGCGACTACCTCGCCGTCCAGGCGTACATGGAGCCGGCCGACGACGCCGTGCCCGCCCTCGAGGAGATCCGCCTCGAACTGCGCGACGAGCACAAGGTGGCCACCACGTTCGGGCTCGGCCCGCGCTTCCTCCACTCCACCGGCCAGCTCCACAAGGGCGGCCCGCCCACCGGCGTGTTCCTCCAGGTGGTGGGCGCCGACCCGTCCGACGCCGCCATCCCGGGCCAGTCGTTCACCTTCTCCCAGCTGAAGCACGCCCAGGCCGACGGCGACCTGCTCACGCTCGACCGGCACGGCCTGCGGGCCTGCCGCACCACCTTGGCCGAGCTCACCGACCACGTCGACAAGGGAGATGTGCGATGAAGCTCGGCATGATCGGCCTCGGCAAGATGGGCGGCTTCATGGCCGAGCGCCTGCGCCGTGCCGGGCACGAGATCGTCGGCATGGACCCGGCGAAGCCCGACGCCGACGCCCACTCCCTCGAGGAGCTGATCCCGCTGCTCGCGGCCGACGGCCAGCCCAAGGTGGCGTGGTCGATGGTCCCGGCCGGGAAGATCACCGACTCGGTGATCACCGAGCTGGCCGAGCGGCTCGCGCCCGGCGACCTCGTGATCGACGGGGGCAACTCTAACTTCTTGGACTCGATCCGCCACGGCGACGAGCTGGCCGCCAAGGGCATCGGCTTCATCGACTGCGGCACGTCGGGCGGCGTGTGGGGCCTGGACAACGGCTACGCCCTGATGGTCGGCGGCACCGACGAGTCGGTCGCCCTGGCCCAGCCGCTGTTCGACGCCCTCGCCCCGCCCAGCGGCAAGGGCTTCGCCCACGTGGGTCCGGTCGGCACCGGGCACTACACGAAGATGGTCCACAACGGGATCGAGTACGGGATCATGCAGGCGTACGCCGAGGGCTACGCCATCCTCGAGGCCTCGCCGCTCGGCATCGACGTCGAAGCCGCCATCGGCAGCTGGCAGGAGGGGAGCGTCGTGCGCTCCTGGCTGCTCGACCTCCTGATCAAGGCGCTGCAGGAGACGCCCGACCTCGACGGCATCGCCTCGATCGCCGCCGACTCCGGCGAGGGCCGCTGGACGGTCACCGAGGCGGTCGCCAACGGCGTCGCCGCCCCGGTCATCTCGGCCGCGCTCTTCGCCCGGTTCACCTCGCAGCACCGCGAGGAGGACAAGGCCATGAAGGTCATCTCCGCCTTGCGAAACCAGTTCGGCGGGCACGCCATCGAGCTGGAGACGCCTCGGGGCGAGGAGCACGGCGGGGAGGGCAAGGGATGACCGGCGAGAAGAGCGATGCCCTCGTCCTCTTCGGAGCGACCGGCGACCTGGCGCACAAGAAGATCTTCCCGTCGCTGTACGCGATGGCGGTCGATGGCCTGCTCGACGTGCCGGTCATCGGCGTGGCGTCGTCGGACGGCGACGACGAGTTCCTCCGCGAGAAGGTGCGCGCCTCGCTGGCCGAGCAGGTGACCGACGCCAAGGAGGACGTCGTCGAACAGCTGCTCGAGCACGTGCGCTACGTGTCGGGCGACTACCGCGAGCCGGCGGTGTTCGACGAGCTGGCCAAGGTGCTCGAGCCGTGCCAGCGGCCGCTCTTCTACCTCGCGATCCCGCCCACCCTCTTCGACGACGTGCTCGAGGGCCTGCGCCGCGTCGGCGTGAACGAGGGCGGCCGGGTCGTGGTGGAGAAGCCGTTCGGCCGCGACCGCGCCAGCGCCCAGCAGCTCAACGACTGCGTCCACCGGGCGTTCTCCGAGCCGGACATCTTCCGCATCGACCACTACCTGGGCAAGGAGTCGGTCGAGAACCTGCTGGTGTTCCGGTTCGCCAACTCGCTGCTCGAGCCGGTGTGGAACCGGAACTTCATCTCGAGCGTGCAGATCACCATGGCCGAGGACTTCGGCGTCGGCAGCCGGGGCAAGTTCTACGAGGGCGTCGGCGCGCTGCGCGACGTGCTCCAGAACCACCTGCTCCAGGTCGTCGCCCTGCTCGGCATGGAGCCGCCGGTCGGCGCCGACGCCGACTCGCTGCGCGACGAGAAGGTGAAGCTGCTCCGCCAGGTCCGCACCATCGAGCCCACCGACTACGTGCGCGGCCAGTACCGCAAGTACGTCGACGAGGAGGGGGTCGACGGCGGCTCCGACGTCGAGACCTACGCCGCGGTCCGCTTCGAGATCGACTCGTGGCGCTGGTCGGGCGTGCCGTGGCTCGTCCGCACCGGCAAGGACCTCAAGGTCACCGCCACCGAGGCGGTGGTCACGTTCAACGACCCGCCCCGGCTGCTGTTCACCCCGGCCGACGCGCCCGAGCCGGGCCCGAACTTCCTCCGCTTCCAACTGGGTGCGTCCGACGGCGTGAAGCTCCACCTCCACGCCAAGAAGCCCGGCGAGGACCTGATCCCCGAACCAGTCGACCTCGAGGTCTCGTTCGGCGAGGTGCTGGGCGAGCGCAAGGCCGCGTACCAGCGCCTCCTCGAGGACGCGATGGAGGGCGACGCCCGCCGCTTCGGCCGGGCCGACTCGCTCGACGAGCAGTGGCGCATCGTCGAGCGGATCCTCGACCACCACGAGCCCGTGCACCTCTACCAGCCGGGGACGATGGGCCCGGGCGAAGCCGACCGGCTGGCCGCCGACATCGGCGGCTGGGTCGACCCCGACCCCACCTGACGGGCCGTTCGCGCGGCGGGTCGGCCGTTCGCGCTGCGTTCGCGCCGGCGATGGTCCACTCGGGCCATGTCGAACCCGCAGCGCGTGCGCCGCTCGCCCCTCGTCGGCCTCGTCCTGGCGGTCCTGGTGGGCGCGCTGGTCCTGATCGGCCCCGGCTCGACGCCGGGCGCCGACGCCCTGCCCACCTGCGACCCCGACGGCAGCTCGACGGGGCTCTGCGTCAACGGCCCCACCGACGACCCCGATGACTGGGAGCAGTACCTCGCGCCCGGTGCGTTCACCGCACCGCAGGTCGACGCCTACAACTACGCCCGCGAGCACCAGTACCGCTACACGCCGGACTTCCGCTACCCGGTGTGCCCGTCGACGAAGACCTACGACCTCTACGGCGACGACAGCCCGCCACCGGTGAGCGAGATGCCGTGCAGCAGCCCGGCGCTCGTCCGCTCGTACACGGAGGCGTGGGTGAGCCCCTGGGAGTACTTCAACGGGCTGGCGCGCGACTGCGTCAGCAACTGCCTGCTGTCCCTCACGCCGATGCGCGGCGTGCTCGACCAGGCCCCGGCCGTCACCACCGCCACGTGGAACGAGTGGACGCGGAAGACGAACGAGCGAGGCGTCGAGTACACCGACTGGAAGCGCATCATGCGCGACAGCGAGGTGACGCTCCCGGCTGCGGCGCCGTCGACCCCGCCGATCCCCGTCCTCGACATCACCCCCACCGGCAACCAGGACGAGTTCCGGGTCACGGCCGAGCGGTCGCGCTCGACCACCGAGCACGCGCTGCTGGTCACGACCACCTACGAGTTCTCCGACGGCACCACGATCGCCCGCCAGCTCCCCGACGCCGTGACCCACAAGTTCACCACCCCCGGCCCGTGGACGGTGAAGGTCACGGTCATGGACGCCCGCCTCACGACGGCCACCCTGACCAAGCCGGTGGCCGACCACCTGAGCGTGGTCGGCGTGCTCCTCGGGGAGGCGTCACCCGAGCCGGACAGCACCACCTCGCTGGTGGTGGCGGTGCGCAACGACGGGATCGGCCCGGTCACGAACGTGCGCCCGCTGTTCGCCGCCGACCCCGCCGAGCGGGTGGCGGTCACCAGCGGGCCGACGCCGGCGAGCGCCGACCTGGCGCTGGGGGAGACCCAGGAGTTCCGCTACCAGGTGAAGACCGGCTCGCGCGGCAAGGTCCTGCTCACCGGCGACGCCACCGGCACCGGTTCGAAGGGCCCGGTCGACGTCACCGCCAAGGAGATCGAGTACGAGATCGGCGTGGCCGACCTCCAGGTGACGCTCGAGGCGCCCGAGCGCGTCGCGCTGAAGCGGGACGAGGCGGGCGAGCTGATCCCGAAGGACGTCGACCTGGAGGTGCACCTGAAGAACCTGACGTCGGGCACGATCCGCGACATCGAGCTCCGCGGCACCGACCCGGTGCAGCTCCCCGACGACGGCGTCGCCGGCCTCCCGTTCGAGCCGCGGGCCACGGACCCGCCGGCCGCGCGCACGGTCGCCCAGCTCGGGCCGGACGCCGAGACGACGCTGACCCTCCCGTACCGGGCCGTGCTCGCCGGTGGCGTGGACTGGCTGCTGCGGGTCGACGCCAAGGTCGGCCAGGCGCCCGACCAGACCGAGATCGTGCGGACCGCCGAAGGCCGCTCGGAGGTGGGCGACGAGGGCGTGATCCGGGTGAAGCTGCGCCCGCAGACCACGCCGGTGCGAGCCGGTGACGACTGGGTCCTCTACGGCACGGTCGAGAACATCACCAACGACGCGGACGTCCAGCTCGACTGGGTCCGCACGAAGCTGTTCGGCAACGCCGCCGGCGCCTGGGTCGTCGACGTCGACGACCCGCCCGCGATCGGTGCCACCCGGCCCGACGAGCTCGGGGCGGGAGAGTCGTGGGCGTTCAAGGCGGTCGTCCACACCGCCGTCGGCATGGACTCGCTCTCGGCCATCGAGCTCGACCCGCGCGGCAAGGTCCGGCGCGCCGGCGATGACCCCGTCGACCTGGAGCCCACGGACATCGTCTACGAGGGGCCTAAGCGCATCGCCGCCCAGATGATCACGCCGACGTTCGACCCCAGCGAGCAGATGGACTGGCAGTCGGTCGTCGGCAACTTCGAGTACAGCGCGCTCACCACCCTGTGGGAGGGCCTGGTCGGCCTGAAGGAGCTGCCCCGGCTGATCGGTGACGTGTCCGCCAACGCCCTGGCGATCTACGGCACCGCGCAGCGGCTCGACTACCTGACCACGCAGTACCAGTTCCTCCCGGAGGAGGCCCGCGACGAGTGGATCGACGAGACCTACCGCTCGCTGGAGGCCCAGTACGGCGCGGGCGACCAGGTGCTCGAGGGGCTCAAGGGCCAGATCGCCACCTGGTTCAGCGACCTCCGCTTCGCCATCGACACCGGTGACCTCAACCAGCTGGCCCGGGTGGGCGGCTCCACCGCCGCCAACGTGTTCGACAGCGAGATCTTCGCCGTGTTCACCAAGATCATCCGCCCGAAGTGGGGGAAGTTCCTGGTGACCAAGTCCGACGAGCTGGAGCAGGCGGCGAAGGCCGGCGCCATCAGCGACGCCTCCGTGGCCCTCGCCCGGATGGAGGACGCGGCCACGCCCGCGCTCGCCGAGGTCGCCGCCGACGACCTGCGCAAGAGCCTCGTGTCCGGGACGCCCGTGACCGCGGCCTCGGCGAAGATGTGGGGCGTCTCGCAGCAGACCCACGACTTCCTCTCCCGCCTCGCGAAGCAGCGCGGCTACCTCATCACCCTGCGGGCCCGGGGCATCGGCGCCCTCGAGAAGCTCCAGCAGGGCTTCCTGCCGAAGATGGAGCTGATCAAGCTCAAGAACGTCGACCCCATCGACACGCAGTACCTGGGCTACATCGCCGATGACCTGAACACCGTCGTGCTGAAGAAGCCGCCCGTGCTCGACGTGAAGGACGTCCAGGGCTGGGTGGCCGCCAACGTCGCCGACCCGGCAGCCCGCGCCGGCGTGGCCGAGCGGCTCACGACCCGGGTCGAGGAGTGGGCCAAGGTCCAGCAGGGCAAGCCCGGCTACGAGTACCTCAAGTACGCCAGCCAGGAGTACATGCCCGTGCCGTTCAACGTGGCCGAGAACCTGGCGCTGCCGTTCAACAAGGCGTGGAACAAGCGGGCCATCGGCTTCTTGAAGGGCATCCAGGACAAGCTCGCCGGCAAGGCCAGGTTCGAGCTCGCCGAGGTCGCCGGCCAACCGGGGTACTACCGGTTGAAGGTGAACGGCCGAGGCATCACGGGCGACATCGACTTCATGGACTTCCGCAAGGCGAACGGCGAGCCGCTGAGCGACCTCGAGCGCCTGCGCCTGTACCGGGACCTCGCCGACGGCACCCGTGGCGGCATCGTCCAGCTCCAGCACCCCGAGACGATCAGCTGGTTCCTCGACAGCGCCCAGTGGTTCAAGGCCAAGAAGAAGTACATCGAGGAGTTCACCGGTCCTCGGTCCGACACCCTCCTCCAGTACTCGCCGGAGGCCGGGGGCTCGGCCCGGGCCGTCCGCTACGACCCGGCCCGCTCGACGATCGAGGTGGAGGGCGGCGGCAACATCTGGCACTACGAAGGCGGGTTCTCGTCGCCGGCCCGCTTCCGGGTCGGCGTGAGCGACCTCTCGTTCATCGGCTCCATCTCGAGCACGATCGGCGGCTACCTGGAGGACCTGTGGGGTCCGCCGAGCACCTGGCTGGTCGATCCCGGCCAGCCCGGCACCGGCGGTCGGCAGCTCCAGGCGCGCGACGCCCGGTTCGCCGACGACCCCACCGACACCCGGGTCCCGGTGGCCTACGCCTTCTCGACCGGCCCCGGTTCGGTGGTGGCCCGAGCCGGCTGGGACCACCTGGAGTACTGGAGCCAGGCGAACGGCTGGACCGCAGCGCCCGACGATCCGTCGGCGGTGCTCCCGCTCATGCCCCAGTCGGCGACGGCATCGGCCGCAGCGAAGGGGACGTCGACGCTGGCGATCCTCGCCCCCGACGTCGCCACCGTCGGCACGGCGACGCCCGCCGCGTGGTTCGCCGCCGGCCAGCAGGTGGTGGTGAACCCGGGCGGCGCCACCGAGGAGGTCCGCACCCTCGCGGGCGTGGGCCCGCTGCGGTTCACCCAGCCCCTCACCCACGCCCACGCCTCGGGCGAGGTCGTGTCGGTCATCGCCGCCGCCCCGCCGGTGGCCCCCACCACGCCGACGACGCCCACCACGCCGACCACGCCGACGACGCCCACCACCCCGACGACCCCGACGACCGTCTCCCCGACGGCGGGTCCGACGGCGGGCGCGACCACGGCACCGTCGGGATCCACGGGCAGCGACGGGACGACGGCCACCGGGGCGCTGCCCCGCACCGGCAGCGACGCGGGCGTGCTCGCACCCCTGGGGATCGCCCTGGTGGGCTTCGGTGCCGTGGTCCTCGGCCTGCGTCGCCGGGCGAGGTCCGCTGCCGCCGCGTCCTGACCGCCTGGTGTGGGAGCATCCTGCGATGGGCGGGCGGCGCACCACCAGCGGGATCGGCGTGCTGGCGGTGGCGCTCGTGGCCGCGGCGTCGGCGGTGGTCGTCGCCGCCCCGCGGGCCGGGGCCTGCAGCAGGGCGGCGATGGACGTCGACTTCGACGGGACCGTCCGGGCCATCGACGGCGGCGGGGTGACCTACCGCGTCGACGAGGTGCGCGAGGCGGGCCGAGCCGAACCGGGCGGTGCGCCGCTGGTGCCGGCCGCCGGCCGGAGCGTGACCGTGACCTACGAGGAGCCGCCCGACGAGCTCCAGGTGGGCGAGGCCTACCGCGTGGTCGGTTGGTCGCCGCTCGACGGCCCGCACTCCCAGATCGCCTACGACTTCGACGGCGACTGCGGGACCGGTGCGGGCACGACGCGCCTCGACGGCAGCCTGCTGGGCGACGACGGGCGCGGGTGGGTCGTCCCAGCGGTCGTGGTGGCCGTGGCCCTCGGCGCCCTGGCGGTGGTCGCGTTCGCGTCCGACCGCCGTTGGCACCGTCGGCAGGCCGAGGTCCGAGCGTCCTAGGGGAGGGGCTCGGGGACCCGCTTCACGACGGCGGCCGCCATGGCGTAGGCCGCCTCGGCCGGGCCGATCTCGTCGGGCTGCAGCAGGTTGGCCATGATCCGCAGCACCCAGTCCATCAGGCTGCGGGACCGCATGCCGACCCGGGTGAGCTCCCGCATGAGCGCGGGCTGCCCGATGACCTGGGCGAAGAGGCGGGCGACCTTGAAGTAGAGGCCGTACTCGGCCTCGAGCCACTTCGGGTACTGCTGGAGGGCCATGCCGTCGCCGGTGCTGATGGCCTCGGCCAGGTACTCGGCGACCTGGCGGCCGGTCTCGTAGGCGTAGTCGATGCCCTCGCCGTTGAACGGGTTCACCGAGCCGCCGGCGTCGCCGACGACCGCCCACGTGGGGCCGACCTTCGGGTTCACCGAGCCGGCCATCGGGATGCGGCCGCCGGTGGGGGCGCACACCGGGTTCTCGGGGTCGATCTTCCAGTAGTCGGGGGCGGTGGCCGCCCACTCCCGCATGAGGTGCGACGTGTTGACGTCGCGCCAGTCCCGGAACGTGGAGAGCAGGCCGATGCCGACGTTGATGGTCCCGTCGCCCACCGGGAAGATCCAGCCGTAGCCCGGCATCGAGTTGCCGTTGCGGTCCCGGACGTCGAGGCAGCTCTCGATCCAGGGCTCGTCGTGGAGCGGGCTCTCGTAGTACGTGCGGATCGCCATGCCGAGCGGGTAGCTGCGGTTGCGGGCCGTGCCGAGCGCCCGGCCGAACCGGGAGTTCGCCCCATCGGCGATGACGATGTAGCGGGCCCGGATCTCACGGGTCTCGCCCGACGCCTTGTCCTTGACCACGGCGCCGGTGACCAGCCCGCCCTCGACGAGCGGTGCCACCGCCTCGGTGCCCTGGTGCGTCTCGGCCCCCGCCTCGGTGGCGTGGTCGAACACGATCTGGTCGAGGTTGCGCCGCTTCACCACGAACCCGTGGTCCGGGTAGACGGGGTGGTCGGGCCAGTTCAGCTCGAGGGTGACCCCGTGGGCCACGGCCCGGAGGCCGGTGTAGCGGTGGTACTCCTCGAGCGCCGAGTACAGCCCCATGTCGGTGAGCTGCTTGACGGCCCGGGGCGTGAGCCCGTCGCCGCACGTCTTGTCGCGCGGGAACGTCTTGCGCTCGACGCACACGACGCGGACGCCGGCCTTGGCCAGCCAGTAGGACGTCGCCGCACCGGCCGGCCCACCGCCCACGACGAGCACATCGGCACGGTCAGCGGAAGAGGCAGCCATGGCGTGAGTGTACGGAGCCTCGTGCCGGGGGAGCCCGGCCGGCGGGCTCAGTTCGACTCGGCCCCGTCGAGCGTCTTGACGGCGTCGGGGTTGTTCGGCTCGAGGGCGGCGACGGCCTCCACCAGGGCGGCCATGGCCTCGGGGTCCTCGCGGAACAGCTCCGAGTTGAAGTTCGGGTCGTCGGCGGGGTCGCCGCCGTCGATCTCCTCACGGATGTAGATGACCACCGCGGCCATCTCCTCGGGGGTGAGGGTGTCGAACGCGCCCATCTGGCCGGTGATGGCGTTGACGTCGCGGAGCGTCGCATCGCCGTAGGTGCCGTCGGGGCGGACGCCCTCGACGCTGCCGAAGTGCTCCCAGTAGACCTGCGCCAGCGGGTCGTCGAAGGTGGCGAGGACGTGGCCGTCGTTCAGCTGCTGGCCGGTGCCGCCGGAGGCGACGCCCGCACCGCTGGGGAGGTGGCAGCCGGCGCAGTTGGCGGTGTACACCTCCTTGCCGATCACGAACGGGTCGGTCTCGCCGGCGGGCGGCGGCTGCACGGAGAAGACGTAGATGATCCCCCACAGCGGGAGGATGGCCAGGACCGAGGCCGCCCAGTAGGGGAGGCGCTTGCGGGCCTTGGCCGCAGCGACCACGGGGATGTCGACGACCGGGGCCGGCTCGGCCTCGTCGAGCGTGGGCAGCGGGGCCGGGGCGGCCTTCGGCTTCTCGACGGCGGCACCCGCAGCGGCGGGGGCGGCGTCAGCGGCGGGAGCGTCTGCAGCGGCCGGCGCGTCGCCCTCGGGGGCGTCCTTGCCCTCCTTGGCGGCGCGGGCAGCGGCCGCCTTCTTCAGCAGGTGCTCGGGGATCTCGGTCAACGCATTCCTCCGCAGGCGGATGGGCACCTGGCGACGACACGTCCGACAGGTGAGACGCGGCCACTCTAGGCCTGGCCCCACTGGCGGGGCCAAGCCGCCGAACGGGTCGTCGGAGGAGCCTGCGAGGTGGTCCGCCCACCCTGCTCCCGCTCCTCGCAGACCGGCTGCTGGGAGGGTTCGCCGGGCGCTCCTGAGGGCATGGGAACGCCTGTGGAACCGGCCCGGCTCGGAATGTGTGGTCCCAGAGGTCGCGTGCTAGACCAAGAAACCGAACCGGGCTGGATGCGTAGCTTCGGTTGGTCCATCGGATTGTGATCCAATTCACGAGGAGGAGCGTCACAGTGATCGGTGCAGAATCAATCCTGTCGCAGCTCGGGTCCATCGTGACCAACGCCCTGAAGGGCTTCGCCAACGTCGCGTTCACGGGCTCGCTGATCGTGATGTTCCTGCTCGCCGGGATCGTCGTCCTCTACTCGAAGCGCCGGCCGCGCGACGCCTACCTCTCCTGGGGCGAGGCCATGGCCTCCTCGGTGTTCTGCACCTTCGGCCTCTTCTGGGCCTTCGGCGTGGTGCCGCACCAGTGGCTCATCTACTCCGGGTCGGAGCTCGCCATGCGGTCCGACGCCATCCTCGCCGGCCCCGGGTCCACGGGGCTCATGGAGTGGTCGCCGATCGTCATCTCCAAGCAGACGCTGGCCGACCTCATCGCCGTCAACCTCTACGGCATCGCCTTCGTCCTGACGGTCATCCTCTGGGCGGTCTGGCAGAACCGGGGCCAGAAGAAGACCGACGAGGTCGAGAAGTCGAACTACGGCCGTCCCCTGGTGAAGGCCTGACCCATGGCCAAGACCGACGCCAACCCCCCGATGCCGGAGTTCCGCACCGACTACGCCCTCGTGCAGGTCGATGCGGACTACCTGGCCAAGGCGGTCAAGCCCAAGCAGTTCATCCACATCGACCAGTCCGAGTGCATCATGTGCGAGGGCTGCGTCGACATCTGCCCGTGGAAGTGCATCCACATGGTGCAGCCGGAGTCCATCGCCGAGGCGCAGGGCACCGAGCTCCCGGGCATCGATCCCAGCGACAACGTGGTGTTCCTGATCGACGACGACGTGTGCACCCGGTGCGCCCTCTGCGTCGACCGCTGCCCCACGGGCGTCATCATCCTCGGGAAGGTCGGTGATCCCGCCGCCAACGGCGACGGCCACCAGCGCACCAACACCCACGGCTACGGCTACGGGATGCGTCTCGGATGATCACCCTTCCCTCCACCGGCCCAGAGAATCGGGAGCAGTAGTCCGATGGCCAAGACCATGCAGAACAAGGGCCCCTCGAAGGTCTCCGAGCTGATCGACAAGACCCAGTCGAGCCAGGCCTGGAACTCGATCTTCCGCCCGGGCTCGATCTTCCGGAAGGGCTACACCGACAGCCCCCGGAACCGGTCCTACGTGATCATGAACTCGGTGCTGTACCACCTGCACCCGGTGAAGGTGAAGCGCCACGCCGTGAAGGTGAGCTACACGCTCTGCCTCGGCGGCCTGTCCTTCTTCCTGTTCATCCTGCTCACGGTGACCGGCATCTTCCTGATGTTCTTCTACCGGCCCACCGCGGCGCAGGCGTGGAACGACATCTACCACCTGCAGACCTCGGTGACCTTCGGCTTGCTGGTGCGCAACATGCACCGCTGGTCGGCGCACCTCATGGTGCTGTCGGTGTTCCTGCACATGGCGCGCGTCTTCTACCACGGCGCCTACAAGCCGCCCCGCGAGTTCAACTGGGTCATCGGCGTGGTCCTGCTGCTCCTGACCCTGCTGCTGTCCTTCACCGGCTACCTGCTGCCGTGGGACCAGCTCGCCCTCTGGGCCGTGACCGTGGGTACGAACATGATGGGCTACACACCGGTCTTCGGTAACCAAGTGAGGTTCGTCCTCCTCGGCGGATCCGAGATCGGCACCGACACGCTGCTGCGCTGGTACGTGCTGCACGTGCTGATGCTCCCGTTCGTCATCGTGATCTTCATGGCCATCCACTTCTGGCGTGTCCGCAAGGACGGCGGCATCAGTGGTCCGCTCTAGGTCGAGGAGGACGTCATGACCGAGATCCCCGAGCACCTCCGCAAGCGGGCCGAAGAGGCCCGCCAGAAGGCCGCTGCCGCGAAGGCCGAAGAAGCAGCCCCGGCTGCTGGAGCCGACGCGCCGGCATCCGAGGCCGAGAGCAAGATCCCCGCGCACCTGCTCGAGCGGGCCAAGGCGGCTCGTTCCAAGGCCGCCGGTGGCGACGCCGCCGCGGCCGGTGGCAGCGAGGTCACCCCGGCAGCCGGGGGCGGCACCGCCGTCGCCACGGCCGCCCCGCCGGTGGCCGCCGGTCCCGGTGGCCACACCCAGCGCCTGCTCACCGTCGTCAAGTCGGGTTCGATCCAGGACGTGAAGGCCGCCCCGCAGGACAAGGTCCACGTGTGGCCCCACCTCCTGTCGGTCGAGTTCGTCGCCGCCCTCGCCTGCACGGCGTTCGTGTTCATCTTCTCGGTGTTCGTGAACGCCCCGCTGCTCGAGCTGGCCGACATCAACAAGACCCCGAACCCGTCGAAGGCCCCGTGGTACTTCCTCGGACTCCAGGAGCTCCTCGCCCTGTTCCACCCGATGGTGGCCGGCGTGCTCCTCCCGGGCATCGGCCTCGGTGGCCTGATGATCGCCCCCTACATCGACAAGAACCCCTCGGCGAAGCCCGAGGACCGCAAGTTCGCAGTGGCACTTTTCACGATCTTTCTCATGTCGTGCGCAGTGTTGACCATGATCGGCTCGTTCTTCCGCGGCCCCGGGCAGCTCTTCGTCTTCCCGTGGACCGCCGGCCTCTTCTTCGAGCTGTGAGGAAGGAATCCTGATGAACCCCCTCGTCATCGTCATCCCCGTGCTCCTGGTGGCTGGCGCCTTCGTGGTCTTCAGCGCCCTGCGCCGGAAGGATGAAGCCGAAGTCAGCGGCGGCTACGTCTCACGGGAGACCCGCAAGCGCGACCGCGTGTCGCGCAAGTCGCAGACGCCCGCGCTCCAGGAAGGCAGCTCCGGCAAGGAGGTCGAGCGCGCCGCGCAGCTCGCCCGCAAGGGCGGGGACCTCGTCCCCGTGTCCGAGCCCGCGCCGCCCGCCCCGTTCGTCGCCCCCGACGACGACGAGATCGGCGTCTACCGCCGGCAGTTCCTCAACCGCTCGATCGTCGGCGGCTTCATCCTGGGCCTCAGCGGCTTCGGTGCCGCCGTGCTCGCCTACCTCTGGCCCCAGACCAGCGGCGGCTTCGGGTCGAAGATCAACGTCGGCAAGCTGGCCGACGTCCAGAAGGCCATCACCAACGGCAACGGCTTCGCCTACTACCCGGAGGGCCGCATGTGGATCACGGCCTACCCGTCGAGCGCGCTCGACAAGGCCAACGCCACCTACAGCCCCGCCGAGCTCGCCGGCATGAAGGAGGGCGTCATCGCCCTCTACCAGAAGTGCGTGCACCTCGGCTGCCGCGTGCCGGCGTGCCTCACCTCGCAGTGGTTCGAGTGCGGCTGCCACGGCTCGCAGTACAACCAGGTCGGTGAGCAGAAGGGCGGCCCGGCCCCCCGAGGCCTCGACCGCTTCGCCATGGCCGTGAGCGGTGGGTCGCTCACCGTCGACACCGGCGCCATCATCCAGGGCCCGCCGCTCGGGACCAACACCACCGGCCAAGAGGCCGAGGGCCCCCACTGCGTGTCTGGAGGAGGGCACTGATGTTCGCCGAGGTCGCAACCCAAACCTCCATCGGCCTGCTCCTGCTGCTGCTGGCCGTGATCATCGGCGTGGTCTACGCCTTCGTCACGATCCGCCAGTCGAAGCCCGAGGTGGGCTCCGAGATCGAGCTCGCCCCGAACCGCAAGCCGTACTACGACGACGAGGAGCTCGAGGGCCGCAAGCTCGACCGCACCCTGTCGTTCGGCCTGCTCGGCCTGTTCGTCATCGGCATCGGCCTGCCGCTCTACTGGCTCCAGGAGCCGGGGCGCCAGGACGGCGCCAAGGAGCGCATCGCCGACGAGTTCGTCAGCCGCGGCGCCGCCATGTTCGACACCACCGAGAACGGTGGCTACAACTGCGCCTTCTGCCACGGCAAGGAGGGCGTCGGCGGTGCCACGCCGTACACCCTCACCGACTCGCAGGGCCGCTTCATCAAGACGGTCACCTGGCAGGGCCCGGCGCTCAACACCGTGCTGATGCGCTACAGCCGTGACGAGGTCCGCTACATCCTCACCTACGGCCGGCCGTTCTCGCCGATGCCCCCGTGGGGCACCAAGGGCGGTGGCCCCCTCACCGACCAGAAGCTCCAGGAGCTCATCGACTACATGGCCACCTTCCAGCTGACGCCCGAAGAGGCGCAGAAGGAGGTCACCGACCAGCTCGCGGTGATGATGGAGAAGCGCGATGCGACCTGCGTCGCCGCCAAGGTCGACGAGGCCAAGTCCGGCCTGAGCGACGAGGAGCTGTCGTCGTTCGACGAGACCAAGGTCGACACCGCCGACTGCCCGCCCATGTACAAGTCCGAGGGCGAGGCCCTCTTCAACATGGGCTACGACGACGGCTTCGCCGGCGGCGCCTACTCGTGCGGCCGCTGCCACACGAAGGGCTGGTCGTACGGCGAGAAGCAGGCCGACGGCAACGGCGCCTTCGGCCCGTCGCTGAGCAACGTCCTCAACGTCTTCCCCGGTGCCACCCTCGGCCCGAAGGACCAGACCGACTTCATCTGCAACGGTTCCGAGCAGGGCGTGCGCTACGGCACCACCGGCCAGGGAACCGGCCGCATGCCCGGCTTCTGCATCACGCCGGGCTACAAGGTGAACGCCGAGAACGGCGAGGTCGGCATCGAGCCGTTCGACAGCGGCACAGCGGAAGAAGGCGCGATGTTCACGCAGGAACAGGTGCGCAAGGTCGTGGAGTACGAACGGAGCCTCGCACGTGACTAGCCTGCTCGCCGCCCTCTCGTGGGACCCTGGGTTCCGGGGGATCCTGACCGTCGCCGTCGCGGTGGCCATCCTGTGCGGGTCGGTCTTCATCATCCTGGCGACCAACAACGGCGCCCGCCTCGGCTTCCTCCTGGCGCTCACCGGCTTCTGCGGCTGGATGTTCGTCATGGGCATCATCTGGTCGATGTACGGCATCGGCTGGAAGGGCTCGGCCCCGACCTGGAAGGTCGTCGACGTGGTCCGCAGCGAACCGGGCAGTGGGGAGGTCGTGTCCTCCTTGGAACAAGCCGATTCCCTACCGCTCCCCGACGAGCTGCCGGACCCGGTCGCGCTGCGCGACGCCAGCGAGGTGTTCTCCGAGAACTACCCCCCGACCCAGCGCGATCCGAAGATCGGCGACCTGGTCTCCGTGCAGGATCCCGAGGGCGAGGCGCTCCTCGAGAAGCTGAACGAGCAGGTCGCCCCCTGGCGCATCCTGCAGACGTCGAACAAGTACACGGGTGAGACCCAGGCGTTCGTGGCCACGGCCCTCGGGCCCGAAGGCCAGAACATGTTCGCCTCGGCCAGCGACTACATCGTCTTGGACTCGTTCCTGATCGGCGGCAAGACCGCCCGCACGGACGACAGCATCATCGGCCGGGTGAAGTGGAAGCTCGGTTCCATCGTGAACCAGAGCCCGCCGGACCTCTACGCCGCCATCCAGCTACAGGCCGTGATCCCGCAGGAGACCAAGCCCGGCCAGGCCCCGCCCACGCCGGTGGCCGACCCCGAGGCCGATGTCGTGACCGTCATCCTCAAGCGCATCCAGGGCCACCACCTGCGCCGCAACGCCATCGGCATGACCATCGTGATGGGCGCCGTCACCGGCGTGCTCTGCTCGATGCTGCACCGCCGCGACAAGCTCGCCCAGGTGCAGCGGGCCCAGACGGCGGGAGCCGCCTGACCATGGGCCAGTACCTGCCCATTGTCGTGATGGCCGTCCTGGGCATCGGCTTCGCGGCCAGCAGCCTGATCATGTCGCGGCTGGTCAGCCCGAAGCGGCCCTCGGCGGCCAAGTCGGCGCCGTACGAGTGCGGCATCGTGCCGCGGCAGGAACCGCCGGAGCGCTTCCCGGTGCGCTTCTACCTGGTGGCGATGATCTTCGTGATCGTCGACATCGAGATCATCTTCCTGTACCCGTACGTGGTCATACACCGCGAGCTGGGCATCTTCGGCCTGCTCGAGATGCTCGTGTTCGCCATCGCGGTGTTCGCCTCGTTCGTGTACCTGATCGCCCACGGCGCCCTCGACTGGGGACCCATCGCCGAGGTGCGGCGGTCGGTGAGCGCCGCGATCAGCCCGGAGCGCACCACCAGGTCCACCGTGCGACGGGTCGGCCAGGAAGGCCGCGACCCGGAGGCGCCGACCGAGGTGGCCGCCTGATGGGCCTCGACTTCACGACCAACGGGATGGAGACGCTGGAGCACGGCGTCATCACCGCCAAGGTCGAAGACGTCGTCAAGTGGGCCCGGACCCGGAGCATGTGGCCGGCCACGTTCGGCCTGGCCTGCTGCGCCATCGAGATGATGGGCACCGGCGGTGCCCACTACGACCTCGCCCGCTTCGGCATGGAGGTCTTCCGGGCCTCGCCGCGCCAGGCCGACCTCATGATCGTCGCCGGTCGCGTCTCGCAGAAGATGGCCCCGGTCCTGCGCCAGATCTACGACCAGATGATGGAACCCAAGTGGGTCATCTCCATGGGCGTCTGCGCCAGCTCCGGCGGCATGTTCAACAACTACGCGATCGTGCAGGGCGTCGACCAGGTCGTGCCGGTCGACGTCTACGCCCCGGGCTGCCCGCCCGGGCCCGAGACGCTCATCCACGCCATCGGCACGCTCCACGCCAAGATCGAAGACGGCGAGATCTTCCGCCGCCGTGCCGAGAACGGCGGCGGTGCCGCCCTCGAGGTCACCCAGCTCGACGGCCAGCGTGGCCCCCAGCCCATCCTCCTGGGTCGGTCCTGATCATGTCCGAGACCACCGCCGCCACCGACGAGCCGGTGGCGCCTGACGCGGCGCCCGAACCAGAGCTGCTCCACGGCGCGCCCGTCGTGCGCGTGCGCGGCCAGCGGGTCGTCCACGCCAGCCGCGACGAGCTCGTCGGCCTGGTCCGCACCCTCCGCGACGAGGGCTGGCTGCAGTGCCTCGACGTCATCGGCGTCGACCAGCTCGCCAACCCGCACCGCGACCTGCCCGAGGGCATCGCCCCGGAGCGCTTCGAGCTGGTCGTCCTGCTCATCTCGCACAGCGCACGCGAGCGCCTCCGCATCTGCGTGCAGGTCCCCGAATCCGACCCGGTCGTGCCCACGCTGTTCGAGGTGCACCCCGGCACCGAGGCCATGGAGCGGGAGGCGTTCGACCTGTTCGGCATCCGCTTCGACGGCCACCCCGACCTGACCCGGATCCTCATGCCCGAGGACTGGGAGGGCCACCCGCTCCGCAAGGACTACGGCATCGGGCGCATCCCGGTGCAGTTCAAGGACGCCCCCGACGCATGACCGCCACCGAAGAGTCCCCCCACCTCACCGACGAAGGCGCACAGGAGATGGCGCCTCGCATCGTCGCGGGCGGCACCGAGGTGCTCCGCGAGGTCGGTTCGGTCCTGCGCATGTCCGAGGCCGAGGCCGGCGAGGACGCCCCCGACGACGCCGAGACCACCATCATCAACATGGGGCCCCAGCACCCGAGCACGCACGGCGTGCTCCGGCTGATGCTGGAGCTCGACGGCGAGACCGTCCTGCGCACCAAGCCGGTCATCGGCTACCTGCACACCGGCATGGAGAAGACGGGCGAGTCGCTCACCTACCTCCAGGGCGGCACCAACGTGACGCGCATGGACTACGCGTCGCCGATCTTCAACGAGCTGGCGTTCTGCCTGTCCGCCGAGCAGCTGCTCGGCCTCGAGCTCCCGCCCCGGGCCACCTGGATCCGGATGCTCATGAGCGAGCTCAACCGGCTCACCTCGCACTTCCTCTTCCTGGCCACCAACGGCATGGACCTCGGGTCCACGTCGATGATGATCTACGGCTGGCGCGAGCGCGAAGAGGGCCTGCGGATCCTGGAGATGATCACCGGCCTCCGGATGAACCACAACTTCATCCGCGTGGGCGGCACCGCCGCGGACCTGCCCGACGGCTGGCAGCAGCGGCTCACCGAGTACCTCGACTCCATCCCCGAGCGGCTGGAGGAGTACGAGGTCCTGATGACCAACCAGCCCATCTGGCGCGAGCGCCTCCAGGGCGTGGGGTCCATCACCACCGAAGAGGCCCTGGCGCTCGGCGCCACCGGGCCGATCCTGCGCTCCACCGGCTACGCCTGGGACCTGCGCCGCGACATGCCGTACCTGGCCTACGACCAGGTCGACTTCGACGTGATCGTCGGCACCTACGGCGACTGCTTCGACCGCTACGCCATCCGCCTCAACGAGGTGCGGGAGTCGGTCAAGATCCTCCGCCAGGTCATCGAGATGATGCCGGCGGGCGACTACCGGACCCAGGACAAGAAGGTCACGCCCCCGCCGCGCGCTCGCATCGACGAGTCGATGGAGGCGCTGATCCACCACTTCAAGATCTTCACCGAGGGCTTCAAGGTCCCCGAGGGCGACGCCTACGCGGCCGTCGAGTCCCCTCGTGGCGAGCTGGGCGTCTACCTCGTCTCCGACGGGTCGGCCAAGCCCTACCGCATGCACGTCCGGGGGCCGAGCTTCGTGAACCTGCAGGTCCTGCCGCACCTGATGCACGGCGGCCTCATCGCCGACGCCGTCGCCATCATCTCCTCGGTCGACCCGATCATGGGCGAGGTGGATCGATGAGCAGGTTCTCGCCCGACAACCTGGTCACCGCGCTCGAGATCGTCAGCCGGTACCCCGTGGCCAAGTCCGCCACCATCCCGCTGCTGCACCTCGCGCAGGAGCAGGACGGCTACGTCGCCGACGACGCCATGGAGCACATCGCCGAGCTGGTGGGCACCACGCCCGCCCAGGTGCTCGGCACGTGCTCCTTCTACGAGATGTTCAAGCGGGAGCCCGTCGGGACCTACCTCGTGAACATCTGCACGAACATCAGCTGCCAGATCATGGGCGGCGAGGAGCTGCTCCACCACGCCGAGCACGCGCTCGGGATCAAGGCCGGCAGCACCACCCCCGACGGCCTCTTCACCATCGAGGACGTCGAGTGCATCGCCGCGTGCACCGAGGCGCCGTGCCTCCAGGTGAACTACCGCTACCGGCACCGCATCACCATCGAGGAGTTCGATCAGCTGATCGAGGACCTGCGCGCCGGCAAGCTCGCCGACGAGGTCCCGCCGCACGGCACCCTCGCCCGCACCCGCCAGCACATCCCCGCCGACCGCCGGGCCGGCAACGCGCTGCCCACGGGCGTGCCGCAGCCGGTCTGGCTGGCCCGAAACGACGAAGGTGCCGAGAGCTGATGGCCGTCACCGACGCACCCAAGATCATCACGACCCGGTTCGACCAGCCCGACGGCCACACGCTCGACGGCTACCTCCGCACCGGCGGCTACGAGGGCATCAAGGCCGCGCTGGCCAAGAAGCCGGCCGACGTCGTCGAGGAGGTCAAGACCGCCTCGCTGCTCGGCCGCGGCGGCGCCGGCTTCCCCGCCGGCGTCAAGTGGGGCTTCTGCCCTCCCGGCGTGTTCCCGCGCTACCTCGTGGTCAACGGCGACGAGTCCGAGCCGGGCACCTACAAGGACCGCCTCCTCATGGAGAAGGATCCGCACCAGCTCATCGAGGGCGTGCTCATCGCCTGCTACGCCGTCGGCTGCAGCCAGGCGTTCCTCTACGTCCGCGGCGAGATGGCCTTCGCCCAGGAGCGCATCGCCGCCGCCCTGAACGAGGCCTACGAGGCCGGCTACGTCGGCAAGAACATCCTCGGCTCGGACTTCTCGGTCGACATCGTCCTGCACTGGGGTGCGGGCGCCTACATCGTCGGCGAGGAGACGGCCCTCATCGAGAGCCTCGAGGGCAACCGGGGCATGCCCCGCCTGAAGCCCCCGTTCTTCCCGGCCGCCAAGGGCCTGTACCTCCAGCCGACCATCGTCAACAACGTCGAGACGCTGGCGAACCTCCCGTGGATCATCAGCAACGGCGGCGCGTCGTTCGCGGCGCTGGGCGCCGAGAACTCGCGCGGCATGCGCATGTTCGCGGTGTCCGGCCACGTCAAGAACCCGGGTGTGTACGAGGTCGAGTTCGGCGTGACCACCTTCCGCGACCTGCTCTACGCGCCGGTCTACGGCGGCGGCATCCGCGGCGGCAAGGAGCTCAAGGCGTTCATCCCCGGCGGCGCCTCCGCCCCCTGGCTCTACCCCGAGCACCTCGACACGCCGCTCGAGGCGGGCATCGTGGGGAAGATGGGCACCATGCTCGGCTCGGGCGCCATCGTGGTGTTCGACGAGGACACCGACATGGTGAAGGCCTGCCTGCGGCTCGTGCGGTTCTTCGCCCGCGAGTCCTGCGGCAAGTGCACGCCCTGTCGCGAGGGCACGAGCTGGCTGGAGAAGATCCTCGAGCGCATCCTCGACGGCCACGGCCGCCCCGAGGACCTCGACCTGCTGCTCGACGTCTGCGACAACATCTCGGTCGGCATGAACTGGCCGCCGAAGCAGACCACCATCTGCCCGCTCGGTCAGAGCGCCACCACGCCGGTCGCGTCGGCGATCATGCGCTTCCAGGACGAGTTCGAGGCCTACATCGGCGCTCCCTCGGAGATCACCGTCGAGGTCAAGGGCCCGGCCTTCGTCGGTCCCTACGACGCCGCACCCAAGGAGGTGGCCTCCGTTGACTGACGTCGAGACCTCCGTGTCCATCACCGTCGACGGCAAGCAGGTCGACGCCAAGCCCGGCGAGCTCGTCATCGACGCCGCCGAGCGCAACGGCGTCTACATCCCGCGCTTCTGCTACCACCACCGCATGGAGCCGGTCGGCATGTGCCGGATGTGCCTCGTCGAGGTCGACACCGGCCGCGGCCCGGCGCTCCAGCCCAGCTGCATGCTCACCGTGGCGCCCGACATGGTCGTGGAGACCGAGTCGCCCGTGGCCAAGAAGGCCCAGGACGGCATCCTCGAGTTCCTCCTGATCAACCACCCGCTCGACTGCCCGGTGTGCGACAAGGGCGGCGAGTGCCCCCTCCAGGACCACACCATCGCCTTCGGCCCGGGCGAGAGCCGGTTCGTCGAGGAGAAGCGGCACTACGAGAAGCCCATCGCCATCAGCGACAACGTCTACCTCGACCGCGAGCGCTGCATCCTCTGCGACCGCTGCACCCGGTTCGCCAAGGACGTCGCCGGCGACACGTTGATCCACTTCCAGGACCGCGGCAACGGCACCCAGGTCAACACCTTCCCGGACCACCCGTTCGCCTCCTACTTCTCGGGCAACACGGTCCAGATCTGCCCGGTGGGCGCCCTCACCGCCAAGCCGTACCGGTTCAAGGCCCGCCCGTGGGACCTCGACGTCGTCGAGTCCACCTGCATGGGCTGCTCGGTCGGTTGCCGCGTCGTCGTCGACGCCTCCCGCAACGAGGTCCTGCGCCTGGTCGGCGTCGACTCGGACCCGGTCAACTGGAGCTGGCTCTGCGACAAGGGCCGCTTCGGCTTCGAGTCCATCGGGAGCGATGCCCGCCTGAGCGCCCCGCTCGTGAAGGACGCCACCGGCGCCCTCGCCGAGACCCGCTGGGCCGACGCCCTCACCGCCGCCGCCCGGGCCATCAAGACCGGCCTCGACCGCAGCGGCCCCACCGGCACCGCCGTCATCGGCGGCGCCCGCCTCACCAACGAGTCGCAGTACGCGTGGGCCAAGCTGGCCAAGGGCGTCATCGGCACCGACTCCGTCGACGCCCAGCTGGGCGACGGCCTCCCCGCTGCGGCCGTCGCCGCGCTGCCGCAGGCCACCATCGACGAAGCCTGCACCGCCGGTGGCACGCTGCTCGTCATCGGGTCGGACCCGAAGGACGAGCTGGCGGTGCTGTTCCTGCGCATCCGCGACGCCGTCACCCGCCACAAGGCCTCGGTCATCGAGCTGGCCCCCGTGCCCACCTCGCTCACCGACCTCGCCGCCCACTCGATCCGCACCGTCCCCGGTGCGGTCAACGAGACCGTCGCCCAGATCATCGCCGGCGAGGGCGACCTCGCCGCCGTGCGCGACCAGCTCGCCAAGGGGCCGTTCACGGTGCTGCTCGGCCGGGGCTCCGTCGCCGAGAGCCCCGAGGCCGTCATCGCCGCTGCCGGTGCCCTGCTCGAGGCCTTCCCCGAGGTGCGCTTCCTCTCGGGCCTGCGCCGCAGCAACGTCCACGGCTCGATCGACTTCGGCCTGGCCCCCGGCCTCCTGCCCGGGCGGGTCGCGCTCGACGAGGGCCAGGAGTGGTTCTCCCGCTTCTGGAGCACCGTCCCCGCCGAGACCGGCCGGGACACCGCCGGCATCCTCGCCGCTGCCGCCGAGGGCCAGATCGACACCCTGATCCTCCTGGGGGCCGACCCGCTGGGCGACTTCCCCGACAAGCTGCTCGCCGAGCGCGGCGTCGCCGGCGCCCGCACGGTCATCGCCGTCGACACCCTGCCCAACGCCTCCACCCTCGCCGCCGACATCGTGCTGCCGGCCGCCGGGTTCACCGAGGTCGACGGCACCCACACCAACATCGAGGGCCGCATCTCGGTCGTGAACCAGAAGGTCACGGCGCCGGGCACGGCCCGCCCGGACTGGATGATCGCCGCCGAGCTGGCGTTCCGCCTCGGCGCCGACCTCCAGCTCACCTCGGTCGACGACATCTGGGACGAGATCTCCGAGATCTCCGTCCGCCACCAGGGCATCACGGTCGAGCAGCTCGCTGTCGAGACCGACGGCATCGTCCTGCGCCCCGCGGCGCCGGTCCCGGCCGTCGACGAGGTCGAGACCAACGCCGACGACGCCGAGACGGTCGCCGATCCCGACGCCCAGGACGCCGCCGTGGCGGCCGATGCGGCCGACGACGTCGCCGAGGTCGAGGCCGCGGAAGCCGAGGCCACCGAGGCGCAGGCCGACGCCGAAGCCGACGCCCCCGAGGGTGACGCCGAGGCCGTCGACGCCGGGCCCACCGGTCCGGCCACCGTGTCGTTCGCACCCGCCACCTACGAGGCCCCCGCGGTCGACGCCTACTCGCTGCGGCTGGTCACCTACCGCAAGCTCTTCGACCAGGGCACGATCGTCCAGGCCGCCCCGTCGCTGGCTGGCCTGGCCGCTGGCCCGGCCGTCTACGCCAACCCGGCCGATCTCGACCGCCTCGGCGTCGGCGCCGCCGACCGGGTCAAGATCTCCTCGGCTCGCGGCTCGCTCACCACCGCGGTGAAGCCCGATGCCGACGTCCCGGTGGGCACCGTCGCCATCGCCGTCGGCCAGAGCGAGCTGTCTCCCGGCGTCCTCATCGACGCCACCAGCCCGGTCACCGAGGTCCGCGTGGAGACGATCGCATGATCGTGTTCGCCAACGACCCGATGCTCGCCGGCCACATCGACTGGGGCGTGGTCCTCATCGTCATCGTGAAGGCTGCCATCACGCTGGGCATCACCCTGCTGGCCACGATGCTCATGATCTGGTTCGAGCGGAAGATCATCTCGGACCTCCAGAACCGCATCGGCCCGAACCGCGCCGGCCCCTTCGGCATCCTCCAGACCCTGGCCGACGGCCTCAAGGTGCTCCTCAAGGAGGACCTGATCCCGGACCGCTCCGACAAGTGGGTCTTCCGCCTGGCGCCCATCCTCACGATGGTCCCCGCGTTCATCGTGTTCGGCCTGATCCCGCTCGGCGGCGACTTCAACGACGGCAACGGCGGCATCATCCACATCTTCGGCCACGACACCACCATCCAGCTGGCCGATCCCGGCGCCGGCGTGCTGGTGATCCTCGCCATGTCGTCGATCGCCGTCTACGGCGTCATGCTCGCCGGCTGGTCCTCGGGCTCCAAGTACCCGCTGCTCGGCTCGGTCCGCGCCAGCGCCCAGATGGTCTCCTACGAGGCCGCCCTCGGCCTCGCCGTCCTCACCGTCGTGCTCACCGCCGGGACCCTGTCGGTCAACGGCATCGTCTCCTCCCAGAGCACCTGGGGCTGGAACCTCTGGGTCACCGGCCTGATCCCGTTCGTGATCTTCTGCCTGGCGGCCACCGCCGAGCTGAACCGCCCGCCCTTCGACCTCGTCGAGGCCGAGCAGGAGCTGGTCGGCTCGTTCCAGACCGAGTACTCCGGCTTCCGGTTCGCCATCTTCTACCTGGCCGAGTTCCTCAACGCGATCACGATGGCCGCCATCATCGTGACCCTCTTCCTCGGCGGCCCCAACGGCCCCGACCTGCCGGTCCTGCCCGGCTGGGCGTGGGGCTTCGTGTTCTTCTTCGCCAAGATCTTCGTCATCCTGTACGTCTTCGTGTGGGTCCGGGCCTCGGTGCCCCGGGTCCGCTACGACCAGCTCATGGACCTCGGCTGGAAGCTGCTCATCCCGCTCGGGCTGGGCTGGCTCCTCCTGCTCGTCGCCATGCGCGTCGCGTCGGACGAGGGCTGGGGCTTCGCCGGCATGCTCGCCACCGCCGCCGGCGGCGTCGGGATCATGGCGGTCTGCTACGGGATGCTCCTGCTCGCCATGAAGGTCGCTCGGCGCAACCGCCAGCTCGAAGGGGTGATCGACTGATGGGCTACCTCGGAGGCTTCGCGGTCACGTTCCGCCAGCGCGGCAAGAAGCAGCGCGTCACCCGCGAGTACGCGAAGGACGAAGGCGGCAAGCGCGACAAGCCGGTGCGCCTGCACGGCCGCCACGTGCTGAATCGGTACGAGGACGGGATGGAGAAGTGCATCGGCTGCGAGCTGTGCGCCGGTGTCTGCCCCGCCAAGTGCATCTACGTCCGCGGCGCGGACAACGATCCCGCCGACCCGGTCTCGCCCGGCGAGCGCTACGGCTTCGTCTACGAGATCAACTACCTGCGGTGCATCCACTGCGACCTGTGCGTGGAGGCCTGCCCCACCGAGGCCATCACCGAGAGCAAGCTGTTCGAGTTCTCGTTCACCAACCGGGCCGATGCCATCTACACGAAGGCCGAGCTCGTGGTCGACGACGAGGGCCTGCCCCAGCAGCTCCCGTGGGAGGACTGGACCGACCTGGCCACCGTCGCCAAGAACTCCAGCGCCTGGGTGCGCGCCACCGCCCCCGGTGGCAGCGCCGACTACGTCGGCAAGGTCGGCTGGAGCGGCGAGCTCGGCTTCGGCGTCAAGGACCCGGAGCTGGGCCAGACCGCCCCGGCGCCTGCCCCGGCGGCTGAGGAGCACGGCCACGGCCACGGAGGTGGTCACTGATGGTCGAGCAGATCGTCTTCATCATCGGTGCCCTGATCTGCCTGCTGGGCGCCAGCGGCGTCATCGGCTTCCGCAACCCGGTCCACTCCGCGCTGAGCCTGATCGCCACGCTCTTCGGCGTCGCCGTGCTGTTCATCGCCCTCGAGGCCGAGTTCCTGGCCGCGGTGCAGATCATCGTCTACGCCGGCGCCATCGTGGTCCTCTTCCTCTTCGTGATCATGCTGCTGGGCGTGGACCAGACCGACGACGTCGGCTTCGAGCCGCTGAAGGGCCAGCGTCCTGCGGCCATCGTCGCCGGCGCCCTCCTGGTCGTGGGCCTGATCGCCATCATCGTGCTGGGCGCCGTCACCGGTGAGTCGTCGGCCAACGCCAAGGTCGAGCCGCTCGTCCCCAACGTCGAGCAGCTCGCCCGGTCGCTGTTCACCGACTACCTCTTCGCCTTCGAGATCACGTCGGTCCTGCTGGTCATCGCCGTCGTCGGCGCCGTCAGCCTGGCCCGCCACCGCCGTGAGGCCTTCATCGACGAGCTGCCCCACGACGACATCCCGGAGCCCGAGTCGGCCCCGTCCGACGAGGTGACCGCATGATGCTCGCCGCTTCCATGGGCTCCGAGCCGTACCTTATCCTCGGCGCCATCCTCTTCACGATGGGCGCGGTCGGCCTGCTGGTCCGCCGCAACGCCCTCGTGATGTTCATGTGCGTCGAGCTGATGCTCAACGCCGTGAACCTCTCGTTCGTGGCCCTGTCCCGCGAGCTCGACGACCTCGGCGGCCAGATCGCCGTCTTCTTCGTGCTCGTCGTCGCCGCCGCCGAGGTCGTGGTCGGCCTCGGGATCATCGTGTCCATCTTCCGCCGCCGCCAAGGTGCGACGGCCGACGATCTGTCTGTGCTGAAGGGCTGAGGTAGCGCGTGAACGACCTCATCTGGCTCATCCCCGCGTTCCCGCTGGCGGGCTTCTTGTTCCTCGTGGTGTTCGGCCGCCGCCTCGGCGAGCCGCTCGCCGGCTGGCTCGCCACCGCCGCGGTGGCCGGCTCGTTCGCGGCGTCGGTCGCCACGTTCATCGCGCTCCAGGGCGAGACCGTCCACGAGCGGGCCTACACGGTCACCCTGTGGGAGTGGCTCCCGGTCGGCGGCTTCCAGGTCGACTTCGGCTTCCTGGCGGACCCGCTGTCGATCACCATGTGCCTGTTCGTCACCGGCATCGCCACGCTGATCCACCTGTACTCGATCGGGTACATGCACGGGGACCCGAAGTTCTCCAAGTTCTTCCTGTACCTGAACCTGTTCGTCTTCTCGATGCTGATGCTGGTGCTGGGCGACAACATGCTCATCACCTTCCTCGGCTGGGAAGGCGTGGGTGCCTGCTCGTACTTCCTCATCTCCTTCTGGCACACCGACGACGCCAACGCCTCGGCCGGCAAGAAGGCGTTCGTCACCAACCGCATCGGCGACTTCGGCTTCATGGTGGCGATCTTCTTCACCTTCGCCGCCCTGGGCACCATCAACTACACGGGCATCGTGGCGGCGTCGCCGAGCCTGGCCACCACCACGGCCACGGTCATCGCCGCCATGCTCTTCCTCGGGGCCTGCGGCAAGTCCGCCCAGCTGCCGTTGTACGTGTGGCTGCCCGACGCCATGGCCGGCCCGACCCCGGTCTCCGCCCTGATCCACGCCGCCACCATGGTCACCGGCGGCGTCTACCTCCTCGCCCGCATGAACCCGGTCATCGCCGAGGCGGCGAGCTGGGTCCCGTGGATGATCGCCATCGTCGGTGCGCTCACCGCGCTGTTCGCCGCCACCATCGCCGTCGCCCAGAACGACATCAAGAAGGTGCTGGCCTACTCCACGGTCAGCCAGCTCGGCTTCATGTTCCTGGCCATCGGCTCGGGCGCCTACGTCGCCGCCCTGTTCCACATGATCACCCACGCCTTCTTCAAGGGCCTGCTCTTCCTCGGCTCCGGTTCGGTGATCCACGGCATGGAGGGCGAACAGGACATGCGCCGCATGGGCGGCCTGTTCAAGAAGATGCCCATCACGGCGGTCACCTTCATGGTCGGCTGGCTGGCCATCGCCGGCTTCCCGTTCTTCGCCGGCTTCTTCTCGAAGGACGAGATCCTCCTCTTCGCCTTCGACAAGAGCCCGGTCCTGTGGGGCATCGGCATGGTCGCCGCCCTGCTCACCGGCTTCTACATGACCCGCCAGGTGATCATGGTCTTCTTCGGGAAGCCTCGTTGGGACCGGCCGCTCGAGGAGGCGGTCCCCGAGCTGCACGCCGAGCGCGAGGCCGCCGGCATCCACCCTGGTCACGGCGCCGGCCCCACCGGCGAGATCCACCCGCACGAGTCGCCCTGGACGATGACCCTGCCGCTGATCGTGCTCGGCCCGCTCGCCCTCCTGGGCGGCTGGTTGAACTCCGCGTTCTGGGACAAGGGCAAGTTCCTCGAGCACTGGCTGGAGCCGGTCATCGAGTTCGGTGAGCACCACCTCGTGGCGCCCACCAGCGAGAAGATCCTCCTCGGGGTGGGTGCCACGCTGATGGGCCTCATCGGCATGGCCGCCGCCTGGTTCGTGTACGCCAAGAACAAGGGCGAGGCCAAGGACAAGATCGAGCTCAAGGTCCTGCTCAAGGGCTGGTACTACGACTCGTCCATCGCCGCCTTCATGGGCGGCCCGGGCCGCAAGGGCTTCGACGCCATCGCCTGGTTCGACAAGCACATCATCGACGGCGCCGTGAACGGCGTGGCGTCCGTCGTGAAGGTCAGCTCCGACAAGGGCCGCACGGTCCAGACCGGCTACGTGCGCAACTACGCGCTGGGCCTCCTCGTCGGCGCCATCCTCGTGGCCTTCTTCATCCTCACGAAGGCGGTGTACTGATGAACGCCTTCCTCCTCGCCTCCGAAGGCGGCCACGCCGCAGCGAACCCTTCGTGGCCGCTGCTGTCGTTCCTGGTCCTGACCCCGGTCGTCGGCGCCCTCGTGGTGGCGATGGTCTCCAAGCGCCGGCCCGAGCTCGCCAAGCAGGCGGCCGTGCTGTTCTCGCTGGTCACCGGCGCCCTCGCCATCGGCGTGGTGGTGCTGTTCAAGAAGCACGTGCCCGGCTTCCAGCTGGTCGACGACGTGCAGTGGCTCAAGAACCCGGACATCTCCTGGAAGCTCGGCGTCGACGGCATCTCGCTGTGGATGGTGGCCCTCACCGGCATCCTCTTCCCGATCGCCATGCTCGGCGCCCCGCCGCACGACGAGGAGAAGTCGTTCTACGCGTGGCTGCTCGTGCTCGAGGCCGGCTGCCTCGGGGCCTTCTTGGCCCTCGACACGTTCCTCTTCTTCGTGTTCTTCGAGATCGTCCTGGTCCCGATGTACTTCCTGATCAGCGGGTGGGGCTACGGCGAGCGCAAGTACGCCGCCACGAAGTTCTTCCTGTACACGATGTTCGGCTCGGCGTTCATGCTGGTCGGCACCGTCGCCCTGTCGTACCTCCACGCCAAGGGCGGGCCGGTCACCTTCGACCTCCAGACCCTCGCCAACGAACAGGGCGTGCTCGCCCAGGGCACGGCGCGGTGGCTGTTCATCTCCTTCGCCATCGCCTTCGCGGTGAAGGTCCCGATCTTCCCGGTGCACACCTGGCTGCCCGACGCCCACACCCAGGCGCCCACGGCCGGTTCGGTGATCCTCGCCGGCGTCATGCTGAAGCTCGGCACCTACGGGTTCCTGCGCTTCGGCCTCTACCTGTTCCCCGAGGCCTCGGCCTGGGCGGCGCCGGTCATGGTCACGCTCGGGGTCATCGGCATCATCTACGGCGCCATCTGCGCCACGATGCAGAAGGACCTCAAGCGCCTCGTCGCCTACTCGTCGGTGGCCCACATGGGCTTCATCGTGCTGGGCATCTTCGCCATCACCCGCCAGGCCCTCGACGGCTCGGTGCTCCAGATGGTGAACCACGGCGTGTCCACCGGCGCCCTGTTCCTGCTCGTCGGGTTCATCTACGAGCGCCGCCACACCCGCGAGATCGCCGAGCTGAAGGGCCTCCAGAAGCCGGCGCCGAAGATGGCCGCGGTCTTCACGCTCGTCATGCTCTCGTCCATCGGCCTTCCCGGCCTGAACGGGTTCGTGGGCGAGTTCCTGATCCTGATCGGCTCGTTCCTCACGGTCCGCTGGTGGGCCGTGGTCGCCGTCGTCGGCGTGATCCTCGCCGCCCTCTACCTGCTCTGGGCCTACCAGCGGGTGTTCCACGGCGAGCCCGACGAGGCCAACAAGTCCTTCAAGGACATCAACTTCACCGAGGGCCTGGTCATGGCTCCGCTGCTGTTCCTCATCGTCTTCATGGGCCTGTTCCCGAAGCCGTTCCTCGAGCGCATCGAGCCCTCGGTCATCAAGCTGGTCCACCACGTCGAAGCCAACTCCGACCACCGGGAGCCCTCGGTGTCGACCCGCGGCGACGAGGTCGTCCCGGAGTCCGAGCGCCGGTCCGAGGCCGATGCCACGGCCGAGGGCGAGCACGGCACCGGCCACGGTGACGAGCACGGCAGCGAGGAAGGCGAATGATGCTGGCCGAAGTCGAGCGCCTGGCCACCCCGCAGGTGGCGTGGTCGGTCCTGCTGCCCGTCCTCATCCTCCTGGGCGGCGCGGTCGTCCTCATGGTGGCGGGCGCGCTGACGCCCCGCCGCACCAAGTACCCGTGGCACGCCGGGTTCACCGTCGCGGTGGCCGTCGGCGCCATGGTCTCCACCGTCTTCCTGTGGTGGCGGGTGCGCGACGACGGGCCCATCTCGGCCGTCGCCGACGCCGTCGTGGTCGACGGGCTGAGCCTCTACCTGGGCTTCGCCATCCTCTGCTCGGTCGTGCTGGCCGCCCTGCTCACGCACGGCTACCTCCAGCGCGAGCGGCTCGAGGGCGCCGACGCCTACGTGTTGATGCTGCTGTCCGCCGCTGGCGGCCTGGTGATGGCCGGCGCCAACGACCTGCTGGTGCTGTTCCTCGGCCTCGAGATCCTGTCGATCGCCGTCTACGTGCTCGCCGGCATCCACGTGCGCCGGGCCCGCTCCGGCGAGGCCGCCCTCAAGTACTTCGTGCTGGGCGCCTTCTCCTCTGCGTTCTTCCTCTACGGCATCGCCATGGTCTACGGCGCCACCGGCAGCACGAACTTCACCAAGATCGGTGCGTTCCTCGCCACCAACGTGCTGACGAACAACGTGATGCTCCTGGCCGGCTTCGCCCTGCTGCTGGTGGGCCTCGGGTTCAAGGTGGCGGCGGTGCCGTTCCACGCCTGGACCCCCGACGTGTACGAGGGCTCGCCGAGCCCGATCGTGGCCTACATGGCCTCGGGTGTGAAGGTCGCCGGCTTCGCCGGACTCATCCGGGTCTTCACCTACACGTTCTCCACCTACGCCACCGACTGGCAGCCGATGATCTACGCGCTGGCGGTGGCCACGCTGGTGGTCGGCTCGCTGTTCGCGGTGAGCCAGACCAACGTCAAGCGCATGCTGGCGTACTCGTCGATCAGCCACGCCGGCTTCATCCTGCTGGGCATCCAGGCGGCCAGCACCCAGGGCACCCGGGCGGCGCTGTTCTACCTGGCCACCTACACGTTCATGGCGGCCGGCAGCTTCGGCGTGGTCACCATCGTCGGCCGCACCGGCGACAACGCCCACGACCTCTCGGCCTACAACGGCCTCGCCAAGCGCTCGCCGCTGCTGGCGTTCGCCTTCCTGGTGTTCCTGCTCGGCCAGGCCGGCGTGCCGTTCACCTCGGGCTTCCTGGCCAAGTTCGGCGTCATCGGCGCCGCGGTCGAGGCCCGCTCGTTCTGGCTGGCCCTCATCGCCATGTTGACGTCGGTGATCTCCGCCTTCGTCTACCTGCGGATCGTGCTCGCCATGTACGACCGGGACACCGAGGTCACGGGCCCGAAGCTGCGGGTCCCGCTCGGCGCCCGGGCCGCCATCATCATCGCCCTCGTGGTCACCATCGGCGTGGGCCTCGTGCCCGAGCCGCTGGCCCACGTGACCCGCACGGCGGTCGCCCTCACCCACCCGCAGCCTGCCCCGGCGGCTGCCCCGATCGAGGTCTCCGCGGGGAGCTGAACCACCGCGACGCGGCCTCCGCGTTGCAAATCGGCTCCCTTTGGCCCCTCGTGAGGCACATCACTAAGGTTCGAAGCCGTGTCGGAGTTCTATCGCAACTACCTCACCGTCGCGATCTTCATGGGGATCGCGTTCGGTCTGCTGGCGGCTGTTCTCAGCCTCGGCAAGTTGGTCCGACCGGTCCGTCCGCAGGCTGAGAAGTACGTCAGCTACGAGTCCGGTGTGGACCCGGTGGGAGACGGCTGGGCGCAGACGCCCATCCGCTACTACGTGTTCGCCCTGCTCTTCGTGATGTTCGACGTCGAGGCCGTGTTCATCTTCCCGTGGGCCACCCGGCTCGAGGCGTACGGCTGGTTCGGCGCCATCGAGATGATCGTCTTCATCGTGCTGCTGGCGCTCGGCCTCCTCTACGCCTGGCGAAAGAAGGTCCTCCAGTGGATCTGATCGCCCTGACCGCACTGCAGGGAGCCTGATGGGCCTCGTCGAGAGCGGCAAGCTCCCCAAGCCGCTCACCTCTCTCCTCAACACGTCGCGCAAGTACTCGCTCTGGATCTTCCAGTGGGGCCTGGCCTGCTGCGCCATCGAGATGGGTGCCGCCCTCGGCGCACCCCGCTACGACGTCATGCGCCTCGGCGTGATCCCGCTGCCGGCCAGCCCTCGGCAGGCCGACCTCGTCTGCATCTCCGGGACGGTCACGGACAAGATGGTCCCGGCCATCCGCCGCCTCTACGACCAGATGCCCGACCCGAAGTACGTGATCTCCATGGGCTCGTGCGCCAACTGCGGCGGCCCCTACTGGGACAGCTACTCGGTCACCAAGGGCATCGACCAGGTCATCCCCGTCGACGTCTACGTGCCTGGCTGCCCGCCGCGGCCCGAGGCCCTGCTCGAGGGCATCGTGCTGCTCCAGGAGCGCATCGGCAAGGAAGACATGGCGGCCCGCTGGAAGGGTGATCCCATTGTCGTCAGCTGACACGGTGGAGGAGACCCCCGAGGCGCCGCAGGTCGACGAGGCCCGCCAGGCGCTGGTCGACAAGCTCGCCGAGGAGCTCGGTGACGCCGTCGTCGAGCACCACATCCGCCCCGGCGACGACGTCTGGGTGCGGGTCACCCGCGACGCCTGGCGCACCGCCGGCCTCGTGGTCCGCGACCACCTCAACTTCCGCTACTTCGAGTTCCTCTCGGCCATCGACTGGCTGCCGAACCCGTACGGCAAGAACGAGGACGCGCCCACCGACCCGCGGCCCGAGCCCAACACCGAGATCGTCACCGGCTACGCCGGCGGCGACACCCGCTTCCAGGTGTTCGCCCGGGTGCACTCGCTCACGCAGAAGCTCGGCCTCAACCTGAAGGTCGACCTCCCCGACGACGACCTGTCGCTCACCACGTGGCTCCCGGTCTTCGCCGGCGTCAACTGGCACGAGCGCGAGGTCCACGAGATGTTCGGCATCACCTTCGCCGGGCACCCGTACCTGCAGAACCTGTACCTGCCGGGCGAGTTCGAGGGCCACCCCCTCCGCAAGGACTTCCCGCTGCTGGCCCGCTTCGTGAAGCCGTGGCCCGGCATCGTCGACGTGGAGCCCATGCCGGCGTCCGACGACGAAGCCGAAGCCGAGACCGAGGAGGCCGCAGAATGACCGCCCTCACCGAGCGCCAGCAGCTGGCGTACGCGAACGCCCAGGCCGCCGACGGCCGGGTGAACCTCGAGTTCGAGACCGACGAGGGCATGACCCTCAACATGGGCCCGCAGCACCCGGCCACCCACGGCACCCTGCGCATCGTCGTCAAGCTCGACGGCGAGGAGGTCATCTCCTGCGAGCCGATCATGGGCTACATGCACCGGGGCTACGAGAAGCTCACCGAGGTGCGCACGTACCCGCAGGTCACGACGCTCATCAACCGCATCGACTGGCTCGGGAGCTTCGCCAACGAGGTGCCGTTCATCCTCGCCGCCGAGAAGCTCATGGACATCGAGGCCCCGCCTCGGGCCCAGTGGATCCGCACGGTCCTCTTCGAGCTCTCCCGCATCGCCAACATCTCGCTGTTCGTCGGCGACATGGCGCTGCACATCGGCGCCATCAGCGCCGCCTTCTACGCCTTCCGCGACCGCGAGTACGTCCTCAACCAGATCGAGGCGGCCACCGGTGGCCGCTTCCACCCGAACTTCGACCGCATCGGCGGCCTCAAGGACGACCTGCCCAAGGGCTGGATCGCCGACACCAAGGCCACGATGGAGAAGATCCGGGACTTCTGCGACGAGATGGAGACGCTCGTCGAGGGCAACGAGATCTTCCAGGCCCGGACCCGTGGCATCGGCGTCATCCCCGCCGACGTCGCCCTGGCCTACGGCCTCTCGGGCGCCAACCTCCGCGCCAGCGGCGTCGACTGGGACCTCCGCCGCGACGAGCCCGTGGGCCTGGCGTGGAACGAGTGCGACTGGAACGTCATCACCCACCCCGACGGCGACTCGTTCGCCCGCTTCTGGGTGCGCCTCCAGGAGATCCGGGAGAGCACGAAGATCGTCGACCAGCTGCTCGACGGCCTGCCGGCCGGCCCGATCATGGCCAAGGTCCCGCGCATCATCAAGGTGCCCGAGGGCGAAGCCTGGGTGGCCACCGAGAACCCGCTCGGCGAGATGGGCTACTACGTCGTCTCCAAGGGCGACCTCGGCCCGTTCCGGGTGAAGATCCGCACCGCCTCGTTCAACAACGTCGCCGTCATCCCGTGGGTCACCCGCGGCGTGTACGTGCCCGACGTCGTGACGATCCTCGCGTCCCTGTACTTCATCCTCGGAGACATCGACCGGTGAGCGCCCCCATCTTCGGCATCGAGCTCTCCTACTGGCAGGAGACCGTCCTCCGGTCCGTCGGCATCCTCGCCGCCGTCCTGTTGCCCGCGGGCACGTTCGTCTACCTCTTCCTGTTCAAGATGGTGTCGTTCATGCAGAGCCGGCTCGGCCCCATGGAGGCCGGTCCCTTCGGGTCGATGCAGCTGCTCGCCGAGGTCGGCAAGTTCCTCCAGAAGGAGGACATCGTCCCCGAGCGTGCGGACCGCAAGCTGTTCAAGCTGGCGCCGTACCTCGTGGTCAGCACCGTGCTGCTCGTCTACCTGGCGGTGCCGTTCGGACCCGAGATGACGTTCGTGACGAACTTCGACGGGGGCATCTTCTACGTCCTCGCCGTCTCGTCGATCTCCGCCCTCGGCGTGCTGCTCGCCGGCTGGTCGTCGGCCAACAAGTACTCCCTCATCGGCGGCCTCCGTGCCGCCGGCCAGCTCATCGCCTACGAGCTGCCCATGGTCCTCGCCGTCATCGGCGTGGTCATCCAGGCCGGCACGCTCAACATGCAGGGCATCGTGATGGCCCAGGCCGACGGCTCGATCTTCGGGTTCGACGGCATCGGCAACCCGTTCCTCCTCACCCAGATCATCGCCTTCGTGATCTTCATGATCGCCGTGCAGGCCGAGCTGGGGCAGACGCCCTTCGACATGCCGATCGCCGAATCGGAGCTCGTCACCGGCTACATCACCGAGTACTCGGGCCTCCGGTTCCTGCTGTTCTTCATCGGCGAGTTCGCCTCGGCCGGTGCCTTCGCCGCCGTGGCCGCCACCCTCTTCCTCGGCGGCTGGGCCGTGCCCTCCGCCTGGGCCGACCTCGACAGCGCGATCTTCAACCTGCTCGGGCCCATCATCATGCTGACCAAGATGATGATCCTCGGCGGCCTCATCTTCTTCGTGCGGTTCACCTTCCCCCGCTTCCGTGAGGACCAGCTCCAGAAGCTGGCGTGGACCGTGCTCATCCCGATCTCGCTGGCGAACATCCTCGTCACCACCATCCTGAAGGTGGTCTTCTGATGCCGAAGAAGCCTCCCAAGCCGAAGGTCCCCGGCCTGCTCAAGGGCATGGGCGTCACCTTCAACGAGATGACGCAGACCATCTGGCCCGGCGAAGGGGCCAAGCGGTTCATGCAGGCCCCGTCGCCCGCCAAGGGCGCGGCCACCGTGCAGTACCCGCACGAGAAGGAGACCCCGCCCACGCGGGCTCGCGGCGTCATCGCCCTCAAGGAAGACAACTGCACGGTCTGCATGCTCTGCGCCCGCAGCTGCCCGGACTGGTGCATCTACATCGAGGGCCACAAGGAGAAGGCGCCGCCGCGCCGTCCCGGTGGCAAGGAGCGCACCGTCTCCGCGCTCGACCGCTTCGACATCGACTACGCGCTCTGCATGTACTGCGGCATCTGCGTCGAGGTCTGCCCGTTCGAGGCCCTCTTCTGGAGCCCGGAGTTCGAGTACTCCGAGCCCCGCATCGCCGACCTCCTCCACGACAAGACCCGCCTGGGCGAGTGGATGGAGACCGTCCCGGACTTCGAGGCCTACGAGGCCGGCTCGTCCGCCAAGGTGAAGAAGGTGCCGCGGTGATCGGCGCCCTCCTCGCAGCCACCCAGAACGCCGACGCCCCCGTGCTGGTGGCGCAGAACATCGCCTTCGGCATCATCGCCACGCTGATGATCGTCTCGGCCGTCCGCGTCGTCACCGCCGCCAACGTCGTGCACGCCGCCGCCTTCCTGGTGGTCGTGCTCGCCGGCGTCGCCGCCCTGTTCATCCTGCTGGGCGCCGAGTTCGTGGCCATCACCCAGGTGCTCGTCTACATCGGCGCCATCGTCGTGCTGTTCCTCTTCGGCATCATGCTCACCCGAGCACCCATGGAGGGGACCGAGGCCCCGAGCCGCGACAACTGGGCCATGGCCGGCCTCAGCGGCTTCGTGCTCCTGGTGCTGCTCGGCTACACGCTCTGGGACGGCTTCGGCCGGGACAAGATCCCCGCCGACCTCCAGCCCACCAGCACCGGGGCCCTGTCCGACGCCATCTTCGGCCAGTACCTCGTCCCGTTCGAGGTCGTGTCGCTGCTCCTGCTCGCTGCGCTCGTCGGCGCCATCGTGATCGCACGGAGGGACTGACCGATGTTCCTGAACCAGTTCCTGATGCTCGCCGCCGCGCTCTTCTGCATCGGCGTCTACGGCGTCATCGCCCGCAAGAACGGCGTGATGGTGCTCATGTCCATCGAGCTCATCCTCAACGCCGTGAACATCAACCTGGTGGCCTTCAGCACCGTCAACGGTGCGATCTCGGGCCAGGTGTTCGCCCTGTTCGTCATCGCGGTCGCCGCCGCCGAGGTCGGTGTCGGCCTCGCCATCGTGCTGGCGATCTTCCGCAACTACAAGACGGTCGACCTGGATCAGGTCGACCTCATGAAGGGCTGACGCCTCGTGCTGACCCACGTCTGGATCATCCCGCTCATCCCTGCCCTCTCGTTCGTCGCGATCCTCGCGTTCGGCAAGAAGCTGCCCAAGAAGGGCTCCGAGATCGGCATCGCGTCCGTCGCGATCTGCCTCGTCCTGGCCGTCACCACGGGCATCGGCTGGATCAACCGGGTCAACCACCCGCCGGAGTCGGCCCACGGCGAAGCCGCCGCCGCCACCCTCGAGGGCCACGAGGCCGAGGCCACCGCCGAAGCCGACCACACCCCGGCCGACGCCACCGACCAGGCCACCACCGAGGACGACCACGCCACCGAGGCCACCGCGTCCGAGGACGCCCACGCCACCGAGGACGCCCACGAGGCATCCGGCGAGGCCGGCGCCACCGAGGACGAGGGCCACGGCACCGAGGCCACCTCGGAGGGCGACCACGGCGAGGCCGCCGCGGGCGGCGAGGAGCACGCCGAAGGCGAAGAGGAGCACCACGTCACGCCGCCGGTGCAGCGCAACGTCACCTGGTTCGAGACCGGCGACGTCACCATCAAGGCCGGCACCCTCGTCGACGGCCTCAGCGCCCTGATGCTCGTGATCGTCACGTTCATCTCGCTGCTCGTGCACGTCTTCTCCACCGACTACGTCGGCGGCGACCGCCGCGAGACCCACTACTTCGCCTTCTTGAGCCTGTTCACGGCGGCGATGCTCTTCTACGTCATCTCCGACAACACGTTGCAGATGGTGGTGGGCTGGGAGCTCGTCGGCCTCTGTTCGTTCGGCCTCATCGGGCACTGGTGGGAGGAGAAGAACAACTCCGACGCCGCCCTCAAGGCCTTCCTCACCAACCGCGTGGGCGACATCGGCCTGCTCATCGGCGTGTCGATCCTGTACTTCGCCGCCGGGCACTCGTTCGACGTGCTCAAGCTCAACACGATGGCCAACGCCGGCGAGATCCGCCACAGCCTGCTGCTCATCGGCTCGCTGTGCCTGATCACCGCGGTCATGTCGAAGTCGGGCCAGTTCATCCTCCACACCTGGCTGCCCGACGCCATGGCCGGCCCGACGCCCGTCTCGGCGCTCATCCACGCCGCCACCATGGTCGTCGCCGGCATCTACCTCGTCGCCCGCAACTACGGCGTGTTCTTCAACGGCCTGTCCATCGGCACGGCCAACGTGAACGCCCTCGCCGTCGTGGGCTGCGTCACCCTCCTCTTCGGTGCGTTCCTGGCGTTCGTCCAGACCGACATCAAGAAGGTGCTGGCGTACTCGACGGTGTCGCAGCTGGGCTACATGGTCGCCGCCCTCGGCGTCGGCGCCTGGACCGCGGCGATCTTCCACCTCTTCACCCACGCCATCTTCAAGGCCTGCCTGTTCCTCGGGTCCGGCTCGCTGGCGCACCACATCCACTCGTTCGACATGAAGAAGGACATGGGCGGGATGCGCAAGCGCATGCCCATCACCCACGCCACCTTCGTGATCGGCACCCTCGCCCTGATGGGCTTCCCGCTCATCACCGCCGGCTTCTGGTCCAAGGACGAGATCCTGGCTGGCGCCCACATGCTGGGCGGCGACGGGGGCTACAAGTTCGCCGTCATCATGGGCCTGCTCGGCGCCGTGTGCACCTGCGCCTACATGACCCGGGCCTACTACTACGTCTTCATGGGCGAGCCCCGCGGGAAGTCGGCGGAGCACGAGCTCCACGAGAACGGGCCCCGCATCACCGTGCCGCTCATGATCCTGGCCGCCGGCTCCATCGTGGTCGGCTACGCCAACCTCCCCGAGAAGGTGTTCGGCATCGGCGTGCCGGAGTCCCTGTCGCTGCGGTTCGAGCACTTCATCGAGCCCACCGGCGTGTACTTCCCGAGCGCCGACAACAACTTCAGCCACCCCGAGTTCGTCCCGTGGATCGCCCTCGTGTCCGCCCTCGCCATCATCATCGGCGCCGGCTCGGCGTACCTCTGGTACTGGAAGGGCAAGGGCCCCCACGGCATCACCCAGCGCAACAAGCTGGCCCGCGGCGGCTACAAGGTGCTCGAGAACAAGTACTACCTGGACTGGCTCTACACCGACGTCATCGTCGGGTTCATCAAGGGCCCGTTCGCTCGAGCCACCAACTGGTTCAACCAGAACATCCTCGACGGCATCGTCAACGCCGTCGGCAAGGGTGCCCGCCAGGTCGGTGGGTTCGTCTACAACCGCATCGACCAAGGGGTGGTCGACACGGTGGTCAACGCGTCGGGTAGCGGCGCCGAGCTGACTGGCCAGGGGGCCAGCAAGTTCCAAACCGGCAAGGTCCAGGCCTACGCCGCCTATCTGTTCCTTGGCGCCACCATCCTGGCCGCCATCTTCGTTGTAGTCGCTAGTTGAGGACGAGGGAGTCGAAACCGTGAAGGACCTGCTCAACGGCTGGGGTATCACCGCCGCCGTGTTCCTGCCCCTGGTGGGAGCGCTGGTGATGCTGGCGATCCCCAAGTCGGAGGAGACCCTGCACAAGGTGGTGGCCCTGGTCACCAGCCTGGCCGTGTTCGTCGTCGGAGCCGCCCTGCTGTGGGACTTCGACTACGACCACACCGCCGTGCTGCAGTACGCCCAGGACAAGTCGTGGATCGAGCTGATCAACGCCCGCTACCAGGTCGGCCTCGACGGCATCTCGCTGCCGCTGCTCGCCCTCACCGTGCTGGTGGTGCCGCTGGTCATCATCTACTCGTGGGACCACTTCCCGGAGCCCCACAACCCCAAGGCGTTCCTGATGCTGATCCTGGTCCTCGAGACCGGCATGATCGGCACGTTCGCCGCCCAGGACCTGCTCCTGTTCTTCGTCTTCTTCGAGCTCGTCCTGCTCCCGATGTACTTCATGATCGGCGTCTGGGGCGGTGAGCAGCGCAAGTACGCGTCGCTGAAGTTCTTCCTCTACACGGCCTTCGGCTCGGCACTGATGATCGTCTCGATCCTCGCCGTGTACTTCCTGTCGCCGGAGATCACGAGCGGCGCCCAGGCCGGGATGCACAGCTTCTCGATCCCGTACCTCTCCGAGTGGGGCGGCGCCGGGCTGGCCAAGACCACGGCGCTCGTCGTGTTCGGCGGCTTCTTCATGGGCTTCGGCATCAAGGTCCCGATGTTCCCGTTCCACACCTGGCTCCCCGACGCCCACACCCAGGCGCCCACCCAGGGCTCGGTCATCCTGGCCGCCGTCCTCCTGAAGCTCGGCACCTACGGCTTCGTCCGCATCGCCATCCCGATCCTCCCCGAGGGGGCGGAGAAGTGGGCACCGGTCATCGGCGGCCTCGCCGTCATCGGCATCATCTACGGCGCCCTCGGCTGTCTGGCCCAGACCGACATGAAGCGCCTCATCGCCTTCTCGTCGGTGGCCCACATGGGCTACGTGATGCTCGGCATCGCCACGCTCACCCCGTTCGGCACCAACGCCGCCATCTTCGGCATGGTCGCCCACGGCCTCATCACCGGCATGCTCTTCTTCATCGCCGGTTCGGTGAAGGACCGGTTCCACACCCTCGAGATCAAGCGCCTCGGCGGCCTGCTCCTGCAGGCCCCCCGCATGGGCTGGCTGCTCGGCTTCTCCGTGATGGCCTCGCTCGGCCTGCCCGGCCTCGCCGGGTTCTGGGGCGAGTTCCCGGCCATCCTCTCGGCGTACCAGCCGGCCGAGGGCCTGAACGTGGCCCTCTTCCGGGTGTTCATGGTCATCGCCGCCCTCGGCACGGTGTTCGCCGCCGGCTACCTCCTCTGGCTGCTCCAGCGGGTCGCCTTCGGCACGCCCACCGAGGAGTTCGAGGACGAGCACATCCACGACATGCACCTCACCGACTACATCGCCTGGACCCCGATGGTCGTCCTGATCGTCGTGCTGGGCATCTTCCCGGGCCTGATCTTCAAGGTCACCAACCAGGCCGTCGTCCACGCCCTCGCCGGCATCGGGGGCTGACGTGCTGGCCACCCTGCTCGCCGCGTCGTCGGACTTCGTCCGGCCGCACTTCGACTGGCACGCGCTCGCGCCCGCGATCGTGCTCGTCGGGACGATCGCGCTGTGCCTGCTGGTCGACGTGTTCACCACCGAGCAGAGCCGGTGGACGGCCTCGTCCATCGCCGGCATCGGCATGCTCGCCGCCCTGGTGCCGATCTTCACCCTCGCCTACGACAACACCGACCGGGTGCTGTTCGGCGGGGCGTTCGTGGTCGACGACTTCGCCCTGGTCCTGAGCGGCCTGTTCCTGGTCGCCGGCTACCTGACGATCCTGCTGTCCACGAACTACATCGCGGAGGGGGACTACGCCGAGGGCGAGTACTACCTGATGCTGCTGTCGGCCGTGTTCGGCATGGTCATCATGGCCTCGGCCCGAGACCTCATCACCATCTTCATCGCCCTGGAGATGCTCTCGATCCCGGCGTACCTCATGGCGGGCTGGCGCAAGCGCACGCTCACCGGCAACGAGGCCGGCATGAAGTACTACCTGATGGGCGTCTTCGCCTCGGGCGTGATGCTCTACGGCATGTCGCTGATCTTCGGCGGCACCGGCAGCACGATCCTCGCCGAGATCGGCGACAAGGTGAACGCCGACTTCATGGACCAGCCGGTCGCCGCGCTGGGCATCATCTTCGTGCTCATCGGGTTCGCCTTCAAGATCTCGGCCGTGCCGTTCCAGCACTGGGCACCGGACACCTACGAAGGTGCT
>Ga0182736_1000178_pt1 | contig 124990 bp, 122 predicted proteins | sample eDN5th30CKraftBY_FD_128882 | JGI IMG/M metagenome (GOLD analysis project Ga0182736, IMG submission 128882) | Enriched backyard soil microbial communities from Emeryville, California, USA - eDNA 5th pass 30_C Kraft BY (version 2) (version 2) | ecosystem: Environmental > Terrestrial > Soil >... | reverse complement strand
GTTGATGGGTCTGTCCGCGACGTCCGCCCGACGTCCACCGAGGTACCCAGGAGGTCCTCCTCATGTTGTTCAGCCGCAGCAAGCCCGACATGGTCACCGCCGAGACCGCGCTGGCCGACCACGACGAGCCCACCTTCGACATCAGCGGCGTCCACGCCGTCAACGGGAGCTCGATCGTCCCGCCGTTCCCCGAGGGCGCCGAGATCGCCGTCTTCGGGATGGGGTGCTTCTGGGGTGCCGAGCGCATCTTCTGGCGGCTCCCCGGCGTGGTCACCACCGCCGTCGGCTACGCGGGTGGCTTCACCCGCAACCCCACCTACCAGGAGACCTGCACCGGCCGGACCGGCCACACCGAGGCCGTCCTCGTGGTCTACGACCCCGAGCAGATCTCGTACCGCCGCCTCCTCGAGGTGTTCTTCACCGAGCACGACCCCACCCAGATCAACGGGCAGGGCAACGACCACGGCACGCAGTACCGGTCCGCGGTCTACGTGACCACCGACGAGCAGCTCGCCGAGGCCACCTCGGCGTTCGAGATGTTCGGCAAGGCCCTCGCCGACGCCGGCAAGCGGCCCATCGCCACCGAGCTGGCCCCGGCCGGCGATTTCTTCTACGCCGAGGAGTACCACCAGCAGTACCTGCACAAGAACCCCGGCGGCTACTGCGGCTTGCAGGGCACCGGCGTGGTCTGCCAGCTGCCCGGCCCCCTCGCCGACCTGGGCGTCGACCTCGACGTCGAGGCCGCATCCAAGGTGGCTGACGCCGCCCCGTCCCTCGACCCCACCGCCGACCAGGAGGCCAACGTGTCCGACCCGACCGCATCGAATGACGAGAAGCTGAAGCCCGTTGCCGGCACCGACGACGAGTGGCGCCAGCGCCTCACGCCCGAGCAGTACCAGGTGCTGCGCCAGGCCGGCACCGAGCGGGCCTTCACCGGCGCCTACACCGACGTCGAGGAGCCGGGCCTGTACCGCTGCATGGCCTGTGGCAACCCGCTCTACGCGAGTGACACGAAGTTCCACTCGGGCAGCGGCTGGCCGTCGTTCACCGAGGCGGTGTCGCCCGACGCCGTCGAGCTGATCGAGGACCACTCCCACGGGATGACCCGCACCGAGGTGCGGTGCGCCCGCTGCCACAGCCACCTCGGCCACGTCTTCCCCGACGGGCCCCGGGACCGCGGCGGCCTCCGGTTCTGCATGAACAGCTGCGCCCTGGACCTCGACCAGGACGCCGAGCCGGTCAGCTGACCCGCAGCCTCAGCCTCCCGTCGTGGACCAGTGCCACGGTTCTGACGGGAGGTTCTTGAGGCCGTAGGTGGCGGCGTTCTTCGCCAGCCACTTGTAGCAAGCGGTCGTGCGGGTCTCGCACGACTCGAAGTCGATGGCGAGGCCCTTCTCGTGCTGCGAGGTGCCGGGCTTCGCCGTCGGCGGCGTGCACTGGCTCGCGGGCTTCTCGTAGACGTCGTAGTAGGTCGTGCCGCAGTTGGCCTTCCGCACGGCGATCTGCGAGGCCGAGTCGCGGTAGCCGCCGCCGCACAGCTTCACGCCGTCGGCCTTGGCTGCGGCGAGGAGCCGGCGGACGTTCGTGACGATCGACTCGGCGACCACGATCGAACGGGTCGTCGAGGTGGTGCAGGCCGCCTTCGCCGTCGTGGGCGGGGTGATCGCCGGAGCGTTGGGCTGGCAGGCCGCGAGGGCCAGGGTGGTGATGAGGGCGGCCGCGAGGGCGGAGGCCCGCAGGCGCGTCGGGGCGCGGTGCACGTGGTTCTCCTTCGTGCGTCGGTCCCGCCACGGATGTCGCACCGCACGGATCGGACGCGCTCGGCTCGAACTTGAGCCGGATGCGCGAAGTCCACCTCGGCGGGTGAGCCGGGTCACCCACCGGTCCCGGATCGCCCCCTCAGGCGTGGTCGCGCAGGTCTTCCTTCCACGTCCGGAAGCGGGTGTGGGCCGTGGCGGGCCCCCGCCCGGAGCCGGTGCCGTCGGGGAGCAGGTCGAACGTGAACTGCACCGCTAGGTCGTCGGCTCGGCACACCCAGTAGCGGGCGTCGGCGCCTCGGGCCGGGCCCGAGCGCCAGAGCAGCCACGGACCGATGCGGCGGAGGTAGCGGGCGACGGCGCCGGTCGACGGCGCCGGCAGGTCGTCGGCGAGCGCGAGCAGCTCGGCGGGCGCCTCGAGCCACGCCGTGGCCGGGATCGAGCGGTCCCGGGTGGGCGTGTCGGGCAGGTCGGCCGTGTGGACCGGGCGCTCGTCGAGCGGCCGGAGCTCGGCCGGGGTGGGCGTCACCTCTCGCGGTTCGGGCACCTGCCGATCCTCGCGCGCCAGGCGTGGTGTCTCGTTCTGGGACACACCGAGACAGGTCGGGTGAGGCGGTCGTAGCCTTGTGATCGTCGTCACGTCATCCGCCAGGGGGCAGCACGTGGGCACAGGGGCACGAACCGATCCGACGCCGCTGCCACGGCCCGAGATCGCCGCGTCCTGGGCCCGGTCGTCCCGCTCGGGCGTGCACGGCGACCGGCTCGCCGTCGCCGCCGCACCCGGCGCCGATCCCCGCGGCCGCCTCACGAGCCTGGCGGCACCGGTCCTCGACCGGTTGAGCGGGACGCTCTCGGACACCCGCACCACCGTGGTGCTCACCGACGCCCACGCCGCGATCCTCGACCGTCGGGCCGGATCGAGCCGCTTGCACGACCTGCTCGACGACCTCGGCATCGTGCCGGGCTTCTCGTACGCCGAGGACGTCGTCGGCACCAACGGCATGGGCACCGCGGCGGAGGAGCGGCGGGCGGTCCGGGTCGTGGGCGAGGAGCACTACAACGAGGCGCTCCGTCCGCTCACGTGCGTCGGCGTGCCGATCGAGCACCCCATCACGGGCCGGCTCGAGGGCGTGCTCGACCTGACGTGCTTCAACGAGGACGCCGGGCCGTGGATGAGCCCGCTCGTGGCCGAGGCCGTCGCGGGGGTGCGGGCCCTGCTGGAGGCGCAGGCGACGGCGGGGGAGCGGGCGCTGCTCGCCGCGTTCCTCCGGGCGTCGCAGCGCGGCTCCGATGCCGTCGTCACGCTCAACGACTCGTTCGTGCTGACCAACCCGGCGGCCGCCCGGCTCCTCGACGGCGCCGACCACGCCCCGCTCTGGGAGATCGGCGCCGATGCCGTCTCGGCCCGTTCGGCGCCGGTGCGCGACCTCGAGCTCGCGGGCGGCACCCTGGTGCGGGCGTCGTTCGAGGTCGTCGAGCTCGGCGACAAGGCGGTGGGCGCGGTCGTCCGCCTGGCCGAGCCCGAGCAGCGGACGACCCGGGCCTCGTCCCGGCGGAGCGCCACGCGTGCGCCGTCCGCCGCGGGGGAGTCCACCACCGGCCCCCGCACGGTGACGGGCCGGCTCGTCGCCGAGGTGCGTGCTGCGGTCGCGTCCGGCGAGCCCACGCTCGTCCGGGGCCCCGCCGGTGCCGGCAAGTTCACCGTCGCCCGCCTCGCGCTCGGCGACGACCAGCCCGCCGTGTTCGACGCGGGCCGGGCCGTGATCGACGGGCCCCGGGCCTGGCTGCGCGAGGTCGAGGCGGCGCTGGGCGACGGGCAGGCGGTCATCATCCGCCACGTCGACGTCCTCGCCGCCGACGCCGCCGCCGGCCTGGCCGCCGTGCTCGACGGCGCCCCCGCCGCAGCCAGGGTCGTGGCCACCGCAGCGGAGCAGGCCGCGTCGGCCCCGGTCGGCGCCGCCCAGTCGCTGGCCGACCGGTTCGGCCACCTCGCCCAGGTCCCGCCCCTCGCCCGGCGGGCCGACGAACTGCCCGCCCTCGTGCGCTCGATGGTCGGCCGGCTCGTGCCCACGGGCTCGCTGCGCGTCGCGCCGGAGGTGGTGCAGGCGCTCGGCCGCGTCGACCTGCCCGGCAACCTGCGCCAGCTGGAGTCCCTGCTGCACCGGGTCGCGGTCGAGCGGCGGTCCGGCACGGTCACCCTCGACGACCTGCCGCCCGAGGTCCGCGCCGCCACGCACCGCCCGCACCTCACGGCCATGGAGCAGCACGAGTGCGAGGCCATCGCCTCCGCCCTCGCAGCCGCCGACGGCAACAAGGCCGCGGCCGCCGAGGCCCTCGGCATCTCCCGGTCGACGCTCTACCGCAAGCTCGACGCCTACGGCCTCCAGCTCGACCGCCGGGCCTGGTAGCTAGACCTCGTCGCCGCGCACGATCGGGGCGCGGCGCGGGTGCTCGTCGTCGGTGAAGAGGCGGGACCGGGTGAGGAACCGCTTGCCCTCGGGCGTCTCCAGCGAGAACCCGCCGCCGCGGCCGTCGACCACGTCGATGGTGAGGTGGGTGTGCTGCCAGTAACCGAACTGGGACTCGCTCATCCAGAACCCGACCGGCTGGTCGAGGCCCTCGATGGGCACGAGCCCGAGGCGCACGTCGCTGGCACCGAGGATGAAGTCGCCGTCCGGGTAGCACATCGGTGAGGACCCGTCGCAGCAGCCGCCGGACTGGTGGAACATCACCGGGCCGTGGATCGCGGTGAGGCGGCGGACCAGGTCCGCCGCCTCCTCCGTGAACGCCACCCGCTCGACGACCTGATCTGCAGGGGTGGGGGCTGCAGCCACGTCGAGCTCCTTCCGTGGGCCTAGAAGAAGCCGAGCTTCTGGGGGGCGTAGGAGACCAGCAGGTTCTTCGTCTGCTGGTAGTGGTCGAGCATCATCTTGTGGTTCTCACGGCCGATGCCCGACTGCTTGTAGCCACCGAACGCGGCGTGCGCCGGGTACAGGTGGTAGCTGTTGCACCACACCCGTCCGGCCTGGATGGCGCGGCCGGCGCGGTACTGGGTGTTGACGTCGCGGGTCCACACGCCGGCGCCGAGGCCGTACAGCGTGTCGTTGGCGATCGAGATGGCGTCGTCGTAGCCGTCGAACCGGGTCACGGCCACGACCGGGCCGAAGATCTCCTCCTGGAAGATCCGCATCGAGTTGTCGCCCTCGAACACCGTCGGTTCGACGTAGTAGCCACCGCTCAGCGACCCGCCGAGGTCGGCGCGGCGGCCGCCGGTCAGGACCCGGGCGCCCTCCTTCTCGCCGATGTCGATGTAGCTGAGGATCTTCTCGAGCTGGTCGTTGCTGGCCTGGGCGCCGATCATCGTGTCCAGGTCGAGCGGGTTGCCCTGCACGACGGCCTTGGTGCGGGCGAGGGCGTCGCCGAGGAACTTGTCGTAGATCGACGCGTCGATGAGCGCCCGGCTCGGACAGGTGCAGACCTCGCCCTGGTTGAGGGCGAACATCGTGAAGCCCTCGAGCGCCTTGTCGTAGAAGTCGTCGTCGGCCGAGGCGACGTCGGCGAAGAACAGGTTGGGGCTCTTGCCACCCAGCTCGAGCGTGACGGGGATCAGGTTCTGGCTGGCGTACTGCATGATCAGCCGACCGGTGGTCGTCTCCCCGGTGAAGGCCACCTTGGCCACGCGGTTCGACGAGGCCAGCGGCTTGCCCGCCTCGGTGCCGAACCCCTGGACCACGTTGAGGACGCCGGGAGGGAGCAGGTCCCCGACGAGGTCCAGGAGCACGTTGATCGAGGCCGGCGTCTGCTCGGCCGGCTTGAGCACGACGGCGTTGCCGGCGGCCAGGGCGGGGGCGAGCTTCCACACCGCCATGAGGATCGGGAAGTTCCACGGGATGATCTGGGCGACCACGCCGAGCGGCTCGTGGAAGTGGTACGCCATCGTGTCGTCGTCGATCGTGGCGATCGAGCCCTCCTGGCCGCGGATCGCGCCGGCGAAGTACCGGAAGTGGTCGATGGCGAGGGGGATGTCGGCGGCGAGGGTCTCGCGGACCGGCTTGCCGTTGTCCCAGCTCTCGGCCACGGCGAGGACCTCGAGGTTCTCCTCCATGCGGTCGGCGATCTTGTTGAGGATGACGGCCCGCTCGGCCGGTGAGGTGCGGCCCCAGGCGGGCGCGGCGGCGTGGGCGGCGTCGAGCGCCCGCTCGACGTCGTCGGCGGTGCCCCGGGCCACCTCGGTGAACGGCTGCCCGTCGACCGGTGACGGGTTCTCGAACCACTGGCCTCCGGCCGGATCGACCCACTCGCCGCCGATGTAGTGGCCGTAGCGGTCCTGGTAGTTGACGACGGCCCCGTCGGAACCGGGGTTGGCGTAGGTGGTCATGGCGCTGCTCCACGTCGATCCGTGCGGCACCTCCGCACGCCCCTGCGACGCGTCGTCATCATCCGCCCGTCCTGCGCACCGGAGGTGTCTCGACTTGGGACACCAGACCTTGCGGTAGCGTCTTCCCCCGGCCTCGGTGGGAGGGGCCGGGAGGAGGTCGGCCGTGCCGAGCACCGTGGCAAGGGCAAACGTGCGTGTGCGCAAGATGGGACGGCGTGCCCGGCTGGTGGTCCACCGGCGCGTCCTCCAGGTGCCCCAGCGGGTGGCCTGCACGGTGTGCACCTGGTCGGGGTCGCGGTTCGCGGCCGATGCCCACGGGCGCAAGGACCGGCTGTGCCCGAGCTGCGGATCGAGCGAGCGCGACCGCGCCCTGGCGCTCGAGCTGCGCCGGCGGGGCCCGGTGGCGAGCGGCGTCCGGCTGCTCGAGGTGGCGCCGATCGGCCTGGTCGAGCGCATCGCCGAGGAGCTCGGCTACGAGCACCACAGCGTCGACCTGTTCTCGCCGCGGGCCGAGGTCCGCGCCGACCTCTGCTCCCTCCCGTTCGCCGACGGGAGCATCGACCTGGCCGTGTGCTTCCACGTCCTCGAGCACATCCCCGAGGACCGCGCCGCCGCCCGCGAGCTGGCCCGGGTGCTGCGCCCCGGGGGCGAGGCGCTCGTGGTGGTCCCGTTCGCGTCGACGTGGCCCGAGACCTTCGAGGACCCCGACACCCCGCCGGAGGACCGCGAGCGCGTCTACGGGCAGTCCGACCACGTGCGGATCTACGGCACCGACGTGACCGCCCGATGGCGAGAGGCCGGCGTGGCCGTCGATGAGTCGGTCTGGACCGACCGCTTCACCCCCGACGAGCACGCGTCGGCCCGCATCACCGGGCACGACGACCGCTTCTGGATCCTGCGCCCCAGCTAGGGCGCCCCGGCTACCAGCCCCGGTCGGCCCACTCCTGGAGGTGGGGGGACTCGGCGCCGATCGTGGTGGCGTCGCCGTGGCCCGGGAGGACGATCGTGTCAGCGGCGAGCGGCGAGAACAGGCGCTCGTCGAGCGACCGGATGATCGTGGGGAAGTGGCCGCCGAACTTGGTGGTGCCCGGCCCGCCCGGGAAGAGGGTGTCGCCGCTGAAGAGCACCGGCTTGCCGGCGATCTTGAAGCACATCGACCCCGGCGTGTGGCCCGGCGTGGCGATCGTCTCGAGGCGCAGGCGGCCCACCTGGATGACCGCGTCGTCCTCGAGGAGCTGGTCGTAGCTCGGGAGCATCGCCGCATCCTCGGCGGTCACGTGCACGGAGTAGCCGGCGTCGCGCATCTGCGGGACGGCCTGGATGTGGTCGTGGTGGCCGTGGGTCTCGAGCACCTCGCGGACGCCAAGGCGCTGGCTCAGCTCGAGCAGCTGCTCGTGCTCGTCGGCGGCGTCGAGCAGGACGGCGTCGCCGGTCTCCCGGCACCGCAGCACGTAGACGTTGTTGTCCATCGGGCCGACCACGACCTTGTGGATCTCGGCATCGGTGTCCGACCAGATGAGCGCGTCCATGCCGCCAGTCTGCCGTGGCGGACGCCGGTCGGCATCAGGACGAGATGACGTCGAAGCCGAGGGCGAGGGCCACGGGGATCTGGCGCGGATCGAACGTGAGGAAGGTCGTGGGGCGGGGGAGGCGGTCCGCGGCGGCGAGGTGCAGGGCGTCGACGGTCCGCAGCGGCTGCTCGCGGGTGAGCTCGGCGGCCCGGTCGAGGCAGCGCTGGTCGACCGGGACGACGTGGATCCGCTCCCAGTCGTCGCGCAGGGCCCGCCGCACGCGGTCGCCGTCGGTGGGGATGTCGCAGACCCGGTCGACGATGCCGAGGGCCTCGGTCTGGGCCAACGCCGACGCGCACCACACGGGATCGGCGGCCATGGCATCGAGGACCACGGCGCGGTGCGGCCCCGACAGGTAGCGGCCGAGCAGGGCGGAGGTGTCGAGGGCGAGGGTCACGCGCCGCGCACCTCCCGCAGGGCGCGGTCGAGGCGCCCGCCCGTCCAGTTGTCGATGCGGGTGTCGGGGTCGGCCGGCCGGTCGCCCCGGCGGGCCGGCTCGATGAGGCCCCGGGCGGCGAGGTCGTCGATGGTGACCCGGGTGTCGGCGGGCTCGACCGGTCCGAGCTGGGCCACGGGCCGACCGGCGATCGTGATCACGATGCGCTCGCCGCCCCCGGCGCGCCGCACGAGCGACGTGAGCCGCCCGCGCAGCTCCCGGATCCCGAGCCGCTGGTCCCCGTCGTCCATGCCCGGAGTGTACGCACGTGTACGCACCGGGACGAGCGGCGGCGCGGCGGGGTGCACCAGCATCGGCGCACCGATCACCTCCCGATCGGGCCGAACACCAAGGGGACCACCGTGAACTTCGCGTTCAACGAGGAGCAGGAAGAGCTCCGCAAGACCGTCCGGGCCTTCCTCGAGGCCAAGTCGTCCGAAGCCGCCGTGCGCGAGCAGATGGACACCGAGGCCGGCTACGACGCCGCCGTCTGGCAGCAGATGGGCGAGCAGCTCGGTCTCCAGGGCCTCGTGATCCCCGAGGAGTTCGGCGGCTCGGGCTACGGCTACATCGAGCTCGTCGTGATCCTCGAGGAGATGGGCCGCTCCCTGCTGTGCGCCCCGTTCTTCTCGTCGGTCGTCCTCGCCGGCAACACCCTGATCCACTCCGGTGACGACCAGGCCAAGGCCGACCTGCTCCCCGGCATCGCCACCGGCGAGACCATCGCCACCCTCGCGTTCACCGAGGAGAACGGCCGCTGGGACGAGGCGGGCATCACCGCCACCGCCACCCAGGACGGCGACACCTGGAAGCTCAACGGCACGAAGATGTACGTGCTCGACGGCCACACCGCTTCGCTGCTCATCGTCGCCGCCCGCACCTCGGCCGGCGTGAGCCTCTTCGCCGTCGACGGCGAGGGCGCCGGCGTCACCCGCACCCCGCTGGCCACCATGGACCAGACCCGCAAGCAGGCCAAGGTCGAGCTGAACGACGCCAGCGGCCGCCTCATCGGCGCCGACGGCGAGGGCTGGACCGTCCTCGAGCGCGTGCTCGACCTCGCTGCGGTGGCGCTCGCCGCCGAGCAGGTCGGCGGCGCCCAGGCGTGCCTCGACATGGCCGTCCAGTACGCCAAGGACCGCGTGCAGTTCGGTCGCCCGATCGGCTCGTTCCAGGCCATCAAGCACAAGTGCGCCGACATGCTGCTCGAGGTCGAGTCGGCCAAGTCCGCCGCCTACTACGCCGGCTGGGCCGCCTCGGAGCTCAACGAGGAGCTGCCGTCGGTGGCCTCGCTCGCCAAGGCCTACTGCTCGGAGGCGTACTTCCACGCCGCGGCCGAGAACATCCAGATCCACGGTGGCATCGGCTTCACCTGGGAGCACCCGGCCCACCTGTACTTCAAGCGGGCCAAGTCGTCGGAGCTGCTCTTCGGCGACCCCACCTACCACCGCGAGCTCCTCGCCCAGCGCATCGGCATCTAGGTCTCGCCAGCCGTTCGGCTGCGCCTCACGCCGTACCTCGAGCTGCGATCGACGGGCTGAACGCCCGGTCGACCCCCGGGCTCGCTTCGCTCGAACCCCACCTCGCCCTTGCGGGGTGGGGTTCGTCGCGGGGTGACGGCAGCGTCACGAAGCCGTAACGTGGGCGAGCCGCTTCCCGGCCCCGTCCTCCCTTCACGAAGCGTCCCGTCTTGCCGATAGCACCACCGATGCACCGCGACCCCGCCGCCGTCTCGCCCGTGCGCCGCGCCCGTCGACGGGGCGTCGCGCTCGCCGCGTCAACGGCCGTGGTGCTCGGCCTGCTCGCCGGTCCGGCCGCCGCCCAGGACGGCGTCCAAGACGGTGCCGACCTCGATGCCCCCAAGACCGAGGCCGGGCACGAGGCCGCCGTCGAGGCGCTCGAAGAGACCCTCGCCCTGGCGCCCGAGGACCAGCCCCCGTCGCCCGACGACCCGTTCCAGGCCGTGGTCGACACCCAGAAGGAGGCGTCGGAGCTCGCCATCGCTCGGCTCGAGGCCACCACCAAGTCCGATGCCGCCAACGTGGCCGCCCTCGAAGCGGCCAGCGCCCTGCAGAAGGCCCAGGCCAAGGAGGCCGCCGCCGTGAAGGTGCGCCAGGCCGCCATCTCCGAGCTGTCGAAGGAGCGCCGCCGCCTGTCGGACCTCACCGTGCGGGCCTACGTCACCGGCGGCGAGTCGAACGTCGACGACTACCGCGCCTACGTCGAGGGCGACACCTCGGACCCGGCGGCGGGCCGCCAGATCATGTTCGACCAGGTGCTCGACCGGCAGAAGGACGTCACCGAGAAGGCGCAGGCGGCGCTCGCCGAAGCCCGCCGCAAGCTGAAGGCGGTCCGGGTCATCGTCGCCGTGGCGGAGGAGAAGGCGGTCCGCCTCCTGGGCGCGGCATCCGAGCTGACCCAGCAGCGGACCGCAGCCGAGCAGGCCCACCTCGAGGCCGAGGCCGAGGCGGCCGCCGCCGATGCCGCCCTGCGGTCCGCAGCCAGCCGTCCCATCGAGCCGGTGCCCGAGGGCGTCGCGCTCATCGGCATGCCCCGCCTCAACGCCGAGGACCTCGCCGGGTGGTTCGAGGCCGGCCCGTACTCGCCCCGCACCACCACGCCGATCATCGACTACGCCACCTGGTTCATCCAGGACGGCCGGGCCGAGGGGATCCGCGGCGACATCGCCTTCGCCCAGGCCGTGCTCGAGACCGGCGGCTTCGCCAACACCGACAGCGTGGTGGCCAACAACTTCTCCGGCATCGGCCACTACGACAACGCGCCGCTCGGCTTCATCTTCCCGTCGCCCCGCGCCGGCGTGCGGGCGCAGATCCAGCTGCTCAAGGGCTACGCCGTCAAGAAGCCGAACTACGCCAACCCGCTGGTCGACAAGCGGCTGCGCGGTCCGGCGGGCTGCTGCCCGACCTGGGGCGACCTCACCACCGTGTGGGCCACGGATCCGACGTACGGCCCGAAGGTCATGCTCATCTACACGTCGATCGTGGAGTACGCCCTCCAGCGCCGGGCCAAGGGCGAGGGCTTCGACGACCCGTCGTTGATCAAGATCGCCGCCGCCGAGGCACCGCCCTCCTGAGCGCCGCCGGGCCACGGCTACGGTCACGACCGTGACGTGGATCTTCCTCATCGTGGGCCTCGTGATCGTGGTGGTCATCGGGCTCGTCGTCCTCGGACGGGAGACGGCCCGGCTCGCCGACGTCGGCCGGCCCGCCGTGTTCGACATGACCGAGGCGGTGGACTTCATCGCCGACCGCCTCCCCGCCGAGACCCAGGCCCGGATCTCCCACGAGGACGTGCGGTGGGTGCTGCTCGCCGATGCCGACCTGATCGAGGACGCCACCGCCGAGCTGCCCCCGGAGCCCGACGACGACGACGAGGACGACGCCGATCCGGCGCTGGAGCCCCAGGTCGTCGACGAGGACGCGGCCGTCGCCCGGATCCTCGAGCTCGCCGACGAGTCGGGCCGCGAGCTGGCCGACGAGGACATCGTGGCCGTGCTCGACGCCCGGCTCGCCTACCTGGAGGCCATCGGCGCCATCGGCCCCCAGGCCGACGGCTAGCAGCTCCCGCGGGGGAGCGCGGTCGCGTACCGTTGGCGCCATGTCGCGCCCTACCAAGTTCGAGCACTTCCAGTACGTCGGTGACAAGCGGTCGCAGGTGGTCTACGACCTGGACACCGCGCCGCAGGAGATCATCGACGAGCTGATGGACGCCGGCACCTACCTGGCGTTCGGACCCGACACCCTGGTCGAGGCCCGCAACCGCGGCTACAAGCCCCACGCCACCGCGATCGCGCCCGACGCCGCCGAGTGAGGACCGCGCCTCGAGCCGGCGCGAGGCGCTGATCGGTGGAGCTCGAGATCCTCTCCGGGGCGGCCCGGCTCGCCGCCTACCTGGCGAACCCGCCGGTCGCCGACTCGTCGCCGCCCACGCTCGTGCTGTGCCACGGGTACCCGTCGTCGGCGCTCGGCGCCGCCGACACCAACCGCTCGTACCCCGAGCTCGCCGACCGCATCGCCAACGAGGGCTGGCGCGTCGTCACCTTCGCCTTCCGGGGCTGCGGGGCGTCCACCGGTGACTTCTCCCTGGGCGGCTGGCTCGAGGACGTCCTCGCCGTCGTCGACCACCTCCAGTCGATGGGCGACACCCGGGGGATCTGGCTCGCCGGCTTCGGCACGGGCGGCGCGCTGTGCATTGCCGGGGCCGCCCGCCGCCCCGAGGTCCACGGCGTCGCTGCGCTGGGTGCGCCGGCCGACTTCCGCGACTGGGCCAGCCACCCCCGGCGCCTCCTCCAGCACGCCCGCGACATCGGGGCGATCCACCACGCCGACTTCCCACCGTCGATCGACGTGTGGGCCCGGGGGCTCCACGAGATCAAGCCCACCGACGACGCCGCGGGCGTCGCGCCGCGCCCGCTGCTCGTCCTGCACGGCTCCGACGACGAATCCGTGCCGCTCTTCGACGCCCGGGTCCTGGGCGACGGGCACGGCGACGCCGAGCTGCGGATCATCAGCGGCGCCGCCCACGACCTGCGGAACGACCCCCGAGCGGTCGCCATCCTGCTCGGCTGGCTCGACCGCGAGCGCCACCGTTCGCGGTGATCGGGCCACCGCTGGCGCGAATCCAGATTCAAGCTGGCGGCCGGGGTGCCGATACTCTCGTCAGTGGCCGGAGTAGCGTCGGTCCCTTCACCCCGACCTGGAGCACGCGTGACCGACATCTGTGACTCCGCCATCGTGAGCGATGGCGAGGAATGCCCCGGCTGGCTCGCCGAGCTGAAGAGCCTCGGGACCCTGGGCCAGATGTGGACCCTCACCGTGGTGGTGCTCTGCGCCGCCCGTGCGGTGGTGGTGTGGCCGATGCTCGGCGAGCACGGCATCAACCCCTGGTGGTTCCTGGTGCTCGACGTCGGCACGGCCCCGTTCTACGGCGTCGGCCAGGCCATGGGCGTGAAGATCCTGCGTGACGAGACCCGGCCGCTGCGCCACGCCCTGCCGTGGATCGCGATGGTGTTCGTGTCCTTCGTGGCGCCGTACGCCTACGTGCTGAGCTCGGCCGGGCAGCTGCCCAGCTACGTCGTGTGGGGCGTCGTCGCCTGGATGACCGTCTTCGGCGGCCTCACCGCCCGCCGCATGGTCCGCGACGTGCGCATGGAGGCCGTCGCCGGCTGATCCGCCGGGGCCCGCAGCACCGCCGGCCCGGTTCACGTACCGTTCATGGTTCCGGCATGGACGAGAAACGGCACCACAGCAGGCTCGCCCAGGTGAGCGACCTCTTCGACGACTACGACGCGGGGTCGATCCGTCGCACGTACGACGAGATGTTCGACCGGTACGGCCGGGTCCGCGACACGTACCGGGGCGTGCACGACACCCTCGAGCCGCAGAGCACCGCCGACCTCGCCGTTCGGGCCGATGGCCTGAGCCGGGCCTACCGCGACCGCGGGGTCACCTTCGCCCTGTCGGGCCAGGAGCGCCCGTTCCCGCTCGACCTCGTGCCCCGCGTGCTCTCCGCCGACGAGTGGCGGCGCCTGGAGGCGGGCATCCGCCAGCGGGTCCGGGCGCTGGAGGCGTTCCTCGCCGACGTGTACGGGCCCGGTGAGGTGTTCGCCGACCGGGTCGTGCCCCGCAAGCTGGTGCACTCGTCGCCGCACTTCCACCGGCAGGTGCACGGCATGGAACCGGCGGGCGGCGTGCGCATCCACGTGTCCGGCGTCGACGTCATCCGCGACGACCACGGCGAGTTCCGGGTGCTGGAGGACAACCTGCGCAGCCCCTCCGGCGTGTCGTACGTGATGGAGAACCGGCGGGTCATGGCCCGGGTGTTCCCGGACCTGTTCGGCACCCACGCCGTGGCCCCCGTCGACGACTACCCGCGGCACCTCCTGGGCGCTCTCCGCTCCACGGCGCCCGTGCGGGCCGCCGACCCGCGGATCGTCGTGCTCACCCCCGGGGTGCACAACTCGGCGTACTTCGAGCACGCCCTGCTCGCCCGGCTGATGGGCGTCGACCTGGTGGAGGGCCGCGACCTCGTCTGCCGCGACGACGTGACCTACGTGCGCACCACCACCGGCGACGAGCGGGTCGACGTGATCTACCGGCGCATCGACGACGAGTTCCTCGACCCGGTCCAGTTCCGGCCGGACTCGGTGCTCGGCTGCGCCGGGCTGGTGCACTCCGCCCGGGCCGGCAACCTGACCATCGCCAACGCGGTGGGCAACGGCGTCGCCGACGACAAGCTCACGTACACCTACGTGCCCGAGCTCATCGAGTACTACCTGGGCGAGCCGCCGCTGCTGCGCAACGTCGACACCTACCGCCTCGAGGACGACGACCAGCGGGCGTTCGTGCTGGACCGCATCGACCAGATGGTGGTGAAGCCGGTCGACGCCTCGGGCGGCTACGGCCTCGTGTTCGGCCCCGACGCCTCCGACGAGGAGATCGAGCAGTGCCGCCAGGACGTGCTCGCCGACCCGCGCGGGTACATCGCCCAGCCGGTCGTGTCGCTGTCCACCGGGCCGACGCTGGTCGACGGGCGGCTGCGCCCGCGCCACCTCGACCTGCGGCCGTTCGCGGTGAACGACGGCGAGAAGGTCTGGGTGCTGCCCGGCGGGCTGACCCGGGTCGCCCTCCCGGAGAACAGCCTCGTCGTGAACTCCAGCCAGGGCGGCGGGTCCAAGGACACCTGGGTGCTCGCCGACGAGGACGAGACCTTCGGCCTCGACCTGCCCGCCCCCGTCCCGGTCGCCGCCCGTCCGTCGGTGCCGGTGCCGCTGCAGTTCGGCCCGGCCGACGACCACGAGCGCCACCACCAGCAGCAGCTGCAGCAGCAGCAGGCGGACGAGCCGAAGGAGGTCGAGCCGTGCTGAGCCGCATCGCCGAGGCCCTGTACTGGATGGGCCGCTACCTCGAGCGGGCCGACGACACCGCGCGGCTCCTCGACGTGTACGTCCACCGCATGGTGGTGCAGGTGAACGACGAGCGGGTCGGTGCCTCCCTGCTCGCCGCCATGGGCCTCGACCCGTCGGAGCTCGCCCGCATCGGCGATGCCTCCGATGGTCCGATCGACCTGTGGCAGGCCACGGAGATGCTCGCCTACGACGCCGACAACCCGAGCTCGGTCGTCGGGTCGCTCCGACTGGCCCGGGAGAACGCCCGGGGCCTGCGCGAGATCCTCGCCACCGAGGTCTGGGAGGCGCTCAACCGCACGTACCACGAGCTGGACAACCACGTCCGCGCTGCCCGCACGCTCGGGCCGCACCTCCTGTTCCAGTGGGTGCGGGACCGGGTCGCGCTCGTCGGCGGCCTCACCGACACGGTGCTGCTCCACGACGACGGCTGGCGGTTCCTCACCATCGGCCGCTGCCTGGAGCGGGTCGACATGACCGCCCGCCTCCTGGGCGCGGTGCCCGCCACGGCCGACGCCTCGCGCTGGAGCGGCGTGCTGGTGTCGTGCGGGGCGAACGACGCCTTCCTCCGGACCTACGGCGGCGACATCGACCAGGCCAAGGCGCTCAGCGTGCTCCTGCTCGACCCGGACTTCCCCCGGTCCGTGAACTACGCCCTCGCCCAGGCCGAGGCGTGCCTCGAACAGGTCGACGGGATGACCGGCCCGAGCGGCCGCCGCCAGGCCCAGCCCCGCACGAGCGCGGCGGCCCGGGAGGTCGGCCGGATCCGCAGCGAGCTCGCCTACACCGACCCGGTCACCCTCGCCGCCGACCTCAACGGCACGGTGATGCGCCTCCAGGCCGCCTGCGCCTACGCCAGCGAGCTGGTGACCCAGCGCTACTTCCAGCGCGCCGCGTTCATCGAGTGGAACGTCGATCGGCCTGCCTGATGAGCATCGAGGTCCAGGCATGACGTGGCGGCTGCAGGTGACGCACACCACGAGGTACCGGTACTCCGCGCCCGTGGCGCAGTCGTACAACGAGGCCCGCCTCGAGCCCCGGAGCGACCGGCACCAGGCGGTGCTGGCCAGCCGGGTCGAGGTCGAGCCGTCGACGCGGGTCGTCCGCCACGTCGACTACTGGGGCTCGGTCGTCCACCACTTCGACCTCCAGATCCCGCACCAGTCGCTGAGCGTCATCGGCCGCTCGACCGTGGAGACCGCCACCGAGATCGCCCAGGTGGGCGATGCGTCGTGGGACGACCTGGCCGACCCGCTCATCCGCGACCAGTTCGAGGAGCTGCTGGTGCCGACGGCCACGGTCACGTGGGACGAGGAGCTCGCCGAGGTCGCAGCCGAGCTGGCGGCGAAGCACGACAAGCCGGCCGACGCTGCCCACGCCGCGGCCGCCTGGGTGAACGAGCGCCTGGAGTACCACCGGGGCAGCACCGGGGTGCAGACCACGTCGCCCGAGGTGCTGGTGGCCGGTTCGGGCGTGTGCCAGGACTTCGCCCACGTCTCGCTGGCCCTGCTGCGGGCGATGGGCATCCCGGCCTGGTACGTGTCGGGCTACCTGCACCCGGATCCGAAGGCCGAGATCGACGAGGCCATCGTCGGCGAGAGCCACGCCTGGGTCGCGGCGTTCACCGGGACCGTGTGGCCGCTCGATCCGACGAGCCTCAACCCGGTCGCCGAGCGCCACATCCGGGTGGCAGCGGGCCGGGACTACCACGACGTGGCGCCGTTCCGGGGCATCTACGCCGGGCGGGCCGACCAGGAGCTGGAGGTCACGGTGGAGCTGGTCCGCAAGGCCTGACCTGGTTCGCCCGGTGCGGGTCTGGGTAGCGGGGGCCATGACCTCCACCGAGAGCACCCGCTCGCTCGAAGACCTGACCGAGGGGATCCGGGTGGCCATGCTCACCCTCGACGGCCGCGACGGGCTGGAGGCGAGACCGCTGACGGTCCAGAAGGTCGAGGGCGACCTCGTCTGGTTCCTCGTCGGCGACGGGGCCGACTGGTTGGGCGACCTGGACGGCCCTGCGCACCTGTCGTTCGTCGATGACAAGGTCTGGGTCTCGGCCACGGGGACGGCGGGGACGTTCCAGGACCCGGCGGTGATCGAGGACCTGGGTGACCCGGTGTCCGACGCCTGGTTCGAGGAATCCCAGTCGCCCCTCGCCCTCCGCTTCGACGTGCAGCAGGGCTCGTGGTGGACCGCGCCGAACGCCGCCAAGGCCGCGGTCGGGCTGGTGAAGGCGAAGGTGACGGGCTCCGAGCCCGACATCGGCGAGCACGGGACGGTCCTCTGACGTGACCTCCACCACCGCGGGGTCGGTGCGCCACCGACCCGACCCGCACCCGGTCTGGCAGCACCTGCTGGTGCTCGGCGGCTTCGGGCTCGCCGCGGTCCTGGCCGCCGGCCTCGGCGGCATCGCCACCTCCGGGAGCACCGACAGCACCTGGTTCCGGGCGCTCGACAAGCCGCCGTGGTACCCGCCGAGCAGCGCCTTCGGGATCGTCTGGACGATCCTCTACGTGATGATCGCCGTGTCGGGCTACCTCGCGTGGCGAGCGGGCGCCGATCGGACGGCCGTCGGCTGGTGGGCCGCCCAGATGGCGCTCAACCTGACGTGGTCGGTGGTGTTCTTCGGCCTGCGTTCGCCGGGCTGGGCCATGGCCGTGATCGTGGCCCTGGCCGTCGCGATCGTCGCCACGATGCGGTCGTTCGCCCGCTTCGACCGGCCGGCGGCCTGGCTGCTGGCGCCGTACCTGGCGTGGGTGCTGTTCGCCTCCACGCTCAACGCCGCGATCGTCGCCCTGAACTGAGCGCTCAGGCGCGCAGCACCTTCTCCATCGGCCGGCCCTTGGCCAGCTCGTCGACGAGCATGTCGAGGTAGCGGATCTTCTGCATGAGCGGGTCCTCGACCTCCTGCACCTTCACGCCGCACACCGATCCGGTGATCAGCGACGCGTGGGGGTTGAGGCGGGCGGCGGCGAAGAAGTCCTCGAACGTCGTGCCGTCGTCGAGCTGGGTCTGCAGCGCCGCGCCATCGAACCCGGTCAGCCACTCGATGACCTCGTCGAGCTCCGCCTTCGTCCGGCCCTTCTTCTCCACCTTGGTCACGTAGTGCGGGTAGACGTCGGCGACGGCGGTGGTGAAGATCCGGTGGGCCATTCCGCCGAGGGTAGCCAGGCCGCTCGGCCGGGGCGCACGGCGTCGACGGCGACCGGCCGCGGTCCGGCACGATCGCCTCGGCTCCTTCGAGCCGCTCGGTGGCGTGGGGACGGAGCTGGCTCGAGCGGATCGAGGAAGGTCCAGACCGTGACCTCGAACCCGCCCTCCCGGCATCCCCCCCCCGGAGGATCCACCGCCCGATCGTGCGATCCGCCGCCCTCGTCGGGGCGCGCCGACGCGGCCGCCATGGGCGGCCTGGTCGGGTGCATGGCCGGAGGGTCCGCGAGGTCATCGGCCGGGACCCGCTGGCGAGGGAGGCCAGCACGCTCCGGCTGGGGCGGGCGGGCACCTGGTGGCCGGGACAGCTCAGGTGCGGGGTCCGGCCCGGGTGGGGTCGGCGCCGTGGGCTGCGAGGCGGCCCGTGGCCTGGTGCTCGATCTGCTGCTCGCGCCGGTTCCACCGGACGGCTTCCTCGATGGCCTCGGCGGCCGGCGGGACGGGAGGCTCGACGGCGGGCTCCGGCGGGTTGGGCTGGAGGTGGAAGCCCCAGCGGTCCAGCCGTTCGCCGGTGGGCGGGAGGAAGCGTGCCTCGGGGAGCCCGAGGGATCGGGCGGCCTCCGCGGTGGGCTGCCCGGGGGCGGGCGGGATGGGCGTCCCGGCGGGGCTCAGCCGGCGGCCGTCGGCATCGCAGAAGGTGACGCCTTCGTCCCCGTGGCGGGGGAGGTCGGCGTTGCCCTCGATCTGCAGCTTGCCCTCGTGGTGCCGGGCGTGGTGGAAGGCGCAGACGGTGAGCAGATTCCAGGTCTCGGTGGGGCCGCCGTCCTCCCAGTGCCAGATGTGGTGGATCTGGAGGTCGTGGGTGCGGGTGCAGCCGGGCACCGAGCAGCCGCCGTCTCGGTGCTCGACCAGCCGGCGGAGACGGCGGTTGACGATGCGGGTGGCTCGGCCCTGGGCGACGGGCGTGACGCCCTCGTACAGGGAGGCGCGCAGGCGGGCATCGCACAGGAGCAGGCATCGCTCGGAGTCGGGGAGCGGAATGCCGAGGTGGGTCATCAGCTCGGGACCGGACCGTCCGGCCTCGAGGTGGAGGTGCACGAGGTAGCGCTCGTTGCCGGGCCGGGCCGCCTCACCGGCCCGGAGCTCGGCCTCAGCGGCGGCCACGAGCGCATCGGCCAGCGTCACCGACGGCGGCGCTTCGCCGTCGGGCGTGTCGGCCCAGGCCTGGCGTCGAAGATCCTCCCGGCGCTCCTCCAGGAAGCGATCGACGGCGGCCCCCTCGGCGTGGGGCAGACGACCGTTGATCCACCAGCCGTCCTCGTCGTGGCCGGTGGCGATGCCCCGGCGCCGTCTGCGGCTGCCGTCGGGCTTGGGGTCGGCGTAGTGGGGGAGCGCCTTGCGCAGCTGCGACACGGTCATGGTGCTGGCCACCCGGGCGGCGGACTCGTCGAACGGGGTCGGTACGTACCGGGCGATCTCCGCGGCCTGGTCGACGGTGAGCTCGCCGGCGCAGAGCGCAGCGAACGTGCACGGCAGCTCGTCGATGCGCTTTGCGATCCGGACGATGCCGGCCGCCGGACCGGGCGCGACCCCGAAGCGCAGTGCCACCCACTCGCCGGGCGAGAGCAGCGAGGCCTGCACCCATCCCTCCCGCAGCGCATCCGCCACCAGACCGACCAACTCGCCGTGCGCCGTGTTCACCAGGCCCTGCACCATGGCGATCCGGTCGAGCACCGGACCTTCCCGATCCGCCACGGCTGAGCCGTCGACGTCCGATCGGGGAGGTGGTGTCATGCCCCCAGATTACCCGAGGTACCCACCGTTCCAAACGTGTGTTCGATCTTTTCTTGCTGTTTCCATGCTCGTGGAGCGGTGGCCGTCGCCGGTCAGGGAGGCGTGAGGCGGATGCGGACCGGGCCCCTCCAGTCGGCATCGGGATCCAGCGGCTCGCCGTGCTGGGTGATCTCGACCTGGCCATCACGGGCCATCCGGCGGGCGACGGAGCGGACCTCGGGCACGACCTCGCGCCACGACCGGCCGCCGATGGCCCGGGCGGCGTCAGAGGGGCAGATGGTGCCGTCGGGGGAGCGGTGCCCGGCGAGGGCGAGGATGGCGGACTCGATGCGGGTGCGGCGGCCGTCGGCCGACGGCTCCTCCCACCACGGCTCGCCCCGTTCGCCGAGGGCGACCTTCGCGGCGTGCACCTGCTTGCGGGCGTCGGCGAGGAGGTCGTCGTCGCCGGCCTTGATCAGCACGCCGACCGCCCGGCGGGCCCGCATCAGCTCGTCGACCAGCTCGGCCCGGAACGGCTCGGGGATGGCGGGATCGGTGGTGCGCCAACGGCGCCCGTCGATCTCCATGAAGTGCGGTGCGTCGGCGCGGACGGTCACGAGGCTGCCGCTCCCGTCGTCTCGATCGGTTCCCCTTCGCCCGCCCAGTGGTCGAGGGCCTTGCGGGCGAGGGCGCTGGCGACGGCGACGACGGCCCACATGACGATGCGCCGTCCGAACTTGGCGAAGAAGGTGGCGAACATGACGCGCCACTACCCCGGAACGGGTCCGGTGACCCGCATGCGCGGGTCAGGCGAGGCCGGCGAGCTCCTCGAGGGCGGCGACGGCCTTCGGGGCGCCGAGGTCGGGCGCCAGCTCCCCTGCCAGGGACTCGGCGCGGGTCCGCAGGGAGCGGTCGTCGAGCGCTCGTCCGATGGCGGCGGCGAAGGCATCGGGCGACGAGCGCTTGGAGACCGAGACGCCGACGTGACGGTGCACGACCCGGGCGGCGTTGTCGGGCTGGTCCCGGCTGATGGGGACGACGACGACCGGTACGCCCTGGGCGAGGGAGCGGATGAGCGTGCCGTGGCCGCCGTGGGTGATGGCGAGGTCGACGTGGGGGAGCACGGCGCCGTGCGGTGCGGTCTCGACGACGTGCACGTTGCCGGGCACCCGGGTCAGCGGGTGCGCGCGCAGGCCGGGCCCGGTGGTGACCAGGGCGTGGCACCCGACCTGCCCGAGGGCGTCGACCAGCCGCTGGAGGAGGTCCTCTTGGTGCATGTACGTGGTGCTGAGCGAGAGCAGGACGGCCGGGCGGCCGTCGTCGGCCCAGGGCGGGACCCAGTCCGGCAGGCTGCGCTCTCCGGGCGGGATCGGGATGCCGCCGTAGACGATCTGGGGATCGGGGTGCGGCGGGAGGAAGTCGAACGCGGCGCTCGTGAGGAGGATGACCTTGTCGGCCCGGCGGACGCTCTCGTCCAAGGAGCGGACGGGCGCGAGGCCCAGGTCGCGCCGGGCGTCGTTGAGGGCGCCCGTGCCCATGAGCGCGTCGGTGACGCGGTGGAGGAAGGCGTCGCGCGCCCGGCCGACCGGTCCGCTCCGGGGACCGAGCCCGGAACCCATCGGCGGGACGCCGGGGGTGCGGAGCATGTTGACGTTGGGGGCGATCGCGGCGGTCGGGAGGCCCGAGCGCTCGGCGGCGGCGGTGGCCCCCGTGAGCAGGGCGTCGACGATCAGCACGTCGGGTCGGTGCTCGCTGATGGCGTCGGCGACGTCGGCGGCGTGGAGCGACGCTGGGCCGAAGAGCAGCAGGTCGCCGATCTGGCGGATCTGGGCGAGCGGGCTCTTGACCTCCCAGTCGCGGATGAGGGCCCGTTCCTCGTCGCGGGCGCGGGCCTGGGGTGCCCGCTGCCACGGGGCGAACGCGGCCCCCGCTGCCGCCGCATCGTGCTCGACCGTGTCGTCGCTCAGCACCGCGACCTCGTGGCCCCGGTCCACCAGCTCGGCGGCGAGCCCGAGCTCGGGTGGGATCGTGCCGCCACCGTCCCAGGTGGCGAGCAGGAAGCGGCTCACCGGGCGACGACCGATTCGCACAGCGCGGTCATGGCGTTGCGGGTCGCTCGGGCGCTGAGCTGGCGGTCGAGCCGCAGCAGCTTCCACGTGTAGACGTCGGTGGCCACCACCAGCAGGTCCTCCAGCTGGGTGCGCTTGGCGCCCGAGCGCTCGGCGAGCTGCGGCGCGAACGCCCACCGCACCCATCGGCGGTGACCGGTCCGACCGAGGTCGAGCAGGGCGGAGAGGGCGGGGAACCGGTGCTCCTGGCCGAGCATGTGCATCAGCTGCTCGCCGGCCTCCTCGTAGTCGCCGGCGACGAGGCGGACCGCGGCGGCGACGTCGCCCGGTTCCATGGCCCGGCGCATGGCTTCGCGCTCCTCGTCCTCGCCGCCGAGGGCGAGCAGTCCGGCGAGCAGCGCGTCCTTCGTGCCGAAGTGGCGGACGACGGTGGAGAGCGAGACGTTGGCCTTGGCTGCGACCCGCCGCATCGAGAGGGCGTCGAAGTCCTCGGTGGCGATGATCTCCCCGGCCGCCTCGAGGATCTGGCGCTCCGTGGGGCCGAGGTCGGATGCGCTGCCGGGCGGGGTGGCGGAAGGCATGGGCACACTGTATCCGCAGGCCCCGGCGCTTTCGCCCCTTGCCGCTTGACAGCGGATACGGTGTATCCGCATGATGGTGGATACACCGTATCCACCACTCCGAGCGGAGAAGGACGCATGACCCAGATCGAGCAGCCCCGGGCCGTCAGCATCGACATGATCAGCGAAGCCATCACCTCGACCCCGGCTCGGTCCGAGCTCCACGAGGAGCGCGCCGGCGGGTGGGCGCGCTGGTCCCTCCTGGCCGGCGGGGTCGTCTTCGCCGTGGGCAACGCGCTCCACCCGCTGGAGCACAACGAGGCCGCGCTCGACCGTCCCACGTGGCAGGCCGCCCACCTGCTGATCTTCGCCTCGATCCCGCTCCTGGTCCTCGGGCTCCCGTACCTGGGCCGGCGGCTCACCGGACGGGTCCCGTCGCGGCTGGCCGCCGTGGCCGTCACCGCGTCGATCGTCGGTCTCATCGGGATCGGTCCCGGGTGCATCCTCGAGGCGTTCGTCGCACCGGTCATCGGGCAGGCCGCCATGAAGGACCTCGAGTCGGGCGGCATGGGGGTGGTCAACGCCATCCTCGGCGTCGCCTACCTCGGTGGCACGATCACCCTCGGTTGGGCGGTGGCGCGAGCCAAGCTCCGCCCGCGCTGGGCCGGCCCGTCGCTCGTGGCGGGTGCGGTGGTGCTGCTCGGGATCATGGGCGCCACCGGTCCGGCGGCCGGCGCGGTGATCATCGCCGCCACGGTGGCGTACGGCCTGGCCCTCTCGGCGCTCGCGCTGCGCGCGTAGCGCCCGTCGGTCAGGCGGCGCCGACGCGTGCGGTGGGGGTGAAGGTGACGGGGAGGTGCTTGATGCCGCCCACCAGCGGGACGCCGAGCGCATCGAGGAGCACGGGCTCGCCGGCCAGCTCGATGTCGGGGAGGCGGGTGAGGAGCTGGCGGAACGCGACGGACAGCTCGCGGCGGGCGAGGTGGGCGCCGAGGCAGAAGTGTGGGCCGGGGCCGCCGAAGCCGACGTGCGGGTTCGGGTCGCGCCGGACGTCGAAGCGCTCGGGGTCGTCGAACGCCCGGGGGTCGCGGTTGGCGGCGCCGTAGAAGAGGATGAGCTTGTCGTCCTCCTTGAACTGGTGGCCGGACAGCTCGAGGTCGTGGGTGACGGTGCGGCGCATGAACGTGACCGGCGAGGCGACCCGCACGATCTCGTCGACCGCCGTGGGCGTCACGCCATCGAGGTCGTCCTGCCAGATCCTCCGCTGGTCGGGGTTCTGCGACAGCAGGTGCATGCCGTGGCTGATGGCCGTCCGGGTCGTGTCGTTGCCCGCGACGGCGAGCAGGATGAAGAACGGGCCGATCTCCTCGGGGGCGAGCATCTCCTCGCCGAGGTCGTTGTGGACCAGGGCCGAGGTGAGGTCGTCGGTCGGGTTCTTGCGGCGGAACTCGGCCAGCTCGTTCATGAGCCCCACCAGCTCCATGCCCGCACCGAAGAAGGCGCCGATGAGCTCGTTCGGGTCGGTGGGCTCGTGGTCCAGGCCCATCATCTCGGGGTCGCCGCCCCCGAGGATCACGTTGGTGGCGCGCAGCACGGTGTCGAACTCGCTGCGGGGGATGCCCATCATGTCGCAGATGACCAGCAGCGGGAACGGCTGGGAGAGGGTCTCGACCAGGTCCGCCTCGCCCTGCTCGCACAGGTCGTCGATGACCTCCGTGCAGATCGTCTCGACCGAGTCGAGCACGCCCTGGAGCTTCCTCGGGGTGAAGGACCGGGCCACGATGCCGCGCTGGCGGGCGTGGCGGGGGTCGTCCATGGCGATGAACGAGCCGAAGAACTCGAGCGCCTCAGGCGGCAGGTCGGAGATGTTCGTGCTGCCCTTGCCCGAGCAGAAGTCCTGGGCCCGGCGGCTGATCTCGACCAGCTCGGCCATGCGCGTGACCGCGAAGAACTCGTCGGTCTCGTTGGTGAGCAGGTTCGGGATCTCGGCCCGGGTGAACGGAGACTCCTCGCGCATCACGGCGAAGTCGTCCATGCGGTCCTGCAGCGGACGGCGCCAGAACTCGGCGTCGGCGACGGAGAGGGTGGGTGCGCTCATGGCCGCACCGTACTTGACCGAACGGTCAAGTGCGGGCGATCGCGGCGGCGACGGCGGCGCCGGTGACCGAGGCGTTCAGGTATGGCTCGGGGTCGTGGAACCGGTGGCCGTTGTCGACCTGGAGGTCCTCGATGCGCTGGTCGTAGATCGGAGCCAGCTGGTGGATCGCAGCAGCGCGGTCACCGACGGCCGCAACGTTCACCCAGCGCCGGACCGACCCGGGCCAGCCGTTGGTCCCGTCGAGCGGCGGGTCGAGCTGGCCCTGGAGCATCTTCTGGCCGAGCGGCGACCCGAGGGTCACGAGGGTGTCGACGTCCCATCCGGGGTTGCGGCGGAGGGCCATGTAGGCGATGACCGACCCGAGGCTGTGGCCCACCACCACGCGGGTCTCGTCGGTGATGACGGCATCGAGGCGCCGGCCGATCTGCTCGCGCAGGTCGGGCACGGTGGTCATCGTGGTGACCATGTCGACGGTGCGGTCGAACGCCGCCTCGCTGGCGGCCTGGCTGAGCGCCTCCATGCCCGGGCCCTCCGCGAGGTGGGCCAGCATCTCGGCGACGCCGGCGCGGGAGGCGGCGAAGGCCTCGGCGTCCTGGGCGGACGGGTCGCGGCGGAACAGGTCGCCGTAGAAGCACACGGCCACCTCGTCGTCCGTGATCGCGGCGCCGTGGTGCCAGAGGCCGTCGCGCAGCGCCGGCAGCCAGCGGGACTTGAGCTCGTTCGGGCCCCAGAGCTCGTTGAACGCCCCGTGCACCAGCACGACCTTCGCCATGACGCCTCCTCAGTCGGTGCCGTCGAGGATGGCCTGCGACCGTGCGGCCTCGCGGATCTCGTCGGCGTGCTCGGCGGCCAGGCGGGCCTTGTGCTTGGGGGAGAGGAATCGGGTCCAGATCCAGCGGGCCATCCAGGCCAGGATCGCCGCCACGACGACGTACTGGAGCACGCCGACCCAGTCGGCCACCTCTTCCCAGCGGTCGCCGAGCTGGTAGCCCGCACCGATGAGCACGACGTTCCAGATCAGGCTGCCGATGGCGGTGTAGATCGTGAACTGGAGCGGGTTCATGCGCCGGAAGCCGGCCGGGATCGAGACCAGTGAGCGGATCAGCGGCACGCAGCGGCAGATGAGCACGGCGGTCCCGGAGTGGTCGTCGAACCACGCCTCGGCACGCTCCAGGTCCTTGGGCTTCACGCCGATCCACCGCCCGTAGCGGGCGACGAGGGCGTGGAGCCGGACGTCGCCGATCGCCGCCGCTGCCAGGTAGAGGACCCAGGCGCCGATGACCGAGCCGATCGTGGCGGCCACGACCATGAGCACGACGTTGGCCTCGCCGCGCGACGACGCCAGGCCGGCGGCGGGCAGCACCACCTCGGAGGGGATGGGCGGGAACACGCTCTCGGTGGCCACCAGGAGCGCCACGCCCAGGTAGCCGATGGCCTTGATGACGTCCACCACCCAGTCGGTGAGGTCGCCTACGAGGAAGTCGGACAGCCCTGCGATCAGCATCGGTCGATCCTAGGAAACGGGGCCGGGCGGCCCCGAGTCGGCTCCAAATCTGACGGTGTGTCAGAATCCGCTCCATGCCTACCGACGTCGTCATCGTCAGCGCCGCGCGCACCCCGATCGCCACCGCCTACAAGGGCTCGCTGGCCGGGGTCGACGCCTTCGAGCTCGCCGAGGTCGCCATCGGCGCCGCGGTCAAGCGGTCGGGCATCCCGGCCGACCAGATCGAGGACATGGGCTTCGGCGAGTCCATGCAGGGCGGCGGCAACATCGGCCGCAACGTGGCCGTGCGCCTCGGCCTCACCGGCGTGCCGGGCGTGGCCACGCAGCGCTGGTGCGCCTCGGGCATGTCCGCCACCCAGTGGGTGGCCGCGAACATCGCCGCCGGGATGATCGACGTCGGCATCGGCGGCGGCAGCGAGTCGATGTCCACCGCGCCGGGCACCTCGAAGCCCGGCCCCGACGGCGCCCCCGCCTTCTGGCTGTCGCCCGGCAACCCGGACACGCCCGAGGCGCCGCCGTTCAACATGGCGCTGACCGTCGGCGACAACACGTCCCGCCTGGCCGGGGTGTCCCGCGAGGATGCCGACCAGTGGGCGTTCACCTCGCACCAGAACGCGGTGCGGGCCATCGACGAGGGCCGCTTCGAGCACGAGATCGTCCCGGTCGACCTGCCCGGGGGCGGCCAGTTCACGACCGACGAGCACCCCCGCCGGAACTCCACGCTCGAGAAGATGGCGTCGCTGCCCGTCCTGAACCCCGACGTCGAGGGCGCCACCACCACGGCCGCCAACTCGTCGGGCCTCAACGACGCCTCGGCGGCGCTGGTGCTCACCAGCCGGGAGTACGCCGACGCCCACGGCCTCAAGCCGCTGGCCGCCATCCGCGGCTGGGCCTCGGTGGGCCTGGACCCGGTCGAGACCGGCCTGGCCCCCACGAAGGCGCTGCCCAAGGCGCTCGCCAAGTCCGGCATCTCGGTGGGCGACCTCCAGTCGGTCGAGGTCAACGAGGCGTTCGCGTCCGTGGCCGTCGCCTTCACCCGTGGCCTGGGCCTCGACCCGTCGATCGTCAACGTCAACGGCTCGGGCTGCTCGCTCGGCCACCCCATCGCCTGCACCGGTGCCCGCATGATCGTCACGATGGTGAACGAGCTCATCCGCGCGGACCAGCAGTGGGGCGCGGTCGCCATGTGCGCCGCCGGCGGCATGGGCTCGGCCACGGTCATCGAGCGCCTCTGACTGCCCGGCCCCTCGGTCGGGTACCGAGGGGCCATGAGCCTGGCCATGCCCCGCAGGGTCCTCGACGCGGACCCGACCACCACCCTCGACGACTGGATCGCCGGGGGCGGCGGGCGCGGGTTGGCTCGGGCGTGGGAGCTGCCCGCCGACGAGATCGTGCGGGTCCTCACCGACAGCGGCCTGCGCGGGCGCGGCGGCGCCGGGTTCCCGACCGGGACCAAGTGGGCCACGGTCCGAGGGGACCGCTCGGCGGAGCTGCCGGCGACGGTCGTCGTCAACGGCGCGGAGGGCGAGCCCGGTTCGTTCAAGGACCGGTCGATCCTGCTCGCCAACCCGTACCGGGTGATCGAGGGCGCGCTCATCGCCGCCGCCGTGGTGGAGGCCGACGAGGTCGTCCTGGCGCTGAAGGGCAGCTCGCCCGAGGTCGTGGACCGGGTTCGGCGGGCCATCGACGAGGTGCGCGAGGCCGGTTGGCTGATCGAGGCGTCGGTCGACGTCGTCGTCGGTCCCGAGCACTACCTCTACGGCGAGGAGACGGCCCTGCTCGAGGTGGTGAACGGCCGTGAGCCGTTCCCCCGCATCGCCCCGCCGTGGCGGCGCGGCGCCGAGGACCTGGGCGACGACGCTGCGTCCGCGGCCCAGGTGGACCTGGCGGCACCCGGCGCCACGCCGACCCCGCCGGCCTTGGTGAACAACGTCGAGACCGTGGCCAACGTGCCGGGGATCGTGGCGAACGGGGCGGCCTGGTTCCGAGAGGTCGGCACGGCCGACTCGCCCGGGACGCTCGTCGTCACCGTGTCCGGTGGCGGTGGACGGGCGGGCGTGGCCGAGGTGCCGATGGGCATCTCGCTGCGCGACGCGATCGACCTCGTGCACGGCGCCCCCTCGACCGGATCGGTCCGGGCGGTGCTGCCCGGCGTGTCCGGGGCGGTCATCGGCGCCGACCAGCTCGACGTGGCCCTCACCTACGAGGACCTGGCGGCGGTCGGCTCGTCGCTCGGTGCCGGGGCGTTCCGGGTCATCGGCGAGGCCGACGACCCGGTGGCGGTCGCCGCCGGTGCCTCCCGCTTCTTGGCCGTCGAGTCCTGCGGCCAGTGCCAGCCGTGCAAGCAGGACGGCGTGGCCATCGCCGGGATCCTCGACCGGCTGAGCGCCTCGGACCCCGAGCCCCGTGACGAAGGAGACCTCGGGTCCCGCCTGGAGACGGTGGCCGACGGTGCTCGCTGCTACCTGGCCACGCAGCACCAGCAGGTGGTGTCGAGCCTCATCCAGGCCTTCCCCGACGCGTTCGGCGCCCACCTGGCCCGGGAGGCGGCGCCGGCGACCCCGGTCCTGATCGCCGAGATCGACCGCATCGACGACGGCGAGGCGGTGCTGGACCCGGGCCAGGCCACCAAGCAGCCCGACTGGAGCCACGGCGCGGTCAGCTCCGGCGCAGCGCCAGCTGACCTCGTGGACCAGCGCGCCGGCGAGGAGCGCCCACGCGGCCTGGGCCACGGCGGGACGGGTCAGGCGAGCGCGTCGACCGCCCGTCGCAGGTAGGGCCAGGCCGTCGCGGGCGCGGTCCCGCCGCACAGCGGGTGGAGCGCGAGGATCCCGTGCTCGGCCAGGAGGGCCCGGGCCCCGTCGGCGGTGACGATGCGGTGGGCGCCCTCGACCGACCGCAGCTCGTCGACGGTGGCCGCCGCGGTGACGCTCGCCGTGGTGTCGGCGGAGCCGGCCGCCTGGTTCCAGCGGTGGTAGGCGACGGCGTCCACGAGCAGGCTGGGCCCGACCTCCTGCCAGGCGGCATCGACGTCGTCGGCGACGAACACGGCGAACGGGGTGGCGGGGGAGGGGAGCACGCACAGGCCGGGCTCGTGGCCGGCAGAACGGGCGGCCTCCTCGTACGCCTCCTGCATGCCGGGGCCGTCGTTCTGGGCGAAGAACCCGATGCCGTGGCGCCCAGCGCGGCGGGCGGCGGCGAGGCTGCCACCGCCCCAGGCGAGCAGCGGCCGCGGGGCCGTGAACGGCGCCGGCGTGACCCGGGGCTCGGCCGACCCGGCCGCGGCGTCGTCGAGCAGGGCGAGCAGACGGCCCAGCTTCTCGTCGGCGATCGCGCCGCGGCGGGCGAAGTCCACGCCGAACAGCTCGTACTCGGTCGGCCGGTAGCCGAGGCCGAGCACCACCATCGCCCGGCCCTCGCTCAGGTGGTCCAGCGTGACGATGTCCTCGGCCAGGCGGACCGGGTCGTGCAGCGGGAGGATCGTCAGCGCCAGCACGATCGGCGTCGCTCGGGTGGCGGCGGCCATCGCCGAGGCGAGCTGGAACGGCGCCGGCAGGTACCCGTCGTCGGAGGCGTGGTGCTCGGAGACGACGATCGACGCGCAGCCGTGCTGGTCGACGAAGCGGGCCATCTCCACGGCCTCGCGGTGCAGCGCGGCCCGCTCGGTCCCGGTGGCGCCGGGGGCACGGAGGTCGAACCGGGCGATGAACATCGGCGGGACCCTAGGACGCTCCGCCCGCCGGCGCGCCGGACCCGGTCAGTGCTGGATGCGCCGGGCGGGGATCTCCGCCGGGTCGAACTCGGGGGAGCGGACCCAGTCGAGCATCCGCTGCTCCTTGGCGATGGTGGCCTCGGCCGCCGCCGGCAGGCCCGGCGCGGCATCCGCGGGGATGATCAGGGCCCCGTGGCGGTCGGCGTGGACGAGGTCGCCGGACTCGAAGCGGGCCCCGCCGACCTCGACGGGGATCCCGATGTCGACGACCTCGACGTAGGCCCGGGCCACGCCGATGCCGGCCGCGAGGTAGCGGAAGCCGATCGCCTCGACGTCGGGCAGGTCGCGGACGAGGCCGTCGGTGACCACGCCCTCGCAGCCGAGGGCGAGGCAGATGCTCGAGTTCACCTCGCCCCAGAGGCAGCCGGCGCCGCCGTCGAGGTCCTGGACGACCACGACCTTGGGGCCGTCGATCTGCTGCACGGCTTCGTACAGCGGGGCCATCGGCGCGGCCGGGTCCGTGGTGGCGTGCGGGGTCTCGGACCGGATGGTGAGGGTCACGGCGTACCCGACCATCGGCGGCATCGACGGGAAGATCGCCTGCACGGGCGGCCGGGTGAAGCCCTCGGTCTTCGAGCGGTCGGTGAGCCCACCGAGGGCGTTCGACAGCGTCGGGGTGTCGTAGGAGCGCAGGCGCTCCAGCAGGTCGGGATCGATCACGGGTCGGCTCTCCTCGGAGTCGGCGGTGGGGTGATGGCGGCGGGGGTGGACCGGCCGGCGAGGACGTCGACCACCGCCGTGCAGGCGGCGTGCGCCATCGCGGTGCGGGTGGCGACGGTGGCGCTGCCGATGTGGGGCAGCAGCACGGCGCCGGGGGCGTCCAGCAGGCGGGGGTGCGGGACGGGCTCGTCCTCGTAGACGTCGATGCCGGCACCGAAGATGGCCCCGGCGTGGAGCGCCTCGGCGAGCGCGGCCTCGTCGACGACCGGTCCCCGGGCGGTGTTGACCAGGACGGCGGTCGGGCGCATCGCCCGGAGCTGCGGCGTCGAGATGAGGTGGTGGGTCGCCGGTGTGAGCGGGACGTGGAGCGAGACCACATCCGCCTGCTCCAGCAGGTGGTCGAGGGTGGCCAGGTACCCGGGCTCGCCGGTGGGCCGGCGGGCGGTGTGGACGACCCGCATGCCGAACGCCTCGGCGCGGCGTCCGAGCGCCCGACCGATCTGGCCCCAGCCGACGATGCCCATCGTCGCCCCGGCGAGGTCGTGGCCCAGGAACCCGTTGATGTCCCACCCGCCCCACGCCCCGGACCGCAGCACGCGCTCGGCGTCGGTCGTGCGGCGTCGGGCCATGAGGGCGAGCGCGAAGGCGAGCTCGGCCGTCGTCTCGTGGAGCACGCCCGGCGTGTTGCAGGCCGTGATGCCGAGCTCCGTCGCCCGGATCACGTCGATGTTGTCGTAGCCGGCCGCCACGTTGGCGACGACGCGCAGCCGGGGGCTGCCGGCCTCGAGCACGGCGCCGTCGATGCGGTCGGTGAGCTGCGTGACCAGGGCATCGGCAGACCGGGCGGCCTCGACGAGGGCGGCCGGGCTCCGGTCGTCGAGCGGCACGACGTCCAGGCCGGCGGCGACGAGCGGATCGGTGCCGCCGTCGGGGAGCGCCGCGGTGACGACGACGGTGGTCACGGGGCGCCGTCGAGGCGGAGGCGGGCGAGCGGCACGTGCTGCTGTCCGGCGTGCATGTCCCGGTCCGCGATGCCGCCCTGGGCGGCTCGGCGCGGGAAGGAGATCTTCACCACGCGGATCGAGGGCAGCCGGAAGATGCGGACGGTGGCCGGGTCGACCCGGTACAGCGGACCGATCACCGCTGGGTCGAGCACGGGGGCCTGGGCGACGGCGTCGAAGCTGGCGTCGTCGTCGAGGAACACGTCGAGGGTCTGCCAGAAGGGTCCGGCGTTCTTGGAGCGGACGAGGTGGGCGACCTCGCCGATCGTGCGGGCGTCGCTCATCGACCGACCTCCGAGATCTCGGTGCGGGACAGGGGCCCGGCGACGTCGCCGGCGACCACGTGCTGGAGCAGGAACTCGTACAGCGGGCCTCGTGGGATCTCGGCGGGCGAGGAGAGGAAGGCGAAGCTGGGCAGGTGGTCCATGCCGGGCAGCGGCATGTGCAGCAGGTACGGGTTGGCCAGCTTCACGACCTTGGTCGCCGTGGCCTGGTCGGCCGCGGTGACGATGAGGACGGCACCGACCTCGCGGGGCGGGCCCGTGTCGGGGTCGATGTCGCCCAGCACCGCGTTCCAGCCGTAGCAGCGGACCTCGATGTGGACGTCGCCGGCCGGGAGGCCGAGCACGTCCTCGACCTTGTAGGCGACGTAGTCGCGGAGCGAGTCGGCCCAGAGCTCGATGTCGGCGAGGACCTCCTCGTCCTTGATGCCGGCGAGGGCGATCGACTGGTAGCCGACGATGCCGGAGCCCTCGAGCTTCGTGGTGTAGGGCTGCGGCGTGAAGGCCGAGCCGGTGACGCGCACGCGGCGGTCGTCCAGGGGCTCGTACCGGGCGTCGGTCACGTCGAGCGTGCCCGAGGGCTCGCGCATGACGTTGGGGTCCGCGTTCTCGTAGATCATGTGGGCGGCCACCGACATCGGCGTGCAGGCGGTGTCCTCGTCGAGGGGCTCCACGGTGAAGCCGCCGTCGTCGATCGACACCAGCACGCCCCCGCCGCGCGGGTTGGTGGTGCACTGGCCGCCGCACTCGGCGGTCTTGGCCGCGTGCCAGCTCGGCCCGGGAGGGCACCCGTGCAGCAGCGGGTAGGCCGCGATCACCGCGGTGTCGGTCGCCCGGCCGGCGATGATCACGTCGGCCCCGGCGTCGAGGGCGGCGGCGAACGGCTCCGCTCCGAGCAGGCCGACGATGTGCTCGCAGCGGTCGAGGGTCACCTGGTCCAGCGCGCCGCTCGGGGGCAGGGGCGTGATGCCGCCGGCGTCGAGCACGGGGGCGAGGGCCTCGGGCCGGAGCTCGCTGTAGATGCGGGCCAGCCGGAGCGACAGGCCCTCCTCGGCCGCGATGGCCTCGACGATGCCCGCCACCCAGTCGACCCCGGTGTCGGTGCCGCTGGTCCCGGCGGACCCGACGATGACCGGGATGCCGGCGGCGCGGCCGTGGACGAGCAGGATCCGGAGGTCCGCTGCGATGGCCTCGGCCGGCATCTTCGGCGACGCCGATCCGAGGTAGTACGGCCCGGAGTCGGTGGACCCGCCGTCGATGGCGATGGCGTCGGCCCCGAGGGCGATGCCGCGCTGGACCGATTCGGCCGTGAAGCCGGCGCCGAGCATGCCGGCGGGGACGAGCACCTTCGCCTCAGCCACGATCGCCCGCTCCTGCGTAGGCGAGGGTCCGGGCGATCGGGAGGCCGAGGGTGACCTCGGCGCCGTGGATGGGCGCCGACGTCTGCACGGTCAGCGCCACGCCGCCGAGCTGGAGGCGGTAGCGCACGTGGTCGCCCAGGTACGACCGGTCGACGACGGCGGCCGACACCCGGTTGAGCCCCTCGGCGCCGGCATCGGGCTCGATCACGATCGCCTCGGGTCGGATGGCGAGCGTCACCGCCCCGCGGTGCTCCCCGCCGCGCACCGGCGCAGCGAGGAGGGGGTTCGGGATGCCGTCGACGGCGACCTCGAGGTGGTGTTCGGTCTGGCGGAGCACGTGGCCTTCCAAGAGGTTGATGGTGCCGATGAAGTCGGCGACGAACAGGTCGGCGGGGGCGTCGTAGATCTCCTCGGGCGTCCCCACCTGGCGTACGACGCCGTGGTCCATGACGACGATGCGGTCGCTCATGGACAGCGCCTCGTCCTGGTCGTGGGTGACGAAGACCGTGGTGATCCCGATCTCCCGCTGGAGGTCGCGGAGCCAGGTCCGCGCCCGCTCGCGGAGCTTGGCGTCGAGGTTGGAGAACGGCTCGTCGAGGAGGAGCAGGCGGGGCGGGAACGCGAGCGCCCGGCCGAGGGCGACGCGCTGCTGCTGACCGCCGGAGAGCTGGTGCGGGTAGCGCTGGGCGAGGTCGCCCAGCTCCACCAGGTCCAGCACGTGGCGCACCCGCTCGGCGCGCTCGGCGGCCTTCACCCGCCGCAGCTTCAGCGGGTAGCCCACGTTCTCGGCGACGGTCATGTTCGGCCACACCGCGTAGGACTGGAACACCACGCCGCACTCGCGGGCCTCGGGCGGGAGGTCGATGCCCCGCTCGTGGTCGAACAGGACGGCGTCGCCCACGGCGATGCGGCCGCGGTCGGGGTCGTGGAGCCCGGCGATCGACCACAGCGTCGTGGACTTCCCGCAGCCGCTCGGCCCGAGCAGCGTCATGAGCTCGCCGTCCTTGCCGTCGATGCTGACGTCGTGCAGCGCCACGTTGTCGTCGAAGGCCTTGGACAGGCCGGAGATCTGGAGGTCAGGCACCGGGACGGACTCCGAACAGCAGGCGGCCGAGGCCGAGGACGAGGAGGGTGATGGCGACCTGGATCACGCCGAGGGCGGCGACCGGGCCGGCCGATCCGGCGACCCAGAGCTTGAGCATCGTGAGCCCCATGACCTCGGTGCCCGGCGTGACGAGGAAGACCGCAGGGTCGTAGTCGCTCAGCATGGCGACGAACATGAGGACGAACGACACCGCCATCGCCGGGCGGAGCAGCTTGAACAGGACCGTCTTCACCGACGTCCACCAGTCCGCCCCCGACGTGCGGGCGGCGCGGTCGAGGTCCTCGCCGAGCGCGGCCAGCTGCGGGTAGAAGGCGCTGTAGCCGAGCGCCAGGCTCCGCACCGCGAAGGCGATGCCGATGGCCCACAGCGACGCCCGGAGCTTGCCCGTGGGGTCGAGGATCACGAACGACCAGAAGAAGGCCATGCCGGTCACCAGGCCGGGCATCGCCCGCGGGTACACCATCACGTACTGGAGCGAGGTGCGGTGCCGGAAGGCGGACCGGTGGGCGACGATCGCCAGGGCGGCGATGGCGAGGGTGGCGAGGGCCCCGCCCACGATCGCGATCGTCAGGCTGTTGGTGATCGAACGGCTGAACACCGGGTCGTCGACGACCGTCTCGAAGTGGGTCGTCGAGAGCACGGACCACGGGTCGATGAACGGGGTCAGCGTCGTCGTGAACGCCGTGAGCAGCAGGCCGCCCAGCGGGATGACGATGACGGCGGTGAAGTAGGCGCCCGTCGCCGCGAACAGCGGCCAGCGGGCGGAGCCGAGCTTCACCGTGGCCGCCGACGTGGACTTGCCGCCGACGGTGTGGAACCGGGCGACGTCGCCGGTGAGCCGGTTGCGCACCAGCAGCAGCACCGTCACGGTGGCGAGCAGCACGACCGCCCCGGCGGAGACGAGGCCCTGGCGGGACGGCACCACGTTGAGCCAGTTGTCGTACAGGTAGGTCGAGACGAACTGGATGTCGTTGGACGTGCCGAGGATCAGGGGCAGGCCCAGCACCTCGAGCGACAGGGCGAACACGATCATCGACGAGTTGAGCAGCGCCGGGCGGATCAGCGGGAGCGTCACCGTGCGGAGGGTGCGCAGCGGCGTGGCCCCGGCGCTGCGGGCGGCCATCTCGAGCGACGAGTCCTGCGAGGCCAGCGCACCCCGGGCGAACAGGTACACGACCGGTGCGGCGATCCCGATGGACACGAGCGACATCCCCGGCACCGAGTAGATGTCCCAGAACACGGGGAGGGGGGTGTGCTCCTCGATCCAGCGGGTGACGTACCCGGCGGGCGAGTACATCGCCGTCCACCCGAGCAGGAGCGGGAGGCCCGGGATGATGACGGGCACCAGGAGCGCCCCGCGGAAGAAGCGCCGCCCGGGCAGGTCGGTCCGGGTGAGCAGGACGGCCATCGCCGAGCCCAGGACCACCGAGCCGATGGTGGTGAGCACCGCGAACTCGAGGCTGTTGCGGACCGCCTCCCACCACGCCGGGTCGCTCAGCAGGTCCTGGTAGTTGGTCAGGGTGGGTGCGCCGCCCGCTTCGTACAGCGGGGTGGACCAGAGCGACGCCCAGACCACCGGGATGATCGGGCCGACGATCAGCACGAGGCCGCCGGCCCAGAGCAGGTACTGCGTGGCCCACGCGGGGAGCCACGAGTGCCGCAGCCGGCCGACCCGCACGACGGGTGCCGTGGCGGTGGTCATCGGCCGAAGGCCTCGTCCCAGCGCTCGCGCATCTCGGGCAGTCCGGTGACGAGGTCCTCGGGGTAGCCGACGACGAGGGCGTTGCCGTCGCCGACGATGTCCTCGATGGCCGCCAGGTCCTGGTCGCACTCGACGTCGTCGCGGTAGGGCGTGAAGCCGCCGGCGCAGCCCGCGGTCTGGCCGTCCTTCGAGAGCAGGAAGTTCACGAAGACCCTGGCGGCGTTCGGCGACTTCGCCGCCGTGGTGATGCCCACGCCCCGGGTGGGGAGGACCGTCGCGTCGGTGAGGTACCGGTAGTTCAGGACCTTGCCGGTGTCGGTGGTGTCGATGAGCGCCCGGATCGAGCCCGACGCCATGAAGGCACCCACGTACTCGCCGCTCTGCAGCTTGCTCAGCAGCGCTCCCGAGCCGTCCTCGACCTTGGTGTGCGGACCGATCTCGTCGAGCACGTCCCAGGCGTCGTCGCGCTCCTCGGTGTAGCCGTACGTGCCCAGGCCGACCTGGCCGTTCTCCACGTCGACCGTGCCGATCTTGCCGTCGAGGTCCTCGGACATCGCGGCGAGGTCGGCGAGCGTCTCGGGCTGCTCGTCCTCGGGCACGGCCTTGGTGTTGAAGATGGCGATCAGCGGGTCCACCGACATGGCGAACACGCCGGGAGCGGCGACGGCGAAGTCGGGCAGGTCGGCCAGTTCGGGGTCGACGTAGTCGACGACCTTGCCCCGCGAGATCAGGTCGAGCCAGCCCGCCCCGTCGGTGTTCACGATGACGTCGGCCGTGTTGGTGCCGGTGCCCTCCTCGGTGAGGAACCGCTGGAACGCCTCGGCGCCGCCGAGGTCGAACGTCTCGACCTCGATCCACGGGTAGGCCTCGTGGAACGCGGCGAGCACCGGCTCCCACTGGTCGGCGCTCGGGTTGCCGTAGACGATGAGCTTCCCCTCCTCCTTGCTGGCCGCGATCGCCGCGTCGAGGTCGATCGGCTTCGCCGGCTCGGTGGTCGCCCCTGCCTTCGTGGTCGTGGTCGCCGAGTCGGAGCCCGACTCCGCGCCCACGCCGCACGCCGGGAGGGCGAGCATGGCCGTCGCCGCGAACAGCGCGGCCCAGATCCCCTTGTGTGTCTTCACCTGAATCCCCTGGTTGTCGGTGGTGTGTTCGGTTCCGCTGTCCGGGGCGCGAGACCCCGGGCCCCTCAGCGGTCGACGAGCTCGTCGCGGGCTGCGTGGCCGAGCATGAGCTGCTCGGCGCGCGGCCCGTCGCCGCTGCGCACCGCGTCGAAGATCACCCGGTGCTCGTCGTAGCGGTGGAGCACCCGTTCGTAGGCCTCGTGGCCGACGCGGAGCTCGCCGTCGAGGTTGCGGAGCCGCTGCGTCAGGCTGAACGCATCCACGAGGCTGAGCATCCGTAGCAGGACGAGGTTGTTGGAGGCCTCGTTCAGCGCGAGGTGGAACTCGCGGGTGGCCTGGAGCACGGGTGCGAGGTCCGTGGGCAGGAGCGGCTCGTCGCTCGCCTTGGCGGCCCGGAGCTCCTCGAGCGCGGCGTCGCCCTCGTCGAGCAGCTGGCCGATGCGGTCGAGCTGCGCGTCGGTGGCGTTGGTGGCGGCCAGGCGGGCGGCGAGGGCACGCAGCGTGCCCTCGACCAGGCGGATCTCCTGGGCCGTGCCGTCGTCGAGCTCGGTGACCTGGACCGACCGCGGCCCGAGCCGCTCGATCAGGTGGTCCTGTTCGAGGCGGCGCAGCGCCTCGCGCACCGGTGTCGGGCTGATGGCCAGCCGGTCGGCGAGGCCCCGCTCGGTGATCTTCTCCCGAGGGGCGAGGTCGCCCGAGATGATCGCGTCGCGCAGGGCGTCGTACGCCTGGTCGGCGAGCGTCGGGCTGGTCAGCTGCGGGAGTCGGTCGGCCACGAAGGCCATAGTACATTTGCTATAGCAAAAGTCAACCAAGTCGGCGTGGGTTCGCTCTCCCGGGTGAGGAGCGGCCGGGAGCGGTACCGTCCCGGGCGATGGGCGCCCCCGCAGCCATCCCGAGCGCGGCTTCGCTGCTGGACGTGCGCGGCCTGACCAAGCGGTTCGGCCGGCACCTGGTGCTGGACGGGGCCGACCTCACCGTCGGGCCCGGCGAGCTGGTCGCGCTGGTGGGTGAGAACGGCGCGGGCAAGACGACGCTCGTGCAGTGCGTCGCCGGATCGCTCGCGCCGGACTCGGGTGCCGTGCACCTCGCGGGCGGGCGGGCGGACCTCGGCGTCGTGTGGCAGGACCTGGCGCTGTGCGAGAACCTCGACGCCGCGGCGAACCTCTTCCTCGGGCGCGAGCTCCTGGAGGGGCCGTGGCTGTCGGAGGCCCAGATGCAGGTCGAGGCCGACGCCCTGCTCGACGAGCTCGGCGTCGGGATCGACGACCTGCGGCGGCCGGCGAGCCAGCTGTCGGGCGGGCAGCGGCAGGCACTGGCCATCGCCCGGGCGCTGCTCGGGCGGCCCCGCCTGCTCGTGCTCGACGAGCCGACCGCAGCGCTCGGCGTGGGGGAGACCCACATGGTCGAGCGCATCGTCCGGGACCTGCGCGCCGCCGGGTGCGGGATCCTGCTGATCTCGCACCGCATCGAGCAGGTGTTCCGGTTGGCCGACCGGGTGGTGGTCCTGCGGCACGGGCGGGTCGTGGCCGACCGCGCCACCGTGGAGCTGCACCCCGACGACGTGGTGGCGCTGATGGCGGGCGTCGACGCCGACACCAGCGCCCGGCGCCAGATCAAGCGGCTCCACAGCCTGGTGGACCAGCTGGCGGAGGAGGAGCCCTCGGCGTCGATCCCGTTGATCGTGTCCGCGCTCTCGGCGGCCCTCGGCGTGGAGCAGATCTGCGTCCACCTCCTCGATCCCGGATCCGGTCCCGACGACGCGCCCGTCCTGCGCTGCCGTGCCGCGGTCGGTGTGCGGGAGCCGCTGCTCGGCCGCAGCCAGGAGCTGCCCGTCGGCCCCGAGGGGGCGGTGGTCGGGCTGGCGGCCGCGTCCCGGTCGGTGGTGGTCACCGAGCACGTCGCCCACCACGGCGCGTGGGCCGGCCTGCGGGAGGTGGCGGTCGAGTCCGGGGTGCGCTCGGCCTGGGCCGTGCCCATCCAGGACGCCGACGGCGTGCTCGGCGTGATCTCCGCCTACGCCGACGCGGTGGGCACCCCGCAGCCCGCCGCGCTCGAGCTGGTGTCGCTGTACACGAACCTGGCGGCCGCGGCGATCGCCCGCGAGCGCCTGCTCGGCGAGGTGACGCGGCGCAACCACATCCTCGAGTCGATGCGGGGGATGATGGAGACGCTCACCGGCCCGCTCGCGGTGCAGGCCGGCGTCGCCCCGGCGCTGGGCGTGCTGTGCGAGGGGCTGGCCGCCGAGGTGGTCGCCCTCGTCGGGGCCCCCGCCCCGGGCGAGCCGCTGGCCATCCGGGTGGCGACCGGTGCCCGGGGAGCCGAACCGGCCGACGAGGCGGCGGCCGAGCTGCTCGACGCCGCCGGTGCCGTGCTCGGCGGCCCGGCCGGCGTCGACCGGGCCCGCCTGATCGGGAGCCGGATCGTCGGCGCGCCGGTGACGTCGCCGCAGGGCTCCCTGGTGCTGGCGGCGTGGTGGCTCGACCCGAGCGGCATCGGCAACGACGCCGTCGACCTGCTGGAGGACGCCGCCCGGTCGCTCTGCCTCGCGGTCGAGCGCGAGGAGGTCGAGCTGGCCCACGCCGAGGCGGCGACGCTGCGCCGCTCGCAGCTGCTCCAGCGGGAGTTCCTGTCGCACCTCTCCCACGAGCTGCGCACCCCCCTGACCGCGATCCACGGGTACGCGTCGACCCTGCGCCAGCCCGACGTGACCTGGGACGACGTGTCCGAGCGGCGGTTCCTCGGCCTCATCGAGGGCGAGTCGGCCCGGATGGGCCGGCTGGTGGCCGACATGCTCGACTCGTCCACGATGGAGGCGGGCGGGCTCCGCCTCGACCCGCACTGGTGCGACCTCGGCCTGGCCGTCGATGCCGCGGTCGGGTGCATCGCCGGGGCGGCCGAGCTGGTCGACGTCGCCGTGGACGCCGCGGTCCCCGAGCTGTGGGTCGACCACGACCGGCTCGAGCAGGTCCTCGTCAACCTCATCGAGAACGCCGTCCGCCACGGCGGTGGGGGACCGGTCGCCGTGCGGGCCGCGGTCGACGGCGACGTCGTGGTCATCCGGGTCTGCGACGCCGGGCCGGGGTTCGCCCCCGAGCTGGCGGCCCACGTGTTCCAGCCGTACGTGCGCGGCGAGACCGCGGTCCCCGGGGCCGGCCTCGGGCTCACGATCTGCCGGGGCCTCGTCGAGGCCCACGGCGGCACGATCGCGGTCGAGCCGAGCGAGGCCGGCGCCTGCGTGCGCGTGGTGCTCCCGATCGAACCGCACCCGACCTCGGAGGGAGGCGACCATGTCCGGCGCTGAGGCGACCCGCGTGCTCGTGGTCGAGGACGATCCGAACATCGTCGACCTGCTCCGCTCGAACCTGCTCGTCCGCGGCTACGAGGTCGAGGTCTCGACCCGGGGTGACGATGCACTGGACCTGGTCGAGCGGACCCAGCCCGACCTGGCGCTGATCGACCTGATGCTGCCGCGGGCCGACGGCTTCGACCTGTGCCAGCAGCTCCGGGCCACGTCGTCGATCGGCATCATCATCTTGTCGGCCCGCGCCGACGAATCGAACAAGGTGCGGGCCCTGAACCTGGGTGCCGACGACTACCTGACCAAGCCGTTCGGGATCGACGAGCTGCTCGCTCGGATCCAGGCGACGCTGCGGCGCAGCCGCCCGGCGCCGGCGGAGGTGCAGGCTCAGCCGGTGATCACCGCTGGTGACGTCGTGATCGACCTCGATGCCCAGGTCGTGACGCTCGCGGGCGAGGTCGTGCGGTTGACGCCCACCGAGTTCTCGCTCCTGCGCGAGCTGGCCCTCAACGCCGGCGCGGTGGTCTCGCACGCCACGCTGCTGCGCCGCGTCTGGGGCCCGGGCTACGCCACCGAGACCGAGTACACCCGGGTGTACGTGCGCCGCCTGCGCGCCAAGCTCGAACCCGACGGCTCGCCGCCGCTCATCGTCACCGAGCACCGCGTGGGGTACCGCTTCGTGACGTGACGCCGTTCACAACTCGTTCACATCCGGGGCCAGATGTTGAGGCCTCGTTCACGTTCCCATCCGTACGTTGCAACCAAGGGGCCATGTGGGTGCCGGCCGTGCCGGCACCAGAACGAAGGGGACAAGCATGCGGAAGCACTTCCGAGTGAAGGCGATCGCCGTGGTCGCCGTCGCCGGTCTGGCGATGGCGGGCTGCGGCAGCAGCGACAACAACTCGAGCGGTGGGTCGGGCGACGGCGGAGGCGGAGGAGGCGGCAGCGACAGCGGCAAGATCGCCCTCCTGCTCCCGGAGTCGCAGACCGCTCGCTACGAGACGCAGGACCGACCGCTGTTCGAGGCCAAGGTGAAGGAGCTGTGCCCGGACTGCGAGGTCATCTACTCGAACGCCGACCAGGACGAGGCCAAGCAGCTCAGCCAGGCCGAGGCTGCGCTCACCAACGGCGCGCAGGTGCTGGTGCTGGACCCGGTGGACGGCAAGGCCGCCGGCGCCATCGCCGCCCAGGCGGCTGCCAAGGACGTGCCGGTCATCAGCTACGACCGGCTCATCCAAGACGCCGACATCGACCTCTACATCTCGTTCGACAACGAGAAGGTCGGTGAGCTCCAGGGGACGGCGCTGCTCGACAAGCTCGACGAGGACGGCGTCACCAAGGGCGACCTGGTGATGATCAACGGCTCGCCCACCGACAACAACGCCACCCTGTTCAAGAAGGGGGCGCACAGCGTCATCGACAAGAGCGACTTCACCGTCGCCGCTGAGTCCGACACCGTGGAGTGGGAGCCGTCCAACGCACAGAAGGACATGGACGGGCACATCACCACCGTCGGCAAGGACAACATCGTGGGCGTCTACGCCGCCAACGACGGCACGGCGGGCGGCGCCATCGCCGCCATGAAGGCGGCGGGCATGGACCCGCTGCCGCCGGTCACCGGGCAAGACGCCGAGGTCGCCGGCCTCCAGCGCATCGTCGCCGGCGAGCAGTACATGACCGTCTACAAGGCCATCAAGCTCGAGGCCGAAGCCGCGGCCGAAGCAGCGGTGGCCATGGTTCGGGGCGAGGACGTGAAGGGTGCCGACGACACGACCGACAACGGGTCGGGCGACATCCCGTCGATCCTGCTCGAACCGGTTTCGGTGACCGTCGACAACATCAACGACACCGTCATCAAGGACGGGTTCTGGACGGTCGACGACATCTGCACCGCCGACTACAAGGCCGACTGCGAAGCCGCAGGCATCGGCCAGTGACCCAGACCGAAGCGCTGGCGGGGGTGCACCCCCCGCCAGCGTCGGCTCCGCTCCTGCGGCTCGAGAAGGTGAGCAAGCGCTTCGGCGCGGTGCAGGCGCTCACCGAGGTCGACTTCGAGGTCCACGCCGGCGAGGTCGTGGCCCTCGTCGGCGACAACGGCGCCGGCAAGTCGACGCTCACCAAGACGATGGCGGGCACGCTCATCCCCGATGAGGGCAGGATCGTGTTCGACGGCCGTCCCGTGAAGCTCCACGGCCCGGCCGACGCCTCGGACCTGGGGATCGCCACCGTGTACCAAGACCTGGCGCTCTGCGACAACCTCGACGTGGTCGCCAACCTCTACCTCGGCCGCGAGCCGGTCGGCCGCACCGCGGCGCTCGACGAGCTCGAGATGGAGACCTCGTCGATGGAGCTGCTGGAGCGGCTCTCGATCAAGATCCCGAGCGTCCGCACACCGGTGGCGTCGCTCTCGGGCGGGCAGCGTCAGTCCATCGCCGTCGTGCGGGCGGCGATGGGCGACCCCCGCGTGGTGCTGCTCGACGAGCCGACCGCGGCGCTGGGCGTGGCCCAGACCGCCCAGGTCCTCGACCTGATCCACGCGCTGCGCGACCAGGGCCTGGCCCAGGTCGTGATCAGCCACAGCCTGAACGACGTGTTCGCGGTGAGCGACCGGATCATCGTGCTGCGGCTCGGCCGCCGCGTCGCCACGTTCCAGACCGCTGATGCGACGACGGAGGCGGTGGTGTCCGCCATCACCGGCGCCGACGTCCAGCTGCCCCACGAGGAGGCCCCGTGACCGCGAGCTCTGCCGACCCCCGCCTGTTCGTGGGCAAGACCGGCGTGGCCGGCGCGTGGGAGGACTTCCGCCGCCGGCTCGCCCAGGGCGACCTGGGCAGCCTGCCGGTGCTCCTCGGCCTGGTCGCGGTGGTCGCGTACTTCCAGTGGCAGAACAGCGCCTTCCTCTCGGCGGGCAACCTCACGAACCTCACGCTCCAGATCGCCGCGGTGGCCACGATCTCGGTGGGCGTGGTGCTGGTGCTCCTGCTCGGCGAGATCGACCTGTCGGTCGGCGCGGTGAGCGGCTTCGCCGCCGCGGTGATGGCGGTGCTCGCCGGACGCCACGGCGTCGGTGCGCCCGCGTCGATCGCCGCCGCCCTGGCGGTGGGGGCGATCGTGGGGGCGCTCAACGGCCTGTGGGTCACCCGCTTCCGGGTCCCCGCGTTCCTGGTGACGCTGGCCGGCCTGCTCGTGTGGCAGGGCGCCCTGCTGCGGGTGCTCGGCCGCCAGGGGAGCATCAACATCACCAACAAGGGGATCATCGACGTCGCCAACACGTTCTTCGACTCGACCGTGACCTGGGCGGTGGCGGTGGCCACGGTGGTGCTCACGGTCGCCTTCCGGCTCACCGCCCGCCGCCGTCGCGCCGCCGCCGGGCTCGTGGTCGAGCCGATGTGGAAGACGGCCCTGTCGCTCGGGATCATCACCGCGTGCGTGGTCGCCGCCGCGCTCGTGTTCGAGTCCGACCGCGGCCTCCCGCTGGCCGCGTGCATCTGCGTCGGCCTCGTGGTCGTGGTGGACACGCTGCTGCGGCGGACGCGCTTCGGCCGCCACGTGTACGCCGTCGGCGGCAACATCGAGGCCGCTCGCCGGGCCGGCATCCGCGTCGAACGGGTCCGGCTCCTGGTGTTCGTCCTGGCGTCGACGCTGGCTGCGATGGGCGGCATCCTCGCGGCGAGCCGGAGCCTGTCGGTCAGCCAGTCCTCGGGCGGCAACGACGTGCTGCTCTACGCCATCGCCGGCGCCGTGATCGGCGGGACGAGCCTGTTCGGAGGCCGGGGCACGGCGTGGTCCGCCCTGCTGGGCGCCCTCGTCATCGGCTCGATCCTGAACGGCATGACGCTGCTCAGCATCGACTCGGACATGCGGTTCATCGTCACCGGCGTCGTGCTGCTGATCGCGGCGACGATCGACGCGGTCTCCCGTCGCGGCCGGGCCAGCGCCGGTCGGGCCTAGGGGCCCAGTGAGCGCGGAACGCCAGCCCGGTTGGGTCCCAGGGGGAGCGGGTAGCCGGGTGCCATGGCGAACGACTACCGCGAAGCCCACGGCGACGATGCCGCCGTCACCGAAGCCGTCGGGAAGGCCAGCGAGGCCCTCGAGTACGTGGAGCGGGCCCGGGGCCACCTCTACTCGCTGCACCAGCTGATCGGCCGGGCCGACCTCCTCTTCGAGGAGGCGGGGGAGCTGTTCGAGGAGGCCGGGCAGGCCGCGGCCGCCGAGCGGCTCGCGGCCGAGGTCGTGGGGCGCAACGTCCTCGACGGCCGGTGGACCTTCCAGGTCGTGGAGGAGTTCGATGCGCTGTACCACGACGTCGTCACCGAGGTCGTCCGCGACCTGGAGCGGGAGTTCCACGACGGCGAGCGCCACGTCTACGAGGCCCAGATGAAGGAGCAGCGCCGCACGACCGGTGCACCCGGTCACGAGCACCGCCCGGCGGGCGCGCACGACCCCAGCGTGGAGACCGATTGACCGACCGGGTCGTTTGCCGGCTGTCGCGGTCGGGAACTGCAGGGGCATGCCCACGGAACGCATCCCCTTCGACTTCGAGCCCCGCTACCGCCTCGCCGGACGCCTCTTCGGCGTGACGCCGTCGTCGGCCTACGTCGAACTGGACGACGAGCGCCTCGTCGCCCGCTTCGGCCCGTGGCGGGTCGAGACCCCTCGGTCGAACATCCGGGGCGCAGGCGTGACCGGCCCGTACTCGGTCGTGAAGACCATCGGCGCCGCCCACCTGTCGGTGGCCGACCGCGGCCTCACGTTCGCCACCAACAGCCAGGCCGGTGCGTGCCTCACCTTCCGGGAGCCCGTGACCGGCATCGACCCGATGGGCCTGGTGAAGCACCCGGGCCTGACCGTCACCGTCGCCAACCCGTCGGCGCTCGTGGCCGACCTGACCGATGCCGCCCCGGTGCTGCGCACCGACCTCGATGCCCGGGAGGCGGAGCAGCAGGCCGTCGACGACCTGCACACCATGACCGCGAAGGAGCTGCGGGCCTTGGCCGACGACCTGGGCGTGCGGCACACGTCGTCGATGAACAAGCAGGACCTGGTCGACCTCATCGAGCCGGCGGCCGGCGACGACCTGGTCGACCTGCTCGGCGATCGGGGCGCGAAGTGAAGGCGCTCACCTGGCACGGCAAGCGCGACGTCCGGGTCGAGGACGTCCCCGACCCCGTGATCCAGGAGGCCACCGACGCGATCATCCAGGTCACCTCGACCGCGGTCTGCGGTTCGGACCTGCACCTCTACGAGCTGTTCGGGCCCTTCATCGACGAGGGCGACATCCTCGGCCACGAGCCGATGGGCATCGTCCAAGAGGTCGGCTCAGAGGTCACCCACATCCAGCCGGGCGACCGGGTGGTGGTGCCCTTCAACATCTCCTGCGGCCACTGCTGGATGTGCAGCCACGACCTCCAGTCGCAGTGCGAGACCACCCAGGTCCACGAGCACGGCACCGGCGCCTCCCTGTTCGGCTACACGAAGCTCTACGGCCAGGTGCCCGGCGGCCAGGCCGAGTACCTGCGCGTCCCGCAGGCCCAGTACGGCCCGGTCAAGGTCCCCGAGGGTCCGGCCGACGAGCAGTTCCTGTTCCTCTCCGACGTGCTGCCCACCGCCTGGCAGGCCGTCGAGTACGCCGACATCCCCGAGGGCGGGACCGTCGCCGTGCTCGGCCTCGGCCCCATCGGGCAGATGAGCGCCCGGATCGCCCGCCACCGGGGCGCCTCGCTCGTCCTCGGCGTGGACCTCGTCCCCGAGCGGCTCGAGATGGCGTCGCGCCACGGCGTGGTGCCCGTGGACCTGAACGAGGTCGACGACACCGGCGCCCGCCTGCGCGAGCTGACCGGCGGCCGCGGCCCGGACTCGGTGATCGACGCCGTCGGCATGGAGGCCCACGGCGCCGGGCTCGGGCAGCTCGCCCAGAACCTCACCGGCCTCCTCCCGGACAAGCTGGCCGCGCCGCTCATGGAGAACGCCGGCGTCGACCGCCTCAGCGCGCTGCTCACCGCCATCGACTCGGTCCGGCGCGGCGGCACCCTCTCGATCTCCGGCGTGTACGGCGGGGCCCGCGACCCGCTCCCGATGATCCAGATGTTCGACAAGCAGCTCACCGTCCGGATGGGCCAGGCCAACGTCCGCCGCTGGATCGACGACCTGATGCCGCTCGTGACCGACGAGTCCGATCCGCTCGGCGTCCTCGACCTGACCACCCACCAGCTCCCGCTGTCGCAGGCCCCCGAGGCCTACGCCACCTTCCAGGCGAAGGACGACGGCGCCATCAAGATCGTCCTCAAGCCCTGACCCGTCGAGGCGAGGCGCTCGTCGGCTGCTCCGGCTGATCCTACGAGGAGTGGCGCGGCCCGCTCCATCCCGAGGACCTCCCGGCCCGGCGCTGGTTCGAGCACGACGCCCCGACGTTCCGGCGCGACGCCGCATGGCGCGCCGACGCCCTCGGCTGATCAGGCCGACCGGAGCGCGTCGACGCCGTGGTCCTCGATGCGGCGGGACAGCCCGGCGGCGTCGCGGGCGACCACGACGGCTCCTTCCTCGGTGAGGACGCGGCGGTCGGTGCCGCCGGACTCCACGCCCACGAACCCGATGCCGGCCCGGGCCGCGGCGCGGGCATCCCAGACCGAGTCGCCGACCGCCACGGTGGCCGACGGGTCGAGGTCGAACCGGTCGATGGCGACCTCGAAGATGTCGGGATCGGGCTTCGAGGCATCGGCGTCGTCGGACGAGGTGGCTCCGGCCAGCCAGTCGTCGACGTCGAGCAGCTTCCGGAACCGGTCCACGTCATCGGCGGGGGCGGACGACGCCAGCACGACGGTCCGCCGCCGCAGGTGCAGCGTCCGCACGAGCTGCTTGGCGCCGGGCAGCAGGCGGACCTCCGGCCACAGGTGGTGGAACTCCTCGGCCCAGGCGCTCGTGACCGCGTCGGCCTGTGGGGCGTCCTCGCCGAGCAGGTCGGCCACGAGCCGGTCGCCGCCCATGCCGATGCGCTCGTGGATGCGGTGCATCGGGACCGGACGCCCGGCGCGGCGGAACGCCCGGGACCAGGCGAGCACGTGCAGGTGGTTGGTGTCGACGAGCGTGCCGTCGACGTCGAGGAGCACCCCCGGCCGGTCGCCGCTCACCGCCGGACCCCGTCCCGGTCGAGGAACTGCTCCAGGTTGTCGAGCGAGCGCTTGTTCCGCGGGATCGCGAGCGGTCCCGCCACGGGGGCGAGGGCCCGGGCGTAGCCGATCGTCTCCTCCGAGAACGCGACCTCGGTGGTCGCCGGACCCGAGGCGCGGAGCCGGAACGTGACCCGGGCCCGGCCCACCGGCCGGGCCCGCACCTCCAGCACGAGGAGGGTGGGGGCCTTCACGTGCTCGACCGTGGAGCTGTCGGCGAGGGTGAGCGGACCGATGAGCCCCACCCGGTGGCGGAACGACGAGCCCGGCGACGGCCAGGTGGGGTCGATCGAGCGGATCTCCTTGGCGCCGAGCAGCCACTCCGGGTACGTGAGCGGGTCCGCGAGCGCGTCGAAGACGGTGATGAGCGGGTGGTCGAACGAGTGGGTGACGGTGGTCATCGGCTGGCCTCCAGGCGGCGCCAGGGACGCGATCGGTGGTGCCAGAGCGCGGCACGGGCGGCGTTGGCGCCGGCCGCGCCGTGGAGGCCCCCGCCGGGGTGCGCCGAGGACGAGGCCAGGTAGAGGCCGCGGACCGGCGTGGTCGCACGCCCCAGGCCCGGCACCGGGCGGAACACGAGCTGCTGGTGCAGCTGGGCGGTCCCGCCGTTGATGGCCCCCCAGGTCAGGTTCGGGTTCTCCTGCTCGAACGCCCGCGGCGTCAGCACGTGGCGGCCGCGGATCAGCGCCCGGAAGCCGGGGGCGAGCGCCTCGACCTCGGACTCGATCCGCTCGGTGAACCGGGCCACGTCATCCTCGGACCAGCTCGTGCCGAGCTCGCCGGCGGCGTCGCCGCGGACGTCCCGTGGCACGTGGGTGTAGGCCCACGCCGTCTCGCGGCCGGCGGGCTGGCGGGTCGGGTCGGTCATCGACTGCTGGCCGATGAGCAGGAACGGGCGCGCCGGCACCAGGCTGCGAGCCAGCTCGGAGGCGACCACGGTGAGCGCGTCGGTGTCCTCGGCGACGTGGACCGTGCCCGCCTCACGGGCTTCGGGCGCCGTCCAGGGGATCGGTCCGTCGAGGGTCCAGTCGACCTTGAACGTGGCGTCGTCCCACTGGAACCGGTCGATGTCGGCCAGCACCGAGTCGGGCAGGTCGCCGGCGGCGACGAGCCGGGTGTAGAGCATCGGTGCGTTGACGTCGGCGAGCACGGCCCGGCTGGCCCGGGCGGTGGCGCCGTCGGCGAGGCGCACGCCCACCGCCCGGCCGCGATCGATCTCGACGTGCGCGACGGCGGCGCCGCAGCGCACCGTCCCGCCCCGCTCCTCGAGCCGCCGGACGAGGGCTGCGGTCACCGAGCGGGCCCCGCCCTCGGGGACGGGGAAGCCGTTGACCTGGCCCAGGCAGCAGAGCAGCCAGCCGAAGAACCCGCTCAGCGTCGACTCGGGGGTGAGGTCGGCGTGCAGCGCGGCCCCGGCGAGCAGCCGGCGGCTGGCTTCGCCGCCGAGCTCCTCCTCGCCCATGCGCCGGGCCGGGAGCATGAGGAAGCGGCCGAACCGGGCCAGCTCCCGAGGCGGCAGCGCCCGGAGCAGGCCGGCCGCCCCGGCGACCGGCGGGAACGGACGGAACAGGAGGCGGGTCAGGTGGGGCTGGACGTCGTACCAGCGGGCGATGAGACCGCGCCACGCATCGCCGTCGCCGGGGTGGAGGGCGTCGAGCGACGCCGCGGTCGTGTCGAGGTCGCGGGAGATGACCGGGCACGAGCCGTCCGACGCGGGGTGGGCGAGGACGGTCGGCGCGTGGAGCCAGCGGAGCCCGTAGCGGTCGAGGTGCAGCTCGTCGATCGGACTGCCCTCGGAGGCCAGCGGGTAGAAGGCGCTGCACACGTCGTGCAGGAAGCCCGGCTCGATCAGCTCGGCCGACCGGACCGCGCCGCCCGGCTCGTCGTTCGCCTCCAGCACGAGCACGCGCCACCCGGCATCGGCGAGGACGTTCGCAGCGACCAGGCCGTTGGGACCGGCGCCGATGATGAGCGCGTCGGCGTCGGCATCCATGGCCGGCCACTACCCCTGGTCGTCGCGGGGCAACCGGTCGGGCCGGTGGTAGGCCGCCTGGCGCTCGCCGTCGTGGACCCGTTGGACCCGGCGCACGACGGCCGCCGCGAGCAGCCCCACCAGGGCGAGCCACTGCGCCCAGGCGGCGAGGAGGACCAGCCCCTCGTTCACGGCGCGACCGTCGGGTCGAAGGGCGGCCGGGGCGGTTCGAGCTCCGCCGCGGCCCGGTCGATCCGCACCACCCGGTCGCGGACCTCGACGACCGCGTCCCAGGGCACGTACCGCGTTCGCGCGTCCAGGAGCCGGACGGGCTGCACGACGAGCGCCGGCGCGGTCACGTGGGTGCGCCGGAACCCGAGGCGCGACCCGAGGGCCATCGGCCCGACGATCAGGCCGGCCAGCCGGAGGCCGGCGCCGAACGTGCCCTGGATCGGGCCGTCCTGCACGAGGCGGGCGTCGCGCACCTTCCCGAGGTGCACGCCGTCGACGTCGACGACCTCGGCGCCCAGCAGGTCACTCAGGCGCATCGCCGGCTCCCGGGATCCGGGCGATCACGCGATCGCGCACCCAGTGCTCCATCCGGTTCACGTCGAGGTGGTCGCGGGACCGGCTGAGCGTGATGTGGGAGCCGAGGTCCTTCACCGAGCCGAACGGGATGCGGGCCGGATCGGCGTCGGTGTCGGGGTGCAGGCGCTCGAAGAGGGCGGCCACCGCCATCCCGAGCCGGCCGCCCAGCCGCGGCCCGAGGGCACCAGGACCGGAGAGGATCGCGGTCACGACGAACGAGCCGTCCTCGAGCTCGGTCAGCTCGAGGTCGTCGACCTTGCCGGCCTGGTCGCCTCCGGAGTCGACGAGCTGGCGGTCCAGCAGCTCGAGGCAGGCATCGACCTCGCGGCCGGTCGGGGGCTTCGGACGGTCCATCACATGCCTGCCTTGGTGGCGATCATGAGCGGGATGGCGGCGGTCGCGGCCACGACGATGACCACGAGGTACACCGACGCGAGCGCGTTGGTCAGCCGCGAGTTCACCCGGTCGCCCATGTACTGCGGGTCGTTGGCCACCACGAGGATCGGGAAGTAGGTGAGCGGGAGCGCGACGGCGGAGAACACGATCGAGTACTCGGTGACCTTGATCGGGTCCACGGTCGTGAGGCCGACGGCGACCGCGAGCAGGATCGCCACGAGGATCACGGCGTGGAACCGGGCGGCGTCGACGGGCCGGTAGCGCTTGCCCCACGGCCAGCCGAAGTACTGCGCCACCGTGTACCCGGAGGAGAGCCCGGTCTCCAGCGCCGCGCCGAACGTGGCGGCGAAGAAGCCGATCAGGACGACCACCAGCCCGAGCCGACCCAGGGTGGCGGCGACGGGCAGGGCGACCTGGGAGAGGTGGTCGACGGTGATCCCGCGAGGCGCGAACACGACGGCGGCGCACGTCATGATCGCGAGCGAGAGGGCGCCGCCGAGCGGGAAGCCGACGAGGACGTTGGCCCGGTTCACCATGAGGTCGGTGCGGTCCCAGCCCTCCTCGACCGCACCGGACGAGAAGAAGAACACCTCGTAGGGCGTCATGGCCGCGCCGAACAGGGCGATCGCGTAGTACCAGTACGTCGGCGTGCCCTCGCCGTCGGGGACGCCGGGGTGGGTGGCCTGGTGGAGCACGGCGCTCCAGTCCGGGCCGAGCCGCCACGCCGCGACGGCGAACACCACGAGCGCCAGGCCGAGGAGGCCGAACACCCGCTCCATCGAGTCGAACTTCACCTTCCAGATGACGATCCACACCAGGACGCCGCAGGTGGGCAGGAGCAGCAGGTGGTTGACGCTCGTGGCCAGCTCCAGCGCGAGGGCGATGCCCGCCACCTCGGCGACCAGGGTCAAGAAGGTGACGAAGAACGAGGCCAGCAGGTTGCCGAGCGCGAACCGCGGCCCCAGCCGCTCGCGCACGAGGTCGAACGTGCCGCGCTCGGTGAGCGTCGCCACCCGGCCGGACATCTCGGCGAACAGGACGATGCCGACGACGCCGACCACGACCACCCATGCCAGGTTCCACCGGAAGCGGGCACCGACCTCCGCGTTGGCGACGAGGTCCCCGATGTCCACGAAGCCGCCGATCGCGGTGAGCACCCCGAGCGTCACCTCGAGGTACTTCCGCACGGGTCAGCGCTCCACGTTCGCCGCGAGGGAGTCGAGCCGCACCGAGGCCCGTCGCAGCTCGGGGAGCAGTTCGACGGGGGCGTGGCCCCGCCGGGCGGAGATGCGCGCCTGGGCGAGGAGGTCGACGGCATCCCCGACGACCTCGCTGGTGCGGGAGCGGACCAGATCGGACCTCGAGCTGGGCGGCTGCACCGACTCGAAGCCGGTGAGCGCCGCACCCGCGTCGTCCTCGGCCTCGGCGATCGCGGTGGACAGGTAGGGCTCCGGAAGGTGGTGGCGATCGGCCGACTCGACGAGCACGACGACGGTCTCCACCGACGAGCGGGCCTGGTCCGCGGTCGACGCCGCCTTCGACGAGAACGATGCGTCGGTCCGCGCCGGACCGCTGCAGGAGACGAGGATCACGAGCGGCCCGAGCAGGGTCGCCGCGACCAGGCGGCGAGCGGCGCAGCGCACGTTCATCCGATACCCCTGACCTGCCCCGATCAGCCCGAGACGTGGTCGATCAGCTGCTGCTGCGCCCGCTCGGTCGCTTGGGTCACGGCGTGGTCGGGGTCGTCGACGAGGTCGTGCTCGGTGATCCGGCGGTCGTCGCCCACCACGGTCGCGATGACCACGGTCGAGGGCTCGACCCCGTCGACCGGCTCGTCGCCGAGCACGCCGGTCGTGGCGGCGGCAAGGTCCGCCGAGAACAGGCGCCGGACGCCGAGGGCCATCTGCTCCGCGGCGTCGGGCGAGACGGTGGACTCGGCCCGCACGTCGAGCAGAGACCGCTTCACCTCGTCCTGGTAGGCGACGACGCTCCCGCAGAACCACCGCTCGGCGTGTCCGCCGGAGGCGAGTGCGGCGGCCAGGTTCCCTGCCGTGCACGATTCGGCCACCGCGAGCGTGCGGTCGCCCACGAGCCCAGCCAGCTTCCCGGCCAGCGCCCGCAGGCGGTCATCCATCCGACTGCTCTCGCTCGTCGTCGCCGTCGGTCCCCGGCGGCACCGCCGGCTCGTCCTCCCGGGGCACCTCGTCGAGGTCGTCCGGTTCGCTCAGGTCGCTGCTCATGGCGCGCCACTACCCGTGGCTGGCCCCCGCAACCACCGGGTACCGCGCGTGGGTGACCGCACCCGACGTCCGGACCCGGCGCCAGCCCATCGAGGCCCTCGCCGCGGGTGCCGGCTCGGACGAGTCGGCGCTCACGATCCTGATCGCCCTCGGCGCCAACGCGCTGGTCGCACTCGCCAAGTCGGCGGCGGCGGTCGTCACGGGCTCGGCCTCCCTCGTGGCGGAAGCGGCGCACTCCTGGGCCGATGCCGGCAACCAGATCTTCCTGGTCACGGCCAACCGGCGGTCCCGCCGGGCGCCCGACGACGCCCACCCGTTCGGGTACGGCCGGGAGGCCTACATCTGGTCGCTGTTCGCCGCGCTGGGCCTGTTCGTCGCCGGAGCTGCGGTGTCGGTGACCCACGGCGTGCAGGAGCTCATCACGCCCCAGCCCGCCGAGCGCTTCGTCGTCGGCTACGCCGTCCTCGCCGTGGCCGCCCTGCTCGAGGGCGGGTCGCTGCTGCGGGCCGTGCAGCAGGCCAAGCCGGAAGCGGCCTCGCTCGACCGCGACCTGGTCGAGCACGTGCTTCGCACGTCGGACCCCACCTTGCGGGCCGTGTTCGCCGAGGACTCGGCTGCGCTGGTCGGGCTGGCGATCGGGGCGACCGGCCTGGCCCTCCACCAGGTCACCGGCTCGCCGGTGCCCGACGCGCTGGGCTCGATCGCCATCGGCGTCCTCCTCGGCGTCATCGCGATCGTGCTCATCGACCAGAACCGCCGGTTCCTCGTCGGCCAGGAGCCGGATCCGGCCGTGCGCCGGGCGGTCATCGCCGCCCTCACCGCCGACCCCGATGTCGAGCGGGTCACCTACCTCCGGCTCGAGTTCGTCGGGCCGCGGCTGCTGACGGTCGTGGGCGACGTGGACCTGGCGGGCGACGCCCGCGAGGCCGACGTGGCCGTGCGGCTCCGGGCCCTCGAGGCGCACCTCGACTCGTCGCCGGCGGTGGCCGGCACGGTGCTCAGCCTGTCCGCCCCCGACGAGCCGACGATCGAGGGGTGAACCGGCGCCGCTCCCCGGCGTGTCGGCCGCGCCGGGCGGGGTAGTGGTGGCCATGCCCCAACGCGACCCGGCGCGCACCACCGTCGTGGTGACCGGCGCCTCCGGCAACATCGGCACGGCCCTGCTCCACCGGCTGGCCACCGACCCCCAGGTCGGTGAGATCCGCGCCGTCGCCCGCCGGATCTCCCAGGAGGACCTGGGCCCGAAGGTCCGGTGGTTCGCGCTCGACGTGGTGGACGACGACCTGTCCCGAGCGTTCGACGGCGCCGACGTGGTGGTCCACCTCGCGTGGCGGATCCAGCCGTCCTGGGACGTCGAGTCCATGCGCGCCGTGAACATCCAGGGCTCGGCCCGGGTGTTCGACGCTGCGGTCGAGGCCGGTGCGGCGATCGTCCACGCCTCGTCCGTCGGTGCCTACGGCCCGGGCACGAAGGACCGGCTGGTCGACGAGAGCTGGCCGGTGTCGGGCCACCCCGACCACCCGTACTCGCTGCACAAGGCCGAGGTCGAGGGCCTGCTCGACGAGGTCGAGCACCAGCACCCGGAGGTGCGCGTCGTGCGGATGCGGCCGGCCCTGGTGATGCAGTCCGGTGCGGGGGAGGAGCTGCGGAAGTACTTCCTGCCCCGCCACCTGCCGTTCGGGGCGCTGCGCGGCTCGGTGATCCGCCGGGTGCCGGTGCGCTTCCAGGTGGTGCACGCCGACGACGTCGCCGATGCCTTCGCCCGCGCAGCCCTGGGCGACGCTCGGGGCCCGTTCAACGTGGCGTCGACCCACGTCGTCGGCGGCCACCAGCTGGGCGTGCTCGAACCGATCTTGCGGCCGCTCGCCGCGGTGACCTGGCGCCTCCACGCCCAACCGGTCGACCCCGGCTGGGTCACCCTGATCTTCCGGTGCCCGCTGCTCGACGCGAGCCGGGCCCGGCGGGAGCTGGGATGGGCCCCGGCCTGGTCGGGACCCGACGCGCTCGAGGCCGGCCTCCGCGGCATCCAGCGCCCGCCCGAGCCCCGGACCCCGGCGCTCCGGGGCGAGCCGGCGTAGGCCGGTGGCTGACCCGCTCGCCCGCTACCGGGCGAAGCGCGACTTCGCCCAGACGGCCGAGCCCCGCGGTTCGGTCGCCCCGCCGACCACGGGGGCGCCCCGCTTCGTGGTGCAGCGCCACCGGGCGAGCCGCCTGCACTACGACTTCCGCCTCGAGATCGGCGGCGTGCTCGCCAGCTGGTCGGTGCCGAAGGGGCCGACGCTCGACCCGAAGGTGCGCCGGCTGGCCGTGCAGGTCGAGGACCACCCGCTCGACTACTTCGACTTCGAGGGTGTGATCCCCGCCGGCGCCTACGGCGGCGGCGACGTCATCGTGTGGGACTGGGGCACCTGGACCTCCGGCCACGGCGACCCGGCCGACGACCTGGCCGGCGGCGATCTCCACCTCGACCTGGTCGGCGAGAAGCTCGCCGGCCGCTTCGCGCTCGTGCGTCGCGGCCGCGGCAGCGACCCCAAGGCGCAGTGGATCCTCGTGCACAAGGACGACGAGTTCGCGGTGCCCGGCTGGGACCCGGAGGACCACCCCCGCTCGGTCCGGTCGGGCACGACCAACGACGAGGTCGCCGCGCTCGGCGGCACCCCGCCGGCCGCCGCCTGGCCGGACGTGACCGACGACGAGCTGGCGGCGCTCGACGCCATCGGCAAGGACGGGACGTGGACGCTCGCCGGCGACGAGGTGAAGGTCACCAACCTCGACAAGGTGCTCTTCCCCGGCCGTCCGGCCGTGACCAAGCGCGACCTCATCCGCTACCAGGCGCTGGTCGCGCCCTACGCCCTCCCGTACCTGGCCGACCGGCCCGTCAACCTGCACCGCTACCCCGACGGCATCGACGGCGACAGCTTCTGGTTCAAGGCGGTGCCCAAGGGCGCACCGGACTGGCTGACCCGGTGGGAGTTCGCCGGGGCGTCACCGGGGAGGACGACCACCTACGCCGTGCTCGACCGGCCGGCCGCGCTGGCCTACGCCGCCAACCTGGGCGCGATCGAGCTCCACCCGTGGACCTCGTCGGTGCGGGACGAGTACGAGCCGACGTGGGCGCTGATCGACCTCGACCCGGGTCCGAACACCACCTGGGACGAGCTCCTGCAGCTCGCCCGACTGCACCGCACCGCGCTCGACCACCTCGGCGTCGTCGCCGCTCCGAAGGTGACCGGCAAGCGCGGGATCCAGATCTGGATCCCGATCGCACCGGGCCCGTCGTTCGAGGACACGAGCCGCTGGGTCGAGGCGCTGTCCCGGGCCGTCGGCGCCACCGTGCCGGACCTCGTCAGTTGGGCGTGGCAGGTGTCCGAGCGCCAGGGCCGGGCTCGGCTCGACTACACCCAGAACGCCATCAACAAGACCCTGGTCGCCCCGTTCAGCCCCCGTCCCGCGCCGAACGCCCCGGTGTCGGTCCCCATCAGCTGGGACGAGCTGGACGACCCCGACCTGCGCCCCGACCGGTGGACCATCCGCACCGTCCTCGACCGGCTCCACGACCGGGGCGACCCGCTCCGCCCGCTGATCGGCCGGCAGCAGGAGCTCCCGGACCTGGGCTGAGGACGCCGGCTCGCGCCATAGGGTCGTCGGCAGCCCCGAGCACGGAGATGCGAGCGATGTGGCCAGGTGACCTCGAGACGCCCGACGGCACGACGGTGTGGGCGTACTGCTGGCCCGTCAGCGCCGAGGCGGGAGAGACGGTCGGCCTGCACTGCTCCTCGCCCGTGCCCCAGGTGACCGTCGAGGTGGCCCGGGTCGGCGGCACCCGTGAGGTCGTGTGGACCGGCACCCTGCAGGCCGAGCACCTGGCCATGCCCGACGACGCCGACGAGCACGGCTGCGACTGGCCCGTCGCGCTGCCGATCACCGTCGACGAGGGCTGGCGCTCGGGCTTCTACGAGGTCGTCGTCCAGCCCGCCGATGGTGGCGGCTCCGAGCACAACCGGGCGTTCTTCGTCGTGCGTCCCTCAGCCCGCCGGGCCCGCATCCTGCTCGGGCTGTCCACCAACACGTGGAACGCCTACAACGACGTCGCCGGCTCGAACACCTACACGGGCAACACGCGGGCGTCGTTCTGCCGGCCGATGGTCCGAGGCCTGCTGCACAAGCCAGAGGGGCCCGGTCGCCGGGTCCCGGTCATCGGCGACGCCGACCCGACGATGACCGACCACATCACGTACCTGCTCACCAACCTGGTCAGCCAGTGGTCCGGCTCGGCGGGCTGGCCCAACTACGAGCACCCGTTCATCGAGTGGGCGGAACGGGCCGGCTACGCGCTCGATGTCGTCGTCAACGAGGACCTCGCCCGCCCGGGCGCCCTCGACGGCTACGAGCTCCTCCTGTCGGTCGGCCACGACGAGTACTGGTCGTGGGAGATGCGCGACGCCGTGGAGTCGTTCGTGACCGGCGGCGGCAACGCCGCGTTCCTGAGCGGCAACGTCGCCTTCTGGCAGGTCCGCAGCGAGGACGACGGCCGAACGATGATCGCCTACAAGCAGCAGCTCGCCGACGACCCGGTGTTCGGGTCCGACCGCCAGGACCGGCTGACCTCGATCTGGTCCGACCACCTGATCGGCCGCCCGGAGAACCACCTCACCGGCCTCTCGTTCAGCCGCGGCGGCTACCACCGGATCGGGCTGCGGTCGCCGCAGGGCGCGGGCGGCTACCAGGTCGAGCGGCCCGAGCACTGGCTGCTGGCGGGCACCGGCCTGGAGTACGGCGACCTGCTCGGCACGGCCGGGACCGCCGTCGGCTACGAGTGCGACGGGTGCGACCTGCGGATCGGCGCGGACGGACGGCTCGAGCCGGCCGGAACGGACGGCACGCCGGCCGACTTCGAGATCGTCGCCACCGCACCCGCGTCGCCGTTCGACCGGCGCACGTCGATCCGACCGCCGGAACCGGGGGAGCCCTCCGAAGCCGAGTTCATCGCCGAGCGGGTCTTCGGGAGCGCCGACGCACCGGAGGCCCAGGCGCTGGCGTACGGCCACGCCGTCCTCGGCACCTTCACCCGCGGCGGCACGGTGGTCGCCGCCGGCTGCACCGAGTGGCCGGCTGCGCTCGCGGCCGGCGACGCCCAGATCGAGCAGATCACCCGCACGATCCTCGACCGCCTGGGCTGAGCCGCCGGCCCGGTCGGCCCGGCCGGGTCAGGCCGCAGCAGCGGCGAGCAGCTCCTGGAGGTGGAGGCCGCGGGCGGCATCGAGTGGGTGGCCGTGCCCGGACGCCACGGCCGCCGCGAGCTCGGCCGGGATCGTGGCCATCGTCGCCTCGCGGTCGTGGTGGTCGTCGTCGAGGTCGAGGACCAGCGACCCGGTCGGCCCGTACAGCTCGTAGCGGGTGACCGAAGGGCTGACCGGCGTCGTGATCGAGAGGGCGGCCTGGCTGACGACCCCGCCCTCGTGGGTGCACGTCAGGCCGATCCACCGGCGGGGGTCGCCGTCGCCCCGGATCGCCGTGATCGGACCGACGGCGGTCTCCAGCAGGTCCAGCACGTGGGGGCCGAGGTCCAGCAGCGCGCCGTGCTCGAGCCGCCACGGCGTGGCGAAGAACGCACCGGCGATCCCGCCCCCGGCCACGAACGCCGCCCGGGCCCCGTGGACCTCGAAGCGCTCGGCATCGGCCAGGAACGCCCGCACCGACGGCCGGTACCGGTTGGTGAGCACCATCTGGGACACGACGCCGTTGGCCCGCACCGCATCGGCGACGGCTCGGGCCTGGGCGACGTCGAGCCCGAGCGGCTTGTCGAGCAGCAGGTGCCGGCCGGCGTCCGCGGCCCGGACCGCCAGCGCGCTCTGCACGTCGGGCGGCACCGCGAACGCCACGGCGTCGCACCGGGCGAACAGTTCGTCGAGGTCGGCGAAGCCCTCGGCCCCGTGGCGCGACGCGACCCGCGCCGCCTGGTCGGCCCGCCGCGCCCACACGCCCACCAGCTCGACCGCCGGCGACGCCGCCAGCATCGGCCCGTGGAACACCTGCGCCCACGGCCCCGCCCCGACCAAGCCGATCCGCAGCGGTGACTCCACGTCCCGACCGTACCGACCACCCCGGACCGAGCGCTCGGGGTCCGCGCTACATCGAGAACTCGGACTTGGACTTCTTGGCGGCCTTCTGGGCCTTCTTCCAGGCCTGGACCTCGCGGAGCTTCGGGAGGGAGTCGACGTCGGCGGCGCTGCGGGGCTGGTCGTCGCTGAAGGCGCCGGCGGCGGCCTTCCAGCCGCGGGGCTTCACGTCGAAGCGCTTCGCCAGGAGCGCCACGAAGATCTGGGACTTCTCCTCGGCGAAGCCGGGCAGGCTCGACACCCGCTTGTAGAGCGTCTCGCCAGACTTGGCGGTGGTCCAGATCGAGGCGGTGTCGCCGTCGTACTTCTCGACGATGTCGATGGCGATCCCGTGCGCCCGGCGGGCCATGGCCGCCGGGTACCGGTGGACCGCCGGCTTGCGGCAGAAGACCTCGACGACGTCCTCCTCGGACAGCGAGGCGATGCCCTCGGGCGACCACTTGTCGCCGAAGCGCTCCTTCAGCACGATCGGCGACTTGAACGCCCAGGTCATCGGCACCTGCTGGTCGAGCAGCATCCCGTAGAGCAGCGCCAGCGGATCCTTCGCCAGCAGCTCGTTGGCGTCGTCGTCGAACGTGATCGGGAAGCTCTCGACAGCAGTCACGCCGCCGAGGCTACGGCACGGTCCCGGGCGGCGATCAGTGCGAGGAGGTGAGGGAGGCGCGGAGGGCGTCGATGGTGGGGGCGTCGAGCCCGAGGCCGGTCGAGAGGTAGCCGTCGATGTCGCCGTACGCCGAGGCCACCTCGGTGAGGGCCGCCTCCAGGTACTCGCGCTCCACACCGAGGACCGGGCGCAGCAGTGCCGGGTCGCCGCCCGCGGCCGCGAACCCGTCCATGATCGGCTGGACCGCGGGGAGGAGCTGCTCGTTGGTGAGCAGGTACTCGGCGATCACGTCCGCCTCGGACACGCCGAGCAGCAGCAGCGTCGACGCCGCCGCCCAGCCGGTGCGGTCCTTGCCGGTGGTGCAGTGGAACAGCGCCGGCAGGGGATCGCCGGCAGCGAGCTCGGTGAAGAACTGCCGGTAGGCGGCCTTGGCGCTCGGCAGCTGGATGATGTCGCGGTAGGCCTGCTCGAACAGGGCGAGCGATCGGCCGCCGCCCAGCAGCTCCTCGGCCGCGGCGGGGTCGCCCATGACCTGGAGGAGCAGCGCCGGGCCGGCGCCGTCGGCGTCGGCGAGCACGTCGAGGACCTCGTAGCCGACCCCGGCGGGGACGGTGTTGGGCTGGGCGCTCCGCTCCGCCTCGGTGCGCAGGTCGTAGACGGTGCGGATCCCGAGGGCGTCGAACAGCTCGAGGTCACCGCCGGCGAGGTCGGCGAACTCGGCCGACCGGAAGAGGCGGCCCCGCACGACCGTGCCGTCGGGGGTGGGCCACCCGCCGAGGTCGCGGAGGTTGGGGACGGTGGCGATGCCGAGGCTGGCGCCGGGAACGGGCTCGGTGGTGCTCATCGGCGATCGATGGTGCCACACGCTCCGACCAGGGCGTCGCGGGTCCGCCTGGTATCGGCCCGGAGGCACCGTGCTAGAACGTGTTCTAGTTCTGATGGACCGTCAGGGGAATGGTTTCCGTGCACATCGCGTACACGCCCGAGCAGGAAGCGCTCCGCAAGGAGCTTCGTGCCTACTTCGCCGATCTGATGACCCCCGAGGTCATCGCTGCGGCTGCCGCGGGTGAGACCGGCAGCCCCGAGTGCCTCGAGGCCGTGCGCCAGATGGGCCGGGACCGCTGGCTGGGCGTCGGCTGGCCCGAGGAGTACGGAGGCCGCGGCTTCGGCCCGGTCGAGCAGTTCATCTTCATGAACGAGTCCTGGCGGGCCGGTGCCCCCACCCCGTTCCTGTCGATCAACACCGTCGGCATGACGATCATGCAGTTCGGCACCCAGGAGCAGAAGGACTTCTTCCTGCCGAAGATCCTCGCCGGCGAGCTGCACTTCTCGATCGGCTACACGGAGCCCAACGCCGGCACCGACCTGGCGTCGCTCACCACCAAGGCCGTCAAGGACGGCGACCAGTGGGTGATCAACGGCCAGAAGACCTTCACCTCGCTGGCCAACTACGCCGACTACATCTGGCTCGCCGCCCGCACCGACCCCGACGCCCCGAAGCACCGCGGCATCACGATGTTCCTCGTGCCCACCACCGATCCCGGGTACTCGTACACGAAGATCCACACGATGGTGAACGCCAGCACGTTCCACACCTTCTACGACGACGTGAAGGTGCCGGACTCGGCCATCCTCGGCGAGCTGCACGGCGGCTGGGGCCTCATCATCAACCAGCTCAACTACGAGCGGGTCGGCCTGGCGCCGCCCGGGATGATCGAGCGCACCTACGAGGACGTCCTCGCCTGGGCCCGGGAGAACACCACGCCCGACGGCAAGCGGGTCATCGACCAGGAGTGGGTCCAGCTCAACCTGGCGAAGGTGCGGGCCGGCATCGAGTTCCTCACCCTCCTCAACTGGAAGGTGGCGGCGCTCGAGGCGGCCGGCGAGCAGGTCAACCCGGCCGACGCCTCGTCGATCAAGGTGTTCGGCACCGAGTTCTTCACCGACGCCTACCAGCTCCTGGCCGAGATCATCGGCCAGGAGGCCAACCTCACGGCGGACTCGCCGGCGGCCGAGCTGGCCTCGCGCATCAACCGGGGCGCCCAGGGCTCCCTGATCCTGACCTTCGGCGGAGGCGTGAACGAGATCCAGCGCGACCTCATCGCCATGTTCGGCCTGGGCATGCCCCGCATGCCGCGGATGTAGGAGACAGACACCATGGACTTCGCACTCTCCGAAGAGCAGACCTCCCTCCGCGACCTCGCGGGCCAGATCCTGAGCGAGCAGATCCCGGCCGATCGCATCCGCGACATCGAGGCCGGCGACGACTGGTTCGCCGCCGACACCTACGCCGAGCTGGCCAAGGCCGACCTCCTCGGGCTCTCGCTGCCCGAGGCCCACGGCGGCGGTGGCTACGGCTTCTTCGAGCTCGCCCTCGTGCTCGAGCAGGTCGGGCGCAACGTGGCGCCGCTGCCGGTGCTGCCGACGCTCGTGCTGGGCGCCCTGCCCATCGCCGAGTTCGGCACCGCCGACCAGCAGGCCGCGTACCTGCCCGGGGTCATCGACGGCTCGGTCCTGCTCACCGCCGCCCTCTCCGAGGGCGGCGACGGCCTCCCGCCGGCCCAGCCCGCCACCACGGCGACGGCGTCCGGCGACGGGTGGACGATCAACGGGACCAAGCGCCTCGTGCCCGGCGCCGTGCACGCGGCGCGCGTGCTCGTGCCGGCCGCCACCGGCGACGGCACCTCGACGGTGTTCCTCGTGGACCCGACGGCCGCCGGCGTCACCGCCGAGGTCAACCACGGCCCGAACCTCGAGCCGCTGACCACCTTCACGTTCGACGGGGTCGCCGTCACGGCAGCCGACGTCGTCGGGTCGGTCGACGGTGGGAGCGACGTGGTGGAGTGGATCGCCGACCGGGCCGTGGCCGCGTACTGCGCCGTCACCGCCGGGGTCTGCGAGGCGGCCGTCCGCACGACCGCCACGTACACCAGCGAGCGCAAGCAGTTCGACACGCCGATCGCCACCTTCCAGGCGGTCGCGCACCGGGCGGCCGACGCCTACATCGACACCGAGGCCGTCCGCCTCACCGCCTACCAGGCGGCATGGCGGCTGGGGGAGGGGCTCCCGGCGGCCGAGGAGCTGGCGATCGCCAAGTTCTGGGCGGCGGACGGCGCGCACCGCGTCGTCCACGCCGCGCAGCACCTCCACGGTGGCATCGGGGTCGACACCGACTACCCGGTGCACCGCACCTTCCGGTGGGCGAAGCACCTGGAGCTGAGCCTCGGAGGCGGCACCGCCCACCTCCGTCGGCTCGGCGCGCTGCTGGCCGCTGGCTGAACCCTGGGGGCCGGGGCCCGAATCTGACGGTCCGTCAGGTCGGGTGTTTCCCGCGCGCTACATTCCTGCACCGAGCATCTGTAAGGGGACCTGCTTGTGAAGATCCGTGTCGTTGCGCTCTGCTGCGTCGTCGCCCTCCTGGCGGCCGCGTGCGGCAGCCGACTGTCCGAAGAGGAACTGGCGACCGGAGGTGGCACCGGCGGCGGTTCGGCCGCCTCGGGCAGCACCGACGGCGGCAGCGGGACCAGCGGTGCCGGCATCTCCGAGGGTGAGGGCGGCCCGAAGATCGGCAGCCTGGCCGTCCCGTGCGGCGAGGGCGAGGAGGCTCCCACGGAGCCGGCCGAGAAGGTGGAGGGCGTCACCGCCGACACCATCAAGATCGCGGTGATCTCGGACAAGGCCGGCCAGGTCAAGGTCCCCACCGCCAGCATCGAGGAGTCGATGCAGGCGTTCACCGACTGGTGCAACGGCTTCGGCGGGATCAACGGCCGCAAGCTGGAGCTCACCAAGATCGACTCCAAGCTGTTCAGCCACCTCGAGGCCACCAAGGAGGCGTGCAACGCCGGCGTGTTCGCCATCGTCGGCTCCGGCTCGGTGACCGACAACCAGGGCGCCCAGCAGATGGTCGACTGCGGCCTCATCGAGGTCCCCGCCTACACCGCCACCGCCGCCAAGGCGCTGAGCGACAACATGGTGCAGCCCCTGCCCAACCCGTCGAACTTCTACCCGATCGGCGGCGCCCTCTGGGTCAAGGAGCAGCATCCGGAGGCCGTGAAGAAGGCGGCCATCCTCTACTCGGGCATCGAGACCGCGTCGGTCCAGGCCGAGCGCATCAAGCTCGCCCTCGAGGCCCAGGGCTACGAGTTCGTGTACGAGAAGGAGACCGGCGTCGTCCAGGAGAGCTACTCGACCGAGGCCTCCCAGATGAAGGCCGAGGGCGCCGAGTGGGTGACCATGGTGTCGGCCACCTCGGAGACGGCGAAGCTCCTGCGGGACATGAAGACCCAGGGCTTCGAGCCCGAGGTGATCGACCTCGGCCAGCAGTACTACGACCCGGAGCTCCTGGCCGAGCCTGGTGCCGAGGGCGCCATCGTCCAGCTCAACACCGTGCCCTTCGAAGAGGTCGACGACTCGCCGGCCCTCCAGGCCTACATGGCCGCCTACGACGAGGTCGGGGCCAAGGTCGACCCCACGTCGCTCGGCGTGCAGGCGTTCTCGGCCGGCCTCCTGTTCGCCACCGCGGCCAAGACCGTCGGCAACGACCTCACCCGGGAGAACGTCCTGGCGGCGCTGAAGGACATCCACAAGTGGGACGGCGGCGGCCTGCACTTCCTCTCGGACCCGGGCGCCAACCTGGCCTCCGCCTGCTTCATGTACATGGAGGTCAAGGGCGGCAAGTTCGTGCGCCTGGAGCCCACGAAGCCCACCACCTTCGAGTGCGACGAGTCGACCCGCTACGACCTGGAGGATGACTTCGGGGGCGGCGCCACGCTGAAGTCCAGCTAGTGGACGAGTTCGGAGCGCTGCTGGTCTTCGGCCTGGTCAGCGCCGCGATCTATGCGGTCGCCGCCAGCGGTCTGGTGGTCACCTACCAGACCTCGGGCATCTTCAACTTCGCCCACGGCGCCGTCGCCATGTGGGCGGCGTTCGTCTACTGGCAGCTCAGCTCGCCCGACGCGTGGGGGCTGCCGGTCTGGCTGTCGCTCATCCTCACCCTGTTCGTCTTCGCGCCGGCGTTCGGGTTCCTGATCGACAAGGTGCTGATGCGGCGGCTGCACGACGCCTCGCCCATCACGCGCATCGTCGTACCCATCGGCCTGCTGGTGGCCCTCATCCAGCTGGCCACCGTGGTCTGGGACCCGAGCGAGTCCCGCAACCTCCCCCGGTTCTTCGAGGGCGACCAGGTCACGATCCTCGGCGTCGGCGTCGTCTACCACCAGATCATCGTGTTCGTCGTGGCGATCCTGGTCGCCGTCTTCCTGCGGATCCTCCTGTACCGGACCCGGGTCGGCGTGGCCATGCGGGCGGTCGTCGACAGCCGGGACCTGGCCGGCCTCAACGGCGTGTCGCCGGACCGCATCTCGTCGCTGTCGTGGGCGGTCGGCTGCACCCTCGCCGCCGTGGCGGGCATCCTCATCGCCCCCACGCTCACGCTCGACCAGACCGCCCTCACGCTGCTGGTCATCAACGCGTTCGCCGCCGCCGTCGTCGGCCGCCTCCGCAGCCTGCCGCTCACCGTGGTCGGCGCCGTCATCCTCGGCCTGCTGCGCGAGGCCGCGATCCGGTACTCCGACGAGATCAACGGGTGGATGGCGCCGGGCACCGAGCCGGGCTGGGTCCCCGAGCGCGTCGCCGGGGTGCTCCACACCTTCGCCACCTGGATCAACGTGGACACCGTCCCGGTGATCATGCTCTTCATCGCCCTGCTGGTGCTCCCGCAGGAGAAGGCGTCGCTCTTCAACCGCCAGCCCGACCGCAGCCGGGTGCCGAACCCGTCGATGCGCACCGTCTACCTGGCGTGCGCCGCCCTCGTGGCCGCCGCCTTCGTGGTCCCGTCGATCATGACGGGCACGGCGCTCGACACCGTCGGCTACGGCCTGGCCCTCAGCATCGTGGCCCTGTCGCTCGTGCCGCTCATGGGCTACGGCGGCCAGATCTCCCTCGCCCCGCTGGCGTTCGCCGGCATCGGCGCCGTCGTCATGTACGAGTGGGGGAGCGACGGCAACCCCCTCGCCCTGCTGCTCGTGGTGGTCATCTGCGGCGCCGTCGGCGGCCTCGTCGCCCTGCCCGCCCTGCGGCTCAAGGGCCTGTACCTGGCCCTGTCCACGATGGCCTTCGCCCTGTTCTGCGAGAAGGCCGTGTTCGCCAACGTCGACGGCTTCGCTCAGGGCGACGCCACCTACGAGCGCATCCACATCGGGCCCATCGACACCAGCAGCAACCGGGCCAACCTCGTGCTCATGGCCGTGGTGTTCGTGCTCCTGGCCCTGCTCGTCACGTTCCTGCGGCGCGGGCCGTTCGGGCGCCGCCTCCAGGCCATGAAGGACAGCCCGGCCGCGTGCGCCACGGTCGGCCTCGACCTCACCCGCCTCAAGCTCCAGGTGTTCGCCCTGTCGGCCGCCATCGCCGGGCTCGGCGGGGCGCTCCTCGGCGGCTGGCGCGGCAAGGTCGGCACCGAGCAGTTCGCCCTCCTCCAGGGTGCGCTCCCCGGCCTGCCGCTCGTGCTGATGGCGGTGGTCGGCGGCATCGCCGCCATCGCCGGCGTGCTGCTCGGGGCGATGCTGTACTCGACCTTCCCGCTGATCGGCGAGACGTACCCGGCACTCAAGAACCTGATGACCGTGCTCCCCGGTCTCGCCGGTATCTCCCTCGCCGCCAACCCCGACGGCGCCGTCGCCCAGACGGTGGACAAGGTGCAGGCCGCGTGGGCCAAGCGCCGCGCCACCGGACGGGACCCAGACCGCCACCGGGCGATGGACCTGCTGTCACCCGCACCGCCCGAGGTCGTCCCCGAGCTGGTGCTCGCCGGCGGCCCCACCCCGTCCGCCGAAGCCATCGCCGTCATGGACGACGAGACCGGCCTGAGCTGGGGGAGGTGCCATGCCGATCCTCGAGACGCGTGAGGTCGCCGTCCGCTTCGGCGGGCACCTGGCCGTCAACGACGTCAGCCTCACGGTCGACGAAGGCCAGATCACGGGCCTCATCGGTCCGAACGGTGCCGGCAAGACCACCACGTTCAACGTGATCACCGGCCTCCAGGCGCCCACGCGGGGCCACGTGCTGCTCGACGGCGAGGACATCACGTCCGTCTCGGCCCACCGCCGGGCGCGGGGCGGCATCGCCCGCACCTTCCAGCGCCTCGAGCTGTTCGGCTCGCTGACGGTCCGCGACAACGTCCTCACCGCCGCCGAGCTGCGGGGCGGTTCGGGCATCGACCCGCAGGAGGAGACCGACCGGCTGCTCGAGCGCGTCGGGCTCACCCCGCTCGCCGACCAGCGGGCCGACTCGCTCTCCACCGGCTCCGCCCGCCTGGTCGAGCTGGCCCGGGCCCTGGCGTGCATGCCCCGGGTGCTGCTCCTCGACGAGCCGGCGTCGGGCCTCGACGAGACCGAGACCGACCGCTTCGCCGAGATCCTCGTCGACCTCACCCGCGACGGCCTCGGGATCCTGATCGTCGAGCACGACGTGCCGCTCGTGATGCGGCTCTGCTCGCAGATCACCGTGCTCAACTTCGGCGAGGTGCTGGCGGCGGGCACCCCCATCGAGATCCAGAAGAACACGGACGTGATCGACGCCTACCTCGGCCAGGACCCGGGAGCGCCCGGATGACCGTGCCCCACGCCCCGCACGCGCCGCTGCTCGAGCTGCGCAACGTCCACGCCTCCTACGGGCGCATCCAGGTGCTGCATGGCATCGACCTGCTGGTGCCGCGCGGCCAGGTGGTCGCGCTGCTCGGCCCGAACGGGGCCGGGAAGACCACCACGCTGCTCGTCGCGACCGGGCAGCACCCCGCGTCGAAGGGCTGCGTCCACGTGGGCGGCCGCCACGTCAACGGGGTCAAGCCCGACGAGCTCGCCCGTCTCGGCCTGTGCACCATCCCCGAGGGCCGCGGCGTGTTCCGCAGCCTCACCGTTCGCGAGAACCTGGTGATGGCCAGCTACCGGGGCATGCCCGCCGAGCAGATCATCGAGGACGCCGTCGCCCGGTTCCCCCGCCTCGGCGAGCGCATCAACCAGGTCGCCGGCACCATGTCCGGCGGCGAGCAGCAGATGCTCGCCATGGCCCGCGGCCTCGCCACCGACCCGGGCCTGCTGATCATCGACGAGCTGTCGATGGGCCTGGCGCCGCTCATCGTCGCCGAGCTCTACGAGATCGTCGCCGGGATCGCCACCGAAGGCGTGTCGATCCTCGTCGTCGAGCAGTTCGCCCGCACCGTCCTCGGTGTCGCCGACCACGCCGTGATCATGCAGCACGGCCACGTCGTCGCCGCCGGCCCGCCCTCTGACCTCGAAGCCGAGCTCTCGGCCGCCTACCTCGGAGCATCCACATGACCGACCTGACCGTCACCCACGAGCCCAGCGCCGCCGACCGCCTCGAGCTCGGCGTCGAGGAGCTGCACGTGCCCGAGCCGTCGGCCGACGCCGAGGGGCTGCTGCTCAAGATCGGGCTGATCCTGCCGGTCATCGGCGTGATCCTGATCCTCGTCGCCTTCTGGAACGCCTCGGGCTCCAAGTACGTGGCCGACCAGGTGCCCATGCTCATCTCGGGCGGCATCCTCGGCATCGGCCTCGCCATCATCGGCGTCGGCCTGTTCATCCGCTTCTCGCTGGCCCGCCTCCTGCGCTTCTGGCTGGCCCGCATGGTGGTCGAGCAGCAGACCCAGACCGACCGCGTGGTCGACGCCCTGGCCCGCATCGAGGCCAAGCTCGACAAGTAGCCAGCTCGCCGCCACCCGACCCCCGGCCGCGTGCGCTCGTGGGTCGTGGCGACCGCGGAGCGCACGCAGCCTCGTCGGGTCGCGGCCACCCGACCCCCGGCCGCGTGCGCTCGTGGGTCGTGGCGACTGCGGAGCGCACGCAGCCTCGTTGGGTGGTGGCGGGTCAGGGGAGCGGGTCGTCCATGCCGGGGGCGAGGGGGATCTCGAAGCCGTTGAGCAGGAGGGCGTTGAGGGCGTAGTACCCGACCGTGGTCACCAGCTCCACCAGGCCCTGTGGGCCGAAGCGGTCGACGGCGTCGGCGTAGGTGGCGTCGGTGATGCGGTGGTCCCGCAGGAGCTCGGTGGCGATGGCGTGGGCGGCGGCCTCGTCGCCCGTGAAGCCGGGCTCGTCACCGGCGAAGAGCCGGCCGAGCGCCTCCGCGTCGACCCCGGCCCGCAGGGCGAGGGGGCGATGGGCCGAGGTCTCGAAGCTGGACCCGAAGAACGTGCCCGTCGTGCAGATCGCCACCTCGGTGGCGTTGGCGGGGAGCGATGCCTCGAACCGGATCCCGGTCCCCAGCTGGGCCATCGGGACGCCGAGCGCCGGGGCGTGCATCCACACCGCGAACGGGCCCACCAGTCCGTGCGCCTGGATCTCGGGCCGGTTCTGCAGGTCGGCGTAGAGCGCCTGTTGCGGCGCGGTCAGGTCGTCGGTGTCGAGGTCGGGGAGGCGGCTCATGGCCCCACCGTCGCACACCCGGAGCCGGGTGGGGCCCGTCGCGCTCCGGCCTACCGTGAACCGATGCCGACGAACCGAGAGAAGATGCTGGCCGGCGAGCTGTACCAGGCCGACGATCCCGAGCTGATCGAGATGAACGTCCGCCGCCACCGGATCCAGGCCCGGCTCAACGACCCGGCCCGGACCGAAGCCGCGGTCGCCGCCGACTTGGCCGAGCTGCTCGGGAGCTTCGGATCCACCTCGGTCATCCGGCCGCCGTTCCACACCGACTACGGCTGCCACCTCCACGTCGGCGAGGGCGTCTTCGTGAACTACGGCGGGACGTTCCTCGACTGCGCCGAGATCCGCATCGGCGACGCCACCCAGATCGGTCCGAACGTGCAGCTGCTCACGCCCGACCACCCCCGTGACCCGGTCCAGCGGCGGGCGATGTGGGAGTCGGCCCACCCGATCACCATCGGCGAGAACGTCTGGATCGGCGGCGGCGCCACCATCATCGGCGGCGTGACCATCGGCGACGACGCGATCATCGCGGCCGGTGCCGTCGTCACCCGGGACGTGGCCCCGGGGGCCACCGTCGCCGGCGTCCCCGCTCGGGTGCTGCCGGCGTCGTAGCGGGGAGCGGTCGGCCACCCGGTTGGCCGAAGGCGCTCCGGCAGTGCCCGACGGTGGCCCACCGGAACCTCGCAGCGGGTCGCCGCCCGCATCTGCCAGGCTCGTCTCGTGGCGATCGGCGACGAGCGTGGGATGGCCGAGGCGCTGGCGGTGGCCGCCGCCGGCCTGGACGTGGGCGAGCTCCCGGTCGGCGCCGTCGTGGTGGCCGGGGGCCTGGTGGTCGGACGGGCGCACACCCAAGAGCGCGGGCAGCGACGCCTGCTGGTCCACGCCGAGCTCCTCGCCCTCGACGAGGCCGACCGCACGCCCGGCTGGGACCGGTCGACCGCGACGTTGTTCACCACGGTCGAGCCGTGCCTGATGTGCCTGGGGGCGGCGGCCACCGCGATGGTGGGGCGGATCGTGTTCGCCCTGGCCGCCGACAGCGATGGCGCGGCGCGCCTGGCTGCCGAGTGGTCCGAGCGGCGCGCCGAGGGCCTCTCGCACGTCCGGGTGCCGACGGTGGTGGGCGGGGTCGGCCGATCGGAGGCGGTGGCCCTGTTCGAGCGATTCGTGGGCGCTCGGGCACCTGATGACCCGTTGGCCCGCTGGGCCTCCTCGCTGCTTCCCCGTCGCTAGCGGGCCGCCACGAGCGCGGCGAGGTGCTGGAGGGAGCCCGGGAGGTGGTCGGGGCCGAACGGCGGGAACGAGAGGTACTCGCGGACCGCAGGGCCGACCTCGGACCAGTCGTAGGTGAGCGTCACCTCGGTGCCGCCGGTCCCGGCCGGCCGCAGGTCGTAGCGCCAGAACCAGCCGCCGAAGCTGAGCTCGCCGGTGTCGGGGTCCTCGGTGCCGGTGCGCCAGGCGATGGCGTGGGGCGGGTCGAACACCTCGACCAGGTTCGCCGTCTCGTAGGTCCCGTCGGGATGGCCCTCGTGGAACATCCCCATGCGGAACACCTGGCCGGCCGAGGTGATCGGCCCGGTGTCGTGGGCCTCCTGCACCCAGCCGGTGCCATCGACCGCGGCGTGGGTCGTGGGATCCGCCAGCGCCGAGAACACGGCCTCGGGCGAGGCCTCGATCACCAGCGAGGCGGACACGTGCTCTGCGTCCATGGAGGGCAGACGCTACGACGGCGCCGCAGTCATCGGTCGCGAGGGCGGGTCAGGCGGAGGACGAGCAACCCACGGCGACCTCCAGCGCCGCGCAGACCTGCTGCATGCGCTCGTAGCTGAGCCGACCCATCCGCTCGACCAGGTCAGTGAGCGCGATGCTCTCGACCGAGTCGAGGTTGACGGCGGTCAGCCTTGGCACCGGATCCTCGCCCGGCTCGAGCAGCACCTCGCTGTCGAGCCCCCGGATCGTGGTGGTGCACAGCCCGGCGAGCGAGCGTCCCAACCGAGGGATCGCCGCATCGCGCGTCAGGAGGACGACGGGTCTGCGTCCATGGTGCTCCGTGTCGCACCACCAGAGCTCGCCGCGCCGTGGCAGCTCGCTCGTCACTGGCCCCGTCCCCTGCTGGCGGCGACGGCCCGACGGAACGACGCGAGATCGCCCCACTCGTCTGGCTCGTCGATCGGGTGCTCGCCGTAGGCCCGGGTGTAGTCCGCGTCGATCTCGGCCTCTCGGTGCAGGCGGACCAGTCCGCGCAGCGCCTCGTCCAGCAGTTCCGCGTCCTTGACGGGACGGAGGCGCCGGGCCTCTGCCAGCAGCCGTTCGTCGACCGTCGTGCTGATGCGCGTGCGCGTCATGCCACAACCATGGCATGGATCTGCCATGACCTCAACGGGCGTCACGGCCATCGGTGGGCGACGTCGATGACGAGGCGTGTACCCGCGCCGTCCGACAGGGCGAAGGCGCGGAAGGGGAGGCGGGTGCGGACGCCGAGGCCGAAGGTGGTCTGGCCCTCGAAGGAACCGCCGTAGGCGACCTGGCGGAACGTGCGGAAGCCGGTCACGTCGGCGACCTCGCTGCGGTTCGGCGGCCGGAACAGCGATGTGCCCGACGGCCCGTAGGCCGGGGCGAGGGCCACGACCTCGAGGTCGGCGTTGCCTCGCAGTGCGATCACCCCGCCGACGCCTTCGCGGACGACCTCGTGGTAGCGGACCCGCCAGCCCGCGGCGGGAGCGGACCGGAGGTCGACCACCAGGCGGTCGAAGCAGCGGTGGGCGCCGACCCGCACACGCCGGATCTCGGCCGGCGACATGCGCTCGACCCGCTGAGCTGCAGAGCTCCAGTGCAGGTCGTCGCACAGGGCGGAGGTGCCGCCGGGCGGTGGGGGCGGGAGGGGGTCGCAGGCGGTGGCGCCGACGGCGACGAGCGCCGCCATGGCGACGGCGACGAACAGGGAGCGGGACGGGGACATGCGGGGACCTCCGCGGTGCAGGTGCGTGCGTGCGGGCGCTGCGGCGCCGAAGGAGGACCGGTTGGGGGCGAGCGGAGGGCGGGCCCGGGCAGGTCGGGTCGTCGATCGTGCCCGCCGCGCGAGCCGCTCGGCTACAGACCGATGCGTCGCATCTCGGCGCCCGGTCTCGTGGCCGCCAGGATGGTGACCCGAAAGTAGAACGTGTTCTAGTCTGACGGCATGTCAGACGTCATCGCAGAAGAGCCGCACTTCATCGCCGAGCGCGACGGCCACATCCTCACCGTCACGCTCAACCGGCCGGCGGCCAAGAACGCCTTCAGCCCCACCATGCTCGTCGGCGTCGCCGATGCGTGGAAGACGCTCAACGACGACCCCGAGCTGCGGGTCGGCATCCTCACCGGCGCCGGCGGCGACTTCTGCTCCGGCATGGACCTCAAGGCCCTGGCCGCCGGCTTCTCCGACGAGGAGATGGCCCGCATGGCCGAGGACCCGGACCTCCACTGGAAGGCTCTGCTGCGCCACGGCCGGCCCAACAAGCCGATCATCGCCGCCGTCGAGGGCTACTGCGTGGCCGGCGGTACCGAGATCCTCCAGGCCACCGAGATCCGGGTGGCCGGCGAGTCGGCGCAGCTCGGCATCGCCGAGGTGCGGCGCGGCCTGTTCCCGCTCGGCGGCTCGACCGTCCGGCTGCAGCGCCAGATCGCCTTCACCAACGCCGCGGACCTGCTGCTCACCGGCCGGCTCATCTCCGCCCAGGAGGCCAAGGAGATCGGGCTCATCGGCCACGTCGTGCCCGACGGCCAGGCGATGGCCAAGGCCCGGGAGCTGGCCGAGATGATCGCCGAGAACGGCCCGCTCGCCGTGGCCGCGGTGCTCAAGTCGATGCGGGAGACCGCGGCCATGAGCGAGGCCGACGGCCTGGCCCACGAGCTCACGATCGGCGAGCCGATCATCTTCAACACCAACGACGCCAAGGAAGGGCCCCGCGCGTTCAAGGAGAAGCGCAAGCCCAACTTCACCGGCACCTGATCCTCGGTCCCCGGACCGCTCGCCGTCGCCCCTGGCCGCCCGGTCGGGGGCGACGGCGCGTCCGGGCCCAGGTCAGGCGGTGAAGCGGTACCCGGCGGGCGGGGCGCCAGCCGCCGGGTCGGGTGGGGCAGGCGGTGACGGGCGGGTGTCGGGCGGAAGCGGTGCGGCCCCCGACGGGGTCACCGCCCCGGCATCGGGCGCCGCGCTCCTCGTGGCCTTCAGCAGCCAGGTCAGGATCTCGGGCGCCTTGGCCACGTCGATGTGGATCCCGTCCTTCGTGCGGTACGGGTGCTCGCACGCGCGCGGCTCCGGGCACACCCGGGGGCCGAGGTCCACGACCGGCGTGGCGGTCTCCTTGGCGGCGTCGTGCATGACGGCGCGGACGCAGTCGGCCCGCTCCACCATGTCGACGGGCATGATCCAGCCGCTGTTCTCGCCGGGCCAGGGCGGCAGGACGACCACCACCCGAGGCGATCGCTCGTGCAGGAAGCGCAGGCGGGCGACGAGGTCGTCGTGGTACCAGCGACGGGCGGTCGTGTGGCACGGGTGGCGCCAGACGCCGTCGAGCCGGTGGTCGAGCATGGCGTTCACGCCTCCGGCCACCAGGACGCGGTCCGGTGCGAACACCAGGTGGGGCGGGTAGTGGGCCCTCCACCCCTTCGCGCACTCCGAGGTCATGAAGTGGATGGTGCCGTCGCGGATGCGGGCCTGCGGCGGGTGGTCGACCCCGTCGCACGCCGGCACGGTGGCGTTGACCAGGTCGTAGCTGGCGAGGTCGGTGCCGGCGGAGCCGTTCTCGATCAGCGAGTCGGGGATCGAGTCGCCGAACACCACGACGCGCTGGCGCGACGCCCGGCGCACGTACTCCGACGACGTCAGCAGCGGCGCGGCCTCGGCCTCGACCGAGCCGCCGGCGTCGAGGCGGCGCACCGCGGCCTCGAACTCGCTCGTCGACGGTGCCCGGCCGAGGATCAGGGCGGGCAGCACCGAGGCGGTGACCTCGCTGGCCTGCTTCGCCCGGTACTCGCCCGATTCGGAGAACGCGCTCATGACCGACCCGCGGGTCCGGCGGTGCTGGTCGAGCTGCCCGGTCCAGTAGGCGGCGCCGGCCGAGTCCGGCGCCCGTTCGAGGACGTTGTGGTAGACGAGCAGCACGAACTCCCGGTTCGACAGGGACCCGTAGCGCCGGGCGAACTCGCTCGACCGGGCGAAGACGTCGGCCATCCGTCCCACCGTCCAGCCGGCCCGCCGCGCCGCGATCCAGTGCACGAGACCGGCCCGGTCGGGGACCCGCAGGAAGACGGCGCGGTAGAGGCGGGCGACCGGATCGACGTTGGTCCGGTTCTCGGTCGATGCCCGCACCGACGCCACCAGCTGCCCGGGCGTCATGCTCCCGGCGGCCAGCGCGTCCTTGGCGTCGGCCCGAGCCTGCATCGTCGGCTGGCGGCCGAGCAGGTCGAGGTACTGCTGGTCGAGGAAGTCGTCCCACGACCGAAACGGTGCGGGGGCCGTGGCCGCAGCGGCCGGCCGGGCTCGGGCCGGGCCGACCGGGAGCCCGGGCACGAGGGCGACCAGCGCGCCGCCGACGAGCAGCGCGGCCCACCACCATCGACACGGCAACCGTCGGCCGCCCACCACAGGCCCCACGGCCGACAGTGTTCCACCGGGCCGCGCCATCGGCCACCGATCCCAACCCGAGGTGGCCCCCCGTTCACCCCACCCGAATCAGGTCACCTGAGCCGCCCCACGCGGCACGCGTGACCTGATTCGGTGGACGTCGACGGAATCAGGTCACCTGAGCCGCCCCACGCGGCACGCGTGACCCGATTCGGTTGGGCGGGGCAGACGGAATCAGGTCGTCTGAGCCGCCCCACGCGGCACGCGTGACCCGATTCGGCGGAGGTCGACGGAATCAGGTCGTCTGAGCCGCCCCACGCGGCACGCGTGACCCGATTCGGTGGGGGTCAGGCGTCGGCGGTGAGGGCGTCCTTGGCGAGGGCGGAGGCCCAGGGGTAGTCGGGCTTGCCGCTGGGGGAGCGCTGGATCTCGGCGACGAACACCAGGTGGCGCGGGGCCTTGTAGCGGGCGAGGTGGTTGCGGGCGTGCTCGGCGAGCTCCTCGAGCGTCGGCTCCGGCTCGCCCTCGCGCACCTGCACGACCGCGCAGACGGCCTGGCCCCAGCGCTCGTCGGGAACGCCGACGACGAGGGTGTCGTACACCGCGACGTGGGCCTTGAGGACGCCCTCGACCTCCTCCGGGAAGATCTTCTCGCCACCGGAGTTGATGCACACCGAGCCGCGGCCGAGCAGCGTGATGCTGCCGTCCTCCTCGTGGCGGGCGAAGTCGCCGGCGACCACGTAGCGGGTGCCGTCCGGCGCGGTCACGAAGGTCTCGGCCGTCTTCTTCGGGTCCTTGTAGTAGCCCTGCGGGATGTTGCCGCCCCGGGCGAGCTTGCCGATGACGCCGGTGCCCGGAGGGAGCGGGTTGAGGTCGTCGTCGAGGACGACGGCGTCGCGGCCGGCCTTCACGGTGACGCCGCCGGACTGGACGATGGTCTCGCCCTTGGTCTGCACGACCATGCCGTTCATGCCGCCCTCGGACGAGCCGATGGCGTCGACGATCATGATGTTCGGCAGCAGCTCGAACAGGCGCTCCTTCAGGCTCGGCGAGAAGATCGCGGCGCTGGAGGACAGCACGAACAGGGAGGAGAGGTCCCACCGGTCGGGGTTGGCCTCGAGGGCCTCGGTGAGCGGGCGGGCCATGGCGTCGCCGGTGATGACGAGCGTCGTGACCTTGTCCTTCTCGACGGAATCCCAGATCGCCTCGCCGGAGAACTTCGGGACGAACACCACGGTGTTGCCCTCGAAGAAGAAGCGCAGCGACCCCCACTGGGCGGCGCCGTGCATCAGCGGCGGCGCGTTGAGCGTGACCATCGGGGCGGGGGAGGCCGCCGCCTTCTCGGCGAGCTGCATGCCGTGGGTGACCCGTTCGTTCGTGTAGGCGTCGACGCCGCCGCCGAGGGCGTAGAACACGTCCTCGTGGCGCCACACGACGCCCTTGGGCATGCCCGTGGTGCCGCCCGTGTAGATCATGTAGAGGTCGTCGTCGGTGCGGGGGAGCACCGGGCGCTCGTCGGACGCCGACGCGATGGCATCGGCCCAGCTGACGGCACCGATGCGGGCCGGGTCGAGGCCGCTGCCGTCCTCGATCATCACGAAGTGCCGCAGCTCCGGCGCCTTCTCGCGGACCGCCTCGATCCGGTCGATGTACTCCTGGTCGTGGACCAGGGCGACGAGGTCGGCGTTGTCGAACAGGTACGCCAGCTCGTCTTCGACGTACCGGAAGTTGATGTTGATCGGCACCGCCCGGATCTTGAAGATCGCCACCATCGCGATCATCCACTCGGCCGTGTTCTGGCCGTAGATCCCGATGTGGTCGCCGTGCCCGAACCCTTGGGCGAGCAGGTGGTTGGCGAGCCGGTTGGCCTCCAGGTCGAACTCGCGGAACGTCAGCGACCGCGGGCCGCACACCAGCGCGGTGCGATCCGGGACCGCATCGACGGCGCGCTCGAACAGATCAGCGATGTTGAACCCCATGGGTGAGTTCTACCACCCGAACGAGAACACGTTTCAGTTTTCCTGACGACCCGTCAGGTCGGTGGGGGTCGGGAGACGGGGCCGGTCGCCGCTAGTTGAGGTCGGCTCGCATGGGGGCGGGGTTGGCCGGAGGGATCGCGTCGTCGGAGGCGGCGGGAGCCTCGACCTCGGGGGCGGCGGGCGGCGGGGCGGTGAGGAGCTTGGCGGCTTCCTGGAGCTCCTCGAGCGCCGGCTTCACGCGGTCGGCCATGTCCCACACGTCGGGGACGAGCTCGCGGTCGACCATGAAGCCGAAGTCGACCGAGCCGCGGTAGCTCATGACCGTGATGTTGAGGCCCACGCCCTCCATGACCGGGCCCATCGGGTAGGCCGCCACCATCTCGGCGCCCGCGTAGTAGAGCGGGAAGTTGGGGCCGGGCACGTTGGAGATGATCACGTTGTGGATCGGCCGGTGGCTGTCGGCGAGGCCCCAGCTGGAGTAGAGCCGCGACGCCAGGTTGAACGTGTTGGGCGCGGCGTACTCGGCCCAGTTCTGGAGCATGTCGGCGCCGACGGCGTTGTGCTCGGCCTTGGCGCCCACGGTGCAAGCCTGGATGGCGCGGATGCGGTCGGTGGGGTCCTCGAGCTGGGTGTCGAGCGTGGCGAACATCGCCGACACCTTGTTGCCGGGCGCGGTGTCCTCGCCGCCGCGGACCGACACCGGGCAGGCGGCGACGAGCGGCGTGTCGGGGACGTCCTCGTTGGCGAGCATGTACGACCGGAGGGTGCCGGCGCAGAGGCCGAGCACGACGTCGTTGACCGTGCAGCCGAACGCGTCCTTCAGCTCCTTGACCTCGTCGAGGGTGACGCGGGCGAACCCGACGGAGCGCAGCGGGGACAGGCTGCCGTTCCACGAGGTGCGGGGCGCGGTGAGCGGCGCGGCGCCGGTCTTGCCCTCCTCACTGCTGCGGCGGCCCTGGGCGACCCGGTTGACCGACATCACGGTGTCGCCGAGGAGCTTGGGCAGGGCGACGAGCTTGCGGAACCGGCTGGCGGCGGCGTGGCCGAGCAGCTCGAAGTCGTTCGGGATGTGCTCGGGCTCGTGCTCGGTGGGAGGCGGCGGCTCGGCGGCCTCGGGCTCGAGGTCGAAGAGGTGGACCATCAGCTCGGCGCCGGAGCTGCCGTCGATGGCCGCGTGGTGCACCTTGGTGACGACGCCGATGCGGTCCTGCTTCAGGCCCTCGATCACCCAGAGCTCCCACAGCGGGCGGGAGCGGTCGAGCGGGGTGCTGGCGATCTGGCCGGCCATCTCGCCGAGCTCGCGCCGGCCGCCGGGGGCCGGGCAGCCGATGCGGCGGATGTGGAAGTCGAGGTCGAAGTTCGGGTCCTCGACCCACAGCGGGTGCGCCAGGTTCAGCGGCACCTCGCACAGGCGGCGGGTGAACGGCGGGACCAGGTGGAGCCGGCCGCGGATGAACTCCTTCAGGTTCTCGAACGTGTAGCCGCCGGGGACGGTGCTGGGGTCCAGCACCATCGTCATGGCCACGTGCATGTGGTTGGTCGGGTTCTCGAGGTACAAGAAGGCTGCGTCGAGCCCCGTCAAGCGTTCCAACTGCTGCTCCCACTCCGGTTCGGTCCGCTTGCAGTCTGCCAGGCCGCGCCGACGTCGACATCGGACGGCGGCATCGATCGGGGATCGGTCGGGATCGAGCCGGGTAGCGGGGAATACGGTACCGAGCAGTTTCGTTGAAGATTCTATGACCGACCTCGCCACCAAGCCCGAGACCACCGTCGCCGACCTCCCCGGCGGCCCCTACGACGTCGAGTTCTTCTTCGACCCGGGCTGCCCGTTCGCCTGGCAGACGTCCGTGTGGATCCGACGGGTCGCCGAGCTCCAGGGCGTCACCATCGGCTGGCGGTTCATCTCGCTCAAGTTCATCAACGAGGACAAGGACGAGTGGTACCCCGGCGCCCGCGAGGCCCAGCACCGCGGCCTGCGCTACCACCGGATCTGCGCCGCCGCCCGCGAGCAGTTCGGCAACGGCGCCGTCGCCGACCTCTACAAGGCGTGGGGCGAGGCGTTCTGGAACACCGAGGCCACCGGCGAGCTGCCCGAGAAGTTCGAGGCGGCGTTCGCCAACACCGACCCGGCGGCGCTCGTCGCCTCGGTCGGCCTGCCCGAGTCGCTCCTCGAGGCGGCCGACGACGAGTCCTGGGACCCGCTGATCCGGGCCGAGAGCGACGAGGCGTTCCGCCGCACGGGTGCCGACGTCGGCACGCCGATCATCACGTTCAACCCGAGCGGCCACTCGCTGTTCGGCCCGGTGATCAGCTCGATCCCCGACGACGAGACGGCGGTGAAGTTCTACGACGCCCTCCGGGTGTTCGCCGACTTCAAGGGCTTCTCCGAGCTGAAGCGCACCGACCGGGCGCCGCTCGACCTGCCGCTGTTCGGCTGAGCGCCGCACCCCGGCGCCGGTACGGCCGGGCGGAGGGGCGTCGGGACTAGAACGTGTTCTAGTCTTGCGCCGTGGACTTCGACGACACGCCAGAAGAGGCCGCCTTCCGGACCGAGGTCCGGGACTGGCTGGTGGCCCACGCCCCGGCCAAGGGCGGCCCCGACGACTTCTCGACCGGGTTCCTCGAGAACACGATGAGCGAGGAGGAGTTCCACCGTCGGGTCAAGGCCTGGCAGGAGCTCCTCGTCGATCACGGCTGGGCGGGCATCACCTGGCCCAAGGAGTTCGGCGGGCGGGGCGGCACCGCCATGCAGAACACCATCTGGGGCCAGGAGGCCAGCCAGTTCGGCGTCACCGTCAACAACTACGCGGTGGGCATCGGCATGGCCGGACCCACGATCCTGCGCCACGGCACCGACGAGCAGAAGAAGCGGTACCTGCTCCCGATGCTGCGCGGCGACGAGGTGTGGTGCCAGCTGTTCAGCGAACCCGACGCCGGCTCCGACCTGGCGAACATCTCCACGCGCGCCGTGCGCGACGGGGACGAGTTCGTGGTGACCGGTCAGAAGGTGTGGACCTCAGGCGCGGCCGACAGCGACTGGGGCATCCTCCTCGCCCGCACCGATCCGGACGTGCCCAAGCACAAGGGCATCACCTACTTCCTCGTCGACATGACGACCCCCGGCTTCGACATCCGGCCGCTCAAGCAGATGACCGGGTCCGAGCACTTCTCCGAGGTGTTCATGGACGAGGTCCGCATCCCGGCCGAGAACGTCCTCGGCGACGTCAACGGCGGCTGGGGCTGCGCGATCACGACGCTGTCGAACGAGCGCGGCCTCATCGCCGGCGCCAACAAGAGCAGCGACACGATGGCGCTGATCGAGCTGGCCCGGAAGCGGGGCACGGCCGACGACCCGGTGATCCGCCAGCACCTCGTGGACTGCTGGATCCGCCAGCAGATCCAGCGCTACCACGGCTTCCGCCTCCAGACCGCGCTGTCCAAGGGCGTGCCGCCCGGGCCCGAGACGTCGGTCATGAAGCTGTTCGCGGCCGAGTACCTGCGCCGCCTCGGCAACACCTCGCTCGAGGTGCTCGGCCCCGAGGGCCAGCTGCTCGACGACGAGGCACCGGCCGGCACCGAGTGGCAGGCCCGGTTCCTGTTCGCGCCGGCCATCCGCATCGCGGGCGGCTCGAACGAGGTGCAGCGCAACATCATGGCGGAGCGCGTGCTCGGCCTCCCCGGCGAGCCGCGCACCGATCGCGACACCCCGTTCCGCGATCTGGGCAAGGCCAACTCCTAGGGTGGCGGGCCAGATGGATGCCGACACGACGACGCTGACCAAGAGCCAGGCCGCCCGTCGGGAGCGGGTCATCCGCGCCGCGCTCGACCTGGGCGCATCGGGTGGGTACGACGCCGTCCAGATGCGCGACGTCGCCACCTCGGCCGGCGTCGCTCTCGGGACCATCTACCGGTACTTCTCGTCGAAGGACCACCTGCTCGCTGCGGCCATGGTCGAGTGGACGCACGACCTCGAGCGCCGGGTGGGCCAGCGCCCGCCGAAGGGCGACACCATCACCGAGCGGGTGTCCGACGTGCTGAGCCGCGCGACCCGGGCGATGGAGAAGGAGCCCAAGCTCTCCGAATCCGTGGTCACCGCGCTGCTCTCGCCCGACCGGGGCGCAGCCGCCTGCCAGGAGGACGTGTCCAAGTCGATGACGCGGATCATGTCCACCGCCCTGGGCGACGAGTTCGACCCCGAGTTCAAGACCCAGGCCACGCGCACGCTCGGCCACGTCTGGTTCTCGGCGCTGATCGGCTGGGTGAACGGCTGGTCGGGCATGGACAAGGTCGCCGACGAGCTGGCCATCGCCACCCACCTGATCCTCGACCAGTACGACTCGTAGCCGAGCGGGAGGGGGGACCCGTGCCGGACGCCGCCTCCCGGACGGCGCAGCGGACCTGGCTGGCGGTCGCCGCCGCGTCCGCGGTCGCGCTCGCGGCTGCGGCCTTCCTGGCGTGGCGCAACGCCCCGCGGCCCGACGAGTTCCACACCCTGTCGCACGTCGGCCACGGCGGGGTGGGGGAGCTGTGGCGCTCGTACCGGTCGGCCGACGATGCCACGCCGCCGGTGGCGTACCTGTTCTCGTGGTCGGCGGCGCGGGTGCTCGGCACCAGCCTGCTGGCCGTGCGCATCCCGTTCGTCGTGAGCTGGGCGCTCGCGGCCGGTGCCCTGGCGGCCCTGGTCCGCCGCTCGGGCCCGTGGGCGGCGCTGGCCGCGGGGCTGGTGCCCACGGCCACCGCGCTCGTCTACCTCGGGGCCTACGCCCGGGCGTACGCCCCGGTGCTGGCGTGCCTGGCGCTCGCCGCGTGCGCGTGGCAGCGGGCGGCCGACGTCGAGCGACCGGGCGGGTGGCTCGTCGCCGTCGGCGTGCTCGGCGCGCTCGCCACCGCGCTGCACTACGCCGCCATCGTGGCGGTGGTCCTGCTGGCGGCGGCCACCGTGGTGCTCGGGCGGGGGCGTCCGCACCGCCGGGGTCGGACGCTCGCGCCGCTGCTGGGCGGCGTCGCCGGGCTGGTGCCGCTGGCGCTGGTGGCGTCGCAGGCGTTCGACGCCCAGGGCGACATGGCCGACTCGGCCCGCCCGCTCGACGCGGTGGCGTTCTGGCCGAGCGCGGCCAGCCCGGCGTGGCCGCTGCTGCTCGCCGCTGCGCTGGTGCTCGGGGTGGCGTGGCTCGTCGACGGGCTGGGCGGGCGCGACGGCCGGGGGATCCGGATGGAGCGGGAGCTGGCCGGGTTCGGGTGGGCGACCGCGGCCGTGGTCCCGGTGGTGACCGTGGCGGCGATGCTGGCGACGAGCGGGATCTACTTCCACCGCTACGGCGTGGGCGCCCTCGTCGGCGCCGCGATCGTGGTCGCCCAGCTCGTCGGGGCGGCGGCGGGCCGTCGGGCCGTCGGGCCGCTGGTGGTCGGGCTGCTGCTGGTCTCCTGCGCGTTCGCGACCCGCGACGCCGCCCAGCAGATGCTGAGCAACGACCGTGCCCGGGACCTGCCCGGCGAGCTCGAGCTGGCCGGCGGGGACGCGCCGGTGGTGGTCGTGAACGAGTACGACTACCTGCTGCTGCGCCGCTACGGGGACGACGCGCTGCGCGGGCGGTTGGCCCTGCTCGCCGAGCCGGGCGTCGTCGACTCGCCGGACCCGGTCGACCTGGACGCGCTGGTGGCGTCGGGCGAGCCGTTCGAGCTGGTCGGGTCGGACGCCGAGGTCGCCGCCCTGGCGGTCGACGGTCGGGTGCCGGCGGGCGACCCGGTGGCGGGCACCGAGTACCCGAGGCCGGGGTCGCCGCGCGTCCTGGTGCACGTTCGGGTGCAGGCCGCACCGTGACGGCGGCGCAGACCACGGCGCGGCCGGCGGCCGGGCGGCGGTCCGACCGGCCCTGGCTGCTCGCGCTCGGCGCCTGCATCGTGGCGTCGTGCCTGCGCCAGCTGACCTGGGCGGTGACGGTGGCCCCCGAGCTGATCATGCGCCGGGCCCCGGCGGACGACGCCATGATCTACCTCGCCCTCGCGGAGCACGCGCCCCGCCCGGAGTTCACCGACGGCATCCTCACCACCGGGCTGCACCCGCTGTACTGGCTGCTGCTGACGCCGGTGGTCCACCTGTGGGAGGGGATCGGCGCCATCCGGGCGATGCTCGTGCTCTGCATCGTGCTGCACCAGGTGTCCGGCGCGCTGCTGTACCTGGCGGTGCGGACGCGCAGCTCGGCGCTGCCGGCGTTCGCGGCCGCCTCCCTGTGGCTGCTCCTCCCGGGACCCCGGACCCTGGTGGTGATGGGCGTGGAGACGGCGCTGCTCGCGTGCTGCCTCGCCGTGGTGCTGCTGGTCCTGGCCCGCCATCCGGTGCCGTCGAGGCGCGGGGCCGTCGAGCTGGGCCTCGCCGTCGGCGTGGCCTACCTGGCGCGCACCGACTCGCCGCTCGTCACCCTCCCGCTGGTGGCGGCGTGGCTGTGGCCGCTGCGTCGGGACCTGCGCCAGGGCGCGAGGACGCTCGCCACCGTGGGCGTCACGTCGTTCGTGGTGGCGCTGCCGTGGCTGGCCTACCTGGCGACCCAGGGCGCGGTGTTCGCCTCGGATGCCTTCCGCGCCGAGCGGTTGGGCACGTCGGTCAGCCGGTTCGTCGCCACGGAGAAGCGGGCGCTCGCCGAGCTGTACCTCGTGAACAGCGCGGGCGACCTGCGCCACCGGCTCGGCTGGGTGGCGACGGTGCTGGTGATCGTCGGGGTGGCGCTGGCCGCGTGGGCGCTGTACCGCCGCCGGGACCGCATCGCCCTCGCCGGGCTCGGCGGGCCGGTCCTGTTGTTCATCGCGTACGGCTCGCTCCAGGGGTACATGCGCGACTGGTACCTCGGGTACCCGCTGTTCGCCGTGTGCGCGTTCATCGTCCCGCTCCTGGCCGAGCTGGTGCCCCGCCGGGCGGCGGTGCCCGCGCTCGTGGTGGTGCTGGTGGGGAGCATCCTCGTGCCCAACCACGTCCTGAACCCGCAGGAGGGCGACAAGTACCAGGCCGCGCCGCTGGCCGACGAGCTGCTGCCCCCAGGCGCCCGGGTCGGTGCGTTCAACGCCGGGACCTACCAGTTCCTCATGGACGCCGACGTGGTGAACCTCGACGGCGTGGTGAACCGGCACGTGCTGGGGCCCAAGCGCGCCGGCCGGCTGTGCGACTACCTGGTGGCCGAGGGGATCGACCACCTCCTCGACACGACCGTCTACCTCGAGGAGAACCAGCGGGCCGATCCCCGCCTGCGCTTCACCGAGACCATCGACCTCGACCTGGTGTACGACCCCGACCGGGTCCACGTCGACCAGGACCAGGTGCTGGCCACGGTCGACCTCGACCGCTGCCGGGAGCCCCGGTGACCGCAGCGCTCGGGCCGCGGGTGCGGCTGGTCGCTCCTGCCGTGGCCAGCTTCGTGGTGGCGGGCGCCGCTGCGCTGTACCTGGCCGGCCACCTGGCCCCCCGGTACGACGAGCTCCACACCCTCGCCTACCTGCGGGATCCCGACCTGGGCTCGCTCTGGCGGTCGTACCGCTCGGTGGGCGACACGCTGCCCCCGGCGGCGTACGCCACGTGGTGGGCGTGGAGCCGGGTGGCGGGCGAGTCGCTGGATGCGGCCCGGGCGCCGAGCGTGCTCGCCTGGGCGGTGGCCGCGGCCGCGGTCACCGGGCTCACCCGCCGGGCCGGGGCCTGGGCCTCGTTCGCGGCCGGCGTGCTGGCCAGCACGACCGCGCTCGTCTACCTCGGCGCGTTCGCGCGGCCCTACGCCCTCGCGCTCGCCGCACTGGCCGTGGCGCTGTGGTGCTGGCAGCGCGCCGGGGCCCCACCCGGGTCAGACCGGCCGGTGCGGTGGCTGGTGGCGTCGGGGATCCTGTTCGCCGCGGCGTCGGCGCTCCACTACGCCACCGCGGCGGTGGCGGTGGTCGTCGCCCTGGTGGCCGTGGCCGGCCGCGGTTCGGGCCGCAGGTGGCAGGGCCGCGCCCTGGCCCCGGCCGTGGGGGGCGTGGTGCCGGTGCTGCTCAGCGCGGCGCTGATCCCGCAGGCGATCGACGACCAGGGCCGGCTCGTGCGCGTCGCCGGTCCCGCGGACGTCGCGGGCTTCTGGCCGAGCGCGGTGCGCCCGGCGGTGCTCGCGCTCGCCGTGGTCGGGGCCGTCGTCGCCGTCGCGTGGTGCTGGCCGGGCGAGGACCGGAACGTGGTGCAGCGCCGCCTGCTCGACCGCGACGTGCTGCGGTCGGGGTGGGCGCTGGCGATCGCGGTCCCGGTGGTGGCGGTCGCGGCCATGGCCCTCACGAGCGGCACGTACGTCCACCGCTACTCATCAGGAGCGCTGCTCGGCGGTGCCATCGTGCTGGCGGAGGCCGTGGGCCGCAGCGCTCGGCGTTGGCCGTGGGCCGGCGCCGTCGCCGCCGTGGCCCTGCTCCTCGGCACCGGGCTGGCGATCCGCTCGACCACGGACCAGATGATCGGCCGGGACCGGGCGGAGCAGCTCGCCGATGACCTCGGCGCCACCGCGGGGAGCGGCGAGGTGGTGGTGCTCGACGAGTACGAGTACCTGCTCCTGCGCCGTTCCGCGCCGGAGACCGTCGCCCGTCGCCTGCGCCTGGGCGAGGAGCCGGTGGTGGCCCACTCGCCGGCGCCGGTCGACGTCGCCGCCCGCCTCGCCGACCCGGAAGGCCAGCCGTTCGAGGTGCTCGGCACCGCCGCGGCCGTCGACGAGCTGGTCGCGGCCAGTGACGGGTGGGAGGCCGAGGTGGTCGGCGAGGCGACCTACCCGCGCCCCGAGAACCCGCAGGTCCTCGTCCTGGCCCGCCTCGAGCCCGTGCGGGGCTGAACCGATCTAGCCGGGGTCGCCCGGCCGGGCCCGCCGCACGTCGGCGGCGCTGTGCTTGTAGCTGGGCTGGCGGGAGTGGGGGTCGAACGCCGGGAACGTGAGCGTGTTCACCTGCGGGTGGTGCATCGGCAGGTAGATCGAGCCCTCGCCGACGCCGGTGGTGACCTGGGCCCGGGCCGCCACCGCGCCGCGCCGGGTCAGGACCGTGACCTCGTCGCCGGCCTCGATCCCGCGGGCCGCGGCGTCGACCGGGTGGATGTCGACCCACAGCCCCTCGGGTGCCAGGGCCCGCAGGGTGGCCGACTTCCCGGTCCTCGTGCCGGTGTGCCACTGGCTGGCCGACCCGCGGCCGGTGAGCAGGGTGAGCGGGTGGGACCGGTCGGGCCGCTCGGCGGGCGGGACCGGCTCCTCGAAGACGAACCGGGCGCGCTGGTCGGGGGTGAAGAAGCGGCCGTCGGCGAACAGGCGCCGCTCCGGATCGGTGGCGCCCGCCGGCGCCCCAGGGCCGTCGCTGCCCGCGGGGTACGGCCACTGGACGCTGCCGCGCTCGACGTGGCCGTAGCCCCGGACGCCGGTGAGGTCGCAGGGCCGCCCGGCGGAGAGCTCCTGGAGGATCTCGAAGGTCGCCTCCGGGTCGGACCAGCGCCGGAAGAGGTGGCCGCAGCCCCAGGCGTCGGCGACGGCCTTGAAGATGGCGAAGTCGGCCAGGGCCTGGCCGGGCGCCGGGGACACCTTCTGGATGAGGCCCAGCCGCCGCTCCGAGTTGATGAACGTGCCGTCCTTCTCGCCCCAGCCCGCAGCCGGCAGGACCAGGTCCGCGAGCTGCGCCGTCTCGGTCGTGGCGTACATGTCCTGCACGACGAGGAAGTCGAGCCGTCCGAGGAGCTCGCGCAGGTCCGAGTGGTTGATCCAGCTGTGGGCGCCGTTGGTGGCGATGATCCAGAGGCTGCGGATCTGGCCGGTGCTGATGCCCTCGACGATCCGGTCGTAGGCGAGGCTCGGTCCGTCCGGGATGAGGACCTCGTCGATGTCGAGGATCGCGGCCACCTTCGCCCGGTGGGCCGGATCGGCGAAGTCGTGTCCGCCGAGCAGCGACGTGGTGTTGGAGAACAGGCGCGAGCCCATGGCGTTGCACTGGCCGGTGATCGAGTTGGCGCCCGTCCCGGGCCGGCCGATGTTGCCGGTCATCAGGGCGAGGTCGATGATCGCCTGCGCGGTGCGGACGCCCTGGTGGCTCTGGTTCACGCCCATCGTCCACCAGAACGACACGGCCCGGCCGTCGGCGATCGTGCGGGCGATCTGGTCCAGTTGCCCGATCGAGACGCCCGTCTCCGCGGCGACCCGATCCGGGGTGAACGCGGCGGCGAACTCGGCGAACGCGGCGAACCCGGTGGTGTGCTCGTGCACGAAGTCGACGTCGACCGCGCCCCGCTCGATGAGGTTCCGGGCCAGCCCGTACAGCAGCGCCAGGTCCGACTTCGGTCGGAGGGCGGCGTGCTGGGTGGCGACCGCGGCGGTCTCGGTGCGCCGTGGGTCGATCACGATGATCTCGGGGTCGTTCGGGTTGCGGGTGATCCGCTCCCACATGATCGGGTGGGCCACGCAGAGGTTGGACCCGACGAGCACGATCACGTCGGACTGCTCGAAGTCGGCGTAGGTGTACGGCGGGGCGTCGAAGCCGAACGCCTCCTTGTAGGCGACGACGGCGCTCGCCATGCACTGGCGGGTGTTGCCGTCGCCGTGGCGCATCCCCATGCCGAACTTGGCGAGCGCGCCCAGCAGCGCCATCTCCTCGGTGGGGATCTGCCCGGTGGAGAGGAAGGCGGCGGACTCGGCGCCGTGGGCGGCCTGGCTGGTTCGGAAGCCGGTCACGAAGGCGTCGAGCGCCGCGCCCCAGCTGACCGGCACGAGCTTCCCCCGCGCGTTGCGGAGCAGCGGCGTGGTGGCCCGGTCGGGTGCCGAGAGCGGCGTCAGCGCCTCCCAGCCCTTGGGGCACGCGCCGCCTCCGTTGACCGGGTGGGTGGCGCTGGGGGTCAGCCCGACGGCGCGCCCGTCCTTGAGGTGGACGTCCAGGCCGCAGCCGGTCGAGCAGAAGCCGCACACCAGCCGCGTCGTCGCCGTCGGCACCCGGCTGGCGGGGACCTGGCCGATGCCGAACCCGCCGGGCTCGCGGGCGAGGAGGTCGGAGAGCCGGCTCACCGCGGTGCTCCGGGCATGCGGGGCGCCACCGACGCCAGGAAGAACAGCCGGCGCTCGTGGTACTCGCCGAGCGCGAGCGCGGCCCAGGCCGCGGCGAACGCCACGCCCGAGCCCCGCCCTCCCGCAGCGAGCGACGGGAGGGCTGCGCCGGCGGCACACACGAGGCAGAGCCCGGCGAAGGCCGCGGCGAGCCGGCCGACGAGCCGGCCCTGGAGCTGGTGGCCCAGCAGCCGGCGGGTCGCCGCCAGCTCGCGGTCGAGCGGACCGCGGCCGAACCGGCCGAGCGGCACCAGCGGGCCCAGCACCGACGCGGCGAGCCCGGCGAGCGCGAGCGGGATGAGCGGCCCCACGGTGGGTCGGGCCCCGGTCGGGTCGGCGAGCGCGAGGACCGCCGCGGTGGCCACAGCTCCGCACAACGCGGTGGTGCCGGCGAAGCGGGCCGCGGTGATCGATGTGCGCCACCAGCGCCGACCGGTGACGGCGTAGAGCCGCACCGAGCACGCCACCCCCGCCACGCCACCGGCGACCATGGCCGCCTCGGCCGCGGTCACGAGCGCCGGCGCGGCGCCGACCGCCCGCAACCCGGCCTGGGCGACGCCGGCTCCCGCGAAGGTGCCGAACGCGAGGATCTCGCGGCTGAGCCACGAGCGCCGGATGCCGAGCATCGCCCGCCAGGCCAGCAGCGGGCGCCCGAGGTGGAGCACCGACGCGGCGAGGGCGACCAACCCGGTGACCAGTCCGACCGTCGTGAGCGCGCTGGTGGCGGCGGCGTCGAGCGTGCCGGCGGACCGCAGCCAGGCGGCGGCGACGGTCATGCCGACGGCGGCCTGGGTCAGCACGAGCATCACCGCGAGGGGCGTGTGCCCGTGCGACGGGTGGATCGACGACTCGTCCGACGCCACCCAGGTCTCGGGCACGGGGGCAGCGGAGACGTAGGTGGTGGTCGGCACGGTGAGCGAGGACCGGGGCGCCGACGGCACCAGCGCCGCGGCCGGATCGGCGCCCGCCCCGCGCACCCGGGCTACGAGCTCGTCGACGGTGGCGATCGAGATGGTGATGGCGCCCTGCGGGCAGCCCTGGACGCAGGCGGGCGCCTCGCCTTCGGCCAACCGGTCGCTGCACAGGTCGCACTTGCGGACGATGCCGAGCGACGGGTTGTACACCGGCACCTCGTACGGGCAGGTCAGGGTGCAGTAGCTGCAGCCCATGCAGGCGTCGTCGAGGTGGCGGACGATGCCGGTGACCGGGTCCTTCTCGTAGGCCTGGGCCGGACACCCCTTCATGCACGCCGGGTCCACGCAGTGGTGGCAGGCGCTCGTCACCGTGACCGAGCCGGGGCGGTCGCCGGCGTCGTGCAGCGAGCCGACCCGGCGCCAGCCCTCGCCCTCGTCGAGCCCGTTCAGGTTGTGGCAGGCCGCCACGCACGCCTTGCACCCGGTGCACGCGTCGAGGTCGACCTCGAACGCGTACTGCTGGCCCGGCCCGGGCCCGTGGGCCGGCAGGCGGTCCTGCCAGCGGGCCTCGGGCACCGTGCCGGCGTCGTGGCGGGCCGCGAACCGCTCGACCGCCGTCAGGTCCTGCTGGCGCAGGAGCCACACGTCGATCGGGGTCGGCTCGTCGGGCACGCCGACCGCACCCGGGGCGAGCAGCGTGGTCATGCGCCACCCGCAGGGGCCAGGCGGCCCGGTGCCGCGGCCGGCGTGGCCACGGCGGTCGCTCGTGCCGGCTCGTGGCCGCCGGCCGGCTCGACCAGGCGCCGGGCGGCCACGCAGGCGAGGAGGCTGGCGACGCCCATCACCACGAACACCGTCTGGACCGGTACGAACAGGAGCGTCGTGAGGAAGGCGATGCCGCCGACGTTGCCGTAGGCCCCGGCCATGCCGGCGATCTGGCCGCTGACCCGCTTCTTGACCAGGGGCACGATGGCGTACACGGCGCCGTTGCCGGCCTGGGCGAACAGCGAGGTGACGAGCACGAGGGCGATGGCGAGCCCGAGCGGCCACGAACCGGTGAGACGGGAGAGCACCAGGTAGCCGATGGCCAGGCAGCCGAGCAGGGTGGCGAGCCACCGGCGGCGGCTGGCCACGAGGTCCGAGATGAGCCCGCCGGCCGGGCGGCTGACCAGGTTCATCACCGCGAAGGCCGAGGCGGCGGCGCCGGCGACGGCGGCCGAGAGGCCCCACGTGGTCTCGAAGAACGTCGGCAGGAACGAGACCGCGGCCAGCTCCGAACCGAACGTGCAGGCGTAGGCGAACGACAGCACCGCGACCGAGCGGAACGGGTAGCGCTCCTCCGGCGGGTAGCCGTCGGCTCGGGCGGTGGCGTTGGTGCGGTGGACGGCCAGCAGCTGGACGGCCAGGAGTACGACGGAGGCGGCGATGGCCGCGGCGAGGCCCGCCGACGTGATGACCCCGACCTTCCAGATGCGCCAGCCGATGACGCCGAGCGCGACCGCCAGCGGGACCGACAGCGCCATCAGGCCCCAGACGGCGCCGGGGCTGGTGACCTCGAGCGCCGCCGCCTTCTTGGTGCGCTGGTAGGCGACGCCGTCGGGGGTGTCGGTGACCGAGCGGAAGTAGACGAGCCCGTAGACCGCAGCGACCACGCCGGTGCCGGCGATCACCCACCGCCAGGCCTCCTCGCCGCCCACGACGTCGGCGATCACCGGCAGCGCCAGCGTCGCCGCGGCCGCCCCGAAGTTGCCCCAGCCGCCGTAGATGCCCTCGGCGGTCCCGACCTCGCTCGGCGGGAACCACTCGGACACCATCCGGATCCCGACCACGAACCCGGCCCCGACGACGCCGACGAGCAGCCGCCCGATGACCAGGGTCGTGAAGTCCTGGGCCGTGGCGAACACCAGACAGGGGATCAGCGCGTAGACGAGGATCGCCGAGAACGTGCGGCGGGGGCCGAACCGGTCGAGCAGGCTGCCCACCACGAGGCGGGCGGGCACCGTGAGCGCCAGGTTGCACAGGCCGAGCGTCACCAGCTGGCCCTTGGTCAGGTGGAACTGGTCGCCGATCGTCGTGGCGAACGGGGCGAAGTTGAACCACACCACGAAGGTCGTGAAGAAGGCGAACCAGGTGAGGTGGAGGGTGCGGGTGGCGGGTCCGGCCCGGAACACCCCGCGCAGGAGGCTGCGGGGGGAGGGGGCCGGTGCGGGGGCAGCGGTGGGGAGGGTCATGCCGGCATCTTCCGCTCGCCGGTTTTCCCGGTCGTGTGCCGGGGATTACGCCATCCGAACGGCAGGCGCACGGTGCCCGATCCGGGCTGTGCGGGGCCGTTCAGCTTCCTGACACGGCGGCGGGCCATCGGCGTCAGCCGGCCGCCAGCCGGTACCCGCGCCGCATCACCGTCTCGATCGACCCGCCGGCCGGTCCGAGGCGGCGGCGCAGCCGGCCGACCGTCACCTCGACGGCGTGCTCGTCGCTGTCGTCCTGCCACACCCGCTGCAGCAGCGTCTGCTTCGAGATCACCGCACCCTGCCGCTCGGACAGGACCTCGAGCACGGAGCGCTCCCGCTCGGTGAGCGACACCGGTTCGGCGTCGCCGACGCGGACCAGGTTGCCCTGGAGGCGGACCGGGACCCGGTCGAGCGAGAGGTCCAGCGCCCGCTCCTCGAAGGTGGCGGCGAGCCGGGCGACCATGGCGCCGAGGCGGGGCTGGGTCGGCTCGATCCGCCCGTCGAGCCCGAGCCGCTGCGCCCGGGCCGCGGTGACCGGCCCCACGCAGACGACGGCGACGCGGCCCGGCCCGCACGCGGCGCGCACCCGGTCGAGTACGCCGAGCGACCCGGCGATGGTGGCGAAGTTCGCCACGGCGTGCGCCGACGTGAAGCTCACCGCGTCGACGCGGCCGTCGGCCACGGCCAGGACCACCCGCTCGGCAGGCCCCAGGTCGTCGGGCAGCAGCCACCGGTAGACGGGGACGGGCACCACGTCGAATCCCAGGTCCCCCAGGCGCTCGGCCAGCCCGCCGGAGTCTTCGCCGTCCAGCTGGACCGCCACGCGGACCGGCGTGCCGTCGGCCCCCACCGGGCTCCGGTCGACGAACGCCTCCACGATGGCGGCATAGGTCGGACTGGAGAGCGGCACGGCTTCGACCAGGCCGCTGGAGACGATCGCGCCCACCGCCTTGCGGCCCCGGGCGACGACCTCGGCCGGGGCGAGCGCCTCGAACAGCTCCTCCTCGAGGCCCATGCCGGCGGCCGCCGAGAACCAGCCGCGCACGCCCAGCGCGGTCGAGAACACGACCACGGCCGGCGGCTGGGCGATGAGCGCCTGCGTCGCCTCACGGGTGCCGCCTTCGTCGTCGAGCGGCAGCGTCTTGATGACGGGCCCGTGCAGCACCTCGCCGCCGCGGCGCGCGATCAGCGAGGCCTGCTCTTCGCTGCGACGGTCCGCGGTCACGGCGACCGTGAAGCCGCTGAGGGATCCCAAGGGCACCGGGGCAGTGTCCACGGTGCTGGTTACGGGGCCGTTTCGGGTCCGTTGCTCCAAGGTGATGCCTGCCGGCCCACCTCGACGACGCCGTCGACGACCCGGGCCGGCCAGGTGGCGACGGCGGCATCGGCGTCGAGGCAGCGCCCGGAGTCGAGGTCGAAGCGCTGCTTGCGCAGGGGCGAGGCGACGTAGCGGACCGGGAGCCCGTCGACGTCGGTGTGGCCGACCAGGCCGCGGGACAGGACCGAGGCACCCGAGCAGGGGTCGACGTTGCCGATGGCGCGCACCGACGCGTCGTCGAGCAGGAAGAGGGCGACGGCGCCGCCGTCGACGAGGACGGCGGCGCCGCGCCCGGCCACGAGCTGGGTCACGTGGCAGACGGGGGTCCAGGTGGTGCGGTCGGCATCGAGCAGGGTCATCGGGTCGCTCCCACGAGCTCGTCGGGTCGGGCGGGTCGGATCTGGTCGCGCTCGCGGACGAACACCACGGTCGGGTCGGGCGCGTCGGGAGCGTTCACGTAGGTCACGAAGCGGGCGAGGCGATCCGGGCGGTCGAGCGTGGCCGCCCACTCGCACTCGTAGGCCTCGACGTGGGCCGCCATCGCTTCTTCGAGCTCGGCGCCGAGGCCGAGCGAGTCGTCGACCACCACCTCGCGGACATGGTCGATGCCGCCGTCGAGCCCCTCGATCCACGAGGCCGTGCGCTGGAGGCGGTCGGCGCAGCGGACGTAGTACTCGAGGAACCGGTCGATCGTGCGGATGAGCGTGGCGTCGTCGAGGTCCTCGGCCAGCAGCTCGGCGTGGCGGGGGCGCATGCCGCCGTTGCCCCCGACCCACAGGTTCCAGCCCTTCTCGGTGGCGATGACGCCGACGTCCTTGCTCTGCGCCTCGGCGCACTCGCGGGCGCAGCCGGACACGGCCATCTTGATCTTGTGCGGCGACCGCAGGCCCCGGTAGCGCTCCTCCAGCAGGATCGCCATCGCCGTGGAGTCCTGCACGCCGTAGCGGCACCAGGCGCTGCCGACGCAGGACTTCACGGTCCGCAGGGACTTGCCGTAGGCGTGTCCGGACTCGAAGCCGGCGTCGACGAGGCGCCGCCAGATCACCGGGAGCTGCTCGACCCGGGCGCCGAACAGGTCGATGCGCTGGCCGCCGGTGATCTTCGTGTAGAGGTCGAAGTCCCGGGCGACCTCGCCGATCGCGATGAGCCCGGCCGGGGTGATCTCGCCGCCGGGGACCCGGGGGACCACCGAGTAGGTGCCGTCCTTCTGGATGTTGGCGAGGAAGTGGTCGTTGCTGTCCTGGAGGGCGGCCTGCTCGCCGTCGAGGATGTACCCGTTGTCGAGCGAGGCGAGGATCGACGCCACGGTGGGCTTGCAGACCTCGCAACCGCCAGGGGCCACGCCGTACCGGTCGATGACCTCGGCGAAGCTGGTGTGGCGGCGGACCCGGACCAGGTCGTACAGCTGGACCCGGGTGAGGTCGAAGTGCTCGCACAGCCCCGGCGGCGGGCCGGCCGACTCGGTGCGCAGCAGGCCCTCGAGCAGCGGGACGCACCCGCCGCACCCCGTGCCGGCGCCGGTGGTCTTCTTCAGGGCCGCCAGGGTGTCGCACCCCTCGGCGATGGCACCGCAGATCGCCCCGCGGTTGACGTTCTCGCACGAGCAGATCCCCGTCGACGGGTCGGGAGCCGCCGTGGGATCGGCGGGTGCGGTCGGCTTGAGCAGCTCGCCAGGGGCGCTCACGGCGTCGCCGGTGCGGAAGCGGTCGAGGATCGACCCGTACGCCGAGGCGTCGCCCACCAGCACGGCGGCCTGCACCCGGCCGTGCTCGTCGACGTCGAGGCGCTGGTAGGTGAGGCCGACCGGGTCGTCCCAGATCAGGCTGGTGCACCCGTCGAGGCCGTGGACCGAGCCGACGTTGGCCACCTCGACGCCGAGCAGCTTCAGCTTGGTCGAGAGGTCGCCGCCCTCGAAGCGGTCCGGCGGCTCGGGGGCGCCGAAGACCTCGGCCGCCAGGTGCGTGGCCGCGACCTTGGCCATCTGGTAGCCGGGCGCCACCAGACCGAAGTGGCGGCCGTCGACCACCGCGCACTCGCCGACGGCGAGGATCGTCGGGTCCGAGGTGCGCATGCGGGCGTCGACCACGACGCCGCCGCGCTCGCCGACCGTCAACCCCGCCGCCCGGGCGAGGGCGTCCTCGGGGCGGATGCCCGCCGAGAACACCACCAGGTCGGTGGGCAGCGGGTCGCGGCCGTCGAACGTGAGGCGGGCGGGCTGGCCGGCCTCGTGCTCGATCGCCTGGGTGGCGCAGGAGGTGTGCACCGAGACGCCGAGGCGCTCGATGTGGCGGCGGAGCGCGGCGCTCCCGCCCTCGTCCAGCTGCACCGGCATCAGCCGGGGCGCGAACTCCACGACGTGGGTCTCGAGACCGAGCTGCAGCAGCGCGTTGGCCGCCTCCAGCCCGAGCAGGCCGCCACCCACGACCACCCCCCGGGTGGCCCCAGGTCGGGCCGCGGCGGCGGCGATGGCCTCGAGGTCGCCGATCGTGCGGTAGGCGAAGCACCCGGGGCCGTCGTGGCCGCGCACCGGCGGGATGAACGGCCGCGATCCGGTGGCCAGCACGAGCCGGTCGTAGGGGAGGACCCGCCCGGTCGACGTCACCACCGCCCGCTCGTCGCGGTCGACCGTGGCCGCCGGGTCGCCGAGCAGCACCTCGATGCCGTGGTCGGCGAAGAAGCCGGGCTCGACCAGGCTGAGGTCCTCGGCGCTGCGCCCGCCGAACCACGACGAGAGCGCCACCCGGTCGTAGGCGGGTCGGGGCTCGCCGGCGACGACGGTGATGGCCGCCCCCTGCGTGGCGCCCAGGTCGGCCAGGGCGGTGAGCAGGCGGTGCCCGACCATGCCGTTGCCGATCACGACGAGGCGGAGCGGGGGACGGGCCGAGGAGTGCATGGCCCCACCCAAGCGAACGGGGGTTGCCCGGTGGTTTCCCTCCTGTGAACCGAGCGGGTCGCCCGCTTCGGCTGTCCGCGACCTGACGTGTGCGCACGCGCACAACCGCCTCCCGGGCCGTGTGAGGTCCGTTGCCGTGGCGTGAAGCCGGACGCCGGTCCACCGCGTTGGGTGCCGCGCCGGAGCACGGCGTTAGGGTCCCTTGACATGCGCACGTCGAAGCTCCTCCCGGCCGCTCTGCTGGTCGGGGCCCTGGTCCTCTCCGCCTGCTCCTCGTCCTCCGACGGCGGCGGTTCCGGTACGAGCACCACGGCGGCGGAGCCGGTGCCCGTCGACGTCGGCGAGGTCCTCCAGGGGCTGGCCGAGGACGTGATCGTCCCGTCCTACGAGGCGCTCGGCACGTCGCTCGCCACGCTCGCCACCGACACCCAGGCCCTCTGCGACGCCCCCTCGGAGGCCGCCCTCACCGCCGCCCAGGAGGCCTGGACCGAGGCGGTCGCGGCGTACCAGCGCACCCGGCCCGCCGGCGTCGGCCCGGCGCTCGACGACCGCCTCATGAGCGACCTCGGCTTCGCCGCCCGCCAGACCGTGATCGACGACCTGCTCGAGAGCGGCGACCCGGTCGACCACGACGCCGTGGCCGACGAGGGCTCGGCAGCCCGCGGGCTCTACGCCGTCGAGATCGCCCTGTTCGGCGAGGGCTCCGACACCCTGACGTCCGCCGAGGGCGCCCGGCGCTGCGAGTACGTGGCGTCGGTGGCGGCCGTCGCCCAGGAGGCGGCCCAGCCCGTGATCGAGCAGTGGACGGACGGCGACGCCGTCGACCAGTTCGTCGCCGGCCTCGACGGCGGTCCCGAGTCCAGCGTCGCCCTCCTGGTCAACGAGGTCACCCAGCGCCTCACCGAGCTCGAGGGCATGGGCCTGCTCGACATGACCACGGCCGAGACGGTCGACGACCTCGACCCGTCCCGCGTGGGCGGTCCCGCCGACCAGCGGCTCGCGGACCGCAAGGCGCTGATGGCCGGCATCTCCGCGGCGATCGGCGACGGCAGCACGGGCATCTCGGCCCTGGTCGGCGCCCAGGACGCAGGCACCCGGGACCGGCTCGTGGCGGCCGACGAGAAGGCGTCGAAGGCCGTGGCCGCCCTGCCCGACTCCGTCGCCGAGGCCCTCGAGGATCCGAAGGCCGTGCAGGCCGCTTCGGACGCCGTGACCGAGCTCAAGGTGCTGGTGAGCACCGAGGTGGCCAGCAAGCTCGGCGTCACCATCACCTTCAGCGACTCCGACGGCGACTCCTGATCGGCCGGATCAGCCGAAGCCGGCCTGGTCCATCAGCTGCACGGCCTCGGGGTTCAGCTCGCCGATCTTCTTGGCGTCGAGCGGCTGGCGCTTGAAGTCCAGCCCGAACTCCTTCGTGATGAGGGGCTCGGGCGTGGCCTCGGTGCTGGCCGGGAACTCGTGGTTGCTGTCGACCAGGACGCTCTGGCCCTTGGTGCCCAGCCACTCGAGGAAGTCCTGGGCCAGCTCCGGGTTCTTGGCGTACTTGGTGACGCCGCCGCCGGAGATGTTCACGTGGGTCCCGCCGGCGTCCTGGTTGGCCCAGATGAGGCCGACGGGCAGGTCCGGGTCCTGCTCCAGTTCGCGAGCCAGGTAGTAGTGGTTGGCGATCCCGACGTCGCAGGCGCCCGCAGCCATGGCCTGGATCATCTCGGTGTCGTTGGCGTAGATCTCGGCGTTGCGGGTCCAGCCCTCGAGCGTCTCGAGCGTCTTCTCCTCGCCGTCTTGGATGATCATGCTGGCGACGAGCGACTGCTGGTAGTCGTTGGTGGAGTTCCGCAGGCAGACCCGGCCCTTCCACTCGGGCTTGGCCAGGTCCTCGTAGTCCTTCGGGACCTCGTCCTCGGAGAGGGCGTCCTTGTTGTAGATGATCGTGCGAGCCCGCAGCGCCAGGCCGTACCAGAGGTCGTCCGGATCGCGGTACTGGGCGGGGATCACCCTCTTCAGCTCGGGCGAGTCCATCGGCTGGAACAGCCCGTCCTTCGCGGCGTTGGCGAGGTTCCCGGCGTCGACGGTGATGTAGACGTCGGCCTCGGTGTCCTTGCCCTCGGCGGCGATGCGCTCGCGGAGCTCGGCGTCGTTGCCGGTGAGGAACTCGACCTTCACGCCCGTCTCGTCCTCGTACTGCTTGAACGCCTTCTCCACGTCGTAGTGGCGGCCGGAGTAGACGTGGAGCACCTTGCCGCCGGACGAGGAGCCGGCGCTGCCGCCCTCGGACTCGGCGCAGCTGGTCAGGACCAGGGCGGCGGCGATCAGGGCGACGGCGGTGGTGCGAAGGTGACGGGTCACGACGGTCCTCTCAGCGGGGGCGGATCGACGTTACCCACGCCTCACACCCGATGGACAGTCAGCCTCCGTCGGCCTGCACGAGCGCCGGGGCGGTGGTGTCGAGGCAGGCGCGCACCCGGTCGCCGTGCTGGAGGGCGAGGGAGCGGGGACGGGTGGAGCGCACGACGGCGCCCGACGGCAGGCGCACGTCGTAGGTCCACGTGGGGCCCTGGTAGGTGGAGTCGATGACCTCGCTCTGGCCCTCGGGGTCGGCCTCGAGCCCGACGTCCGCCGGGCGGATCACCGCCTCCCGCGCCGCGGACGACGGCTCGGCGTCGATGGGGCCCAGCTCGGTCTGCGGGCCGGCATCGCCCTGGGTGACGGGGAGGAACGCGGCATCGCCCATGAACGAGGCCACGAACCGGTTGACCGGCCGGTCGTAGATGTCGGGGCCGGACCCCAGCTGCTCGAGCCGGCCGGCGCGCATCACCGCCACCCGGTCGCCCAGGGCCATGGCCTCGGCCTGGTCGTGCGACACGAACACGGCCGGCGTCTCGGTGGCGCGCAGCAGGTTCACGAGCTGGGTGCGGACCTGCTCGCGGAGGTTCGGGTCGAGGGCGGCGAAGGGCTCGTCGAGGAGCAGCAGGCGCGGGTGCGGCGCCACCGCCCGGGCAACGGACGCCCGCTGGCGCTCGCCGCCGGAGATCTCGTGCGGGTAGCGCTTGGCGAGGTGGTCGATCTCGACCATCGCCAGCAGCTCGGCCACCTTGGCCTTCCGCTCGGCCGCGGGCGCCTTGCGGATGCCGAACGCCACGTTGTCCCCGATGGTGAGGTGCGGGAACAGCGAGTGGTCCTGGAAGACCATGCCCACGGGCCGGTGCTCGGGCGGGGTGTTCGAGCGGCCGTCGTCGACGACCTCGCCGCCCACCGTGATGCTGCCCTCGTCGAGCGGGACGAGGCCCGCGATCGAGCGCAGCAGGGTGGACTTCCCGCAGCCGCTCGGGCCGACGAGCACCAGCAGCTCGCCGGCGTGCAGCTCGAGGTCGACGCCGTCGACGGCCCGGGTGGACCCGAACGAGCGCACGGCGCCGCGCACCTGCAGCGGGGGAGGGGGCGTGGTCACTCGGAGGACCTCCGGTCCAGGCCCCGCGAGAGGAGGGCCACGGGGATGAGCGCGACGGCGATGATCGTGAGCGCGGGCAGGGCGGCCTGGTGGAACCGGGACTCGGACGCCAGGTTGTAGGTCCACACCGGCAGGGTGTCGAAGCCGATCGGCCGCAGGAGCAGCGCGATCGGGAGCTCCTTCAGCGCATCGACGCCCACGAGGATCGCGGCGGTCAGCATGCTGCCCTTCGACAGCGGCAGGTGGATGCAGCGCAGGACGGTGGCGGGGCGCGAGCCGAGCGACCGGGCGGACGCGGTGAGGTCCGGCGGCACCTGGTCCAGGCCGGACTCGACGCTGGTCACCGACGGGGCGAGGAACCGCACGCCGTAGGCGTAGACCAGGGCCAGGAACGAGCCGGTGGCGACGGTGCCGGGCAGGCCCCGGTGGAACGTGCCGAGGAAGCGGTCGAGGCCGACGAGGGTCAGGATCACGCCCATCGCCACGACGACGCCGGGGACGGCGTACCCGATGGTCGAGAGCCGCTTGGCCACCGCCACCACCTTGCTGGGGGCGAAGCGGAGGCCGTTGGTGGTGAGCACCGCCACGAGGAGGCAGATGCCGACCGTGCAGAGCGTGAGCGTGGCGCTGTGGCGGAGGTACTCGGGGAACTGGTCGGTGAGCGGCGTCCCCCGGGGGCTGGTCTGCTCCTCGTACGCCCAGGCGACGAGCTGCGCGGTGGGCGCACCGAACGCCAGGATCACGACGATGCTCGAGCCGATCGTGGCGAGCACGGCCTTGGCGCCGCGCAGCCGACGGCGGGTGAAGCCGGCGCCGTGGCCGCCGGACTCGGCGAACCGGGCCCGGCCCCGGAACACCCGCTCGAGCATGATCGCGATCACGGCGAAGGCGAGCACGAGGCAGGCGATCTCCGCCGCCGCGTCGCGGTCGTAGCTGCCCCGCCAGATGCGGAACACGCCCACCGTGACCGTGTCGACGTTGAAGTACTGGACGGTGGCGAAGTCCGTGAGCGTCTCCATGGCCACGATGGCGGCGCCGGCGGCGAGCGCCGGTCGCAGCATCGGGACGACCACCTTGCGGAACGCCTCGCCGGTCGAGGCGCCCAGCGACCGGGCGACCGAGAACGAGTCACCCGCCTGGTCCCGGAGCGCGGCCCGGGCCATCAGGTACACGTACGGGTAGAGCGTGAGCGAGAACACGGCGATCGCCATCGGCAGCGACCGGACCTCGGGGAACCAGGCGTCACGGCCGAACAGGTCGCGCCAGGTCGACTGGATCGGTCCGGCCACGCCGAACACCGAGCTCACGACGAACCCGAGGATGTAGGCGGGGAGCGCCAGGGGCAGCACGAACGCCCAGGTGAAGAACCCGCGCCCCGGGAAGTCGTGGGCGCCGACCAGCCAGGCCAGGCCGACGCCCAGCACGACCGCGACCGTGCACACGCCCACGACGAGCAGGAGCGACGTCCAGATCTCGCCGGGCAGGCGGGTGTCCCACTGCTGGCGCCAGACGTCGGTGCTGGGCTGGAGGATGCCGCCGACCACCGCAGCGACCGGCACCACGGTGACGACGGCCGCGATCACCGCGAACGACCCCCACCCGATGCGCGAGAGGCGCGCAGTGCGGGCGTGGGCGGTCACGAGCGCAGGATAGGCCCGCCTAACAGCAAGGCCAGCAATCGGCGGCGAGCGGCACCGGGGTCAGATCTGGCGATCGACGCCTTCCCAGTACGGGTCGCGCAGCTTGCGCTTGATGAGCTTGCCGTTGGGCTCGCGGGGGAGGGCGTCGACGTAGTCGATCGATCGGGGCAGCTTGAACTTGCCCATCCGGGTGCCCGCCCACTCGATGATCTCGGCGCTGAGCTCGTCGCTCGGCTCGAAGCCCTCGTGCAGTTCGACGACGGCCTTGATCTCCTCGCCCCAGTCGGCGTTCGGGATGCCGAAGACGGCGACGTCCTGGACGGCCGGGTGGTTGATGAGCTCGCCCTCGATCTCGGCCGGGTAGATGTTGGCTCCGCCCGAGATGATCATGTCGGCCTTGCGGTCCCGCAGGTACAGGTAGCCGTCCTCGTCGAGCTCGCCGAGGTCGCCCACGGTGAAGAAGTTCTCGATGCGGTTGGCCTTGGTCTTGGCCTCGTCGCCCTTGTACTCGAAGTCGGCCATGAGCTGCATGTAGACGGTGCCGATCTGGCCGGCGGGGAGCTGGTTGCCCTCGTCGTCGTAGATGCGGATCTCGCTGCCGGGCCAGGCCAGGCCGACCGACCCGGGGCGCTCCATCCACTCCTTGGCGGTGATGACCGTGCCGCCGCCCTCGGTGGCGGCGTAGTACTCCTGGATCGTGTCGCCCCACCACTCGATCATCGTGCGCTTGACCTCCTGCGGGCAGGGGGCGGCGCCGTGGATCATGTTGCGCAGCGAGCTGACGTCGTAGCCGGCCCGGACGTCCTCGGGGAGGTCGAGCAGGCGGACGAACTGGGTGGGGACCATGTGGCTGTAGGTGACCTGGTAGGTCTCGATCAACCGCAGCGTCTCCTCCGCGGTCCACTTGTCCATGAGGACGACGGTGTGGCCGAGGTGCATGGCGTTGCCCGTCCACATCAGCACGGCCGTGTGGTACAGCGGCGAGACGGTGAGGTGGACGTGGCCGTCCTGCGGACCGACGCCGAAGAGGTTCGGCAGGTAGGCGAGCAGCTCGCCCATGTCGGACGGGTCGATGTCGAAGAGGCCGCGCTTCACGCCCTTCGGGCGGCCGGTCGTGCCCGACGTGTAGTGCATGGCCGCACCGGTGCTCCGGTGCTCCGGCGTCGTGTCGGGCTGGCCGTCGGTCAGCTCGGCGATGGGGCGGAAGCCCTCGATGGCCCCCAGCGAGAACGAGGCCTCGGCCGGGAAGGACGCCTCGGCCACGGCGTTGCGGGCGACGTCGGCGAAGCGCTCGGACGCCACGAACACCTTGGCGTCGCTGTCCTCGAGGATGTACGCCACCTCGGGGCCGACGAGGTGCCAGTTGATCGGCGTGAAGTACAGCCCGACCTCCAGCGCACCCAGGTACAGCTCGATCAACTCGATCGAGTTCGGCAGCAGCACCGCGACCGTGTCGCCGCCCTGGAGCCCGAGGGCCCGGAAGGCGTTGGCGGCGCGGTGGCTGGCAGCGAGCAGCTCGCCAGCCGTGCGCTCGGTCCCGTCGGGGCCGACCAGCGCGAGGTCCGCGGGGTCGGCTTCGGCCATTCTCCAGAATCCAAGGTCACCCATGGGCGGGGACTGTACGGGAAAAGTGAAACGCGTTCTAGTTCCGCGCGCCCCGGCGCGGGGCTACCGGATCGCCCGTGAGCGGCGGTACAGGTCGAGGGCGGCCTTGCGGCCGTGCTCGAGGAACCCGTACCGGGACTGGCGGATCCACGGCATCGAGTGGTCCTCGCCGCCGTACTTGGCCTTGTACTTGCCGCCGCCGCCGAAGTTGAAGCGCACCGCGCCGCGGTCGCGCCAGGTGCGGATGGCGGTCCACATGAGCGCCTCGTTCGGGAGCACGGCCTGGTGCCGGCGGTAGCTGCCGCCCATCCAGTACTCGGCGGTGGAGCCGGGGAGGCCGGGGAAGATCCCGGTGGCCGCCGGCTCGCCCTCGGGCGTGTAGCTGCGCAGGAGGAGGAGGTGGTCCGTGCGGCCGAGGTGGCGGATGAGGGACTCGACCCGCTCGACCGGGTAGGTGGGCCGCTTGTCGCGCTTGGCGAAGGCCTCGCTCACCTGCTCGTAGTACTGGGCCGCGAAGTCGCCGGGCGCCAGCGGGTCGACGACCTCGACCTCGATGCCGTTGCGCAGGGAGCGGCGGACGTCGCGCCGGCCGTAGCTCTTCATGCCCTTGAGCAGGGCGTCGTCGTCGCCGTCGAGCGCCAGCTCGTAGCCGCCCAGGTGGGCGATGTGGAACCCGGCGGGGATCTGGTCGTCCTGGAGGACGCGGTCGGCGTACTCGAGGTGGATGCAGCCCAGCTCGCCGAACGCGAACGACGGCAGCGCGGCCAGGGCGGCCGACCGGTCCACGCCGGGCTCGAGGTTGAAGCCCATCGCCGCGGTGGTCCAGCCCCGCAGCGGGCTGCCCAGGAACTTGAGACCGCCCCGGCGCGCGATCGCGCCCGTGAACCAGCCGACGGTGGTGGTCCCGTCGAGGACGCGGGCGGTGACCGGCTCGGCCCCCTGCGTGTCCTTCAGGAAGTCGAGCCAGGGGCGGGTCTGGCAGATGGTGCGGTCGGCGTACTGGTCGAGCTCGCCCCAGGGGACGAGCGGCGCCGCAGTGCGCTCCAGGTGCAACGTCACGGAGCAGGCCTGACTGGTCGAAGGGGTCGGACGGGGGTGGTGGGGCCGGGGTCGCTCACCGCTGGCGTCGCCGCTTCACGGCCTTGCGCACCTCTTTGACCGCCCGCGTCCGTACGTGGTCGAAGACCCAGCGGTTCTCCATCCGGGCCCGCTGGCGGTCGGTGAGGGGCTCCTCGCTGTGGCGTTCGGCCCGGATGTGGTCGAGCACCTCGGATGCCGGGGCGAACCAGCCGTCGCGTGCGGCGAGCGCCTCCATGCCCCGGGCGAAGCGGGGATCGACGGTGCCGTCCTTCGCGAAGTCGACGCCGAAGTGCGTGTAGACGATGCACGCGCCGCCCGCCTCCTCCAGGGCATCGAGCTTCTGGGGGTCGAGCAGGTCGAGGAACGGGACGAGCGTCGGGGCGTGGGTGGAGGCGTACCACCAGTTCACGTAGGGGCGGACCGGGTCGTGGTAGGGCACCGCCGGGCAGGAGCGGAGCACATCGAGCTCGGTGTAGGTGAAGTTGCGCCAGTACTCGATGCGGTCCCGCAGCACGTCGCCCCAGAAGTAGGGGCTGGTCGTGTCGTCGCCCTGGGCGACGCCCGCGCCGGGCCGGGTCAGCGCCGTGCCCTGCCGGTACGCCCACGAGCGGATGCCGGTGAGGCGCTTCGGGCCCCAGTACATGGCTTCGATGTTCCCGGAGTGGTCGGCGCCGATCCGGGGGTCGTGGCCGAAGAGGTCCCGGAAGGTGTCGAGCGCGGCGATGGTCTCCTCGCGCTTGGAGGGGTGGTCGCTCGCGTTGTGGAAGCCGATCTCGTGGCCGGCGTCGCGGAGCTCGAGGACCCACGCGAGGTAGTCCGGGTCGGCGCAGGTCGCGCCGCCCGTGCGCGGCGGCCCGGCCGGCGCGACGGGCCACACCGACTTGGTGATCCGGAAGCCGAGGTCGGTGAGCAGGTCGTAGACCGGAGGTCCGGTCTCGAGCGTCATGGTGTCGGTGTCGTCGAAGACCGTGAACGCGAAGCGCTTGCCCTCAGGCCATGCGGGGTGGCCCGGTCCTGCGTGCATCGCGTCTCCTCCAGGTCACGGCACTCGGCGAGCGAGCATAGCGAACGGGTGCTTCGGCCCCGACGGCTCCGAACCGCCCGATCGGCTGCTCACCAGGGCTTGCGCCGGCCGGTTCGGACGCATTGGTAGAGTCGCTCCTTCGGTCCGGTCGGCGTCGGTCGGCTGCTGCTCCCGGAGATCCATGCACGACCCCGACCTCACCATCCGAGCGCTCGGTCCGGGCGACGTCGAGAGCTTCGTGCGGCTGCTGCGCAGCGAGGGGGAGTCCCTCGGAGGGAGCCGATCCGCCCTGGCGATCCGTGCGGTGGGCCGCGACGCGACCCGGCGGGGAGGCCAGGCCCTGGTGGTCGTGGCCGACGACGGCGAGGTCCGCGCCGCCCTCGTGGCGCTCATCGGCGGTTCGTGGGGCTACTGGCGCCGCTTCCCGCTCCGCCACCCCGTCGCCGGGGCCCACCTGGCGTGGCGCCGCATCCGCAAGCGGCTGCGGTCGCGCGCCGGCCGGGCGGAGGCGCCGCCTCCGCCGGATGGGGCGGCGGCGGCTCCGGGAGCCGGCGCCACCGGCCTCCCCGAGGACCTGCTGACCGATGTCCGGCTGCAGACCCCGATGGCTCCGAAGGGGCAGGGCGCGCCCCACCTGCGCGACGAACGGCCCGACGTGGCGTTCGGCGCACTCGTCGTGGTGGCCGAGGACCATCGGAACCAGGGCCTCGGCAAACGGCTGCACCGAGAGGCCTTCCGCCTGCTTCCCGGCCGGGACGTGGTGCGCTACGACACCAGCTTCCTGCTCGACTACGAACCCTCCATCCGCATGTACCTCTCGCTCGGCTTCGACATCTACCGGACGCCGTCCGGCTACTTCGGGTCCTACGCCCTCGACCCGTCGCCGGCAGGCGACCGGTGAGCGGCGTGGAGGTGCGCGAGCTCCGGGCCGACGAGCACGCGGCCTGGGACCGATTCGTCGACGAGGCCGGCGGCCGGGCGTGGCAGACCACCTGGTGGGCGGCCCCGCTCGTCCCCTTCGGCGTCGACTTCTGCGTCCTGGCGCGCTGGGACGGCGGCCAGATCACCGGCGGCGCGCTCGTGCGCCTGACCCGCGTGCCGAAGATCCCGATCACCATGGCCGAGGTCATCCGCGGCCCGGTCGGCGCGGACTGGTCCGACGCCGACCTCGGCCTGCTGGTCGACGCGATCGACGTCGTCGCCCGCCGGGCCCGGAGCCTGCGCGTCACGTTCCAGGCCGTGCCCGACCCCCAGGTCCACGCCGCGCTCGAGCGCATCCTGCGGGCCCGCCGCGGTGCCGTGAGCCGGCACGACGCGCCGAGCGACGCGATCATCCCGCTCACCGGGCGCACGGTCGACGAGGTGGTCGCCGCGTTCCACAAGAGCCCCCGCCGCGACCTCCGGGTCGCCAACGCCAGCACCGTCGAGGTGCGGGAGCTCGCCACCGGGCCGGAGCTCGAGCTCGCCTACGGCTGCTTCGCCGCGTCGTCCGGACGGCAGGGCTACCTGGAGCTCCGACCCGCCGCCGCGCTCCTCCCGATGATGGCCCACGCCGCGGCCACCGGGGACGGCGTGACCCTCGGCGCGTTCGACGGCGACGACATCCTCGCGGCGGTGTTCGTGACGCTCGTCGGCGCCGAGGCCGAGTACCTCTACGGCGGGTTCCGCTCGGAGACCATCGACGGCGCCAAGGTGTACCCCAACCTCGCCCTGCAGCAGGAGGGCCTCCGCCGCAGCATCGCCAAGGGCCTCGACGGCTACTGCCTCGGGCTCGTCGGCGGCACCACCAAGAGCAAGGGCGTCGATGCCTTCAAGGTCCGGCTCGGCGCCGAGGTGATCCCCCTCGCCGAGCGCCTGGTGTGGACGGTCCACCCCCGCACCGCCTCGCTGTTCGATGCCGTCCGCCGGTCATCGTGGGGCAAGCAGGTGGTCGGCCGGGTCCGCGCTGCGGTCACCGCCCGCGGCCAGCGCCGCGCCGACGCCTAGGTCCCGGCCTCAGCGCTCGGTCGTGGCGAAGACCGAGAAGCGGGGATCGGCGTGGACGAGCGCCAGCCCGGCCGCCAGGAGCGGCTCGATCGGGCGCGGGTTCAGGTAGAGCACCACGAGCGGGCGCGGCCGGCGGGCGAGCGTGTCGGCCAGCAGCCCGGCCAGCCGGTCCACGCCGTCGGGGCCGAACGGGTGGTTCAGGTACACGACCTGGGCGTCGTCGGGGATCGGGGCCGCGAGCGCGTCGCCGGCGGTGACCTGGCCCGCACCCCCGATCGCGTCCTGGGCCCGCTGGGCGAGCCCCGGGTCGAGCTCGCTCCCGGTCACCCAGGGGAAGCCGAAGTCGAGGGCCTCGCGCAGCACCCGGCCGTCGCCGACGCCGATGTCGACGAACGGCGCCCGCCGCAACGGCTCGGGCACGAACGAGAACGTCGCCCGGACGGTGCGGTAGCGGCTCGCCTGGAAGGGCGAGGAGCCGTCGGGGGCGGCGTCGACCGGCGTGTCGTTCAGGCGCGGGCGGTAGCGCTGGCGGACCGCGGCGGCCGCCTCGGTGGACGTGGACCGGATCAGCTCGGGGACCTGCCCGGGCCGGACGGCGGCGGTGCGGCGGACGGCGCGGCGCACCCGCGGGGGGAGCGGGGCGAGGACCGCCGTGAGCCGGCTGTCGGGATCGGGGGCATCGGTCCACGGGTAGGCGGTGGCCAGGCTGGCGACGACGTCGGCGCCGACGCGGCCCTGCATCCAGTGCGAGCCGACCAGCGTCGGTCCGAGGGGATCGGCGGCCGGGATCCGCAGGTCGAGGCGGCGGATGCCGTGGCCCGCCAGCTCGGCGCCGATCGCCTCGAGGATCGCGGGCGGCGGGACGGCGCCATCGAGTTGGAGCAGGGCGGTGACCGATCGCAGCGCGGGGTGCGGGTCGCTCCACCGCTGGGCCGCCGCCTGGGCGGCCTGCGCCGCGGGCCACGCCACCGGGTCCGGGTGGGGCGCGTCACGTGGCGCCGGGAGCGTCGCGGGAGCCTGGACCGCGGACCAGGCGCCGGTCGTCTCGGCGCCCCGCTGCGACGAGGTGTGCCGGATCGGCCGGTGGCCCCGGGACACCAGGGCGGTGGCGACCCGTTCGCCACCGGACTCGACCGCGAGGACGGTGGCACCGCGCTGGCGGCGCTCGATGCGTGCGACCAGCCCGTCGACCGCCGACCGTCCACCGGGTTCGTCCACGCGCGCTGCTTCCCCTCCGGCTCCTGGCGGCGCCGAGCTTACGCCCGGTGGCCGGCCGGCCCGGGCCGGTGATCAGAACTGGAACGCGTTCTACTAAGGTCCCGCGCAGCAAGGTCCCAGGGGAATCCAAGGAGCAAGAACATGCGCGCTGCGCTGCTGCACAACACGGGCGACGAGAAGCTCGAGATCGTCGACGACGTCGAGGTCGATGCGCCCGGCCCGGGCGAGGTCACCATCAAGATCGAGGCCACCGGCGTCTGCCACTCGGACCTCCACGCCATGCAGGGATCGCTCCCGCAGCCGGCGCCGTTCGTCCCCGGCCACGAGGGCGCAGGCGTCATCGACGCCGTCGGCGAGGGCGTCACCGAGCTGGCCGTCGGCGACCACGTCGTCGTCGCCTGGAGCCCGCCCTGCGGCAAGTGCAACAACTGCGTCGAGCGCAAGCAGCCGCACCTGTGCGTCATGATCCAGTTCGCCATCGCCGGCACCCCGCGCTTCACCCGCAACGGCGAGCCCGTGTTCGGCATGGCCGGCACCGGCACCTTCGCCGAGCGCCTCACGGTGCCGCAGGAGGCTGCCGTCAAGATCGACGACGACATCCCGTTCGAGATCGCCTCGCTCATCGGCTGCGGCGTCTCCACCGGCGTCGGCGCCGCCATCAACACCGCCAAGGTCACGCCCGGCTCGAAGGTCGTGGTGTTCGGCTGCGGCGGCGTCGGCATCGCCGCCATCCAGGGTGCCCACGTGGCCGGCGCGTCGGTCATCGTCGCCGTCGACCTCAACGAGGAGAAGCTCGAGCTCGCCAAGCAGTTCGGTGCCACCCACGGCTGCAAGCCCGACGACCTCGCCGCCCTCCAGGCCGAGCTCACCGGCGACGGCTTCGACTTCGCCTTCGAGGCGATCGGCCTCCCCGTCACGATGCGCGCCGCCTACGACGCCGTGCGCCGCGGCGGCACCGCCTGCATCGTGGGCGTCGGCGCCATGGACAAGGAGGTCTCGTTCAACGGCTTCGAGATCTTCTTCTCCGAGAAGACCTTCATGGGCAGCTACTACGGCTCGGTCGACGTCCGCTCGGACTTCCACCGCCTGCTCAGCCTCTGGAAGAGCGGCCAGCTCAACCTCGACGGCATGATCACGAACCGCATGAAGATCGACGAGATCAACGAGGCCTTCGACATCATGAAGAAGGGCGACGCGATCCGCACCGTCATCACGTTCTGAGGCGAAGCCCGAGGACGCTCGACCTGATCGAGATGGGACGCAGCCGGGGCCTTCGGGCCCCGGCTGCTCCGCGTCTCAGATGAGGGAGATGCCGCCGCCGATCACCGACACCACGATCGGGAGCGCCATCAGGCCCAGGAGCGGCTGGAGCGACCACGACGGCGGGGTCGACCAGCCCGTGCCGGGCGGCGCGGGCGGAGGGGTCGTGGGCGCCACGGACGGCCGAGCCCACCCGTCGCCTCCTCCCTCCGACGCCACGGGGCAACGGTAGCCCTGGCCTGGCCTGGCATGATGCGCAGGTGGGGCGAGCGGGTGAGGTGTGGGTCGGCGTGACGGGACACCGCGACCTGGCGCGCCCCGACGACGTCGCGGCGGCGGTCGACGCCGTGCTCGACGAGCTCGCCGGCGAGGACGGGCGGCCGCTGGTGGCCGTCTCCGCACTGGCTGAGGGCGCAGACCGGATCGTCGCCCACCGGGTGCTCGCCCGGCCCGGCGGCCGGCTCATCGCCCTGCTGCCGCTCGCGCCGGTCGACTACGTGGCGGACTTCGCCGACGTCGCGTCGGTGCAGGAGTTCACCGATCTGCTCGCCGCAGCCGATGAGTACGAGGTGATCAACGGATCGCCGAGCGACGACTGGACCCGGGAGGCGGCGTACGAGCGCGCGGGGCACGCCATGCTCGACCGCTCCGACGTGCTCCTCGCCCTGTGGGACGGCGAACCGGGCCGGGGGCGCGGCGGCACGGCGGAGATGGTGTTCGAGGCGGGGCTGATCGGCCGCCGGTGCGAGGTGATCGCGGTGGAGCGGGCCTGATGCTCAGCGACAGCCGGAAGCGCTGGTTCCTCCTGGCCTTCCTGTGGGTCGTGATCATGGGCATCGGGATCAGCGGCTTCATCAAGCAGGGCTCGGCCGCCGACGTCAACCGGGCGTTCCTGGACAACCTGTACCTCACGCTCCAGCTGGGCACGCTCGACTACGACGGCAGCGCCGGCGAGATGAACTGGCAGCTGCAGCTGGCCCGGTTCGTGGTCCCGATCCTCGCCGCCGGCACCATCCTCCAGACGGCGTCGGTCGTGTTCCGGGAGGAGTTCCGGCGGTGGCGCCTCCGCTACGAGAAGGGCCACACGATCATCTGCGGCCTGGGCGAGACCGGCGCCCGGCTCGCCACAGCGTTCTCCGCCGCCGGCGCCCACGTCGTGGCCATCGAGCCCGACCCGGCGGTCGCCGCCGGTTCGGGGGTGGCCGAGCAGCTCGACCACGTCCTCGCCGGCAGCGGCACCGACGAGGAGCTGCTGCGGACGGCCGGCATCGACCGGGCGGCCCGCGTGGTGGTGTGCACCGGCGACGACGCCGCCAACGTGCAGGTCACGCAGGTCGTGGCCCGGGCGAGCGCCGGACGGGTGCGCAACCCGCTGCGCTGCTCGGTCCAGCTCGGGTCGGCGAGCCTGGCGACGTTGCTGCGCTCGGCGGACCTCGAGGCCCACGGCGGCGCGCGCATCAGCTACTTCAACCTCCACGAGCGGGCGGCCCGCGCGCTGCTCGCCCAGCACGGTCCGCCGATCCTCGCCGGTCACGCCGCGCCGCACCTGATGATCGTGGGGCTCGGTCAGTTCGGCCGCAGCCTGGTGCTCGCCGTCTCCCAGCAGTGGGCGGACGTCAACCCGGGGGCGAAGCTCAACCCGACGCTCGTCGACGGGGCGGCGCGCCAGAAGTGGGAGGCCCTGCGCCTCCAGCACCCGGCGCTCGACGAGGTGTGCGAGCCGACCCTCGTCGACCTCGACCTCCAGCAGCCCGAGCCCGACGAGGTCGACGGGTTCCTCGCGCTGCTCGCCGAGGACCCGCCCACCTGGGTGGCCATCGCCGATGCCGACGAGACCGTCGCCCTCGCCGACGCCGGCTTCCTCCACCAGCACCTCCCTCGGGGCCAGGTGCCGATGGTGGTCCGCATGCAGAGCGAGCGCGGCCTGGGCGGGCTGCTCAAGCCCCACCCGGACGCGGCACCCACGCTGCCCGGCGTCGAGCTGTTCCCGTTCCTCGACCGGACCTGCACCACCGAGACGGTCGACGGCGGCGTGCGCGAGCAGCTGGCCGAGTCGGTGCACGAGGACTACCTCGCCCACCTCGATCCGGGCGCGCCGCCGTCGGCGCTCGCCCGGCCGTGGGCCGAGCTGTCCGACGCCGACCGCGAGCAGAGCCGCAAGCGCGTCGACGGGATCGTCGCCGACCTCGACGCCCTCGGGCTCGACCTCGTCCCGCTGCGGCGCTGGGGCGCCCCGGAGGTCACGCTGACCGACGACGAGTGCGACCGCCTCGCCGCCCGCGACCACCAGCGCTGGCTCGACGACCGCACCGCCGCCGGGTGGACCTACGCCACCGTCCGCGACGACGAGCGCAAGCAGAACCCGCTGCTCGTCCCGTGGGACGAGCTGCCGGTCGACGACCAGTCGTTCAACCTGGCGACCGCCCGCGAGCTCCTCCCGATGCTCGCGAGGAACGGCTTCGAAGCCACCGCCCGCTGATCATCCGAGGGCGGCTCGCCGTCCCGCCAGGTAGCGGCGCTCGGGATCGGCGGTGGCGAGGCTGATCGCGCGGTCGTAGGCGTCGGCCGCCTCGGCGGTGCGGCCGACCCGGCGGAGCAGGTCGGCCCGGGTCGCGTGGTACGGCACGTAGCCGTCGAGGTCGAGCAGCTCGACCTCCTGCAGCGCCTCCTCCGGGCCCCGCACCTCGGCCACGGCCACCGCCCGGTTCAGCTGGACCACCGGCGTCGGGGCGAACGGGACGAGCTGGTCGTAGAGGGCGAGCACCTGCACCCAGTCGGTGCGGTCTGCGGTGGGCGCATCGGTGTGGACGGCGGCGATGGCGGCCTGGACCTGGTACGCCCCGGGCTGGTTGCGGCGCAGGCAGCGCCGGACCAGGTCGTGGCCCTCGGCGATCTCGTCGCGGTCCCAGCGGGCGCGGTCCTGGTCGGGGAGGGGGATCAGCACGCCGTCGTCGCCGACCCGCGTCGCCCGACGGGCATCGGTGAGCAGCATCAGGGCGAGCAGGCCGACCGCCTCGGGCTCCTCGGGCATCAGGTCGCACAGCAGGCGCGAGAGGCGGATCGCCTCGGTGCACAGGTCCTCGCGCACCAGCACGTCCGAGGTCGATGCGCGGTGGCCCTCGGTGAAGATCAGGTAGAGCACCGCGAGGACCGAGCGGAGCCGGGCGGGCAGCTCGGCCGCGTCGGGCACCCGGTAGGGGAGGTTCGTCGCCTTGATCTTCTTCTTGGCCCGGACGATGCGCTGGGCCATCGTCGCCTCGGGCACGAGGAACGCAGCGGCGATCTCGGGTGTCTGGAGCCCGGCGATCAGCCGCAGGGTCAGGGCGATGTGCGCCTCCGACGACAGCGCCGGGTGGCAGCACGTGAAGATGAGGCGGAGCTGGTCGTCGGGCAGGGGACCGACGTCGAGCGGTTCGTCAGGTGCGGTCATGGCGGTGGCCTCGGTCTCGCGGCGCTCGCGGCTCGACTCGCGGCGGAAGCGGTCGATCGCCCGGTTGCGGGCCGTGGTGGTGATCCAGGCCCCGGGGTTGGGCGGCAGGCCGGCGACCGGCCAGGTCCGGGCGGCGACGACGAACGCCTCCTGGACCGCATCCTCGGCGAGATCGATGTCGCCGAGGACGCGGACCAGGGTGGCGATGCAGCGGCCGGACTCGTCCCGGAAGACCCGGGCGATGTCGTCGGCCGTGGGCGAGACGGGCACGGGCCTCAGGCGTCCAGGCCGGCGTCTTCCGGGCCGTCGTGGAACGGCCGGACCTCGACCTTGGCCCGGCAGGCGGCCGAGCCGCGAGCGGCGAGCGCCAGGGCGGCGTCGAGGTCGGGAGCCTCGACCACCCAGAAGCCGCCGATCTGCTCCTTGGCCTCCGAGAAGGGGCCGTCGGTCGTGATGGTCTCGGCGCCCGTGGCGTCGACCACCGTGGCGGTGTCGGGGGTGTGGAGGCCGCCCGCGAACACCCACGCGCCTTCGGCCTGGAGCTCGTCGTTGAAACGGCCGGTGGCCTCGTAGGCCTCCTGCATCTCGGCCTCGGGGGTGGCGCCGACGCCGTCGACGTAGTGCACGGAGAGGAGGTACTGGGACATGGCTGCATCCTTTGCTTCGAGGTGGGCCCGGTGCCCTGCCTTCACCACTACTACGAACGGCGACCGACCCGATCGACCGCCCCGGACAGATTTCCCGAAGTTCTTCGCGACCCGGCCCGACGGCGTGCCGTTAGGGTCCGGCGCATGGGGACCAACCAGCGCAGCCAGATCGAGATGAGCCACGACGAGATCGTCCAGTACCTGGAGCGGAGCCGCACCGCCACCATGGTCACCAACGGTCCCAGCGGCCATCCGCACGCGGTGGCCATGTGGTACGCCGTCGTCGACGGCGCCATCTGGTTCGAGACCAAGGCCAAGTCGCAGAAGGCCACGAACCTCCGCCGGGACCCGAAGATCACGGTCCTGATCGAGGACGGCCACACCTACGACACGCTCCGCGGCGTCTCGCTCGAGGGCACGGCTGAGATCGTCGACGACGCCGACGCCCTCTGGGCCGTCGGCGTCAGCATCTGGGAGCGGTACAACGGCCCGTACACCGAGGAGATGAAGCCGCTCGTCGAGTTCATGCTCAACAAGCGCGTCGCCGTCCGCGTCGAGGTCTCCCGCATGCGCTCCTGGGACCACCGCAAGCTCGGCATGGACCCCATCCCCCTCGGCGGCACCACCGCCCAGTACCTCTAACCCGATCGAACTCTTCGTGACGTTGGGGCCAGCAGCCCCCACGATCACGAAGAGTCCGGGCGAGGGGGGCGTTCCGGGCTAGTTCTGGGTGGCGTTGACGGCGGCGATCATCTGGTCGAGCTGCTGGACCATGGGGCCGAGGTCGTACTGGGCGGCGAGCTGGCGGGCCTGGCCGAGGGCGGCGAGGGCCTCGTCGCGGCGGCCGAGCTGGCCGAGGAGCTCGCCGCGGTTGGCGGTGGCGAACAGGACGCCCTGGGCGTTGCCCGTGGCCTGGCTCAGCTGGAGCTGCTCGTCGACGCAGGCGAGGGCGCCGGTGAGGTCACCCTGCTGCTGCTTCACAATGGCCCGGTTTCCGACGCAGGCGGCCAGGCCGACCTGGTTGCCGGTGCGGCGGCAGATGGCGTCCTGCTCGTCGAGCAGGGCGGTGGCGCCGGCGAGGTCGCCCTGGCCGAGCACGAGCAGCGCCCGGTCGCCGATCGCCTGCTGGAGCAGGTCGTCGTCGCCGAGGGCGCGGGCGGTGGCGGCCAGGTCCTCGTAGACGGGCCCGGCTTCGGTGGGCCGACCGGTGCCGTTGAGGTACTGGAGCGCCTGGGGCAGGACCTGCTGGGCCTGCTGCCAGGCGCCGCTGCGCACGCAGGCGTGGCCGCAGGCGACCAGGTCGTTCGTGGCCGACGTCATGTCGCCGAGGACGTTGTGCACCTGCCACCGGTTGTTGAGCAGCGGCACCAGGACCATCCAGAGGTCGCGTGCGCGCAGCGCCGGCTCGGCGGCGCCGTACCAGCCGAGCGCGCCCTGGAGGTCGTTGGTGGCGACGGCGACGTTGCCCAGGTTCACCTGGGCGGTGGCGACCGCGGACGGGTCGCCGAGCTGGGTGGCGACGGCGAGCTCCTCCTGGTGGGCCTGGGCCGACCCGGCCAGGTCGCCGGTCTCCCGTCGGCCGGTGCCGAGGGAGCCGAGGGCGAGGACGAGCACGCCGGGCGCGTCGGCCGACTTGGCGGTGAGCACGGCCTCGGTCGCGAGGCGCACGACGTCGGGCCAGCGGGCCTCGTCGGAGGCGATGCGCGCCTGGCCGTCGAGCACCCGCGCCAGCAGGGCCCCGTCGCCCATGCGCCGGACCAGCGCTTCGGCCTCGGCGCTGCGGGCGGCGCCGCCCACGGGATCCCCGAGCTGGCGCTGGGTGTTGCCCAGGTTGAGCAGCGCCTCGGCCTGGGCCCGGAGGTCGCCGGCCTCCACCGCCCACGCGCGGTACGCCTCGAACCGGCCCATCGCCGCGGCCGGGTCGCCCTGGTCGGCGAGGATCGCAGCCTGGCCCACGAGCGCGGCGCCGAGCCCGGCGGACTCGCCGATCGAGCGGCAGAGCGCCTCCTGCTCGGCGAGCAGCACCATCGCCTCGTCGTACCGGCCGAGCTGGCGGAGCGCGCCGGCGTGGTTGCCGAGGCTGGCCTGGAGGCCCCACGTGCTGCCGAGGCGGCGGCAGAGGGCCGTCTCCTCGGCGAAGAGCGAGACGGCCACGCCGAGCTCGCCGCTGTCGCGCCGGGCGAGGGCGAGGTTGCCGAGCGCCGCCTGGAGGAGCGCGTCGTCGCCGGCGGCTCGGCTGAGGGCGACGGCCTCCTCGAGGACGGCCTCGGCCTCGTTCAGCTGGCCCTGGAGCCAGAGCGCGGCACCGAGGTTCACGAGCGAGGCCCGCAGCCGGGCCGGCGCCTTCTCCTCGCCGGGCGAGCCACCGGCGCGGTCGTGGTCCACCAGGAACCGGTTGAGCGCCAGCGCCTCGGTCGGGTGGCCGGCGTCGGTGACGAGGCGGGCGACGGCCCACGCCTCCTCGGGGTGCGCGGCGGGGTCGGCGAGGACCGGCCGGTACCCGTCGACGACCGAGCGTCCGGCCTCCTCGGCCCGGGCCCACTGCTGGCGGAGGTCGCGGTGGGCCATGGGGTAGGCGACGTCGAGGTACGCGAGGTCCGAGATCGTCCGCACCAGCCCGTCGACGTCGCCGGCGGCGAGCTGCGCCCACGGCAGCTCCTCGACCTGGCGCGGCCCGAGCGGCTCCGAGGCGAAGTAGGCGGCCAGGGCGGCGGCGGCCTGTCGGCGATCGGCCTCGGTCGGCAGGTACCGGTCCTCGACGGCCTGCCGGTGGATCGGGGTGGCGAACCCGAGCACGCCGGAGCGGGTGACGAGCCCATCCTCGGCGGCGAGCACGAGCGGGGACCACACGGCGTGCGGCACCGGGTCGCGGCCCGGCCCGCCGAGCAGCGCGAGCAGCTCCGGTTCCGACACGCCGCGGCGTGCCGCCCACAGTGCCCGCATCGCGTCGCGCACCAGGCCGGGCCGGTCGCGGTCGAAGTCGGCCTCGTAGCGGGCGAGCACCTGCTCGAGGAGGTCGTCGACGGTCTCGGCGGCCAGGTAGCGGTCGATCACCTCGCCGAGGGTGAAGTGGTCGCCCCACTGCCGCAGCTCGTCGAGCACGGTCCGCAGGAACAGCGGGCTGCCGGTCTGCGGTGCGGTCGCGAGCCGGTCGACGTGCACCGCGTCGAGGCCCTTGGACCAGCGGCCGAGGAAGGCGGCGATGAAGCGCCGCCGCTCACCGTCGTCGAGCGGGGGCACCTGGCCCACCGGCCACCCGCGGCGGGTCGCCTCGTCGACGGTGCGCTGGTCGCTCGTGGTGATCACGATGCGCACCGAGGCCGGCACCTGGAGCGGAAGCCAGGTCAGGTCGGGGGCACCGTCGACGTCGAGGAGGAGCTCGGCCCCGTCGACCACGAGGACCGTCCGCCCGTCGGCGGCTCCGGCCCGCTCGATCGCGGTGAAGAGGGCGGCGCGCCGGCCGGCCGCATCGTCGGGCAGGAGGGCCACGTCGACGGTCGGATCGAGCGCGGCGATGGCGCGGGCGGCCAGCACGCGCCAGTCCGAAGCATCGGACGTGGCGCCGACGTGGTGGACGAGCGCGCCACGCCGGGCGCCCCACCGGGCGACGAGGGGCGTCACGTCCGAGCCCGTCGGGCCGTGCAGGACGAGCGGGGGAGCGGTGCCGTCGACGTACTGGTCGAGCGCCGCCTCCACCTGTGGCCGGTCGACGTGCCCAGCCTGGCGGGCGGCGCCGAACGCCCGGTGGGCGTCGGTCTCGCGCTCGACCGGGTCGGGCACCTCATCGGCCGGGAAGAGCTGGTCGAGCATCGCCGTGAGCTCGGCGAGCACCTGCCGGCCCAGGTCCTCGGGCGAGGCGTAGTCCTGACAGGGGTGGCCCGAGGCCCGGACCCGGTCCTTCAGCCGGTCGAGCTTGGCGACGTTCTCGGGCACCGCCTCGCCCAGGACCTCCTGCTCCTCGGGCGGACGCGACGCCATCCAGGCGGGGTCGCGGAGGTGGAAGAACGTGTGGCCGGCGGCGTCGGGGTCGTTGAGGACGCCGTGCAGCACCTCCATCTCCGTGACCGACGTGCCGCTGAGGTCGCCCAGCCAGGGCAGCTGCTCGACCAGGTTCTCCGGCATCTCCTCGGGCACCCAGCCGTAGCGCTGGCCGAGCAGGCCGAGGAAGAACGGCCGGCTGCGGTCGATCTCGGCCAGGCAGATCGGGAGGACCGCGCCCTCGGCCTTCTGCTCGTCGGTGACGCCCCACCGCAGGTCGACCTCGGACCAGCCGACACCGCGCTCCTCGCACCGCCGGCGGACCTGCGGGAAGATCCGCTTCACCAGCTCCTCGCGCTCGGCCTGCATGTCCCGGAACGTCGACGACACGAACACCCGGATCGCCCGCTCCGACCCGTACCCGAGGTCCACCTGATCTGATCCCGCACCCGTCATGCGCGCATCCTGCCAGCTGCCCACGGGTGAGGTGGCGGGGAGCCGGGCCCGGACGCGAGCCGCCCCCAGGCCGGTGCGCCGGAGCAAGACCTGGGGGCGACGGATGGTGCCGCGTGCGTGAGCGGGGGGACGACGGGGGTTGCGGGAGTGGCGCCCTCCCGCCCACGCGTGCGGGAAGCTCCGAACGGGAGCTTCAGTACTTGGGCTTGAACCCGCCCCAGTTCCACGAACCGCCACCCCCGCACGTGTGCTGCTTGCACTCGATGGTCAGGTCCGAATAGCGGGGATCGAGGTCGATGGTCTCGTAGCCGTCGGCGCTGTCGTCCGGCAGCTTGGCGTGGACCCGGAACGAGGCCGGGTACGAGCCCGGAGCGACCTTGGCGGACGCCTCGAAGCCCTTGGCGGTGCCGTTCGACTCGCCGACCCAGCGGAAGTCCGGTGCCGTCCCGTCGTCGCCGCTCTGGCCGCTGACGAGCTTGCCGGTCTGGCCGAGCCGCAGGTACGCCTCGGCGGGGTCGGCGGTCTGCATGATCTCGCCCGGCGAGACCTTCGCATAGGCGTAGAGCACCTGGGTCTTGCAGTCGTAGCGCAGGAGGACCTTGCCCACGATCCGGTAGGGCGGGTCGTTGGAGAGGAGCGTTCCCCACGTGTCGAAGTTGTTCCACTCCCACGGGTTGCCGTCGACGTTGGCACTGGCGTAGGTGGGCTGCGGCGGTGCGGCTGCGCTCGCGGCCACCGCCGGCCCCAGCAGCGCGACCAACCCCAACGCGGTGCCCGCGAGCATCCGTCGTGATCGTTGCTTCATCGTGTGACTCCCCTTGATCAGGCGCCCGCCTCCGGCCGCCGCCGGGCTTTCCCGACCGTCCCACCCTCGCAACGCCACGACCTGCGAGGTACGGCCCCAGGGGTGACCGTGGCTCACCCTCTCGGATGAGGTCAGGCCTGCCGGCGCCGCGTCCGACCCAGCATCCACCGAGCACGGGGAGCGACGGCGTCGTACCGTGCCGCGATGGCCCTTCCGGAGATGACCGACCCCCTCGTCCAGGTGACCCTCCCGACCGGTGCGACGGTCGGGTACACGGACTCGGGCGGCGACGGGCCGCCCGTCGTGTTCAGCCACGGCCTGCTGATGAACCACACGATGTTCGCCCCGCAGGTCGCAGCCCTGCGCGACGGCTACCGCTGCATCACCTGGGACGAGCGGGGCCACGGCGACGCCGAGCACGACGAGCCGTGGTCCTACTGGGACAGCGCCGACGACGTGCTCGCCCTGCTGGACCACCTCGGCATCGAGCGGGCGGTCCTGGCCGGCATGAGCCAGGGCGGCTTCCTCTCGCTGCGGGCCGCGCTGCGGTCGCCCGAGCGGGTGCGGGCGCTGGTGCTGATCGACACGCAGGCGGGCGTCGAGGACCCGGCTGTGGTGCCGCTCTACCAGGGCATGACCGACGCCTGGGCGGCCGACGGCCCGGCACAGGAGACGCTCGACTTCGCGGCGGCGGCGATCCTCGGGCCGCGGGCGGACGACGAGTCGTGGAAGGCGCACTGGGCCTCGCTCCCGAACCACCGCTCGCCCCAGGTCATGCACCCGCTGCTGACGCGCGACGACCTCACCGGCCGCCTCGGCGAGATCTCGTGCCCGACGCTGGTGATCCACGGCGATGCCGATGCCTCGATCCCCGTGGCCAAGGCCGAGGAGCTGGTGGCGAACATCCCCAACGCCGAGCCGCTCGCCCTCATCGCCGGGGCCGGCCACGCGTCCAACCTCACCTTCCCCGACGAGACCAACGCCGCCATCCGGGCCTTCCTCGACTCCCTCACCTAGCCGGCCGGCGGTCACGCCGGACCGGGTCAGCGGTCGAGGAGGTGGCGGACGGTGGCGTAGTGGTGGGCGGCGTGGCCGGAGCCGAAGGCCCAGGCGATGGTCTGGGCCACGGTCCAGCCGAGGGTGCGCTCGCGGTCCAGGCCGAGCTCGGCGGTCAGGCGGTCGAAGCGGTCGAGCACCGCTCGGCGTTCGGTGCCGAGTGCGAAGTCGCGGACGGCAGCAGCCACCCCGAGCTCGCGCTCGCCGAGCAGCGGCTTCGGGTCGATGGCGAGCCACGGCTCGCGGTCCGAGGCGAGGACGTTGTCGCCGTGGAGGTCCTGGTGCAGCAGGACCTGCTCGCCCTGGCTCCCCGGCAGGTCCCGGAGGAACGAGTCGGCGGCTTCGACGAGCCGTCGTTCGCAGGGCTCGCCGGCGTCCGACCAGTTCGCCCAGAGCGACGACCGCCAGTGGGCGGCCTCGTCGGCGAGCGGCCGGAACGGCTCGGTGGCCTCGGTCCAGAGGCGGGGGAGCAGGTCGACGAACACGCCCACCGGTTCCACATCGGGCCGCTCGGCCAGGCGGTCACCCGGGGTGCAGCGCTCCAGGAGCAGCGCCGACCGGGCGGGGTCGTGGGCGAGGAGGGCGGCTGCGCCGTCGCCGGCCCAGGCCACCAGCGCCGCCGCCTCGTGCTCGCACTCCGGGTGCGGCCACTGCAGCTTGAGCACCACGTCGTCGCCGTCTCGGACCGCCGGAGCGACCCACGACACCGACGCGCCGTCGTACGGCTGACCGACCTCGAGGTCCCAGCGCTCGGCCACCTCCTCAACCAGGGCGGGGAGCGCGGCGAGCCAGGTCGAGGCGACCGGGTGGTCGCGCATCCACTGCATCCGGTCGGGGATCCGCACCCGTCGAGCATCGCACCGCCGGGGCCTCGGCCGGTGGGTACGGTGCGGCGGACGAGCGGATCGATGAGGGGGCGGGACATGAGCGTGATCGACGAGCCGGAGGTCGAGCCTGTCCGGGATCGGTCCGACGGGAGCGACGGGCCGGCGCCGGAGACGAGGCGGCCGCACCGCCGGGTCTCGGTCCCGCCGGTGCTGCTCGTGGTGCTGGTGCTCCTCGTCCCGGCCCTGTGGCTCGGGTACGTCGGGGTGAGCCGAGCGACGGAGCCCGACGTGCTCGAGCGGTACGACCGGCCGGGTTCGGGCTCGTTCGGGCCGGCGGAGGTGGGGGAGCGGCTGACGATCGGGCTGCTGCACCCGCCGCTGCCCGCGATCACGATCCGCTCGGCGCGCGTCATCACGACGGAGGGCTCGGCCGCGGCCGCGACGGCGGTGAGCGTCTGCAGGTCGGTCCAGCCCGACGACCCGAAGGGCGTCGGCATCGGGTTCTGGCAGGGCGACGTGTCGGAGTTCTGCTCGGAGCTCGTCCCGGTCGATGGGGTGGACCTCGCCACGCTCGCCCCGGGGGACTCCATCGTCACGACCGTCGTCCCGCTCGGCGCCGGGCACGTTGGCCTCGAGGCCGTCGAGATCTCCTACGAACGCGGTGGCCGCACGGCCACGGATCGCATCGAGCTCGGTGACGCCGTCAAGCCCGTGACCTGAGCCTTCCCCCGACCTGTACGCGCGTCCAGGTTTGCGAAAACTGAAACGTGTTCTAGTGTGCGGCCCGTGACGGATCAGACAGAAGCCGGGGAGATCCTTTCCGCCCCGCTCATCATCGAGTACCCGTTCAAGCGGACCACCGGACCCATCATCGGTGCCTTCCTCACCGGCCTGCGCGAGCAGGTCCTGGTGGGTTCGAAGGCCGAAGATGGACGGGTCATCGTGCCGCCCGCCGAGTTCGACCCGGTCTCGGGCAACGACCTCACCGAGCTCGTGGAGGTGGGCCCCGAGGGCGTCATCACCACGTGGGCGTGGGTCACCGAGCCCCACGCCAAGCACGCGCTCGACGACCCGTTCGCCTGGATCCTGGTGAAGCTCGACGGCGCCGACACGCCGATGCTCGGGGCCCTCAAGGCCGACGGCATCGACGCCGTGTCGACCGGTGCCCGGGTCATGCCGGTCTGGGCCGAGGAGCGCGAGGGCCACATCGACGACATCGCCCACTGGGTGCTCATCGAGGGAGACGCCGCCTGATGCCCGAGATCCAGCTGCCTGCGTCGCTGCAGGGCGTCGAGGCCGTGCGGTCCGTCCGCACCCCCGCCCAGCTCGACTACACGTTCACCGCCGGTGATGCCACGACCCGCTTCCTGAAGGGCATCACGCAGAAGAAGATCATCGGCCAGCAGGCCAACCCCAACAGCCGGGTGTACGTCCCGGCCCGCGGCGCCGACCCCGAGCTGGGTGCGGCGACGCCGATCGAGGTCGAGGTCGCCCAGGTGGGCACCGTCACCTCGTTCTGCGTGGTGAACCTGCAGTTCTACGGCTCCGGCATGGAGATCCCGTACACGAGCGCCCTGATCATGCTCGACGGTGCCGACCTCTCGATCATGCACCTCATCCAGGAGATCCCCGCCGACCAGGTCCGCATCGGCATGCGGGTCGAGGCGGTCTGGCGCGACGACGCCGACATCGAGCCCACGCTCGAGTCCATCAAGTGGTTCCGCCCGACCGGCGAGCCCGACGACGTGAACGTCCGCATCCCCGGCGAGATCCGCGGCACCGGCCTCGGCTCGTGGGTCGACGGCGTGGCGCCGACCGAGCTGACCGTCCGCAACCCCCGCACCGGCGAGGGTGGCACTGCTGAGTTCGGAGGAGAGAACTGATGCGCGACATCGCGGTCATCTCGTTTGCCCAGACCCCGGCCCGTCGCTCGGTCCCCGAGCTCAACGAGGTCGAGATGCTCATGCCGGCGGTGCACGATGCGCTGACGCAGGTCGACATGACCATCGACGACATCGGCTTCACCTGCTCGGGCTCCACCGACTACCTCGCCGGCACGGCGTTCAGCTTCGTGTCGACGCTCGACGCCGTCGGCCCGTGGCCTCCGATCCAGGAGAGCCACGTGGAGATGGACGGCGCCTGGGCCCTCTACGAGGCGTGGGTGAAGCTCCAGCTCGGCGAGATCGACACGGCGCTGGTGTACGCCTACGCCAAGTCCTCGCCCGGCGACCTGCCGATGGTGCTCACCCGCCAGCTCGACCCGATCACCGTCGGGCCGCTGTGGGCCGACTCCGTCAGCCTCGCCGCCCTCCAGGCCCGGGCCCTGCTCGACAGCGGCAAGGCCACCGAGGCCGACATGGCCGAGGTCGTGGCCCGCAGCCGCAAGGACGCCCTCGGCAACCCGAACGCCCAGCTCGCCTGGGACCGCTCGGCCGACGACCACCTCGCCACCGAGTACCACATCGCCCCGCTCCGCAAGGGCGACTGCGCTCCCATCACCGACGGTGCGGCGGCCATCGTGCTGGCGGCCGGCGACGTGGCCCGCTCCAAGGTGAAGCGCCCGGCGTGGATCCGGGGCATCGACCACCGCGTCGAGCCGATCCACCTCGGGCTCCGGGACCTCACGGTCAGCGAGAGCACGAAGATCGCCGCAGGCAAGGCCGGCGTGGCCGACGGCAAGGTCGACATCGCCGAGCTGCACGCCCCGTTCAGCCACCAGGAGCTCATCCTCAAGGAGGCCCTCGGCCTCGGTGACGACACGACGATCAACCCGTCGGGCGGCGCCCTCGCCGCCAACGCCATGATGACCGCCGGCCTCATCCGGATCGGCGAGCTGGCGACCCGCATCTCGAACGGCGAGGCCGACCGCGGCGTCGCCCACGCCACCAGCGGCCCCTGCCTCCAGCAGAACCTGGTGACCGTCCTGGAAGGTGAAGCCTGATGGGTAAGGAACGAGTCGCTGTCGTCGGCATCGGCCAGACGAAGCACGAAGCAACCCGCGGCGACGTGTCCGTTGCCGGCCTCCTCCGCGAGGCCGCCGGTCGGGCGCTCGCCGACGCCGAGATGACGTGGTCGGACGTCGACGCCGTCGTCATCGGCAAGGCCCCCGACTTCTTCGAGGGCGTGATGATGCCCGAGCTGTTCCTGGCCGACGCGCTGGGCTGCACGGGCAAGCCGATGTTCCGGGTGCACACCGCCGGTTCGGTCGGGGGCTCCACCGCCATCGTGGCCAGCCAGCTGATCTCGGCCGGCATCCACGAGCGGGTGCTCACCGTGGCGTTCGAGAAGCAGTCCGAGTCCGAGGCCATGTGGGCCCTCTCGCTGCCGATCCCGTTCACGCCGCCGCTCCACGCCGGCGCCGGTGGCTACTTCGCCCCGCACGTCCGCAGCTACATCCGCCGCTCGAAGGCGCCGGACCACATCGGCATGCTGGTGGCCCTCAAGGACCGCCAGAACGGCCTGAAGAACCCCTACGCCCACCTCCACGAGCACGACATCTCGTTCGACTCCATCAAGGACTCGATGATGCTGTGGGACCCGATCCGCTACGCCGAGACCTGCCCGTCGTCCGACGGTGCCTGCGCCCTCGTGCTCGGGTCGGAGAAGGTGGCCGACGAGGCTGCGGCCCAGGGCCGCCAGCCGGCGTGGATCCAGGGCACGGCCATGCGGTCCGAGCCGACGCTCTCTGCGGAGCGCGACACGGTGCTGCCCCTCGGCGGCGCCCTCTGCGCCGCCGACGTCTACAAGCAGGCGGGGATCACCAACCCCCGCAAGGACGTCGACGCCGTCGAGATGTACGTGCCGTTCAGCTGGTTCGAGCCCATGTGGCTCGAGAACCTCGGCTTCGCCGAGCCCGGTGAGGGCTGGAAGATGACCGAGGCCGGAGCCACCGCTCTCGACGGGGACCTCCCGGTGAACATGTCGGGCGGCGTGCTCTGCACCAACCCCATCGGGGCCTCGGGCATGCTCCGCTTCGGCGAAGCGGCCATGCAGGTCCGCGGCACCGCCGGCGAGCACCAGGTCGACAGCGTCCGCAAGGCCGTCGGCCACGCCTACGGCGGCGGCTCGCAGTTCTTCGCCATGTGGGTCGTCGGCAAGGACAAGCCCTAGCGCTCGACCGAGATCCAGACGTCCGGCTCCCTGCCCGTTCCCGAGGAGCGGGCAGCGCCGCGTCGGAGGGGCCCGTGCGCAAGTTCCGTCGCACCTCGTGCACCGCCGTCGGCGGTATCAGTTCGCCTGACGGAGGCCAGCTCCTAGGGGCGGACCTCCAGGACCATGTTGAAGGGGGTCTCGGCGGCCCGGCGGACGGTCTGGAAGCCGGCTTCCATGCAGATCTCGCGCAACCGCTTCTCGCCGGCCTGGGCGCCCAGGCACGCCGCGTCACGGCCGCCGTCGGAACGGCTGGCGGGGGTGCAGATCGTCGACGACGCCGAGTAGAAGATCTTGCCGACCAGGTTCAGGTTGCCCTCGAGGTCGTCCGCGGCGTTGGGCTCCACGAGCAGCCACACCCCGTCGGGTGCGATGCGCTCGCGGATCGCCTTGGCGGCGGCCAGCGGGTCGCCCATGTCGTGGAGGGCGTCGAAGATGCAGACCAGGTCGTAGCCGCCCGGCGCCTCCTGGATGTCGTCGGCCTTGGCCACCTCGAACCGGACGTGCTCGGCCACGCCGGCCGCCTCGGCGCGGACTCGGGCGACCCGGATCGAGTCGGGGTGGTAGTCGAAGCCGACGACCGAGATCTTCGGGTACGCCTTCGCCAGGAGGATCGACGAGGCGCCGTGGCCGCAGCCGATGTCGGCGACGGTGCCGCCCTTCTGCAAGCGCTCGTCGAGGCCCTCGATGGCGGGGATCCAGTCGGCGATGAGGTTGGCGGCGTAGCCGGGCCGGAAGAAGCGCTCGGTGCCGGAGAACAGGCTGGTGTGGTGCTCGTGCCAGCCGATGCCGGCGCCCGAGCGGTAGGCGTTGACGGTCACGTCCTGGTCGCGGTGGGTCGACGACGCCAGGCTCATGCCGCCGGCCAGGAACGTCGGCAGGGTCTCGTCGGCGAGGCACGCGGCCTGGGCGGCGTCGAGGTGGAAGCGGCCCGTGGCCGGGTCGAACTCGACGTACCCGGCGGCGGCCTGGGCGCTCAGCCACTCTCGCAGGTAGCGCTCGTCGCAGTCGGTGGTGGCGGCCAGCTCCTCGGGGGTCGATGGGCCGGAGCGGGCGAGCTCGGTGTAGAGCCCGAGGCGGTCGCCGATGACGACGGTCGTGGCGTGCAGCACCGAGGCCAGGTCGGCGGCGAAGAGGTGGACGAACGCCTCGACGTCGCTCGGGTCCGGCTCGGCGAGGTCGAGCGGGGCGTGCTGGTGGGTGGTGGACATGACGTCCTCCTTGGTGGCGGCGGGTCGCGGCCAACGATGGCGACGGCCTGCGGCGGGGCGCGCGCCGCAACCATCGCGAGCCACCGCTCAGCGTCGCGCCGCGACCGGGGCGGGTGATCCGCCAGG